>JAESFN010000033.1_pt1 | contig 673709 bp, 621 predicted proteins | sample 9269411 | NCBI WGS metagenome assembly JAESFN01 (sample SAMN14505399, study PRJNA617100) | algae metagenome | isolation source: Iphinoe sp. HA4291-MV1 and co-occurring heterotrophs from trail next to... | place: USA: Maunawili Falls, Hawaii | collected 2009-07-25
CGATGGCCGGATCACCGGGATCGCCCGTCACGGGAGCCATGGTGCCACCATCAAGATCGATACCGGCCCCGATGTCGCGGTCAACATCCTGTTCGCGCATCCGCGCAACAAGCCGTCGGCCAGCCTGCATGAATCACTGGGTCTCGCCACCGTCGATACGCCCAGCGGCATCGCCCTCAAGGTCGATGAGCGCCGCGAGACCAGCATGCCCGGCATCTACGCCGCCGGCGACCTTGCCAACCCCGGAATGCCCTCGGTCACCACGGCATCATGGCAAGGCGCGATGGCGGGTATCTTCGCCCAGCAGTCGATGCTGGTTTGAGCACAGATTGGAGATGAGCATGGCCGTCGAACCGGACAGCGCGGGTGTGCGCTTCCCTCCGCCCTTCATTTATCTGGGAGCGCTGCTGTTGGGGCTGGCGGCGGAACAGTTCGTCGCCCTGCGCTCCTTCGGCATCGACCGGCTGCTGCTGATCACAGCAGGCGCGCTGCTGTTCGTTGCCGGCGCGGCGATGATGCTTGCGGCGGCGGGGCTGTTCCGGCGGCTGGGCACCAACGTTCGGCCGTCGCGGCCTACGAGCCTCATCGCAACGACCGGCCCTTATCGGTGGACCCGCAATCCCATGTATCTCGGCATGGCGCTTGTCTATGCCGGCCTTGCGATCGGCTTCGACGGACCGATCGCCTTCGCCTTGCTTCCGTTGGTAATGATCGTGATCCAGACTCAGGTGATCGCCCGCGAAGAGCGCTATCTCGAAGCGAAGTTCGGCGATGACTACCGCCGCTACAAGGCCAAGGTTCGCCGCTGGCTCTGACGTTCCGCTGCTGCCGCCTGCGGGCCATCTGGACTCGGACGCCCTTCAGGCTTTGATCCTCAGCCGACCGCTCTTGGAGAAGCCTGACACATGGAGTCCGAATACGTCACCTTTCGACCTGCCACGTCATCGACAGGAGCTGCCAGACCGCCATTTCGGTACCGCGGGAGCTCGTCCGCTCGACCCTAGCATCCCACTCTAAGAAGCTTGGGGATTGGTCTCATGGCGCCATCACCTTTCGCATCGAAGCCCGCTGCATCGATCGCGTGGTGAAGCGGTTCGAGAATGCGACGACCTTATTGAGCAGACCTGCAATGACAGATGGCTTTGCCTGAGCCAGTGCGCTCAATCCAGCCTCGGCGACGGGGCGAGGCTTCATGGTCAGCCTGCGCAGCATCGGCGAGACGCGGGCGTCGGCTGCCGCATCGAACCCGGTTTCGGTATGGCCGGGGCAGAGCGTGGTGACGACGACGCCGCGCGAACGCAACTCATCGTGGAGCGCTTCGCCGAAGGAGAGCACATAGGACTTCGTCGCGGCATAGGCCGCATAGGTGGGAACCGGCTGGAAGGCCAGCAGACTGGCGACGAGAAGCATCTCCCCGGAGCCACGGCTGGCCATGTCGCGCCCGAAGACGTAGCTGAGCTCGGTCAGCGCCGTCACGTTGAGCTGGATCATCTCTGCGGTGCGCGCGAGCGGGGTGTCGAGAAAGTCGCCGTGCAGGCCGAAGCCGGCATTGTTGATCAGGAGATCGATCCGCAGCGCCTTCGCGTCCAGTTTCTCTTTTAAGCCGCCGGCAGCGCCGGGAGCGGAAAGGTCGACCGGCTCGACATGGATCTCGACACCGTGCTTCCGCCGCAGCTCGAAGGCTAGGCTTTCCATCGGCTCGCGTCGCCGCGCCGCGAGCACGAGATTGACCTTTCGAGCTGCCAGAAGTTCGGCGAATTCAACGCCGAGGCCGCTCGATGCGCCCGTCACGAGAGCCCATTTTCCCGAGGGCGCGTCCAAGGTGCTTCCAGCGGAGGAACCGCTCACGTTCTGCATGTGGTGACCTTTCGAATAGATGCCCCTATGCATCGTTCGAGACCCGCGCTTCGATGATGGCGGAAGGCTGAAATTCGCGTCGCAGACGGTCGCGGTAGACCGGAGCGAAGGCCGCGAGCGCGCCGACCGAGGCTGCCGTCATGACGATGGCGAGCGAGACCGACGGCGAGAACGGTATCGCGCTCGCTAGCGCCGAACCGATGGCGGCACTGCCCATCTGCAGGAAGCCGAGCAGCGCAGAGGCCGAGCCGGCCTGGCGGCCAAAGGGCTGCAGCGCGATCGCCGTGCCGAGCGGATTGATCAGCCCCATGCCGAAGAGGACGATCGAAAGAGCGCCGGTGAAGGTCAGGTAGGATGGCTGCGACGCGACCGCGACCATAGCCAGCGCGCCGGCGGCGAAGATGATCAGCCCCGCAAGGCCGGTGGTCCGGTCGCCATGGCGTCGCGCCAGCCGAGGCGCCAGGAGCCCGGCCGCAAACACGATCAGCACAGTCGCCGCAAAGGACAGACCCATTTGAAGCGGCGTCAGTCCAAGCTGGCCCATCAGGACGCCGGGGGCTGCGGCAAAGAAGCTGAACAACCCGCCCAGCACCATGCTGACCGAGAGCGCCGGCAGCAGGAAGCGACCGTCGACCAGGAGGGAGCGATAGGTGGCCGCCACGCTGCCGAGCGCGAGCGTGCTCCTGGCGTCGAACGGATGGGTCTCGCCGACCCGACGCATGTAGAGCACCGCGAGCGCCGCCGCGCAGAGGGCGACGAAGAGAAAGCTCACCCGCCAGCCCGACAGATCGACGAGGACGCTGCCGAGAAGCGGCGAGAACCCGGGCGCGACGGCGCCGGCGATCATGGTGAGAGACAGCACCCGCCCAAGCGCCTCTCCGTGGAACAGATCGCGCGCGATGGCGCGGGCGAGTACGGATACGGCGCAGGCTCCCATGGCCTGGACGACCCGTCCGAGCACGAGCCAGAGCAGGTTGTCGGCCTGCGCGGCTATGATGCTTCCCGCCAGGAAGGTGGCGAGGCCGCCGAGAACCAGCGCCCTTCTTCCGAAACGATCCGAGAGTGGGCCGACAACCAGTTGCCCCACCGCAAAGGTGAGGAAGAAGCTGCTGAGCAGAATCCCGAGCTGGGTGCCCGTCAGGCCAAGCTCGGCCGACATGCGTGGAAAAGCCGGGAGGATAATGTTCGTCGCCAGCGTACCGAGGGCGGCCAGACCCGCAAGCAGCAGGACGATAGGGCCGCTGACTTCGCGGACCTCGGAGCGAAGCGGGGCGAGGCCCGTTTGGGAAGCCTTCGACAGTCCGTCGAGCGCGGTTTCCGTGGCACTCACTGCACGCCCTCTGGCTTGCCGCCGGGCGGCTTCGCATGGGCGGCGATCTGGGAGCCAGCCGCGTTCAGGATCTGGCGCGCCAGCGCCTCGTCGTTGACCGTCCGCGACAGCAGGACGGCTCCGACCATCATCGACACCTTCGCCAGAAGAGCGTCACGATCTTCTTCCACGGACAGGCTTGCGATCATGTCGAGGTTTGCGCGGATGCCGGCCTCGAACTCGGCCTTCACCTCCGGGCCCTGCCGTGCCGCGTCGGATGCGAGCGCGACGAACGGGCATCCTTCGGCGCGTTCCGCGACATGCTCCGGGCTGAGATAGAACTCCGCGACTGCCGAGAACGGGTCACCTGGCCGAGAAGCGACGGCCGACGACCAGCGCTCGGCCGCACTGGCTATCGCTTGCCGCGATGCCAGTGCGGCCAATTCGTCCTTCGACGCGAACTGCTTGTAGAAGCCGCCCTGCGTCAGGCCTGCGCCCGCCATCAGGTCCTTGAGACCGATGCCGTCGAAGCCGTGCTCGCGAAAGAGCCGGCTCGCCGTCTCGATCACCCGCTCCCTGTTCTGTGCCGCTTGCTCCCGAGAGACTCGCATGCCGTGCTCCAAAAATTAGATTGCGTTCAAGCTCTATATCAATCATAGATGTCGAATGCAATCTATTTGGTACGCGCCATGACAAGGAAATCCCGGTTCGCCCTGCTCGCAGTCGGCGGCATAGTGGTGGCCGCCGCCGGAATCGGTGGCGCCGTTCTGCTGATCGGGCAGAAGTCCGCTCCTTCGGCAGCCGTCGACCCTCGACAGGAGCCGCCGATCGTCCGCGTGTCGACGGCAAGCCCGGTCCTCGGTGCCGACCGGCGCTTCACGGGCGTCATCGCGGCACGCGTCCAAAGCAATCTCGGCTTTCGAGTCCCGGGCAAGGTCGTCGAGCGGCTGGTCAATGTCGGCCAGTCGGTGAAGGCGGGGCAGCCGCTCCTGCGGGTCGACGAGACGGACCTGCAGCTGGCGCTGACTGCCAAGCGCAACGCGGCCATCGCCGCTCGGGCCGTGCTGACACAGGCAACGGCCGACGAAGCGCGCTACGCGGTCCTCGTCAAGAACGGGTTCGCCGCCAGCCCCCAGCGCTACGAGCAGGCGAAGGCCGCGCTCGACACCGCCAAAGCTCAGGCCGCAGCCGCTGAGGCGGCAGCGGATGTCGCGGAAAACGAGCTGACCTATGCCGTGCTCGTCGCCGACGCGGATGGGGTCATCGTCGAAACGCTGGTGGAGCCCGGGCAGGTGGTTGCCGCGGGGCAGGTAGCTGTTCGCCTCGCGCAGACGGGCCCGCGGGAAGCCTTGGTGGTCCTTCCCGAAACCGTCCGCCCTCCGATCGGCTCCACGGCGCAGGCGACGCTCTACGGCGTCGCGGGGCGCAGCTTCCGCGCCACTTTGCGCCAGTTGTCCGATTCAGCCGACCCGCAGACTCGGACCTACGAGGCACGCTACGTTCTCGAAAGCGAGGCCGCGCTGGCGCCGCTGGGCGCAACCGTGACGATCCGTTTGTCCGATACGGCGACCGAGGCTGAGACGGAGATTCCGCTCGGAGCAGTTCTCGACGACGGGCAGAAGACCGGCGTCTGGCTTCTCAACGATGCGGGCGCCGCCGTGACGTTCCAACCCGTGCGTCTCGTTCGCGTCACAAGCGAGACGGCCGTCGTCTCGGGACTGCAGGCCGGGCGCCAGATCGTCTCCCTCGGGGCGCATCTGCTGCGCGAAGGCCAGCCGGTTCGGGCCTCCTCGAACATCAAGGCGGCTTCGCGATGAACTTCAATCTCTCGGCGATCGCTGTCCGCGAGCGGGCCGTCACCCTCTTCACGATCATTCTGCTCGTCGCAGCCGGCGCCTACGCCTTTGTCAAGCTCGGGCGGGCCGAAGATCCGAGCTTCACGATCAAGACGCTGACCGTAACCGCCGTCTGGCCTGGCGCGACGGCCCGCGAAATGCAGGATCTGGTCGCCGAGCCGCTGGAGAAGCGGCTGCAGGAGCTCGCCTGGTACGACCGTGTCGAGACCACGACGCGGCCGGGCTATGCCTATCTCACGGTCAACCTGAAGGATTCCACCCCGCCGTCCCGCGTTCAGGAGGAATTCTACCAGGCGCGCAAGAAGCTCGCCGACGAGGCGCGCAACCTACCACCCGGCGTGCTCGGCCCCTTCGTCAATGACGAATACTCCGATGTGAGCTTCGCGCTCTACGCGCTGAAGGCGAAGGGCATGCCGATGCGCGAATTGGCCCGGCAGGCCGAGGTCATCCGGCAGGATCTCCTGCACGTGCCTGGGGTGAAGAAGGTCAACATCCTGGGCGAGCGTCCTCAGCAGGTCTTCGTCGAGTTCTCCTATGCGAAGCTCGCGACGCTCGGCGTTTCCGCCCAGGACATCGTCACCGCCCTCCAGCGGCAGAATACGGTCACGCCGGCGGGCTCGGTGGATACCAAAGGCCCGCGCGTCTTCATCCGGGTCGATGGCGCCTATGACAGCGTCCAGGCCATCGCCGACACGCCGATCGTCGCGGGAGGCCGGACGCTGAAGCTCTCCGACATCGCGGATGTCCGCCGCGGCTACGAGGATCCGGCGAGCTTCGTCATCCGGCATCAAGGCGAACCCAGCCTCATGCTCGCCGCGGTGATGCAGGACGGCTGGAACGGGCTGACGCTCGGCAAGGATCTTGAAAATAAGACCGCCGCAATCGGCCGGACGCTGCCGCTTGGCATGTCGCTCGAAAAGGTGACGGACCAGGCGGTCAACATCGCTGCGTCGGTCGACGAGTTCATGATCAAGTTCGCGATGGCTTTGGGCGTAGTGCTGCTCGTCAGCCTGCTCAGCCTGGGCTGGCGCGTCGGCATCGTCGTTGCCGCGGCGATCCCCATCACCCTGGCCGCCGTCTTCTTCATCATGCTGGAGACCGGCCGGTTCTTCGACCGGATCACGCTGGGCGCGCTGATCCTGGCGCTCGGCCTCCTCGTCGACGACGCCATCATCGCGATCGAGGTCATGGTCGTGAAGATGGAAGAGGGCATGGATCGCATCAAGGCGGCGGCCTATGCCTGGAGCCATACCGCGGCGCCGATGCTCTCTGGCACATTGGTTGCCATCGCCGGCTTCCTGCCTGTCGGGTTCGCCTCCTCCACGGCCGGTGAATACGCCGGCAACATCTTCTGGGTCGTCGGCTTCGCGCTGATCGTGTCCTGGATCGTGGCGGTGATCTTCACGCCTTATCTCGGCGTCAAGATGCTGCCGGAGATCAAGCCCGTCCCCGGCGGCCATCACGCCATCTACGACACCCCGAATTACCGGCGCCTGCGGCGGCTGATCACCTTCGCCGTCGACCACAAGTTCCTGACCTGCGCGATCGTCGGCATCGCCTTTGCTCTCTCCGGCGTCGGCATGGGCGGCCTCAAGCAGCAGTTCTTCCCCACCTCGGATCGGCCCGAGGTTCTCGTCGAAATCCGTCTACCGGAAGGCAGCAGCATCGAAACCACGACGGCCGCGGTCCAAAAGGTCGAGCGCTGGCTCAACCAGCAGTCGGAAGCCAAGATCGTCACCAGCTATGTCGGCCAGGGCGCGCCGCGCTTCTTCCTGGCGCTGTCGCCCGAGCTGCCCGATCCGGCCTTCGCCAAGATCGTCGTGCTGACGCCCGACGCTCATGCCCGCGAGGAGCTCAAGCTTCGGCTGCGAGAGGCGATCTCGCATGGGCTCGCGCCCGAGGCCTATGTCCGCGCCACGCAGTTCGTCTTTGGACCGCCTTCGGTGTTCCCGGTCGAGTTCCGCATCGTCGGCCCCGACCCGGCTGAGCTCTACAAGATCTCCGAACAGGCCCTGCAGGTGATGCGCGGCATCCCCGATGTCAGGGAAGCGAACCGCGACTGGGGCAATCGCACGCCGGTGCTGCGCTTCGTGCCGGATCAGGATCGCCTCAACCTGATCGGCCTGTCGCCGGCGCAGGTCGGCCAGCAGCTCCAGTTCCTGCTGAGCGGGGTGCCGGTCACGCAGGTCCGCGAGGACATCCGCAACGTGCCGGTCATCGCCCGAAGCGCAGGTGCCGAACGTCTCGACCCGACGCGCCTCGCCGACTTTTCCCTCATGAGCAAGGACGGCCGGCAGATCCCCCTGGATCAAATCGGGCACTCCGAGATCCGTTACGAGGAACCGATGCTGAAGCGACGCGACCGGATGCCGACGATCACCGTCCGCTCCGAGATCAACGAAGCGACGCAGCCTCCGGAGGTTTCCAAGCAGGTGCTGACCGCTCTCCAGCCGCTGATCGCCGCACTGCCGGTCGGTTATCGCATCGACATGGGCGGTTCGATCGAGGAGGCGTCCAAGGCGAACGATGCTCTCGGCAAGATCTTCCCGCTGATGATCGCCGTGACCCTGATCGTCGTCATGCTTCAGGTGCGATCGTTCTCGATGATGACGATGGTGCTGTTCACCGCGCCGCTCGGCCTGATCGGTGTGGTCCCGACGCTCTTGGTCTTCAACCAGCCCTTCGGCTTCAACGCGATCCTGGGCCTCATCGGGCTCGCCGGCATCCTGATGCGCAACACACTGATCCTGACCGACCAGATCAAGGAGAACCAGATCGCGGGTCTGGACGACTACCACGCCGTCATCGAGGCGACGGTCCAGCGCACGCGACCGGTGATCCTGACCGCGCTCGCAGCGGTCCTGGCCTTCATCCCGCTGACCCATTCGGTCTTCTGGGGATCGATGGCCTATACGCTCATCGGCGGCACGGCGGTCGGCACGGTGCTCATCCTGCTCTTCCTGCCGGCGCTTTATGCCGCCTGGTTCCGGATCAAGCCGACATCGGCAGCCGCGGACAAGGTCGATACCCGATCGAATGCCGCAACTTTACCGTCCGCCTTTGCGGAAGCGGCGGAGTGAGCGATGAGCCAGCCTCTGCAAGCTCAGGCTATGACGCCTCTACCGGGCTTACGGCTTCGATCCTGCGTGCCGCCAGGGTTCTGTCTCGGAGAGCGGATGCAGCTCTTAAGCATCTCGACCTTAACACCGGGCAACTCATCCTATTGAGCTGCCTCGGCGTGGATGCGCCGCCATCCATCGGCGAGGTCGCCACTGCTCTTGGCGCGGATCGGACCACCGTCACCGCGAGCCTCAAGCCACTCCTCCGTCGGCGGCTGGTCGCCGTCCTTACCGATCCGGAAGATGCCCGATTGAGGCGATTGTTTTTGACGGAGGAAGGCTACTTGCTGCTCTCCCGCGGGCTTCCGGTCATCCTGGATGCCGATATTTCAATGGCAGGCGTCATCCAGCGTCATAAGCAGTTTCAGGCCGATCTGGCGCGGTTGATCAGGAGCTTCCAGGTCTGAAGATTGCCGGCCGGTGGCTCTCGGCTCCGTCGACTTCAAGCAATGTCCGCTAACCGGCAGTGATCCAAGGTCAGCTATTGGCGCTTCACGCGAATGGTTGGGTACCTGGCCATGTCACTCAGGTAATCCGGCGAGGTGCAATCCATCGGCGAACCGCGCGAGATCTTCCGGACGGTGGATCGGCAGCCAGTCCTTGAGATCGGAGATGCGCACGGATGGGCTGAGCGCAAGCAGGCGTTCCATCGCCAGTCTCGCTTCGTCGGCGCGCCCCGCCAGCGCGTGGCTCGCTGCGATCACGCCGGTCGCGACGAGGAGGCTGGGAAGGTTCCCGACGGCTTTTTCAGCCGACGCCGCCGCGGAATCGAAGTGTCCCGCGAAGAAATGCGCTAGCGCCATCCCGACCTGCACCCTGAACATTTCAGGATCCAGCGGACTCAGGCGAACGGCGTGCGCGAAATGCTCGAGAGCGGAGTCCGCTTCACCGTTGAGGGCACGTAGGAAGCCACCGAGGAACCAGGCGGCGGCGAGATTAGGGTTGAGCAGCATCGCCCTCTCGATCAACGCGATGCCGCCATCGAGGTCGCCAGTGAAATGACTGAGCGCGTGGCCGGCCCTCGTCAGCGCAACGGCGTCGTCCCGGCCGAGCTCTACGGCCAGTCGCGCCAGCCGCACGCCCTCGGCCATCTCGCGCGGACGATCCACCATCCAGCCGTTTACCTTGCGCCAAACATGGCACCAGGCGGCCATGCCATAGGCCGACGCGAATTCGGGGTCGAGCTCGGTGGCCTTGTAGAACAGCTGCAGCGCCGCCTCGATGGCATCCCTGGTGCCGGAGTGCAGTTTCGCCGTCCCACGCAGGTAGTAGTCGTAGGCGTCCAGGCTCTCCGTCGGCTTGCGCTTGGCGCGCTCGATCTCGGCCCGCTCGAGCTGTGGAGCGATCGCGCCGACGACGCTTTCGGCGATCCGGTCCTGCAGGTCGAAGATGTCATCGAGCGCGCCTTCGAAACGCTCTGCCCAAAGATGCGTCCCGGTCGTGGCGTCGATGAGCTGCCCGGTGATGCGCACCTTGTTCCCGGATTTGCGGAGGCTGCCTTCCAGCACATAGCGAACGCCGAGCTCTTGCCCGATCTCCTTCACACCCGCCGCCCGGCCTTTGAAGGCGAAGCTCGAATTGCGTGCGATGACGAACAGCCAGCGCAGGCGCGACAGGGCGGTGATGATGTCCTCGACCACGCCGTCGGCGAAATACTCCTGCTCCGCGTCGCCGCTCAGATTCTGGAAGGGCAAGACGGTGATGGAAGGCCTGTCCGGCGGAAGAACCCGGAGCGGCAGTTCACCTGCCTGGCTCGCCGCCGGTTCGACGGCGCCTAATCCGGTCGGCCGCCCCGCGTCTCCGACCTGCTCGACCTGGCCGACGAAGCGGAAGCCCTTGCGGGCGATCGTCCGGATCAGGCGCTGCTCCTCGCCGCTGTCGCCGACGGCTTTCCTGACCGCGTTGATATGGCTGGTGATCGTCGATTCCGAGACGATCCGGCCGCTCCATACCGCTTGCAGCAGCTCGTCCTTGCTGACGACCCGGTCGCGATTCCGGACCAGATGCAGCAACAGGTCGAAAACCTGCGGCCCGACGGTCACGACCTGCGCGCGCAGCGTCAGTTCCCGGCGCCCGGCATCAAGCAGGTAATCTCCAAACGTGAATGGCACGTCGGTCGGTCCCTTGGCCGAATGGGGTCGTTTCGCTGACCGAGGCGGCGGGTGGAGGATGATCCAAGGCTGACGGCGCCCTGGCTCGCCCTTCTGCCGCATGGCGCCATCTTGGACAAGAATCCAAGCGTCTCCAAAGCGCAATTCAAGCCGGCCGCAAGGACTTCCCGCAAGCGCCCGGGCATTTTTCGGCCATGGCGACCGCAAGGGTTGCGGTTGCAGGAAACGGAGAAAGCCCATGAAGATCGTCGTCATCGGCGGCACCGGCCTGATCGGATCGCAGCTTGTGCGCAATCTCGCGGCGCGTGGCCACGAGGCGCTCGCCGCCTCGCCCAACACCGGCGTCAACACCATCACCCGCGAGGGGCTGGCCGCAGCTCTCGACGGCGCCGATGTCGTCGTCGACGTCGCGAACGCCCCGGTCTGGGAAGACCAGGCCGTCCTCGATTTCTTCGAGACGTCGGGCCGCAATCTGCTGGCCGCCGAAGCCGCCGCCGGCGTGCGCCACCATGTCGCCCTCTCGATCGTCGGCAGCGAACGCCTGCCCGAGAACGGTTATTTCCGGGCCAAGGTCGCCCAGGAAAACCTGATCAAGGCGTCCTGCGTCCCCTACACCATCGTGCGCGCCACGCAATTCTTCGAGTTCGTCGGCGGGATCGCCCAGTCGGCCACGGTCGGCGACGAGATCCGCCTGTCTCCGGCGCTGATCCAGCCGATGGCGTCGAGCGACGTCGCGGCGGCGCTGACCGATGCCGCGCTCGCGGCGCCCGTGAACGGCACGGTTGAGATCGCCGGGCCCGAGGCCATTCCGCTCGACGACCTGGTTCGCCACTTCCTGCGGGCGACGCAGGACCCGCGCAAGGTCGTACCCGATATCCATGCCCGCTACTATGGCGGCATCCTTTCCGATCGCTCGCTCACGCCCGGCGAGAACCCGCGCCTCGGCGCGATCCGCTTCGAGGACTGGCTCGCCCAGGCGAAGGCCCAGCAAGCCAGCCGCTGAACCAAAACCTCGCCGTCGATCCACGCCCTCCGAAACCACCTGGAGCGAGCGACGGTCGCTGCCCAAACAGGAGATTTGCGATGCTCACTCGATTGATCTCGGCCATTGCCGTCACGACGCTCTCGATTACCGCGCTTTCGGCCGACGAGCGGCCCGCTGGCAAGATCACGACCGTATTCGATCGCCCGTTGCCGCACGTCCTCGGCAAGAGCCTGAGAGGCGTGTTGGTCGAATACGGGCCGGGCGCCGGCTCGCAGGCCCACACGCATGCGAAATCGGCATTCATCTACGCGACCGTGCTCGAGGGCTCGGTTCGCAGCAGCGTCAACGGCTCGCCGGAGAAGACATACAAGGCCGGCGAGAACTGGGTCGAAGAGCCCGGCGCCTTCCATGGCGTCAGCGCGAACGCCAGCACCACGGAATCGGCCCGCATCCTGGCCGTGTTCGTCGTCGACACCGACGACGGGGAACTGACCCGGTTCGTTAAGAAATGAGCCAGTCCACGCCTTCGGCATGCAATGGGGATGGGATCATGGACACCCTGGGAGAGAAGAGCGCCGTTACCGTCGAGGAGGGCGCCGGGAACGGCGCCCCCGCAGCGGGGCCCAAGAAGCGAAAGATCGTCGGATTGCTGCTTTGCCTTTGCGCCGTGGCCGCCGTAGCCGCCGGCTGGGCCAATGCCCGTTCCGGCGGCGAGGCGACCGACAACGCCTATGTCCGGGGAGATGTGACCTCGCTCGCACCAAAGGTCGCCGGCTATGTCACGGCGGTCGAGGTCGAGGACAACCAGGCCGTCAGGGCGGGCGACATCCTGTTCCGGATCGATGATGCCGACCACCGCGCCAGGCTCGCCCAGGCCGTCGCCAATATCGAGGCGGCGCAGGCGCGCGTCACCAATGTCGACGCCGAGACCAAGCTCCAGCATGTCCTGGTCAAGCAGGCGGAAGCGCAGAAACAGGCCGCCAGCGCCGAACTGACCCTGGCGACACGGTCGCAAGGGCGGCGGCGCGAGCTCATCCGCAGCAATGCGGTGAGCCAGGCGCTGCTCGACGAAAGCGACGCGGCGCGCTCGCGCGCCGAGGCCAACCTGGCAGCCGCCTCGGCGACGATCGAGGCCCAGCAGCAGCGCATCGCTGTCCTGACCACGCAGCGCGAGGCCGCCGTCGCCGCGGTGGCGCAGGCGCAGGCCGCGCGCGACCTCGCCCAGATCGATCTCGACAACACCATCGTGCGCGCGCCGATCGGCGGAGTGATCGGCAACCGCCAGGTCCGGGTCGGCCGGCTGGTCGCGCCCGGCACGGCCTTGCTCGACATCGTCCCGGTCGACGACGTCTGGATCGTGGCGAACTTCAAAGAGACCCAGCTTGAGCAGATCCGGCCCGGCCAGCACGTCCGCATCAGCGTCGACGGCTATCCGAACGAAGGGCTGCAAGGGGCGGTCGACAGCTTCGCTCCGGGAAGCGGCTCGGCCTTCAGCCTGCTCCCGACCGACAATGCGACCGGCAACTTCGTCCGCGTCGTCCAGCGTGTCCCGGTCAAGATCCGGTTCATGAACAATCCGCTGCCCGGCCGTCTCGTGCCCGGCCTGTCCGCACGGGTCGAGGTCGCCGTCGGAGGCGGCTCATGACCGCGGTCGACGTTCCTCTGCCGCGCCGCGGCGGCCCCACGGCCGGCGCCCTGCTTGTCCTGGGCATCGTGCTCGCCACGCTGACCGAAGCGATCGCCGGCACCATCCTGTCGCTCGGACGCGGCGACATCATCGGCGACACCTCTGCCACACCGGACGAGTTCGCTTGGCTCGACATCGGCTACACCACGCTCAAGCTGATCGGCTTCGTGACCGCGCCCTGGCTGATGAGCCGGTTCGACCCGCGCAGCCTGATCATCGTCGCCACCCTGACGATGGGGCTGGCATCCGGCATCGCCACCATAACAGCCCGGCTGGACCTGCTGGTCTGCTTACGCATCGTCCAGGGCTTCTGCGGTGGCGCCCTGCTCGTCGCCGGCCAGGCGCTGGTCTTCCTGCGCTATCCGCACGCCCATCAGCCGCTGCTCCAGGCGCTGTTCGCAATGGGCGCTGTCGTCGCGCCTGCGACGATCGCCCCGGCGCTGCAGGGCTGGCTGGTCGACACCCATTCCTGGACCTGGATCTTCTTCAGCATCGTTCCGCTGGCGCTGGCGGCCGCTGGGCTCATGCTGATGGCGGATAGCCCGGAGCCGGCCAGGGAGACGACGCGTCCCTTCGACTGGCCCGGCCTCGCGCTGATCTCCGTCACCTTCTTCTGCATCAGCTATGTCCTCTCGCAGGGCAGCCGCTGGGATTGGTTCGAGGAGCCTCACATCCTCTGGCTGGCTCTGCTCGGCGTGGCCGCACTGCTGGGCTTTCTCGCTCGGCAGATCATGGCCAGGGGCCGGGGCCTGCTCGACTTCGGCATCTTCGGAGCGAACGACTTCACCTTCGCCTTCATCGTCAGCTTCGTCGCCGGCGCCGCCCTCTCCGGCAGCGGCTTCCTGCTCCCGTCCTTCGCGGTCTCGGTCCTCGCCCTCACTCCGACCGATGCCGGCCTGCTGCTGTTTCCGGGCGGAGCGGCGTTCATCGGCACGTTGCTGCTGACCGCCTGTTTGATCCAGTTCCGCTATCTGCCGCCTTTCGCCACGGTGCCCTTCGGCATCCTGATCTTCATAGTGGCGATGTGGCTGCTCTCCGGCTCGAGCAACGAGAGCGGGGCGCACGACATGATGACCGCGGTCCTCCTGCGCGGCTTCGGCCTAGGCTTCCTGTTCCTGTCGATCTCGCTGATCGCGTTCAGCGACCTCGTCAGCCGCGGTCTCGCCAGCGGCATCGGCCTGTTCAACACGGGCCGCCAGCTCGGGGGCCTGATGGGAATCGCCGTCCTCCAGACGCTGATCGATCAGCACACTATCGCCAATCTCGCCGTCCTCGGCGCCAACATCGCTGCCGGCAGGCCGGCGGTGATGGAGCGGCTGGCGAGCATGGCGGCGATGCTCACGGCGAAGGGGATGGATGCGGTCGCCGCCGGCCGTGCCGCTGCCAGCCTGCTAGGCCGCGCCGTGATCAATCAATCCGCCGTGATAGCCTTCGATACCGCCTTCAACGCCGTCGCCCTGCTCTTCATCATCACTGCCCCCATCCTCGTCGCCATCAAGATCGGGCTCCACAAATATGCCGAAGCTCACGTTGCCGGTCATATCGCCGCGCCAGCGGAAGCAATCGCGTTGAAGCCCCGGTCGGCGGTCCAGGAAAAGGCACAGAGCATGCCGCTCCAGCAGTGCCGTTGAGCAGTGGAATAGCGGAGCGCCTGCCACCGAAGAACGGCGGCAAATATCGGCTCGCGCTGGCGCTACTGTTGAACTGCCGGTTTGAGTCGCGAGGTGTCATCGAGCACCTGCAATCCAGACCGAAAGCGCCGTGCCTTAAGCGACCTCAGCGAATGTCCGCTTCCTGGTGACGTTCCAATGTCTGGTTATGGCGCCCTGCAGTCGGCTAGATGCGGCATCCTCATGAGCGAGATCGCCGGAAGGCCGTCGGCCGCTATCCTCGCAATGACAACCCCGATCCGCCGCGATAGGCTGGTCGTCCGTTTCGAATGCTGCGCCGATCGGAGGCCGATCAATCGTCATGGAATGGGTGATTATCGGTCTACTGTTTGGGCTTTTCTTCTTTGTCATCATCCCGTGGGCGGCCCTTCGAGCATCCGGGCGTAGTACCGCCGCCCTCGATCAGATCGCAGAGCTGAAATCCGAACTGGCTGCGCTCCGCGAGGAGCTGACGGGGCTGAAGGGGAGCGCCGTGCCGGCCACTGCGGCTCCCTCGGCGACAGGCGTCGAGCCCGCCGAAGCCGCGTCGGTGTCCGAGCCGTCGCCACCAGTGGCGACCGAACTCGAGTCTCGCGAACTTGCCGAGTCAGACATCAAGCCTGTCGCGGCGCCGGAGTCAGCTGAGCCCAGGGCACCTACGCTCGAGGAGATTCCACCCGAAGCGATCGCACTCGCGGCTCGAACGGCGGACGAAACGTTTTACGAGCCTACAGCCGATCCCGTTCCTCCGCCCTTCGACCGCTTCGAGCAAGAGGCGCAACCGGAGGCGGAGGCGCTGGCCGGTGCACCGCCGCCGCGTCGCGACATCGAGGAGACCATCGGCTCGCGCTGGGCCGTTTGGGTCGGCGGCGTCGCGCTGGCCTTCGGTGGCCTGTTCCTCGTCCGCTACTCGATCGAGGCCGGCATGTTCGGGCCCGGGGTGCGGCTGCTGATGGGCGCAGCCTTCGCCTTGCTGCTGGCCGGAGCGAGCGAGTATCTGCGCCGTCGCGATGCGCCGCTGCCTTTCAACGCGCCGGGCGCGCTGCGTAACGCCAACATCCCCTCCGTCCTCGCCGGCGTCAGCGTCTTGGCCGGGTTCGGCGTTTCCTTCGCCGCCCATGCCATCTACGGCTTCATCGGCCCGACGCCCGCCTTCGCGATCATGGCGCTGATCGGCCTGTCGGCGCTCGCCGCCTCGCTGCTTCACGGTCCGGCGCTCGGTCTCTTCGGCTTGGTCGGTTCCTATGTCACGCCCTTCTTGATCACAAGCACGGCCCCGGCCTTCGCCTCGCTCTCGCTCTTCATCGCCTTCGTCACAGCCACCGCCTTCCTGCTGCACGCACAGCGCCCGAGCCGGATCGTCACCCTGGCGGCCGTCGCCGGCCATGGTGTCTGGACCGTGCTGATCGCCTTCGCCATGCGTGGGCTGATCTGGCCCTCGTTCCTCGCCACGGCCGGCGCTGTGCTCGCCTGGCTGCTGCTGAAGGAATTGCCGTTGCTGCGCCGGCGCGGCGAGGCTGCGCCCTGGCGTCCGGCCCCATTCGACATCACCGGCTTCGTCGCCATCGTCGTGCCGCTGGTGATCTCGGGCGTGCTCTGGGTCGGCTTTGGCGCGCCGGGGCCGTTGCATGTCGCGATCCTTGCCACCGTCGCGGTCGGCATCGTGGCGGCTGTCCGCCATCGCGATCTCGCTCCGCTCGCGCTCGTCGCCGCCGCGGGCGCCGTCGGCATGATCTTGCTCTGGCCCCGTCAGGAGGGGCCGCTCGGCCTGTCGCCGGCAACCCTGCTCGACCTCGTCAGGCTGAGCATTGCCCCCGATGCCGGACCGGGGTTGCTCTGGACCGCTGCACTCTTCGCCGCGGTGATCGGCGGCCTGCCCTTCGCAGCTCTGGTCACGCGCCGCCGGGCCGGCGCCGGCGGCTACGTCGAGCGCGGCTGCCTGGCCTTCGCCTCGGCGCTGGCGCCGGTCTGCCTGCTGCTCGCGACGACGCTGCGCGTCAATGGTTTCGAGCGCTCGCCCGGCTTCGCGGCGCTGGCGGCGCTGCTGGTCGCGGCGCTATACTTCGCCTCGGAGTTCCTGCTGCCGGTCGAGCGTGCCAGCGCCAGACCGCGCAGCAATCCGCTCGCCTTGATCGGCTCTGCTGCCTATGCCGCCGCCGGTGCGATCGCGCTCGGCCTCGCCGTAGCGCTGGCCCTGCGCGAGACCTGGCTGGTGGTCGGCTTCGCGATCTCCGCCGCCGGACTCGCCATCCTCGCCCGCATCCGCCCGATCCCGCTGCTGCGAACGATGTCGGCCAGCCTCGCGACCGCGGCCTTCGCCCGCTGGCTTTGGGCTCCGATCCTGACGGAGATGGGCTCGTGGCCGCTGCTCAACTGGCTGATCCCGGCCTATGCCCTGCCGGCGCTGTGCTTCTGGGTTGCCGCGCTGGCGCTGCGCGATGGGCAGGGTCGGCCGCGGGTCGTACATCAGGCGCTTGCTGCTTTCTTCACTGCTGCCTTCGTACTGCTGCAGGTCCATCAGCTTTTCGTCGGCCCGGACCTTACTCCCGATCTCGCCTGGATCGCCGGCCACTACGCTCAGCCGCGCAACCGACTGTTCGAGGAGGTCGCCTGCCTGGTAATAGCGACTGGACTGCTCAGCGCCGGCTTCCAGCGCGTCAGCCGTTCGGCCGGCAACGCGACCTTCCGGATCGCGGGACTCGCCGCCGCTGCGCTCACGATGCTTCTCGCTATCGGTGGACTCGGCGCCTTGCTCAATCCGCTTTTTGACGGCACCACCGTCGACGGCTGGCCAGTGCTGAATCGGCTGCTCTGGTATGTCGTTGCCGGAGGCGCGCTTGGAACACTGGGCTTCGCCATGTGGCGTGACGGCAGCTCGCCGGTCGCGGATGCGCTGAGTGCCTGCGGCGCATTCCTGATCTCGCTCGGCATCGTCCTCATCATCCGTCAGGTCTTTGCCGGACCGCAGCTCTCGCCAGTGGACGGCACCTCGGTCGGCTACGCAGAGGCCGTCATGATAACGATCGTGCTGACCGCCCTGACCGCCGCGGCGCGACTCTGGCACGATGCCGCGCAGGGCCGGATCGCGCGGCTCGGCGTCCTGACGCTGGGCGGCATCGCGATTGGCTGGGCCGTCCTCGCCCTCGGCTTCGTCTGCAACCCGTTCCTCGACGGGAGCGCGGTCGCAGGACCGGTCATCTTCAACCGCATTCTGTGGGGTTACGGCCTGACAGCCCTGGCCCTTGTCGGCGCCGCATTGTGGCTGCGGGATGCCTTCGCCAGGCTCTCTCGCGCTTTCGGGAGCGCCGCGGCCGCTGCCGCCATCGGCTGCGCCTTCCTACTGCTGCGCCATGGGCTCCACGGCCCCACGCTCGCCTCCGAGGTGCCGATCACCCTGGCTGAATCCGGCATCTACGCCTCGCTTGCCTTCATCCTGGCCATCGCGGTCATGATCGCGGGCTCGTTCCGCTGGCAGGGGCGCAGCGTGCCGGTCGATCCGTTGGTCGCAACGCTGGCGGCCTGCGGCTTCTTCGCCGCTGTCGCGTTCATCGCTAGCCCCGCGATGACCGACCAGCCCCTGGCGGGCGTCTTGATCCTGGACAATGCGCTCCTAGGCTATCTTCTGCCCGCGGCGCTTGCCTTCGCAGCCGCTGCCTGGGTGCGGTCCTACCTCCACCGGCCACTGATCGCGCGGGCTTATGGCATGGCCGCTATTTTCGGGGCGCTGGCTTATGTCGTCACCGAGGTCCGCCGTGCCTTCGTCGGTCCTGACCTTTTCAGCACCGATGTCAGCGCCGGCGAGCTCTATGCCTATTCGGCCGCGATCCTGCTCTACGGTGTAGCTCTGCTGGCGCTGGGCTTCCGGGTCCGGTCGCGCGATCTGCGCCTAGCCTCGCTCGGCATCATCACCATCGCGATCTGCAAGGCCTTCCTCGTCGACATGTCGGGGCTGGAGGGGCTGCTGCGGGCCCTGTCCTTCATCGGTCTGGGTGGGAGTCTTGTCGCGATCGGCCTTGCCTACCAACGCGTTTTACACCGCGGGACGGAGACCGCTACGCCCGACAGCGCGTAGTAGCAATGTCCGTCACGGGGCGGAATCCGACGTCTGGCACCAGAGCTGCGAGCGTCCGCTTCCGGGCAAGGTGCCAAGGTCAGCTCTTGGCGCGAGGTTGTCGTCGGCATTCTCTTCACAATGACCGATCCTCGAGGATCACGTCCGCCGTCTGCTGGTAGTGGCGCATGAGCAACGCGACGGCATGCTCGATGTCCCGATCCAGCACCGCCGTCACGATCGCCTGGTGCTCGTCCGCGACCTTGCGGCCCGGAAAGGCACGGCGGATCGAGAGGCGACGATAGCGATAGAGCCGGTCGGCCAACTGGTCGCAGAAGCCGATTAGCGAAGTCGAGCCGCACTGGCCGATCAGCGAGCGGTGGAATATCCGGTGCAGCCGCTCCCAGTCCGGATTGTCCTCGAACTCGTCAGGGTTGAGCGAGCGCGGCGTCCGGCTGAGCCGGTGATGCGCGACCACCAGCTCCTCCTCCCAGGCGGGCGTGGCCGCCTCCATCGCCTTGCGCAGGGCCAGCGCTTCGACCCAGCAGCGCGTCATCGTCAGTTCGCGCAGCTCCGAGCGGCTGACCGGGGCGACTAGAAAGCCGCGCTGCTCGCGCGCCTCCACCAGTCCTTCCGCGGTCAACCGGTTCAGGGCCTCGCGCAAAGGCGTCTGCCCGGCCTGATAGGCGTCCATCAGGAAGCGCATCTGCAGCTTCTGCCCCGGCTTCAGCCGTCCAGACAAAAGGTCGTCCCGCAGCTTGTCGTAGAGGTCCAAGGTGCGGGTCGAGGAAACGGGCGCATTCATGCGAAACGATTGGACCTCGCTGGATTGGGCCGCGACATGGCTTGCGCAGTCACGATTCCCCGAAGCGATTTATACACGCTACGGCGTCAGGTAAAAATTTATAAATTTTTGCTTCACATCGAAAAATTTCGCAATATAAGAGAGCGGACATGGAAATCTGCAACCCGGGGGACGGGCGGTGCTGGCGGCGGGAGACGAGAAAAGCCGGATGAGGACTCGCTGCGCCTGCGGCATCGATATCCATGCGCATGTCGTGCCGGCGACCTTTCCCGCCTATCTGCATGGCGCGCCGCCCGCCGGCTGGCCATCGACGCCCCCGCGCATGAGTGCCACCGGCACATCGTGATCGACGGCCGGACCTATCGCACGGTCTCGGATCGCTGCTGGGATGTCCCGAAGCGCCTTGCCGATCTGGACGGCATGGCCCTTTCGCTGCAGGCGATCTCGCCGATGCCCGAGCTGCTGTCCTACTGGATGGAGGCTGCGTCCGCTGCCGAGTTGCTGCGCTATGTCAACGACCAGATAGCGGGCATGATCGCGGAATCCGGTGGCCGGCTGGTGGGGCTCGGCGCAGTGCCGCTGCAGGACATGAATCTCGCCCTCGCAGAGTTGTCCCGGCTGATGCGGGAGCCCGGCTTCGCCGGCGTCGAGATCGGCAGCAACGTCAACGGCAAACCGATCGGCGCGCCCAATTTCGATCCGTTCTTCGAGGCGGCCGAGGAGCTCGGCGCGGCGGTCTTCGTCCATGCCGTGCGCCCCTGCGGCCAGGACCGGCTGGTCGGCTCCGCCCAGTTGCAGCAGGTGCTGGCCTATCCCGGCGAGGTCGGGCTCGCCGCTGCCTCGGTGATCTGCTCGAATCTGATGCTGCGCCGGCCGAAGCTGCGGATCGCCTTCAGCCATGGCGGCGGCACGCTCGGCCTGCTGCTGCCGCGGCTGGAGGAAGGCCGCCGCGTCTTCCCGGCGCTGCGGGAGAGCATCGCGCTGTCGCCGACCGAGCAGGCGCGGCGCCTGTTCTACGATGCGCTGGTCTATGACGAGCCGACGCTCAGGCATCTCACCGACCTCTTCGGCGAGACGCAGATCATGATCGGCACAGATTACCCGTTCAATTTCCACGAGCGCAATCCGGTCGATCGCATCGAGGCGGCCTTCGCCGACGAGCGCCTGCGCAAGCGGCTGCTCAGCGAGAATGCCGCGACCTTCCTCGGGCGCGAGGGCGAGGCCTGACATGACCCATTTCCCCGTCACCGCCTTGCGCAGCGTCGCGATCGGGACGCCGGACCTCAAAGCTTCGGAGCGCTTCTACACGGAGGTCTGGGGCCTCGCCGTCGCCGCCCGGCAGGACGGCGCCGTCTATCTGCGCGCCAGCGGGCCGGATCACCATGTGCTCGCCTTGCACCAGAGTGACAGTCCCGAGATCCGCTCGGTGACCTTCCGGGTCGGCGCGGCCGAGGATCTCGACGCCCTCGCAGCGCGAGCCGTCGCCCATGGCGCCACGCTGCTGTCGCCGCCTGCCGCCAATCCCGGCCCGGATGGCGGGACGGCGATGGCGATCCGCGAGCCGCAGGGCGGCGTCTTCCGCTTCGTCCAGGGCGAACGGCTGCACGCCGATGCGAGGGAGGAGCGCGACCGGCCGCTGCGCCTGGCGCATGTGAACCTCAACAGCGTCGACGTCGACCGGGAGACGAGCTTCTACGAACAGACGCTCGGCTTCGTCCTGACCGACCGCTCGAAGCTCATGGCCTTCCTGCGCTGCAACAGCGACCATCACGCCGTGGTGCTAGCCGAGGCCAAGGCGAACGGGCTGAACCACATCGCCTTCCTCGTGCCCGACTGGGAATCGGTGATGCGCGCCTCAGGCCGTCTCGTCGACGCCGGCTACCCGATCGCCTGGGGCGTCGGCCGCCACGGGCCGGGCGACAACGTCTTCGCCTATTTCATCGACCCTGTCGGCTTCGTCGTCGAATTCACCGCCGAGGTGCTGCAGGTCGACGACGGCTACCGCGTGCGCGGGCCCGACGAATGGGTCTGGCCGCCCGGCCGGACCGACCATTGGGGCATCGCGCCGCCCAAGGCTGACCACGTCAAGGCGGCACAGGCCGCGATCGTCTACCGCTAAGCAATCCGGCAGGACCTCCCCTTGAGCGAACAAGACCTCCCACCCGGAAACAACTACCAGGTCGCCGTCATCGGCTTCGGCCCGAGCGGCGCCGTCGCGGCGAGCCTGCTCGGGCAGCATGGCATTCGCAGCCTCGTCATCGACAGGCAGCGTGGGGTCTACGACAAGCCGCGCGCCATCGCGATCGACCACGAGATCATGCGGCTCCTCGACAATCTCGGCGTCGCCGATGAGGTGCTGCCCTATGTGGCGCCGTTTCCGGCCTCCGAGCATTTCGGCGCCGACGGCCAGCTCATCCGCCGCATCGACATGGTGCCGGAGCCCTACCCGCTCGGCTACACGCCGACCATGGTCTTCACCCAGCCACCGGTGGAGGCCGCCTTGCGCGCGCATGCGCGGCGCTACGACGCGGTCGAGATCTCGCTGGGAACCGAGCTCGTCGGCTTCGAGCAGGCGCCGACCGGGGTCACGCTGACTCTGGCCGGCGACGATGGCTCGCGCCGGACGGTCAGCGCCGACTATGTGGTTGCCTGCGACGGCGCCTCCAGCGGCGTGCGCGAGCAGCTCGGCATCGGGCTCGCGGACCTCGTCTTCGACGAGCCCTGGCTGGTCGTCGACGTGCTGGTGAACGAGGACGCAGCTGGCAAGCTGCCGCAGACCGCCGCGCAGTATTGCGACCCACGCCGGCCGACGACCTTCATCATCGGCCCCGGCAATCACCGCCGCTGGGAGATCATGCTCCTGCCGGGCGAAGATCCGCGCGAAGCGCAGAGACCTGAACAGGTCTGGAAACTGCTCGCCCGCTGGCTGACGCCGGCCGACGCCACGCTTTGGCGCGCGGCGAGCTATCGCTTCCACGCTCTGGTCGCCGAGCGCTGGCGCGACGGGGGGATTTTCATCGCCGGCGACGCGGCTCATCAGCAGCCGCCCTTCATCGGCCAGGGCATGTGCCAGGGCGTGCGCGACGTCGCCAACTTGATCTGGAAGCTGGCGCGCGTCCTCGACGGCCGCTCCGACGCGACCCTGCTCGACAGCTACGAGGCGGAGCGCAGCCACCATGTCCGCGAGCTGACCTCTCGGATCAAGGCGATCGGCCAGGTGATCTGCGAGCGCGACCCGCAGGCCGCCCGGGCGCGCGACGCCCGCATCCTCGCCGAAGGCGGCGGCCGGCCGCGCACGATCACGCGGCAGGAGATCGTCCCGCCGCTCGCGGCCGGCCTGCTGGCTGCTCGCGACGACGTGGTGAAGGGGACACTCTTCCCGCAACCCTGGGTAAAGACGCCGGAGGGGCCGGCCAGGCTCGACGCCGTCGCCGGTGCCGGACTACGCCTCGTCATCGAGCCGACGCTGGCCGCGGAGTTGCGGCCGGACCTGACGCGACAGGCCCGTGCGCTCGGGCTGCGCATGGTCGTGGTGTCGTCCGGGCCGGCGGATTCCGCCGTCCCTGCGCAGGCCGATATCGCCGTGACCGAGCGCGATGGCGTGATCACCGCCTGGTTCTCCAGGCATGGCCGCCGCGCCGCGATCGTCAGGCCCGACCACTACGTCTTCGGCACCGCTGCCGACGCAGCCACGCTCGAGGCTCTGCTCGACGAACTGCAATACCGGCTCGCCCCGCTCCCGACCGCTAACCGTCAGCCCCAACCCGCCAGCACACCATAAAGGATTCGATCCGATGCGTTTCGCGACTTTCCAGATAAAGGGCGCCCCGAGCTGGGGCCTGATCGAGGGCGAAGAGGCCATCGACCTCGGCGCGGTCCTGCGTGACCGCCATCCCGATCTGAAATCGGCCATCGCGGCCGATGCGCTGGGCGAGGTCGCGGCGGCCGCGCCCGATGCCCCACGTCATGCACTGGCGACCATCACCTGGCTCCCGGTGCTGCCGAACCCGGACAAGATTCTCTGCGTCGGCCTGAACTACGAGATGCACCGCAAGGAAACCGGTCGCACCGAGGTCGACAACCCGACCATCTTCGCCCGCTTCGCCAACTCCCAGATCGGCCATGGCGCCAACATCGTCAGGCCGCGCGTCTCGCACGAGCTCGACTTCGAGGGCGAGCTCGCGATCGTCATCGGCAAGCCCGGCCGCTATATCGCGCCGGCCGACGCCTTCGCCCATGTCGCGGGCTATGCCTGCTACAATGACGGCAGCCTCCGCGACTTCCAGCGCCACACCCACCAGTTCACGCCGGGCAAGAACTTCCCCGGCACTGGCGCCTTCGGCCCCTGGATGATGACGCCCGACGAGCTCGGCGAGCTCGGCAGCCTGCGGCTGCAGACGCGGGTCAACGGCCAGATCGTGCAGGACGCGACCTTCGGCCAGATGATCTTCGATATCCCGCGGATCATCGAATACTGCTCGGCCTTCACGCGGCTGGAGCCCGGCGACGTCATCGCGACCGGCACGCCGGGCGGCGTCGGCGCCAAGCGGAACCCGCCGCTCTGGCTGCAACCGGGCGACACGGTCGAGATCGAGATCGACGGTCTCGGAACCCTGCGCAACGGCGTCGCCGACGAGGCCTGACCGACCGCTGCCCTCTCCACAATGATAACGATCCCGGAGGAAACGATGACCAAGCTTACATCGCTGCTCGTCTCGGCCGCCGTCGCCCTGGCGGCCGCGACATCCGCCCACGCCCAGACCTGGCCGCAGCGCCCCGTCGCCCTGGTCGTGCCGCAGGCGGCCGGGAACAGCCCCGACATCCTGGCGCGCGTGCTCGCCGACAAGCTCTCGCGCAGCCTCGGCCAGCAGGTCTATGTGGAGAACCGGACCGGCGCGGCCAACATCGTCGGAACCCAGGCCGTCGCACGCGCGACGCCCGACGGCTACACTTTCCTGTTCGCCACCTCGGCCTCGCTCTCGACCAATCCACACACCTTCAAGAAGCTCCCTTACGACCCGCTGAAGGATCTTGCGCCGGTCGCGCTGGTGGCGCGCAGCCACCATGTCCTGCTCGTCGATCCGAAGCTGCCGATCAACTCGCTTGCCGATCTGATCGCCCATGAGAAGGCGAAGCCGGGTTCGCTCAGCCTGGCGGTCGACAGCGAGCGCAACATCTCCGGGCTGATCGGCCAGACCATCAACTGGCGTGCCGGCATAGGCATGGTGCTCGTGCCCTATGCCTCCGCCGCGAACTCGATCCAGGACACGATCGCCGGGCGCGTCCAGGCGACGATCCAGTCGGCCTCCGTCGCCGAGCCCTTCATCAAGGAAGGCTCGCTGCGCCCGATCGCGGTCGCCGGGACGAGGCGCCTGAAGTCGATTCCGAACGTGCCGGCGATCGCCGAATCGCTGCCGAGCGCCGATATCGGTGGCTGGTTCATGGTGATGGCGCCGGCCGGCACGCCGCCCGAGATCATCCGGAAGCTGAGCCAAAAGATCGCCGAAGCGCAGCAGCAGTCCGATGTCCGCGAGCGGGCGCCGACGCTCGGCTTCGATGTCGAGGTCGGCGCCCTCGCCACCCCGGCGGGCGCCTCCGCCTTCCTCGGCCAGGAGATCGCGACCATGGGCGCCCTGATCAAGGAGTTCGGGATCGAGCCTCAATAATGATCGGCACCTGACGATGCGAGCAGCTTCAACGGAGGCACAAATGAAGGGCCTTGCACACGTCATGCAATGTCCGCTTCCGGGACATCTGCGAGAGTCTGCATTTGGCGCGCAGGCGAAGCGCCAAAGACGGGCCTCTATCCCATCTTCGTGCCGATGATCGGCAGCACGGTCTACTCGACATGCTGATGCTGTTGATCGTCCCCGCGATCGCCTTGGCCCGGGGCCGGCAATTGCCGCAAGAGGTGACCGCGACCAGTGACGCGCACCAACTCCCTCAGCAACTGCACGGTCCTCCTGCGATTGAGGTAGCGAGAACGTCAGCATCCGGGCGAAGATCAACCTCAACGGCCCCCAAACTGGATCAAGCGTATGAACTGGCCGCTCGGGCAATCACGACTCCCTTCAAAAGAGCTGCACCGGAGATTGGTCACCAGGATCACTCCATGGTCGATCGGCAAGGCGAGCGTCATGCCGCCACCGTCATCTTGTCGATGCCGTAGATCCGGTCGACGATAAGCAGGGCGACCACCGCCATCAGCAGTTGCAGCGAGCTCAGCGCCGCGATCGTCGGGTCGAACTGGTTCTCCAGATAGCTCAGCATCACCACCGGCAGCGTCCCGGTGCTGGCGCTGGCGAAGAAATAGCTGATCGGCAGGTTGTCGAAGGAGGTCAGGAAAGAGAACAGCGCGCCCGCCATGATCCCCGGCCGGATCAGCGGCAGCGTGACGTGCCAGAAGACCCGCGCCGGATCGGCGCCGAGGATCGCCGCCGCTTCCTCATAGGCAGGCGGCAGGCCGGCATAGACGCCGGCAACCGTCCGGATGACATAGGGCAGGCAGACGACCGTATGGGTGATCAGCAGCGCGGTGAAGGAGATGCCGATCCCAAGCCAGGACAGGAAGAACAGCGAGGCGAAGCCGATGACGATCATCGGCATCGAGAGCGGCGAGAGCAGGAAGGTCATCACCGCGCTGGCCCAGGCCGCCCGTGAGCGAGCGAGGTATAGGCAGGCCGGGACGCCGATCAGGCAGGAGAGCAGCGTGGCGGCGATCGCGACGCCGATGCTGACCTTCAGCGCGCTGACGAAGGGCTGGTAGGCGAAGATGTTGGCGAACCACTTCAGCGACCAGCCGGGGATCGGGAAGGCGACATAGCCGGCCGAAGTGAAGGAGACGACGACGACCACGATGATCGGCGCCAACATGAAGGTGAAGAACAGCACCGTGAAGGCGACGAGGCCGAGATCGATCCAGTCCCGCTTGCGCGCGCGCATCGCTTAGGCTCCGCGACGGCGCACGAGGCGCAATTGCAGGAAGAGGCAGGACAGCGCGACCGCGAGCAGCAGCGTGCTCATCGCGCTCGCCATCCCGAAATCGCGGGTCGTGTTGAACTGTTGGTAGATCAGCAGCGGCAAGGTCTGGAGGCCGCCGCCAAGCAGGACCAGCGTGACGAAGCTGCCATTGGCGATCATGAAGACCAGGATCGCGCCGGTGCCGATGCCGTCCAGCGAAAGCGGCAGCGTGATCTCGCGGAAGGCGCGCAGCCGTCCAGCGCCGAGGATCTTGGCCGATTCCTCGAGCCGCCGGTCGACCGATTGCAGCACGGTCGCGATCGAGAGGACCATATAGGGCACGAGGACGTGCACGAGCGCCGCGATGGCGATGCCCGGCGAGTTGGTCAGGCGCAAGGGGGCCTCGATCAACCCGAGCTGGTCGAGCAGCAGGTTGTTGACGAGGCCGCGGCGCGCGAACAGCACCTGCCAGCCGAAGGTGCGCATGATGATCGAGGTCAGCAGCGGCGCGATCAGCAGGAAGATGATCAGGCCCGCCCAGCGGCCGGATTTGCGCACCAGCACATAGGCGACGGGATAGCCGATCACGATGCAGATCGCCGTGACGCCGGCCGAGAGCAGGATCGTTTCTGCCGTGACGCGCAGATAAAAGCTGTCGGTCAGCAGCGCCGAATAGCGCGTCAGCGTCAGCTGGCCCTCGGCGCCGACGAGACTGCGCATGCCATTGTCGAGCAAAGGCAGCACGAAGAACACGAACAGGAAGAGCGCGGCCGGCAGCGCCAGCAGCCACGACATCCCTTGCGGCTTCTTGTGTCCGTCCAGTGCTGGCGCGGGAGCTTGCATCGTCACGACCTTCGTCCGGAAGAAGCCGCTGCCGCCCGCATAGGCGGCAGCGGCCCGCCGTTCAGCGTCCGATCTCGCGGTTCCAGCGGTTGACCCAGTCGTTGCGCACCTTCGCGATCTCCTCGTAGGGCGGGAACTGGGTCTGCTGCCAGGGCGTGATGCGCGGCTTGAGCTTGTCGCTGTAGACCACGTCGGTATTGGTCACGCCGTAGTTCATGATGTCGGCGAAGAGGGTCTGGTTCTTGGCGTCCAGCACCTCGTTGATGTAGTCCCAGGCCAGCGGGTCGGCATTGACCGGCTTCTGCACGGCGACGCCGTTGAGCGAGCCGCCCTCCGACGGGTTGATGAAGTCGATCCAGGTCGCGCCGGAATCGTAGTGGTTCCAGGTCCGCCCGTCGAAATAGATGCCGAGCTCGGCCTCGCCCGACGAGAGGTGGTTGAAGAAGTCGTTCGGCCCCGCCCAGAAGACGAGGTTCTTCTTCATCTTCTCCATCGCCTTGAAGAACGGATCGACGTTCTCGGTGCCACCGCCGAAGGCCTTGGCCATGGCCCAGATCAGCATGATCGGCGTCACCGCATAGCTGATCGACGGAACCGAGGCGACGAACTCGCCCTTGGCGACGCGATCGACGAATTCGGCGAAGGATTTCGGGGGGGTCTTCACCCGGTTCTTGTTGAAGGTGATGCCGCCGACGCCGTAGTCGAACAGCGTGCCCTTGCCCATGACTGAGTCGGTCAGCTCCTTCGGGGTCTTCGCCAGATTAGGCAGCTTCTCGACCGTGAAATCGTCGACGAGGCCGGCTTTCGCCGCGGTCAGCGCGAGGTCAGGCGTCATGATCAGCACGTCGACCGGCGGCTTCTTCGGATTGGCCTCGACCTGCGCCAGCCATTGCGGCGGGCCGCCGAGCGAGACATTGGCCTTCGCCTTGGTCTTGGCCTCGAAGGGAGCGACGAAGCATTTGCGCACCGCCTCCTCCCAGACGCCGCCGAAGGCGGTGACGGTGATCGACTTGTCCTGCGCCTGCGCGAGGCGCGGCATGCCGCCGGCGGCGAGGGCGGTGGCGCCGCCGATAAATCTACGCCTGTCCAGCTTCGTCATCGCAGTGCTCCATGGTTCGAGGGCGTTTGCATCGGGCTGGTGTCAAAGCTCCGCGGCGGCGGTCGCGAGCCGCTCTCGCGCCGTGCGCAGGGCCTCGTCGCCGGCGCCCACGCGCGGGAAACCGTCCGGCAGGGCGGAGAGCGCCTGCGCGAAGATATCACGACGCCGGCGTTGACGCGCCGAGCCGGGCAGGGCGACCAGACCGGCATTCAGCCGGTCCATCAGCTCGGGCGTGAAGACCGCATCCCAGCGCTCGCGTTCCGGGCCGTGGCCGCCGGCGCGCTGCATGGCGGCGCGGCGCGCCCCGGTCGCTGCCTCGTCGACCTCGCCGCCATGGATCACCACGCCATAGTTGCGGGCTGCCGCCTCCGCGGTGACGAAGCCGTTGCGCACATCATGCAGCACGGCCTGCGTGTCGCGCTCGGCCGGATCGCCCCAGCCACCCGCGCCGGGCGTCAGGAAGGTGACGGTGTCGCCGGCATTGATGGTCAGGACGTCGATCTTGCCGAGCCGGCGCTCGTCGAGCCGGCCGCGATTGACGATCAGCTCGCCCGGAGCGCCGGGCCTGCCGCCATTCGAACCCCAGGGCCTGAACAGCAGGCGCTCCATTCCCCGGCCGAGCACATTGGTGTCGTCGGTGAGGGCGCGGAAGGTGAGTTCCATGCCGCAGCCGCCGCGCCAGCGCCCGGCGCCGCCGGAATCGGGCCGCAGGGCATAGCTCATGATCTCGACGCCGAGCTCGGCTTCGACGGTCTCGACCGGATTGTTGGCGAGGTTCGAGATGCCGCTGTCGCGGCCGTCAACGCCGTCCCGACCGGAGCGGGCGCCGGTGCCGCCGATCATCGGCTCGATCACCTGGACGCGCCGGCCGCCGCGGCCGTCGGGCTCGGCCATCACCACCGGGATCACGGTGCCGGATGAGGCCGCCGGCATCACCTGCGGCAGAGCCTGGCCGAAGGCGCCGTTCAGCACATCGTTGACGCGGATCGCCGCCGCATGGCGCACGCCGGTCGCCGCCGGCTCCTGCGGGTTGACGAGGCTGCCTTCGGGCGCGGTGATCCTGACCGGCTCGAGCAGGCCGGCATTGAGCGGCGTGGTCGGGTCGAGCGTGTTGACCAGCGCCAGCACGCGCAGGGTCAGCCAGGCATGCGGGCGCCCGCGCGAGGGAATGTTCATCGCGGTCGCGACCTGCGGGTCGGTGCCGGTGAAGTCGAGATGGACCGTCCCGTCGGTGAAGGTCGCGGCGAGCGCGATACGCACCGGCAGCTGCGTTGCCGCGTCGTCGTCGAGATAGTCGCTGAAGCGATAGGTGCCGTCAGGGACGCGCTTCAGCACGGCGCGCGCCTTCTGCGCGGCGTAGCTCATCAGGTCGGTGGCTGCGACGCAGACCGCGTCCGCCCCATGCTGGCCGATGGTCTGCTCCAGGCGGCGCCGGCCGGCCGCGAGCGCGGCCAGCATGGCGCGGATGTCGCCCATGTTCGCTTCGGGCGTGCGGCTGTTGGCGTCGAGGAAGAGGCGGACCTCCGGCACCATCTCGCCGCGCCGCATCAGCTTGACCGGCGGGATGCGCAGGCCTTCCTGGAAGATCTCGGTATTGACAGGCGAGATGCTCGACGGCACGCGCCCGCCCACATCCGAGCAGTGAACGAAGCACCAGCCATAGGCGACGATCCGGCCCTCGTGGAAATAGGGCTCGATCATGTGCAGGTCGGGCAGGTGGGTTGAGAGTCCCTCCGAGCGATAGGGGTCGTTGGTCAGGATGACGTCGCCCGGCTCGAGCGGCCCGACGGCCGCGATCGTCGGCAGGCATTCGAGCCCGACGAAGCCGGAGACGCCGATCGAGCGCGGATAGGCGAAGAAGCGACCGTCCAGCCCGGCCAGCGCACAGGCGAAATCGGCGGTTTCCTTGACATAGAGTGTCCGGCCGGTGCGCTGCAGCGTCAGGCACATCTCCTCGCTGACCGCTGCGAGCTTGTTGCCGAGGATGGCGAGCGTGACCGAGTCGAGCTTCATGACGGCTGTCTTTCGAGATGCAGATTGCCGGCCTCGTCGGCCCGCGCGCCCCAGCCGGGCAACAGGATCGTGGTGGTGTCCTCCTGCTCGATGATCGCCGGCCCGCTCACCGTGTCGCCGGCGCCAAAGGCGGCGCGGGCGTAGACCGCGGCGTCCAGCCAGGCGCCGCGGCGGAACAAGGGCCGCCTGCCGCTGGCCGGCGGCTGGCCGTCGCCCGCCGAAATCCGGGGCTGAGTCAGCTTCGGGGTCTCGCCGACCATGGCGAGGCGCGCCGTGCCGAGCTCGACCAGGCTGTCGCCGTCGCGAAAGCCGTAGATGCGCTCATGCTCGCGGTGGAAGGCCTCGGCGACGGCATCCTGCGTGCGGCAATCCTGGTCCAGCCGCACACGCAGCTCATAGGCCTGGCCGGCATAGCGCATGTCGACCCCTCGCTCGATCCGCCGGCCGGTCGCCTGCTCGCCCTCATGATCGAGCCAGGCGGTGCCTTCTGCCGTAAGCTCGGCGAAGACGGTTTGCAGCAAGGCGGCGCTCGCCGCATCGAGAGGGCGGCGCAGGCTGCGCACGAAGTCGCGGCGCAGATCGGCCGCGACGGCGCCGAGCGCGCAGAAGGTCCCCGCGGCGGGTGGGATCACGACGCTGCCGATCCCGACCTCCTCGGCGAGGAGGTTGGCATGGGTCGGCCCGGCGCCTCCGAAGGGCACGAGCGCGAAGCCCGCCGGATCGAGCCCGCGCGCGGCGAGGGTTTTGTAGAGTTCCGTCGCCATGCCGGCGGTGGTGACGGCGAGCGCCCCTTCGGCCGCACGCGCTGCGCCGTCCGGCCCGGCGAGGCCAATGCGGTCCGCGATCTCAGCCAGGGCCTGCTCGGCCGCGCCCTTGTCCAGCCGCATGCGGCCGCCGAGGAAGCCGTCGGGGTCGATATAGCCGAGCGCCAGATAGCAGTCGGTGACCGCGGGCTCGCGGCCGCCGCGGCCATAGGAGACAGGGCCGGGCATGGCCCCGGCGCTCCTTGGCCCGACCTTGAGGACGCCGTGGCCGTCGACCCAGACGATGGAGCCGCCGCCGGCGCCGATCGCCGAGACGTCGACGACCGGCAGGACCAGCGGCAGCCCGCCGATATCCGTGCGCGTCGCCAGTTCCGCCGAGCCGGCATGGGCGACGGCGATATCCGAGGAGGTACCGCCCATGTCGAAGGAGATGATCGAGCTGACGCCGGCCGCGCTCGCCAGCCGGGCCGCCGCCATCACGCCCGAGGCCGGCCCGGACAGGATCGTCTCGACCGGCCGGTCGATGGCGGACGCAAGACTGAGCGAGCCGCCATTGGAGGCGGTCACCAGGATCGGCGCCTCGACGCCGTCGCGCGCGAGCCCCTGCTTCAGCCCGGCGAAATAGCGCTGCATCAGCGGTTGGATATAGGCGTTGAGACAGGCGACCAGCGTTCGCTCGTATTCGCGGATTTCCGGCCAGATGGCCGCGGCCGAGGTGATGGCGAGGCCGCCTACGCCGACCGAGAGCTTGTCGGCCAGCGCGATCTCCACCTCCGGCCTGGCATAGCCGTTGATCAGGACGAGGGCGGCGGCATCGGCGCCTAGGGCCTTGAGCTCGGCGGCGACGCGCGCGAGTTCAGCCTCGTCCGGAGCGCGCGTGACCTCTCCGGCCGCCGACAGGCGCGCATCGATCTCGACGATCGCGCAGCGCGGAACCAGCGGCTCCTCCTTGCTCGAGTGGAAATCGAAGGAGGAGGGCATGCGGCTGCGCGCGATCTCCAGGATGTCGCGGAAGCCCTTGCTGACCACGAGCGCGATGGTGGCGCCGCGCCGCTGGATGATCGCGTTGAGGCCGATCGTCGTGCCGTGCATCAGCAGCGAGACGTCGCCCGCGGTCAGGCCGGCCTTGCCGAGCAGCGACTTCAACCCATCGATCGGGGCGCGGGACGGCTCGTCCGGCGTCGACGGCTCCTTGTAGTGGACCAGGCCGCCGTCACGCGGATCGGCCAGCACGAAATCCGTGAAGGTGCCGCCGACATCGATGCCGATCCGCGCGCCCTGTCCATTTGCAGTCGTCATGCAGCCTCACTCCGCGTCGATCGGCACCGCATCCTGCGGCGCCCAACCAAGCGTCAAAACATCGCCGAGCCGGAAGGAGATGGTGCCGAGCGGCCCGTCGGCCTGCCGATAGACGATCAGCTCGCGCCCGAGATGCGCAGCCTCGACCTGATAGGCGGCGTAGTTGCCGCGAAACACGGCGCCGACGACCCGACCTGCAAGGTTTGCACCATCTCCCGCTTCGGCTCCGAGCCGCATCCGTTCCGGCCTGACCGACAGCGTGAGCATGGCGCCGGGCGCAGCCGTCTCGTTCAGCGGCACCGGCGAGTCGCCGCCTGGCCCCGACAGCAGGAGGTTTCGGCCATCCGGCGCGACCTTGCCTGCGAAGATGTTCGAGGCGCCGAGGAATTCGGCAACGAAGCGGCTGCGCGGCCGGTCGTAGATGTCCGTCGGCGTGCCGATCTGGAGGATGCGGCCGCCCTGCATCACCGCGACCCTGTCCGACATCGACAGGGCCTCTTCCTGATCGTGGGTGACGAGCAGTGTGGTGATGCCAAGGCGCTGCTGCATGGTCCGGATCTCGAACTGCATGCTCTCGCGCAGCGACTTGTCGAGCGCCCCCAGCGGCTCGTCGAGCAGCAGCACCTTCGGATTGACAACGAGCGAGCGGGCGAGCGCGACGCGTTGCTGCTGGCCGCCCGAAAGCTGCGACGGATACATGTCGGCGCGATCCGGCAGCCGGATCAGGTCCAGCATCTCCGCCACGCGCCGGTCGCGCTCGGCACGGCCGACATCGGCCATGCGCAGGCCGAAGCCGATGTTCTCGGCGACGGTGCGGTGCGGGAACAGGCTGTAGTTCTGGAAGACCATTCCCAGCTTGCGGCGATGCGGCGGCAGACGCGATACGTCGGTCCCGCCGATCCGAATGGTGCCGGAATCGGGATATTCGAAGCCGGCGACCATGCGCAGCGTCGTGGTCTTGCCGCAGCCGGACGGACCGAGCAGGGCGACGAGCTCGCCCGCAGAAACATCGAGATCGAGGTCGCGCACCGCGAGGACGGCGTCATAGGATTTGCGGACGCCGGCGAGCGTCAACGTCTCCGCCGAACCCCGCCCGGCCGTCGTCATTGAAGCGCCTCTGCGCAAGGCGATGTCGTTGCTGGTGACGGCATGGGAAAACCGTTCCCTTTTGATTTTGTAGCGCTACAATGGCAGAGCGATCAGGTGAGTCAAGCACCGTTCCATGCCCTTGTGAGGTATGGGGCAGCGGTTCGAAAGCAGGTGCAGGCCTTGCCGGCCAGGGAAGGGAGGCGCGATGACGAAAAGCAGGGACATGGCGGGACCCGTCACCATGCATTCGGTTGCGAAAGCGGCCGGCGTCTCGCCGATGACGGTGTCGAACACGTTCAAGTACCCGGAGCGGGTGCAGGAGGAGACGCGGCGGCGCGTTTGCGAGGTCGCCGCCGAACTGGGCTATATTCCCAATCACGCGGCCGGGAACCTCGCCTCGGGCCAGAGCCGCGTCATCGGCGCGGTCATTCCCTCGATCAAGAATTCCAGCTTCTATAAATACGTCCGTGGGATGCAAGATGCCGCCGCCCAAGGCGGTTACGAACTGGTGCTCCAGATCGCCGATACGAAACGGCACGAGATGGCGGCGATCCGAACCTTCATCGGCCTGCGCGTGGCAGGCCTGACGCTGGTCGGCAACGAGCACGAAGACCAGGCCGCCGACCTGCTGCGAAAGACCGGCGTGCCGGTGGTGGAGGCCTGGGTCCACGGTGATCCGCTCGACATGGCCGTCGGCTATTCTTCGGCCGCCGCGACGCGGGCCATGGTCGACCATCTCGTCGCTGCCGGCCGGCAGCACATTGGTTTCGTCGGATATGCCGGCGATGTCGCCGGTCGCTACACCGAGCGATTGCCCGCATTCGAACAGCGGATGCGCGAATACGGGCTCGAGCCACATCTGTGTCATCTCGCCGACGAAGCCGATGGTTTTGGCGCCGGGTCGAAGGCGCTCGACGCTCTTTGCCGCATGGGGGCGTCGATCGACGCCGTGCTCTGTCCGACCGACATCGTCGCCGCCGGGGTGCTCTTCGAGTGCGGGCGGCGGGGCTGGAAGGTGCCGGAGCGTCTCGCCGTCGCTGGTTGGGGCGACTACGAGATCGCATCCGAGATTTCGCCCCAGCTTACGACGATCCAGCCCAATGCCTATGAGATGGGGCACAGCGCGATCGAGATGGTGATTGCGCGCTCGTCCGGCCTCAGCGTGCAGATGCGGACGAGGGACACAGGCTTCGGCGTCGTTGAAAGGGCTAGCACACGGCTTGCGCCTATCGGCGTGGACTAAGCAGGAGGCCGACCGATCCGGGACGTCTGCTCAGCGCAACTTACCCCGCCGATGCCGATGTCTGGGCTGGAATCACGCCGGTGGAGCCGCCGGTGACCATGGCTGTTGCTCGGCGCGGCGAGCGAGTTAGCTAGGTTAAGTCAGCTCGCTCTGATCCGTCCAGGCAGAAATGTCCGCTTCCGGGCAATGTCCCAATGTCTGCAATTGGCGCAGGCCGACCGTGGCTAACGTTAGCCGATCTGGTCGCCGCCGCCGCTCCAGTGGAGATGGGAGCGCATGAGCGAGGCGGCCTGCTCGCGATCGTCCCGTTCGAGCAGGTCGAGGATTTGGAGATGCTCGTGCGTGTGCCGCTCGACCATCTCCAGATCGGGAATGAAGCGGTAGGCGAAGAGACGGCGGATGCGGTTGATCCGACGCAGTGCCTCGAGCAGGAAGGCGTTGCCGGAGCATTCCGCGATGGCTTCGTGCACCTCGCAGCCGAAGCGGAACATTTCGGAGAGGGTGAAGACCCGCAGGCCATCCTTGCGCACACGCTCCTGGTGCTCGCGCACCGGGGCCATCAGCTCGGCATTCCATCGGAATGTCGGCTCGAGAATGCCGCCGGGCTCGATCATCATGCGCAGCCGCCCGGTCTGGGCATAGGCCAGAGGGCTGTTGAGGGTCTGCGTGAAACGCCAGCCATAACCGCGCAGACGCTCGACCCAGCCCTCGGCCGCGATCCGGTCCAGCAGGCGTAGCAGCTCAGCCCGCTTCAGGCCGTAGCGGCGCATCAGCTCCGCCTCGCTGACGACATCGGGCACGCGCCCTTCGAGCCGATCCTTGGCGATCGCGAGGTAGTGGGTCTCGCTCCGGTCGCCGGCGTTCAGCGCCTTCATCGCGATGTCCGAGTCGAGGCTCTGGGCGAGGACGAAGCCCTTGTTCGGAACCGCTTCCGCCAGCCCGGCCTCGGCGAGCGAGCGCAGCGCGGCGCGAACGGGGCCCCGCGAAACGCCGAGACGATTGGCGAGCCGGTGCTCGAACAACCGCTCGCCGCGCCGGATGTTCTCGCTGCGCGCGATCTCGACGATCTGGCCCGCGAGCTCGATCGCTTTCGGTGACGCTGAAACGCCGTCGCTCATGCCGGCTCTGTACCCGCTGTCTGTCCCGGCTGACTCGCCGCTGCGACTGTAGGCGTCGAGAGGCGATTGACAATCTGATTGCAGATTTTGTACTTTATAGCAACAAATGACAAAATGATGCTCCAGGGTAGGCGATGCGCGATATCCAAATCTGCGAGGTCGGCCCTCGCGACGGCTTGCAGCTGGTGCGTCAGGTGATGCCGACGCAGACGAAGCGGGACTGGATCGGGGCGTTGGCGCGCTGCGGCTTCGGCGAAATCGATGCGACCAGCTTCGTGCCGCCGCAGGTCTTCCCGCAATTCGCGGATGCAGCGGAGATGGTGCAGGCCGCGCGCGCCGCCGACGCGCACTGGCGGGTCGGCGCACTGGTGCCCAACGCCAGGGGTGCCGAGCGTGCGATTACGGCCGGGGCGCAGATGCTCTATTGCATCGTCTCGGCCAGCCACAGCCACAGCATGGCCAATACAAGGCGCACGCGTGATGAGCAGGCGGAGATCGTCGGCGCTATCGTCGCGCAGGCGAAGCAGCAGGCCGAGGCGCCCCATGTCATGGGCGGCATTCCGACCGCCTTCGGCTGCTCGCTCGAAGGGCGTGTCGCCGAACGCGATGTCTGCCAGGTCGCCGAGGCGCTGGCCCGGCACGGCGTCGACGAGATCGGGCTCGCCGACACGGTCGGCTATGCCGATCCGCGTCTGGTTCGGGCGCTGGTGAAGTCCGTGCGCAGCGCGGTCGGCCCGGACATGCCGATCCGGTTGCATTTCCACGACACGATGGGGCTCGGTCTCGCCAATGTGCTGGCCGGGCTGGAGGCCGGCGTGACGACCTTCGACGCCGCTTGCGGCGGGCTCGGCGGCTGCCCCTTCGCGCCCGGCGCCTCCGGCAATATCGCGAGCGAGGATCTGGTCTTCATGCTGGAGCAGATGGGATTGCGGACCGGGATCGACCTGGAGCGCCTGCTCGCCGCCACGGAAATTCTCGCCACTGCCCTGCCGGATGAGCGGATTCGCAGTCATGTCCGCGAGGCAGGCCTGCCGAAGGTCTATGGAGTCGCCGCGTGAGCCCGCTGCCGCTCGAAGGCGTCCGTGTCATCGAATTCTCCCAGATGGTGATGGGACCGTCCTGCGGGATGATCCTCGCCGATCTTGGGGCGGACGTGATCAAGGTCGAGCCGCCGAAAGGCGATCGGACGCGCTTCTTCAAGAGCGTCGCATCCGGCTTTTTCAACACCTACAGCCGCAACAAGCGCAGCGTCGTCATCGACACCGCGACGCCGGAGGGGCGCGAGACGGCGCGCGAGCTGATCCTCGGCGCCGATGTGCTGATCGAGAATTTCCGTCCGGGATTGCTGGCGAGGTACGGCCTCGACTACGAGACGTTCGCCCCCGATGCGCCGCGGCTGATCTACTGCTCGCTGAAGGGCTATCTGCCGGGCCCCTACGAGAACCGCCTCGCGCTCGACGAGGTCGTCCAGATGATGGGCGGCCTCGCCTATATGACGGGGCTTCCCGGCAAGCCGATGCGCGCGGGCGCCTCCGTCAACGACATCATGGGCGGCATGTTCGGGGTGATCGCGATCCAGGCGGCGCTGGCCCAGCGCGAGCGCACCGGCAAGGGTAGCTACATCCAGAGCGCGCTGTTCGAGAACAACGTCTTCCTGATGGCCCAGGCGATGATGTTCGAGAGCGTGACCGGGGAGCGTTCCGTGCCCTGGTCGGTGAAGGAATCGCCCTGGCCGGTCTACGACCTCTTCGACACCAGTAGCGGCGACAAGATCTTCATCTCGATCGTCGGCGAGGAGCACTGGGAGGCATTCTGCCGGACCTTCGGCCGCGAGGCCTGGCTCGACGATCCGCGGCTGGCGACCGGCCAGGGCCGGGTCGACAATCGTAGCTGGATCATTCCCGAGATCAGGTCGATCGTGGCCCAGCACGAGATCGGCGAGATCAGCGCCATCCTGGAGCGGCTGGAGCTGCCCTTCGCACCGGTGAACAAGCCGGGTGACTTGTTCGACGATCCGCATCTCAACGCCTCGGGCGGGCTGCTCGAACTGACCTTGAACAACGGCCACACCGTCAAAACCCCGGCGCTGCCCTTCATCTTCGACGGTCACCGCCTGAAGAAGCGGCGCGATCCGCCGACCATCGGCCAGCACACGGACGAGGTGCTGGCAGAGCTGCAAGACCGGAAAACCGGCACCGCAAACTGACACGATCCAGGGAGGACAGCATGGAGATCACACGTCGAGATTTGCTGGCGGGGGGCGGTAGCCTCGCGATCGCCGGCCTCGTCCCCGCCGCTGGACGAGCCCAGTCGGCGACGGCTTCGCTCGCCTATGGACCGCAGACCGCGGTCTATGCGCTGGGCGCGATCGCCGATGCTCGCGGCTTCTTCAAGACCGAGAAGCTCGAGCTCAAGCTCGTCGTCGGCAATGCCGGCACCCATGGCCGCCAGACGCTCGCGGCAGGCCAGGCGCTGTTCGCCCATGGCGATGCGAGCCACCCGCTGCAGCTCTCGACGCGCGGCAAGCCCTGCAAGATCATCATGGCGACGCAGATGATCTCGTCGATCGCCAATGTCGTCATCCGCAAGGACCTGTTCGATGCCGGCATCGACAGCGTCGAGAAGCTCGCGGCCTACAAGCGGCCGAACGGAGGCAAGCCCGTGATCGCCGCGACCGCGATCGGCTCCGGCACCTGGATGTACGGTACCTACACCTTCGAGTCGAAGGGGCTCGGCGACAAGGTGACCTGGGTCGCCGGCGGCGGGCTGAACACCATGCTGCCCGGGCTCGAGACCAAGCAGTTCGATGCGATCATCGCGCCGCCCGGCTGGGTGGTGGAGTCGGAGGCGAAGGGCTTCGGCAAGGCGATCTTCGACACCTCCAAGCCCGGCGTCTTCGTCTCCGCCTATGGCGGCACCGTGCCCGTACTCGTCCTCTATGCGCTGACCGAGACCTGCGAGCAGGAGAAGGCCAAGGTCCAGGCCTTCGTCAACGCGATGTATCAGGGGATGAAATGGGTCAAGGCGACGCCGATCGACGAGGTCTACGCGCTGGTCGGCGAGAAGCTCTACAGCGGCCAGGATCCCAATGCGGTCAAGGCGGAGCTCGGCTTCGACAAGCAGACCTGGGAGTATGACGGGCGCATCGACAAGGCCTCCTTCGAGCGCGGCGGCAAGGTCTGGTATCGCCAGGGGACCGATATTCCGCCGGCGAAATACGAGGACATCGTCGACATGACGTTCCTCGAAGCCGCACGCGCCAAGTTCGGGTGAGCGGGGTCATGGCGCTGGCTCAACGCACCCGGCCTGACACCCCGCTCGCGCAGGCGGAGCCGGCGCGAGAACGCGTCCGCATCACCGTCCGGAATCTCGACAAGCGCTACGGGTCCGGCGAAGCCGGGGTCATGGCAGTCGATGACGTCTCCTTCGAGGTCAAGCAGGGCGAGTTCGTCGCGCTGCTCGGTCCTTCCGGCTGCGGCAAGAGCACGATCCTCAACATGGTCGCGGGCCTCATCCCGCGCAGCGGCGGGCATATCGCGATCGATGCGGACGAGGTCCGCCACGGCGACGTCAACCGCAAGGTCGGCTACGTCTTCCAGCGCGACACGGTGTTCCCTTGGCGGACGGTCGAGGCCAATATCGGCTATGGCCTCGAAATCGCCGGTGTCGACAAGGCCGAGCGCAAGGCCAAGGTCGCGCGGGCGATCGAGACCGCCGGGCTCGGCGGCTTCGGGGCGAAGTTCCCGCGCATGCTCTCGGGCGGCATGCGCCAGCGCGTCGCGCTGATGCGCACGCTGATCATGGAGCCTGAGATCCTGCTGATGGACGAGCCGTTCGGCGCGCTCGACACGCACACCAAGCTGGAAATGCACAAGACGCTGCTCGATATCTGGGAGCGCGAGCGCCAGACCGTGCTGTTCGTGACGCATGACCTCGGCGAGGCCCTGACCCTGGCGAGCCGGATCATCCTGCTCTCGGCCCGCCCCGGCCGGCTCAAGGAGGATTTCGAGGTGCCCTTCGCCCGGCCGCGTGACGCCGTCGCGCTGCGCGAGAGCGCCGAGTTCGGCAAGCTTTACTCCCACATCTGGCATTCGCTCGGCGAAGAGTTCCGGCGGACCAAGGCGGAGTGATCAGATGAAACATTCCTCCGCAAAGGTCGTCGCCTGGCAGGTCGCGATCCTGGTCGTCGTCCTCTCGATCTGGGAATGGGGCTGGAGCCTGCGCGGCATCGCTGCGCTGAAGCCGCTCGTGCCCAGCATCCTCGATCCCTATTTCATCTCGAAGCCGTCGATGATCTGGACGAGCTTCCTGAAACTGAGCTGCCTTGGCGATGCGGCCGGTTTCGGGACGTGCTTCGCCCGCAACGACAATAATCTCTGGCTGGCGCTGTTGGTCACGCTCAAGAACATGTGGTGGGGCTTCGTCTTCGGCACCGTGTCCGGCGTCGCCTGCGGGCTGATCCTCGGGCGCTCTGATTATCTCTCGCGCATCTTCCAGCCCTATGTCGTGGCGATGAACTCGATCCCGCGCATCGCGCTGGTGCCGCTGATCATCCTGATGTTCGGTCTCGGCGACATATCGAAGATCGTCACGGCCTGGATCGTCGTGTTCTTCGTGGTCTTCTTCAACACCTTCGAGGGCACGCGTGCCGTCGATCGCGACCAGATCGCGGCGGCGCGCTTGCTTGGCGCGTCCGAGATGACGGTTCTGCGCACGGTCGTGATCCCCTCGGCGCTGGCCTGGGTGTTCGCCTCGCTGACGCCGGCAGTCTCCTTCGCGCTGATCGGTGTCATCGTCGGCGAGTTCATCGGAGCCGAGCGCGGTCTCGGCAAGCTGATCATCGAGGCCGAGGCGCGGGCCAATGCCGCCGAGATGATGGTCGCGATCTTCGCGATGATGGTCGTCGGCATCCTGCTCGCGACCATCGTCAGGCAGTTGCAGAGCTATCTGCTACGCTGGCAACCGCAATTCGAAGCCCAGGCCTGACCGGCCATGCAAGCGATCCGCTTCGACGGCCGGGTGCTGTTCCTCTCGGCCGATGCCGGGGTCGTCCGCCGGCAACTGCAGGGCGAGGATCTCGATCGCGAGACCGCAGGCACGCTGCGCGACGACGTCTCGACCGACGAGATCACGCCGCTGCCCTCGCTGGTGCATTTCGACGACGAGATCGGCCGGCATGCCCATACCGGCTATCGCGCCGGCGAGAGCAACCCGATCCTGCTCGACGCCCTGCGCCTCGGCGGCTTCGGCGTGCTCGTCGCCGGCCGCCGCTACGGCAAAGGGTCGTCGCGCGAGCATGCCCCCCTGGCCGAGCGCGCGGCCGGGATCAGGCTCGTCATCGCCGAGAGCTTCGAGCGGATCTACCGCCAGAACTGCGACAATATCGGGCTGTTCACCTCGACCGATTTCGGCCTGCTCGATCGCGTCCGGGCCGGCGAAGCCATACCGCTCGCCGACCTATTGCAAGGGCGCGACGAGCTGGCGGCAGGAATTCTCGCCGCCGGTGGCCTGCTCGAATATGGCAGGGCTCATCTCACTGATGCGAAACCGGCTCCGTTGCCGGACGACACGGCGCCGCGAACCCTCACTCAGAAGATCATCGCGCGCCACCTTCTGGCGGAACCGGGGCGCCATTGGGCTGCCGAGCCGGGAAGCGGCGGCTTCGTCCGCGCGCGCTTCCGTTTCATCCACGAGATCTACACGGCGATGGCGGCGCATATGCTGCATCGCTGCTACGGCCGGCCGCTCGCGCTGCACGAGCCGGAGACGATCCTCTGTTTCGAGGATCACAACGCCTATGCGCATCGCTCGCCGACCCATCAGCGGCAGAACCTGCTGCCGGCGATCCGCCGGCTCTCGGAAGGACATCGTACCTTCGCCCGCGCCTACGGCCTGAAGGATCACGGTTATCTCGCCGGCGAGGACGGCTCGGAAGGCATCTCGCATGCGCTGATGGCGGAGACCTACGCCGTTCCCGGCGAGATCTGCGTCGGCACCGACTCGCACACGCCGCATTCGGGCGCGCTCGGCTGCCTCGCCTTCGGCATCGGCACGACCGACATGGCCAACGCGTTCATGACCGGCGCAGTTCGGCTCACTGTCCCGGAATCGCTGCTGATCCGCCTCGAGGGCAGCCTGCCCTCCGGCGTGACGGCCAAGGACGTCGTCCTGAAGCTGCTCGCCGAGCCGCGAATCCGGGCCGGGCTCGGGCTCGGTCGCGTCTTCGAATTCGCCGGGCCGGTCGTCTCGGCGATGTCGATCGACGAGCGTGCGACGCTGACCAACATGACGGCGGAGCTCGGCGGCTTCAGCGGGATCGTCGCGCCCGACGCCAAGACCGCCCGCTTCATCCGCGAGCGGCGTGGCGGCGACGCCGTGATCGAGGACTGGATGGCGAGCGATCCGGGCGCGCCCTATGCCGCCGAGCTGACGCTGGACTGCTCGGCCTTGACGCCGATGCTGGCGGCCCCCGGCGATCCCGGCAACGGTGTCCCATGCGACGAACTCGTCGCCCCCGTCCCGATCGGCATTGCCTATGGCGGCTCCTGCACGGCAGGCAAGCGCGAGGATTTCGACCAGTATCACGAGGTTCTGGCCTGGGCGGCGGCGCGTGGGCTGAAGGTCCCGGACAATATCGTCTTCTACTTGCAGTTCGGCACCGTGGCCGTACGGCGCTATTGCGAGGAGCGCGGCTATCTCGACACGTTCAGGCGTGTCGGCGCACAGATCCTCAACCCGGCCTGCGGGGCCTGTGCGCAATGCGGGCCGGGCGTGTCTTCGCAGGCGGACGAGGTGACGATCAGCGCGATCAACCGCAACTTCCCCGGCCGCTCCGGCCCCGGCCAGGTCTGGCTGGCAAGTCCGCCGACTGTTGCTGCCAGCGCCATTGCCGGAGAGATCGTCTCATTCGGGCGGTTGCAGAGCCAAATCTTGGGCACCCCCGGTCACGTCCCAAGCCGGAATGATGACTAAACGCTATGCGCTTGCGGTCCACTACGGCAATCGACGTCAACTGGTCGGTCAACAGCCGCAAGGGCCGTGTGCAACGTCCGCTTTCTGGCAACCGTTCAATGTCCGTTCCTGGCGCTAGGCGTCCTCTCGTCGAAGTATGCCGCCGATAGGTGTTTACGCAGATCGGCTGCGCCCAATTTTCGTGAGCACATCGACAAAATGCCGACGCACACCGAGCGGAACCGGGCCTTGCTTGCAGGCGCCAAAGATAGGATCGGGATAGTGCCGCGCGGTTGCGTGCCGTGCTGGAGCTTCTGATCCGTCGCCTCGAAGAGATTCCGCTCCGTAAGCCGCCCTCTTTGCGACAGTCGCCCACGGGGACAGGCTATGAGGGACTCAACCACAGCGCCATTGCAGTCGTGTCTCATCGGATGATGATGAGCGGCCCGATCCTATTCGTCGTCACGCGCAGAGCCTGCTCCAGATGGATCAGGACCGCATTTGTGTCGGCGATCGCCAATGTGCCGCTGACGCGCCGCCGCGCCAGTTCGCCGTTGGCAATCACGATCCGGCCGGAAAAATGGCGGTTCATCTCTTCGACCACGTGGGAGAGCGGCGCATTGTCCACGACGAGTTGCCCGCGTCGCCAAGCGAGCGCCGTGAGGCCATCGCTCGGCCCAATCTGCCTGGTTCCCGTGCTGCGCTGATAGACCGCCCGTTCTCCCTGCGTCACGCGCAATGACACCTGATCCGCACCCTCTAACGCGATCAGCACGGCATTATGTGTTACGGTAACGTCGGTCTCCGTATCGCCGAGACGCACATCGAAAGCAGTGCCCAGCGCAGTGACGCGCGTGCTGCCCGCCTCGACCGTGAATGGGCGCGTCGCATCGCGGGCGACCTCGAAATAGGCCTGTCCTCGCAGCAAGCGCACCGTTCTGTGCCCGGCCGTGTAGTCATAGGCGACCGCCGATGAAGCGTTGAGCTGCACGGTCGAGCCGTCTGTCAACGAGAAGACCGGCATCTCGCCGGTACTCGACATCGCATCCGCCCGAAGACGCATGGGTCCGTCGAGCGCGATGAACAGCGTGCCGGCCATGGCGAGGGTCAGGAGTGTGCCGAGAACCGGCTTGGTCGCGCTGCGGGGCTTGACCTCGAAATCCGCCAGGGCCGGATCGGAGGCGATGGCGGTACGCGCCTCGCCCATGAGTTGCTCGGCCGCCTCATATGCGCGCCGGTTCTCCGGGGCCTCGTCGAGCCACGCCCGGAATGCCGCCTTTTCCGTCGCCGGCTGACCGGTTTCCCGGTTGCGCAGGAGCCAGTCCGCCGCAGCCTCGTGGCGCTTTCGCTGCGCGCGGGTCGCTCGCCTGCCCGGCATGGGAGTCCTCAGGATCATCAAGTTTCAACCGGTAGACGAATAGGCCTGCCAGTTTGGGACTCCTCTAGTCGATCTGCAGGAGGCGATCGAGGCAATATGCCAGCGCGCGGCGCAGATGCCGGTCGACCATGTTGCGGGATATCCCGAGCTTCCGTGCGATCTCGTCCGGCGCGAGGCCGTGGAGCCTGTGCAGGATGAAGACGGCGCGGCGGCGCATCGGCAGTTCGCCGATCGCATCGCACAGGATTGCGATCCGCGCCTCGATCGCCAGAGCCCGGTCCGGCGCGGCGCCCTCCGCGACAGCCGACTGTGCTTCCTGTTCACTGCCGGAGAACAGGCGTGCCTCAAAGCGCTCGCGCCGAAAACGGTCTATGCCGAGATTGATGGCGGCCCGGCAGAGAAACGCGCCAATCGAGCGCTTCTCCCGCAGCACATGCGGACGTGCGGCAAGCTTCACATAGAGATCATGGACGATATCGAGCGCAGCGCCGCGCGAATGGCCGCGGCGGCCAACGGCCGCGACGATCTCGTCGTAATGGGCCTCGATCGCGCGGTTCAGCAACTCGTTGCCATCAACGTCGTTTAAGCCGGAAATAGCGCCAGTCAGCGTCGGCATTGCTTCGGTTTCGTTCCGGACCGCCTATGGCGGGCTGGCCAACACGCCGCAGCTCCGGATCCGGAAACGGCATCGCACCGCTCTCCCTGTCCGTCGCGCTTCCGGTTCGCCAGCGCCCGCCGGTGCTCGTGCCCGCCGGATCGTCCGAGCAGGCGGCAGCTTGACTACTCCAAACTGAAAATCCTTGCAATCACAATAGTTTATAACATTTCTAGGCTTAACCTCCACGCTAGGCTCAGTGCGTGATTCCAGATCGGGGCTCGATTTTGGGGTGGATCGCGACCGCGGGCACAGCCGGTGCGCATGTCAGGCCCGGTTGCCTTCGGTATCGCCTCTCAGGCGGCCGGCACGACGCCCTTTCGCCCGGGGGATGCACATCGGCGTGCCGGTGACGGGATCGGGCACGATGCTGGTCGCTACACCGAAGACCTGCTCGACCACCTGCGCCGTGATCACCTGCCCCGGTTCGCCTGTTGCGGCGATCTTTCCAGCCTTGAGGAACACCATGTGGTCGGCATAGCGGGCCGCCTGATTGAGATCGTGCAGGACGGCGACGACGGTCGTACCTCGTTCGTCGACGAGCGAAGCGATCAGGTCCATGAGCTCGATCTGATGGGTGAGGTCGAGGAAGGTCGTAGGCTCGTCGAGCAGCAGGATGTCGGTCTCCTGCGCCAGAGCCATGGCGATCCAGGCACGCTGGCGCTGCCCCCCGGAAAGGCTGTCGAGCGGCCGGTCGCACAGCGCGCCCGTGCCGGTCAGCCGCAGAGCCTGAGCGCAGGCGTCCTCGTCGGCCTGGGACCAGCGCCCGAACAGTGAGCGATGCGGATAGCGCCCCTGCCGGATGAGATCGAGCACAGTCAGCCCTTCAGGAGCGGCCGGCCCCTGAGACAGGATGCCGATGCGCCGCGCCGTTTCCTTCGCCGGGCGATCGGCGATGGAGCGCCCGTCCAGAAGGACCGCGCCGCTTTTCGGCGCCAGCAGCCCGGCCAAAGCCCGCAGGACGGTGGACTTGCCGCTGCCGTTCGGGCCAAGGAGCGCGGTGAAGGCGCGTTCCGGCACGGCGAGGTCGAGCCCCGCGACGATCGTCGTCCCGCCATAACTGAGCGACAGCCGCTCGGCCGCGAGCGAAGGGGGCTGCGTCAGGTCAAGCCGGGACATGGCGCCGCCCCCATAGGAGATAGCCGAGGAAGGGCGCGCCGATCAGCGATGTGACCAGTCCGGCGGGAAGCTGAGCGGGTGCGATGAGCGTGCGTCCGAGCAGGTCTGCCGCCATCACCAGCGCACCGCCGGTCAGGGCAGCGACGGGGATCAGCAGGGCATGGGCGGGGCCGACGAGACGGCGGGCCAGATGCGGAGCGATCAGCCCGACAAAGCTGATCAGCCCCGCTGCGGCGACGGCGGCCCCAGAGATGAGCGTGCACAGCAGGATCATCAGGGCGCGCGTCAGGTTCACATGCTGGCCGAGGCTGCGCGCAGCGCCGTCGCCGAAGCGGATGAGGTCGAGCTCGCGAGCGCCGAGCCAGGCCAGCGCCAGCGGCCCGGACAGCCAGAGAGCGAGAAGCCGCACCTTGCTCCCATCGGCGTCGTAGACACTGCCGGCGAGCCAGATCATCGCCTGCTGCACGTCTCGGATTTCACCGAAAGCTGTCAGCAACGTGGTGGCTGCGCCCGTCAGCGAGCTAAGGCCGATGCCGACCAAGATGATCCGCAGTGAGGAGGTTCCGCCGCGCCAAGAGAGTGCGTAGATCGCGGACGCCATTGCGCCGGCGCCGGCGAAGCTCGCCCAGGGCAGCAGCGCGGCGGGCGCGCCGGGCAGCGCCACGATCAGCAGCGTCGCCGCCAGCGCCGCGCCCGCATTGATGCCGAGGATGCCGGGCTCGGCCAAGGGATTGCGCATCACCGCCTGCGCGATCGTCCCGGCCACCGCCAGCGCCATGCCGACGAGGAGCGCGAGCAGCGCGCGCGGCAGTCGCAGCTCGAACAGGATCATATGCGTGTCGGGCGATGCCGCTGCCGGGCTCGCGAGGGTGAGGACCAGTTCGCGCGCCGGAATGACGATATCGCCGAGCGCGAGGCTGGCGAGGAACAGCCCCGCGAGCGCGACGAGCAGGATGGGTACGATGCGCATTATCACCGGCCGCCCACCCGGGAGCGCGCCAGCCAGATGAAGAATGGTCCGCCGATCAGCGCCATGGTCACGCCGGCCGGAAAGCTCTGGCTGCCGAGGAGCATGCGCCCCGCGGTATCGGCCACGACCAGGAGCAACGCGCCGCCTAGCGCGCTGAAGGGGATGATCCAGCGGTAATCCACACCGACGCACAAGCGGGCCACATGCGGCACGACCAGGCCGATGAAGCCGATCGGGCCGGCCAGCGCCACCGCCCCGCCCGCGAGCAGAATGACGATCGCAAGAGACAGGCCGCGCCAGATCGGCAGGCTCTGGCCGAGGGACCGCGCGACGTCGGGGCCGAGGCTCAGCGTCGTCACATGGCGGCGCAGGACGAGCGCGGCAACGAGACCCGCGAGGATATAGGGGGAGACGGCGGCGACCTGGGCCATGGATCGGCCCGAGAGCGTGCCGGCTGTCCACAGCCGCACCGCGTCGAGCGTGCCCTGATCGAAGATCAGGATTACGGTGGTCAGCGATGTAAGGAAACCGGCGAGCACCGCGCCGGCGAGAACCAGCCGGAGCGGAGAGCCGCCGGAGCGGCCCGCCGAGCCGAGCGCCTGTACGGTGACGGCGGCCGCGACCGCCCCTGCGAAGGCATGCCAGACATGGATGTCACCAGACCCCACGCCGAACGCGGCGATGGCGATGACCACGGCGAAGGCGGCACCCGCATTGATACCGAGCAAGCCGGGCGAAGCCAGCGGATTACCCGTGACCGCCTGCATGATCGCACCGGCGACGGCAAGCCCCGCGCCTGCCAGCAGGCCGGCCAGCATGCGCGGCAGGCGGATCGACGCGATCACCAGATGGTCGCGCGAGCCGTCAAAGGCGAAAACGGCGTCAAGCACCCGCGAAAACGGAAGCCGTACCGCGCCCAGCGTGACCGACCATGCGGCGACGAGCGCCAGAAGACAGCCGAGAGTCGTCAGGGCGACCGTCCTCCCTCTTTCTCCAGCGGGCGCTGGCGGAGCGGGAGCCGAGCCGGCGACGATCCGGACCTCGCTCATGGCGCCTTCAGGACGAAACGCTCGACGTCGTCCAGGACCCGATGTGCCGAGGCGATGCCGTGAAACCCCATCCAGGTCGCGCGGTCCACGCGATGGTCGCGGCCGGCCCGAACCGCGGGCAGCATCTTCCATAACGGGTTCGCGACGGTCGAGGCGGCGAGCGCGTCGTCGGGCGCAGGGTCGAAACCACTCACCACAACATAGAGCAGGACATCTCCCGTCAGAGCCGAGATCTCTTCCCAGTCCGGCCGCTTGAGCACGGCGCCATCCGACGTGGTCTCATAGGCGGTGCGCTTCACCCCCGCCTCCTGCAGAACCGCATAAGGTGCATAGGCCGATGGGCCGTCGAGATAAACATGGAAGCCACCCGGCCTGACCCGAACGACCGAGATGGGTGTCGCCGGGACGCGCGCCCTGATCGCAGCCACGCGTCGTTCATAGCCTTCCAGAGCGGCCTGCGCCTTGTCGCCGTTCCCGGTAATGTCGGCCAGGAGCCGATATTGCCGCTTCCAGTCCATCTGTTCAATCAGGAGCGTTGGCGCGATCCGGGACGCGCTGTCGCGAATGCGGCCATGCATCTCTGCGCTCCCGACGATCAGGTCGGGCTTCAAGGCGATGATGCGCTCGATGCTCGGTTGCAGGGGGTGCCCCACATCCGAGACAGAGGATCGTCGCGCCGCGTCGCGCACGAGCGGCTCCTGGATGGCCGACAACGGGGCCCCGACGACTGGGACGCCGAGTTCCTGCAGGATGCCCATGGTCAACGCCGGATCCAGCGCGACGATGCGTTGTGGCGCAGCGGGAATGCAGACGCCCGCATCCGCGCCGCCGGACGAGACCATGCGCCCATCGCAAGCCGCCATCGCCGTGGAGGTCGCAGAAGCGCAGATGAGGAGAGCGAGCAGCAGGCGTTGCATGTCGGTGCCTTGTCCGGTCGTGCGAGGACGAAGGCCGGTTCGAGCGGCCTCCGTCGTCCACATCTCAGAATTTCGCCTTGAGGCTGACCCCGAAGCTGCGGCGTGCGCCGAGCGTGGCCATGCTGTCGCCGTCGAGATAGGTCAGATACTTCTCGTCGAACAGGTTCTGGGCGTAGGCGTTGACCTCCCAGTTCTCCCGCTTGTAGCCGGCTTGCGCGTTCACGATCGTCCGGTCGCCGACGAAGCTGTTCGGCGCGTTCACCGAGAAGCGCGCCATGTAGCGGGAGGTGTATTTGGCGTCCGCACCGACATAGATCCCGTTCGCGAATTCGTAGCGGCCACCGATGCCGAGGCTCCATTCGGGCGCCTCCGGGAAGGGATAGCCCGCAAGTTCGATCAGGCCGTGCTGGCTCTTCCTGTTGAACTTCGTGTCGAGATAGCCGATCGAGGCAAAGGCCGTGAACTGGTCCGTCACCCGGAAGGACGGCTCGAACTCGAAGCCCCATGAACGCGAGTTCGCGGCGTTGGCGATCAAGTTGTTCAGGTTGACGAAATCCTCGATGTCGACCTGCTGCCGGCGGAACCGGGTGTGGAAGGCGTTCGCGCTGATGGTCAGGCGGTCGTCGAGCCAGCGCCCCTTGTAGAACAGCTCGAAATTGTGGGATTTTTCCGGATCGTAGGTGTAGGTCGACATCCGGACGTTGTCATAGGCGATGCCGCCGTTCCGGAAGCCCTGAGAATAGACGAATCCGGCCGTATGACGGTCGCCGAAGTCCTTGGAAATGCCGAGCTTCGGCAGGAAATTGAGTTCGTCCGTGCCACCGGTATAGCGCGTGATCGCCGAAGCGCCTGTCCGCAGATTGCCGCGCCGGTAGTAATAGTCGACGGACTGGTCGGTATAGTCGAGCCGCGCCCCGGCCGTCACCTTCCAGCTCGGAAGGAATTCATATGTCACCTCGCCGAACGCCGCGGCATTTGACGTCTTCTTGCTGTCCTTCTGATAGATCGTCGTCGTGCTGATCCGGCCGTCGTAAAAATTCCGCCAATCGAGGTGGCTGCCATAGATGCCAGCGACCCATTTCCATGGTCCGAGGTCGTAGTTCAGGCGAAATTCCTGGGTGAACTGCGTGCTGCTCCGGTCTCCACGCAGCACATTGGTCTGGCCATAAGTTCCCAGGTTGATCGAAGGGCGCTGATGGAAGTCGTGGGTGATGCCGGTCTGCGACGTAAAGCGTAGCGCATCCGAGAGGTTGTGGGTGATCTCGAGTCCGACATTGTTTACCCGGGTCGAACGCACTTCCGTGTAGATCGGCAGATAGAAGTCAGAGCGCTTCTGCCGCCAGGGCAGGCCCATGGCCGGGCCGCCAATGTCGCGCTCGCGAGGCGCATCCTGGGCAAAGGAGTAGCTCAGCATCGCCTTGGTGTCCGGCAGCCCCGTCGGCGTGATCAGCAGCTTGCCGCGGATATTGTAGTTGGAGTCGGTCATCCACTCGTCGTAGCGCTGGAAGGCGACGAAGGACGGGGCGTTCAGATCGCTGCGGAATCGTTCGAACGAGCCTGCGATACGCGCGGCGACCTGGTTCTCGAGCAGCGGCATGTTGACCATGAAGGCCGCGCCGACGCGCCGGTCGTTGCCGATCGTCCCCTGAACCTCGAACTCCCGCTTGAAGGTCGGATCCTTGGTCTTGATGTAAATCGCGCCGGCCATCGCCGCGCGGCCGCTGAGAGTCGATTGCGGCCCGCGATAGACCTCCACCTGCTCGACATCCCACAGCGCGCGCGCTCCGCGCCGCGTTCCTTCCTGCGTCTGCAGCACGCCGTCGATATAGAGCGAACCGATCGGGTTGTTGCCCGATGCGAACCCTTCCGAGTTCACGCCGCGCAGGATGAAACCGCCATTGATCCAGTCGGCATCCATCACATTGGCCATGCGCCGGAAGGCATCGCGGAAGTTCTGGATCTGCCCGTACTCGATATCCTTGGCAGTCACGATGCCGACGCTGGCGCTGGTGTTCTGGAGCGTCGTCGCGTCGCGTGCGCCGTAGATCCTGATCTCGTCGAGCGAGATCGTTCCGTCCGGCAACGCGCCGGTGGTCACGGGCGCCGGGGCGCCGGAGAGCACGACCTGGTTGCTGCCGGCGAAGCGCGCGCTGATGCCCGTGCCGGCGAGCAGCGCGTTGAGCGCCTGCGCCGGCGCGAGTGGCCCACGAACACCGCGGGTCGTCTTCCCGCGCGTCAGATCGGCATCGAAGAGGATCTGGAGACCCGCCTGCGTGGCTAGACGGTTGAGTGCCGGCGTCAGCGGGCCGGCGGGGATCGAAATGGCGTCTCTCGCGCCCTGAGGCGTGGCAGCGGTTTGCGCGGAGGCGGGCGCGACACCGCACAGAGCCAGCATCGTGCCAGCCAGGAAAGCGAAACGTCGACGCCTTCCGGCGCTTCCCGAAATTGCATTGTCAGATAACGTCGCAGCCATCGAAACCCCCGTCCATGCGGCGTTCAAGGCGCCGCACTTCGTCCTCGACGCGGATCCTGTTCATCCGCTCACTGGGGTGACGATTGGCTCCTGGGCTTTGGGACTCGCCCCAGAAATAATTCTGCGGCCGTGCTCTCGGCGAACGATGCGTCTGGCACGGCTGGGCTCACGCGATCTCGTCGCCGGCCAGACCAAGATGGCGGCGCATGGCCTGCCGCAAATCGTCGTCGCGCTGCCGCGGATCCTTTAGCACGCAGGTCGAGCAATACTCGCCGCCCTCCACCGTATAGAACCGGCAGCAGCCTCCGCGCCCACGAAACGTATAGGAAAACGGCTGCCCTGCCCGATCGCGGACGGACAGATCGAAATAATGAAGCTGGCGGTTGTTCAACGGCGATCCCGGCCGCTTGAGAACGGCCATGGCCGAGGCCTTCGCGGCCTCCTGGCAGTCGAGCCGGCGCCCAGCTTCGATAAACCAGCCCGCGAGCGCATCGGCGACCAGTCGCCAGAAGGCGTTGCGAGAGAGCTTCGTCCTCGCATGGAGCTGCTCGATCAATGGCTCGAAATGCGCCTGCACCGCAGTGCAAAACGCGTCCGCGATCTGGTCGTGAGCCATCGGGCCCTGCGCGTCCGGATGCGCTGCGTGATCCGTTCGGCTAACCCGGAAGCCACCCGACAGATAGCGAACATGCGCGCGCCGGACTTCACGCATGTGTCCGTCATGCTCGTCTTGGGTCGCGTGGAATAGAAGAGCGAAGCGAGACGGGGAAAGATTCGGAAGGATGCCAAAGCCCAGGAAGGCCGGCACTGTCGCGAGCGCGAAGACATACGCATAATCCGTCATCATCAACGAACCGCACGCCTTCCGATCGGTCCCCTCGCTGAAAGAGCCTTCGTAATCGAGGTATTCCTCTATCATGGTGTCGCTGGCGAAGAAGGCTTCGGCAGTGATCCAGCCCGACTCCAGTCCGCCGAGTTCGACCCTGATTTCCGGCCAGAGTTTCGCTTGAGAAGCCAAGGCGGAGCGCAGCGGCGAAACTTGCGTTCTCGGTTTCGATAGCCCGTCTGTCGGCACCATCCTCATGTCCTTCGTGTTCCACGGATCGAAGCCTTCATGGACATGACGAATGGAAGGCAGGGTTTGGGATGCGGATCTGGTGGGCATCCAGCATCGTGATTGGCTGAGCGGCGCCGAGCACATCTGCGTGACAATCGCCGCGCAGGTTGAGAAGGCGAAATTGGCTGCGCGGTCGCTGGAGACCTGACTGCCGGCGTAATATCGCTGGCATTCCACAGCTTAAAAATGGACGTACTCGTGAGCCCGACGAATGTCCGCTTCCGGACAAGAACCCAAGTTCCGCAATTGGCGCATCTCGTCTCGACATACGCTTTGCGAGACGCTCCCATGATTCTTCAGGCTCGCCCAACTACGGGCGAGCTTGTGAGGCAAAGCTGATCAGGCGCCGAGCTGATCTCGGATCGGCAATTGCCTGATCCGTTTGCCGGTCGCGGCGAACACTGCGTTGGCGATGGCTGGGGCAACGGGCGGCAAGCCCGGTTCGCCGACGCCGCCAAGCGGACGCTCATAATCGCCCGCAGGCAGGAGATGCACGCGAATATCCCGCGGCGCCGAATCCATGCGCGTCAGCTCGTAGGTGTCGAAATTGTCCTGTTCGGCACGGCCGTTCTTGAAGGAGATCTCGGCCGAGCTTGCGATGCCGGCGCCCATGATGACTGCGCCTTCCATTTGCGAACGGACGCGGTCCGGGTTGACCATCGGCCCGCAATCGATCGCGATATCGACACGCGGGATCGAAAGCCTTCCGCGCTCGCTGACGACTACCTCCACCGCCGCAGCAATATAGCTCACGAAGCTGTAGTGACCCGCGATGCCGAGCCCGCTGCCCTTGGGCAAGCTACGTCCCCAGCCTATCCCCTGAGCCGCGGTTTCGATCACACGTCGCAGGCGTCCCGTGTCGATCGGATAGCGCTGCGGATCCTCGCCATGATTCCAGACATCGCCGATCTTGGTCGGATCGATGAGCCTCGCCGGACCGATCAACTCCAGCAGGTAGTCTTTCGGGTCGCGGCCGGCCGCGTGGGCAAGCTCGGCAACGAAGGACTGCACCGCGAAGGCATGGGGGATATTCGAGACGGCCCTGTACCACCCGATGCGGACATGGGCGGGCGCCTCCGGGTTCTCCGCCCGGATATTCGGAATGTCGAAGGGCAGATTGACCAGCCCCATCCCGAGCTCGAACGGCAATTCATGCTTGGGATCCGGGGCGAAGATCGAACCGATGGTCGGCGCCACGCTGCGATGCAGCCAGGCCGTCACCTTGCCGGAGCTGTCGAGCCCCGCCTCCAGCCGTTCGACCGATACCGTGTGATAGTAGCCGTGGTGGAGATCGTCCTCGCGCGTCCACATCAGCCTGACCGGCGCCCCGTCCATCGCCTGCGAGCAGATTCCGGCCTCGACGACGAAATCGGGCTTGGATTTGCGCCCGAACCCGCCCCCGAGCAGGGTGATGTTGACCTTGACCTTCTCGACCGGCAGGCCGAGCCGCTTGGCAAGGCGCGCACGGGTCACCTGTGGGGCCTGGCTGCAGGCCCAGGCCTCGGCCTCGCCATTGACGATGCGGACCAGCGCCGCCGGCGGCTCCATCGGCGATTGGGCAAGATGCGGAATGTAGTACTCGGCCGTGACGCGCTTGGCCGCTCCAGCCATGGCACGATCGACATCGCCATCATTACGGACGATCTTGGCAGGCTTGCTCGCCGCCTCGCTCAGGCGGGCGCGGTAGCTGTCGGAGGAATAGACCGCGTTCGGGCCATCCTCCCAGGTCACCTTCAGCGCCTCGCGGCCCTTGATGGCGGCCCAGCTGTTGCGGGCGATGACGGCTACCCCACCGAGCGGTTCGAATTCGGACGGGATCGCCGGAGGGTCGATGGCGATGACCTTCACGACGCCCGGCACTTTCAAGGTCTCGGACGCGTCATGGGACGCGACCTTGCCGCCATAGACCGGCGGCCGGGCAACGACGGCGAACAGCATGCCGTCGACGCGGGCATCGATGCCGTAGACGGCCTTGCCCGTGGTGATGTCCTGGTTGTCGACGAGGCCGATCGTATCCTTGCCGATATAGCGGAAGGCGGTTGCGGGCTTGAGCCGCACGCTACTGCGATCGGGCACCGGCAAAGCCGACGCAGCCTTGGCAAGCGCGCCATAGCTCAGGTTGCGCCCGCTGGCGGCATGAGCAACGGCATGGTTGCCAGCGCGCACCTCGGCAACCGCGACGCCCCATTGCGCCGCTGCCGCCTGCTCGAGCATCGTTCGTGCAGCAGCGCCGGCGCGGCGCATCGGCATGAACCAGTGGCGCAGGCTGCGCGATCCGTCCGTGTCCTGATTGCCGAAGCGCTCTTCGTTGGCCCAAGCCTGCATGACCCGCACCCGAGCCCAGTCGGCATCGAGCTCGTCCGCGACCGCCATCGCGAGCGAGGTGCGCACCCCTTGCCCCATCTCCGAGCGATGGCAGGTGATGGTGACGGTGCCGTCCTCGGCCAGGGCGATGAAGACCGCGGGATCGTCGCGCCAGCCATTCGGCATCCCGTCGGCACCGAATTTCTTGTCTTGCGCGGGTGTTGTGACGGGCAGGCCCGCGGCGAGCACGAAAACACCGGCGCCTATGCCCTGCAGCAGATTCCGCCGACTGACATTGGCGAGAGTGCCGCTCGGATTGGGAACATGCTCCGTCATAGGCGCACTCCCTTGGCAGCTTGTTTGATCGCGGCGCGAATACGCGGATAGGTTCCGCAGCGGCAAAGGTTGCCGCTCATCGCACCATCGATGTCCTCGTCGCTCGGATTTGGTGTCTCTTTCAGCAGAGCGCTGGCCTGCATAATCTGGCCCGGCTGACAATAGCCGCACTGGGAGACGTTGAGGTCGCGCCAAGCAGCCTGCACCGGATGATTGCCGTCAGGAGACAGTCCTTCGATCGTGGTGACCGAGAGCCCAGCTGCCGCCGAGATTGCCGTCTGGCAGGCGCGGACGGCCATTCCGTCGAGGTGAATGGTGCATGCTCCGCAGGCTGCGACGCCGCAACCGAACTTGGTGCCGGTCAGACCGAGCTCGTCCCGTAGATACCAGAGCAGCGGCATTTCGGGATCGCCATCGTAGCGGCGCTCCGTTCCGTTCACGACGAGGGTGGTCATCAGCATCTCCTTCTTCGCGACCCGGATATTCCGGGACCGTCTGTGACATGCGACAGCGAGCTCTGATCGAGGCTATGCAGCGCTTCCGCGCGGCAGAACACAAGCTTCACCTGAGCAAGTTATCGTGAGAGGACAATCGCGGTGCCGCGCGTGCTGGCCCGAGGTTCCGCGGCATTCAGGGATTGACCTCGACACGCAGCTTGTGCTCGCCGCGCACCAGCAGTGGTGTGGTACCCCCGTCCAGGTGTCCGAGCCGGATCAAGCCACGCGACCAGCGGTAGGAACCGTGGAACATCGCGAGGTTGCCCCAGGGGGCGTAGTAGCAGAGGTCGCCGATCGCCTCATTGTCGAAGCGGCCGCTGCCGTCCTCGGTGAGCTTGCGCGGCAGATAGGCGATCTTCTCGTTGGTCGCATAGTCGCCGATCGTCAGATCGAGCGGCAGCAGGGAGAACAGGTCCCGCGCGGTGGGATTGTCCTCCAGCGTCGCCGTGAACTCCTGATCCGCGAAGGCAAATCGAAGGCGCATGGCGGTTCCTTTGCTTGGCGAGGCTGTGTTGGTCTGCGCGCGAGCAATGGAGTGAACAGCGAGGCTGGTGGCAGCGCTCGCCAGCACCATGCGACGCGACAGCCTCGCCTGCCCGCATGTCATTCGATGTGCCTCCCTCGATCCCCGGCCTTCCTCACGCAGCCAGATGCCGGTTGAAGAAGCTGGTCAGCTTGTCGAACGGGATCACGTTCAGCTTGTCGTAGAGATCGACGTGGTTGGCGCCTGGGATGATCATGAGCTCCTTCGGCTCCGCGGCCGCCGCATAGGCGGTTTCGCTGAAATAGCGCGAGTGAGCCTTTTCGCCGTGGATCAACAGGATCGGGCGCGGCGAGATCTCCTTGATGTAGGTCAGGAGCGGCATGTTCATGAACGAGAGCGGCGTGGTCCGGCTCCAGGCGTTGCCGGAGTTGACCGCGCGCGCATGATAGCCGCGCGGCGTCCGGTAATAGTCGTGGTAATCGACCAGGAACTGCGCCTCGCCGCCCTTCAAATCGTTGTAAGGAGGCTGGTAGGCCGGGGTTCCATTGGCGGCGTCTTCCCAGCGCTGCCGGCTCATCTGCTCCAGCGCCTGGGTGCGCTGTTCGAGCGTCACGCTGTCATTGTAGCCCTTCGACATGACGCGGGTCATGTCGTACATCGTGCTGGCCACGACGGCCTTGACCCGCTTGTCCACGGCAACGGCATTCAAGGCCATGCTGCCCCAGCCGCAGATGCCGATGACGCCGATCCGCTCGCGATCGACCGACGGGTGCAGGCCGAGATAATCGACCGCGGCGCTGAAATCCTCGGTATTGATATCGGGCGAAGCGACGTTGCGCGGCTCGCCGCCGCTTTCGCCGGTGAAGGATGCATCGAAGGCCAACGCCACGAAACCGCGCTCCGCCATCGTCTGCGCATAGAGGCCGGAGGATTGCTCCTTCACCGCGCCGAACGGGCCGCCGACAGCCAGCGCCGCCAGCCGCCAACCGGACCGATCCTTGGGCAGATACAGATCGCCCGCCAGGGTGATGCCGTACCGGTTCCTGAAGGTGACCTTCCGATGATCGACATTTTCGCTCTTCGGGAAGGTCTTGTCCCATTCCGCTGCCATGTTCTGAGCCTTTGCGTTGGAGATCTTGAGGAGTGACGCGGCCGCCAGGGTCGTTACGCCGGCGCCAGTCAGTTTCATCAGTTCGCGTCGATCCATGTGTGTGGTCGGAGCGGTGCGAATGGTCGTGTCGGGGGTGTCCATCGGTATCTCCTCGCTCCTCTGGTCATTTCGATTTCAGCAGGCGTCGACCGTCGCCGATCACCGCGATGCCGATGGCGGCCAGGACCACGCTTCCCGCGAAGGTCGCGAAGATCGACAGGCCATCGAGCAGCAGCCCGCCGACCACGGCGCCGAGCAGGATCGAGACCTGGATCGCGGCCACCATCAGGCTGCCGGCTGCCTCCGCTGCATCGCCCGCGTTCTGAGACATCCACATCATCCAGATCACCGACATGGCGGTGTTCATCGCGCCCCAGATCGCCAGAAACAGGCCCGCTGCGACAACCGAGCCGCCCAGCAGAAGGAGACCGAACGTGCTGCCGCCCATCAGCAGCACGGGGAGCTTCAGGAGAGGTGCAACGCTGCCGCTCAGGAAGCGGCCGGCCCCCCAGGTGCCGACGAAGCCGGCGCAGCCGAGCAGCAGCAGCAGGGTCGAGAGCGTCGTGACATCCGCATCCGTCACCTGCTCCAGAAACGGGCGCAAATAGGTGAACATCGTGAAGGCCGAGCCCCAGGACAGCATCGACGCCAGAATACCCCGAAGGAAGTAGGGGCGCTTCAGCAGCCCGAACATGGTCCTGAAATCCTGCCGCTGACGCGCCGGTAGCGACGGCAGCGCGATCACGTGCCAGACTAGGTTGACGGCAACGATCGGCGTCAGCGCCCAGAACACCACGCGCCAGCCAAACATTCCGCCGAGATAACTGCCGATCGGCGCGGCGAAGGCGGCTGCGATCGCCTGCCCGCCATACATCAGCGCCAAGGCGCGGGGCACCTCGGCCTCGGGAACCAAGCGCATTATGACGGCCGTCGCCAGTGCCCAGAAACCGCCGATGCAGATGCCGAGCAAGGCCCGGCCGAGCATCAGCACCGCGAAGTTCGGCGCGACCGCGACCAGGATCAGCGACACGAGCATGAAGGCCGTCATCGCGACCAGAACCCATTTGCGGTTCAACGTCCCGGCGGCGGTGGTGATGGCCATGCTCGCTGCGACCGCGAAGAGCCCGCTGATCGAGATTGCCTGTCCGGTCTGCCCCTCGGTTGCGCGCAGCCCCTCCGCCATCGGCGTCAGCAGGCTGACCGGCATGAACTCCGAGGCGATCAGCATCGCCACGCAAAGCGCCATCGAGAGGACGGCGCTCCAGATGGCGACCGGCTTGCTTCCTTCTTGCGATAAGGCGGCAACCGCCATGTCCGTTCGCTCCTGCGTGCGTTGTTGCAGCGCAAACTAGCGATCTCACGGCGAGACGATTACCTGCCGGAATTGGAATGAACTAATCGAGTGGATCGATTAATCTCGTGCGTATCGGCGTTGAGGATTTCATGGACAAGACCGATCTCAACCAGCTCAGGTGGTTTCAGATCGTCGCGGAGGAGCACAGCTTCACGCGGGCGGCGGCGAAGATCGGCGTGGCTCAATCGACCCTCAGCTACACGATCAAGCAGCTCGAGGCGCGAATGGGCATACGGCTCCTGACCCGGACGACGCGCAATGTCGCGACGACGGCCGCGGGCGAACGGTTGTTGCAGACCATCGCTCCGCGGATCGCCGAGATCGAGGAGGAGATCGCAGCGTTGATGGCACTGCGCGACAAGCCATCGGGCTCGATCCGGCTGACGCTGTCCGACCATGCCCTCGAAAGCATCGTCTGGCCGAAGCTCAGGCCGATCCTACGGGATTATCCCGACGTCAATGTCGAACTGATCCTCGACAGCACCTTCCGCAACATCGTCGAGGAGGGTTTCGATGCCGGCGTGCGGCTCGGCGAGAGCGTCGAGAAGGACATGATCGCGGTGCGGATCGGCCCGGACTGGCGGCTGGTCGCGGTCGCTTCGCCTGCCTATCTCGACGTGCATGGCGTGCCGCAACATCCGCAGGATCTGATCCGACACGTCTGCATCAACATGCGCCACGAGACGGCCGGCGGACTCTATGTTTGGGAGTTCGAGAAGGACGGACAGGAGCTGCGCGTCCGGGTCAGCGGCCAACTCACCTTCAACAATTCCTACGCCATGATCGACGCTGCGGTGAACGGCTACGGCATCGCCTACGTCCCGAACGACATCGTGGCGCGCCAGGTCGCATCGGGCGAACTGGTCCAGGTGCTGGACGACTGGTCGCCTTTCTTCGACGGCTATTTCCTCTACTATCCGAGCCGCCGTCAGAATCTCCCGGCCTTCAAGGTTATCGTCGAGGCATTGCGCCACCGAAGTCCGACAGGCTCCTGACCGCATTTTTTGGCCGAGGCTGAGCGTGTCGGCCAAGGATTCCGTGGATTGGCGAATCTCCGCGAGATGGCGGTCCGAATGTCCGCTCTCCGGAAGCGCTCAAATGTCTGGACTTAGCGCAAATTGCTGGTAGCCGTTGTTTGGGCGCAAGCTGGAAAGCTGGGAGCTCCGCGGGAGGCCTCGCGGCACGCCATGGCAGACCTATCCCATATGTCTGAGGTTGTCGGAGCAGGCGCGGGCCGCGGCCAGCATGCTGTCGATTAAGACTTGCTCGCGCTCCTTGTCAGGGCCGTTCAACTCGACCGTGTTCACGCTGGCGCTTGCAACGATCGCGCCCTTGGCGTCGATGATCGGCGCGGCGATGGACAGATCGCCGTGGAAATATTGCGAGCGCGTCACGCAATAGCCCTGGGCACGCACGCGATCGAGTTCGAGTTCGAGGGCAGCCCTGTCGATCAGGCTGTGCTCCGTATGCCGCGTGATCTCGGAGCGGTCGATATACGCCTGCCGCTCGTCCCGAGATAGCTGCGAGATCATGACCCGGCCCGATGCCATGTAGATCGCCGGCAGTCGCGCCCCGACCCGAATACTCACCGAAATGATCCGCTTGCTGGGCCAGCGCGCGACCAGGATGATGTCGGTTCCGTCCAGTTTCGCGAGGTTGATGGTCTCGCCGGTCTGGTCGTGTAGTTCCTTGAGCTGCTGCTGTGTGCTGGCGATCACCGGGTCCATGTCGAGATAGCTGAAGCCGAACTCCAGGAGGCGGGGCGACAGGGAATAGGCGCGGCCGCTGGCGTCCTTCACCAGGTAGCCGAGGGCATGCAGCGTATGGACGAAGCGCTGAGCCGAACTCTTGTCGAGATCAGCGCGTGCGGCGATCTCGACCTGTGTAAGCGACTGGCTTTCGCGCGTAAAGGCGCGCAGCACCGAAAATGCCTTTTCGACTGATTTGACGAACAGCGGGCTGTCGGATGTTGCCATGGATGCTCCTAGCAGCGTGCCCAGCAGCGAGGGGCAGTGCCGATGCAGATACCGGCGCCGCCGAAGCGGGGCAACATGCGCCCCAAACGCATGATCGGGATCGCTGTCAATCATCCCGCAGGGCGGATGCCTTGACAAGTGTATTGCGATAGACAGAATTGTAATGCGATACAAAAAGCGATTTCCGCTGACAGCGGCGGCTCAAGAAAGGGGAGAGCGATGGCAGTTTATCGACTGGAACGGGTCAACACTGCGGCTCTCGTCTTGTCCGCGACGCTGACGGCTGCGCAGGCGCAGGAGAACAAACTCGAAGGCCGCACTCCGGCCGCTGTTGGGCCGGTCGAGCGGGTGGTGTGGGCGCTGCCGGTCGAGCCGGCATCGCTCGATCCGGCGCAGGCCAACGAATTCGTCATTGCGCAGGTTCTGGCGAATGCTTGCGAAAGCCTCTTCGTGCTGGACCCCGAATTCAAGATCCAGAACTGGCTGGCCACCTCGGTATCCCAGCCCGATCAGGCGACCTAAATCTACGAAATCCGCAAGGATGCGACCTTCTGGGATGGCACGCCCGTGACCCCCCAGGATGTCGCCTTCAGCCTGGCGCGCCACATGGATCCGGCGACGAAGTCACGCTGGGCCCGCTACTTCACGAATGTCGAGGCGATAACCGTCGAGGGCGATCACGGCGTCAAGGTCAAGCTCAAACAGCCGGACGTCATGTTCCATGCCGTGATGGCCACCTTGGCGGGGGCGGTGGTCAAGAAGGCGCATGCCGAGGCTCACCAGAACGCGATCGGCACGCCGCAGGCTCTGCCGATGTGCAGCGGCCCGTTCAAGCTGGCGGCCTGGAACGTCGGTTCCTCGATCCAGCTAGTTCGCAACGACAGCCACTGGAACGCGGCGAAGCCCCTGAGCAGCCGCTTCGAATTCAAGTTCGTCACCGATACCGCGGCGCAGGTGAACGGCCTGCTGACCGGCGAGCTGCAGGGCATGTACGGCCCGACGGGAAATGCGATCGCAGGCCTCAAGAAGGCGGACGAGAAGGGCCTGCACTACGGACGCGGCTTCTCGAACTACAACCTGATTCCGAACCAGCGTCCGAGCGGGGCGCCGCTCGTCGTCTCGGACAAGATCCGCCAAGCCCTGTCACTGGCAATCGACCGGACCGCTGTGGCCAGGAACGTTTTCGGAGGGGCCGCGCTGCCGACGTTGTCGCCTGCGCCGAGCGCCTCGCTGAGCTATGGCGGGGACGTCTTTCCGCAAGCGATTGCCAAGCTCGGCACGCCGAAGGTCGATCTCGAGGCGGCCAAGGCGCTGGTCGCGCAGGCCGGGCCGATCACCCAGCCGATCATCCTCGCCTATGGCGCGCGCTCCGACTACCAGCTGCTGGCCACGCTCATCCAGGATGCCGGCCGCAAGATCGGCGTTCCGATCGAGCTCAAATCGGTTCCGTACGGCCAGTATGTCGCCGGCTTCTTCGATGCGAAGCTGCGCGATTACGACATGCTGATGATGACGAAGAACGTCAACATGACGGAGCCGCTGGACTTCTACTCCGTTTTCACCCCGGCCTTCGACGCCCTCAATTTCGGGCGCTACCAGAACAAGGACGTGATCGAAGCGCTGGCCAACGCACGGGCCGAAACCGACCCGGCCGCGCGCGCCCGTCTGATCGCCTCGGTGCAGGACATCATCGTCAGCGACAAGGCCTGGATCCCGCTCGTCGAGTTCACCAACACCGTCTACATGCACCGCGCCATCACCGGTGCGCCCGCATCCTATGTGTTCCCCTACTATCCCTGGGCTGCCGGCGTCGGGGCGGCAGCCAGGTAGCCGGCGGTCAGATGTCGAGAGCCATTACCGTTCGGACGCTGTCGGTCGCATCGACCCTGCTGGTTTCGTCCTTCATCATCTTCGCGGCGATGCATTACTCGCCGGGATCGTCTCTGGCCTTCATCCTGGGCGGTGGCGAGAACACCGCCACCCCCGAACAAGTCGCACTGGTCGAGGCGCAGTACGGGCTGAAGGATCCGCTGTTTCTGCGCTACTGGCATTGGATCAGCGGCGTCTTCACGGGCGATTGGGGCCGGTCCTACGCCATGAAAGAAGATGTCTGGCGGCTGCTGGGGGCGCGGCTTCCCACGACGCTCGGGCTGATCGCGCTGGCCTGTACGATGAGCATCTTCTTCGGCGTCGCCGTCGGAGCGTTGGCTTCGATCGCCGGCCGGACCGCCGGAATCGCCATCACCGCCGTGACGACGGTCGGCTTCGCAACACCGGGCTTTGTCGCTGCCATTATCCTTGTCTCAATCTTCGCCGTGAAGCTCGGCTGGTTTCCGGCTCTTGGCTCGGGAGAAGGATTCATTGACGGGCTATGGCACCTGATCCTCCCGTCGGTCGCGCTCGGACTGACGACCTCCTGCGTCATCGCCCGGATCACGCGCGTCGCGATGACGGCCGAGCTCGGCCGCGAGCATGTCCAGACGGCGATCATCCGCGGCGTGCCGAAGCATCTGATCCTGTGGCGCCATGTCCTGCGCAATGCCCTGATCCCGATCGTCACGGTGTCCAGGATCGCCGCCGCCACCATGGTCGCCGGCACCGTGGTCATCGAGTTCGCCTTCGGCCTGCACGGCCTCGGCACGCTGCTGATCCAGGCGGTCCAGCAGAAGGACGTGCCGGTCGTCCAGGCCATCTCAGTCGTGCTCGTCGGTGCCTATGTCCTCGTGAATTTCGTCGTCGACCTTCTCTATCTCCTGATCGATCCGAGAGTGCGCCTTGCAAACCGCTGAAGCCATGACGGGACCTGGCGGGTTCGCCCGCACCCTGGAGCAACTCGGCCTGGCCGGAACCCTCGCCCTTCTGCTGATGGTCGCGGTCTGCCTCATTGCGATCTTCGCGCCCTGGATCGCTCCGCATGATCCGCTCGAGATCGACGTCGCCAACGCTTTCGGGCCGCCGAGCGCGGCCAATCCCCTTGGCACCGATACGCTCGGCCGCGACATCCTGTCCCGGCTGATCTGGGGCAGCCGCAGCGCATTGCTCGGCCCGCTCGCCATCGTCGCCCTGTCCGGCGGTATAGCCGCGGTGGTCGCCCTGACCGCCGCCTGGAACCGCGGCTGGGTCGACAGCGTCATCAGCCGCATCATCGACATTCAATTCGCGTTCCCGGCCATCCTGCTGGCGTTGCTGGTGGCAGCGGTCTTTTCGAGCGGCTTTTGGCCCGCGGTCGTAGCACTCGCCCTGGCTTCCGTCCCGCACAAGGCTCGCCTGCTCCGCAGCGAGGCCCTGCGCGAGCGCGCCCAGCCCTATATCGAGGCGCTCGAAGTGCAGGGCATGTCCGGGCCCAGCATCACTGCCCGGCACCTCTTCCCCGCGGTCTGGCCGCTGTTCTCGACCCAGCTCATCCTGTCCTTCGGCTATGCGACCATCGAGCTCGCCGCGATCTCCTTCATCGGTCTCGGCATCCAGGCGCCCACGCCCGACTGGGGCCTGATGGTCGCGCAGGGACAGGCGACCCTGATCCAGGGCGAGTTCAGGGAAGCACTGAGCGCCGGCCTCTGCATCGTGGCGGTCGTCACCGCGGTGACGATCATCGGCGACCGGCTGTCCCACATTCACGTCAGGTCGATCTAGTGCTCCTCGACATCAGAAACCTCATCGTCGAGCTGCCTGTGGGCAGGGAGCTGCGACGCATCGTGGCTGACGTCTCCCTCGGCATTGGCGAGGGTGAATCGCTCGCGCTGGTAGGCGAGTCGGGATCCGGCAAGTCGATGACGACCAAGGCGATCACGCGGACGCTGCCCGCCGGCGCGCGCGTGTCGGGCGAGGTCCGCTTCGACGGCAGGCTCGTCGGGGCGATGTCGGAACGCGAGCTGGAAAGCTACCGCCGCGAGCAGATCGGGCTGATCTATCAAGATCCGCGCGCTCACATCAATCCGGTCAGGCGGATCGAGGATTTCCTGCTCGAGGGGCTCCTCCTGTTCGATACCCGGCCACGGGCGGTGCTGCGCCAGAAGGTTGCCGACCTGCTGCAGGAGGTCGGCATCGCGGACCCCGACAGGTGCCTCGGCAGCTACCCACATCAATTGTCCGGCGGCATGCTCCAGCGCGTTGCGATTGCGGCAGCGCTGTCGACCCAGCCGCGCCTGCTGCTCGCCGACGAGTCGACCACCGCGCTCGACGTGACGACCCAGGCGGAGGTCGCACTGCTCCTGAAGCAGTTGCAGACGAGGCGTGGCCTGTCAGTCCTCTTCATCACGCATGATCTCGATCTCGCGGCGCAGATCTGCGACCGCACGGCCGTGATGTATGCCGGGCGCATCGTCGAGATGCAGCCGAGCCGCGCGCTCTACGCCGCACCGGCTCACCCCTATACGAAGGGGCTCCTGCAGTCCCGGCCGAGCGTGGACCGGCGCTATGAGCGGCTGCCAACCCTGCCAGGCAGTCCGACGCCCGCCTACGAAGCGCCCGCCGGCTGCCCCTTTGCGCCGCGCTGCACGGAGCGGATGCCCATTTGCAGCGCCGAGGTACCGCCATTGAAGAGTCATGGCGTAGCGGAACTCGCCTGCCATCTCGGCGCCGCCGCGCGCGGAGGCAATTGAGATGAACAGCTCTTCTTCGGCCCCCCCCTCGTCGTCACGGCGCTGCGGAAGGCGTTCGATGTCGGAGGCGGTTGGCTACAGCCTCGCCGCGAGATCGTGGCCGTCAGCGACGCCTCGTTCGAGGTCGCTGCCGGTCGCAACTTCGGCATCATCGGCGAATCCGGCTCAGGCAAGACGACGATCGCGCGCATTCTCCTTGGGCTGGAGACGGCGACCTCCGGCGAGGTCCACTTCTTCGACGAGCCCTTCGCGCGCGACCGCAAGGCGGCCGCGCGTCTCGCCCATGCGCGGCGCATCCAGATGGTCTTCCAGGATCCCTACAGCTCGCTCGATCCGCGCCAGACGATCGGCGATGGCTTGCGCGAGCTTCTGCGTCTCTATGGCGCTGATGCAGTGGACCGCGAGTGCCAGTTGCTGCTCGATCAGGTAGGCATCAGCCGCGCCCTCGCAGAGGCGTTGCCGCGCCGGCTGTCGGGCGGGCAGCGCCAGCGCGTTGCGATCGCGCGGGCTCTTGCGGCCAAGCCGCGCTTCATCCTGCTCGACGAGGCCGTCGCGTCGCTCGACGTCTCGATCCAGGCCCAGATCCTGAACATGCTCGCGGACATCCAGAGCGTTTCCGCCGTCCAGTACATCCTGATCTCACACAACCTCGCGGTCGTGCGCCAGCTTACGGATGACTGCATCGTCATGCATCGCGGCGCCATCGTCGAGCGGGGGGCGACCGAAGACGTGCTCGCCAACCCGCAGCACGAATACACGGCGCAGCTCCGCAACAGCATTCCCGATCCCGACAAACCTCTTCAGTGATGGAAGCCAGAGCCATGGCAGGCAAGACGACTTCAGTGGACAATGTGCTCATCGTCGGCGGCGGCGTCGGCGGGCTGACGCTGGCCATCGCCCTTCGTGCGACCGGCATCGCGGTCGAGATCGTCGATACCCAGCCGTACCCGTCAGGCTCCGGGATTGGGATCGGGCCGAGCGGTCTTCGGCTGCTCGATCGCTTCGGCCTGGCGGCGAAGATCGTCGCCGAGGGCACCTCGAGCAATTCGATCTTCTACGGCGATGCGGCTGGCCGCCCGATCGCCGACCTCGCCTATGTCGCCAAATCGGGTAACGGCCTGCCGTCGAATGTGACGCTGACGCGCGCGGCGTTGTCGGGCGTCCTGCTGAAGGAGGCACTTGCTGCGGGAGCGGTCCTGCGTGAGGGCATCACCGTCGAGCAGATCGCGGAAGCCGACGACCATGTCGTCGCGACGCTGTCCGACGGCACGACGCGCCATGTCGAAATCGTCGTCGGGGCGGATGGCGCCTATTCCCGAGTCCGCGAGCTAGTCTTCGACAAGGAGCTGAAGCCGGTCTTCGCCGGCCAGGGCGTCTGGCGCTGGCTGGTGCCGAACGAGATCGGCCTAAGGGAGGGCAAGACCCTCAAGGGCAGCCGGACCAAGCTCGGCCTGTTTCCTCTCCCGGGCAACACGATCTACGCCTTCCTAATGCTCAACCTCGAGCAGAACGAGTGGATCGACGCCTCGCGGACGACAGAACTCGTCTCCGACTTCATGGCGGAGTACACCGATCCCGACGCCGTCGCGATCGCACAGACACTGGCCGAGGCCGACAGCGTCATCTACAGGCCGCTCGAAAAGCTGTTCGTTGCCGGTGACTGGTATCGCGGCCGGGCCGTCCTCATCGGTGACGCGGCGCACACCATGACGCCTCACCTCGCCAGCGGCGGTGTCATGGCGGTCGAGGATGCGATCGTCCTCGCCGAAGAACTGGGTTCAGGCCTGTCGGTCGACGCTGCCCTGCGCCAATTCATGACGCGGCGCTACGAGCGGGCGAAGTTCATCTTCGAGACGTCGATTCAGTTGTCTCAGCTCGAACAGAGCAACCAAACGGGCGCGCCGGACTATCAAAGCATCCGTGGGGAAGCATTGAAGGTGTTGGCAAAGCCCGTTTGAGAATCCCGCCAAGCGTTTGGTACGTCGGCGGCCCGGATCCTTCCCGAGCCGGCAAAGATGCCTTCGGCGTTCGGCCGAGCTTGGGCCCTGCGGCTGACTATCGGGAGGTCTGCTTCCGGGCTATATCTCAAGGTCGGCTTTTGGCGCGATCCGGGCAGGTCGGCCGCTTTTGGGCAGCGTCGGTTCTGGCCCTTGGCGAACGTTCCGCTTATCCGCTTTGCAGCCCGGAACTCATGTTCGGCGACGCGGAAACAGCCTCAGAGTAGGCCAAGCCGGCTATTCAAGCCGGCCACGTCGGGGGTCGGCCGGTCATCCAAGATCGGAGCTGTGAAGCATGATTGCTCGCCACGACCTTTTCCTGGCGTGGCGCGTCTCGGCTTCGGCATTAGCGACTCCTTCAACCTGGCGCTGCCGATCGCCAAAGCGGCGAATGCCGCAGAAGTGTGATGTAGATCACATACAGCTGCGTGATGCCGATCACATGATGGCCCATGCGATCAAGGGCCCCCGAACAGATTGCGGCCGTGGCGGGCGCTCAAGGCGCGTCGCCCGCGAAGCCATGGCCTTCTCTCGGACAAGGCGGATTCTCAGCGAAGCAGCCGCATCACCAGTCGCCTGGAGCGGCCTACCCATGGAAGGCCGGGCGTTGAGCCTGGATCTGGGTGCCAATTGAACATTCAACGCATCCACCGCTACCCACCGGGATCGCCATTGGAGCTGCTCGAACGAGAGGCAGACCTGGAAGCGCTGGAAGCCGCGCGCCGCGAGGCGATCGCCGGTCAGGGGCGAATTGCGTTGATCAGTGGCGAGGCAGGGATCGGGAAGACGTCGCTCGTCGATCGCTTCCTCGCGACGAGCGGTCATGCGATGAGAGTCCTGAAGGGCAATTGCGATGCGCTTTTTACGCCTTCGCCGCTCGGTCCGCTCTACGACATAGCTCCGCAGTTGGGGGGGCGGCTGCTGGCGCAGCTGGAGAGCGATACGCCGCGCGCCGCCCTTTTCTCCAACGTGCTCGGTCAGATCAGCGATCCCGCGCAGCCTACGCTCCTTTTCATCGAGGACATTCACTGGGCCGATGAGGCGACGCTCGATCTCATCCGGTTTCTCACCCGTCGCCTCGCGCAAACCAGCATTCTCATCGTCGTCACCTATCGCGACGACGAGATTGGCGCACAGCATCCGCTGCAAATCCTTCTGGGTGAACTGGCATCGTCAAAAGCGGCCATCCGCATCGAGTTGACGCGGTTGACGATCGACGCAGTGCGCATCCTGGCGGTGGATCAGCCGCTCGATCCCGCCGCGTTGCACCGGCTGACGTCGGGCAATCCCTTCTTCATCACGGAGGTTCTGGCCAATGCCGGGCGCGGCATACCGACGACGGTGCGTGACGCCGTCCTGGCGCGGGCCGCGAAGCTGAGTGCGGCAGGCCGCAATGTCCTGGAAGCCGCCGCCGTGATTGGCAGCCGGATCGAGTACAGCCTGCTGGAAGACGTCCTTGGTGGCGCTGCCGAAGGCCTGGCGGATTGCATCAGGCACGGAATGATCGAAGCCGCAGGATCCGGCATCGCGTTCCGGCACGAATTGGTCCGCGACGCGATCCTGACCCATCTCGACCCGAGACGCCGTCGCGAGCTCAACCGGTTGGCGCTCGAAGGATTGAAAGCCTATGGGGGCGGGCGCGGCGACCTGGCGCTGCTGGCCCATTTCGCCGAGGGTGCCGGCGACACCAAGGCCGTCCTGGAATTCGGGCCCGCTGCGGCCCGCGCTGCCGCAGCTGCCGGTGCTCATCGCGCCGCGGCCGCGCAGTATCTCCGCGTCCTCGACTTCGCCGGCGCTCAAGCGCCCGCCGAACGAGCGGCGCTCCTGGAGGCCTACGCCAGGGAATGCGCCATCGTCGATGAGCTGATCGAGGCCAGCGAGGCGCATCGCAAGGCAGCCGAATGCTGGCGGCAGGCGGGCGATCGCCTGAAGGAGGGCGAGAGTCTCGCGGCTCTCGCCTTGCCCCTCGTCCGGAGCGGCCAGAACGTTGCTGCAGAAGAGGCGAGCCGGCGCGCGATCGAGGTGCTGGAGGTGATGCCTCCCACGCGCGAGCTGGCAGCCGCCTACCAGGTCCAGGCCCATCTGCGGATGCTGAATCGAGAATGCCTGATCGCCATGCGCTGGGGGAAGAAGGCGATCGAGCTCGCTTCCCGCTTCGACGATAAGGCCATCATCGCGGCGGCGGAGAATACCGTGGGGTCGGCGATGCTTGTATCCGGAGACGAGAGAGGCCGTCCGTACATGGACAGAAGCCTCGCTTTTGCCCGCCAGGCCGGGCTCGAAGACCTGATTGGCCACGCCTACACCAATCTGGGCTCGTGCTATGGCGAGCAGCATCATTTCTTCGAAGCTGAACGACACCTCGTCGAGGGCATCGCCTACGCGGCCGATCGCGACCTGGATCGTGCCAGTCACTACATGGGCGCCTGGCTCGCGATCACGCGGCTCTATCAGGGGCGCTGGAATGAGGCCTGCGACATCGCAACCTCGGTTGTCGAATGCCGCAACATCGCGGCCATAAGCCGGATCGTGGCCTTGGTCGCATTGGGCCGCTTGTGCGCAAGGCGCGGCGATCCCGGCGCAACCGCGGCTCTCGACGAAGCGCTCGAGCTATCGTTGCAGACAAACACCCTGCAGCGCCTCGCGCCGGTTCGCGCGGCACGCGCCGAGATCGCCTGGCTTGCCGGCGACCATGAGACCGCGAGGGCAGAGGCAATCGCGGTCTACGATCTCGCCACTCGGTGCCGACACAACTGGTATGCCGGCGAGCTCGCGTTCTGGCGCTGGAAGGCCGGCGACCCTGTCGTCGCGCCGGAATACAGCGCGCCGCCCTTCCTCATGCAGATCGAGGGGAATTGGCAGGGCGCGGCCGAGGCATGGCGACGCCTGGGCTGTCCCTATGAGGAAGCTCGTGCTCTGATGGATGGCGACGTGCCGGCACAGCTGGCCGCCCTCGAGATATTCGACCGGCTCGGTGCCGCGCCTGCAGCCGCGATCCTGCGACAGCAGATGCGCGGCAACGGGATGCTCAAGATTCCGCGCGGCCAGAGAGCTTCCACGCGCCAGAATCCGTTCGCATTGACCAGGCGCGAGATGGAGATTCTCGGCTGCCTCGCCGACGGCTTGAGCAATGGCAGGATCGGCGCGGAGCTCCACATCTCTCCGAAGACCGTCGATCACCATGTTTCCTCGGTGCTCGGAAAGCTCGGGGTCGGGACGCGCGCCGAGGCGGCCCGGATTGCCGGCGAACAGAAATTGCTGCCGCAGAACAGAGCGCGCAACGCAAAATAGGAAAAGCACTCCCGCTGCTCCGCCCGCCACGCCACATGGCTTGATCGCGTTGGGCAGTCCAGCGGGATCGAGGCGGGAAGCGATTGCGGCTATCGAAGACGCTCTTGCCGGGCCGTCGTACTCGGCCTCGCGGACTGTGCACAGCATCTCACGAGCATTGCGGTTTCCGTTGGCCAACGCATCTGCCCAGATCGCGATGCGAGGAGCAGCCACTCAACGGCCAGGCCCGGTGAGGCACGGCATCGAACTCGTCGTGGCGGCGACAAAATAGGGAGGGCCAAGCCGCAAAATAGGGAGCCCTTCCCGATGCCCCCGCCTGTCACGGAGCCTAGCTTGATCAGGTTAGCAGGGTTCAATCAGCTGAAAACGGGACGCCATGACGCACTTTGGAAAATGCTTTTGCGGCGCAGTCGAACTTGAGGTCAGCGGCGAAGCGGAGGCGATGGGCTATTGCCACTGCAGCTCCTGCCGCTCGTGGTCGGGCGGTCCGGTGAACGCGTTTACCCTGTGGAAGCCCGAGGCGGTGCGGGTCACATCCGGGGCCGAGCATGTCGCGACCTTCCAGAAGACCGCGCTGAGCCAGCGCCAGTACTGTTCGAAATGCGGCGGGCATCTGATGACCAACCATCCGCCCCTGGGGCTCGTCGATGTCTTCGCCGCGACGATCCCGACACTGCCTTTTACCCCCGGCGTCCACGTCAACTACGCCGAGACCGTGCTGCCGATGCGGGACGGACTGCCCAAGTTGAAGGACTTTCCGGCGGCGTTCGGCGGGTCCGGCGAGGAAATCGCCGAGTAGTCCACGACATCGTCGATGGCATCCGGGCCGGCGGTGGGTCCGGGTGCGCCGGCGGTTCAGCTGGCTTGCGCAGGCCGAGCGGACGAAAGCGGGGCGCTGGCGCCCCCAGCTCGAACGACATGAATGGGACACGCGAGGGCGAATGCCTTGCGTCGCAGAATCGCATCCTGAACATGGAAGCAAGATGATGAAGATTTACAACCCACATAAATACAAAGGAAATATTAATATCGACGCAAAAGTATCTATTATCGGAGATGTTACCCATGAATTGGATTTTACCGGATTCAGTGCGATTTTCCTGGCAAAATACTGGCACATAAAATGGCAGAAAGTAACTGAGATAAAATTGAATATTAATATCGATTACGCTTTGTATGAAGATAATATCGCGAACGCTGCGGCCGTGCAAATTATGCAGAATCCTCGCGTTCAGCAAAATTATCCCAATGCACCCGGAACCGGGCACTACAAATTTTCGACGTCATGGCTTGTGCACTATGGCGACGACGGACTGACGTTCGATCCGCAGGGCACAGTTGACCTGGGCTCGAATGGTGGATCGTCGGGCGTCGCCGTAGCCGTCGAACTGACTCAGAACCAGAATTCGCACGAGGCCGATGCCGCGTTCGTTTCCCTCCTTATCAAGATGAAGGCGGGCGATTCGAGCGATGGGCTCAGTTTCGGATTATACGGCGTCGGCGTGAGCGGGCTCGGCGCCTCGAAGTCGTCCTATTCGCTGGATGTGCCGCTCAAGATCTTCCTTTACGCGGTCAATCGTCCAAGCAAGGAAAAGCCGGTCACGATCCCCGAGGATCTTCTGTCGTTCTCCGTTCGATTCGTGGAGAACGAGCGGGTCATCAGCGACGCGCACTTGTCCCGGCTGGACGATTGGATCAGCCGCCTGAAGCGTGACTCCCCCAGCCTGACGGGCGCGATCAAAGGCGGCAAGGTGCCGATCTCGCTCTCCGGCTATGCGAGCACGACCGGCTCCACCAAGGTCAACGATAAGATCAGCCTCGATCGCGTCACCTCGCTGGAAATCGAGATCAGGCGAAAATTCGAGAGCCGGGCCATTCGCTTCGTTCGGCAGGCCAAAGGCAACCGCGAAGCCGAACAGAAGGGCGCGGTGCCGGCCGAGAGGCGAGTCGACATCAAGCTCGATCGCGCGGAGGCGATCAAGGCCGTGCAAAGCGGGCCTTGAGGCTTGCCGGTGCCTAGTGGCGGCGCTTCCGCGTGCTGCCCGGTGCTCTAGCTAACCATCGAACCAGCCAGCCTCGCGCCCGCCGCGCGGGCTGAGGAGCCGCATGCCGATGCGACCTGGCAAGCGGCACGCTTCCACCACCGAACCTCGTCTCATGACGATCAAACACCGGAGAAAAAAATGTCCAGCGACTTTCTGCTCGAGATCGATGGAATCAAGGGCGAGAGCCAGGATTCCAAGCACAAGGACACGATCGAGATCGAGTCCTTTTCCTGGGGCGTCGGCAACTCCGGAAGCCACGCCTCGGGCGGTGGCGGCGGCGCTGGCAAGGCCAGTTTCCAGGATCTGCGATTCACGGCCAATGTCAGCAAGGCGTCGCCCACGCTGATGCTGAAATGCGCCACCGGCGAGCACATCAAGAAGGCCGTGCTGCACGTCCGCAAGCAGGGCAAGGGCCAGCAGGAGTTCTACACGATCACCCTCGAGGATCTGCTCGTGTCGAGCTATCAATCGGGCGACAGCACCGGTGGCAACCCGGTGCCGACCGATCAGTTCTCGCTGAACTTCGCCAAGATCAAGTACGAGTACAAGCCGCAGAATCAGGACGGCTCGCTCGGCTCGACCGTGACCGGCACCTACGACCTGAAGGCAAACAAGGAGTGACCTGCCGCCCGGCCGGCGCTGCGCGAGCGGACTTCGGCCGGGCCGCCGGCGTTCATCCTCCCGTTTTTTGAGGACCATCGTCATTGGGCGTTTGCGCAGCCCCGTCGTCGCCACGTCAGCAGCCGGACCGAAACGATCCTGGCAGGACAGGCCGGCACTTCCGAGATGATAGCGGCCCCAAGCAGCGGACCTCCCTGCGCGACGAGACGATGTCATTCGGCGTCGTGTCGTCGAGGGGCGCTGCACCGTATCGAGAGCATCGGCTTCGGAGAGCCTGGGCAAGCCTCAGGCGCAATTTCCGGGCTGGGCGAGATACTGGCGATTCTCGCCAGGAATGGGCATTCCCGTCCGCCTGTCGCGGGGGCACCTCGTGCAATGGTCGAAGACCTGATCGTTGCGCGAACGCATGACGGTTCGGGCCGTTCGGCAGTGTGATACTCTCCTCAGGATCGACCGTATATGACCTCAACACAGCCTCGGCAGCCGCTTGTCTTGGGTTCCAGCACAATTCCGACCAGGCGTTCTGTGCGCCGGATCGCAGAGGCTGCGGAGGGCCCCGTTGCGGTCCAATTCTGGAGGCCACCGATGAACGACGCCCTTCATCGCGTCGTGAATATCTTGTCCGCGAACCCGTTCTTTGCGGGCTTCGAGCAGGACGCCCTCGAGAAGATCGCGGCGGCCTGCAGGCCGCGACACCTCGCTTCGCGGGAGATACTGTTTCTGAAAGGCGACCCGAGCGACGGACTCTACGCCATCAGGCGCGGCCTGATCCGCATCGGGACAACAGATAATCTCGGCCAGCAGATGACGATGAACGTCCTCGGCGGCGGCGATGTCTTCGGTGAAATCGCGCTGCTCGACGGCCAATCCCGGACCGCCGACGCCGTGGCGATGGATGATACCGACATGTTTTTTCTGCCGCGGCGTGAATTCTTGAGCCTGCTTGCTCGCGAGCCTTCTATCGCGCAGCAGGTCATCGGCCTTCTCTGCGCCCGGCTGCGGGATGTCATAGACCGCATGGAGGAGACGAGATTCCTGTCCTCCTCAATTCGGCTTGCACGACGCATTCTGGTGCTCGCCGCCGACTATGGCACGGATGTCCGTGCGTCTCAGGAGGAGCTGGCATCGCTCACCGGCGTGACGCGCGAAACAGTCAACCGCCACCTCCAGTCCTGGAAGCGCGCCGGCGTCATTTCCTTGGGACGAGGACGACTGATGATCAAGGATATCGACGATTTGCGGCGTCTGGCAAAAGTTGATGCCGCCTAGCAGCAGCGTCAACACTGCGGCAGCTCGAGCGCTTATCCAGCTGCTCCTATGTCAGCGGCGAAAACCCGAACGGGTTGGTCGAACCCCTTCAGAACGTGCGCATTCAATTCAACCAGAGGCGCTCGCCCATCGATGGCCTCCGCGGCGACCACATCGATCAGGACTTCGGCATTACCCGCGCTTGCGCATAGGCGCGAGGCGAGATTCACGACGGTTCCAATCGCGGTGTATTCGAGCCGGCCTTCGGAGCCGATACGCCCCACCGTCGCAGGTCCCATCGCGAGCCCGATCCCGAAGCCAAGTTGGTGGTCGAGGCTCCGTCGATCGAGCAAAAGCGACTGGACGGTCTTCTGCATGTCCCGCGCCATATTGACGGCGCACAAGGCCGGGTCCGCGCGGGACACCGGGGCATTGATCAGGACCATCATCCCGTCACCGGAAAAATGCGTCAGCGTGGCCCCGTGGTCGATCACCACCCTGTCCAGAGCATCGTAGTATTCACTTAGGAAGCTCATGACGATTTCAGGTTCGGCACGCGCCGAGAAGGCCGTGAAACCGCGCAGATCGCCGAAAACGACGACCACCTCGATGCGCCGGCCGTCGAGCACGCTGTCGTCGCCAGACCGGTCGACCAGTTCGGCCACCTGCGGCGCGAGAAATCGCTTCAGCCGGCCGATCCGCTCCGAGCGCTCCTGCGACACCGCTAGATCGCCCGCCATCTCGTTGAAGCGTGTCGCCAACCGCTCGAATTCGTCGCCTGTGGCGATGTCGATCCGATGGTCGAACTGCCCGGCGCCGATCCGCGCCACGCCGTCTTCCAGAATGCGGATCGGCTCGATCATGCGCTGGGTGAGCCAGTAGGCGAGCGCCGCCGCGAGGCCGGAACCCACAATGAGGAAGACGCCGGTACGCCACAGGGCGGCATAGATCGGTTCGAAAGCCTCGGCGACTGGCTGCTTGACGACGACGCTCCAGTCGACACCCGGAATCGGCGCCATTGCGGCGAGAACCGTATGTCCGCCGATGTCGCGTCCTGATGTCGCCTGGCCGCTTTGCGCCGTAATGCTCGCTCGAAGAGTCTGGAGCGGCTGTATAGCGGTCTGGTCGGCGCGCAGAACCAGGCTGATATCGGGATGAGCGATGAGGCGCCCCGGCTGGTCGAGAACGAATGCTGCTCCGGTTCGGCCGACCCGGATCGCCGAGATGACGTCCCAGATTAGCTTGAGATTGACCTCGGCGACTGCCACGCCGACGGCCGAACGGGTGCCGGCTACGGCAATGGTCAAGAAAGGCTCGGAGCCGCCATGAAAGGTCACAGGGCCGTACCAAACACCGCCCGGGCGGACGTTCTGGAGCGCAGGGCTGACCGAGTGGTCTGCACCGCCCTCGACCTTGTTGAGCCCCAAGCGCGAGACAAATATGCGCTCTCGCCCGGTGGCGTCGACAAGGGCTAGGCTGACGACGGCGGGAACCTGACGCAACAGACGAAAGGCGTCGAGCCTGCGTCTTTCGTCAGCGCTGTCGGACCATGGCAGCTGGACCGTCCATGCCAGTTGATCGCGAATCCCGTCCAGGAAATCCTGAATTTTCGCAGCGGCGGATCGGGCTTCTGCGTCGAGAAGGTCGTTCAGCCTGGCCTTCTGGTCGCGATGGCCAAACCAGGCTTCGCTACCGCCGGCAACGAGAAGCGGTACGACGACTGCCGCGAACAGCGCGATGAAATACTTCGCGAAGAGCGAGCTCCGTGGAGCGGATAGCGATTGAGTCACCGTGACAGCTCATGCGCCGGCTTTCCGGCCAAGTCTATTCGATCACTACGTCCGCGCTGCTCAAAATTGAGGGCGGCATGGTCAGTCCAAGCTGCTCGGCCGCCTTCAGATTGACGAACAGCTCGAGCTTCGTCACGCGTTGGACCGGCAGATCGGAGGGCTTCTCACCCTTGATGATCCGGCCGGCATAGATTCCGGTATGGCGGTGTGACTGCCTGAAGTCGCCGCCATAGCTCATCAGGCCGCCGGCGTTCGGGAAATCCCGCGCCTGGGTAATGGCGGGGACTTTGTAACGCATGGCAAGCTCGGCGAGGCGCCGGCTTCGGTAGGCGAAATAGGGATCGGAGGTGAAGACCAGCCCAGGCAGCTGCATCTGGGGAACGGCCGCGAACAGAGCCTCCAGTTCCGGCTCGCTGCTGGCATTGAGGAGGCGCAGTCCCAATCCGAGACTGCTCGCAGCGGCCTGCAGGTTTCGCGATTGCGAAGCCGAGGTCGGGCTCGCCGGATTGACGGCGACGGCAAAGGTCTTGGCAGCCGGAAACAGCTCGCTCATGAACTCCAGCCGTTTCAGCGAGACTTCCACGCTGAGGCTGCTTACGCCGGTGAGATTGCCGCCCGGCCGGGACAGGCTGGCGACCAGCCCCAGCGCGACAGGATCGCCCCCCAGCTCGAAGACGATCGGGATCGTCTTGGTCGCCGACCGTGCGGCGAGCGCGACCTCCGCACCGCCCGGCGCGACCATGACGCTGACCTGGCGGTTGGCAAGATCCACCGCGAGTGCCGGCAGTCGGCTATATTGGCCTTCAGCCCAGCGAAAATCGATCGCGACATTGCCGCCGTCGACATACCCGGCTTCGGCCAGCCCCTCGGCAAAGGCGGCGAGGCGGCTGGCATAAGGCTCGGGCGATTCCGAGCCGAGATAGCCGATGACCGGCGTGGTTTTCTGCTGTGCCTGGGTCGAGATCGTGGATGCCGCCATCGCGCCGAGCAGCGCGATGGTCTCGCGCCGCGTCGCTGGAACAACCTGGCGCAAGGCGCATGGCATAGAACGCACGGCCGTTCCCCTTCCGACCGAGATCTGTGCAGATCGGACAGCGCCGAACCCGCACAGATGCCCTTATATCATGCCGGATGAGCCGTGTCGTTGCACCAGTCCGCAGGGGGGCGATCCGAGGAGCCACGAAGGTCGTGGATCCTCGGTTCTAGCGGCCTGGCCTAGTCGATGCGAAAGACGCGTTAGCGTGTGGTTGGAGCAGCCGCCCGGGCGCAGGCGCGGACCGAGGCGGCCGAACTCATCTCAGCCCTCGCGTGACGACGACCTCGAGATAGCTGCTCGGCACCACCACGGTTGCATCCCCCGATCGGTTGAACTGTTCGACAAGCGCCGTCAGATCCAGCGCCAACGCCGCCTTGGCAGGCTGGTCCAGCGCCGCGAAGACCTTGAGCACCGGTCCATAGTAGCTGCTGAAGACCTGGAGCCAGTGCTCCGGCGAGCGATAGCGAAAGACGAAGTCGCGCCGCGCCGTCCGGATCGACACGCCGGGCGCCGCGAACAGCTCGGCCAGGCGCTCCTCTGTGCCCCAGAGCGCGGGCGAACGCAGTCCAGGAGCCGGCGGGACATGTTTCCCGATCGTTTTGAAGAGCTGGCCGATGAAGCCGTCCGGCGTCCAGTTGGCCAGGCCGATCTTGCCGCCATGTCTGCAGACGCGCAGAAGCTCTGCTGCCGCGCGCTCCTGGTCGGGCGTGAACATCACCCCGAAGGTCGACATGACCGCGTCGAAATGGCCATTCGCGAATGGCAAGGCTTCGGCATCGGCTTCGCGGAAGGAAATGTCGAGCCGCTCGGCCGCAGCACGCTCGCGGCCACGATCGAGCAAGGCCGCGACATAGTCCGTGCTGGTGACGTCGCACCAGCGGCGAGCCGCGGCGAGACTGGCATTGCCGTTCCCGGCGGCGACATCGAGCACAGCCTGGCCGCTGCGCAAGTCGAGCACCTCGCACAGACGTTCGCCGACGATCTGCAGGGTCGTTCCGACGATGGCGTAGTCGCCGGACGACCAGGCGCCATGCTGGCGGAGCTTGATCGCCTCGTGGTCGATCCTCTGCGGGGCGGCTTGAAGTATGGTGGACATTGGATGCGTCTCCCGGTGAGTTTTGCTTGGCAGGCTCGGATGAACGGATGAGGCATGGCGCTCCGGCGGGCCTCGCGCCGCACAGCGTGTCACCGCCGCGGATCTATGTGCCGAACGCTGAACTCGATCTCCGAGCGGCTGATGCCGATATCCTTCAGCATCCTGTCGTCGAGCCCCGACAATGCGTTTGCCGCGTGGCGTAGCTGCACCCCAAGGGCGATCCTGCGCAGCCGTCCCGACAGCGCCTCGATCAGCCTGGTTGTCAGCGGGCGCCGGGTAGGCTTTTGATGCGGCGGGACAAAAGGGCCGTGGACCTCATAGAGGAACTGATCGCCGAAGATCTGCCCGACCGCCATGCGCCCGACCAGCCGATCGAGCAACGACTTGGTGCGAGGCCGCAGCATGTCGGCCAGGTCATTGATGTCATGAAGAAAGTCGCTTCTCAGCGCATGCATTGTACCGCTCCATTGCTTTGTCCGCCGCCTCCTCGGGCGGTGTTGCAGCGTTGTGGCGGTTCGGGGGGCATCTCGTCCGTGAGGTGCCGCACACAATCGATTCACTGCATGGGCTGAGCTCGATCGTCCGCGGCACGGTACCGTTTCAGTTCTTCGGCCCGGCCGGCTATGGCGCTATGCTTGGCAGATTGTCCGCGCCGGGGCTCGCCATTCGTGACGCAGCGCCGCTGGCATTCGCCGTGATGATGGAGCGTGCCGGACTTTCGGTCAGTGCGGCGGGATTGGTCGCGCTGTCCGGTGTGGCCGCTCTGGCTCTGCTACGACTTGCCCGGGCGGCTACGGCCGGGGGCTAGGCGGCCGCGCTGGCCTCTGCGAGCACCAAGCAGTTTGGAGCTTGGAGCTAACTCCCGTCAGCAGCGTTCCGGTGTCCGCTTCCGGGCAGCATGCCAACGTCGGCGTTTGGCCTTCTCCGGGCATTGGGAACGTCCGTTTGCGGGCGGCTCCATTGGGCGGGGCTGCGTGACAGGATCGAGCCCGGTGCCGCGCCGCTGACGCGTCGGTGCTGCGCTCAGGCGTATTCGGGTCGGCGCGGGGTGAAGACGTCGAGATTGATCACCGGCTCGTCGCCGACGACCTCGCCCCAATGCTCGACATTGGAGGGGATCACGACGAGGCCTCCGGGGCCGATCAGGTGCTCCTCGCCGCCGATGAAGAAGCGGATCGTGCCGCTGACGATATAGGCGATCTGCTCATGGGGGTGGCTGTGTGGCTTGGGCTCGTGCCCGGGCATCAGCCGGTGCAGCGCCAGCGTCGCGGCCGAGCCGGAGAATGCCTTGCGGTCGACGCCGGGACGAACCGGCGTCCACGGAATCTGGCTCCAGTCGATCTTGTGAATGTCCATGACGGCGGCTCCGATTGTCACTCAGATTGTCATTTGCAGATTGTCATTTGGCGGCGCCGAGGATCCCCGACGGCCGGATGAACAGGAACAGCAGCAGCACCGACAGCGCCGCGACGTTCTTCAGCCCGGCGCCGAAGCCGACGATGGCGAGCGCCTGCAGCAGGCCGAGCAGCAGGCCGCCGAGGAAGGCGCCGAAGGGTCGCCCGAAGCCGCCGACGATCGCGGCGATGAAGCCGCTGATCGCGAAGGGAACGCCGACATTGAAGGCCGTGTACTGCGTCGGCGTGATCAGGATGCCGGCGATCGCGCCCAGCGCGGCACTCAGCGCGAAGGCCAGGGCCAGCATGCGCGAGACCGGGATGCCCTGCAGCGCCGCCGCCTCGCGGTTGATCGAGCAGGCGCGCATCGCCTTGCCGGTCCGGGTCAGCCCGAAGAAGGCGGCGAGCGCGGCGACGATCGCGAGCGAGCCGCCGATGATCCAGATCAGCTGGTAGCCAATCGCGACCGGGCCGATCATCAGCGGCGGCCGGTCGGTGAAGACGGGCAGGGTCTTGGGCTGGTCGCCGACGGCGATCAGGGTCAGCCGCTCGACCACGATCTGGGCGGCGAGCGTCGCCAGGATCATCACGAACATCGTCGCCTTGCGGTTCCACAGCGGCCTGACGACGACGCGCTCGATCGCGACGCCGAGTGTTGCCACCGCCGCGATGGCGACCAGCGCCGCCAAAGGCAGCGGCACGCCGTTCCGCGCGAACAGCACATGGGTGATCATGCCGCCCAGCATCACGAACGCGCCCTGGGCGAAATTCACGATGCCGCTGGCGTTGTAGATGACGCAAAAGCCAATGCCGATCAGCCCGTAGACGCAGCCGATGCCGAGCCCGCTGACCAGGACCTGAGGGATGTAGGACCAGTCAGCCATGGGAAGGCTCCTGCATGGCCGGCTTGTCCGCGGACGGTTTGCCGGTGCCGAGATAGGCCGCGATCACGGCCGGGTCGGCGCGGACCTCGGCCGGGGTGCCCTGCGCGATCTTGCGGCCGAAATCGACCACGACGACGCGGTCGGCGGTGTTCATCACCAGCGTCATGTCGTGTTCGATCAGCAGCACGCTGGTGCCGTCCTCGGCGATGCGGCGGATGATCCGCGACAACGCCGCCGACTCCTCGGTGTTGAGGCCGGCAGCCGGCTCGTCGAGCAGGATCAGCCGCGGGCCGGCGGCCATGGCGCGTGCCAGCTCCAGCATGCGCTGGCGACCATAGGGCAGGGCCGAGGCCGGCTCGTCCGCCATCGCCGCCAGTCCGGCAAAAGCGAGGAGCTCGCGCGAGCGCGCCTCGACTGCCGCTTCCTCGCGACGCGCGGATGCCGGCCGCAGCAGCGCCGAGAACAGCCCGGCCTTGCCCTGCAGGTGGCAGCCGACCTTGACGTTGTCGAGCACGCTCAGATCCTCGAACAGCTTGACGAGCTGGAAGGTCCTGACGAGCCCGCCAGCGGCGATCTCGGCCGGCGGGCGGCCGGTGATGTCCCTGCCCTCGAAGGTGATCCGTCCGGCGCTCGGCGCCAGGAAGCCGGAGATCAGACTGAACAGCGTGGTCTTGCCGGCGCCATTAGGCCCGATCACCGCGGTGACGCCATCGGCCGGCACCTCGAAGGAGACGTCGTCGACTGCGACGAGCCCGCCGAAACGGCGCGTCACCCCTTCCAGTCTGAGCCGGGTCATGAGCGGCCTCGCGGGGAAAACAGGCTGGCGAGCCCGCGTGGCGCATAGATCAGCAGCACGATCAGCACCGCGCCATAGGCCAGGTCCTGATAGTCCTTGAAGGCGCGGAAGGTCTCGGGCAGCAGACTGACGATCAGCGCGCCGACCAGCGGGCCGGCCACCGTCCCGATCCCGCCGACATAGAGCATGGTGAAGGTGACGATGACCATGTGCAGCCCGAAGACCTCGGGGCTGACGAAGCCGACGACATGGACGAAGAGCGAGCCTGCGAGCGCGGCGAACCCCGCCGAAAGCAGGAAGGCGAGGAGCTTGTAGCGGGCGACCTCGATGCCGAGCGCCGTCGCCGCTTCCTCGCTGCCCGCGACCGCCGAGAGCGCGCGCCCGAAGCGTGAGCGGCGGATGCGGGCAGCGGCGAAAGCGCAGGCCGCGACCACCAGCGAGAGCAGGATGAGCTGACCGCGATCGGAGGTGACCTCATAGGGGCCGATACCGAAAGGCGGGATGCCGGAGATGCCCATATAGCCCTGCGTCACCGACTGCCATTCGACCGTGATCTCGTAAGTGATCAGGCCGATGGCGAGCGTACCCATGGCGAGGTAGTGGCCCTTCAGCCTGAGCGTCGGAAAGCCGACGATCGCGGCGACCAGCACGGCGGCGACGATTCCCAGCAGCATGGCGGGCACAGGGGCCCAGCCATGGCTGGCGGTCAGCACGGCCGAGAGATAGCCGCCGATCGCGGCGAAGGCGTTCTGGCCGAAGGAGACCTGGGCGGCAAAGCCCATGAACAGGTTCAGGCCGGTGACGAAGACCGCATAGATCAGCGCGAAGGAGACGACGGTCGCCGCGTAGCCGCCGACGACCATGGCGTAGCCGACCACGACCGCGGCGAAGAGCCAGGGCAGCAGGCCGACCAGCCCGAACGGGCGTCGTTCAGGCGAAGTAATGCTGGGCGAGGTCGTCATGGGAGGTGATGTCATCAGGATCGAGTTCGGCGACGATGCGCCCGAGCGACAGCAGGTAGACGCGGTTGGCGAGCGCGAGCGCCAGCGGCGCCTTCTGCTCGACCAGCACGATCGACAGGCCTTCGCGGTTGAGGAGGCCGAGCGTCTCCAGGATCTCCCCGGTGACGCGCGGCGCAAGGCCGAGCGAGGGCTCGTCCAGCAAGAGGAGCTTCGGCCCGGCCATCAGCGCGCGGCCGAGCGCGAGCATCTGCTGCTCGCCGCCGGACATCGAGCCAGCGGCCTGGCTGAGCCGTTCCTTCAGGCGCGGGAACAGCGTCAGGACGCGCTCGCGGCGGCGGGCGAACTCGGCCTTGTCGCGCAGGCGATAGGCGCCGAGTTCGAGATTGTCGGCGACGCTCATCGGCGCGAACAGGCCGCGCCCTTCCGGCACCAGCACGATGCCGCGCGCCGCGACGGCGACCGCATCGTTCCGCGGCAGTATTTCGCCGCGGAAGCGGACCTCGCCGCCATTGACTGACAGCCCCATGATCGCGCGCAGCAGCGTCGACTTGCCGGCCCCGTTGGGGCCGAGCACGGCGACGAGCTCGCCTTCGCCGATGCGCAGGTCGACCCCATGCAGCGCATGGATGTGGCCATAGCGCGCCGAGAGGGCGGTCGCGGTCAGGATCGGTGGGGCAGTGCCCGCCTGGGTCTTGGCCGCGGCGGCGAGGCTCATTGCACCACCTTGACCTTGCCGCCTGCGATCGTGGCGAGCACGAACGGATTCTCGGTAATGCCCTGATGAAGGTCCGGCCGGAAATTGTAGATGCCGGTCGTGCCCTGGAAGCCGCTCAGCTCCTCATAGGCGGCACGGACCTTCTCGCCCTCGAAGGACTTCGCCTTCTCGATCGCCGCGGCCGTCAGCATGACTCCATCCCAGCCGCGCGAGGCCCAGTTCGGGTCGCGATCCTTAAACTTCTCGCGCCAGGGATCGAGGAAGCCCTTGATGCCGGCCTTGAGCGCACCTTCAGGCAGGGCCTCATAGACCTGCGAGGGCGAGGCGACGAAGAAGAACTTGTCGCCGAGCACCTCGGCGACCGGGCCGAACACGGCGAGATCCTCGAGGCTCGTCAGCAGCAGCATGTCGGCGCCGAGCTGCTTGATGTTCTTGGCGGCGGTCAGCGTCGTCCCGCCGAGCCCGATCTTCAGGATCGCGCCGGCACCGGCAGAGCGCGCCTTGCTGATCTGCACGCTGAGATCGGCATCGTCCTGCTTGTACTGGTCGACCGAGACGACCTCGAGGCCGAACTTGGCGGCGTTGCGCTCCGCCACGCTCTTCTGGAGGTTGGCATAGGGTGTCGGGTCGTGCAGCACCGCGATCTTGCGGATTTGCGTCTTCTCCTTGAGATATTCCAGGCGCTTGTCGACCTCGAAGCCGGCCGGCGGCAACGTGCTGAAGGCCCAGACCAGATGGTCCGCCTGCGTCGGCAGGATCGAGCACAGCATCATCGGCACCTTGGCGCGCAGCAGCAGGCCTGCCGCCGCGAAATTGCCGGCCGAGACGCAGCCGCTGACGAAGACGTCGACCTTGTCCGAACTCAGCATCTTCCGGTAGACGGTCACCGCCTCCTGCGGCTCCGAGCGGTTGTCCTCGACCACCACCTGGATCTTGCGACCCATCACGCCGCCCTTGGCGTTGAGCGCGGCAGCGGCAAGCTCGACGCCGTCGCGCCAGGCGCGGTCGACGGTCGCGGCATAGCCGGTCAGGCCGGCGGAGACGCCGATCTTGTAGGGTTCCTGGGCACTGGCGGGCAGCGCGCCGGCCAGTGCGAGGCTTGCGGCAAGGCCTCCCGCCAAAAAGGTCTGCTTCATGATCCGTCCTCCCCGTTTTGCTTGATCCCGGCTGGTGGCCCCGATGCGAGGCCCCGCCTTCTTCTTGGCTTTCTCTCGATCTGGTGGCAGCCGCCGTCAGGTCGGCTTACCGTAGCCACCGCCGCCCGGCGTCTCCAGCAGCACCACGTCGCCGGCCTGCATGGTCAGCTTCCTGGCCTCGCTGACGGACTTGCCGTTGACGAGGAAGCGGCCGGGTGCGCCCGCAAGGCCGCCATCGATGCCATCAGGCCCGCGGTCGAGCCGGCTCGGCACGGCATTCAGCAGCCAGGAATGCTCGGTCAGCATGTGGAATTGGATGATCTGGCCGTCGCCGCCCGGCATCCGGCCCTTGCCACCGGAACCCGGCCGCAATTCCTTGCGGTCGAAGACGATCGGCATGGCCGCTTCCAGGATCTCGATCGGCACGGCCGCGACGCCGGTCGGGTAGCAGGTGGCGCTGGGGCCGGGCTTGCCGGCGCGGGCGCCCATGCCACCGGAATAGTTGAACATCGACGAGGTGAAGGCCTCGCCATTGGCGCGCCGGCCCTGGATCTGGATGGTCCAGACCGCGCCTGACCCTTCCGCCAGCACGCGCTCCGGCATCACCTGGTGCAGCGCCTTGAGGATCGGCATCGGCACGTACATGCCGACGACATGGCGCGCGTTCACCGGAGCCGGATAGGCGCAGTTGACGATCGAACCGAGCGGCGCCCGGATTTCGATCGGCGCCAGCGAGCCGGTGTTGTTCGGCAGCTCCGGATTGAGGCAGGAGCGGATCGCGAAGGTCGAATAGGCATGGGTGTAGTTGAGGACGACGTTGATGCCGGTCGTCGTCTGCGGCGAGGAGCCGTCGAAGTCGACGATGATCGAACCGCTCTCGGTATCGACCGTGACGGCTGTCTTCAGCGTGATGACCTCGCCGCCTGGCACGTCGAAGGCCGCCTCGCCATGATAGGTGCCCGGCTTCAGCTTGCGGATGGCGTTGCGCGTCGCATCCTCGGAGCGGCTGATGATCTCGTCCGACAGGGTCTCGATGTCGTCGATGCCATAGCGCTCGCACAGGGTGACCAGATGCTCGGCCGCCGCCTCGCCGGAGGAGACCTGCGCCGAGAGATCGCCGAAGACGGCATCCGGAGTGCGAACATTGTGGCGGATGATGTCGTGCAGCATCTGGCTGGGCTTGCCACGCTCGTAAAGCTTGAGCGGCGGGATCCAGAGGCCTTCTTCATGCACGTCGCGGGCGCCGGCACCGATGCCGTAGCCGCCGATATCGGTGTGATGGATGGTCGAGCCGATATAGGCGAGCAGCTTCTCCCCATCGAAGATCGGCGTCAGGATGGTGATGTCGAAGAAGTGGCCGGCCGAGAGCCAGGGATCGTTGGTGATCAGCACGTCGCCGGGCTCGCAGCGGTCCTTGAACAGCCGCACCAGATGCGCCCCCGCGAAAGCGAGCGAGTTGATATGGCCGGGCGTGCCGGTATTGGCCTGCACCACCATGCGGCCGCGCTGGTCGAACAGCGCGCAGGCGAGATCGCCGGCCTCGCGCACGATCGGGCTGAAGGCGATGCGCTGCAGGGCCTTGGCCCGCTCGGTGACGATGCCGATCAGGTTCGACCAGAGGATTTCGAGTTCGACGCCATCCATTGGATGTGACCTTGCCATCGGGTTCAACCTTTCGTGGCGACGATGCAGCCGAGCGCGTCGATCGTCGCGCTCCAGCCGGGCGGCAGCGCGGTCGTGGTCTCGCGCTCCTCGATGATGGCGGGTCCGGCGATGGTCTGGCCGGTGGCGAGCGCCGCACGCTCGTAGACGGGAACGGACTGGCCATCCTCCCAGGCATGGACCGACCGGTGGCGCTTGGGTGCTCCGGCGGCGATCGCGGGCACGGTCCGGCCGGCGGACTGGGGCAGAGGACCGCGCGCCACGACACGCCAGGTGACCAGCTCGATCGGGACATGCGAGGGGTTGACACCGTAGAGCGTGCGATAGGCCTCCTCGAACTGCGCGGTCAGCGCGCCGGTGTCGCGGCCGAGCCGCGGATCGGCTTCGAAGATGATCGTGACCTCATGCTGCTGGCCGACATAGCGCATGTCGGCGCCGACCAGGATCGTGACGTCGGCGGGTGCGCAGCCGGATTCGCCCAGCGCCGTCAGCCCTTCCTTCTCGAGGTCGCCGAGGACGCGATCGACGCGGGCCCAGTCGAGCTGGTCGATCCGCGTCAGGTCGCTGCGCACGAGATCGAGCCGCACGGGGGTGACGAGCGTGCCGAAGGCGGAGAGGACGCTCGATTGCGGCGGCACGATCACGCTGGTGCTCTGCAGCAACTCGGCGACACCGCAGGCATGCAGCGGCCCGGCGCCGCCGAAGGCGAAGAGCGGCAGGCCGCGATAATCGACGCCGCGATCGGTGGCATGGGTTCGCGCCGCCGAGGCCATCGCCTCGGTGACGACGCGGTAGATGCCGCGCGCAGCCTGCACCGGGCTGAGGCCGAGCGCCTGCCCGAGTCGGCCCATGGCGCCGTCGCAGGCGGCCTTGTCGAGCGACATGTCGCCGCCGAGGAAGTTCTCGGCATCGATCAGCCCGAGCACGAGATCGGCGTCGGTGACGGTGGCGTTCTGGCCGCCGCGGCCATAGCAGGCCGGCCCCGGATTGGAGCCGGCGCTTTCGGGGCCGACCTTGAGCAGGCCGAGATCGTCGACATGGGCGATGCTGCCGCCGCCGGCTCCGATCTCGATCAGGTCGATCGAGGGCACGGTGACCGGCAGGCCGCTGCCCTCGCGGAAGCGATAGCGACGGTCGACCTCGAACAGGCCGGTGATCAGCGGCGTGCTGTTCTCGATCAGGCAGGCCTTGGCGGTGGTACCGCCCATGTCGAAGGACATCAGCCGGTCGATGCCGAGCAGCTCGGCATAGTGGCAGGCCGCGAGCGCGCCGGCGGCCGGGCCACTCTCGATCATCCGCACCGGGTTCTTGCCCGCCGTCTCGGCTCCGACCACGCCGCCGGAGGACAGCATGATCAGCGGGGTGTTGGCGAAGCCCTCGCCGCGCAGCCGGTCGCTGAGCCGCTTGAGATAGGGCTGCGAGATCGGCATCGCATAGGCGTTCACGGTCGCCGTCGAGGCACGCTGGTATTCGCGGATCTGCGGCGCGACCTCCGAGGAGGTGCAGATGAAGACGTCGTTGAGCTCGCGCGACAGGGCGGCTGCGACCAGCGCCTCGTTGTCAGGGTTGGCGAAGCTGTTGAGGAAGCAGATCGCGACGGCGCGAGCGCCGCTGGCGCGGATCTCGGCCGCAAGCTTCGCGATGTCCTGCGGGCTTGGAGCCAGCGCCACCGTGCCGTCGGCGAGGACACGTTCCTTCAGGCCGAAGGTCAGCTCGCGCGTGACCAGCGGCTCGGGGAACTCGATCTGCGGGTCGTACATGTCGTAGCGGTGCTCGTTGCGGATCGAGAGCACGTCGCTGAAGCCTTCGGTGACGACGAGCGCCGTCGGCAGGCCCTTGCGCTCGATCAGTGCGTTGGTCACCACCGTCGTGGCATGGACCACGACGCCGTCGACCGCGTCCGCGGCGATGCCGGCCTTGCCGAGCACTGAATCGACGCCGCGGAAGAAGCCTTCCAGCAGGTCGTGATGCGTGGTCAGGGTCTTGTCGACGCTGAGGCTGCCGCGGGAATCCCGCAGGACGATGTCGGTGAAGGTGCCGCCGATGTCGACGGCCAATGAATAGGTCATGCTCTCAGTCTTTCCAGGTCAAGCCACGAGAGATGCGGGCGGCGCTGCTGACGACCTCACGGATCTGCTCGGGATCGGGAACGGGCGGAATGAACTGCGTCGCGCCGACGATGGCGATCGAGCCGACGAGTACCTTGCGGTGGTCGAAGACGGGGGCCGCCAGCGTGTTGACGCCGGTGATCACCTCGTCGGGCGCCGTCGCCCAGCCGCGCTCGCGGACGAGCGCGATGTCCGCCAGGAGCGCCTCGCCGGAGACGATCGTGTGCGGCGTCCATGCCTCCAGCTTGCCGCCGGCAATGGCGTGACGACGCTCCGGCGAGCCGAATGCAAGCCAGATCTTTCCATGCGCGCTTGCGTGAAAGGCGAGGCGAGTGCCCGGCCGCATCGCGAATTCGATCATCGTGCGGCCCTGGATCAGCTCGAGGACGATCAACTCCTCGTCGATCACATCGCAGAGCGTGGCAGCCTGGCCACTGCGGTCACGCAGGCTCATCAGCTCTTCGCGCGCGGCGCTGACGATGTCGAAGCGCTGCCGCAGGGCCTCACCCAGCACCATCAGCTTGACCCCGGCCGCGTAACGGCCGGTCTCGCTCTCCTGCCGGACGAAGCCGTGGCGCTGCAGCGTCACCAGGTGGCGGTAGATCGTTGCCTTCGATGCAGAGAGCGCCTCAGCGATCTGGCCGAGCGAAGCGGGACGGCTCTGCTGCACCAGATAGTCGACCGCATGCAGCGCGAGATCGAGCGTGCTCGTACCCGCAGGCGCAGGCTTTCCCGTGACTTTTGGCGACGCTGTCGACAAAGGCGTTTCCTGTTGCTTGTTTCATTTAATGAAATGTCATTTTATTATTTGATACGATAGCGAGCGATTGGACCGAATGTCAACCCGCCCCCGAAGGAGCGGGCTGGAACGCCATCTCGACCCGTGTCGAAGTCGGACACCTGAATTACTCGATGATCTGGACGACACGCCCTGTGCTCGCGTCCACGAGCATATCGGGGGCCGATGACACCATCCGCCGCTACCTTCACGATCTTGAAGGGCTCGATGCCGTGCAACGGGTCGGCAAGCGCCCGATGCGCTGGTCCTTCCGGCATCTGGTCACGGCCGGACGCGGCAGGTAGACCACGTCGGATGTTCCGCTTCCTTCACAGCGCCGATTTGCATCTCGGCAAGCCTTTCGGCTCGATGCCGGACGAGCTGCGCGGGCGGCTGCGCGAGGCCCGCCATACCGTGCTCGACCGGCTGGCGACCCAAGCCTGCGCCGCGGGTGCGGAGACGATCCTGCTCGCCGGCGACGTGTTCGATACGGAAACGCCGAGCCCGGCCGTGCTGCGCCAGGCGCTGGCCGCCATGGCCGGGCATGACGGCCTTCGCTGGATTCTGCTGCCCGGCAATCACGATTCGCTCGCCGCCGAAGCGCTCTGGGCCGGCCTTGCGACCTCGCGGCCCGGCAATGTCGTGCTCGCAACCGAGCCGGCTCCCTTCCAGCTCGCCGGCGATGTCGTCCTGCTGCCCGCGCCCTGCACGACGCGCCGGCCCGGCCGCGACCTGACCGAATGGATGGCTCTGGCGGCGACCCCGCCGGATACGATCCGGATCGGCTTCGCCCATGGCGCCGTGCAGAGCTTTTCGGAGGATGGCGGCGCCGGCGACGTCATCGCCCCCGACCGGGCGGCCCGCGCCGGCCTCGACTATCTCGCCCTCGGAGATTGGCACGGACAGATGCGGATCGGACCGCGCACCTGGTATAGCGGCGCGCCGGAGCCGGACCGGTTCAAGCACGACGCCACCGGCCGCGCCTTGCTGGTCACGCTTCCCGCGGCAGGAGCCGAGCCCGCGGTCGAACCCGTGGAGACCGGGTCGTTCGACTGGCGCATGCTCGCGCTCGACTGCCTGGCGGGCGACGACCCGAGCACGCATCTGGCAGCGCTGCTGCCGGCGGGTCCTTCGCGCCGCCAGTCGCTCGTCCGCATCGTTGCGACAGGCCGGACGCGGCCGCCGGCACGGACCCGGCTGGAAGCTGACCTCAAGGCGATTGCGCCCGAATTCGCCCTGCTGCAACTGGAGGCGCAGGAGCTGGTCACCGAATGCGAGAGCGAGGACCTCGACCAGATCGACCGGGCCGGCGCCTTGCGGGACGCCGCCGAAATGCTGCTCGCAGAAAGCGGCGACGAAAGCCGCTCCCCGGCCGAGCGCGAAGTGGCCCGTGAGGCGTTGATGCGCCTCTTCTCGTACTGCGCGGCGGCGGCCTGATGAAGCTGACCGCCCTGCGCCTGCACAATGTCCGCCGCTTCGCCGGCACCGGTGTGCGCATCGAGAACATCGGCGACGGCATCAACGTGCTCTGCGCTGCCAACGAGCATGGCAAGTCGACCTGTTTCGACGCCCTGCACGCGCTGTTCTTCCAGCCTCATACCGGTACGCCCGGCGCCGTCCAGGCGCTGCGGCCCTATAGCGGCGGCAACCCGCTGGTCGAGGCCGACCTCACCACCGCCGACGGCGCCTTCCGGCTGACCAAGCAGTTCTATGGCGGCCGCCGCGCCCAGGTCCGCGAGCGCGACAGCGGCCGCCTGATCGCGCAGGCGGACGAAGCCGAGCGCTTCATCGCCGCGCTGGTGAAGGGCGGTATCAGCGGGCCGGCCGGCCTGCTCTGGGTCCGCCAGGGCGTGACCGGCATCGAGCGGCGCGCCAAGGCCGAGGACGAGACGGAGCGGCGCGCGCGGGAAACCGTGCTGACCTCGGTCCAGGGCGAGGTCGAGGCGCTGACCGGCGGGCGGCGCATGACCGAGGCGCTTCTGGCCTGCGAGGAGGAGCTGCTGCGGCTGGTGACGGCGACCGGCAGGCCCAAGGCCGGCGGTCCTTACGCCATCGCCATCGACGAGAGCGAACAACTGGCGGAGCAGGAGCGTCGCCTTGGCACCGAGGTCTCCGATCTGCGCGCCGCGCTCGACCGGCGCCGCACGATCCGGGGGCGGCTCTCCGAGATCGACACGCCGGAGACGGCGCGGGAACGCCAGGCCGCTCTGGCGGAAGCCGAAGCAGAATTGGCGGCCGCCAAGGCACAGACTGAATCCTTCAAGGCGGCAGAGAGCAAGGCCGCCCTGGCACTGAACCGACGCGTCTCGGCGGAGCAGGCCGTGACCGGCTTCCGGCAGGCGCTCGCCCGTTTTGCAGGTCTGCGCGACGCCGAGGCCGGCGCAGCGCAGGAACGTGACGCCGCCCGCGCCCGCCACCAGGGCGCCGCCGGCATCGTGCGGGAGGCCGCGGCTGCAGTGGAAAGCGCCGAGCGCGAGGAACGCGAGCAGCGCGACCTGCTCGCGCGCCTGGAGCGGGCCTTGCGCGCGCAGGAAGCGGCGAACCGGCTGGCCACGGCCCGGGACAGCGAGCGCGAAGCGCAGGCCACCCGCGAGCAGATCGAGCGCATGGAGGCGACCCTCAAGAGCCTCGCCCTGCCCGCCGGCAAGATCGCCGAGCTGGAGCAGGCGGAGAGCCAGCTGCTGCAATTGCAGGCCAGGGCCGAGGCGCGGGCGCCGCAATTGCGCATCGACTACGCGGACGGCGCGGAAGGCGGGATCTCGATCGCGGGCATCGCGCTGACGCAGGCCGAGGAACGGCCGCTGGTCGGCACGACGCAGATCGAGATCGCTGCGATCGGCCGCCTGACCGTGACCGCGCCGCAGGCCGAGGAAGACAGCCGCAGCATCGCCAGGGCTCAGGCGAAGCGGCAGGCGCTGCTCGACGAGCTCCAGGTCGACAGTCTCGCCGCGGCGCGCCTGCGCGAGGGACAGGCGCGTGACATCAAGGCCGATCTCGATATCGCGCGCCGGCGCCTCCAGCTGCTCGCGCCAAACGGGCTCGCGGCTTTGCGCGAGCAGATCGCGCGACTGGAGACCGAGGCGGCCAGCGCGAACGAAGCCCCGGCCGACCTGAACGCGGCACGCCAGCAGCTCGGGGCGGTCGAGGCACGCGTCGGTGCCATGCGCGAAGCGGCTCGCGCGGCGCAGGCCCGGACCGAGACCTCCGCCTCCGCTCTGGTCGAGGCGGAACGCCATGCCGCCGGATTGTCCTCCGCACTTGCCGCGCTCGCCGAGAGCTTGGGTCCCCAGGCGGAATGGCGCGGGCGCGAGGAGCGCCTCTCGGTGGAGCATGACGAGACGGACAGGGCCTGGCAGGCCGCCCAGCGGCAGGTCGAGGAGCTCGCGGCGCGAACCATCGATCTTGCGGCAGCAGAGGCGCGCCATCTGCGCCTGCGTTCGGTCATGGACGCCGCGCGCGAGGAGATCACCCGGTTGCGCGAGGAGGCCGCAGGCCTCGACGGCCGTATCCAGACCCGCACCGAGACTGCAATCGAGGAGACCTGGCAGGAAACCCGCGACAGGCTCGCGCAAGCGCAGCAGCGCACCGCCATGCTCGCCCGTGAGGTCGCCGTTCTCTCCCGGCTGCGCAATGCGCTCGAAGCAGCTCGCTCGCAGGCGCGGGACCATTATTTCGCGCCGGTGCTGCAGGAGCTGCGCCCGCTCCTCGGCTTGCTGTTCGACGATGCCAGCGTCACCTTCGACGAGGACACGCTGCTGCCGCGCTCGGTGCAGCGCAACGGCCTCGACGAGCAGGTCGGCGTCCTCAGCGGCGGCATGCGAGAGCAGCTCGCGATCCTGACGCGGCTGGCCTTCGCGCGGCTGCTCGCCAAGGGCGGCCAGCCGACGCCGGTCATCCTCGACGACGCGCTGGTCTATTCCGACGACGATCGCATCGAGAAGATGTTCGATGCGCTGCATCGCCAGGCCAGCGCCCAGCAGGTCATCGTCTTCTCCTGCCGCCAGCGCGCCTTTGCCCGGCTTGGCGGCCACGTCCTGCGCACCGAGCCATGGCAGCCCGATCAGTAGGGAGTGGCGGCCGGATCTTCAGAACCTCATCTCGACCCTGCCCTTGAGGGCGTGGTCTCTGGAGCGTTCGCCGATGGCGGCCGAGTAGGTCAGGCCGAGTGCGGTGGCCTGCGATATCCCCAGCCCTAGCGCGCCAGCAGACCAGGCAGGCTTGCCCGCGAGGCAATGAACAGCGGTTCACATCCCGCCAAATCCGGCATGCGTTGCAGATTTGCTGCAACCCATTTGCTGGAACGTCGGCCTGACTCCTGAGGCCGCCTCAAACGACCCCAGTGCTGTGGCGGGATCCCGCGTCACGGCAATGTGAGCCCTTGTCCGTCTCAGGGCTGTTGGAAACTGCCCTGCAGTGACTAGCTCGTCGGATGGGCGACTCGATCACACAGGAGATTGCCATGCTTTCGCGCAAGATCGCCGCCGTTGCGGCCGCGCTTCTGCTTTCGGGAGTGGGTTCCGTGGCCTATGCCACCGAGCTCGGGGCCGCGAGCATCGTGCATGAACAGGCCCAGAACCAGCGAGCCCTCGCCGAGCAGGCGCAGTACCTTGCCTATCACGATCACTTCAAGGACGTGGACAGCCAGCCGGGCCGCGGTGCCGGCGTGTTGCCGCATCACAACTGAGCGCCGGGACATGCTTTGGGAAGGGGCCGCCGCGGCGGCCCCTTTTCGTCGTGCCTATCGGAAAGCGCGGGAATCTGGGAAGACTGCACGCGGCGCGCCGCATGGAGTGGGAGTCGAGCCGGAGCCAGCGCCGTTCGACGGGGATGCCTGAGATGCGGCCATGATCATCCGCCAGCTCGTCTATCTCGACGCGCTCGCGCGCGAAAAGCATTTCCGCAAGGCGGCCGAGGCCTGCCATGTCTCGCAGCCGACGCTCTCGGCCGCGATCGTCCAGCTCGAGGAAGAACTCGGCGTGCTGATCGTCGAGCGTGGCAGGCGCTTCCAGGGCCTGACCAAGGAAGGCGAGGCAGTGCTCGCCCATGCCCGGCGCATCCTCGCCGAGGCCGACCTGATGAAGGAATCGATCGCGGAACTGCGCGAGGGCATCAGCGGCCGCATCCGGCTCGGCGCGATCCCGACCGCCTTGCCGATGATCGCGCACATCACCGCGCCATTCTCCTCGCGCTATCCCGAGGTGTCGCTGACGGTGCTGTCGCTGACCTCCGCCGAAATCCAGGAGCGCATCGACAATTTCGAGCTCGATGTCGGCCTGACCTATCTCGACAATGAACCGCTCGACCGGGTGATCTCCAAGCCGATCTATCTGGAATCTTATGTGCTGCTGACGCGCGAGGACGGCGAGTTCGGCGAGCGCGAGACGATCAGCTGGGCTGAGGCCGCCGAGCTCAAGCTCTGCCTGCTCACCTCCGACATGCAGAACCGGCGCATCATCGACGGCATCTTCCGCTCGGTCGGGGCGGCGCCACGGCCGGCGATCGAGACCAATTCGATCTTCAACCTTTGCTCCCATGCCGGCATCCAGGGCGTCGCCAGCATCGTCTCGATCCAGCTGCTCGAGTTCTTTGGCGTGCCGATCGGCACCAAGGCGCTGCCTCTGGTCGAGCCGGCCGCGCAACGCACCATCGGCCTGATCGTCGCCGACCGGCAGCCTTTCGCGCCGCTGGCGCGCAATCTCCTGATGATGACGCGCCCCGTCGCCGAGGCGGCGCTCCCCAGGCGCCCGATCGTACGATAGCCCTGCCCTATCGCATTGCAGCGTAGATTTTTTGTGCGCTGCAAAATCGTGCGATAATCGATCCTTACCGGCCAGATCGTGCTATACTCATTTGCCCTCATCCGCACTTCGATGGTTTTTGATAGTTTTTACCTATCGTACAGTTGGAACAAACGATTTGAACCGATTCCAAGCTTAAGTTCCAATTCCTCCAATCGAGAGCCGAACCGGCTGGGGACGGAGGAGACATGGCGGCATACCCGGCCTGGGACGAAGACGGCGCTCGCCTGATCATCGCGGGGCTTTCGCATCTCGAAGGAGCGGCCCTGCCGATCCTGCATGCGCTGCAGGACGAGTTCGGCTATGTCGACCCCAAGGCCGTGCCGCTGATCGCCGACGCGCTCAACCTGTCGCGGGCCGATGTGCACGGCACCATCTCCTTCTATCACGACTTCCGTACCGCCCCGCCGCCGCGCCGCGTCGTCAAGCTCTGCCGCGCCGAGGCCTGCCAGGCGCTCGGCTGCGAGAGCCTGGTCGAAGAACTGGCGCGCGACCACGGCATCGTCGTCGACGCTCATGCCGGCAGCCATGATGCGGTGGTCGAGACCGTCTATTGCCTCGGCAATTGCGCGCTCGGCCCCTCCGCTCTGGTCGAGGGCGAATTGCTCGGCCGGGTCGACGCCGATCGGGTCGCGGCGCTGTGCGGAGCGCGGCAATGAGCGACACCATTCGTATCTTCGTGCCGATCGATGCCGCCGCCCTCTCGGTCGGCGCGGAAGGCGTGGCGCAGGCGATTGCGAGGGAAGCGCAGGCTCGCGGTCTCGACGTCGAGCTCATCCGCAATGGCTCGCGCGGGATGCTCTGGCTCGAGCCGATGGTCGAGGTCGAGACCTCGGAGGGGCGGATCGGCTATGGCCCGGTCATGGCCAAAGACGTCATCGGCCTGTTCGAGGCCGGCTTCCAGAGCGGGGGCGTGCACGCCTTGCGCCTCGGCCCGGTGGAGCAACTCGACTGGCTGAAGCGCCAGCAGCGCCTGACCTTCGCGCGCGTCGGGGTCACCGACCCGCTCTCGCTCGCCGACTACCGCGCCCATGACGGGCTGAAGGGCCTGGAAAAGGCGCTCTCGCTCACCGGCGCCGCGATCGTCGAGGAAGTCAGGGAGTCCGGCCTGCGCGGCCGCGGCGGTGCCGGCTTCCCGACCGGGATCAAGTGGAAGACCGTCCACGATGCCAAAGCGGAGCAGAAATACATCGTCTGCAATGCCGACGAGGGCGACAGCGGCACCTTCGCCGACCGGATGCTGATGGAAGGCGACCCCTTCCTGCTGATCGAGGGCATGGCGATCGCCGCGATCGCAGTCGGCGCGACCAAGGGCTACATCTATCTGCGCTCGGAGTACCCGCACGCCCACAAGGCGCTGCAGCGGGCGATCCTGAAGGCGCGCAATGCCGGGCTGCTCGGCCCGTCCGTGCTCGGCTCGGGCAAGGCTTTCGAACTTGAGGTCCGGCTGGGCGCCGGCGCCTATATCTGCGGCGAGGAGACCTCGCTGCTGGAGAGTCTGGAAGGCAAGCGCGCCATCGTCCGCGCCAAGCCGCCGATCCCGGCCCTGCAGGGCCTGTTCGGCAAGCCGACCATCGTCAACAACGTGCTCTCCTTCGCCGCCGTGCCCTGGATCCTGACCCATGGCGCCAAGGCCTATGCCGATTACGGCATGGGCCGCTCCCGCGGCACGCTTCCGGTACAACTCGGTGGCAATGTCAGGCAGGGCGGGCTGATCGAGCTCGCCTTCGGCATCTCGCTGCGCGAGATCATCGAGGATCTGGGCGGCGGCACGCTGTCGGGCCGGCCGATCCGGGCGGTGCAGGTCGGCGGCCCACTTGGCGCTTATCTGACGGAAAAGCAGCTCGACACGCCGATGGACTACGAAGCGCTGGCCGGTATCCGGGCGATGCTCGGCCATGGCGGCATCGTCGTCTTCGACGACAGCGTCGATATGGCCAGGCAGGCCCGCTTCGCCTTCGAGTTCTGCGCCAAGGAAAGCTGCGGCAAGTGCACGCCCTGCCGCATCGGCGCGACGCGCGGCGTGGAACTGGTCGACAGGATCATCGCCGGCACCGAGCGGCCGAAGAACCTCGCCGTGCTGCGCGATCTCAACAAGCTGATGACCGACGCTTCGCTCTGCGCCATGGGCGGCCTCACGCCGATGCCGGTGATGAGCGCGCTCAACCATTTCTTCGAGGATTTCGACCGCCCGCCGGCACCCAAGCTGCCGCTCGCGGCCGAGTGAGGAGACATCGATGAGCCTGATCAAGGAAATCGATTTCGGAACCCCGATCCGCGTCGCCGAGAAGACGGTGACACTGACGATCGACGGCGAGAGCGTCACCGTCCCGGCCGGCACCTCGGTGATGGCGGCGGCGATGAGCCTGGGCACCAAGATCCCCAAGCTCTGCGCCACGGATTCGCTCGAACCCTTCGGCTCATGCCGGCTCTGCCTCGTCGAGATCGAGGGGCGGCGCGGCACGCCGTCCTCCTGCACCACCCCGGCCGAAGACGGCATGGTCGTGCGCACCCAGTCGGAGAACCTGTCCTCCCTGCGCAAGGGCGTGATGGAGCTCTACATCTCCGACCACCCGCTCGACTGCCTGACCTGCTCGGCCAATGGCGATTGCGAACTGCAGGACATGGCCGGCGCGGTCGGCCTGCGCGAGGTCCGCTACGGCTATGACGGTGAGAACCACGTCAAGCCGACGGCGATGGACGGCTACGCCAACGAGAACTGGCTGCCAAAGGACACCTCGAACCCCTATTTCACCTACGACCCCAGCAAGTGCATCGTCTGCAATCGCTGTGTGCGCGCCTGCGCCGAGGTCCAGGGCACGTTCGCATTGACGATCACCGGCCGCGGTTTCGACTCGCGCGTCGCCGCGGGTCCGACCGATTTCCTCGGCTCCGAATGCGTCTCCTGCGGCGCCTGCGTCCAGGCCTGCCCGACCGCGACGCTGATGGAGAACAAGGTGATCGAGCTCGGCCAGCCCGAGCATTCCAAGGTCACGACCTGCGCCTATTGCGGCGTCGGCTGCTCGTTCAAGGCCGAGATGCAGGGCGACCGCGTCGTGCGCATGGTGCCCTACAAGGGCGGCCAGGCGAATGAGGGCCATAGCTGCGTCAAGGGCCGCTTCGCCTGGGGCTATGCGACCCACAAGGACCGCATGACCAAGCCGATGATCCGCGAAAAGATCACCGATCCCTGGCGCGAAGTGTCCTGGGAGGAGGCGATCGGCTACGCCGCCAGCGAGTTCAAACGCATCCAGGCCAAGTACGGCCGGGAATCGGTCGGCGCCATCACCTCCTCGCGCTGCACGAACGAGGAGGTCTTCCTCGTCCAGAAGCTGGTGCGCGCCGCCTTCCGCAACAACAATGTCGATACCTGCGCCCGCGTCTGCCATTCGCCGACCGGCTATGGCCTGAAGACCACGCTCGGGACCTCGGCCGGCACACAGGATTTCAAGTCGGTCGCCAAGTCCGACGTCATCATCGTCATCGGCGCCAACCCGACCGACGGCCACCCGGTCTTCGCCTCGCGCATGAAGAAGCGCCTGCGCCAGGGGGCTCGGCTGATCGTTGCCGACCCGCGCCGCATCGATCTCGTCAAGTCGCCGCACATCAAGGCCGACCATCATCTGCAATTGAAGCCCGGCACCAATGTCGCCCTGCTCAACGCGATCTCGCATGTGGTGGTGACCGAGGGGCTGATCGCCGAGACCTACGTCCGCGAGCGCTGCGACCTCGCCGATTTCGAGCTCTGGGCCCGTTTCGTCGCCGAAGAGCGCAACTCGCCTGAGGCCACCGAAGAGTTCACCGGCGTGCCGGCGGCCGATGTCCGTGCGGCCGCCCGGCTCTACGCCACCGGCGGCAATGGCGCGATCTACTATGGTCTCGGCGTCACCGAGCACAGCCAGGGCTCGACCACGGTGATGGCGATGGCGAACCTCGCCATGGCGACCGGCAATATCGGCCGCGACGGCGTCGGCATCAATCCGCTGCGCGGCCAGAACAATGTCCAGGGCTCCTGCGACATGGGCTCCTTCCCGCACGAATTCTCCGGCTATCGCCATGTCGCGGATGATGCGACCCGGCAGGTCTTCGAGATGATGTGGGGCGTGCCGCTCGACGCCGAGCAGGGCCTGCGCATCCCCAACATGCTCGACGAGGCCGTCGGCGGCAGCTTCAAGGGGCTCTATGTCCAGGGCGAGGACATCGCCCAGTCCGACCCCAACACCCAGCACGTCACCGCGGGCCTCGCCGCGATGGAATGCGTCGTCATCCAGGACCTGTTCCTGAACGAGACCGCGAAATACGCCCATGTCTTCCTGCCGGGCTCCTCCTTCCTGGAGAAGGACGGCACTTTCACCAATGCCGAGCGCCGCATCAATCGCGTCCGCCAGGTGATGGCGCCGCTGTCGGGCAAATCGGAATGGCAGGCGACGATCGATCTCTCGCGGGCGCTCGGCTACGACATGGCCTATGGCCATCCCGGCGAGATCATGGACGAGATCGCCAGGCTGACGCCGAGCTTCGCCGGCGTGAGCTACGACAAGCTCGAGAAGCTCGGCTCGGTGCAGTGGCCCTGCAACGACAAGGCCCCGACCGGCACGCCCCTGATGCATGTCGACCGCTTCGTGCGCGGCAAGGGCAAGTTCATGATCACGGAGTACGTGCCGACGCAGGAACGTACCGGCCCGCGCTATCCGCTGATCCTGACCACCGGGCGCATCCTCTCGCAATACAATGTCGGCGCTCAGACCAGGCGGACCGAGAACCAGGCCTGGCACGACGAGGACATGCTGGAGATCCACCCCTTCGACGCCGAGAGCCGCGGCATCAAGGACGGCGATCTCGTCGCGCTCGCCAGCCGCTCCGGCGACATCTCGCTGCGTGCCGAGATCACCGAGCGGGTACAGCCGGGCGTGGTCTACACCACCTTCCACCATGCGCAGACCGGCGCCAACGTCATCACCACCGACTATTCCGATTGGGCGACGAACTGCCCGGAATACAAGGTCACGGCGGTCGAGGTCCGCAGGACGAATTATTATTCCGAATGGCAGGAGCGCAATCGCGAGCAGGATGTCTCGCTGCGGCTGATCGCCGGACGCTTGCCCGATGCCGCGGAATAGCCCGCCCGCCCAGCCGCCGGCGAGCCACGCGGTCCAGGTCCGGACCGTGCGTTTCGGCGCAGCCAGTGACGCAGCTCGCATGAGCGCAGAAGTCGCGGTCGAAGCACCCGTCAACATCGTCTACGGCACCATGCCCTATGCGGTGATGATGGCGACGCCCTCCGACCTGGAGGATTTCGTCGCTGGCTTCAGCCTGACCGAGGGCATCGTCCGCAGCGTCGAGGAGATCCGGGGGATCGCGGTGACCCCGCGGCAGGACGGCATCGTCGTCGGCGTCGAGCTGGCGCCCGGCCGCTTTCGCGAGCACCTCGCCCGCCGCCGCAACCTCTCGGGCCGCACCTCCTGCGGGCTCTGCGGCGTCGAGGCGCTCGCTGACTTGCCGACGGCGGAAGCGCGCGCGGCTTCGGCAGCTCCGATCGCGCCTGCCGCGATCGGCGCGGCGCTGGGTGCACTCGAACGCCAGCAGCCGCTGCACCGCCTGACCCGTTCGGTCCATGCCGCCGCCTGGTGCGACCGCGATGGCGCGATCCTGGCGGTGCGCGAGGATGTCGGCCGGCACAACGCTCTGGACAAGCTGATCGGCGCCCGCCTGCGCGCCGGCCACGATGCGAGCGACGGCTTCGTGCTGGTCACCAGCCGCGCCTCCTTCGAGATGGTCGAGAAGGCGGCGATCTTCGGGGCCGGCACGCTGGTCTCGATCTCGGCGCCGACCTCGCTGGCAATCGAGCGGGCGAACGCGCTTGGGCTGACCCTGGTCTGCATCGCCCGAGCCGATTCCGCGACCGTCTTCGCCGGGCGCCTCGCCGACAGCGTGGAGAGCGTGGCGAGATGATCGAGGCGAAGAACAACGACGCGATGCCCCAAGATCATGCCGGCGAGACCCTCGCCAAACTCGCCTCCATGGCGAACCAGATCGGCGACTTCTTCAAGTCGTATCCCGAGGCCGAGGCGGTCGCTTCGATCGCCGACCACATCAACCAGTTCTGGACGAAGCGCATGCGGGAGGATTTCCGCACCGGCTTCGAAAAGGATGCGTCAGCGCTGTCGCCACTTGTGCGGCAGGCGCGCGCCAAGATAAGGCCCGCGCCAAGCGGGTAAGTGGCCGCGACGGCCGATCAAGCGTCGCGATTGGCAGTTGCAACGAGCCGGGCAGCCCCCCGGTGCGGACGGCAGCGCTTTGGGGAAAGGGACGACGGATGAGCATCGCACAAGGAATCGGCGAGACGGCCCCCGGCATAGGGTTGCTCGACCGCGAAAGGATCATCGCCAAGGCCGGCTTCAACCGCTGGCTTGTGCCACCTGCCGCGCTCTGCATCCATCTGTGCATCGGCATGGCCTATGGCTTCTCGGTGTTCTGGCTGCCGCTCAGCCAGGCGATCGGCGTGACCAAGCCCGTCGCCTGCGCTGCCGATGTCGGCCTCGTCGCCTCGCTATTCACCACCGCCTGCGACTGGAAGGTCGCCGATCTCGGCTGGATGTACATCCTGTTCTTCGTCCTGCTCGGCTCGTCCGCCGCGATCTGGGGCGGCTGGCTCGAGCGCGTCGGCCCGCGCAAGGCCGCTTTCGTCTCGACCCTGTGCTGGTGCGGCGGCCTGCTGATCTCGGCCTTCGGCGTCTACAGCCACCAGCTCTGGCTGATGTGGCTCGGCTCCGGCGTGATCGGCGGCATCGGCCTTGGCCTCGGCTATATCTCGCCGGTCTCGACGCTGGTGAAATGGTTCCCCGACCGGCGCGGCATGGCGACCGGCATGGCGATCATGGGCTTCGGCGGCGGCGCCATGATCGGCTCGCCGCTTGCCGACATGCTGATGAACTACTTCAAGACCGCGACCTCCGTCGGCGTCTGGCAGACCTTCGTCGTCATGGCGCTGATCTACTTCGTCTTCATGATGGCCGGCACCTTCGGCTACCGCATCCCGCCCTCGGGCTGGCGTCCGGACGGCTGGACCCCGCCGGCGACGCAGAACGCGATGATCACCTCCGGCCATGTCCATCTCAGGGATGCGCACAAGACGCCGCAATTCTGGCTGATCTGGGCCGCGCTCACCCTCAACGTCTCGGCCGGCATCGGCGTGATCGGCATGGCCTCGCCGATGCTGCAGGAGATCTTCGCGGGCTCCCTGATCGGCAAGCCGGAGATCGGCTTTGCCGCCCTCGATGCCGAGCAGAAGAAGCAGATCGCCACGATCGCAGCCGCCTTCGTCGGCCTGCTCTCGCTGTTCAACATCATGGGGCGCTTCTTCTGGGCCTCACTCTCGGACAAGCTTGGCCGCAAGCTGACCTACGCCACCTTCTTCGGGCTCGGCATCCTGATGTACGGGCTCTCGCCCTGGGCGGCGCATGCCGGCTCGCTTGCGCTTTTCGTCGCCTTCTTCTGCATCATCCTGTCGATGTATGGCGGCGGCTTCGCTACCGTGCCGGCCTATCTCGCCGATATGTTCGGCACGCAGTTCGTCGGCGCGATCCATGGCCGGCTGCTCACGGCCTGGTCGACGGCGGGCATCATCGGCCCGGTGGTGGTGAACTATATCCGCGAGGCGCAGATCAATGCCGGCGTGCCGCGGGCACAGGTCTATGACCGGACCATGTACATCCTCGCCGGCATGCTGGTGCTCGGCTTCATCTGCAACCTGCTCGTCCGCCCCGTCGCGGCCAAGTGGTTCATGAAGGATGCGGAGGTCGCAGCTCTGCAGGCCAAGGGCGCGACCGCCAACGCCACCGTCCAGTACGGCTCCTTCGGCATCGGCAAGGGCGGTTTCGACGGCACCGCGCTGCTCGCCTGGGCCGTGGTCGGCCTGCCGCTCGCCTGGGGCGTCTGGATCACGCTGAGCAAGTCGCTGGCGCTGTTCCGCTGAGCGGAAAGGGCCGGACGCGCTTCACGGCGCGTCCGGCCCTTTATGCGTTCAGATCGGCGACTTCTTCAAATCTACCCCGAGCCCGACGCGGTCGCGGGCATCGCCGACCACATCAACCAGCTCTGGACGAAGCGGATGCGCGAGGACTTCCGCACCGGCTTCGAAAAGGATGCAACGGCGCTGTCACCGCCCGTGCGGCAGGCGCGGGACATGGTCAGGCCCGCGCCCGCCGGCTGATACGATGGCCCTTGCGACGGAGCGCGGCTCTCAGCGCTCGACGTCGACCCAGTCTCGACTCCCGGCGCTTTTCTTCATCGCGTCCAGCGTCGCCATGACATCGATCGATTCCTCGGGACTTGCGCCGGTCCAGCCCGGCGACCTGCCGGCGACGAGATCGGCGAAGGATTCCGCCTCGCGCAGGAAGCCGTTGCCTCCCTCGACGGGGATGGTCTCGAACAGCTCCGGCGCGTCTGCCGAGGGGGAGGTCGGCGTCCGCTTGACGCGCAGCATCGCCGCGCCGCCGATCGGGGGATGATTCAGATATGATGTCTCGATCGCTCCACCGTCGCCGATGATGCTCGCCTGGCGATGGAAAGCCGTGGCCATGCTGCATGAGACATGGGCCAGGCTGCCATCGGCGAATTCCAACGTCCCGACCGTCGTCACGTCGACGCCATGGTCGAATTGCGACGTCGCCATGACTCGTATCGGGCAGGCCCCGGTGACGAGGCGCACGAGGCTCACGGCATAGCTGCCCGCATCCAGCAGCGCGCCGCCGCCGAGCGCCGCGTCGAAGCGCACATTGCCGGTATCGCCGAGCTTGAAGCCGAAGCTGGCGCGGATCAGCCGGATCTTGCCGATGGTGCGGGCTGCCAGCAGCTCCCGCAACAACAGCGTCTGCGGCTGCGCCATATAGGGATAGGCTTCGACGAGGTGGCGACCGGCCGCCCGCGCGGCGGCGAACATGGCCTTCGCTTCCGCGGCGGTGACCGAGATCGGCTTCTCGCTCAGGACATGCTTGCCGGCTTCGAGCGCCCGGATCGCCCATTCGGCATGCAGCCCGTTCGGTAGAGGCAGGTAGATGGCGTCGATTTCAGGATCGGCCAGAAGCGCCTCGTAACTGCCATGTGACCGCGCGACGCCGATCTCCCTGGCGAAGGCCGCCGCCCGGGCGCTGTCGCGGCTGGCGACAGCGGCGACCTCCAGCTTGGCGGAGGGGCGCACGCCCGCCACGAAAAGCCGGGCGATGTTGGCGGCACCGAGAACACCGAGCCTGAGGGCGGATTGAGCGGGCATGGCTTGCATCCTTTGGTTGGCGCCGGTTCGCCCAGTTGCGAAAAGCATCGGCGCCCTGCCGGGAGGACGAGATCATCGTGACCGCATCCGTTCGGATGCGCGATGACCTGGGGGAGATGCTCAGTGATGCGCGAGGATTTCGCCCAGGAAGGTGCGGGATCGCTCGTGGCGGGGATTGGAGAAGAACTCCGCCGGCGTGTTCTCCTCGACGATGGCCCCGTCCGCCATGAAGATGACGCGGTCGGCCACCTGCCGGGCGAAGCCCATCTCATGGGTCACGCAGATCATGGTCATGCCGTCGCGGGCGAGCGAAACCATGGTGTCGAGCACTTCCTTGACCATCTCCGGATCGAGCGCCGAGGTCGGCTCGTCGAACAGCATCGCCTTCGGCTCCATGCACAGCGCCCGCGCGATCGCGACGCGCTGCTGCTGCCCGCCGGAGAGCTGCGCCGGATATTTCGCCGCCTGGTCGCCGATCCGGACCCGCTCCAGATATTTGCGGGCCGTCGCCTCCGCCTCGCTGCGCGAGAGACCACGCACCCGCATCGGCGCGAGAATGCAGTTCTCCAGCACGGTCTTGTGCGGGAACAGGTTGAACTGCTGGAAGACCATGCCGACCTCGCGGCGCACCGCGTCGACCGCCTTCTGACTGTCGTTCAGCCGGTGGCCGGCGACGGTGATCTCACCGCTCTTGATCGCCTCCAGGTGATTGATGCAGCGGATCAGCGTCGACTTGCCCGAGCCCGAGGGACCGCAGAGGACGATCTTCTCGCCCTTGGTCACATTGAGATTGACGTCCTTGAGGGCGTGGAAGGGGCCATAGAACTTCTCGACATGCCGCATCTCGATCATCGGAGCGGCGGCATTTTTGGCGCTGTTGGGCTCTGTCACGGTCATCCCCTCATTTCGCCGTCGCAGCCGCCATCTTTCGCTCGAGCCGGCGGCCCCAGAGCGAGAGCGGCCAGCACAGGGCGAAATACATCGCCCCGACCACGCCGAAGACGAGCAATGGCTTGTAGATCTGGTTGGACACGATCGTGCCGGCCCGGGTCAGCTCGATGAAGCCGACGATCGCGGCGAGCGATGTCCCCTTGAGCAGCTGCACGAGGAATCCCACGGTCGCCGGCAGCGACAATTTGAAGGCCTGCGGCATGATCACGTCGACCATGCGGCTGCGGGCGGAGAGGCCGAGCGCATCGGCCGCCTCGCTCTGGCCGCGCGGCACCGCCTGGATCGCGCCGCGCCAAATCTCGCCGAGAAAAGCCGAGGCATGTGCCGTCAGCGCCACCGAGACGGCGGCCCAGGCCGGGAAGTCGAAGCCGAGCAAAGGCAGCCCGAAATAGGCGACGAACAATTGCATCAGCAGCGGCGTGCCCTGGAACAGGCCGATCCAGCCGATCGCCGGGATCCGCAGCCAGGGCGAGGCCGAGACCCGCATCAGCGCGACGACGACGCCGAAGACGATGCCGCCGGCAAAGCCGATTGCGGCGAGCAGCAGGGTCCAGAGCAGGCCCTGCAGGAGATAGGTGAGTTCGAGGATGCCCATCCCGCCCTCCTCAACGCTGCGGATAGCTGAAGGCGCGGCGGCCGATCGCCGCGAGCAGCCACATCGTCACCAGCGAGATCACCAGATAGATGCCGGTCAGGGTGAAATAGACCTCGAAACTGCGGAAGGTCTCCGCCTCGATGCGCTGGCCGACCGAGGTCAGTTCATAGGCCGAGATCGAGGTGCAGATCGCCGTCGTCAGCGTCAGCAGGATGAACTGGCTCGACAGCGACGGGTAGATCGCCCGCAACGCCGGCTTCAGCACGATCAGCCGGAAGACCTCGTGCTTGTGCAGGCCGAGCGCCAGGCCCGCCTCCGTCTGGCCCTTCGGCACGCTCTCGACGCCGCCGCGGATGATCTCGATCGCATAGGCGCCGCCATTGACGCCTAGCGCCAGGATCGCCGTCAGCGTCGGGTTGAGGCGGATGCCGGCGAGCGGCAGGGCGAAGAACAGGAAGAAGATCTGCACCAGGAACGGCGTGTTGCGCACGATCTCGATGAAGGCGTTGACCAGCAGCGAGGGCAGCCGCAGCTGCATCCGGAGGATGACCACCCCGAGGACGCCGATGATCATCGCGAGCGCCATGCCCGAGAATGCCAGGAACAAGGTTCCGAACGTGCCCAGGAGCAGCGACTGCCAGGCGCCGGTCACGACGCTGAAATCGAGTGTCATCGGCCCTCCCGGCCCCTGGAGTTTTCTCTAGGCATCCCAGTCGGGCGCCCAATCGAAGCTGGAATAGCGCTGGCCGCTGGCGAGCCCGTGGATCGCTGCCATGTCTTCTTCAGACAGCTTGAAGTCGAAGACGTCGAGATTGGCCCGCATGTTCTCCGGGCGGACCGAGCGCGGGATCGCCCCGACCCCGTCCTGCTGGATCAGCCAGCGCAGCGTCACCTGCCCGGCGCTCTTGCCGTATTTGCGGCCGAGAGCCTTGAGCACCTCGTTGTCGAAGACCTTGCCGCGCGCGATCGGCTGATAGGCATTGAGCAGCATGCCGGCGCGCCGCATCCGGGCGAGCAGCTTCTGCTGCGACAGGAAGGGATGGTACTCGACCTGGTTGCAGAACAGCTCGGCCTTGTGCACGTCGAGCGCCTCGTCGAGCAGCGCGAGCGTGAAATTGCTGACGCCGATCAGGCGGGTCCGGCCCTTGCGCTTTTCCTCGGCGAAAGCCGCCAACGTCTCGCCGAGCGGGATGTCCTTTGCCGGCCAATGGACCAAGAGGAGATCGACCTGGTCGAGCCCGAGCCGCTCCAGGCTCTCGTCGACGCGCTGATGGACCGTATCGGGCTGGAGGTCGTTGAACCAGATCTTGGTGGTGACGAAGAGCTCGGCCCGCGCCACGCCGGAGCTGCGGATCGCCCGGCCGACCTCGGCCTCGTTGCCATAGCGGATCGCGGTGTCGATCTGGCGATAGCCGAGATCAATCGCAGCGCGGATCGCCGCCTCGCCCGCCGGCCCGGTCAGTTCGAAGGTGCCGAGGCCGAGGGCCGGGATGGCTTCGCCCTGGATTGTCTTGGTCATCGGGTCATCTCCGCCATGGCCCGCAAGGCGAGCCGGTAACCATAGGCGCCGAGGCCGGCGATGACGGCGGTCGCCGTCTTCGAAACCAGCGAATGGTGATAGATCGCCTCGCGCTGGTGGATGTTCGAGATGTGCAGTTCGATCTTCGGCCTATCGAACATCTTGAGTGCGTCGAGGATCGCGATCGAGGTGAAGCTGTAGCCGGCCGGATTGATGATGATCCCGGCCGCCTCGGCACGCGCTGAGTGGATCGCCTCGATGATCTCGCCCTCGAAATTCGACTGCCGGAATTCGATGGCGAGGCCGAGCTCGGCCGCATCGGCCTCGCACCAGCCGCGGATCTCCTCCAGCGTCGTGTGACCGTAGATCTCGGGCTCACGCTGCCCCAGCAAATTGAGGTTCGGCCCGTTCAGGATGAAGATCGTCCGCATTCCCGTCCTCTGCGACAGCGGTGAAGTTGGCGCGGCGGCAAGAACCGCCGCGCCCATGCCTGTGTTGGCGTGTGAAGGCCTGAGCCGCCCTTACTTGGCGACGGTGAAGGGCACGCCCTCGACCGCAGCCGGGAAGGTCGGCAGGGGCTGGGCCAGCCACTTCTGGCTGATCTTCTCGAGCCGGCCGTCGGCCGTGGCCTTGTCGATGACCTTGTTCAGCCAGGCGTTGATCTCGGCGTCGCCGAGCTTGGTGGTGACACCCTGCCACTGCTCGTTGAAGACCAGCTTCTGCTCGAAGTCGTTGCCGGGCGAGGCCTTGTCGAGATTGATCTTGTAGGTGGTGTTGCCGCCGATCGCGTCGACCTGGCCCGAGACCAGCGCCTGCATGGTCGAGCTGTCGTCGTCGAAGCGGCGAATGTTCGGGACGTCGCCGAGCAGCGTGGTGATCGCCTTGTCCTGGGCGGCGCCGCGCGGCACGCCGATGCGCAGATTGCGGGCGTCCTCGATCTTCTCGATCTTGTTCTTCTTGCTGGAGAGCAGGATGATCTTCAGCCCGGAATAGGGCTTGGAGAACTGCACCGCCTTGGCGCGGTCGGGATACATCCCCATCACCGCCATCTGCAGGTCGACCTTGTTGGTCAGAAGGTTCGGGATGCGGGCGGCGACCGCGTTCGGCACGAACTCGACCTTGACGCCGAGCTCCTCGCCGATCAGCCGGCCGACATCGACGTCATAGCCGATGTTCTGGCCGCTGGCGTCGATCGAGCCCCAGGGCGCCTGCTCGCCCATGACGCCGATGCGGATGACGCCGGCCTTCTTGATCTTCTCCAGCGCCTGCGCGTCAGCCTGGGATACGGTGCCAATGAGACCGAGACCCGCGACCATCGCGAGCGCGGCACGGCGCGAAAACTTGCCCAACATGTTTCCTCCTCCGGGTTGTTGTGTCGTCACCAGCTTTTGCCGTCGCAATGGTTTTGTGGTGGCCGTTTTCCGGCCCCGTTTTGCGACGGCAATCTCCTTGATCGGCTTGCGTATTCCCTCCCTCGGCGGCCTATGCCGCCGGCGCGAGCGCGCGGTAATGCGCGAGCGTCCGGGCGATGCCGTCGCGCAGTGATGTCCTGGGGATCGTCCCGAGAACGGCTTCGAACGGGGTCGGCGCGATCTGCGCCGCCATCGGCACCGCCGGCCCGTCGAAGCCGATCCGTGCCCCCGGCACGACCGCCTCGATCGCCGCGATGACCTCGGTGACATCCGCGGTTCCGCCGGTCAGCGAGAAGGCATGCGCGCCGGTGATCGGCTTCGTCGCCGCCGCCGCGAAGGCTGCCGCGACATCGCCGACGAAGATCAGATCCTGCGCCCCGGAATAGTCGATGGTGAAGGACTGCCCAGCAGCGGCCGCGCGGCAGGCCAGCGTCGGACCGGCCGTCAAGCCGATCTCGCGGCCCGGCCCATAGACGATGGTCGGGCGCAGGCCGACGCTGGCAATGCCGTCATCATGCCAATAGGCGCGCGCGCAGCCCTCGGTCGCCAGCTTGAAGGCGCCGTAATGGGTGATCGGCTCCGGCCTTGCGCCGTCATCAGGCCCGAAGACGGCGCCGCTGCTGGCATAGGCGACCTGCGAAATCCCATTGGCCTTGGCCGCGGCGAAGACATTGAGCGTCCCGATCAGGTTGACCTGCGCGCCGAGGACGGGATCGGTCTTGCAGGCCGGCGTCAGCAAGGCAGCGAGATGGATGATCGCGGAGCAGTCACGCGCCGCCTGCGCCAGCGCCGCGCCGTCGGTGATGTCGCCCTGGACCCATTCGGCCTGCTCGGCCAGTTCGCCGGCGATCTCGCGGAGCACGCGCCGATCGGTCGAGCGATCGAAGATCCTGACGCCATGGCCGTCCTCGGCCAGCCGCTTCAGGATCCAGGCGCCGAGGAAGCCGCCGCCACCGGTGACGAGGATGCGCGTCATGCCCGCACCTCCCGGCTCGCGATCTGCGAAGCCTGACCTTGCATGTCCTCGCTGGTCAGGCTGAAGGCGGTCTCGTAGAGATCCACCACCGGCGCGGTCAGCGTACCCGTCGCGATGGCCAGACGCTCGATCTCCGGCCGGGCTGCTTCGAGGCCGGCGCGCTGCGAGCCCTCGACCAGGATGACCGCGTCGAAAGCCTTCTCCGCCATCGCGCTGCGCAGTTCGGTCTCGCGGGTGCGCACGCCCGAGACCTCACTGCGAGCGATGCCGAGATGGACGCAGGACACGCCGGGCAGCGCCAGGATCGCATCGACGAGGCTCTGCGCCGCCTGCCGGAGCGCGGTCTCGGCCTCCGGACGCGTAAAATCGAAGCGGATGGTCGCCATGCTGCCGCCATCGCCATTGCCGGCACTTGCAACGCGCTCGCAGGCGACGCGCAGGAAATTCTGGAAGCTCGGCGCCACCGCCGCCGTCCATGGCGTCGGGTTGTTCAGCCGGGCAAGATAGCCGGGTGAACGGAAGACCTCGAGGTCATCGCCGGCATAGATCGTGCCGAAGACGTAGCGGGCGGCCTCCGGCGCATGCAGGCGCTTGCCCGTCCGGAATCCCGGCACGGAGAGACGCTCGGGCATGTGCTCCCGGGTATGCCATTCGATGTATTCGCCATGCTGGCCCTCGGCGATGTCGTGCCAGATCGCCAGGAAGGCTGAACCCTTCAGTCCCATCTCGTCCGTCTCTCGAGTCTCCCGCCATCAGCCAGCCTGTTCCCGGCAGCTTGACAACGGGATCGTTTCCTCAACAACTAGCCCACTAGAATGTTAGTATGTTGGATGAGTCAAGCGGTTAATCGCCGGGGCGATCCGACAGGGAGGAAGACAGATGCAGGCAGCGCAAACGGCCCGGGTCGCGATCGTGACCGGGGGAGCGGGCGGATTGGGCTTCCCGATCGCCGAGCGGCTCGCCGCCAAGGGGCACAAGGTCGCGATCTGGGACATCGACGCCGACCGCGCCGAGCAGGCCGCGGCCAAGCTGCCGAACGCCAGGGGTTACAAGGTCGACGTCACCGATGCCGCGGCGGTCGCTGCCGCTACCGAAAAAGTCGTGGCCGATCTCGGCCCGCTCGGCATCCTCGTCACCTGCGCCGGCCATAACGGCCCGCTCGCCCCCTTCGCCGAGTATCCGGCCGAGGGCTGGCGCTTCGTCATGTCGCTCAACCTCGATGCCGTCTTCCATTGCTGCCAGGCGGCGGTGCGCGAGATGCTCAAGACCGGCTATGGCCGCATCGTCAACCTCGCCTCGATCGCCGGCAAGGAGGGCAATCCGAACGCCGTCGCCTACTCCGCCTCGAAGGCCGGCGTGATCGGCCTGACCAAGTCGATCGGCAAGGAGCTGGCGGCCACGCCGATCGTGGTCAACTGCGTGACGCCGGCGGCGATCGAGACCGAGATGCTCAACCAGCTGACGCCGGAGTTCAAGGCCTTCGTCACCGCCAAGATCCCGATGGGCCGGCTCGGCCAGGCGGAAGAGGTCGCGGCAATGGTCGGTTGGCTCGCCTCGGAGGAGTGCTCGTTCTCGACAGGCGCGGTCTTCGACATTTCCGGCGGCCGCGCGACCTATTGAGGACTTCGCCGTGCATCAACGCTACCCTCTCTCGCTCGCTTATCTGACCGTTTTTGGCTGTCCGCCGGTCGAGCATGTGCAAGCTGCCGCCGCCGCCGGATACGACGCTGCCGGCCTCAGGCTGATCGCGCCGCATGGCCTCGAGCTCGCCCACCCGATCGTCGGGGACAAGGCTTTGATCCGGCAGATCAGGAGCGTGGCTGCCGACCTCGGCGTCAGCTTCCTCGACGGCGAGGTCTTCACCTTGCTGCCGCAGACCAATGTCGAGGCCTGGCTGCCGGTGATCGAGACTGCAGCCGAGTTCGGCATGCCCCTGATGCAGATCGCCTCGGAAGACCCAGAACAGGCGCGCGCCGCCGACAACCTCGGACGGATCGCCGATGTCGCCAGCGGGCACGGCATCAAGATAGCCATCGAGTTCATGCGCTGGCGCTCGGCAGCGACGATCGAAGGCGCCGCCGAGCTGGCGCGAGCCTCCGGCCGCGACAATGTCGGCATCCTCCTGGACACGCTGCACCTGTCGCGCTCGGGTGGCAGCCCGGCCAGCGTCGCGGCGCTCGACGACCTCGTCCTCTATCTCCAGCTCTGCGACGCGCCGGCCGCGCAGCCTGCCAGCAATGCGGACACCATCGCCGAGGCGCGCGGCGCCCGGCTGCTGCCGGGCGAGGGCGATCTCTGGCTCAAGGAGCTGATGGCAGAGCTCCCGCGCGACATCTGGATCAGCGTCGAGACCCCGCATGAAAGCGTCGCGGGGCTGAGTTTCATCGACAAGGCGAAGCGGGGGATGCAGGCGACGCGAGCATTCCTCGATTCACTTGCAACTTGACAGAAAGCCGCCTGCCGGAAGACCGCTCTTCTGACTGACGATACAGGATTACGGATGCCGCTCGCCTCATTCGGGACGAGCCGGCATCCGATAGGGTCGAGGAGGTCCATCACAGTGGATGCAAGGCCACGAGGGCTGTTGACGGCGCGCGTCACCGAGCGATTGCGCCGGGCCATTCTCGAGGGTGAGGTCGAGCTCGGCGATGCCTTGTCGGAGGACAAGCTCGCCTCCCGGCTCGGCGTCAGCCGCAGCCCGGTCCATGAGGCGCTGACGGCGCTGGAGCAGGAAGGGCTGATCGACATCAGGCCGCAGCGCGGCAGCTTCGTCTTCTTGCCGACGCGGGAGGATATCGAGAATCTCTGCGAGTTCCGCCGCATGATCGAGACCGAGGCGATGAGCCTCGCTATGGCCCGCAAGCGGACCGAAACCCTGACCGCCATGATCGCCGCCGCCCGCAGGATGCAGGAGGCGATCCTCGCCGACGATCATTACGGCAGCGCCAATGCCGATACCGATTTTCACAGGGCTCTGATCGAGAACAGCGGCAACAGCTATCTGATCGATGCTTATCGGCTGGTATCGGGCAAGGTCTCAGCGATCCGCTCGCATAATTCCACCGGCACGATCCGCAACGACGCCAGTGCGGAGCACTTTGAGATCATCGACAAGCTCGAACGGAACGATCTTCCCGGAGCGATCGAGGCGATCTCGACCCACATCCTGAAGATGACGGAGCGTTATGCAATCACGCTGCCGGCCGGCCGCGCGACGGGCGGCCGGGCCTCGCGCAGTTCCTCGCTCGACCAGTTCAGCCCGTTGCTGGATTGAGCCGCCGCCGAGCCCTCAGCGTTGCCAGGGCATCAGCCGGCGCTGCAGCCATTGCAGCCCGTAGGTCAGCAGCACGCCGAGCGCCATCACCACGACGAGGCCGGCATACATCTTCTCGGGGTTGAGCACTTCCCAATAGTAGAAGGTGATGTAGCCGACGCCCTGCTTGGCCCGCACGAACTCGACCGAGATGATCACGATCATCGCCGTCCCCAGCGCGATACGCAGGCCGGCGAAGATCACCGGCATGGCGCCGGGCAGGATGACATGGCGCAGCATCGACCAGCCGCGCGCGCCGTAATTGCGCCCGGCCATCAGGTAGACCTTGTCGATGCCGCGGACGCCGGCCATCGTGTTGATCGCCATCAGGATGAAGACCGCGAGCGCGACCACGACGATCTTCGGGGCTTCGCCGAACGGGTCGGCGAACATCAACATCACGATCGGGAAGATCGCGATCTTCGGCAGGACATAGATCGCCGACAGCGTCGTATCGAGCATCAGCCGCACCGTCTGGTTCATGCCCATGACGACGCCGAGCAATACGCCCGGCACCGCCCCCAGGAGGAAGCCGCCGAGCACGCGCCCGACCGTCGCCAGGAGATGGCTTTCCGACAGCAGCTTCCAGACGCCGGCCATGCCGTCCGCGGCATAGACCTCGGGAATCAGCCAGGGACGACCCAGCAGGCTGGTGCCGGAGAAGCGATCATAGCGCACCGTCAGGTCCCAGAGCCCGGCGGCAATGCGCGAGGGCTGCGGGAACCAGGTGGTGTTGAGCAGGCCGTAATCGCCGGCGAGCTGCCAGACTAGTAGTACCAAGGCCGGAAAGCCGAAGGCGAGCGTGCGCTCATAGATGCCCCTGCCCCGCACCGGCACGATCCGGCCGGCGCGCTCGCCGATCAGCACCAGCAGGGTGAAGCTGAGGCCGATCGCCGGCCAGGCGAAGTCGCGCCACAGGCCGAGGACGGCGAGCAGGGCATGGGCAGCGAGGCCGCCGGCGATAAGCAGCACGAGGGCGCGCTTGTCGTTGCTGCCACCCGTCGCGCGGGCCGCGGTCTCCCGGCCCATCTCGGTCTCGTTGGCGGAGGTAACGGTCATGGCCGCGCCTCCATCGCCCGCGTCACCTCGGCGCTGAGCTTCTCCCAGATCGCAGCGCGATACTCGGCGAAGGCCGGCAGGTTGGTCGTCGCGATGCTGCGCGGGCGCGGCAGATCGATCCTGAAGGTCGCAAGATGCCGGCCTGGCTGGGCGCTCATCAGGATGACGCGGTCGCCGAGCAGCACGGCCTCGTCGAGGCTGTGGGTGATGTAGAGCACGGTCTTGCGCGTCTCCTCCCAGATCCGCAGCAATTCCTCCTGGATGACGACGCGGGTCTGGGCGTCGAGCGCGCCGAGCGGCTCGTCCATCAGCAGCACCTCGGGATCGTTGGCGAGCGCCCGGACGATGCTGACACGCTGCTTCATCCCGCCCGAGATCTGGTGCGGGTAGTAGTCAGCGAACTTCGACAGGCCGACGCGGTCGAGCCAGAAGCGCGCCGTGTCGAGCCTCTCCTTGCGCCCGATGCCGCGCATCTGCAGGCCGAAGGCGACATTGTCGGCGAGCGTCTTCCAGGGGAAGATCGCATACTCCTGGAAGACGACGCTGTTCAGCGGCTTGTTCGCATCCGCGCCCGGCCTGATCTCGATCGCGCCCTGCGAGATCGATTCCAGCCCGGCGACCATGCGCAGGAAGGTCGACTTGCCGCAGCCGGACGGACCGACGATGCAGACGAATTCGCCGTCCGCGACGTCGAGCGAGAAATCCTCCAGCGCGACCATGACGCCATCGGCCGTGGGATAGTGCTTGCTGACGTTGCGCGCGCCGATCTTCGGCGCGACTACGGCGTGCACAGCGCTCGTCATCGCGTCGCCCTCCGGGCAGGCGGCCTGCCGCTCCTCACTTGGCGGGAGCGGCCTTGCCGAGGGTCTCGATCGCCTTGGTGACGAAGCGCTCGTCGACGACCTTGGCCATGTCGAGCGGCTTCTCGTATTCGGTCCGGCCGTTCTCGCGATGGACGCGCTCGATATCGGCAAGGCCGGAGGTCGGGATCGCCATGTTCGGATCGAAGACGATGGCGCCGCCGCCCTTGATCGCCTCAGCCGTCGATGGCGTGAACTTGAGATAGGCGTCCATATTGGCTTGCGAGAGATAGTCGGCGCCCTGCATCAGCCGGGCCGCCTCGGCCATCGCCAGGACGAAGCGCTCGGCCACCTCCGGCCGATCCTTGAGGAACTTGCCGGAGGCAACGAAGGCGACCGTCATCAGCCCGGGCGTGATGTCCTGCACCAGCAGCTTGCCGGTGCCAGCCTTGAGGATCTGATCGGAATAGGGCGAGGAGGTCAGCACCGCATCGACCGACTTGCCCTCCATCGCCGCCGGCATGTCGGCATTGCCGACATTGAGCAATTGCACGTCGCGCAGGCTGACCTTGGCACTCTCCAGCGCCTTGCTGACGAAGTATTCGCCGCCGCTGCCCGGCCCGCCGGCCGCGGCAATGCGCTTGCCCTTGAGGTCGGCGACACCCTTCACCGCACCGCTCTCGATCAGGTCCTTGCGGACGATCAGCTTGGTCGGCCCGTCCGTCATCGGATCGAGCGCGCCGGGCGCGATCACCCTGATGTCGAGCCCGCGATTCCAGGCTGACCAGAGCGAGGCGACGATCGCAATGCCGCCGACATCGACCGAGCCCTTGTCGAGGAAGGCGATCGCCTCGGTGCCGGACTTGACGCTGTCCAGCTTGACGTCGAGCCCGTATTTCTTGAAGAGCCCGCGCGCCTCGGCGACATAGGCTGTGGCGAACTTGGTGATCGGCACATAGGCGACCCGCACCGCCTGCGGCGGATCGAGCGGCTTCAGCACAGGCGCCTGCGCCAGAGCGGACGAGACCCCGGCAAGGCCGAGGACCAGGGCGGCACAGGCGCTGCGCCAACGGGCAAATCCAAACGACATCCTCACATCCTCCCTTGGTGGCGACTTGGCGCCGCCTTCCTATTCATCCCCGGCAAGCTTCTTCGGCCTGCTGATGAGCTCTCGTCAACCGCGCGACAGGCGCATGCTCATCCCTCCGCCATGGCGGGAGCCTCGCTGAGATAGGCGCCCTGGAGCTTGAGCGCCGCCCTGAGATCGGCGATCGGCACCGCGCTCGGCACCAGCGCCCGGTCGGCCGCGATGGCCGCGGCGACGCCGGCAGCCTGACCGGTCAGCCAGCATTGCGGGATCTCGCGCATGAAGGAATGGCTGGTGGCGTCGCAGGAGAGATGCCGGCCGGGCGCCAGCAAACCGTCGATCTCGCGCGGCACGATCGCGCCATAGGGCACCGAGATGTTCGCGAATTTCGGCGAGAGCGAGGGCGAGACGCCGATCTCGTCGGGCGCCACGACACCGTCCCAGTTCTCGCGGGTCAGCTTGCCGCGACCGGCGAGGCGCCGGCCATGCCGCACGCCGAGCTGCGAGCCCGACAGCATGATGAAGGCATCCGAGAAGCCCGGCGCATGGGCACGGTAAAAGGCGAGATGCTCCAACATCAGCCGGTGGCTCCTGATCTCGACCTCGGAGAGGTCCTCGACCTTGAGCGCCGAATAGCCGGCGAAGCGCGGCCCCATGAACACGGCGATGTCGTCGCGCCAGGACACCGAGGGCTTGTCGAAGAAGCCGAGCGCCTCGCGTCCACGCGCCATGAACTGCGTGAACTGCTCCGGCGTCTCGGCCCTGAAGCGCAGGAAGGCCGTCATGTCGACGCCGCCGAACAGCCAGGAGGTGTTCATGCAGCCATGGATGTCGCGGGTATCGACCTCGGTGTCATAGGCCGAACCTGCGCCGGCATAGAGATCGCCGTCGCCGGTGGCATCGACCGTCACCCGGGCGAGGATGGCGCGCCGCCCCTCCTTGCTCTCGAAGGCGCAGCCGGCGACGCCGCGCCCCTCCATGATCGGGCTCGCGCCCCAGCCATGGAAGATCGGGTGGACGCCGGCCTCCAGCACCATGGCGAGCGATTCCGCCTTGAGCCATTCCGGATCCAGCGTCGGCGCATGAGTCACCGTGCCGTTGAAGGCGGCGTTGCGCTGACCCCAATAGGCGACACGCCCGGGATCATGCGAGCCCCATTCCGCCGGCTCCGGCCCGGCGATCTTGTCGCGCGTCAGGCGCGACAGCAATTCCTCGGCGAAGCCGCGGATGACGTGCCGGCCCTGCCAGTCGCTCATCCGGTCGATCCAGATGACGAGCCCACCGGTCGAGAGTCCGCCGAGATGGTTATAGCGCTCGAGCAGCACGACATCGGCGCCGAGCCGTGCCGCCGCGACCGCAGCCGCCGTGCCAGCCGGCCCACCGCCGACGACCAGCACGTCGCATTCGGTATGGACGGGAAGGCTGCGCGCCGGCTCCGCCACCGTCTTGTCAGACGGCCTGCGACGCTCGAATTTCTGCGTGTCGAAGGTCTCGGAGCGGAAGAACAGCCGTCCTCCCTCGCCTTCCATCGATCCCATGATGCGTTTCCCTGGCGGCTCATGACCGAGCATCGTCGCGGCATCGTGCGCAGCGCCCGGCGGCAGCCTCATGGCGATGAGGATAAGGTTGCCGCCGCGCCGCGTTCAAATGAATTTGCTGATGGTGCCGTGCGCTCAGCCTGCATCGCGACGGCCGAGTTCGCCAGCGTTCGGCAGCGGTCCGTCGAAGCGCCAGCCCTGCGCCGCCAGCCGCACCACCCCGTCGAGCAGCCCGGCGAGCGGCGCCTCGGACAGGATCTCCAGTGCCACCGGCCCAGCATAGCCCTGGCGCTCCAGCTCCTGCCTGATCGCGGAAAAATCGATGGCGCCGCTGCCGATCGGATCGTGCCGCCACTGGCCGGCCGGACTGTCGGAGAGGTGGACGATGCCGATGCGCCCGGCGAGCAAGCGCAAACCCTCGGCCGGGTCCTCGCCGATCGCGAAGCCGTTGGCGACGTCGTAGATCACCTCGATGTCATCATAGCCCTCCTCGTCGAGGAAGCGCGCGATCGTCGCGGCGCTGTCGAGCAGCCCCTGCGGATGGTTCTCGAGGATCACGCCGACGCCAGCCGCTCGTGCGTCCTCCACCACCTGACGGAAGGCCGGCCGGAAGCTCTGCATCAGCCGGTCATTGGCCTTGGCCAGCAGCGCATGGCGCCGTCCGGAGCCGACGCAAGCATGGCGCGCGCCCAGTTCGGCACAGCGCAGCGCCAGCCGACGATAGGCCTCGACCGAGAAGGCGACGACCTCGGGAGCGGCGCTGGCGAGGTTGATGTCGCTGCTGGCAAGGTCCGCGGCCAGCAGATCGAGATCATGGTCGGCAATGAGTCGGCGCAGCCGCGCGGTCCTGGCCTCGTCCTCGCGCCACGGATCGAAATGCGGCGGCGTCGCCATCAGCTGGATCCGGCGGAAACCGGCGTCGGCCAGCGCCGCGATCGCCGCTTCCGCCTCCTCCTGCCAGACGAAACCGAAGGTATGGGCCGCCAGCTGCATGTCTCTCACTCGTCCCTGTGAAGCTCGCCCGTGAAGATTGGCCTCAGCCGAAGAAGGGCCCCCGCGGCTGATGCGAGACCAGCGTCGGGCTCGCCCCCAGCGCCAGCGACAGCTCCCTGGCGGCGCTGAGCAGCATCGGCGAGAAGGTCAGCATCTTCTCCTCGGTCAAGCGGATATGCGGCCCGGCGATCACCAGCGCGCCGATGACCTCGCCGCTCTGGGCGCTGCGGATCGGCGCCGCCGTCGCGCTCATCCAAGGCGAGTAGGTCTGGCTCACCATGCTGAAGCCGCGCTTGCGCGCCTGGCGCAGATATTTGAGCAAAGCGGCCGGCGTCTGCGGCGCCTTCGGGCCGAATTCCTCGCGCGAGCCGTAGCCCTGGCGCTCGACAATCGCCAGCGCCTCCCCTTCCGGCAGGCAGGAGAGCCAGGCGTGACCGCTGGCCGAGCAGGAGAGCCGGCCCGACTGGCCCATATCGGGGTCGTAGCGCAGCCCGAAGGGTGAGCCCTGCGATTTCGCCACCCAGATCAGCTCGCGACCGTCGATCAAAGCGAGACGGACCAGCTCGGCCGTCTCGCGCGCCAATTGGTCGAGCACCGGCTGGGCGAGATCGGTGATGCCGCTCCCGGCCAGGAAGCTGAAGGCAAGCGAGGCGATCTTGGCCGTGAGCTGGTACATGCCGTGATGGCGTTCCTGCCGGACATAGCCGCGCTCGACCAGGCTGGTCAGGACGCGGTGCGTCGCGCTGCGCGGAATGCTGAGCCGCTCGGCGATCTCGTAGAGCGGCAACCCGTGCGCATGGGCGGCGAGAAGCTCGATCACTCCCAGAGTCCGCTCGAGCAGCCCGCTCGGAGCCTGATCGGCCTCGGCCTCTTCCGTGTCAGCGACGAGCTTCTTCGCCATGGCCCTATCCATAATGGAGTTCCTGGCGTTGTCTCTGGCGCGCCGCTTCAAGGACGGCAAGAGTGGCCCGCAAGGTGCGGGTCGCATCGGCGGCGTCGATCAGCGGCCTGGCGCCGTCGCGCACGACATCGCGCAGATGGCCGAGCTGGCGCAGATAGGGGCTTTCGCGCGTGATCGGCAGCGCCTGCCGTGAGATCGGCGCGAACCAGCTCTTCTCACCGTCATAGCGCCAAAGATCGAGCCCGGGCAGCGTCAGCGAGCCTTCCGTCCCGGAGAGGAAATGCGAGGTCACCGGTGCCGGCTGCGCCGGATAGTTCGGCAATTCACCCGAGGACAGGTCCCAGCTCCACGGCGTCACCGCAGTGTCGGACAGGCTGACCGTCACCAGCGCCCCGTTTTCCAGTTCGAGCAGCACCGCCGCGGTGTCCTCGACCGGCAGGCCGCGGATGCGGTCGGAGGTGACGGCCTGCACCGCGGCGATCTCGCCGCAGATGAAGCGGATCAGGTCGATCTCGTGGATCAGGTTGATCAGGACCGGCCCGCCGCCGGGCTCGCGCCGCCAGGCCAGGTCGAAATAGGCGTCGTGCTTGTAGAAGGTGTAGAGCACCGTGGCCGTGGTCAATCGCCCGAGCCCGCCGCTCTGCACCGTCTCGCGCGCGGTGGCGATGATCGGGTTGTAGCGCCGGTGATGGCCGACGAGGACCGGCACGCCGGCCCGGGCCGAGGCGGCGGCGAGCTCCTCCCCCTCCGCCACCGTCACAGCGACCGGCTTCTCGATCAGCGCCGGAATCCCCTGCGCGATCGCATCGAGACCGATCGGCAGATGGGTCTGGTTCGGCGTCGCCACGATCAGCGCCTCGACGCCACCTGCCGCGATCAGGGCGTGATGGTCCTTGAACCAGCGCAGGCCACGCTCCTCGCAATAGGCCCGGCCGGCATCGGTGGGATCGGCGACACCGGCGACCACCGCGAAATCCGTCTTCGCGATCACGTCCGCATGCAGACGGCCGATCGCTCCGGCCCCGACGATCCCGACTGAAAATGGCGCCATGGGCCTGCCTCCTGCGTTGCCCCTCCTTATCCCGCTGGTCGTGCCCGCGGTCAAGCTAACTGGAACAAGATTCCAATTTTGAAAATAGGACTGGAATTCTATTCCAATCATGTTAGAGGATCGCCGCCGGCCCGCATCGCGGAGCCAGCCAATCGGAGCCAGGCAAGGCTTCCGGGGAACGCCAACGCAGGGAGGGACGTCGTGACCGACGCAGACAAGCCGCAGCGGATTTCCACCATCAGGCGCCGGAGCCTGCTCCTCGGCGCCGGCTCGCTCGGCGCGAGCGGCCTCGTCTCGGCCCGGCTCGGCATGCCCTATATCGGCAACGCCGCCGCGGCCGAGCCGATCAAGATCGGCATGATCTGGGCCAAGACCGGCAGCATCGTCGATCAGTCGGAATATCTCGCCCAGGGCGGCATGCTGGCGCTGGAGCAGCGCAACAACACCCTGCTCGGCCGCCCCGCCGAGATCGTCTGGCTCGACGAGCCGAACCCGCAGGGTGCCCAGCAGAACGCCGAGCGCCTCGTCGGCGAGCACAAGGTCGTCGGCATGGTCGGCGGCGCGCTGAGCTCCTTCGCCCTCGGCATCTCGGCCGTGGCGAAGAAGGCCAAGATCCCCTACATCGCCGCCAATGCCGCCACCGGCGACCTCACCGGCAAGTCCTGCAACAAGTACACCTTCCGCCTGCAGCCGCCGGTCGAGGTGCATGTCCGCGCGCTCGCGCCCTATTGCGGCGAGATCGGCAAGAAGTGGTATCTGCTGACAGCCGCCTACGCCTTCGGCCAGGACATCAAGAAGGCCTTCGAGGCCTATGCCAAGGCGAATGGCATCACCATCGTCGGCGCCGACGAGGTCCCGGTCGGCACGCCCGACTACAGCTCCTTCATCCTGAAGATCCGCGCTGCCAAGCCCGACGTCGTCATTGGCGGCGTCGCGGCGAGCGACCTCACCACCTTCCTGAAGCAGTGGAACGAGCTCGGCATGCGCGGGCGCATCCCCTTCGCCGAGATCTCGGTGGGGAACACCGATCTCTGGGGCGTCGGGCCGGAGGCTGCGGACGGGCTCTACACCCTGACCTGGTACTACAAGAACCCGAACAATCCGCCGGAAGAGCAGGCGATGGCGGCGGCCTATGAGAAGAAATACAACCGCCCCGCCGCCGACAAGGCCTGGATGGGCTGGTTCGGCATGAAGAGCCTGCTCGACGCGATCGAGGCCGCCAAATCGACCGAGCCGGCGGCGATCGTCGCCGCGCTGGAGAAATGGCAGGTCAAGCGCGGCGATCTCGACGTCCACTATCGCGACTTCGACCACCAGATGGTCAACCGCCTGCTGATCGCTGGCATCAAGCCGAAGATCACCGACAAATGGGACTATTTCGACATCAAAGCCGAGCTGCCGAAGACGCAAGGGGACATCGACAAGGCCTTCGGCTCGCAGGCCGAGAGCGCCTGCAAGATGGACGCGCTCTGACGCTCCGCCCAGCCGGATGAAGGGCCGGCCGAGCCACGCGCCGGCCGGTCCCTTCTTCTTCCCTCGCCGCGCCCGCTCGAGGAGCGCCTGCCATGCTCGATATGATCCTGTCCCAGGCCGTGAACGGCCTGGTGTTGGGCTTCCTTTATGTGCTGATCGCCGTCGGCCTCTCGATCATCTTCGGGCTGCTCGGCATCGTGAACTTCGCCCATGGCGCCTTCTTCGCCGTCGGCGCGTATGTGGCGCTGGTGCTGGCGCGCGAATTCGGCTGGTGGGCGGCACTGCTCGCCCCCCTCGTCACCGGGGCGCTCGGCATGCTGGTCGAGATCGTGCTGATCCGCCATCTCTACGGCAAGGAGCCGCTGCTCGGCCTGATCCTGACCTTCGCGCTGGCGCTGCTGTTCGAGGCGGTGCTGCGCATGATCTTCGGCGGCGCGCCGCTGCCATTCAGCGCGCCGCGCTTCCTCTCCGGCTTCGTCGAATACGGGCCGGTCCTCCTGACCAAGTACCGGATGTTCGTGCTGCTGGTGACGGTCACCGCCCTCGTCGCCTTCTGGGCCTTCCTGACCTACACGCCCTTCGGCCGGATCATCCGGGCCGGCTCGCGCGATGCCGAGATGGTCGGCCTGCTCGGCATCAACCTGCCGGTGGTGTTCAGCTTCGTCTTCGGCATCGGCTGCCTGCTCGCGGGCCTTGCCGGCCTCCTCGCCGCGCCGCTCTGGACAGTGACCCCGACGATGGCGGCGAGCGCGATCATGCCGGCCTTCGTCATCGTCACCATCGGCGGGCTCGGCTCCTATGCCGGCGCGATCGTCGCCGGCCTGCTCGTCGGCGTCACCATCGCCATGACCATCCAGTTCCAGCCGGAATGGTCGGGGGCGGCGATGTATGTGCTGATGGCGGCGATCCTGCTCGTGCGTCCCCGTGGCCTCTTCGGTGAAAAATGGGAGCGCTTCGAATGAACGCCCGCGGCTTCCTTGCGCATCCCGCCCTCTGGGCCGGCCTCGTCCTCTCCGGCCTGACGCTGCTCTGGCTCGGCCTCGGCGCGCCGATCGGCCTGATCACCCAGATCGCGATCTATACGCTCTACGGCATGGGCGTGAACCTGCTCGTCGGCTATACCGGGCTCGTCCCCTTCGGCGCCTCGGTCTTCTTCGGCTGTGCCAGCTATGCCGCCGCCTTCTTCGTGCTCGGGCGGATCAGCAACGACCTCTTCGGCATCGTGCTCGCCGTGCTGTTCTCGCTGGCGCTCGCCTTCGTGCTCGGGGCGCTGATCCTGCGCCGCAAGGGCCTCTATTTCTCGCTGCTGACCCTGGCCTGCTCGCAGATCGCCTTCGAGGTCGCCTTCAAATGGACGGCGGTCACCGGCGGCGAGAACGGCCTGCAGGGCGTCGCCCGCGCCAGCTTCGCCAGCGACCTCTCCTTCCATCTCTTCGTGCTGGCGGCCGTCGTCGCCGGCATCTGCCTGCTCTGGCGGCTGGTGCATTCGCCCTTCGGCCGGGCGCTCCAGGCCGTGCGCGACAATGAGCAGCGCGCCCGCAGCCTCGGCTTCAACGTCTACCTGCTCAGGCTCGGCTCCTTCGTCGTCATGGCCGGCTTCGTCGGCTTTTCCGGCGCGCTGCTGACCTTCCTGCTGCAGGGCGTCTACGCCAACAATCTGAGCTGGCAGCATGCGGGCGACGCGCTGCTGATGACGGTGCTCGGCGGCGTACACCATTTCCTCGGCCCGCTCTGGGGCGCGATCACCTTCATCGTCCTGGAGAACCGGCTCTCTGCGGTCACCGAGAACTGGTGGCTGATCTTCGCCCCGGTCCTGATCCTGTTCGCGCTGCTCTCGCCGGAGGGCATCCAGGGCCTCGCTCAGCGCGTGTTCGGCAAGCAGCGCTGGACGCTGACCCGCAACAGCATCCCGCCCCGGCCGGCGCTGATCGAGCCCTATGTCAGCGCCGCCCAGGCGATGGATCCGGACAAGCCGATCCTTGAGACACGCAAGCTCTCCAAGCAGTTCGGCAGCCTCGTCACGGCCAGGGAGATCGATCTTCAGGTCAAGCCCTTCGTCCTGCACTCGATCATCGGCCCCAATGGCGCCGGCAAGACCACCTTCTACAACATGCTGACCGGCGTGCTGCCGCCGACCAGCGGCCAGGTCTTCTTCGAGGGGAACGAGGTCACGCGCCTGCCAATGCATGCTCGCGCCCGGCTCGGCATGGGTCGCTCCTTCCAGATCCTCTCGATCTTCCCGAACCTCAGCGTGTTCGAAAATGTCCGCATCGCCGTGCAGGCGCAGCGGATCGGCGCGCGCGGCCTGCTGCGCGATGCCCATGCCGACGCGGCGATCAATGCCCGGACCTGGTCGATCCTCGACGCCGTCGGCCTCGCCGACCAGGCCGCCGAGCTTGCCCAGGACCTGCCCCATGGTGCCAAGCGCCTGCTCGAGATCGGCGTCACCCTGGCGATCGAGGCGAAGCTGCTGCTGCTCGACGAGCCGTTGGCGGGCCTGGCCGAGGCCGACCGCATCGTCGTCGCCGACCTCATCCGCAAGCTCGCCCAGCGCCATGCCGTGCTGCTGATCGAGCACGACATCGACCGCGTGCTGGCGATCTCGGACCGCATCTCCGTGCTGCATCAGGGCCGGATGATCGCCGACGGCAAGCCGGCCGAGGTCGCGCGCAATCCCGAGGTGATCGCCGCCTATCTCGGCGCCGCCAAGGATGGCGAACGTGCCTCCGCTCCGGCCGTGGCGCGGCGTGCGGGCGCGGCCAGCCCGGTGTTGCTCGACGCCAGGGGCATCGCCGTCGGCTATGGCGGCAGCACCGTGCTCTCCGGGGTCGATCTCACCATCCGCGAGGGTGAGGCTGTCGCACTGCTCGGCCGCAACGGCGTCGGCAAGACCACGACGCTGCGCGCGCTGACCGGCAGCCTGCCCCTCGACTCAGGCTCGATCAGCTTCGCCGGCACGGAGCTGCGCAAGCTGCGGCCCTTCGAGATCAACCGGCTCGGCATCTCTCTGGTGCCGGAGGGACGGCGGCTCTTCCCCAACCTCACCGTTACCGAGAACCTGCTCCTGGCGCAGCGCCCGGGCGGCATCACGCTGGAGGAGGCCTTCGCCTTGTTCCCGCGCCTCAGGACGCGCCAGGCGGCCAAGGCCGAGAACCTCTCCGGCGGCGAGCGCCAGATGGTCGCGATCGCCCGCGCCCTGATGGTGCCGAGCAAGCTCGTCCTGCTCGACGAGCCCTTCGAGGGCCTGGCGCCGGCCGTGGTCAACGAGGTCATGGAGGCGCTGGTCAAGCTGCGCGGCCGCGTCGCCATGGTCATCGTCGAGCACCATGCCGAGCTCGTGCTGCCGATCGTCGACCGCGCCTATGTGCTGGTCAACGGCCAGGTCGCCTTCGCCGGCGACGCCGCCCAGCTCGAGCATGACGAAGCCTTGCAGGCGCGCCTTCTCGGCGTCGTCGAAACCCAGGACACTCGCGCGGCCTGAGCGCCGCAGCCGGAGGATAAGACCCGTGAGCATCACCATCACTGGCGCGACGCGCCTCAATGTCATCGTCGGCGAGCCGATCGCGCAGGTGAAGTCGCCAGCCGGCATGACCGCCGCCTTCGCCGCGCGCGGCCATGACGGCCTCGTCGCGCCGGTGCGCGTCGCCCCCGAGCATCTCGGTGGCTTCCTCAGCGCGCTCGACCATGTGCCGAACTGCGACGGCATCATCGTCACCGTCCCGCACAAGTTCGCCTGCCATCGCCATTGCGCCAGCGCCACCGAGCGCGGCGACTTCCTCGGCACGGTCAACATCATGCGCCGGCGCAAGGACGGCTCTTGGCATGGCGACATCGTCGATGGGCTCGGCTTCGTCGGCGCCGTCAAGGCCAATGGCGGCGAGCCCGCCGGCAAGCGCGCGCTGCTGGTCGGCGCAGGCGGCGCCGGCTCTGCGATCGCGCTCGCCCTCGTCGATGCCGGCGTGCGCGAGCTCGCCATCCATGATGCCGACGCCAAGCGCCGCGACCGGCTCATCGCCCGCCTCGATGGCCGCAACGGCGCAAAGGTCCGCGTCGGCTCGGCTGATCCGACCGGATTCGAGCTCGTCGCCAACGCCTCGCCCGCCGGCATGAAGCCGGGCGATCCGCTGCCGGTCGAGGTTGACAAGCTCGCACCCGAAACCTTCGTCGGCTGCGTCATCACGGTTCCCGTCATCTCGCCGCTGATCGAGGCTGCCCGCAAGCGCGGCTGCAAGACCTCTACGGGTAGCGACATGTACCAGGCGCTGCAGAGCGCCATGGTCGACTTCCTGCTCGCCGGCGAGCGCATCGGCTGAGGTTCTGTGATGTTCACGACACTGGCGGCCTTGCCGGCACAGACCTCCTACGACGTCATCATCGCCGGCTCCGGCGCTGCGGGGCTGGCGGCGGCCGTCTTCGCCGCGATCGAAGGCCGCTCGGTGCTGGTCATCGAGCGCACCGACCATGTCGGCGGCACCAGCGCCCTCTCGGCCGCCACGACCTGGGTCCCGAACTCGCTGCATGCCGAAAGGGTCGCGACCGGGGACTCGTTCGACAAGGCTGCCCGCTTCCTTGACGGCGTCGTCGGCAACCATTCCTCGGCGCGGCTGCGCGAGGCTTTCCTGCGCGCGGGGCCGCAGGCGATCGCCACGCTGGAACGGCGCACTGCGGTCCATTTCCGCCCCTACCCCACCCATCCCGACTATGAATCGGATGTCGAGGGCTCGACCCTGCGTGGCCGCGCCCTCGAACCCATTCCCTTCGACGGCCGCCAGCTCGGCGCCGATCTCCAGCGCATCCGCCCGCCGATCCCCGAATTCACCTTGTTCGGCGGCATGATGATCGACCGCACCGATATCGGCCATCTGCTCAAGCTCAAGACCTCCTGGGCCTCGTTCAAGCATGCAGCGACGATCCTCGGCCGCTACGGGCTCGACCGCCTCCGCAGCAAGCGCGGCACCCGGCTCGTCATGGGCAACGCCCTGATCGGCAGCCTGCTGCTGACCCTGAAGCAGCATGGTGGCACCGTCCTGCTCAATGCCTCGATCACCGGCTTGCAGACAGGTCCCGACGGCGTCACCGGCGTCGTCGTCGAGCAGGGCGGCGTGAAGCGTGAGATCGCGGCCGGCCTCGGCGTCGTGCTCGCCGCCGGCGGCTTCAACCGCCATCCGCAGCGCCGCGGCGCCATGCTCCACACACCGACGCCCGCGCTGAGCCCCGCCGCCCCCGGCCATACCGGCGCGATGCAGGACCTGGCGCTGAAGCTCGGCGCGCGCTTCGGCGAGGGCAGCCGCGACAACGCCTATTGGGCGCCGGTCTCGACGCGGCAACGGTCGGATGGCTCGACCGCCGTCTTCCCGCATTTCGTGCTCGACCGCAGCAAGCCGGGCACCGTCTGCGTTGACCAGACCGGCCGGCGCTTCGTCAACGAATCCACCTCCTACCACCTGTTCAGCCGCGCCATGTTCGAGGCGAACCGCACGCGCCCGACCATCCCCTGCTGGATCATCACCGATGCCGAGGGTCTCAGGCGCTACGGGCTCGGCATGGTCAGGATGGGCACGCGCGACCTCAGGCCCTTCCTCGCCGACGGCTATCTCGTCGAAGGCGCGAGCATTGCCGAGCTCGCCGGCAAGCTCTCGATCGACCCTGCGACGCTCACCGAAACCATCGCCCGCATGAACGATCACGCCCGCAAAGGCGTCGATCCGGAGTTCGGCCGCGGCACCACCGACTATCACCGCGTCAACGGCGACGCCTCGCGCGGCCTGCCCAATCCGACGCTCGGTCCGATCGCGACCGCGCCCTTCTATGCGGTCAAGCTGACGCCCGGCGATATCGGCGCCGCGACCGGGCTCGTGATCGACGAGAACGCACAGGTGCTGGGCGAGGGCGACCAGCCGATCGGCGGGCTCTATGCCTGCGGAAACGAGGCGCAGTCGATCATGGGCGGCACCTATCCGGGCCCCGGCATCACCATCGGCCCGGCCATCACCTTCGCCTGGTGCGCGATCCGCCATGCGCTCGGGCTGCGCGCTCCAGCCGCGGAGCATGCGGCGGAATGAGCAGTGACCTGCCCAGCTCCTGCGACCTGCTGGTGATCGGCTCCGGCGCCGGCGGGCTGGCGAGCGCCGTGACCGCCGCCGTGCTCGGCCTCGACGTCGTCGTGATCGAGAAGGAGCGCCATTTCGGCGGCACCACCGCCTGGTCCGGCGGCTGGATGTGGCTGCCGCGCAACCCGCTCGCCCGTGCCGCCGGCATCGACGAGGACGAGGAGACGATCCGCACCTATCTGCGCCACGAGCTCGGCGAGGGCTATGACGAGGCCTTCATCACCATGCTGATCGAGCAGGGGCCGCGCATGGTCGATTTCTTCCGGCGCGAGAGCGCGGTCGATTTCATCGACGGCAATTTGATGCCGGATTTCCACGGCAACACGCCCGGCGCCGGCACCGGCGGCCGCTCGCTTTGCGCCAGGCCCTTCGACGGGCGCGAGCTCGGCGCGCGCCTGCACGATCTGCGCCCGCCCTTGGCGGAAATCGCGCCGTTCGGCATGAACATCGCCTCCGGCGCCGACCTCCAGCATTTCCTCAACGCGACGCGTAAGCTTCCCTCCTTCCTGCATGTGCTGCGCCGGCTCGCGCGCCACGTCGTCGACCGTGCCAGCCATGGCCGCGGCCTGCATCTGGTCAATGGCAACGCCCTCGTCGCGCGCCTGCTCAAATCCGCCGATGATCTCGGCATCACTCTCCAGAAGAGCACCGCAGCGGTGGAGCTGCTGCGCCAGGGCGATCGCATCTCCGGCGCGATCGTCGAGCACGAGGGTACGCGCCGAACGATCCAGGCAACGCGCGGCATCGTGCTCGCCACCGGCGGCTTTCCGCATGATCTCGCCCGCAAGTCAGCACTCTTCCCGCATGCGCCGACCGGGCGGGAACACTGGTCGGCCGCGCCTTGCGCCAATACCGGCGACGGTCTTCGGCTGGGCGAGGCCGCAGGTGGGCATGTCCGGACGGACCTGACGCATGCCGGCGCCTGGGCCCCGGTCTCGCTGGTGCCGAAGCCAGGTGGCGAGCCCGGCCGCTTTCCGCATTTGGTCGAGCGGGCCAAGCCGGGAGCGCTCATGGTGCGCCGCGACGGCAGGCGCTTCTGCAACGAGGCCGATTCCTATCACGACGTGATGCAGGCGCTCTTCGGCGCGACGCCCAAAGGCGAGACGGCTGAAGCGTGGCTGCTCTGCGATCACCGCTTCCTGCGCCGCTACGGGCTCGGCCGCGTCCGGCCGCGTCCCTTCCCGGTTCGGTCCTGGCTGAGCAACGGCTATCTCAAGCGCGGCGCCACGATCGCAGAGCTCGCCGCAGCCTGTGGCATCGACGCCGCCGGGCTGGCCCATACGCTCGACATCTACAACGCCGCCGCCGCCGAAGGGCGCGACCCCGAATTCGGCCGCGGCGAGACACCTTACAACCGCATCCAGGGCGCGGCCGACAATCAGCCGAACCCTTGCGTCGCGCCGCTCGGGCCGGGGCCGTTCTACGCGGTCAGGATCGTGCCCGGCAGCCTCGGCACCTTCGCCGGCCTCAGGACGGACGCGCAGGCGCGCGTGCTCGATGACCGCGACGCGCCCATTCCGGGCCTCTATGCCGTCGGCAACGACATGTCGAGCATGATGGCCGGCCGCTATCCGGCCGGTGGCATCACCCTCGGCCCGGCCATGACCTTCGGCTACGTCGCCGCCCACCATGCCGGCGGCATTCCGCTCGCCAACAACCGTTCCTGATCCCGCACCCGGAGACCCGCCATGCGCTATGAAATCGCCACCCTCACCGTTCGCCTCGGCAAGGCCGGGGCTGTCGTTGCCGCGATCGACGCCGCGTTGAAGGCGCCGGAAGCCAAGGGCCGACTGCTCGGTTGCTGGGCGAGCGAGATCGGCACGCTCAACCAGGTCATCGTGCTGCGCGGCTTCGCCGACGAGGCCGAGCTCCTGTCCGAGCGCCAGCGCCTGCTCGCCAGCGGCAATCCGTTCGGCGCCGGCGAGGATATCGCCGGGCTGGCCTTCGACAGCTATGCGCCCTTCCCCTTCCTGCCGCCGGTCCAGCCCGGCAAGTTCGGTGCCGTCTACGAGATCCGCACCTATATGCTGAAGCATGGCGGCGTGCCGGCGACGATCGCCGCCTGGCAGGCCGCCGTGCCGGCGCGCGTCGAACTCTCGCCGCTGGTCATCGCCATGTACGCGCTCGACGGCCCGCCGCGCTTCACCCATATCTGGCCCTTCGCCAGCCTCGACCAGCGCGCCGCCGTCCGGGCCGACTCGGTCGCAAAGGGCATCTGGCCGCCGAAGGGCGGGCCGGAATGGCTGACCGGCGAAATGTATTCGACGATCGCCCTGCCGACCGCGATCTCGCCGCTCGCCTGACAAGGGTATCGATCATGCCGCTGATGTCGCTCGCCTATCTCACCACCGTGCCGCTGAGTCCGCCCGATGCGGTCCGGCTCGCCGCCGAGCTCGGCTACGACGCCGTCGGCCTGCGCGCGCTGCCGGCTGCGCCCGGCGGCGACACCAGCCCGCTGATCGAGGACGCCGCGCTGCTGGCCGAAACCCGGCGCGCCATCGCCGGCGGCGTCCCGGTCTTCGACGTCGAGATCATCCGGCTCGGTGCCGATTTCTCCGTCGAGACCGTCAAGCCCTTCCTCGATGTCTGCGGCGCGCTGCAGGCCCGCGCCGTGCTGGTCGCCGGCGACGATCCCGACGAAGCGCGCCTCACCGCCTCCTTCGCCGCCTTCTGCGAGGCGGCGGCGCCCTATGGCCTGACCGGAGACCTCGAATTCATGCCGTGGACGAACGTGCCGGACGCCAGAACGGCGCTGCGCATCGTCACGGCGGCCGGACAGCCCAATGGCCGCGTGCTGGTCGATGCGTTGCATGCCGGCCGCTCCAGCACCACGCTCGCGGACATCGCCGCGATCCCGGCCGCGCGCCTGAGCTATGCCCAGCTCTGCGACGCACCGGCCGAGATCCCCACCACGACCGCAGGCCTGATTCACACCGCCCGGCAGGCCCGCCTGCTGCCCGGCGAAGGCGGCATCGACCTCGTCGGCATCTTCAGCCAGCTCCCGGCCGATTTGCCTGTGAGCGTCGAGGTTCCGCATCTCGAGCGTACCGCACAGCTCGGCGTCCGCGAATGGGCTCGCCAGGCCTTGGCAGCGGCGCGAGTCACTCTGGCCGCACGCGATGCGGCAGTGACCAAAGGCGCTTCACTGCGCCAGGACACATGAGCGTCAACGAGCGAAGGCTCAGGCCGGCCAGCGATGCGGCCGGCGCGCCCTCGCCTTACTTCACCACGAAGCCGTGCGCGAACGGGTCGCGGTCGTCGATGAAGATGGTGTTGTAGCCGGTCATCCGGGCCCAGCCGGCGATCGAGGGGATGATCGCCGGGCGGTTCGCCACCGTCGTCGCCGCCTCGACCCGCCCCTTGAACAGCGAGCCGATGATCGACTCGTGCACGAACTCGTCGCCGAGCCCGAGCTTGCCCTTGGCGGCGAGCTGCGCCATCCGCGCCGAGGTGCCGGTGCCGCAGGGCGAGCGGTCGATCGCCTTCTCACCGTAGAACACGGCGTTGCGGGCATGGGCGCCTGATTGCGTCGCCTTGCCGGTCCACTGGATGTGGCTGAGCCCCTGGATCTCCGGATGCTCCGGATGGACGAACTCGTATTTCGCGTTCAGCGCCGCGCGCAGCTTCGGCGACCAGCCAACCAGCTCGCCGGCGGTATGGTCGGCCATGTCCCGGAAATTCTTCTGCGGCTCGACGATCGCATAGAAATTACCGCCATAGGCGACGTCGACGACGATCTCGCCGAGCCCCTCGACCTCGGCGGTCAGCCCTTCCGCATAGAGGAAGCCCGGGACGTTGGTGAGGCGGACCTCCTCGACGAAGCGGCCCTCCTGGCGATAGCTGATGTCGACCTTGCCGGCCGGCGCGTCGATGGAGAGCCTGCCCGGCTCGCGCGGCGTGATCAGCCCGTTCTCGATGCCCATGGTGATCGTGCCGATCGTGCCGTGGCCGCACATCGGCAGGCAGCCCGAGGTCTCGATGAACAGCACGCCGACATCGCAATCGGGCCGCGTCGGCGGATAGAGGATCGAGCCCGACATCATGTCGTGCCCGCGCGGCTCGAACATCAGCCCGGTGCGGATCCAGTCGAATTCGCGCAGGAAATGCGCCCGCTTCTCCAGCATGGTCGCGCCGTCGAGGCGCGGCCCGCCACCCGAGACCAAACGGACCGGATTGCCGCAGGTGTGGCCGTCGATGCAGGAGAAGGTGTGGCTGGCCATCGATCAGAACCTCGCTGAGGCGCTATGCCCGCTTGCAGGCATGTCGGCTTTTTGAATACAGCATGTATACAGATATGCAACGACAGAACGAGGCAACGCCATGAGCGAGACGACGACCCTCAGCATGGAGGCGTTGACGCACCGGATCGAGGTGGTCTTCCGCAAGGGCGGGTTGTCGCCGCTTCATGCCGCGGCGCTTGCCCGCGTGATCGCGGCCGGCGAGCGCGACGGCTGCAAGTCGCATGGCGTCTACCGGGTCGAAGGCTGCCTGCGCACCATCAAGGCCGGCAAGGTCTCGCCCGATGCCGAGCCGATGCTGCACGATGACGGCTCGGCCGTGTTGCGGGTCTCGGCAGGTGGCGCCTTCTCCTGCGCCGGCTTCGAGCTCGGAGCTCCCGCCCTCGCAGAGCGAGCCAGGAAGCTCGGCCTCGCCGCGCTGGTGATCAACGACTGCACCCATTTCTCGGCGCTGTGGCCGGAGGTCGAGGCGCTCGCGGGAATGGGCGTCGCCGCGCTGGCGATGTGCCCGAGCTACGCCACCGTCGCGCCTTCCGGCGGAACGAGCGCCCTGCTCGGCACCAACCCGCTCGCCTTCGGCTGGCCGCGCCAAAGCGGGCATCCTTACGTCTTCGATTTCGCCACCAGCGTCGCCGCGCGCGGCGAGATCGAGCTGTACCGCCGGGCCGGCAAGCCCCTGCCCGAAGGCTGGGCGCTCGATTCCGCGGGCGAGCCGACCACGGACCCGACCGCCGCGCTCGCCGGGGCGATGCTGCCCTTCGGCGGGCACAAGGGCTCGGCGATCTCGACCATGATCGAATTGCTGGCCGGTGTGATGATCGGCGACCTGACCAGCCAGGGCGCGCTCGATTTCCTGGGCACTACGACGCTGGCGCCGCAGCATGGCGAGCTGATCCTGGCGTTCTCACCCGAACGCTTCGCCGCCGGCCGCCCCGGCGATCCCTTCGCCCGTGCCGAGATCCTGTTCGAGGCGATCGCCGGACAGGGCGCGCGCCTGCCTTCGCAGCGCCGCTTCAAGGCCCGCGAGGGCGCGCTGGCGGAGGGGATCACCCTGACCGCCGCCGAGATCGAGCAGCTCGACCGGCTGGAAGCGCTGGGGCTCGACGCGGTGTCCTGACAGCAAAAAGGCCCTCCCGTCGCCAGGAGGGCCTGCCCTGAGCAATCCTCAGGCGGCGTGCCTGAGCGCACCGGCCTGCTTCGACCACTGCGCGTACCAGGCGTCGAACAGCTTCAGCTGCGCCTCGACATAGCCGCGCTGGCTCTCGCCGAGCACATCGGTCGGGTTGAAGTGCAGCGCGTACTCGGCGTCTCCCTTCAGCACCATCATGTGCTTGAAATAGAGGACCAGCTCCGGCCCCTCGTCGAAGGAGGAGAGCACCGCGAGCGCCGCCTCCAGCTCGAGCGCGAGGCGCCGCGCCTCGACATCGCCCTTCGCCGCAGCTTGGCTCAGGCTGACCATGTGCAGCACCTCCTTCGGCAGCACGCAGCCGATGCCGGTGATCGCGCCGGTCGCGCCGCAATTGACGAAGCCGTGGAAGACGCAGGTGTCGACGCCGATCATCAGCGAGACGTCATCGTCGCGGCTGGTGATGTTTTCCGCCGCATAGCGCATGTCCGCGGCGCCGCCGAACTCCTTGAAGCCGACCAGGTTCGGATGCTCGGCCCGCAGCGCGAAGAACAGGTCGGCGCGGGTGGCGAAGCCGTAATAGGGGCTGTTGTAGATCACCGCCGGCAGATCGGGCGCCGCCGCGAGGATCGCCTTGAAATGGTGGCGTTGCGCCTCGACCACCGAACCGCGCGAGAGAACGCGCGGGATCACCATCAGGCCCTTGGCGCCGATCTTCTGGGCATGGGCGGCATGGGCGACGGCAGAAGCCGTGTTGACCGCGCCGGTGCCGACGATCACCGGCACGCCGGCCTTCACCAGCGCCTCGACGCCCTGCATGCGCTGCGCATCGGTCAGCAGCGGCCAGTCGCCCATCGAGCCGCAATAGACCACGGCCGACATGCCGGTGGCGATGAGTTCCTTGCCCTTGCGCACCAGCGCCTCGAAATCGGGGCTGCGGTCGTCCTTGCAGGGGGTCATGAGCGCCGGCATGCAGCCGGAAAAGATCTGGGCCTTCATCACGCGCTCCTCGGGCTGGCGTTTCCACGGGCGGCCTGTCGCGCCGCCTCGATCGACAGACATAATACTCTTTGTATTTTATTTGTCGACAAGAAAAATTACGACGCAAGAACTCACCGTTCCGGGACGTCACAGACGGCTCCGGAGTGGCGAAAAGGCGAGGTTTGGGGTGCGCGCTACAGCGCCAGCGTCTGGCGCCGGTCGCGGGCGATCAACTGCTGGATCTGCTGGACGATCTGGTCCGCATGGGCCTTGGCCAGCCGGTCGGCGCCGTCGACGTCGCGGGCCGCGATCGCCGCGATCATCTCCTCATGCTCGGCGACATAGCGTTGCGGCAGGCGGTCCTCGAAGGAGGAATAATAGAGCCGCAGGATACGCCGGCCCTCGTCGAGCAGGCGGCAGAACAGCCCGGTGTAGTAGGGATTGCGCCCGGCTTCGGCGATCGCCGCATGGAAATCGCGGTTGGTCGCGATCATGGCGAGCGCGTCGTGGGCCTCGACAGCCCTGGCGAAGGCGGCCTGCCGGGCGCGGATCACGTCGAGATCGGCCGGCACATGGAACTCGGCCGCCAGCCTCGTGGTGACGCGATACATCAGCGTGATCGCGTCGAAGAAGGTGTGGAGGTTGAGGAAGTCGATGTTCGACACCACCGTCGAGCGGTTGGGCAGCGTCGTCACCAGCCCCTCGCTCGCCAGCCGCACCAGCGCCTCGCGGATCGGCGTGCGCGACATCGACAGCCGCTCGGCGAGCTGGATCTCGTCGATCGGGCTGCCGGGCGGCAGCACGAGGTCGATGATGTCGTCGCGCAGGATGTCGTAGACGAGCTTGACGCCCTCGCCCCGCTTGCGCTCGGCCGGAGCGGCCATGGTCTTGTCGGTCATGTGCAGTCCCTTGTCGACATGACGAATACAGCCCCACGGAGGTCGCGGCAAACAGCCTCGCTTCATAGATCATGCACGATCGGTCATTGACGATCGATGACATTTGAACGATAAGAGCCGTCAAGGGAGGAGACTGGAGATGATCCGCAAGCCCGTGCTGGCGCGCGTCGCGCTGGTCGATCAGGTGACGGCGCTGCTGATGGAGCGCATCCTCGATCGTGACTATGCGCCCGGCGAGAAGCTCAACATCGATGCGCTGTCGCGCGAGTTCGCGGTCAGCGTCTCGCCGATCCGCGAGGCGCTGACGCGGCTGGCGGGGCTCGGCCTCGTCGCGGCGGCGTCCTTCACCGGCTTTTCTGTCGCGCCCGAGCCGTCTCGCGACTGGTTCGAGCAACTCCGCGACTTCCGCATCCTCAACGAGGGCTGGGCCGCAAGGCAGCTCGCCCGCAGCCGCGATCCCGATGCCATCGCCCGTATGCGCGAGAGCATCGCAGCCATGGCGGCGGCCCCACCACAGGGGCAGACATCGGACTATGTCGGCGCCAGCCAGGCCGACGAGGCCTTCCACGAGGCGATCCTGACCGCCAGCGGCAACGAGATCCTGGCCCAGGCGGTGCGCAGCCTGCACCCGCATCTGCACCATGCCCGCCTGTTCAGCCGCATCCCGCACGATATCGGCCCGATGCTGGACGAGCACCGCGCCATCCTCGACGCGATCGAGCGCGGCGACGAGGACGGCGCGCAGGCCGCCGTCGCGGCCCATCTGACGACCTCATGGCGTCGCTACGGCAGCTGGCATGCCGACCAGCCGAACGCGCGCTGAAATACCCCGACAAGGAAACCACGGAATGGCCAAGATCGTATCCGTCGACGTGCTGCAGGCTGACCTCAAGCCCAAGGTCAAGCGCACCGACGCCGTGCAGAGCTTCGAACTGCAGGAGACGCCGCTGGTGCGCATCACCGATGCCGACGGCGTCACCGGCACCGGCTACAGCTACACCATCGGCACCGGTGGTTCCTCGGTCTGCAAGCTGATCGACGATCACCTCGCCCCGGTCCTGATCGGCCGCGATGCCGAGGAGATCGAGGGGCTCTGGCGCACGCTGTTCTACCGCGTCCATGCCACCACGGTCGGCGCCATCACCTCGATCGCGCTGGCGGCGATCGACACCGCGCTCTGGGACCTGCGTGCCCGCAAGGCCGGCCTGCCACTGCACCGTCTCGCCGGCGGCGCCAAGACCGGCATCGACCTCTACTACACCGAGGGCGGCTGGCTCCACATGGACGAGGCCGAGCTCGTCGACGAAGCCGTCAAGGCCAAGGAGCGCGGCTTCGGCGGCACCAAGGTCAAGGTCGGGCGCCCGCATGTCGCCGAAGACGTCAAGCGCCTCTCGGCCGTGCGCGACAAGGTCGGCTTCGGCTGGGAGATCATGACCGACGCCAATCAGGGCCTCTCGCTCGACGAGGCGATCCGGCGTGCCCGCCATTACGAGAAGCTCGACGTCGCCTGGTTCGAGGAGCCGATCCATGCCGACGATGTCGGCGGCCATCGCCGCCTGTCGCAGTCGACGACGGTGCCGATCGCGGTCGGCGAGTCCATGTATTCGCTGTCGCAGTTCAAGGACTATCTGGAGGCCGGCGCCTGCTCGATCGTCCAGGTCGACGTCGGCCGCATTGGCGGCATCACGCCCTGGCTCAAGGTCGCGCACATGGCCGAGGCCTTCAACGTGCCGGTCTGCCCGCACTTCCTGATGGAGATCCATCTCGGCCTGTGCTGCGCCGTGCCCAACAGCCGCTGGCTCGAATACATCCCGCAGCTCGACCTCGTGACCTCCTCGCCGATCCGCATCGAGAACGGCAAGGCAATCCCCTCGGACCAGCCCGGCCTCGGCATCGACTGGGATTGGCAGGCGCTGGAGCGCACGATCGTCCACCGCAAGAGCCATGGCGCGGCCCCCGCCCTCAAGGCGGGAGCCTGAGATGAGCACGCTCGCAGGACAGGTCGTCGTCATCACCGCCGCCGGCCAGGGCATCGGCCGCGCCACCGCCGAGGCCTTCGACCGCGCCGGTGCCATCGTCTGGGCGACCGACATCAACGAGGACGCGCTGGCCGCGATCAAGGCCGGGCCGAACCTGCAGCGCCGCAGGCTCGACGTGCTCGATGCCAACGCCGTCGCAACCTTCTTCGCCGGGATCGGCCAGGTCGACGTGCTCTTCAACTGCGCCGGCATCGTCCAGAGCGGCACGGTGCTGGAGGCGAGCGAGGCCGATCTCGACTTCGCCTACGACCTCAACGTCAAGGCGATGGTGCGCACGATCAAGGCGGCTCTGCCGGGCATGCTGGAGCGCAAGTCCGGCTGCATCGTCAACATGGCCTCGGTCGCCTCCAGCGTGAAGGGCGTGCCGAACCGCTTCGCCTATGGCGTGACCAAGGCGGCGGTGCTCGGCCTGACCAAGTCGATCGCGGCCGACTATGTCGCACAGGGCATCCGCTGCAATGCGATCTGCCCCGGCACGGTCGAGAGCCCATCGCTGCAGCAGCGGCTGGGCGCGCAGGGCGACTATGAGGCGACCCGCGCCGCCTTTGTCGCCCGCCAGCCGATCGGGCGGATCGGCACGCCGCAGGAGATCGCCGATCTCGTCGTCTACCTGGCGGGCGCGACCTACACCACCGGCCAGGCCCACATCATCGACGGCGGCTGGACGATCTGAGCTGCCGGACCGCGCCCACGCAACGAGAACGAGCGGCCGCCCCAGGAGGATACACGATGACGACCCAGGCCTTGCCGCTTGCCACCGGCGCAGCCGGGGACGCGCTTTACAAGCGCGTCTACTGGCGGCTCATCCCGCTGCTGATCCTGTGCTTCATCGTGGCTTATTACGACCGGGTGAACATCAGCTTCGCCAAGCTCCAGATGCAGGACGAGCTGAAGTTCTCCGACACGGTCTATGGCCTCGGCGCCAGCCTGTTCTTCGTCGGCTACATCCTCTTCGAGGTGCCGAGCAACGTCATCCTGCACAGGGTCGGCGCGCGCAAATGGATTGCTCGCATCATGATCTCCTGGGGCGTCGCCTCGGCGTTGATGATGTTCGTCGCGACGCCGTTTCAGTTCTACGCCATGCGCTTCATCGTCGGCGCGATGGAGGCCGGCTTCCTGCCGGGCGTGGTGCTCTACTTCACCTACTGGTTCCCGCCGCGGCGCCGCGCCCGGGCGAACTCCCTGTTCATGACTGCAATCTCGTTGTCCGGCGTCACCGGCGGCCCGCTCGCCGGCTGGATCATGACGCATTTCGCCGGGCTGAACGGCTGGTCCGGCTGGCAATGGCTCTTCCTGCTGGAAGGCATCCCGGCCGTGCTGCTCGGCTTTGTCGTCTTCTTCTTCCTCGATGATCGTCCGGCGCTCGCAGGCTGGCTGGCGGAATCCGAGAAGCGCACCATCGAGGCCGATATCGCCGCCAATGAATCGGTCGCACCTGCACAGCATTCGCTGATGCGCGCCTTCTCCGATCCACGCGCACTGTTCCTGTCCGGCGTCTATTTCCTGATCCTGGTGGGCCTCGGCGGCGTCACCTTCTGGATGCCGCAGCTCATCAAGAACGCCGGCGGCCTCGACACCCAGACCGTTGGCCTCGTCACGGCGATCCCGTGGCTGATCGGCGGGCTCGGCATGCTGGCGGTCGCCTTCAACTCGGACCGCAGCGGCGAGCGCAAATGGCATCTCGCACTTTGCGCCATCGCCAGCGGCATCGGCTATGCGGTGAGCGCAGCCTTCCCGCTCGACCTCATCGTTGCGGTGGCGGGCTTGTCCCTCGCGACGCTCGGCATCCTCGCCATATTCCCCGTCTTCTGGACCGTGCCCTCGACCTTCCTGGGCGGCGTCGCCGCAGCAAGCGGCATCGCCTTCATCAACTCGATGGGCAATCTCGGCAGCGTCTTCAGCCCGACCTTCATCGGCTGGGTCAACGACCGGACACAGAGCACCCAACTCGCGATCAACGTCATCGCCGCGATGATGGTGCTGGCCGGCATCCTGATCGTCGCCTTCTGGCCGAAAAAGGACACGGCCAAGTCATGAGCACCGATGTGAAAAGGCTCGGCGCCCGCTATCGCGCCGACGAGCTCGCAGCTTTGGCACGCGCTCTGCTGGAGCGTGCCGGCCTGCCGCAGGACAAGGCCGGCGACGTCGCCGAGGTTCTGGTCGAGGGCGACCTGCTCGGCAAGTCGACGCATGGCCTTGCCCTGCTGCCGCTCTATCTGCGCGAGATCGAGAGCGGCGGCATGACCGCCGCCGGCGAGCCCGGGATCCTCAACGATATCGGCGCCTGCCAGACCTGGGACGGCCGCAAGCTGCCCGGTCCATGGCTGGCGCGCCGCGCCACCGCCGAGGCGATCGCCCGGGCCAAGCGCTTCGGCCTCGGCGCCGTCGCAATCCAGCGCAGCCACCACACCGCCTGCCTCGGCGCCTATCTCCAGCCGGCGATCGACGCCGGCTGCCTGATGCTGCTGACACTGACCGATCCCGGCCACAGCAGCGTCGCTCCCTTCGGCGGCGTCACGCCGGTGCTGACCTCGAACCCGATCGCCTTCGGCGCGCCCGCGCCGGATGCACCGATCCTGATCGACATGTCGACGGCGCTGATGACCAATGGCGGCGTCGCCGCCTTCCGCCAGCGCGGCGAACATCTGCCGCACCCTTTCCTGATGGATGCGCAGGGCCGCCCTTCCACCGATCCGAACGTCATCGCTGCCGAGCCGCCCGGCTCGATCCTGCCGCTCGGTGGGCTGGAGGCCGGCCATAAGGGCTTCTCGATCGGGCTCATCGTCGAGCTCCTCACCGGCTGCCTCGCCGGACGCGGCCGCGCCGAGGGCGGCGACGGCTGGAGCGCGGCGGTCTTCATCCTGGTGATGGACCCCGCCGCCTTCGGCGGCACCGAGAACTTCAACCGCCAGGTCGCGGTTCTGGCGGAGCGCTGTCATGCGGCGCAGCCCCGCCCCGGCTTCGACCATGTCGATCTCCCCGGCGCCAACGCACTCGCCCGGCGCGAGCGCCAACTGCGCGACGGCGTCCAGCTTTCCGCCGGGATCGTCACCGGCCTCACCGAGAGCGCAGCGCGCTTCGGCCTTCCCATGCCGGCCGCCATCGCCTGAACCCGCGTTCGCCGACCTTTCTTCCCCACAGAACAACAAAGCTTCGAGGAAACCCCATGTCCCAGGCGATCGCGGCCGGAAAGTCACCGGCCGAGCAGGCGAATATCCGGCGCGCCGTCACGGCGGCGACGATCGGCACCGTCATCGAATGGTTCGACTACGCGCTCTATGGCGCAGCCGCCGGCCTGATCATCAACAAGCTGTTCTTCCCGCAGTTTTCGGAATCGGCCGGCGTGCTCGCCGCCTTCGCGACCTTCGCCGTCGGCTTCTTCAGCCGGCCGCTCGGCGGCATCGTGATCTCGCATATCGGCGACCGCTTCGGCCGCAAGCCGGCCCTGATCTTCACCATCGCGCTGATGGGTGCCTCGACCGTGGCGATGGGCCTGCTGCCGACCTATGCCCAGGCCGGAATCTGGGCGCCGATCCTGCTGGTGGTCCTGCGCCTGCTGCAGGGTTTCGGCGCCGGCGCCGAATATGCCGGCGCGGTCACGCTCGTGGCGGAATATGTGCCGCCGGAGCGCAAGGCCTACTACACCGCCTATCTCCAGGCCGCGACGGTGGTCGGCATCATGCTGGCGACGCTGATGTTCCTGCTCGTCTCCTACCTGCCCGAGGAGACCCTGCTCGGCTGGGCCTGGCGCGTGCCCTTCCTGGTCTCGGCACTGCTGTTCTTCGTCGCCCTCTACATCCGCAAGCATCTCGACGAGACGCCGGAATATGTCGCGGCGATGGAGAAGGCGGCCGAACAGCGCCACGAGGCGCGCGTCCCGCTTGGCGAACTGCTCTCCAAGAGCCCGCGTGAACTGCTCTTCGGCTTCCTGTCGGTCACCGGACACAATGCCAACGCCTATATCCTCAGCGCCTTCAGCCTGAGCTACATGACCAACACGCTCGGCATGACCCGCACGGATTCATTGACCGCCGTGATGATCGCCACCCTGACCGGCATCATCACGACGCCGATCATCGGCGCCCTCGCCGACCGTATCGGTCATGCCAAGGTCTATCTGTTCGGCGCGATCTTCGTCTTCCTCTTCGCCTTCCCGATGTTCGCCATGCTCGACACCAGGAATGTCGTGCTCTGCACCATCGCCCTCAGCATCGGCTACGGCCTCGGCTTCGGCGGGCTCGCCAGCGCGCAGGGCGCCTTCCTCGCCAACCTGTTCCCGACACGCTACCGTTTCTCGGGCATCGCCATGACCCGCGAGCTGAACAGCCTGCTGATCGCAGGCCCGACACCCTTCATAGCCTCGGCGCTGGTGACGGCCGGCGGCGGCAAGCCGAGCTATGTCGTCGCCTATCTGATGCTGTGCTGCGCGGTGACGGCGATCGCAGTCCTCGCCGTCCGCTCGCGCTCCTATGAGCGCGGCAGCGAGTGACGAGGGCCCTCGGCTGAGCCTGTGGCCGAGGCCGCAGGCTCAGCCGGCTTTCCCGATCTACTGACCGATCTGCCGGATCGCGATCTTGTTGAAGCGCGGCTTGGCCTCGCCCTGCTGCTCGATCGCGACCTCGCCGTTGCGGACCTCGAAGCGGAGCACGGTCGAGCCCCCGCCGCGCCAGTCGGCGGTCTCGCCATCATCCTCGTAAAGTTCGCCGGACGCGCCCTCAACCACGCCGCAGACCAGCACCTCGCGCTCATTGCTGATGCCCTTGGCATCGCCGAGCGGGATCAGCGCACCGGCCCGCACGAACAGCGGCAGCCGGCCGAGCGGCGCCGGAACCGTGACGGTGACGCCGCCCGGATAGTGCTCGCCATTGTGCCAGTCATACCAGCCGCCTTCATGCTGCGGCAGGTAGACGGCGCGCTCGCGCGCGCCTTCCTCCAGCACCGGCGCGACCAGCACGTCCGGGCCGAGCATGAAGACGTCGTCGATCATGATCGCCGTCGCATCCTGCGGGAAATCGTAGAGCAGCGGCCGCACGGCCGGGATGCCGTCGCGGCTCGCCCGCCACATCTGCGTATAGAGATAGGGCATCAGCCGGTAGCGCAGCGAGATCGCCTCGCGCACCTGCGGCACCATCTCCGGATACATCCAGGGCAGGTTGACGACGCCGTCATCGTTCCAGGAGTTCATCACCATGCGCGGCCAGAGCGCGCAGAACTCGTTGAAGCGGACGAACAGCTCAGGACCCGGCGTCGGGCCGTGGAAGCCGCCGACATCGTGGCCGATCGAGAACATGCCCGACAGGCTCATATTGAGCCCCTGGGTCAGATTGTAGCGTAGCGTCTTCCAGGCGGTCTCGTTGTCGCCCGACCAGGTCTGGGCATAGCGCGAGATGCCGGCGCAGCCGCCGCGCGTAATCGAATACTGGCGCTTGCCCGGCTCGCGCGCGGCCTGCGCCTCATAGGAGAGCTTGGTCATCAAGAGCGGCTGGGCCGGGCGCGCCAGCGCCTGACGGAAGGGACGTCCATCGCCGTCGCAGACCGCGTCCTCGTCCCAGATCTCGTATTCGTTGTTGTCGTTCCAGACCGTGGTGAAGCCATGGTCGAGCAGCGCCGTCTCGATGCCGGCACGCCACCAGGCCCGGCCCTTCGGGTTGGTGAAGTCGATATGGAAACCGAGCCCGTCCCAGAACTGCGCCACCGCCGGCTCGCCGGTCCTGGAATCCTTGACCAGGAAGCCCTGGTCAAGTGCTTCCTTGAGGCGCGGATGGTCGTCGAGCAGGCAGGGTTTCAGATTGGCGACGGTGTGCATGCCGGCCTTGTTCAGCCGCTTCATCGTCGCCAGCGGCTCCGGGAACTTGTCGCGGTTCCAGTTGAAGGCGTAGCGGCGCTGGCCGATCTGGGTATAGCCCGAACCGAAATGGAAGCTGTCGCAGGGGATCGCGTGCTTGCGGCACTTGGCGACGAAGTCGCTGATCCTTGCATCGGCGTCGGGCGCATCGGCGATCGCCATCGAGGTCACGCCGAAGCCGAAGGACCAGCGCGGCGCGAAAGCCTGCCCGCCGGTCAGCCAGGAGAAGCGCTTGACCACATCCGGCACGGTCGGGCCGGCCATGACGTAATAGTCGAGATCGCCGTCATCGCCTTTCCAGGAGCGGAACAGGCCGTGGTAATTGTCGAGCGTGCAGCCGAGATCGACGCTGCCGGTCGAGAGATTGTCGTAGAAGACGCCATGGGCGCCCGCCTTCCCGTCGACGATGAAGAAGGGCAGCATCTTGTAGAGCGGGTCGGAGAGCTCGGCGTCGAAGCCGCACGGGTCGACCGCATCGATCGCAAAGCGCCGCCCGGTCCGGTCGAGCGGGCCGGCCTTGTCGCCGAGCCCGTAATGCCGCTCGGCGTAGTCGCGCGCCATGAAATGCGAGACCGCGCCGGTGCGCGGCGAGATCAGATAGGCCTGCGTCGTGCGGTCCTGCAGGAAGGGCTCCGCTTCACCCTCGCGCCGCCAGGCGATACCGAAGGGCGAGAGCGTGACCTCGGCCGAAAGGCCACCGGCCGCGAGCGTGACTCTGCCCTCGCTCTCGCTGACGTTCGCCTGCGGGCAGGCGAAACCGGAGAGATCGTCGCGCGGACGCCCCTCATAGGGCGGCTCCAGCCCACCCGGCGCGATCGACCAGCCGCGGTCGAGGCGGTAGCCGTCCTGCGGCTTCAGCGTGACACGGCCGATATCGCCTTCGAGGATGCGGACAGTGATCGTCGCGCCGAGGCCGACATCGAACAAGGCGGCTTCGCCGTCGCGGCCGAGATAGCGGCCTTGCGTCAGGGCTTTCATGGGATCTCTCTAGTCAGTCGTCAGGACCGGACGGCCCGGCCGTTCTCGTCGAACAGGTGCAGATGCTGCTGCGGGAAGGCGAGCGCGACGCCGGCGCCGCGCTGGTGCTCGCTCTGGCCGTCGAGCCGGAGCGTGATCTGGGGCAGGCCGGGTGAGGCGCCATAGAGATAGCTTTCGCCGCCAAGGCGCTCGACCAGCTCGATCGCAAGCGGCACGCCGCCATCCTGCGCAGCGAGCGCGAGATGCTCAGGTCGAATGCCGAGCGTCACCGAAGCCCCCGCGGCGAGGCCTCCGGTCTGGCAGGCAACCTCATGTCCGGCTTCGCCGATCGCGACCGTGCCCGATCGCACCACCTTGCCCGGCAACAGGTTCATGCGCGGCGAGCCGATGAAGCCGGCGACGAAGAGATTGTCCGGCCGGTTGTAGAGCTCGAGCGGCGTGCCGACCTGCTCGATCTTGCCGCCATGGAGCACGACGATGCGGTGCGCCAGCGTCATCGCCTCGACCTGGTCGTGGGTGACGTAGATCATCGTGCCGCCGATCTCGGCATGGAGCGCGGCGAGCTCCTTGCGGGTGGCGACGCGCAGTTCGGCGTCGAGGTTCGAGAGCGGCTCGTCGAACAGGAAGATTTTTGGATCGCGCACGATGGCTCGGCCGATGGCGACGCGCTGGCGCTGCCCGCCGGAGAGCGCCTTGGGCTTGCGCTCGAGATAGTCGGTCAGGCGCAGCATGCCGGCGGCGCGCTTCACCCGCCTGTCGATCTCGTCGCGCTTGAAGCCCATATTCTCCAGCGCGAAGGCCATGTTCGCGTAGACACTCATATGCGGGTAGAGCGCATAGGACTGGAACACCATGGCGAGGCCGCGCTCGGAGGCCGGCAGCCCGGTGACATCGGCGCCATCGATCGCAATCGTGCCGCCGGTGATGCTCTCCAGCCCGGCGATCGAGCGCAGCAGCGTCGATTTCCCGCAGCCGGACGGGCCGACGAAGACGACGAACTCGCCATCGGCGACATCGAGGTCGATGCCATGCAGCACCGTGGTCGCGCCATAGCTCTTGCGGACGCCGGAGAGGCTCAGTCCCGCCATTATTTCATTCCCGTATTGGCGATGCCGGTGGTGATGAAGCGCTGCAGGAAGACGAAGACCAGCGCGACCGGAAGCAGGGTCACCACCGTCATCGCGAGCAGGTAGTGCCACTGCGTCTGCAACTCGCCCTGGAAGGCGTTGAGGCCGATCTGCAGCGTGTAGGCCTCGGTCTTGGTCAGAACGGCCAGCGGCCAGAGGAACTCGTTCCAGCGCCACATGATCGAGAAGATCGCGAGCACGGCCAGCGCCGGCATGGCGAGCGGCATGACGATGCGCCAGTAGATCTGCCACTCCGAGGCCTTGTCCATGCGCGCCGCCTCGATCAGGTCGCGCGGCAGGGTCAGCATGTACTGGCGCAGGAGGAAGACGCCGGTCGGCGTCGCTGCGCCGGGCAGGATCACGGCCCAGAGCGAATTGACCAGGCCGAGCTTGGTGATGACGAGATAGACCGGCACGAGGATGATGGTGATCGGGATCATCAGCGTGCCGATCACCATCAGCATCACCGCCGTCTTGCCGCGGAACTCGTAGATCGAGAGCGCATAGGCCGCCATCGAGTTGATCACCAGGGTGATCAGCGTCGCCACCACCGTGACGAAGACCGAATTCCAGAGGAAGCGCGTGAAGGCGAAGCGCTCCAGCGGCTCGGTATAGTTCTCGGTGGCGAGCTTGAACTCGCGCACCGGGGTGCGCTTGTCGATCGGCACGCGGATGCTCTGGCCGGGATTGGTCGGGTCGACCATCTGCGCCTGGATGCCGATGCGACGAACCTGCGCCAGAACCCGCTTGGTCCCGTCCTCCATCGTCACTTCGAACAGCGGCAGCGGCTGGGACTGGCCCTCGACCCGGACCTCCTTCTGCGACATCGGCAGCAGCGACGGCGGGAATTCGAGCAGACCGGCCTGGGTCTTGAACGAGGACAGGCCGAGCCAGAGCACCGGCCCGAACATCAGCACGACGCCGAGCGCGAGATAGGCGTAAGCCGCGATGTCGGTCCAGTGCCAGCGGCCGGGACTGCGGCGGGCGCTCGCCATGCGCACGAGCTTGTTCATGCCGCCCCCTTGCGGCGGCTCGCCGCGAGCTGGGCCAGGGTCAGCGCGAACAGCACGACGCCGAGCACGACGGAGGCGGCCGCCGCCAGGCCGAAATTCTGGACCTGATTGGCGAAGGCGGTCTCGTAGATGTAGTGCACCACCATCAGCGTCGCGGTGCCCGGCCCACCGCCGGTCAGCACGAAGACCTCGTCGAAGGTCTGCACGCCGCGGATCAGCGCCAGCACGATCACCACGATCATGTTCGGCCAGAGCAGCGGCAGGGTGATGCGCCAGAACACGCGCCAGCGCGGCGTCGCATCCATCTCCGCGGCTTCATAGAGATCGGCGGGAATCGCCTGCAGGCCGGCGAGCAGGATCAGCGTGTAGAAGCCCATATGGGCCCAGATCGAGACGAAGACGATCCAGAACATCGCCCAGCTCGGATCGACCAGGAACAGGATGCGCTCGCCGCCAAGCGAGGTGATCGCGGCATTGAGCAGGCCGTCGCGCTGCAGGATCCACTTCCAGGTCAGCGCCACCACCACCGGCGAGAGCAGCACCGGGAAGAAATAGACGGCGCGGAAGAAGCCGCGCGCCTTGATCTTCATGTTCAGCACCACCGCCGTCAGCAGCGAGAACAGCACCATCGCCGTGACCTGGAAGACGGTGAAGCGCGCGGTGTTGGAAACGCCGCGCCAGAAATGGTCCTCGCGGCAGGAGGAAGGATCGAGGAAGGAGCCGCAATCGAACAGATAGGCGTATTGCTGCGCCCCGACGAAAGGCCGCTCCGAGGGGAACAGCCCCGCCCCGCCCGTCACCGAGAAGATGAAGTTGATGACGAGCGGCAGGAAGACGAAGAGCGAGAAGAAGGCGAGGTTGGGCAGCAGGAAGACATAGGCCATCCGGCGCTCACCGATCAGCCGCTGCAGAACCTGCATCGGCCAGTCGATCAGGCGCATCAGCATCGCGAGCGGCGCGGCGAAGAGGCTCGCTGCGCCGGCGCGGTCCGGGCTTGCCGTGGAGACGGGAGCGTCGGAGGCCATGGCCGCTTACTTCTTGCGCTCGGCGATCTGCTGGGCGATGTCCGACTCGATCCGCTTATAGGCCTCGTCGAGGCTGCCCTCGCCCGAGATCGCCTGACCGAGCCGGCTGATCACCGCGTTGAAGATGACGCGGTTGCTCGTATAGCCCTGCAACCGATAGGCGACCGGCGAGAGCTGCGCCACTTGTCGCGTGAAGACCTTGAGCGCGGCCTTGGCCTGCGGGCTCGCGCCCTGATAGTCCAGCCCCTTGGCAGCGATGCCGAAATGGCCGGGTACGAACAGCGAGCGGGCATAGAACTCGCTCAGCACCGGTTCGCTGGCGAGATATTCCATCACCTTGGCGACGGCTTCCGGGCTCTTGGTCGTCTTGATCGCGACGAGGCCGGCTCCGCCCGGCATGCCCGAGCAGGCGCCGGCGCCGCAGGGAGCGGGAACCGCGACCCAATCGAAGGCATCGCCGACGGTCTTGTCGAACTGGGCGATCTGCCAGGAGCCCGACTGGTACATCACGACCTGGGCGTTCTTGAACTCGTCATTGGCGCCGCGATAGGCGGTGCCGGAGACCGAGCCCCAGAGCTCCTTCTTCATCACGCCGTTATTGTGCCAGTCATAGACCAGCTTGGCGCCGCGCTTGAAACCGTCATCGACCACCGCCGGCTCGCCCTTGGTGTCGAAGACCTCGGCGCCCTCGGAGACGGCGACCGAGAAGAAACGGTGGCCGGAGCGGTCCATGGCCAGCGGGAACGGCGCCTGGACCTTGGCCGCGACCTCCTTGACCGTCTTGCCCCACTCCTCCCAGGTCGCCTTCGGACCCGGCAGGGCGATGCCGGCCTGCTCGAACAGCGTCTTGTTGACGAAGGGGCCGGAGACGGTGAGCTGCGTCATGAAGCCGGTGATGGCGTTGTTGTCGCCCTCCGGCCGCATCCAGGGCAGGAACGGCCCGAAATTCTTCTCCCAGTAGCCGGCGTCCTTGAGATAGGGCCGCAGATCGAGCGCATAGCGGGCGATGCCGCCGAGATCGACGACGCGGGCGATGTCCGGGCCCTGGCCGGAGGCGAGCTGGACGGGCAGGTTCTCGGTGATGGCCTTGTAGGGCACCTGGTCGAGCACGACCTTGATGTCCTTGTTCTGGGCCTCGAAGCGCTTGAGCAGGTCGGTGATGACCTCGCCCTCATTGCCGTCGGAATACCAGGCGATGCGGACCGTGGTCTGGGCCTGTGCGATGCCGCCCATGACAAGGCCGGCCGTCAAGGCGAGCGCCGAAATCCAATGCTTGCTGTGCATGAGCGTTCCATCCCCGCTTGAAACGACGCCTCCGGGAGCGTCTTGACAATCATTAAGGCAAACGTTTGCCTAGCTTGTCAATCCCGAAGTGAGCCGGCATCTCTGATGCACCGGTTCGCAGGATGCGGAAGCGGGGATGGGAACGCGATGAAGACCAGGGCCGCCAGGGCACATCAGGGTTCGGTATCGCTCACCACGGTCGCGGAGGATACCGGCGTTTCGATCTCGACGGTGTCGCGCATCGTCAACGGCGAAAGCGGGCGGGCTTCGCCCGAGACGGTCGCTCGTGTCGAGGAGGCGATCGCACGGCTGGGCTACCGGCCGAACCCGGTCGGGCGGGCGCTGCGCCAGCGCGCCAGCCGGGTCGTGGCGATGCTCTCTCCCAATCTCGACAACCCCGCCATGGCAGCGATCGCGGTCTCGACCGAGGCAGCTTTGCGCGCCGCCGGCTACGTCATGATCCTCTGCGATACCCATGATCGCGCCGAACTGCAGGACGACTATCTGCAGGCGATGCGCGAGCAGTTCGTAGCCGGCTATGTGATGGTCAGCGCGGTGCGCAGCCGCGGGCTGGAAGAGACTTTGCGCCGGGGCGACCCGATGGTCTTCGTCGCCCGCCACAACCCGCTCGGCGGCGGCGCCTATGTCGGCATCGACAATCGCGCCGCCGGCGCCGATGCCGCCGACTTCATGCTCGCACGCGGGATCGAACGCCCGGCCGTGCTGATGGCGGCCCAGAACGTCTCGAGCACGCAGGAGCGCGCATCAGGCTTCATCGACCGCCTCGTCGCCCGCGGTATCCCGGACAGCGCGATCCGCCGTGCCAGCGGACCCGGCCTGTCGCATATCGAGATCGGCTATGCCGCCGCCAAGGCGCTGGTCCAGCAGGGCGGCTGGCCGCAGGGCGCGCTCTGCGTCAGCGATCTGATCGCCTATGGCGCCTATCGGCTCGCGGTCGAAAGCGATGTCCCGATCCCGGAGCGCTGCACTTTGGTCGGCGTCGACGGCAACGCGCTCAACCATTGGATCGCGCCCTGGCTGACCTCGATCCGCATCCCCTATGAGAGTTTCGGCGGCCACGTCGTCGCCCAGCTGCAATCGCTCTGGAGCGGTGAGCCGACAACCGAGGTCCGCATTCCGCATGAGCCGCCAATGGTCGGGCTCGCACAGAAGGCGACGGCATGAGCCTGATCGACCACGAGACCCAGCCGCTCGAGCAATGGCGCGAGGGCGTGATGACGCTGATGCGGGTCTCGGCGCTGGTGCGCTCGGCCCAGCTCTGCATCTTCGAGCAGTTCTGCGATCCCGGCCTCGGCGCGCCCATCCATCTCCACGCCGTCGAGGAGGTGCTGGAAGTGATGGACGGCGAGGCCGTGGTCACGCTCCGCGGCGAGAGCCTGACCTTACGCGCCAACCAGTCGATCGTGATCCCGGCTGGGGCGCGGCACGGCTTCCGCAATATCGGCAGCGGCATCCTCAAGGTCCGCGCCACCCTTGCCTCGCCGATCTTCGAGGCGAGCTATGACGACCGCGCCGAGCAGTCGCGGCGCTGGATTCCCTGAAGCGGAGGTGCTGGAGCCAGCTACAGCCCCGGCCGTGCAGGCATGCTACAAAACCTCGTCCTGCCGCAACGAGGGATGACCGATGAGCGGAGCGCATCATGTCGTGGTGATCGGCGGCGGCTTCGCCGGATTGGAGACCGTGCATCGTCTCGCCGGCGCGGACTTGCGCATCACCATCGTCGACCGGCGCAACCATCACCTCTTCCAGCCGCTGCTCTACCAGGTCGCCACCGCCTCGCTTGCCACCTCCGAGATCGCCTGGCCGATCCGGCATCTGTTCCGGCGCCGCAGCGACGTGACGACTTTGCTGGCCGAGGTCACCGGCATCGACACGAGCCTGCGCGAGGTCGCGCTCTCGACCGGCGAGGTCCTGCATTACGACACGCTGGTCATCGCCACCGGCGCGACCCATGCCTATTTCGGCCATGACGACTGGGAGCCCTATGCCCCCGGCCTGAAGACGCTCGAAGATGCGACCACGATCCGCCGCCGCATCCTCACCGCCTTCGAGCGCGCGGAGGCGGAGGCCGATCCGGAGCGGCGCGCCGCGCTGCTGACCTTCGTCGTCATCGGCGCCGGCCCGACTGGTGTCGAACTCGCCGGCACCATTGCGGAGCTGGCGCGCGCTACGTTGCCGGAGGAGTTCCGCCGGATCGACACACGCGAGACCCGGGTTGTTCTGGTCGAGGCCGGCCCGCGCATCCTGCCCAGCTTCGACGCCGGTCTGGCGGCCTATGCGCATCACGAATTGCAGCGCATCGGCGTCGAGGTCCGCACCGGCGCTCCTGTCACTGCCTGCACGCCTGATGGCGTCGTGATCGGCGAGGAGCGCCTGCCGGCGGCAACCGTCATCTGGGCCGCAGGCGTGCGCGCCTCGCCGGCCGGCGCCTGGCTCGCTGCACCCATGGACCGCGCCGGCCGCGTCGAGGTCGAGCCCGATCTCAGCGTGCCCGGCCATTCCGAGATCTTCGTGATCGGCGACACGGCGAGCGTGATGGATCAGGACGGCAAGCCCGTGCCCGGCATTGCGCCTGCCGCCAAGCAGCAGGGCCGCCATGTCGCCGCGACGATCAAGCGCCGGCTCGCCGGCGACAAGGCGCCGCGCCCCTTCGCCTACAGCCATGCCGGCAGCCTCGCGACCATCGGCAAGCGCGTCGCCATCATCGATTTCGGCCGGGTCAAGCTGAAGGGCTGGCTCGCCTGGTGGCTCTGGGGCCTGGCGCACATCTATTTCCTGATCGGCGTGCGCAACCGGCTCAGCGTCGCGCTGAGCTGGCTCTGGATCCACGCCCGCGACCAGCGCAGCGCAAGGCTGATCACCCAGCGCGACGTCAAGCGCGACGAACGCGGCTGACGCCGCTCACCGCCCGGTCAGATAGCGCGCCAGCCCGGCCGTCGAGGCGTCATGCGCCTCGGCCGGTGCCTTGCCTTCGATCACCGGCAGCAGCGCCGTCGCCAGCTCTTTGCCGAGCTCGACGCCCCATTGGTCGAAGGCGTTGATGTCGAACACGGCCGCCTCGACGAAGACGCGGTGCTCATAGAGCGCGATCAGCCGCCCGAGCGTGAACGGGTCGAGCTTGCGATAGGCGATGGTCACGCTCGGCCGATTGCCGGGGAAGACCTTGTGCGGCGCGAGGTGCTCGATGGCCTCCGCCGACAGCCCCTGCTTCGCAAGCTGCGTCTTCGCTTCCTCGAGCGTGCGGCCCTTCATCATCGCCTCGCTCTGGGCGAGGCAGTTGGCGAGGAGCAGGCGGTGCTGATGGGCGAGCTCCGGCTCGTGCCCTTCGGCCGCGACCAGGAATTCGCAGGGGATGATGTCGGTGCCCTGGTGCAGCAGCTGGAAGAAGGCGTGCTGGCCATTGGTGCCGGGCTCGCCCCAGACCAGCGGCCCGGTCGGCCGCGCCACCGCTCCGCCCGCCTTGTGCACGCGCTTGCCGTTCGATTCCATGTCGAGCTGCTGCAGATAGGCCGGCAGCCTTGCAAGGCGCTGGTCGTAAGGCAGGACCGCGCGGGCCGGGTAGCCGCAGCTCTCGCGATGCCAGAGCCCGATCAGGCCGAGCAGCACCGGCAGGTTCTTTGCCAAGGGTGCTGTGCGGAAATGCTCGTCCATCGCATGCGCGCCGGCGAGGAAGGCGCGGAAGTTCTCCGGCCCGATCGCGATCATCACCGGCAGGCCGATCGCCGACCAGACCGAATAACGCCCGCCGACCCAGTCCCAGAAGCCGAAGATCCGGTCGGGCTGGATGCCGAAGGCCGCGACCTTGTCGAGCGCGGTCGAGACTGCGGCGAAATGCTTGGCCACCGCCTCTTCACCGAGCGCGCCGGCGATCCAGCGCCGCGCGGTCGCGGCATTGGTCATGGTCTCGATCGTGGTGAAGGTCTTGGATGCCACGATCACCAGTGTCCGCGCCGGATCGAGCCTGGCGAGGGTGTCGGCGATATGGGCGCCGTCGACATTGGAGACGTAATGCAGGCGCGGCCCGTCGTGATAGGGCGCCAGCGCCAGCGTCGCCATCACCGGCCCGAGATCGGAGCCGCCGATGCCGATATTGACGACATCGGTGAAGCGCTCGCCGCTGGCGGCCGCGATCTTGCCGCTGCGGATGCCATCGGCAAAGGCGGACATCCGCGCCAGCACCGCATTGATCTCGGGCATGACGTCGACGCCATCGACCTTGACCGGCCGGCCCGACTGGTTACGCAGCGCCGTGTGCAGCACGGCGCGCCCTTCCGTCGTGTTGATCGGCTCGCCCGCGAACATGGCATCGCGCTTGGCTTCGACATCGGCCGCCTTGGCGAGCGCAAGCAGCAGCTCCACGGTCTCGCCCGTCACCGCTGTCTTGGAATAGTCGAGCAGGAGATCGTCGAGCCGGGCCGAAAAGCTGGAAAAGCGCTTGTTATCGGCGGCGAAGAGTTCGCGCAGATGCTGCGAGACGGTTCGGGTGCGATGCGCGGCGAGATCCGCCCAGGCCTTCTCCAGCACGATCAGTCTCCGTGGCGATTGCGATCGGCCGCCATGGCGGCAAACCGAGGTAGCATACCGATAGCGGCAAGGTCACGGCGGCAGCCGGGCAGGACGGATATGCAGAGGGAGGATCGTCAGCCCGAACGGGCGAGCCCAGCTCCTACCTCTATCGCTTTCGGCAGGCCGGCCTCACCGCAAACCGGGATCATGCCACCGAACTCAGGCTGCGCGAGGGATGGCGCAAGGCCGTGTCGAACGGGTTGAGCATTGCGCCCAAGGTCGCAGCCTCGGCCTTGAGGATCGCGACAACGCCCGGCAACCGCTCGGGCCGCAGGCGATCGGCCAGCGTGCCGACGCTGAGCGCTGCGACGGCACGCCCCTGCGCGTCGAAGACCGGCACCCCCAGGCCCGCCATGCCCGGGATCAGCCCGGTGTTGAGATTGACCCAGCCCTGCGTCCGCGCCTTCTCCAATTCGACCCGCAGCGCCGCCTCGTCGAGGAAGCCGCGATCGAGCAGGCGCGGTACGTTGAAGCGGATCACCGCCTCCCGCTCGGCCTCGGGCAGATGGGCGAGGATGGCCAGACTTCCCTGCCCCAGCCCGAGCGGCACCTTGCCGCCGATGTCGCCGGTGAAGGAGCGGATCGGGAACGGCCCCTCGATCCGGTCGAGACAGACAGCTTCATAACCATTGCGGACCAGCAGGAAGATCGTGTCGGTCAGCGTCGCCGAGAGGCGCAATAGTACCGGCTTGGCGAGATCGCGCAGGCCGTCGGCATGACCGGCGCGCGCCGCCAGCACGAAGAAGTCGAGCGCCAGCCGGTAGCGTTTGCCGATCTGCTCGACGAAGCCCTCGGCGACGAGGTCCTGCAAGGCGCGATGCGCCGTCGGCTGGCTGCAGCCGGCCTGCTCGGCGAGGTCCTTCAGGCGGATGCCGCCGGCATCGGCCGCCCCGACGAGGCGCAGCAGGCCGAGCGCACGGCGCAGGCTGGAGAGAGGCTCGGCAGAATCAGTCATCCACTCACGCTAATCGCGCTGAAACAGTGTCGCAATAAATTTCATATACAGGAATTTATAAGATAAAAATTCTCTCATATGGAATTCTTCGTTGACGAAATTCCATCGCTCCAGTTTCTGGAACGTACGAGGGCAAAAGACCCCGATGAGTAGGCGGGGCGAGCCAAGCGGGAGAGGTCATGGGCTTCCTGACGCTGGAAAAGCTGAGCAAGATCTATGGCGATTTCGCCGCGGCGCGCGATATCGACCTCAGCATCGCCAAGGGCGAATTCGTCTCGCTGCTCGGTCCCTCAGGCTGCGGCAAGACCACGACATTGCAGATGATCGCCGGGCTGGTCGAGCCGACCACCGGCACCATCACCCTCGACGGCCGCGACATCACCCGCGAGACCCCCAACAAGCGCGGCCTCGGCATCGTCTTCCAGAGCTACGCGCTCTTCCCGCATATGACGGTCGCTCAGAACGTCGCCTTCGGCCTGGAGATGCGCAAGGTCGCCAGGGCCGAGCGCGACGAGCGCGTCGCCACCATGCTCGGCCTCGTCCATCTCGGCGGTTTTTCCGAGCGCTATCCGCGCCAGCTCTCCGGCGGCCAGCGCCAGCGCGTCGCCATTGCGCGAGCCCTCGTGATCCAGCCGCCGGTGCTGCTGCTCGACGAGCCGCTCTCCAATCTCGACGCCAAACTGCGCGAGGAGATGCAGTTCGAGCTGCGCCGCATCCAGCAACGCGTCGGCACCACCACGATCATGGTGACGCACGACCAGGCCGAGGCGCTCTCGATCAGCGACCGCGTCGTGGTGATGGAGCAGGGCCGGATGACGCAGGTCGATGCGCCCTACAGGCTCTATGAGAACCCGGCGACGCCGTTCATTTCCACCTTCGTCGGCAAGATGAACCGGCTGGAGGGCGCCTGGCGCAAGGGCGCGGCCGAGATCGCAGGCATCGCCCTGCCGGCCGAAGCCAGCGGGCTTACCGAAGGACAGGCAATCGCGCTCTCGATCCGCCCGGAGAAGATCGCGCTGAAGCCGGCAGGGCAAGGCCGCGTCGACGGCATTATCGCCAATCGCTTCTTCCTCGGTGGCTCCTGGCTGTTCACGGTCGAGACGCCGGCTGGAGCCATTCTGGTCTCGGCGCCGAACGATGGCGAGGAGCCGGCCCGCGAAGGCGCGAAGGTCGCGCTCGACTGGGCCTTGGCGAGCCAGCGCATCGAGCAGCTTTCGCAGGGAGCGGCCGCATGAGCGTCGGGCGCTCCACGGCGACACCGTTCTGGCTCGCCGGGCCAGGCGCGCTGCTCTTCATCGGGCTGATCATCCTGCCGCTCGTGCTGACGGTGATCCTCTCCTTCCACGTCTATGATCACACGACCGGCATCAAGAACGAGTTCACGCTGGCCCATTACGCAGCGGTGTTCTCGGACGACTACTATCTCGGCATCTTCTGGCGCACGCTCCGCCTCGCCGCGCTGACCACGCTGATCTGCGCCGTCATCGGCGCGCCCGAGGCCTATATCCTGTCGCGAATGCGCGATCCCTGGCGCTCGGTCTTTCTTCTGGTGATCATCGGGCCCCTGCTGGTCTCGGTCGTCGTCCGCGCCTTCGGCTGGAGCATGCTGCTGGGCTCGACCGGCCTGGTGAACCAGGCGCTGCAAGGGCTCGGCTTCGATAGCGTCCGGCTGCTCTACACCGAGACCGCGATCGTGATCGCGCTCGTCCACGTCATGCTGCCCTTCATGGTGATCCCGGTCTGGACCGCGCTGCAGAAGCTCGATCCGATGGTCGAGGCCGCCGCCTGGAGCCTCGGCGCCTCGCATTTCACCGCCTTGCGCCGGGTCGTGCTGCCGCAGGTCTCGCTCGGCATGCTCTCCGGCAGCCTGATCGTCTTCGGCCTCTCGGCTAGCGCCTTCGCCATCCCTGGCCTGCTCGGCGGGCGCCGGCTCAAGATGGCGGCGACATTGGTCTACGACGAGTACATGCACGAGCTGAACTGGCCGCTCGGTGCGACGATCGCGATCATCGTCCTCGCCGCCAACCTCGTGATCATGCTGGCCTATAATCGCGTCATCGAGACGCGCGCCCGCAAGGCTCTGGGGTGAGCGTCATGCAGAAGAACGGCCCCGTCGCGCTCCTATTCCATGCCCTTGTCGTCTCCTTCGTGCTGGCGCCGCTCGTGGTGATCTGCCTTGTCGCCTTCACGCCGGAGAACACGCTCTCGATCCCGACCACCAGCTTCTCGCTGCGCTGGTTCAAGGCAATCTTCGAGCATCCCGACTTCGTCGCCTCCTTCGTCAACAGCCTCTGGCTGGCGACGCTGGCCGCGACGCTCTCGGTCGCGATCTCGGTACCGGCAGCGCTCGCCATCGACCGCTACGATTTCCCCGGCCGCAATGCGCTGAACGCGCTCTTCCTCTCGCCGCTGATCATCCCGCATCTCGTGCTCGGCGTCGCCTTCCTGCGCCTTTTCGCGCTGATCGGTGCGACCGGCAGCTTCGGCTGGCTGGTGGCCTGCCATGTCGTGGTGATCACGCCCTATGTGCTGCGCCTCGTGATGGCGGCCTTCACCGGGCTCGACCGCTCGGCCGAGCAGGCGGCGATGACGCTCGGCGCCTCGCACTGGACGGTGTTCCGGCGCGTCACCGCGCCGATGATCCTGCCCGGAATCACCGGCGGTTGGCTGCTCGCCTTCATCAACAGCTTCGACGAACTGACCATGTCGATCTTCGTGACTTCGCCACAGACCGTGACCTTGCCGGTGCGGATGTACATGTACGCGACGGAATCGATCGACCCCATGATGGCCGCGGTCTCGGCGCTGATGATCGCGCTGACGGCAGCCGCCATGCTGGTGCTCGACCGCGCCTTCGGCCTCGACAAGATCCTGGTCGGGCAGAAGTGACATGCCGCTCCTTCGCCGCCTCATCCGGGCCGACCATCCGGCCATCCCCTTCACCCTCGACAGCGAGCGTTGCGAAGGCCGCGCCGGCGACACCGTGCTGACCGCGATCCTGACCCAGGTCGAGCGCCTGCGCTTGTCCGAGTTCTCGGCCTCGCCGCGCGCCGGCTTCTGCCAGATGGGCGCCTGCCAGGATTGCTGGGTCGTGCTCGAAAGCGGCGAGCGTCTGCGCGCCTGCTCGACGGCGCTGACGGCCGGCATGAGCATCCTCACCCGCCGTGCGAGGACCGCGTGAGCGAGCGCCCGCAGCCGTTGATCGTCGGCGCCGGCCCGGCCGGCATCCGAGCGGCACAGGCGCTGGTCGCGGCCGGCCTGCGCCCGCTCGTCGTCGACGAGGCGCCTGCCTGCGGCGGCCAGATCTATCGCCAGCGCCTCGTCCCCGACGGACGCTCCACACGCGACCTCTACGGTTCGGAAGCGCCCAAGGCCGAGGCGCTGCATCGCGACTTCGCCGCGCTCGACGGCAAGCTGGACTACTGGCCACAGGCATTGCTCTGGAACCTGCGCGATGGTCGGGCCGACATCATGGTCGCGGGCACGAGCCGGCAGGTCACCTATGACGGGCTCCTGCTCGCGACCGGCGCGACCGACCGCATCCTGCCGATCCCCGGCTGGACCTTGCCGGGGGTCTTCACTTTGGGCGGCGCCCAGATTGCGCTGAAGAGCCAGGGCTGCGCCATCGGCAACCGGATCGTCTTTCTCGGCTCCGGCCCGCTGCTCTACCTCGTCGCCTGGCAGTACATGAAGGCTGGCGCCAAGGTCGCGGCCGTGCTCGACACCGCACCCTTCTCCGCCAAGTTTCATCTGCTGCGCGGCCTGCCGCTCTTCCCTGGGATCGTGCTACGCGGCATGCGGATGACTGCGGAGCTGAAGCTTGGTGGCGTCGCGCTGCACTACGGCGTCGGCGATGTCCGCATCGAGGGCAAGAACGCGGTCGAGGCGATCGCCTGGCGCCAGGACGGGCTGGAACATCGGCTCGCCTGCGACGGCATCGGCTATGGCCTCGCCCTACGCTCCGAAACCCAGCTCGCCGACCTTGCCGGCTGTCGCTTCGCCTTCAGCTCGCGCGACCGCGCCACCCTGCCCGAGCGCGATACCGCCGGCCGCACCAGCATGCCCGGCGTCTATATCGCCGGCGACGGCGCCGGTATCGCCGGAGCTGATGCCGCCGAACGCTCAGGGGAGCGCGCCGCGCTCGCTCTGCTGCAGGATCGCGGCCTGCCGCATGACGCCACCCGTGCCGCTGCGCTCGAAGCCGAGCTTGCCCGCATCGGCCGCTTCCGCGCGGTGCTGGAAGCCGCCTTCCCCTTCCCCGCTCACTGGGTAAAGGACATCGCCGACAGCACCACGCTCTGCCGCTGCGAGGAGATCACCGCCGGCGAGGTCCGCGCCGCCATCGGCCAGTTCGGCGTGCACGAGCTCAACCGGCTGAAGGCAGTAAGCCGCGTCGGCATGGGCCGCTGCCAGGGCCGCGTCTGCGGGGCGGCAGCCGCCGAGTTGCTGGCGCATGAGACCAATCGCGGGATCGAGGCCGTCGGCCGCCTGCGCAGCCAGGCGCCGATCAAGCCGGTGCCGCTGACGCTGGCGCTCGCGGCCCAGCAGGGGGCGGCGGAATGAGCCGGCGGCTCACCGTCGACGTCGCGATCATCGGCGGCGGCCTCGTCGGCTCCTCCGCCGCGCTGGCCCTGCGCCGCATGGGCTTTTCCGTCGCCTTGCTCGACAAGGGTTTTTGCGGCGCGCAGGCCTCTGGCGTGAACTATGGCGGCGTGCGCCGCCAGGGCCGCCCCGTCGAGCAATTGCCTCTGTCGCAGCGGGCGCATGCGATCTGGCCGCGGCTCAAGGCGCTGATCGGCATCGACGGCGAATTCCTGCGGTCCGGCCATCTCAAGCTCGCTCGCAACGACGCCGACATGGCCTCGCTCGAAGCCTATGCGGACGCCATTGCCGAGCAGGGCCTCGACCTCGAGCTGATCGGCCATAACGGCCTGCGCGAGCGCTTCGGCTGGATCGGCGACGGCGTCGTCGGAGCCTCCCTTTGCGCCGGCGACGGCCACGCCAATCCGCGCCTGGTCGCGACCGGTTTTGCCGCCGCAGCGCGCCGGGCCGGCGTCGAGGTCCTGGAGAACACGGCTGTCGAAGGCGTGACTCGCGACGGCGAGGGCTTCGCATTGGAGGCGGCCGGCAACCTCTCGCTGCGCGCCCGCTTCGTGGTCAACAGCGCCGGCGCCTGGGCCGGCCCCTTCGCCGAGAGCTTCGGCGAACCGGTGCCGCTGTCGCGCATCTATCCCTCCATGGTCGTCACCGAGCCGATGGAACCGGTGATGTCGGTCAATATCGGCATGGAGGGCGGCGGCATCTATGCCCGCCAGGTCGAGCGCGGCAATGTCGTGGTCGGCGGCGAGCGCGCCTTGCCCTTGGCCGATGCCGACTTCTCGCGGCCGCGCGGCGACGGCGCGATCGCGATCATGAACAATGCCGCGGCGCTGTTCCCCGGCCTGCGCCACGCCCAGGCGATCCGCTTCTGGAGCGGCACGGAAGGGGCGATGCCCGACAAGAACCCGGTGATCGGCCCGAGCGCGACGACGCCCGGCCTGATCCATGCCTTTGGCTTCACCGGCGCCGGCTTCCAGATCGCGCCGGGTGTCGGCGAGGTCCTCGCCGAGCTTGTCCGGGATGGCGAGACGCCGACACCGATCGCAGCCTTCTCGATCGGCCGCTTCAAACAGGATTCCGCCCGCACCGACGCTGGCTCGGGTGCGGGGCAAAACCAAGAGCCGCACAACGCAGGGGAGATCAGATCATGACCAGCTATCGCACCATCCTGGCGGCCGGCGTCGCCGCCGTCGCGCTTTCCGCCGCCGGCAGCGCCTTCGCCCAGTCGAAGACGCTTTATGTCGGCATGAACGGCGGCAATTTCGAGCGCGCCTTCACCCAGGCCGTCTTCCCGGACTTCGAGAAGGCCAACGACGTCAAGGTCGTGGTCGTGCCCGGCACCTCCTCGGACATCCTGGCCAAGGCGACCGCGGCCAAGGACAAGCCGCAGATGCACGTGATGTTCCTCGATGACGGCGTCATGGTCCGCGCCATTGGCGCCGGTCTCTGCGAGAAGCTGAAGCCCGGTCCGGAGCTCGCCGATCTCACCCCCGGCTCGCGCATGAAGGACGACATGGCGGTTGGCATCGACCTCGGCATGACCGGGCTCGGCTACAACAAGAAGCTGTTCGACGAGAAGGGCTGGGCCGCACCGACCTCGTGGATGGACCTCGCCGATCCCAAGTACAAGGGCAAGGTCGTGTTCCAGTCGGCCTCGGCCTCCTCCTTCGGCCTGCACGCCTTCCTGATGTTCAACCGCATCCAGGGCGGCACCGAGGCCAATGTCGAGCCGGGCTTCACCAAGTTCCGCGACACCATCGGCAAGAATGTGCTCGAATTCATCCCGAGCTCGGCCAAGATCGCAGAAATGGCGCAGACCGGCGAGGCCGCGATCTTCCCGCTGACGCCGACCGGCATCGCGACGCTGAAGGAGAAGGGCATCGGCGTCGAATACGCCCAGCCCAAGGAAGGCTCGGTCGTGCTGATGGTCGCCCAATGCGTCATCGCCAAGAACTCCGAGCCGGAGCTGGCGCAGAAGCTCGCCGCCTATCTGCTCTCGCCCGAGGCCCAGTCCAAGGCGCTCGCCGCCGGCAACATCGTGCCCTCGAACGTCAAGGCCAAGGCCACGACGCCCGAGGCCGAGAAGAAGCTCGAGGCCTTCCATGCCAACATGAAGACGGCCGTCACCCTCGACTGGGACCAGATCAACGCCAAGCGGCCGGAATGGAACAGCCGCTGGAACAAGATGATCGAGCGCTGAGTCTCATCACAACGCGTTTTCCATAGTCAACAACCTCATCCTGAGGAGCAGCCTTCAGGCTGCGTCTCGAAGGATGCTCCAGATGATTCCAGAGCCTCCTGGAGCGCCCTTCGAGACGGCCGCTGACGCGGCCTCCTCGGGATGAGGGCTATAGGTCCCCAACGACAGCGGAGCCCGGCCATCCGATCGCGTTTGACAGAGGACGCGTCCCCGCTACACTCTTGCAATCGATTACATTACCGCTACGGCGGTTGATCGCGAGCTCCGGCAAGGGGCCGTATTGTCGGGAGGGGCGCGATGAAGACCATGAAGGGCCCGGGGCTCTTTCTCGCCCAGTTCGCCGGTAACGCGGCGCCGTTCAACTCCCTGGACGCCATCGGCTGCTGGGCCGCTTCGCTCGGCTACAAGGGCGTGCAGATCCCGAGCTGGGACGCCCGCCTGTTCGATCTTGCCAGGGCCGCCGAGTCCGACGCCTATTGCGACGAGGTCAAGGGCATGCTCGCCCAGTACGGCCTCTCGATCACCGAGCTTTCGACCCATCTCCAGGGCCAACTCGTCGCCGTCCACCCCGCCTTCGACGAGGCTTTCGACGGCTTCGCCGTCCCTGCCGTGCGCGGCAATCCGAAGGCGCGGCAGGAATGGGCGGTGGAGCAGATGAAGCTCGGCGCGAAAGCCTCGCGCCGGCTCGGTCTTTCCGCCAGCGTCAGCTTCACCGGCGCGCTCGCCTGGCCTTTCGTCTACCCTTGGCCGCAGCGCCCGGCCGGGCTGGTCGAGACCGCTTTCGCGGAACTGGGCAAGCGCTGGCGCCCGATCCTCGACGCTTATGACGAGGCCGGCGTCGACCTCTGCTACGAGATCCATCCGGGCGAGGATGTCCATGACGGGGCAACTTTCGAGCGCTTCGTCGATGCGGTCGGCGGCCACCGCCGGGCCTGCATCAACTACGACCCCAGCCATTTCCTGCTGCAGCAGCTCGACTATCTCGCCTTCATCGATCTCTACCACGAGCGCATCAAGGCCTTCCATGTAAAGGATGCCGAGTTCAACCCGAACGGTCGCGTCGGCGTCTATGGCGGTTACGAGCCCTGGGTCGACCGCGCCGGCCGCTTCCGTTCGCTCGGCGACGGCCAGGTCGATTTCAGCGGCATCTTCTCCAAGCTGGCGCAGTACGACTACGACTCCTGGGCCGTGCTCGAATGGGAATGTGCCCTGAAACATCCCGAGGACGGCGCGCGCGAGGGGGCAGAATTCATCGCCGCCCACATCATCCGCGTCACCGAAAAAGCCTTCGACGACTTCGCCGCCGGGGGCACCGACGAGGCGGCCAACCGGCGCATGCTGGGTCTTGGCCGCTGACGGAGGCGCTGATGGCGATCGAAGGTTCGACCACACAAAAACTCAACCGCCGCCTGCGCCTCGGCATGGTCGGCGGCGGGCGCGGCGCCTTTATCGGCGCAGTGCACCGCATCGCCGCAAGGCTCGACGACCGCTGGCAGCTCGTCGCCGGCGCGCTGTCGTCAGATCCTGAGCGCGGTCGCCTCTCGGGCGAAGACCTCTTGCTCGACCCCGCCCGTCTCTATGCCGATGCCGCCGAGATGGCCAGGCGCGAGAAGCGCCGCAAGGACGGCATCGACGCGATCGCGATCGTCACGCCGAACCACGCCCATGCGCCGGCGGCCAAGGCCTTCCTCAAGGCCGGCATCCATGTGATCTGCGACAAGCCGCTGACCACCAGCCTGCGCGAGGCAGAAAGCTTGGCCAAGCTGGCGAACGACGGCGGTCTGATCTTCGCGGTCACTCACAACTACACCGGCTACCCGTTGGTGCGGCAGGCCCGCGCCATGGTCGCCGAAGGGGTGCTCGGCAAGCTCCGCGTCGTCCAGGTCGAATACGCGCAGGATTGGCTCGCCACCAAACTGGAAGAGAGCGGGCAGAAGCAGGCGGCATGGCGCACCGACCCGGCCCGGTCCGGCCCCGCCGGTTCGATCGGCGACATCGGCAGCCATGCCTTCAACCTCGCCGAGTTCATCGCCGGCGACGAAATCGAGGCGCTCGCGGCCGAGGCGCATGTCTTCGTCGAGGGCCGCCGGCTCGACGACAACGCCCATATGCTGCTGCGCTTCAAGGGCGGCGCGCGCGGCATGCTCTGGTGCAGCCAGGTCGCGGCCGGCCAGGAGAACGGCCTGCGCATCCGCCTCTATGGCGAGAAGGGCGGACTGGAATGGCAGCAGGAGAATCCGAACCTCCTGATCCATTCGCCGCTTGGCGAACCGCCGCGCCTGATCCGGCGCAATGGCGCCGGCGCCTATCCGGTCGCCAATGCGGCCTCGCGCGTCCCCGCCGGCCATCCGGAGGGCTACCTCGAAGGCTTCGCCCAGCTCTATGCCGATATCGCCGAGCAGATCACGGCCCGGATCGAGGGACGCGAAGCCGCCACCTTCTCGACTCTGGTGCCGACCGTCGCCGACGGGGTCCGCGGTGTGCGTTTCATCGAGGCGGCCGTGCGCTCCTCGGCCAAGGGTGCGCGCTGGCTGGAGCTTTGACACCGACGATCCCGCTTGTCCTCCCGACCAACGGCACGGCATAAGCAGCGCCAACGACAGGGAAGACAGCGCCATGGAATTCCGCCCCGATATCGGCCAGCTCTCGCCGACCGTGCGCGAGCATCTGGCTCCCGCCAACCTGCTGCGCGCCGGCATCAACCTCTCGAACTTCCTGCTGGTCTCCAGCCGCGGCCCGCAGGGTGAGCCGCAGGGCGTCTCGCCCGACATGGCCCGCGCGCTCGCCGATCTCATCGGCACCGGCCTGCGCTACGTGCCTTATGAGAATCCCGGCCTGCTCGCCGACGCCGCTCCCTGCGACGAATGGGATGTCGGGCTGATCGGCGCCGAGCCACAGCGGGCCGAGGCGATCAGCTTCACCCCTGCCTATGCCGAGATCGAGGCGACCTATCTGGTCCGCGAGGCCTCGCCGCTGCGCGAGATCGCCGATGTCGATGCTGAGGGCGTCCGCATCGCCGTCAGCGGCCGTGCCGCCTACGGCCTCTGGCTCGACCGCACCATCCGCCGGGGCGAGCTCGTCCGCTCCGGCTCGCTCGACGATTCCGCTGCCGACTTCGTCTCGAAGGAGCTCGACGCGCTGGCGGGCCTGCGCCCCCGCCTGCTTAGGGATGTGCAGGCGATCCCCGGCACGCGCATCCTCGACGGCCACTTCATGACCGTGCAACAGGCGATCGGCGTGCCCAAGGCCAAGGCCGAAGCAGCGGATTATCTCGCCAAATTCGTCGCGGCGGCAAAGGAATCGGGCTTCGTCGCGGCGCTGATCGCCAAGCACGGCGTGCAGGGGCTGAGCGTCGCGCGCTGATACCAGGCATCATTCTCGGGCGGAGCACAGCGCAGACCCGAGAATCTCAGGGCAGGAAGGCCCTGGAGTCTCATCCGACATGAGGTGCTCGGATCAAGCCCGAGCATGACGGCGGACGTCAGGTCCCATCCGTCCCGGCGCCGCAGACCAGCGCGCAGACCTTGCTGCCCGGCGCCGGCACGAAGCGCTTCGCCTGCAAGGCGGCAACCGCCGCCGCGCCCGAGAGATCGGCGGCGATGCCGAACTCGAACCAGAGCGATTGCGCCGCCTGCTCCATCTCGGCGTCGCTGACCAGCACGATCTCGTCGACATTTTTAGCGACCGCCTCGTAGATCGCCTGGTCGGTGCGCCGGCACGACATGGTCGCGACCCGCGTCTCCAACTTGTCGAGCGTGACCAGCTTGCCCGCTTCGAGGCAAGCATGCAGCGTCGGCGAGCCATAGGGCTCGATACCAATGATGCGCGTCTGCGGTCTGAGCGCCTTCACCGCCGTCGACAGGCCGGTGATCAACCCTCCGCCGCCGATCGCGACGAGGATGACGTCGACGTCCGGGATCTCGTCGAGGATGTCGAGGCCGAGCGTGCCCTGGCCGGCGACCACCACAGGATCGCTGAACGGATGGGCATAGGTCGCGCCTGTCTCCCTAGCATAGGCGAGCGCCGCGGCATTGGCATCGTCCCAGATCGCGCCGACGATCTCGACTTCGGCGCCCCACCGCTTGAGCTTGGCGACCTTGTCGGCGACGACATTGGACGGCAGGAAGATCTTCGCTTTCGCGCCGAGCACATGGGCGGAGCGGGCGATGGCGAGCCCGTGATTGCCGCCCGAGGCCGTGACGACGCCGCGCCCCAGCTCCTCTGCTGAGAGCGTCAGCAGCCGGTTCATCGCGCCACGCGCCTTGAACGAGCCCGCCGCCTGCAGCAATTCGAGCTTCAGCGTCACCGTGCCGCCGAACTCGTCGCGTGAGCTGAGCTGGCCATAGGGCAGGATCGGCGTCTTGCGGACATGCGGCTGGATTCGCCAGCGCGCGGCGCGAATATCGTCGAGGCCGATCACGCCAGCACCCCGCGATAGGGCGCCGCCACGATCAGGCAGCAATTACCCGGCCGAACCCGGCCCGGCTGGCGCCGGCCATAGAGGATGCCGTCGGCAGCGTAGTGCAGCGTCTCCGGCGGACGCGTCGGGTCCCAGGTGCAATGGATCTTGCCCGCCGGCTGGCCGGCACTGACCTTTTCGCCATTGGCGTGGAAGGGCTCGAAAATGCCGTCCGCCGTGGCATAGACGTAAGCGGCAATTCCCGGCAATTCGAGCACCTGCCCGCCGCCGCGACGCGGCTCCGGCTTGTCGCGGGCGACGATGCCGAGATGGTCAAGGACATTGGCGACGCCGCGGCGGCAGATCTTCAGCGCGTCGAGCGAGACCGCGCCAGCCCCGGCCATCTCGGTACCGACGGTGACAAGCCCCTGCCGGCAGGCGGTCGCCGTCGCGGTGCGCGGCTCGCCGAGATTGGAGATCACCACCGTCATCGGCGCGTCGAAGGCCTGCACGGCTGCGACATTGCGCTTGTGAAGTTCGGGATCATTCGTCGGCTCGACGATCGCACTCGGGATGATGTCGAGCGAGGAGCCGCCGGAATGCAGGTCGAGGAAGGCATCGCCCAGCGGCAGGATATGGTCGCTGACGAAGGCCGAGATCTGCTGGGTGATGGTGCCGCGCGGATCGCCCGGGAAGGTGCGGTTGAAGTTGAGCCCGTCGACCGTCGACGTCCGCTGGCCGGCGATGACGGCGTGGACATTGTTCGCCGGCATCAGGATCAGCCGCCCCTGAACGCGGCCGGGATCGAGATCGCGGATCAGGTCGCAGATCGCGATCGGGCCCTCGTATTCGTCGCCATGGTTGCCGCCCTCGAGGATCGCGGTCGGGCCCGAGCCGTTCTTGATGATCGCGACCGGGATCCGCGTCGCACCCCAGGCATCGTCATGCGGGGAATGCGGGATCATCAGGAAGCCGACCTGCTTGCCGTCCTTCTCCGGATCGACGGTGAGGAAGGCGGAGGACGGGCGCGGGGTGGGCTTCTGGCGGGGGCTGGTCATGGCGGGGCTCGGGAAAAGCTGGGCTCGGGATTGCAGGCACGAGCGCGGGGAACCCTCTCCCGGAGGGAGAGGGCAGGGTGAGGGGTAGGCGGCCGGACCAGTGAGGCATTGCGCTCACCGCGCGGTCGGGTTCGGGCCAACGTTTCCGATTCGAACACCTCACTCCTGCCCCTCTCCTTCCAGGAGAGGGGTTCCCCGCGCCTTACGCGGGAGGCCTGTTGCCGTTTTACAGCGTCGGCAGCGGGTCCATCGGCATGTCCAGGTACTTCTTGTGCAGCCGGTCGAGCTCGCCGTTCATCGAGGCGTAGAAGATGAAGCTGTCGAGCCAGCGCACGAGATTGTGCTGGTCCATCTGCACGCCCATATGCGCCGGGCTGCGGCGGATGACGAATTTTCGCTCGAACTCCTTGTTCGGGTTCTGCTTGGCGAGCGCCTGGGCGACGATCGAGTTGGTCGCGAGCAGGTCGGCCTGGCCGGTGATGTAGGCGGCGGCCGCGGTCGCGTCGTCCTCGGTGCGCATCACATTCGCCTTGGGGGCGGATTCGGTGATGGCGAGTTCCTGCGTCGTGCCCTTGGCGGCAGCGACGCGGCTGGAGCCGAGCGTCTCCGGGCTGGTCACGTTCGCCGACTTCGCGCCGTAGACGGCAAGGAAGGTGTTGGCATAGGGCGCGGTGAACTGGATCTGCCGGGCGCGCTCCGGCGACAGGCCCATCACCGAGATGACGATGTCGACCTTGTCGGTGAGCAGGAATGGAATCCGGTTGGCGCCGGTGATCTGCTGCATCTCCAGCTTCACGCCGAGGCCCTTGGCGACCATCTCGGCGAGCTCGATGTCGAATCCGACCGCCTTGCGGTTGGCGTCCTGCGAGCCGAAGGGCGGCGCGTCGAGCGGCACGCCGATGCGCACAACACCCTTGGACAGGATGTCCTGAAGCTTGTCGGCCTTGGCCTCGACCGCACCGAACGCGGCGATCGCCATCGCCGCAAGCCCTGCGAATAGTTTACGCATCTTTCTCTCCCCTCGTTGACCGGAACCGGAACTGATCTTCCCCGCCTCAGTGCAGCACCGCGCTGAGGAAGGTGGTGAGCTCGGGCGTCTTCGGCTCGGCGAGCACCGCCGCGGCCTGGCCTTCTTCGTGGATGCGGCCTTCGTGCATGAAGACGACACGCGAGCCGAACCTGCGGGCAAAGCCCATTTCGTGGGTGACGAGCATCATGGTCATGCCCTCCTGCGCCACGGATTCGAGCACTTTCAGCACCTCGCCGGTGAGCTCCGGGTCGAGCGCCGAGGTGACCTCGTCGAACAACATCAGCTTCGGCCGCATGGCGAGCGAGCGGGCGATCGCGACGCGCTGCTGCTGGCCGCCGGAGAGCTGCGAGGGATAGGCGTCGAGCTTGTCCGCCAGCCCGACGCGCGCCAGCACCTCGCGCGCGACCTCGCGCGCTTCCTCCGGCTTCTGCTTCTTCACGACGCGCGGGGCGAGCGTAATGTTGTCGCTAACCGAGAGATGCGGGAACAGGTTGAACTGCTGGAAGACGATGCCGACCTCTTGCCGGAGCTTGCGCAGATCGGTGGCGGGATCGTTGACCTGGACGCCGTCGATGCGGATCGTGCCGGCCTGGACCGGCTCCAGCCCGTTGACGCAGCGTAGCAGCGTGCTCTTGCCGGAGCCCGAGCGGCCGATCACGGCGACGACCTCGCCCTTCTCGATATCGAGCGAGACGCCCTTCAGGACCTGGTTGGCGCCATAGCTCTTGCTGACGCCATGGATTTCAACGAGCGACATCGAGCTTCCGCTCGAGCGAGCGGCTCCATTGCGTGAGGGGGAAGCACATCGCGAAATAGATGCAGGCGACGGTGATGTAGACGGCAAAGGGCTTATAGGTGCCGGCGGCCGTGAGCTGGCCTTCGCGGGTGAGCTCGACGAAGCCGATCACCGCGGCGAGCGAAGTGTTCTTGATCAGCTGGACGAGGAAACCGACCGTCGGCGGGATCGCGATCCGGATCGATTGCGGGATGATGACGTAGCGCAGCTGTTCGCCGAGCGAGAGCCCGAGCGAAGCCCCCGCCTCCCATTGCGTCTTCGCGATCGAGACCAGCGCACCGCGCCAGATCTCGCCGAGGAAGGCCGAGCCATAGACCGAGAACGCGACGGCCGCGGCGATCCAGGGATTGACCGAGATGCCCGCGAGCGGCAGGCCGAAGAAGATCAGGAACAGCCAGACCAAGAGCGGCGTGCCCTGCACCAGCTGGATATAGGTCGCCGAGAGCCAGCGCAGCGGCGCGATCGGCAGAATGCGCAGGATCGCAAGCGCAAGTCCGAGCACCGCCGAGCCGGCGAAAGCGACCGCGGTGAGCGCGATCGTCCAGCGTGCCGCCGCGATCAGGTACATCACGTCGATGAGGCCGAATTCCCGGATCATCGCACGAACACCACACGGTAGATCAGGGCGAACAGGCCGCGGAAGCCGATGGCGAGCGCGAGATAGAGCACGCCGATCACCGTATAGACCTCGAAATCGCGGAAGGTGCGCGACTGCACGATCGAGGCGGCATGGAAGAGGTCCTGCACCGAGATCTGCGAGGCGACGCTGGTCGCCAGCATCAGGAGCACGAACTGGCTGGCGAGCGCCGGGAACATCGCCTTCAGCGCCGGGAAAACGACGATGTAGCGGAAGACCTGCAGGCCGGAGAGCCCGAGCGAATGGCCGGCCTCGATCTGCGCCTTCGGCACGGCTTCGAGACCCGCGCGGACGATCTCGGTGGTGTAGGCGCCAAGATTGATCACCAGCGCGATCATCGCGGCGGTGAGCCCGTCGAGCCTGACGCCGAAGCTCGGCAGTCCGAAGAAGATCAGGAAGAGCTGAACCAGGAGCGGCGTGTTGCGGATGATCTCGACATAGGCGCCGACGATGCGGCGCAGCCAGGCCGGGCCATAGGTGCGCCCGGCGGCGCAGAGGATGCCGATGAGGAGCCCGCCGACCATCGCCACGGCGGAGAGCAGCAGCGTGATCCAGACGCCGTCGAGAATGGACTCCCAGGCCGCAAAGACGTCGCGAAACTGGAGCCCGTACTTCATCGCCGTCAGCCCTGAGGCTGCGGGCCATGGGCCCGCCGTCCGGATGCGCTGGACGGATGTTGCGGCGATGCGCTCATGTTTCTCCCTCTTTACCCGGAGGCTAGTTTGGCTTCTTATTTGATGTCAAGCTTCATATATGAAACAGGCGCAGCATGAGCGTTCTTCCCGAAGCCGACACTGACGAGAAGGCGGCCTATGCCGCCCCCGCCCTGGAAAAGGGCCTCGACATCCTCGAGCTGCTGGCCGAGATCGGCGAGCCGCTCTCGACCCGCGTGATCGCCGAGCGATTGCAGCGCTCGAAGAGCGAGATCTTCCGCATGGTCTTCGTGCTGCAGCAGCGCGGCTATCTCGAACGCGAGCCGGGGACCGACCGGCTCGGACTGTCGCGCCGCCTGTTCGACCTCGGCATCAGAACACCGGGCGGCAAGCAGCTCACCTCGGTGGTGCTGCCGCTGATGGAGCGCTTCAGCGAGGAAAGCGGCCAGGCCGCCCATCTCGTGGTGCTGAGCCGGGCGCAGACCGTGGTGCTCGCCACCACCGCCGGCCATCTCGATGCCAGCGTCATCGTCCGCCCGGGCTATGGCCGCCCGGCCCTCGACGCGAACTCCGGCCTGCTCATCCTCGCCTTCCAGTCGGAAGGGCGCCGGCGCGGGCTGATGCGCGAGGCCCCGCCCGAGATCAGGCAGCGCCTTGACGAGCCGGCGACGCAGGCCGCCCTCGCCGAGGTCCGGGCGCTCGGCCATCGCATCGCGCCGAGTCGTGACATCCTCGCCGTCACCGACATCGCCTGCCCGGTGATCGGACCGGCCGGCCATGCCGAGGCGGCGATCCTGGTGCCCTGCCTGCAGCGCCATGGCGTCGAGACCGACGAGAGCGCGATCCTGCTCGCGCTCAAGGCCTGCGCCGCCGAGGCGGGCCTGCGCCTGCCCTACGGCTAGCGCCTATCCGGAAAACCCGCAGGCTAACCCGGAAAACCCGCGCAATTGCCGCAGCTCGACCTGAGATCGGCCATATACTCTCCAAGATTGCTGGCGAATTTCCCTCTGACCGCAGCAACCGCCACGGAGGAGGACGATATGGCCGAGACCGCGACGAACCCTGAGACCATCGTGATGACCGATCCGGAGTGGATCGCTCTGGAGAGCATCAGCGAAGAGACGCGCCGCTTCATCTTCGGCGAGGCGATGCTGCGCCTGCTTCAGGGCCGCGGCCTGGCCGAACCCGGCGACGAACTCTGGAAAGTCACGCCGGAAGGCCAGCAGGCGCTCGAAGCCCGCAGCCACTGAGACTTGGCCGCTTAACCCTTCTTCCTCGAGAACTCATCGACATCGTCATTCCGGCGCTCAGCTTCGCTGCGGCCGGACTGACGGCTTTTGATTATTGCCAGAACGGTTGCAAGCGCCCGCGGCGCAGCCCATCTCAGCGGCACGCCAGCTCGCTCACGCATCCCGGATCTGACGCATGAAACGCCCCGTCACCATCATCATCTCACATACGCTCGGCCGCGAGGCGGCCCGCCAGCGATTGCAGGGCGGGATCGGCAAGGTCCGCGACAAGCTTGGTGGTTTCGGCATGCAGCTCGTCGAGGAGAGCTGGCAGGACGACACGCTGCAATTCGGCGTCGCCGCCCTCGGCCACACCGTCAGCGGCAAGGTCGAGGTCGAGGATGCGCTGGTTCGCGTCGAGGTGATGCTGCCTTTGATGCTCGCCATCTTCGCCGAGAAGCTGAAGCTCGGCGTCGAGAAACAGGCCCAGATCCTGCTGGAGCACAAGCCGGCCAAGGCCTGACCACGGGGCATCTTCGAGTGAAGTGGACCCCGCTTCGCTCGAAGCCAATGCGTTAGGGAAAATTGCTGCGCAGTTCGCGATTCGCAGAAACGCGGAAATGTTCAGCACCCTGCACACCGTGTCGCAGCTCTTTTGCGACTTTTGTTCACCGTCGAAGGTTGAATTCCCCCGCCGCGATCCGCAAAGTCGCTGCACTCCCTTTTCCCGACTGCCCACCGGAGACCCATGCATCACGGCCCATTGATCGCCATCATCGTCATGGGCCTCGGCCTCGCCTTCGTGTTCGGGGCGCTGGCACAGAAGTTCAGGATCTCCCCGCTCGTCGGCTACCTCCTCGCCGGCGTCGCGGTCGGACCGTTCACCCCCGGTTTCGTCGCCGACCAGAACCTTGCCAACGATCTCGCCGAAATCGGCGTCATCCTGCTGATGTTCGGCGTCGGCCTGCATTTCTCGCTGAAGGACCTGCTCTCGGTCAAAGCCATTGCCGTACCCGGCGCGCTGGTCCAGATCTCCGTCGCGACCCTGCTGGGCCTTGGCCTTGCGCTGCTGCTCGGCTGGACCGTGCTCGCCGGCCTCGTCTTTGGCCTGGCGCTCTCGGTCGCCAGTACCGTCGTCCTGCTGCGCGCCTTGCAGGAGCGCCGCATGGTGCAGACCGAGAAAGGCAAGATCGCCGTCGGCTGGCTGATCGTCGAGGACCTCGCCATGGTCCTGGCGCTGGTGATGATCCCGGCGGTCGCCGATGTGCTGAACGGCGGCTCAGGCGCCGCTTCCGGAGGCGGGCCGCTGGCGACGCGCTTCGATCTCGGGCTCTGGGGCGTGCTCAGCCTGACGCTCGCCAAGGTCGCCGCCTTCGTCGCCTTCATGCTGATCGTCGGGCGCCGGCTGATCCCCTGGATCCTGCACTGGGTCGCCCATACCGGCTCGCGCGAGCTTTTCCGGCTCGCCGTGCTGGCGATCGCGCTCGGCGTCGCCTATCTCGCCGCCAGCCTGTTCGGCGTCTCCTTCGCGCTCGGAGCGTTCTTCGCCGGCATGATCCTCAGCGAATCGCCGCTCAGCCATCGCGCCGCCGAGGAATCGCTGCCGCTGCGCGACGCTTTCGCCGTGCTGTTCTTCGTCTCGGTCGGCATGCTGTTCGATCCCGGCATCCTGCTGCGCGCGCCGCTGCCGCTGATCGCGACCATCGCCATTATCCTGTTCGGCAAGACCCTGGCGGCCTGGCTGATCGTGCGCGCCTTCGGCAAGCCCGATCAGGTCGCCCTGACGATTTCGGCGAGCCTGGCGCAGATCGGCGAGTTCTCCTTCATCCTCGCCGGGCTCGGCGTCTCGCTGAAGTTGCTGCCGGAGCAGGGCCGCGACCTGATCCTCGCCGGCGCGATCTTCTCGATCGTGCTCAACCCTCTGATGTTCAAGCTGGTCGACCGCTTCGCCCCGCCCGACCCGGCACCGGCCAAGCCCAAGCCGGCCGAACCGAAGCCGGCCGAGGCCACTCCCGTTCCACAGCCCGAAACGCCGGCCGCGGCGCCGGAGCCCGAGCCTGCGCCGGCCCCCGAACGAGACATCGCCCCGACGGAACTCTCCGACCACATCGTCGTCGTCGGCTATGGCCGCGTCGGCTCGCTGCTCGGCGCCGGCCTTGTCGCCATGGGCGAGAAGCTCCTGGTGATCGAGGACCAGGATGACGGCGTCGCCGCCGCCCGCCGCGACGGCGCCGAGGTGCTGGTCGGCAATGCCGCCGATCCGGAAGTGCTCGGCGCTGCAGGCCTTGCGCGGGCAAAGCGCCTCTTCGTCGCCATCCCCGGCAGCTTCGAGGCCGGCCAGGTCTGCGAGCAGGCACGCAAGCAGAACCCTGGCCTGCCGATCGTCGCCCGGGCCCATTCGCTTGCCGAGGTCGAGCATCTCAAGGAATGCGGGGCGAGCCGCACCATCATGGGCGAGGCCGAAATCGCCCGCGCCATGCTGGCACTCTGCGGCAGGAAGGGCGAGGAGCCGGCCCCGAGCACGCCGAACGCGGCTTGATCTAGCTGTCTCCATCCATCAGCGGATGCAGGTCGCGCACCATGCTCTTCAGCCGCTCGTCGAGGACATGGGTGTAGATCTGCGTCGTCGCGATGTCGGCATGGCCCAGGAGCTCCTGCACGACGCGCAGATCGGCGCCGTTCTGTAGGAGATGGCTGGCGAAGGCGTGGCGCAGCACATGCGGCGAGACCTTCGCCGGCGACAGGCCGGCCGCCGCCGCCAACGATTTGAGGTCACGCCCGAAGGCCTGGCGGGTCAGGTGCCCGCTCTCGCCATCGGAAGGGAAGAGCCAACGCCCGTCCGCCGCGCCCTGCTCGCGCAGCAGGGCCAGATGCGCAGCGGCGGCCACGCGCGCGGCTTCGTTCAGCGGCACCAGCCGGTCCTTGTCGCCCTTGCCGCGCACCACCAGGAAGCGCTCGCGGGTCGTCGCAGCCGAGAGCGGCAGCGCGATCAGTTCCGAGACGCGCAGGCCGGTAGCGTAGAGCATCTCGATCAGGCAGCGCATCCTGACCGTGCGCGCCCGCGCCGCCGGTGACTGCCCCTCCTGCTCCGCCATCTGCTGCGCCGTGCCGATCAGCTTGTCGACCTCGGCGACGCTGAGCACCTTCGGCAATGGCCGGCCGAGCCGCGGTCCTTCGATCGCCGCGGTCGGATCGGTGCCGGCGAGGCCTTCGGTGTAGAGGAAGCGGTGGAACTGCCTGACGGCCGAGAGCCGCCGCGCCGCCGAGGAGGCCTTCAGCCCACGCTCCGACAACTCGACCAGATAGGCACGGACATCGTCCGCCGTGGCCGCGGCCGGCCCGCCCTGGCTGGCGGCGAAGCTGAGATAATCCTCGAGATCGCGCTCATAGGCCTCGAGCGTGTTCTTCGCAGCCCCACGCTCGGCCGCCAGCATATCGAGGAATCCGTTCAGCCAGGAGCGCGCCTGCTTGCTCATTTCTGCAGCTTCGAGGGTGGCACGATCTCGACCATCTCGCGCGGCTCCGGCTTCACGAAGGTGACCAGCGCAAGCATGCCGCCATAGACCAGCCCGGCGATCACGGCCAGGAACGTCAGGAATTTGAACAGCGTCGGCACGGCCGGCGATTCCCCATGCACCCCAACCTGTTATTTCTGATTGGGGGCATCGGACGCAAGCGCGGAGCCTGCGATCTCGGCGCGTTGCAGCCCACGCAGGCTGTTGCCGACGAACCAGCGCCCGGCCTGCCTGAGGTCGTCGAGCCGCAGTGGCGCCTCACGGGCAGCGCCGGTTTCGATGAGCTCCCGGCGCAACACGCCCGGCAACAAGCCGTGCCCCAGCGGCGGCGTCAGCTGCACGTCGTCGCGCTCGACGAAGATGGTGCTGCGGCTGGTCTCGGTGACGAAGCCCTGCCGGTTCAGCAGCAGGGCATCGTCGCAGCCCTGCGCCGCCGCCTCGGCGAAGGCTCGCTCATAGATCATCCGGCGTGTCGTCTTGTGACGCAGGAAGGGATCGCCGGCATCGACGCGATGGCTCGCGATGGCGATCCGAAGCGCGTTATCGGCCGGGATTGGCATCGGCGCCGTGGTGATCTGAAGCGTACCGTCCCGGCGCAGTTCACAACGCACCCGCCGCTCCTCTTCCACGGAGAATGACACTTCAATCTCGCCGAGCTGCCCGAGCAGCTGCTCACGATCGAAGCGAAAGCCCAATGCCGTCGCCGACGCGGCCAGACGTTCGAGATGCAGGGCCAGCCGGACATAGCCCCTCGACCAGCGCAAGGTCTCGATCAACCCATAGTCCTCGGCCAGATCGGTCAACACCCGCGCCTTCAATCGGCATTCGGCATATTCCTCGGCCGGCCTGGAATCGACGACGATGCCACCGCCGACGCCGTAGACGCCCTCGCCTCCCGGCAGCAGCGTCGCGGTCCGGATCGCGACATTGAAGCCGAGATCGCCATTCGGCGCGATCATGCCGAGCGAACCGGTATAGATCTCGCGCGGCGCCGCTTCGAGCTCGCGAATGATCTCCATCGCCCTGAGCTTCGGCGCCCCGGTGACCGAGCCGCAGGGGAACAGCGCCTGCATCTGCTCGAACAGCGACAGGCCCGGCCGCAATCGGCTCGTCACCGTCGAGGTCAGCGTATGGAAACCCGGATAGGTCTCGACGCTGAACAGCGCGGGAACCTCGACCGAGCCCTGCTCGCTGATCCGGCTGAGGTCGTTGCGCAGGAGGTCGACGATCATCAGGTTCTCGGCCCGCTGCTTCGGATCGGCGCGGAGCGCTGCCTTCGCCGCCTCGTCGGCCTGCGCATCGACGCCACGCGCCGCCGTTCCCTTCATCGGCCGGGTGACCGCGCGCCCGTCCGCCGTCTCGATGAACAGCTCGGGCGAGACCGAGAGGATGCTCGCCTCGCCTGTCGCGACAATGCCGCCATAGGCGACCGGCTGGCTCGCCCTGAGCGCACCGTAGAGCGCGAGCGGATCGCCGGGATAGCGGAAGCGGATCGGGAAGGTCAGGTTGACCTGATAGGCATCGCCGGCGTGGAGATAGTCGAGCACGCGCTGGACGGCCACCGCATGCCCCGCTTCGTCCAGCCCGAACGCCAGATCGTCCAGTGGCGGCGGACACCGCATCGCGAATGCCCTGTCGAGCTCCGCCGGAGCAATGCTGCGTGGCGCCTCGAACAGGCCGAACCAGAGCAGCGGCAGACGAGGCTCACCCGGCAACAGCCCTGCCAGCCGCGGCTCGAAGGCATAGCCAAGCTCATAGGAGAGGAAGCCGGCCGCGTGCAGGCCGCGCTTTAATCCGGCCTCGATGCGGGCGAATGCGCCAGCGATCGCGGCCGGTTCCGTTGCTGAGACGATCTCGGCGGGATCAGCGAAAAGCAGCGCCCGCCCCGCCCCGCTGCGATCTTCCAGCAGCACGAAGGGCGGCCGCAGACCGGCGATCCCGCAATCCTCTCCAGCCATCGCCATCACGCGCTCACCACCCCCGTCGCGGCGCTACGAGCCCGACTGCGTGGCCGCGGTCAAGCGCCCCCGCATCGCACATGGCGGTACCGCGATCCTCATGCTAGAGCGGGCGCAAGGAATTCATTTGATGACGATGGCGGAAACGATCGAACAGGTGGACCGCATCGCCCTGCGCGCCGCGCTCGGAGCGCGGGCGGTGGTGCTGGTGGGCATGATGGGCTCGGGCAAGAGCTCGGTCGGCAAGCGCCTCGGCGCCCGGCTCGGCCTGCCCTTCGTCGATGCCGACACCGAGATCGAGACCGCCGCCGGCATGACGATCCCCGAGATCTTCGCCCAGCGCGGCGAGAGCGAGTTCCGCGATGGCGAGCGCCGGGTCATCTCCCGCATCCTGACGACACGCGCGCCGCTCGTGCTCGCGACCGGCGGCGGCGCCTTCATGAACGCCGACACCCGCGCCCGCATCGCCGAGCTCGGCGTCTCGATCTGGCTGAAGGCCGATTTCGACGTGCTGATGCGCCGCGTCCGCAAGCGCAGCAACCGCCCGCTGCTCCAGACGGCCGATCCCGAGGCGACCGTGCGGCGACTGCTGGCCGAGCGCGAGCCGGTCTACGCGCTCGCCGACATCACGCTGATCTCGCGCGACGATCCTCATGAGGTCGTCATCGAGGACGCCGTCGCGGCGCTCGCCCGGCAGCTGCGCCAGGAAGGCAAGGAATGAACGCTTTGGCTGAGGCTGCCCCCGCAGCGGATCGCATCGTCGTGCCGGTCGCGCTGGCCGAGCGCTCCTATGACATCCTGATCGGCCGTCATCAGCTCTGCGAGGCTGCGCAGGTGATCGCCCAGCGCTTTCCCGGCGCCCGCGCCGCCATCGTCACCGACGAGAACCTCGCCGCCCTGCACGCGCCAGCACTCGAATCCTGCCTGCAGCAGGCCGGCGTCACGACGACGCGCCTGACGATCCCGCCGGGCGAGGCGTCCAAATCCTATGCCCGCTTCATCGAGCTCTGCGACGGCCTGCTCGCCGCCAAGATCGAACGCAACGACCTCGTCGTCGCGCTCGGTGGCGGCGTCGTCGGCGATCTCTCGGGCTTTGCCGCTTCGGTGCTGCGCCGCGGCGTGCGGCTGGTGCAGATCCCGACCAGCCTGCTCGCCCAGGTCGATTCCTCCGTCGGCGGCAAGACCGGCATCAATTCCAGCCATGGCAAGAACCTGATCGGCGCCTTCCACCAGCCGGCGCTGGTGGTCTGCGACACCGCCCTGCTCGACACCCTCAGCGAGCGCGAGTTCAAGGCCGGCTATGCCGAGGTGGTGAAATACGGGCTGATCGACGACGCCACCTTCTTCGACTGGTGCGAGGTCAACTGGCGCCGCGTCATGGAAGGCGGGCCGGAGCGCGACCATGCCGTCGCGACCGCCTGCCGGGCCAAGGCCGCTGTCGTCGCCCGCGACGAGCGCGAGGATGGCGACCGTGCGCTCCTCAACCTCGGCCACACCTTCGCCCATGCGCTGGAGCGGCTGACGCGATACGATTCCGCCCGGCTCGTCCATGGCGAAGCCGTCGCGATCGGGCTTTGCCTCGCCTTCCGCTTCTCGCAGCGGCTCGGTCTCTGCTCCGGCCAGGACGCCGGCCGCGTCGCCGCCCATCTCACCGCCGTCGGCCTGCCGACCAGGCTGCAGGACGTGCCTGGCGGCACCGGCACAGCCGCCGAGATCGTCGAGGCGATGACCCAGGACAAGAAGGTCAAGCGCGGCGCGCTGACCTTCATCCTGGCGCATGGCATCGGCAAGAGCTTCATCGCGCCCGGTGTCGCGGCCGAGGCCGCGCAGGGGTTCATCGAGAGCGAACTCGCGGGAACCTGAGCGCTTCCGCCATGGTCGCCATTCCCCATCTCGACCCCTGGCTCGCCCTCGCCCTCGTCGCGCTCGGCGTGCTCCTGACCGGCTTCCTGGCGGCTGCCGATGCGGCGCTGCATGCGATCTCGCGCGCCAGGCTTGCCCAGCAGGAGAAAGCCGGCAGCCGCCGCGCCATGATCGTTCTGCGCGTACTGGACAATCGCGAGCGCCTCAGCGGTGTCTTCCTGCTGGTGCGGACCCTTGTGAAGACCGCGACGGCGAGCTTCGCCGCCTACGCTGCACTCGCCTCCTTCGGCGTCAGCGGCGCGGCCGGACTCGCGATCGCAGTCGCGCTGATCGTCGTGGTGTTCGGGGAGCTTGCACCGCGCATGGCAGCCGTCGCCGACCCCGAGCGCATGGCGCTCAAGCTGATACGCCCGGTGGCGCGCCTGCTCGCCCTGTTCGGCCCACCGGTCAGGCTGATGCAATGGCTGGCCCGCCGCTCGCTCGGCCTGTTCGGCCTGCGCATCGATTCGCAGCGCCCGGTGCTGGCGATCGACGAGATCCTGCGCGATCAGGTCGAACTGATGCGCCAGGAGGGCACGGTCGCGAAGGCGGATGGCGACATGGTCAGCGGCCTGCTCGACCTGAAGCAGCTCGCAGTCGACGACGTGATGATCCATCGCACCAAGATGCGCACGATCAATCTCGATCTCGGCCCGGAGGCGATCGTGCGCGAGGTGCTGGCCTCGCCCTATACCCGCCTGCCGCTCTGGCGCGACAAGCCGGAGAACATCGTCGGCATCCTGCACGCCAAGGACCTGCTGCGCGCGCTCGATGCCGCCGGCGGCGACGCCGGCAAGCTCGATGTCGCCGAGATCGCGCTGGAGCCCTGGTTCGTGCCGGTCAACACGCCGCTACCCGAGCAGCTCAAGGCTTTCCTCGCCCGCAAGACGCATTTCGCCCTCGCCGTCGACGAATATGGCGAGGTGATGGGCCTGGTGACGCTCGAAGACATCCTCGAGGAGATCGTCGGCGACATCCGCGACGAGCACGACGTCGCCGTTCCCGGCCTGCGCCAGCAGCCGGACGGCGCCGTCATCGTCGATGGCGGCGTGCCGATCCGCGATCTCAACCGGGCGATGGACTGGCAGTTGCCCGACGACGAGGCGACCACGATCGCCGGCCTCGTCATCCATGAGGCCCGCGCGATACCCGACGCCGGCCAGGCCTTCACCTTCCACGGCTTCCGCTTCGAGGTGATGCGCAAGAGCCGCAACCGGCTGACGGCGCTCAGGGTGGCGCCCGCCGGCAATGGTGCCCCCGCAGAACCGGAAGCCGCTCCCGGCGCGGTCAGGGGCTGAACACCAGCACCAGGAAGACGAAGAACACCGAGAGATGCACCGCCCCTTCCAGCATGGTGGTGCGCGTGCCGGTGAAGGTCAGCGTCGAGAGCAGCAGCGTCATCGACAGGATGACCATATTGGTGCCGGAGAGGCCGAGCACGACCTCCTGGCCGGTGATGAGCCCGATCACCAATACGGCCGGGACCGTCAGCCCGAGCGTCGAGGCGGCGGCGCCGAGGCAGAGATTGATCGCGCGCTGCAGCTGGTTGGTGGAGATCGCGCGCAGCGCCGCGATGCATTCGGGCGTGAACACCACCATGGCGATCAGGATGCCGCCGAGCGCCACCGGCGCGCCAAGGCGCGCGATGCCGAAGTCGAGCACGACAGCGAGGCTTTTCGCCAGGATCACGATCGGCAGGATGTTGGCGAGCAGCAGGATGACATGCGACCGCGTCGAGCCTTCCGAGGGCGGATGCGGCGGCTCCTCGGCCGGCTCGGCATCGGGCGCCAGTTCGGGGCCGGGCTGCGCCCTGGCCCGGGCATAGGCCGCGCCATAGGGCATGTTCGACTCGCCGGCGGGCTCCTTGAAGAAGACGCTGTGCCGGCCGGTCTGCAGGATCAGGAAGGCGCCGTAGAGCAGCAGGGTGAAGAGCGAGAACGCGATCGACTGGAAGGTGGTCAGCGTGCCGTCCGAGGTCGAGGTGGTGAAGTTCGGCAGGACAAGCGGGATCAGCGTCAGCGGGATGATCACGGCGAGATAGGCCGAGGCGCCCTTGAGGTTGTAGCTCTGCGAGAAGTGCCGGAGGCCGCCGATGAAGAGGCCGATGCCGACGACGCCGTTGAGCACGATCATCAGCACTGCGAACATGGTGTCGCGCCCGAGCGTCGGCGCGCCCTTGGCGCCCAGCATCACCGCCGAGATCAGCGCCACCTCGATGATGACGATCGAGAGCGTTAGGATCAGCGTACCATAGGGCTCGCCGAGCCGATGGGCGATCTCCTCGGCCTCGTGCACCACGCCGAACGCCGACCAGACGATGACACCGAGCAGCCAGGCAAAGATCAGCAGTGACGGCAAGGGCGCGCCAAGCTGTGCGAGCAGCGTGCCGCCGAAGAGCTGGAAGGCTGCAACCGAGGCCCAGGCGCAGGCGAGGCGGGCGATCATCATGTCGGGCAATAGGTCCGTCGTTGGAAAAGGAGACAGGCGAGTAGACGCCGAAAATGATCTCACAACGGCAGGGTCATGACACGTGATTGTTCATCCGCTCGATAGTGCGTCCCGGAAGGACTGCGACAGGGCAAAAATCAGCCCAGCTTCGCCAGGAAATCGGTCGCCTTGTAGCTCTCCGACGCGCCCTCGACGATGATCGCGGCGCTGCGCGAATTGCGCGTCCGGAGCGGCAGGATCGCCTGATAGGCCGGAGAAGCGTACCAGGCATGGGCAGCGCCACGGTCGGGAAAGGCGATGACGACGAGGTCACCTTCCCACGGCCCCTCCATCACCTCCGGCGTCACGCCATGGATGAGGAAGCGGCCGCCGAAAGGCTCGAGGGTCTCGTCGATCAGGCGGATGTAGTCGACGATCTCGGCGTTCACGTCGACGTCGCGCAGATGGGCGATGGCATAGGCAGGCATAATGTTCTCCCTGATCGAAACGGCCGGTGCGGCCGGTGTCGCGAGGGACCATGCCCGCCAAGACGCCGCGGGTCGATTACGCCTCGGGTAATCGAAACGGCGCCGCCTCGGCGAAGGAGCGACGCAGCAGCGCGAGTGCCTCAGCGCTTGGCGAAGGCATCGAGGATCGCGGCGCCTTCCGCTCCGGCCTTGCCGCGCCAGTCCGCGACCGCGACCTTGCCGGCAGTCTCGAGCCGCTGGGTCAGATCGGCCGGCAGCTTCGCATGGATGGTGACGCCATTGGCGCGCATGCGGGCATAGTTCTCGTCGAGCCGCGTCCTGATCGCGCTCCATTGCCGCCGCTCGGTCTCGGCCGCGGCCTCGTCGACGACCTGCCTGAGATCGGCCGGCAGCGCCTCGTAGGCTTTGAGGTTCACCGTCGCCAGCGAGATCGGCAGCGCATAGTTCACCTCGCTGAACTGCGGCAGGAACTGCCAGAGATTGCGCCCGGCCCCGCCATCCCCCGATGACAGCACAGCCGTGACCGAACCGTCCTTCACCTTCGGCATGGCGTCGGCGAAGGACAGGTTCACCGCCTTGGCGCCGGCATTGCCCATCACCGTGGTCGAGGTCGCGTCATAGGTGCGGATCGACAGGCCGTCGAGATCCCTGGCCGAGGTCACCGGCTCCTTCGACCAGATGCCGGAGGCCGGCCACGGCGTGGTGTAGAGGATGCGCTGGCCATAGCCGGCGAAGACCTTGGCATAGGCCGGCCGGGCAAGATCCGTCAGGCGCCTGGCATCCTCGATCGAGGTCGCCAGGAACGGCAGCGACGACAGCCCGAAGAGCGGGTTCACGGCGCCCAGCGCCCCGGCGAAGGCATCGCCGGCCGCGACCTTCCCCTCCTGCACTGCCGTAACCATGCCGGCCGACTTGATCCCCTTCGCCGCATCGAAGCTCGGGGTGATCGTCAGCCGCCCGCCCGAGCGCTCGTTCACAAGCTTTGCGAAGGTCGCGACGCCCTCGCCGGGAATGGCGCTCGCCGGATATTCGGTCGGCATCTCCCAGACCGTCTGGGCGAAGGCGGCAGGCGACAGGCTCAGCGCGAGCGCGATGATGGGCAGGAGGCGGCGCATGGACAGGTCTCCGTGTTGGCTGGGCGACGGCTAGGTTTGTTCCCGAACAGGCAGTGTCGGAGCAAAGGCCGGCTGCGCTGCCATCACGCCCCTGGCAACTTCTGCGCCAGCGGGCTGGTCTCGCCCTCCGGGAGCGTCTGCACCGGCTTGTCGCTGACCAGATACTGCGCCCGCGCCAGCGCTGCGAAGCGCCCGCCCTTGGCGACGAGCTCCTCGAAGGAGCCCATCTCGATCACCTGGCCCTGCTCGAACACCAGAATGCGGTCGGCATTGCGGATGGTGGCGAGGCGGTGCGCAATGACGAAGGTGGTGCGGCCCTTCATCACCTCGTCGAGTGCCTTCTGCAGCTTCACTTCGGTCGCGGCGTCGAGGGCCGAGGTCGCCTCGTCCAGGATCAGGATCGGCGGGTTCTTGAGCAAGGCGCGCGCGATCGACAGGCGCTGGCGCTCGCCGCCGGACAGGGTACGGCCGCGCTCGCCGACGATGGTGTCGAGCCCGTCGGTCTGGCGCGCCATCACCTCGGTCGCCTGCGCCCGGTCGAGCGCCTCCATCATCTCGGCATCGGTCGCGTCAGGCTTGCCGACGGTCAGGTTCTCGCGGATCGAGCGGGCGAACAGCATCGGCTCCTGGAAGACGACGCCGATATTGCGCCGGAGCGAGAGCAGCGAGATCTCGCGGATGTCACGGCCATCGGCGAGGATGCGGCCCGACTGCGGATCGAAGGCGCGGTGCAGCAGGCCGAGCGTGGTCGACTTGCCGGAACCTGTCGAGCCGACGATGGCGATGGTCTCGCCGGGCCTGACCTCGAAGGACACGTCGGCGACGGCGGCGCGCTTGCCGTCATAGGAGAAGGAGACGTCGTCGAAGGTGATCCGGCCCTCGAGCCGGCCGGCATCGGGCGCGCCGGGCTGATCGCGCACCGCCGGCAGCGTGTCGAGCACCTCGAAGAATTCGCGCATCTTCGGCGCCTGCATGAAGATGAAATTCACGAAGGCAACGATCTGCTCGAGCCGGCCGACCAGCATGGTGGCGAAGCCCATGAAGGTGACGATCTCGCCGACCGTGGTCAGCCCCTGCATCAGCAGCCAGGTGCCGACGACGAAGATCGAGAGCACGGTCAGCGTCGCCGAGGCACGGGTCGCGACGGTCGCGACCGCCCACCAGGTCAGCACCGGGATCTGCGCTTCGAGCAGGCTGGTGATGGTGTTGCGCAGCCCGCGCACCTCGGCCTCGATCCGGGTGAAGCTCTGGATCACCGGCACGTTGCCGAGCGCGTCGGAGGCCCGCTCGGCAAGACTCGAATGATAGGCCTCGACATTGCTCTGCAGCTTGTCGGTCTTGCGCAGCACGAAGGCGGTGAGCGTGCCGAACAGGATGACCAGGAAGATCAGCACCAGGCCGAGCTGCCAGTTCTTCCAGAGCGTGAACGGCAAGAGGATGAAGAGCGCGACGAAGCTGGCGCAATGCTCGCGGAAGAAGGAAAGCCACAGCGCCCACATGCCGCTGGTGCCTTCCAGCATCACCTTGAGCACGCGGCCGGAATGGGTCTGCGTGTGATAGGCGAGCGGCAGGGTCAGCGCATGCTCGAAGTAATTCGCCATCACCGCGAGGCGCCGGCGATGCGCGAGGCGATCGGCGAACAGCGCGACGAAGACGCCGGCGCCGATGTTGAACAAGCCGAATCCGACCCAGGCGCCGAGCAGGACGCTGATGTCGCCCCAGCCTGGACGGGTGCCGGCGGTCTGCAGGCTGGTCAATTTGTCGATCAGCGCGCCGAACAGCATCGGTTCGGCGAAGGCGGCGCCCGCCAGCGCGATGTTGGCGATAGCGAGCAGGAGCCCCAGGCGCCGTTCCGGGCCGAGCTCGCCGAGGACGCGGGCGTAGATCGCAAGCAGAGACATGGCCAAGAGCTTTAGCTCACGGAGCGGCGCGAGCAAGTCCTGAACCTTAACGCTTCCTTCAACTCGCGCCGCCTATCGTTTTCGGCGTGCGAGAGACCTGGCGAGCAGGGCCGGCGACAGCGCATCAAGGTGCTCTCATGGATCTCGCAACCGGTGCAGGCATTATCGGCGGCATCGCGACGATCGTCGCGCTGATCATGATCGATGGCGGCAACTTCGCCGCCTATTGGGACAAGCACGCCGCCATCATCATTTTCGGTGGCGCCTCGGCCGCGACCATGCTGCGCTTTCCCTTCTCGGTGATCGCGCATGGCCTGCCGATGGGCGTCCGCTTCGCCTTCACCATGCGCTCGACCCATCCGCGCGAGCTGATCGAAGAGATCACCCGCGTCGCCGAGATCAACCGCAAGAGCGGCCCGGTCGCGCTGGAAAATGTCGCGGTCTCCGACCCCTTCCTGGCGCAAGGGCTGCGCTACATCGCCGACGGCTACGACAAGGACTTCATCCGCGACACGATGGAGCGCGACCGCGACAACTTCCTGCAGCGGCTCGACGAAGGCTCGAAGGTCTACCGCGCCATCGGCGACTGTGCCCCCGCCTGGGGCATGATCGGCACGATTCTGGGCATGGTCACCATGTTCGCCAACATGTCGGACCCGTCCAAGCTCGGCCCGGCCATGGCGACGGCGCTGCTGGCGACGCTCTACGGCGCCATGGTCGCCAACATGTTCACCCTGCCGATCGCCGACAAGCTGCACATCAAGCTCGAGGAAGAGGAAATCTCGCGCACGCTGATCATCGACGGCATCCTGCAGATGCGCGACGCCAAGAGCCCGACCCTGGTGCGCGAAATGCTCCTCGCCTACCTGCCGGACCACCATCGCGCCGAGATGGCCGAAGCGACCTGAGCGGAGCCCGCCATGGCCAAGAAGAAGCGAGGCGGGCATGGCGGTCACGGCTGGTTCGTGACCTTCGCCGACCTCATGGCCCTGCTCATGGCCTTCTTCGTGATGGTGGCGGCCTATTCGAGCCAGGACAAGCAGAAGCTCCAGATCGTCGCCGGCTCGATGCGCGAGGCCTTCGGCACGCAGCGCGACTTCAGGCTCGCCGGCATCGCCGAGGTCGACGGCATCCCGACCAGGACGCATATCAAGAACGCCTATGTCCGCCCGGTCGAGGATGCCTCGGACAACACCGCCCCGAACCAGAACCAGCAGAAGGAAGAGGGGCTCGTCTCGGCCACCCATGACCGCGGCTTTGCGCTCGCCGCGGCCTCGCTGCGCCAGGCGCTGCGCGATATGCCCGAGATCGGTGAACTCTCGCGCAGCATCCTCATCGAGGTCTCCGAACAGGGCATCGACATCCAGCTTGTCGACCAGGATGGCCGCGCCATGTTCGACGAAGGCTCGGTCCAGCCGAATGAGCGCATGCGCAAGCTTCTCGCCGCGATCGCGCCGACCTTGCGGCGCATGCCCAACAGGATCGCCATAACCGGCCATACCGCCGCGCAGCGCCCGGGCACAGCGGGGCCCGGCAATCCCTGGGCGCTCTCGGTCGGCCGCGCCTCGGCGGTACGCGAGATCCTCGGCAATGCCGGCGTGCCTGATGAGCGCTTCAGCGCGGTCACCGGCAAGGCCGACACCGACCCGCTGGTCAAGGACAACCCCTATCTCGCCTTCAACCGCCGCGTCGGCATCGTGCTCAAGGCCGATGCGCCGCCGTTGCCGGTCGGCGCCAGGCCCTGAGGCACGGCATGACGCACCCGGCGATCGTCAGGCGAGTGCTGACAGCCGGCGTGCTCGCATTCGCTTCGTATCCGGCCAATGCCGAGCCGCTGCCTGCAGGTTTCGTGCGGCTGCGCGAGCTCGCGCCGACGATCGCGCAGGACATCCGCTATGCGACGCCGTTCAATTTCACCGGCGCGGCCGTGCCCGGCTATGGCCGGGGCGAATGCGTGCTGACACGCGAGGCGGCGAACGCGTTGATCCGTGCCGAACAGCGCCTGATCCGGCAGGGCTACGGGCTGAAGCTGTTCGACTGCTACCGGCCCGCCCGGGCCGTTGCCGCCTTCAATGACTGGGTGAAGCGGCCGGGCGCCGCCGATCTCGGCCGCATCTTCCACCCCGGCATCGCCAGGGGCGACCTCGTCGCCAAAGGCTACATCGCCGGCAATTCCAGCCATTCGCGCGGCTCCACCGTCGATGTCGGCCTCGCCCGCGCCGGCGAAGCCACTCTGCCGACGCCCATCGACGCCGGCCCCTGCGACGGCGCCGTCGCCATTCGCCCACGCGAGAGCAGCCTCGATCTCGGCACGAGCTTCGACTGCTTCTCGGAGAAAAGCGCGCTCCGCCATCCCGGCGTCACGGCCGAGGCCCGCCGTAATCGCGAAACCCTCGCCGCCGCGATGGCAGCCGAGGGCTTCCGCGGCTACGGCAAGGAATGGTGGCACTTCACGCTGGCGAAGGAGCCTTTTCCGAAGACGTCCTTCGATTTCGCGATCGAATGACGGCCTCGGTCACGCCGGCTCAGGGCGCGACGACCAGCGCCCAGTAGACCTGATATTTCGAGCCGGCCGCATAGGCCGATGCGATGCCCATCCGCGTCGCGTTCGGCGCCTTCATCACCCGGTCGTGCTGCGGCGAGTCGCGCCAGCCCGAAAAGGCTTCGGCGAGGCGGCGATAGCCGGCCGAGAGATTGGCCTCAGTGCCCGGCTGCCCGGCCCGCGCCAGCCTTGCCTTCACCGCCTCGGCCTGGGCCGGTTTGTCGGCGGCGGCCATGGCGGCGGCTTCCTGCTCGGCCGCCTGCATCAACGCCGGGTCGAGCTTCAGCGTGCCGAGGCCGGCATTCAGCCGATAGGCGGAGATGGTCGCGCGCGCCGCCTCGGCATCGACCCTGGCCGAAGGCGAGCCGAGATCGCGATAGAAGGCGGGCTGGGTCCGGACAGGCTCGGTGCAGCCGGCGAGGTTCAGCAGCGACAAGGCTGCCGCGAGCGCGGCAGGGCAGCTCATCGACCGCAGCCGCTGGCGCACGGTGGGAGCGGAGTTAAGGCGCATCGCATCAGTCCTTGGTCTCGTCCTTGCCGCCATTCGCGGCCGGTTCGGGTTTGGCGGGCGGTGGGGGCGTTTCCTCCGGCTCCGCCTCGGCTTCTGGCTCCGGCCCCGAGCGCTTGACGGTGACGCGTCCGCCTGCGGGCCTGGCGCGGCGGCCGACCTCCTTCGACACGGCGGCAGCGATCTCGCCGAGCGAGTGCTCGACCCCCTCCAGCCCCTTGACGGTGAGTTCGGTCGGGACCGGGGTCTCGAGCTCGCTCAGGCGTCTGTGGATGACATAGTTGAGGTCGCTGGTGACGCGCCCGACGATGTCGACATCGCCGACCACGCAGATCAGGTCGAAATCCATCGTCGTCGTGCCGAGCTTCTTGAACAGTACGTTCGGTGGCGGCTTCTTCAGCACGTCGCCATGCGCCTCGGCGGCCTCGACCAGCATGGCCCGGACCTCGGTCGGGTTGAGCCGGCGCGGCACGCTGATCGAGATCAGCACCCGGCCCGTCCGGTCGGAGCGGACGCGGTTGCGCACCACGCCCGAGACCAGGTTCGAGTTCGGCACGATCACCGAGGAGCGGTCGAAGGTCTCGATCTCGGTCGAGCGGACATTGATGCGCTTGACGATGCCTTCGGCATCGCCGACCAGCACCTGGTCGCCGACCCGGATAGGCCGCTCCCAGAGCAGGATCAGGCCCGAGACGAAGTTCGACACCACCGACTGCAGGCCGAAACCGATACCGACCGAGAGCGCCGAGGCGACGAGGGTCAGCCGCTCCAGGCTGAGGCCGAGCGAGGAGAAACCGACCGCGGCGGCGGCGGCATAGCCGACATAGCCGGCTGCGGTGGTGATCGAATTGCGCAGGCCGGTGTCGAGCGAAGTCGTCGGCAGGAACTTGCCGTCGAGCCAGCGCTGCAGCGAGCGTGTCGCCGCCAGCCCGAGCGCAAACAACAGGATCGCCACGACGATCGAGGACAGCGAGACCGTGACCCCGCCGACCTGGAAGCCGAAGAAGGCGGCCCGCAGCGAGGTCGTCAGATCCGTCGATTCCAGGCCCCAGGGCGCCAGCGCCAGCATGATCGTGACGATGATCAGCACGATCTTGAGGGCGCCGGCGAGCACCACCGCGATCTTCTGCAGCGTCGCAGCGCGCAAGCCGATGCCCGCCCGCAAGGTCAGTGCGAACCGCCCGTCGCCGGTGAGCTGGCTGACGATGCCGAGATCGACCAGCTGCATCAGCAGCATGAAGACGGCTGCAAGGATGCCGAGCCAGATCACCTGCTCGGTCAGGAAGGTCGCGAGCACGACATAGCCGAGCAGCAGCGACAGGATGATGGCAAGACCGACGACCCAGCCGAGGATGCGGACCGGCCCGAGGCTGGCGCCGTCGACCGGCACATAGGGGCCCAGGCACGCCTCCTGCTCGATCTCCTGATTGTCGCGCAGGCGATAGAGCCCGGCGATCAGGATCAGCGCGAAGACGGTGGCGACGACGCCGCGCACGATGATCGACAGGGTAAGGCCGGCCGCGATCGCCTGCAGCCAGGCTTCCAGCACCTTGCCGATCGCCATGACGATGGCGAGCGAGCCGGCGAGCCGGGTCACGGTCTTCGCGGTCGACTCCATCACGCTGGCGAGACGCCGCTGCGGCTCGCCGGGGGCGAACAGCGCATCGACCAGCGCCTGAACGAAGGCGAACAGAGCAAGCCCGAAGACGGCGGCGAGGATCACCGGCTGGATCCGCGGCGGCAGCAGGCCGGCGGTGTTCAGGCCGGCATAGATCAGCCAGCTCGCCAGCGCCGGCGGCGCCGTCCGCGCGACGATGCGGATGAGCGCCCCATAGAGGATGTGGCGATCGCTCGAATCGACGCTCGCCGCCAGCCGTGCCGTCAGCCGCGGCATATAGCGAGCGCGTGCGACATAGAGCGCGATCGCACCGAGGAAGGAGAGAGCGACCAGGAATCCGCGCGGGCTGAACAGCGCCGAGGAGAAGACCGAAAGCCAGTCGCCGAAGATGAACTGCGAGGCACGCAGATCGGACGGGAAGGCCGTCAGCGTCGTCGACCAGACGTCCGGGTTGAGGATCGACGGGCCGGCCGCGAACAGGGCCTTGGCGAAGCGGTCGCGCCTGAGGTCGCCGATCGAGCTTTGCAATTGCTCGGCCTGGAGCAGCGTCGCGCGCCCGATCTTCAGCGTCTCGTCAGCCTCGGCGAAGGTCTTGGTGCGGGTCTCGCGCTCGCGCGCCACGTCCGGCGTCTCCGGCGGCGCGTTGGCATCGGGCTTGGCACCGAGCTGGTCGAGCCGGAGCTTGGCCTGCTCGGTGCGCGGCGCCTGCTCGTCGGTGAGGATGCGCAGTTGGTCGAGCAAAGGCTGCAACCGCAGCCGCTGGCGCTGCAATTCATTGTCCGAGACATTCGGATTGGCGAGCGAGCCCTCGATCTGGGTAAGCTCGCCGCGGATCGAGTCCAGGCGCGCGCGGGGGCTGGTCGTATTATCCGCCGTCTGTGCCAGCGCCACCAGCGGCACGGCCAGCAGCATCAGCGCAAACAGCAAGGCGCCGCCGGAGCGGCGCAAGGCTCGTCCGAGGCCGGATATCATCGACATTGCGGTCCTGCCGGGCTGATTCGCATGGTCGCGCAGCCTCGCCATTGCACCACGCCGAAAGCAAGCATCTCCGACGAAACGGCGTTGCGGCCGGAATCGGGGCTCCGCGACCCCACCGGGCAAAGATCGTAAGAGGGCATCACATTCCTGTGAGAGGGCGCCCGAAGCGGGCACGGCTGACGCTACGTGTCTGCGACAGAAAACCGGACAGCATCATGGCAGCGCTGAAGAAAGCCGCCCGGATCGCCGAAAGCGCGCTCTAAAACGGTTCAACGCGACCGTGATCGCAGGTGAGCACGCAACCTCTGGCGGTAGTCGCGCTTCTGGGTTTGAATTCTTCCAAGGAAGATCCAGCCCCTGATGGGCTGGGTTGATTGAACGGTGAGGCGCGCTGGCTCTCTCGCCGACCTTGGGATCGAAACCGGGAGGTTTGCGATGGCTAAGCTGACCATCAATGGCAGGACTGTTGACGTTGCGGTCGAGGACGACACGCCGCTGCTCTGGGTGATCCGCGAGCAGATCGGCCTGACCGGAACGAAATATGGCTGCGGCGTCGCCCAATGCGGCGCCTGCACGGTGCATATCGACGGCGTCGCCACCCGCTCCTGCTCCATGCCGGTGAGCGCCCTCACCGCCGAGCAGAAGATCGTCACCATCGAGGGCCTCTCGCCCGACGGCAACCATCCGATCCAGAAGGCCTGGATCGAGCACGACGTGCCCCAATGCGGCTTCTGCCAGAGCGGGATGATCATGGCCGCGGCAGCGCTGCTCCAGTCCAATCCCAAGCCGAGCGATGCCGACATCGCCGCCGAAATGACCAATATCTGCCGTTGCGGCACCTATAACCGCGTCAAGGCCGCCATCAAGGACGTCGCCGCCGGCGGCCAGATGAACCGCGGCTGATCCGACCTCACCCAATTCATTGCGCACGGCTCGAGCACCATCGCCTCGCCGCAGCGCCATCCGCCATCAGGAGGACGCCATGAGTCTAGCCTCTGTGACCGACACCAAGCTTTCCCGCCGCAGCATCCTGAAAGGCTCTGCCGCAGCCGCCGGCGCCTTCAGCTTCGGCTTCGCCATCCCGCTCTCCCAGGAGGCACAGGCCCAAGGCGCGGTGCCGGAGGTCAACGCCTGGGTCGTGGTCCATCCCGACGACAAGGTGGTGATCCGCATCGCCCGCTCGGAAATGGGCCAGGGCACGCTGACCGGCCTCGCCCAGCTCGTCGCCGAGGAGCTCGACTGTGACTGGGCCAAGGTCTCGACCGAATATCCGACGCCCGGCCAGAACCTCGCCCGCAACCGGGTCTGGGGCAATTTCTCGACCGGCGGCAGCCGCGGCATCCGCGAATCCCATGAATATGTCCGCAAGGGCGGCGCCGCCGCGCGGATGATGCTGGTCCAGGCCGCGGCCGATGGCTGGAAGGTGCCAGTTGGCGAATGCAGCGCCGTCAAGGGCGTGATCAGCCATAAGGGTTCCGGCCGCTCGATCCGCTATGGCGAGGTCGCCGCCGCGGCCGCCAAGCTCCAGGCCCCGGCGCCAGCCAATGTCCCGCTCAAGGACCCGAAGGACTGGACCATCGCCGGCAAGCCGCTGAAGCGGCTCGACACCGCCGACAAGACCACCGGCAAGAAGGTCTACGGCATGGACTTCAAGCTGCCGGGGATGCTCAACGCCGCGATCAAGGACTGTCCGGTCTTCGGCGGCAAGGTGAAGAGCTTCGACGCCGCCAAGGTCAAGGACATGCCGGGCGTCAAGCACGTCCTGCCGGTCGGCGACAGCGCGGTGGCCGTCGTCGCCGATACCTGGTGGCGCGCCAAGACCGCGCTCGACGCCCTGCCGATCACCTGGGACGAGGGCGAAAACGCCAAGGTCTCCAGCGAGAGCATCGCCGCCTGGCTGAAGGAAGGGCTCGATGCGCCGCAGGCTGCGGTCGGCAACCAGAACGGTGACGTCAAGGCCGCCATCGCCAACGCCGCCCGCGTCGTCGAGCAGGTCTATTCCTACCCGTTCCAGAACCATGCCTGCATGGAGGTGATGAACGCGACCGCGCTCTACACGCCCGAGCGCTGCGAGGTCTGGACGCCCACGCAGAACGGCGAGGCCGCGCTCGCCGCCGCATCCGAGGCCTCAGGCCTGCCGCTGGCGAAATGCGAAGCCTACAAGATCGACCTCGGCGGCGGCTTCGGCCGGCGCGGCGCCGTGCATGACTGGGTCCGCCAGGTCGTCGCCATCGCCAAGCAGATTCCCGGCACGCCGGTGAAGCTGATCTGGTCGCGCGAGGAGGACATGCTGCACGGGCGCTTCCACCCGATCACGCAGTGCAAGCTCACCGGCGCGCTCGACAAGGACGGCAACCTGACCGGCCTGCATCTGCGCATCTCCGGCCAGTCGATCGTCGCCGGCATCTTCCCGCAGAACATTCAGAACGGGCGCGACCCCGCCGTCTTCCAGGGCCTCAACCCGCCGGGGCCGGAGGCCTCGATCGGCTATGGCGTGCCGAACCTGCTGATCGACCACGCCATGCGCAATCCGCATGTGCCGCCGGGCTTCTGGCGCGGCGTCAACCTCAACCAGAACACGATCTATCTCGAATGCTTCATCGACGAGCTGGCGCATGCCGCCGGCAAGGACCCGCTCGACTTCCGCCGGGCGCTGATGAAGGACCACCCCAAGCACCTCGCCGTACTCAACGCCGTCGCCGAAAAGGCCGGCTGGGGCACAAAGCCTGCGGAAGGCGTCCATCGCGGCATCTGCCAGACCATGGGCTTCGGCTCCTATGTCGCGGCTGTCGCCGAGGTCTCGGTCGATGCCGAGGGCAAGCTCAAGATCCACAAGATCACCGCCGCGACCGATCCCGGCCATGCCGTCAACCCGGCCCAGATCGAGCGCCAGGTCGAGGGTTCCTTCGTCTACGGCCTCTCCGCCGCGCTCTTTGGCGAGTGCACGGTCAAGGACGGGCGCATGGTCGAGGAGAATTTCGACACCTATCCGGTCGTGCGCATGGAGGACATGCCGGCGGTCGAGACGGTCATCATGCCCTCCGGCGGCTTCTGGGGCGGCGTCGGCGAGCCCACTATCGCCGTCGCGGCGCCGGCGGTGCTCAACGCGATCTTCGCCGCCACCGGCAAGCGCGTCCGCAACCTGCCGCTGAAGAACACGGATCTGCGCAAGGCGTGAGGCCTTACGGGATCCGGACCGCGCTGATCCTGCTGGCGCTCGCAAGTGCGCCGGCAGAGGCGCTCGAAGCCTACAGCGTCGTCGGCGACGCGATCCCCGCGCCGCTCGGCGGCAAGATCGGCGATCTCAAGCGCGGGCGGGCGCTGGTGCTCGACCGCACGCAGGGCAATTGCCTGATCTGCCACCATGTGCCGGAGCCGAGCGAGCCCTTCCAGGGCACGATCGGCCCCGATCTCGCCGGTGTCGCCAAAAGGCTCGATGCCGGCCAGCTGCGCCTGCGCCTCGTCGATGCCAGCCTGCTCAATCCGCAGACGGTGATGCCGCCCTATTTTCGTAACCAAGGATTGCGAGATGTTGCCCCGGCCTTTCGCGATCGGCCGGCGCTGACTGCCCAGGAGATCGAGGATGTCGTCACCTATCTCGCCAGCCTGCGCACGCCCTGAACCGGCGCTCTCGCGTCGCGAGGTCATGGCGGCCGGCGCCGCCGGCCTCGCGCTCGCCGCCTTGCCCTCGTCCGTTCAGGCGGCCGCCCCGCCGGCGCTCGCCGAGCTGATCGCGCGCGTGACCGAAGGCGCGGTGCCCGAGCGCAGCAAGATCACATTCGACATCCCCCAGTTGGTCGAGAACGGCAACTCGGTCGATGTCGCAATCCTGGTCGAAAGCCCGATGACGGAGGCCGACCATGTCCGCTGGATCCATGTCATCGCCGAGAAGAACCCGTTTCCCGATGTCGCCCGCTTCAATCTCACCCCGCGCAGCGGCCGGGCCGACATCCGCGCCACCTTGCGCCTCGCCACCTCGCAGAAGGTCGCAGTCGTCGCGGCCCTGAGCGGCGGTAGCTATGTCATGGCCGACGCCGACATCGTCGTGACGCTGAGCGCCTGCATCGACGGAGGCTGACCCGATGGCATCGTTCAACGCCCGCATCACCATGCCGGCAGAGGCCAAGGCCGGCGAGATCGTCGAAATCCGCGTCCTCGTCCGCCATCCAATGGATCGCGGCGGCCAGGTCGACGCCGAAGGCCGCATCGTTCCCCGCAAGATCCTGAACAGGTTGACCGTGACCTATGCCGGCGAGCCGGTCTTCCGCTACGATATGCACACCGGCGTCTCCGCCAACCCCTTCGTCAGCTTCACCACCCGCGCCGTGGAGACCGGCGACCTCACCTTCGAATGGCGCGAGGATGGCGGGGCGACTTTCACCCGCACCGCCCGTCTCGTCGTGACATGAGCGCCGCTGGCCGCGCCCTCGCCATAGCTCTGCTGGCGCTGGCCGGCGCCGCGTCAGCCGGAGAGATCAAGCCGGGCAGCACCTTCCTCTCAGCCCCGATGCAGCGCCAGCAGGAGGACGAGGCCCGCAACCCCGGCTGGCTCTGGGTCGAGCAGGGCGAAGAACTGTTCAGCCGCCGCGATGGTGCGAGCCCCACCTGCGTCTCCTGCCATACCGATCCCAGACAGGGTCTGCGCGGAGCGGCCGCCCGCTATCCCCAGGTCGACGCCGCCAGCGGCAAGCTGATCAATCTCGAAGGGCGCATCGAGCAGTGCCGGGTCGACCGGCAGAAACAGCCGGCCTTCGGCTATGAAAGCCAGGAATTGCTCGGCCTCACCGCCTATGTCGCCTCTCTCTCGAAGGGCGTGCCGCTGGCAGTCTCGGCCGAGGGCGCGGCCAAGCCCTTCTATGACACCGGCAAGGCCTTCTACGAACGCCGGCAGGGCCAGCTCAATCTCGCCTGCACGCAATGCCATGACGGGCTCGTCGGCCAGAAGCTGCGCGGCGACACGATCAGCTACGGCATCGGCACCGGCTACCCGGCCTACCGGCTCGAATGGAACGGGCTGGGGTCGCTGCACCGGCGCCTGCGCGCCTGCTCGCTCGGCGTCAGGGCGACGCAGTTCGATTACGGCTCGGACGAATACCTCGCGCTGGAGCTCTTTCTCGCCGTGCGCGCCAAGGGGCTCGCGCTGGAGGCGCCGGGTCTGCGGCGATAGGCCTTGGCGACAGTCGCGTGAGCCGTCACGATCCCGGCACAGTCCTGTCGGAGACGTCGTGGATGCTTCGCCTGCCTGCCTTCGTCGCTGCGTTCCTGATCGCCACGGCCGCCTTCGCTGAGCCCGACGCCGAGCCGCCGGCTTCGGCTGCTGGTGTGACCACGCCACCGCCCTTCGTGCTCAAGGGCACCGAGGTCAGAACGATCCGGGCCAAGGCGCTGCAGCGCGACTACGAGATCTTCGTCAGCCTGCCGGAATCCTATCAGAGTCAGCCGCGGCGCCGCTTCCCCGTGCTGTTCGTCACCGATGCCGACTATGCCTTCCCGCTGGTGCGCTCGATCGCGCGCCGCGTCGGCAACCGGGCCAGGGGGCTGGAGGAGTTCATTCTGGTCGGCCTGTCCTATTCGGTCGGCGACACCCCTGAATACAGCCGCCGGCGCGACTACACGCCGACGCCGAACGGCGAAAAGACGCGCGACCCGTCCGGCAAACCGCCGGTCTTCGGCGAGGCGGAAGGCTATCGCCACTTCCTCTCCGAGGAATTGATGCCCTTCGTCGCCGCGACCTATCGCACCGACACCACCCGCAGCATCTATGCCGGGCACTCCTATGGCGGGCTGTTCGGGCTCTATGTGCTGCTGAGCGAGCCGAAACTGTTCTCGCACTACATCATCGGCAGCCCCTCGCTCTGGTTCGACCAGAAGGTGCTGTTCCAGCGCGAGCGCGCCTATGCCGAGGCCAACAAGGAATTGAAGGCGAATGTGCTGATGGCGATCGCCTCCTACGAGACGATCGACAAGGCCTCGGGCGATCCGCGCTACAACGGCAAGACCGACATGATCGCCGATCTCAGGGAGTTCGAGCAGGCGCTGCGCTCGCGTAATTATCCTGGCCTCAAGCTCTCGAGCGAGATCATCCCCGGCGAGGACCACCTCACCGTCTTCCCCGCGATCGTCACGCGCGGGCTGCTCTGGGCTCTGCCGGCGAAGCGGGACTGAAGCCTTAGTCCTTCTTGTCCTTGCCGTTCTTCGGCTTGTCCTTGCCCTTGTCCCGGCCCTTCGGCTTCACCCGGTTCTGGAAGCTGGCATTGCCGAGCCCGGTGCCGATGGTCAGCACCGCCCAGTGCTCGACATCCTGCATGAAGGGCAGCTCGCTCAGCCCCTGGACGACGGCGTCGTTGTGCATGGTGACGACGGTGTCGTGCTCGCCGATCACCGGCGCCATCTCGCGGATGCTCTCGACCAGGTTGAAGCGGCTGCTCGACCAATTTCCCGGCAGGTTCTGGGCGCCGCGGTCGATCGCGCCGTCTGGCTCGATCAGGCCGGGGCAGCCGATGCCGATGAAGGGAGCGACGCGCAAACCTTCCTTGCCGGCGTGCGCGATCTGTTCGCGCAACATCTTGCCGAGCCGTCTCACCGCCTGCTCGCGGCTCGGCTCCTCGTCGGCATGGCGCCAGAGCTCGGTTTCCCAGACGCGCGCCTTGCTGAGGTCTGAGGCCTTGTCCTGGCGCAGTTCGACGATGCCGGCGCGGATATTGGAGCCGCCGATATCGACCGCGACCAGGCTGTCATAGGCCTCGAATATCCATTTCGGCGCGAGATGCGCGCTGCCGACCAGCCCGGCCTCGTCCGGGTGATGGCGCACCGGCACGAGCTCGATCGTATGGCCCTCCGTCTGCAGGATGATGCCGGCCCGCGCGATCGCCAGCTCGCCGATCCGGCTCTGCCGGAAGCCGCCGCCGACGACTATGCGCTCGACCGGACTCCACGCCTTCTGGCGCAGGAAGCGCCGGATCACGAAAGCGAGCGACTGGGCGAAGCGCTCGACCGCCGAAAGCACCAGCGCCGCCTCGCGGGCTTCGCCCTCTGTCAGAAGCTTGTCGAGTTCCGACTTGCTCGGCGTCTTGCCGGCATCCGCCAGCGGATCCTCTCCCACCTCGGCGAGATGGCCTCGCAATTCGGCGAGATGGTCCATGAAGGCGCTGCGGCTCGCCTTGTCGCCAAGAAAACCATCGGCATCACGGATTTCGAGATTATAGCTGGTGACGGTGACCGAGGGCAGCTCCTGCGCCCCATGCGGCCCGGTCGCGTTCGTCTTGCTCACTGCCACCACGGCCATCCCGTCCCCCGCATTGAAAGCATGCGAGGAGAACGAGCACGCCCCCCTGACGGTTCCTGTGCCGCGCCGCCGCATGCCCCGTCTGCGCTGCGGGCGGGGACATTCAACCTCCCAGCGATTGACCGCGCCCTGCCGTTTCGCCTCCATAGCCGGCGGCGCGGTTCGCGACCTGGGGGATGGACATGCTCGAAGTGATCGGCCGCTCGCTCGCGATCGGCATCGGCGCCACCGCATTGCTCGACATCTGGGCGCTTTTCCTCAATCGCGCTTTCGGCCTCCCGCTGGCGAACTGGGCGATGGTCGGGCGCTGGTTCGCCTATCTGCCGCGCGGTCGCTTCATGCACGACACCATCGCCGACACGCCGCCCGTCTCGAACGAGCTCGCGATCGGCTGGATCATGCACTATCTGGTCGGCGCCCTCTTCGCGGGAATCGTGCTGCTGTTCTGGGGCCTCGACTGGGCCCGCAACCCGACATTGCTGCCGGCCCTGATCGTCGGCGTGGTCACCGTCGGCTGCGGCTGGTTCATCCTGCAGCCCGGCATGGGTTTCGGCCTCGCTGCCAGCAAGCGCCCCAACGCCAACCAGGTCCGGCTGATCGGCCTGATCAACCATGTCGTCTTCGGCCTGGGCCTCTGGCTCGCCGCGCTGCTGATGCGCTGAACGGCACCTCCCGAACTTTCAAGGCAAGGACGAAACCCATGGCCGCGACCCTGTTCCAGAATGCCCGCATCGTCGACGGCACCGCGCCCGAGCGCGGAGCTCCGGTCTCCGTCCTGGTCGAGGGCGGGCTGATCCGCGAGGTCGGCAAGAGAGCCCGCTCCGACAAGGCGAAGGTGGTCGACCTCAAGGGCCGCACACTGATGCCCGGGCTGATCGACGCCCATGTCCACGTCATCGCCGGCCTTGCCGATCTCGGCCGCAATGCCGCTTTGCCCGACTCGCTCGTCACCGTGCGCTCGCTGGTGATCATGCGCGAGATGCTGCTGCGCGGCTTCACCACGGTGCGCGATGTCGGCGGCGCCGATTTCGGTCTGAAGCAGGCGACGCAGGAGCACGATTACCCGACGCCCCGCCTCGTCATCTCCGGCAAGGCGCTGAGCCAGACCGGAGGCCATGCCGATTTCCGCGGCCGCTATGACGACCGGCTCGCACCCGCCACGCGCCATCGCCTCGGCGCGCTCGGCCGCATCTGCGATGGCGAGGCCGAGGTTCGCCGCGCCGCGCGCGAGGAACTCAAGGGCGGCGCCGACTTCATCAAGATCATGGCCAATGGCGGCTGCGCCTCGCCGACCGACCCGATCCATTTCCTCGGCTTCTCCGTCGGCGAGCTGGAAGCGGTGGTCGAGGAGGCTCGCATGGCCGGAACCTATGTCTCCGCCCATGTCTATACCGACGAGGCGATCCGCCGCTGCGTCGAGGCCGGCGTGCACTCGCTGGAGCATTGCAACCTGATCAAGGCCGAGACCGCCAAGCTCGCTGCCAAGAACGGCGCCGTCGCCGTGCCGACCCTCGTCACCTATGACAAGCTCGCCAGCGAGGGCGGCAAGCTCGGCTTCCCGCCCGATTCCGTCGCCAAGGTCGAGTTCGTCCGCGCCGCCGGCATGGAATCCCTGGCGATCATGAAGCAGGCCGGCCTCGCCATGGCCTATGGCAGCGACCTGCTCGGCGAGATGCACCGCCACCAGTCGGAGGAGTTCGTCATTCGCGGCCGGGCCCTGCCGGCGCATGAGGTGATCGGCTCTGCCACCCATGTCGCGGCCAAGCTGCTGAAGCTCGAAGGCAAGATCGGTACGGTCGCGCCCGGCGCCTATGCCGACCTGATCGTCGTCGATGGCGATCCGCTGCAGGACCTGTCGCTGCTGACCCGCCAGGGCCGGCACATGCCTGTCATCATGAAGGCCGGTGCCTTCATCAAGCGCGCCCGGCTGGACTGAAGGCGCATGAAGCCCTGGACGCAGCTCGACGCCGCCCCGATCCCCGGCGGCGGCACGCTGAAGCTCATGCGCCGCGGCGAGGACGAGTTCTCGATCACGCTCGGCCATAACGAGTTGATGAACTCGCGCCTCAAGGGGTCGGAAGAGGCGCTTGCAACGCTCGCGATCGAGCGAACCGGGCAGCGCCCCGGCCTGCGCTTCCTGATCGGCGGGCTCGGCATGGGTTTCACGCTGCGGGCTGCGCTCGCCGCGCTGCCGAAGGATGCGGAGATCGTCGTCGCCGAATTGATTCCGGCGGTGATCGCCTGGGCGCGCGGCCCGCTTTCTCCGATCTTCGCCGGCTGCCTCGACGATCCGCGCGTCACGCTGCGCGAAGCCGACGTCGCCACGGCCATCCGCGAAGGTCAGGGCCGCTACGATGCGATCCTGCTCGACGTCGACAACGGACCGGACGGGCTGATGGTCGAGGCCAATGACCGGCTCTACGACCATGCCGGCCTCTCTCATGCGAAGGCAGCGTTGCGGCCCGGCGGCGTGCTCGCGGTCTGGTCGGCAGGACCGGACCGCAATTTCACCCAGCGCCTGCGCCAATCCGGCTTTACCGTCGAGGAGAAGACGGTGCGTGCCCGTGCCGGGGCTGGCGGCGCCAAGCACATGATCTGGCTGGCGGCCCCGCATGGAAACGGTGCTGCCACAGAGTCACCTCGCCCAGCCGGAAGAAGGCGGCGCTAGCGCTCGCCCAGCAGCCGAGCGAGACCGCCGGAAAGCCCGATTGTCGGTACCGCCGCCGGCAGCGCGAGATCGCCCTGAACCGGCTTCTGCGGCGGATTGCGCGCAGCGTCCAGCACCGCCGCGAAACCGGCCTGGACCGAGCAGATCACCGGCACGCCAACATCAGGCTCGACCCGCGCCGCCAGCCCGGCGAGCCCGGCACCGCCCAAAATCACCGCCTGCGCTCCGTCGCGCTCCACTGTCCGCCGGCAGGCGTCGGCCAGCAGCGCGATCGAACCGTCCGGATTGGCCGCGATATCGCCGCCGGTCGGCGCCACCGTCTCGACCGCCGCCAGCCGGCCGTCCAGACCAAGCGCGGCGGTGAATTCGGTCAGGATCGGCCCCCAGCGCTCACCGCCGGTGACGATCGAGAAGCGCCCGCCCTGCAGGGCCGCCTGTCGGCAGGCCGCCTCGGCCATGCCGACGACCGGGACCTCGGCGATCTCCTTCAGCGCCATCAGCCCGGGATCGCCGAAGCAGGCGAGATAGACCGCATCGCACTCGGCGCCATGTTCGGCGAAAGCATCGAGCGCGGCATGGCCGGCGATGGCACCGGCGCTACGGCTGGAGATGTAGCGCGCGCCGAAGCGGCCGGTCGCCGGCACGAGCTTGACATCGGCAGGTGTCATCGGCGCCAGCACGCGCAGGACCAGCTCGGTCATTTCGGGACTGGTGTTCGGATTGAGGACGAGGATGCGCAAGGTAATCTCAACGGGCGAGGTTGGCCCCCCGGACGCATGATCACTCCGAGGCAGCGCCCCTGAGCTTTGCAGCGCCTGTTTCCCCACGGCAAGGGCAACGGGCCCGCACTCTTCGCATGATCGTCACGCGGTCAGGGCCGGCTTGGGGACATCGCTCACCGCCCGCTCCGGAACCATCGCCCCGTGCTCGGGTTGCAGGTTCGACAGCCCTCACATTGGAGGATGGACCATGCCAGCCAAATCAAAGGCACAGCAAAAGGCGGCCGGTGCCGCACTCGCCGCCAAGCGTGGCGAGATCCCCAAGAGCGAACTCAAGGGTGCCTCGAAGTCGATGGCCAGGTCGATGACGGAGAAAGAGCTCGACGAAATGGCCTCGACCAAGCGCAAGGGCAAGCCGGAGCACGTGACCAAGTACTGATCCAGGTGCCGGCTGGCCTATCTGGCCGGCCGCTCGTGCCGGTAGACCAGATCGCCGGGGTCCGGCCTGTCGGCGCCGGCGTCCAGATGCGCCCCTAGGCGCTCCGCCACTGCGATCGAGCGCCGGTTGTGCGGATCGACATAGCTGACCAGCGTCTCGATACCGGGCTGCCCGAAGGCCCAGTCGCGCAGGGCGATGGCAGCTTCGCTGGCATAGCCCTGCCCCTCATGCCCGGCATAGATCAGCCAGCCGAGTTCCTTCTCCGGGAAGAGCGGCCCGTGATTGATACCGACCTGCCCGGCGCAAACCCCGCTTGGCAGGTCGATCATCAGCGCGCCATGGCCGAACAGCGCCCATTGCGCCACGTCATGGCAGAACAAGCCCCAGGCGCCGCGCCGGTCATAGGGGCCGCCCATATGCTGCGCCCGCTCGGAGGCGAGAAACGCGGCATAATCGGCGAAATCGCCCGCAACCGGCGCCCTCAGGATCAGGCGTTCGGTCCGAATCGTCGGCGGTGCGGTGGAAAGCAAGGTCGACCTCGGCATCGCCAGCGGCGGCGCGGCCGATCGGATCGGTAGCCGACCTGTACAGCGGAAACGGAAAACTGGCGTCCCGGAAGGGATTCGAACCCCTGACCTACGGTTTAGGAAACCGTTGCTCTATCCTGCTGAGCTACCGGGACGCACGTCCTTGCGTTTAGCATAAAGCCGATGCGGGTGAAGCCTTCCTTTGCAACGATCTTGCCGGTTCTCCTCGGCATGGCGGCCTCGGCCACCATGGCGCAGGCCGCGGATGACGCTTGCGCAACGGCGGAAGAGGCCGAGATTGTCCGCCTCGCCGGCCTCGACCGGCATGGCGACCCGCTGCTCGCCGACGGCCGGACCGTCAGGCTTGCCGGGCTGGCGCCGCGGCAGAATGACACCGAGCGCGAGCGCTTCGCCGCACAGCTCGCGCGCTGGCACGGCCACGAATTCCGGCTGGCCCCGCTTGGAGCGACGGATCGCTGGGGGCGCCTCCCAGCCCGCCTCCTTGCCACCGAAGACACCACCGCCTTCGCCGGCCAGCCCGATCTGAGCGCCGCCATTCTCGCTGCCGGTGCGGCACGACGCCTGCCCGAGCCGGGCCTCGCCGCCTGCAACGAGCTCTGGCGCAAGGCCGAGCCGCGGCCGGTAATGGCGGGCAAGGCCGGCAGCCCCGCGCCGGCCGCAACCCAGGGCAATTTTGCCGCAGTGGCCTTGCCGGTCATCGACGGCCATGATGCCATCGCGATGAAAGCGCAGGCGGGCCGGATCGTCGTGGTCGAAGGGCGTATCGCTGCCGTCGGAGAACGGCCGCAGCGGACCTATCTCAATTTCGAACGACGGCGCGGCGCCGGCGGCAGCATCGTGCTGTCGCGCGCTTTGTGGCGTGACTTGCAGCGCAGCGGCTGGACCGCCTCGTCGCTGACGGGTAAACGCGTGCGCGTCAGCGGTGTGGTCGAGGGGCGCGACGGCCTCCTGATCGAGGCGCAGACGCGTAGTGCACTTGAGCTGATCGATTAGGGGCCGATGCGGAGAGTTCAGCGACATCGTCAGCCGATCCGGGGACGCCTCGTCGCCACGCTGCTGCCGGCCCTGTTGCTGGCGGCCTGCTTCGGCGACCAGAACTCGGTCCTGGCACCACTCAACCAGCCGGGCGGCGAACCCGCACCCCGCGTCGCCAGCCTGCAGCGAGGCACCGACCGCGAGCATCAGCGCCTGCTGGCTGCCTTCGGTGGCGAATATCGCGCCCCGCAGGTCAAGGCCGAGCTGGAGGCGATCATCGCCCGCCTCGCCAAGGCCGGCGAGGGCCAGATCGGCACCTATGAGGTGACGATCCTCAATTCGCCGATCGTCAACGCCTTCGCCTTGCCGACCGGGCGGCTCTACGTCACCCGCGGGCTGCTTGCGCTGGCGAACGATTCCTCCGAGATCGCCTCGGTGATGGCGCACGAGATCGCCCATGTCACCGCGCGCCACGCCGTCGAGCGCGCCGAGATGGAGGCGGAATCGGCGCTGGTCAGCCAGGTCGTGGCGCAGGTGCTGAACGATCCGACGACCGGCGCCGCCGTCCAGCAGAGCTCCAAGCTCTCGCTCGCCCGCTTCTCGCGCCAGCAGGAACTCACCGCCGACCAGATCAGCGTGCGCAACATCGCCCGCGCCGGCTACGACCCCTATGGCGCCGGCCGCTTCCTGGTCTCTCTGGGCCGCAACACCAGCTTCCGGGCCGGCCAGCAGAGCAGCGGCGACAAGAAGCTCGACATCCTCTCCAGCCATCCTTCGACGCCCGAGCGCGTCGCCGCCGTCACCAATGGCGCCCGCCAGATCGGCGCGCCGGGCCTTGGCGAACGCGACGTTGCGCGCTGGCTGAGCGTTGTCGACGGCGTCGCCTTCGGCGACGACCCAGCCGATGGCGTCGTGCGTGGCCGCCGCTATCTCAACAGCGCCCTGCGCATCGCCTTCACCGCACCCGATGGCTTCGAACTGGAGGCCGCGCGCGAGATGGTGGTCGGCGTCAGCAATGACGGCTCGCAGGCGCTGCGCTTCGACTCGGTCGCACTGAAGGCCGGCCAGACGTTGGAATCCTACGTGGCGTCGGGCTGGATCGACGGCGTCACCACCGCCGAAGTGCAATCGCTGACCGTTGGCGGCCTGCCGGCGGCAGTGACCTCGGGCAAGGGCGCCGACTGGACCTTCCGCCTCGCCGCGGTCCAGGCCGGGCCGCGTGTCTACCGCTTCATCCTCGCCGCCAAGGGGCAAAGCGACCCCGAGCGCGCCATGCGCGCTCTGCTCGACAGCTTCCGCAATCTCAGCGCCAGCGACGCGCAATCGGTCAGCCCCTTGCGGATCCGGCTCGTCACCGCTGGCGCAGGCGACACGCCCGCCAGCCTGGCCGAGCGCATGGCCTCGACCGACCGGCCGCTGGAGCAGTTCCTGATCCTGAACGGGCTGGAACGCAATGCGAAGCTGACGCCCGGCCAGCGTTACAAGATCGTGAGCGAGTAGCGCGCAGCGCGCCGCTGCTTTCCGCGCGCTCTGTGCTAGCCTCCCGGCCTTCGTCAGGACAGGGAGGCAGCCATGGCGCTCGATCGCCGCATCGTCGAACTTTACGACGAATACACCCATAAGCCGCTCGACCGGCGCAGCTTCATGAACCGGCTGATCACCATCGCCGGCTCCGCCGCCGCGGCCGAGGCGGCTCTCGCCCTGCTGGAGCCGAACTACGCCCAGGCCCAGCAGGTCGCTGCCGACGATGCGCGCATCGAGAGCAGGCGCATCGACGAGACGATCGGCGGCGTCAGGCTCAAGGGCTATCTCGTCACGCCGAAGGCTCCGGCCAAGCGCGGCGGCGTCGTCGTCATCCACGAGAACCGTGGCCTCAACCCGCATATCGAGGACGTCACCCGTCGCGCCGCGCTCGCCGGCTTCAGCGCGCTCGGGGTCGATTTCCTCACCCCCCTCGGCGGCACGCCGGCCGATGCCGACGCCGCCCGTGCCCTGTTCCCGCAGCTCAAGCCCGAGGATGTCGTTGCGCAAGGGCGCGCGGCGCTGGCCTTCCTCAAGGCCCGGCCGGATACGACCGGCAAGGTCGGCGCGGTCGGCTTCTGCTGGGGCGGCGGCGCGGTCAACGACCTCGCAGTTAGCGCCCCGGAGCTCAATGCCGGCGTCGTATTCTATGGCCGCTCCCCCGATCTCGCCAAGGTGCCGCAGATCAAGGCCCGGCTGCTGATCCAGCAGGCCGCTCGCGACACCCGCCTGGTCGAGGGCCTGCCGGCCTATGAGGCGGCGCTGAAGGCAGCCGGTGTCAATTACCAGGCGATCGTCTACCCGGAGGTCGACCACGCCTTCCACAACGACACCAGCGCCGAGCGCTACAACGCCGCGGCCGCCAAGCTCGCCTGGGAGCGGACGGTGGCTTTCCTGGGGGCGGAGACGGGCGCCGCCTGACATGAAAAAGCCCGGCGGATCGCTCCGCCGGGCTCTTCCTATCCGATAGCGGAAAGCTGCCTCAGGCAGCCTCCTCCTGCAGGTCGTCGTCGCCATCCTCGGCATCGGCCGCCTCGGCGGCCTCACCCTTGCCGGCGCGGCGCGGCGACTTGGCGAGCTGACCCTCGATCTTCTTCAGCGCCTCGGTCTCGGTGATCTCCTCGACGGCCGAGATCTCACGGGTCATCCGGTCGATCGCCGCCTCATAGAGCTGGCGCTCGGAATAGGACTGCTCGGGCTGAGCCTCGGAGCGATAGAGATCGCGCACCACCTCGGCGATGGCGACGAGATCGCCGGAATTGATCTTGGCTTCGTATTCCTGGGCGCGGCGCGACCACATGGTGCGCTTGATCCGGGCGCGGCCGGTCAGGGTCGAGAGCGCCTTGCCGACGATGTCGGTGTCGGCGAGCTTGCGCAGGCCGACGCTCGCCGCCTTGGCGGTGGGCACGCGCAGGGTCATCTTGTCCTTGGCGAAGCTGACGACGAACAGCTCGAGCTTGAAGCCCGCGACTTCCTGCTCCTCGATCGCCGTGATCTGACCGACGCCATGGGACGGGTAGACGACGAACTCGCCCGTCTTGAAGCCCTGGCGCACAACAGTCTTCTTCGCAGTGGACATGCCGTTTCGACTCCTGCATCTCTCCGCCGGAGCGGAGACGCGACTTTCAACCGCTGGCCGGGATGACCGGCGGCACTCTGCCTGACACGACGGGTAAGCCTTCTGGCTCGTCTCCGGCGCAACACGCTCCCACAGCCGATCGTTTCTTGCGAACCGCCAGACACGAAGACAATCACACCCCGGGCATTCTGACCGGTGGTGCACTGCTGTCGTTTCAGGGGGTGCCCCGTTTGTGTGACCTCGCAGGGGCAGGCGGAACGAACTCGACTGTGGCTTGTGGATACCACAAAAATCGCGCCGAATCAAAGGTAAACGGAATGCAAACACCGCCGGGCCGCGTTGCGGCCGGCTATGGTTAACCTCGATTCGAGTCTGACGGAGGGTAAGCCTCAGTCACCGTCGCCGGGATTTGGCGACAGAAGCTCGAGCTTGTTTGGCACGCCGTCGAACTCCTTGGCGTCGGCCGGCGAGTCCTTCTTCTGCGTGATGTTGGGCCAGCTCGCGGCGAACTTCGCATTGAGCTGCAGCCAGCTGTCGAGACCGGGCTCGGTGTCCGGCTTGATGGCCTCGGCCGGGCATTCCGGCTCGCAGACGCCGCAGTCGATGCACTCGTCGGGATGGATGACGAGAAAGTTCTCGCCTTCATAGAAACAATCGACCGGACAGACTTCGACGCAGTCCATATACTTGCACTTGATGCAGTTCTCGGTGACCACATAGGTCATGGCGCTGTCCTTCCAATCGGCCGGCGCTTCTTTAGAGCCGGTCGAGAGAATGTTTCAAGGCCCTGTCACGACCGGAAACGAGATCAAACTTCCATCGAAACAAGCGTTTCGAGAAGATTCTTCGCGATGCCGCTGACGCGTCCCGCGCAGCTTCCGCGTTATCCCTTCGGCTCCTCCGGCGCAAGCGACTGATCGCCGCGTTCGCCGCCGTTCAGGACCTCATACAGCGTCTGCGCCTGCTCGTAGGAGCCGCGTCGCTCGGCAAATGCGGTGACGCGCACCACCAGCGTCGCATGCGGCAAAGCCAGCGTCAGCACATCGCCCGGCTTCACACCGAGCGCCGGATTCTCGACGCGCTTGCTTGCAATCCGGACATGCCCGTCCTCCACCAGCCGCACAGCGGCGGGGCGGGTTCGCGCAAAGCGCGCGAACCAGAGCCATTTGTCGAGGCGTTGCCGATCGTCCCGCAAGCAGCCTCCCTACGCTGTGTATCAGCCCTTGCGCCCGTCATTGCCCTCGAGCTGGGCCTTCAGGGCGAGCAGCTTGGCGAAGGGCGAATCCGGATCGGGCTGGCGCTCGGCCGGGCGCGGCCTGACCGGCTGCTGGAAGCGCTGCTCCTTGCCGCCACGCTCCTCGCGACGCGGACCGCCGCCGGGGCGGCCGCCGTCACGCTTGAACTCGGGCCGCGGACCGCGCTCGGGGCGCCCGTCACGTCCCTGGGCATTGCGACCAGCGCCTTCCTGCGCCGCAGGCCTGCCACCCTCGCCGCCGGCCGGGCGCGGGCCGTTCCAGCCACCCTCGCGCCAGCGATTGCGGTTCGGAGGACGCTGCCCGCCCGGCTTGCCTTCACCACCTTCCGGAGCGGAAGTGGCCTCGGCGGCAGCACCGGCGCGACGGTCGGGCCGGCGGCCGCGCTGCCCCTGCTCGGGGCGACGGCCGCCCTGGTGGCGATGCGGCCGCCAGATCTCGATCAGCTCAGGCTCGGCCGCGGGAGCCGCTTCGGTGGCCACGGCAGGCTCGGCCGCCGTCTCGGCTTCCGCCGGAGGTGCAGCTTCCGCCGCAGGCTCGTCGCCCGGCAGAGCCAGGGTCGACATCGCATCGGCGGGGACCGGTTCGACCGGACTGGCGGACTCGTCCGAAGCTGGAGCCGCAGCGATCTCCGCATCGGTCAGGATCGGAGCATCCGGGGTTTCGGCAGCCGGAACAGCGCTGTCCGCCCCTTCAGCGGCAGCCTCGACCTCGGCAGAAGGCTCTTCGTTGAGCGCGTCGGCCGCCTCGGCGACAGTCTCCACCGGGACTGCCGGCGCGGTCGCGGCCGGCGCGGGCGCAACAGCGAGCGGCACCGTGATCGCCGGGCCCGGACGCTTCTGCGAGACATAGCCGAGCGAGCGCAGGATCGAGGCGAAATCCTCGCCGGCGCAGCCGACGAGCGAGGTCATCGCGCCGGTGGCGACGAAGCCGTCCTGATCGGCAGCGCCGACCGGCGGCTGGCCGAGCGTCACGCCGGGACGATAGGCGATCGCCGGACGGATCAGGTCGGCAAGGCGCTCCAGGATATCGACGCGCACGGCGCGCTCGCCGCAGACGCGATAGCCGGCGGCGCGATAGAGCCCCTTCGGGACCTCCTTGTTGGCCGGGAACGAGGTCCGGCCAGAGGAGGCGAGGTGCGAGATGTCGTCGAGCCCGGCGGTCTCCGGATTGCCGTGCTTCAGCGCCCAGAGCTGGGCTGCGAGCGCGCGCGGCGCCGGCTTCAGCAATGCCGGGACATAGAGATGGAAGGCGCCGAAGCGGATGCCGAGCTGGCGCAGGCCCGCCCGCCCTTCCTGGTCGAGCGTCTTCATCTCCTCGGCGACCTTACTGCGCTCGAGCACGCCGAGCGCCTCGGCCGCCTGATAGGCGATGCCGCGGGCAATGCCGCTGACGCTTTCGGCGTTCTCCAGGATCTGCAGCGGGCCGAGCAGCTTGGTGACGTGATGCTTCAGCCAGGCGGCCAGCCTCGTCTCGATCTGCTCGCGGGCCTGGGCCGGCAGGTGATCGTCGATCATCAGGCGCAGGCGCGGCTCAAGCACCTTCTCGCCGGCGGTCAGGCGCGCCACAGGCTCGCCGATCCAGCGCACCAGCCCATCATGCGAGAGCACGAAGGCATCGTCGCCGGCCAGCACGACGCGCGAGGCGCGTGCTTCAAGCTCGCCAGCCAGCGCTTTCAGCGCCGCAGCGTTCAGAGCCTTCGCTTCCGGCCCACCCGCCTTCGGGTCGGCCGTGAAACGGAAGCCCTGCAGCAATCCGACATGCTGACCCTCGACCAGGACATCGCCGGTCGCGGTGACTTCGGCCTCCAACATCGCATTCTCCCGCAGGCGACGCATCAACACGCTCGTACGCCGATCGACGAATCGGCTGGCGAGCCGTTCGTGCAAAGCATCCGACAGCCTGTCCTCTACAAGACGAGCCACCCCCTGCCAATGCTCAGGATCAGGCAACCAGTCCGGACGGTTGGCAACATAGGTCCAGGTCCGCACCTGGGCGATGCGGGCCGAAAGGGTATCGATCTCGCCATCGACCCGGTCGAGGGCTGCCAGTTGACCGGCATACCAGTCCGGATCGAGCCGGCCATGGCGCATCAGGCGCAGATAGAGCGTCGTCGCCAGCTCGGCATGCTGCATCGGCGCAATCTTGCGATAATCCGGCAGGCCGCAGACTTCCCAGAGCCGCGACACCGCCGGCTTGCCCTGCGCCAGCCGCGAGACGTCGTGATCGCGCGCCAGATTCTCCAGCGTCGTCATGTCCTCGGCGATCAGCGCCCGCGTCAGCCCCGGTTCCTGTGGCTGGATGTTGAGGCTGTCGAGGAGCCCGGGGATCGAGCGCAGGTCGAGATCGGAGTTGCGCCATTGCACCTGGCGCACCGATTCGAAGCGATGATCCTCGATCGCCTCGACCAATTCCTGCTCGAAGGGCGGCGCGCGCCCGGTCGTGCCGAAGGTGCCGTCGCGCAGATGCCTGCCGGCCCGGCCGGCGATCTGGCCGAACTCGGCCGGATGCAGCTTGCGGTAATGGTGGCCGTCGAACTTGCTGTCGCCGGCGAAGGCGATGTGGTCGACATCGAGGTTGAGCCCCATGCCGATCGCGTCGGTGGCGACGAGATAATCGACATCGCCCGACTGGTAGATCTCGACCTGGGCGTTGCGTGTGCGTGGGCTGAGCGCGCCCAGCACCACGGCCGCTCCGCCCTTCTGCCGGCGGATCAGCTCGGCGATGGCATAGACCTCCTCGGCCGAGAAGGCGACGATCGCCGAGCGCCGCGGCAGGCGGGTGATCTTGCGGTCGCCGGCAAAGGACAGGTTGGACAGGCGCGGACGCGAAACGACGTTGACGCCCGGGACGAGCTGCTCGACCAGCGGCTTCATCGTGCCGGCGCCGATCAGCATCGTCTCCTCGCGGCCGCGATGATTGAGCAAGCGATCGGCGAAGACGTGGCCGCGATCGAGGTCGGCAGCGAGCTGAATCTCGTCGATCGCGACGAAATCGACCACGAGATCGCGCGGCATCGCCTCGACCGTGCAGACCCAGAAGCTCGGCCGTTCGGGCTTGATCTTCTCCTCGCCGGTGATGAGGGCGACGGCATGGGGCCCGACCCGATCGACCACGCGTTGATAGACTTCGCGCGCCAACAGGCGCAGCGGCAGGCCGATCATGCCGGTGGGATGCGCGACCATCCGCTCGATGGCGAGATGGGTCTTGCCGGTATTGGTCGGGCCGAGCACCGCCGTGACGCCGCGGGCGCGGAGCGAGGGCGGAAGAGAGCGGGTTTGGATCAAGACGCTGGAGCTTTCCTGCAGCCTGCGCGGCGAAACGCCGGGCCAGCCCTACCGGGATGGGCCACCCGAAGGCAACCCGATCCGTGAACAGAACGAGTCCGGAACGAAGCGAGGCCGAATCGCTGACTCCCGCAGAATCAGGTTTCGTTCACGGCGAGATATTGCGGCAAGCGATTCATAAACCACAAGATTTTGAATCGATTTCATTTCCATCCTTCGCCGACTTGCGCGCGCGAGGGCCGCTTTCGCTCATGTAGGGCGTTCCGACGCTAGAACGAGGGGTGGCATGCCGAATGGGTCCCGCGAGCCGAGGCTCGATGCGTCACTTGACATCAATACGTACGTACGTATTGATGTTCATCATGAGCAAACAATCCCTTCGTCCGAACCTCATCGCCGCCGGCCACGACCTGTTCTGGCAGAACGGCTATGCCGCCACAGGCGTGCGCGAGATCGTCGCTGCAGCCGGCGCCAGCCCCGGCTCCTTCACCAATCATTTCGCCTCGAAGGAGGAGTTCGCCGGCGAGGTACTGGAGCGCTACTTCGCCTATGTCTGCGGACTGGTCGACGAGGCCCTCGCCGAGGACGGGCTGCCGCCAGCCGCCCGCCTGCGGCGCTATCTCGACATCATCACCGGCAAGCTCGAGGAAGCCGACTGGAGCCGCGGCTGCATGGTCGGCAATTTCAGCCTGGAGACCGCGCCGACCAGCGAGCCTCTGCGCGAAAAGCTGGCCGACATCTTCGTGCGCTGGCGCCGGCCCTTCGCCGCCTGCATCGCGCAAGGCCAGGCCAGTGGCAAGATCAGCGATGCCTTCAGCGCCGACGACCTCGCCGACGTCCTGCTCACCTCCTGGCAAGGCGCGATGCTGCGCATGAAGGTCGAGCGCGACCCGGCCCCGCTTGAGCGCTTCAAGACGATCATTTTCCCCCTCCTGTTCGGAAAGGCCTCGTGATGACCAACATTTCAGAAGCACCGATCACCGCCACCCGCCACGAGATTCCGGTCCTCGATTCGACCATGTCCTATGTCGCGGCGGGCAGGCAGGGGCCGACCGTGCTGCTTCTGCACGGCAACCCGACCTCGTCCTATATCTGGCGCAACATCATCCCGCGGATTGCGCCGGTCGCACGCTGCATCGCGCCCGACCTGATCGGCTATGGCCAGTCCGGCAAGCCCGACATCGCCTATCGCTTCGCCGATCAGGTCCGCTATCTCGACGCCTTCGTCGCGGCACTGCGGCTCGATCGCCTCGTCATCCTGGCGCAGGACTGGGGCACGGCGCTCGCCTTCCACCACGCCTCCCGCCGGCCGCAGAGCATGCTCGGCCTCGCCTTCATGGAATTCATCCGGCCCTTCGCCGACTGGGACAGCTTCCATCAGCGCCCGCAGGCGCGCGAGCTGTTCAAGGCCTTCCGCACGTCCGGAAAGGGCGAGACGCTGATCCTCGACGACAACATCTTCATCGAGCGTATCCTGCCGGGCTCGGTACTACGCCAGATGACCCCGGAGGAACTGGCCGCCTATCGCCAGCCCTTCCCGACGCCGGCTTCGCGCCGGCCGATCCTGCGCCTGCCGCGGGAGTTGCCGATCGCCGGCGAGCCTGCCGATGTCTTTGCGATCAGTACCGCCGACCACGCCGCCTTGCGGGCCTCGACCTATCCCAAGCTACTGTTCTCAGGCGATCCCGGCGCGCTGATCTCTCCGGAGCAGGCGCGTGAGTTCGCCGCCGGCCTGACGAATTGCCGCCTCGTCGAACTCGGCCCGGGCGCGCATTACCTGCAGGAAGATCACCCCGAAGCGATCGGCGACGCCGTCCACGATTGGCTCATCGAGATCGGCGCCGCGCAAGCGCCGGAGACCCACGGCCAGCAGGCGGCTGCCGGCTGATCAGTCCGCGAACACCTCGGCCAGCACCTGCGCGGCTTCGTCCGGCGCCTCGACATGGACGAAATGGCCGGCGCTCTCGCAGAAGGTCACCTGCACATCGTCGAAATAGTGCGACAGGAAAGTCGACCAGTCCGATTTCAGGATCGGGTCATGCCGGCCCCAATGCACCCGCGTGCGCTGATGGATCGGCACGGACGGCGCCGGGTGGCCATCGATCGCGGCGATCCGCGCCGCGTTCTGGCTGCGATACCAGTCGAATCCGCCGCGCAGATTGCCGGGCTTCATGAAATTCTCGACCCAAAGATCGAAGACCGGCGCGAAGGCATCCTTGCGATGACACCAATGCGTCAGGAAATGCCCGAGATAGAGCGCGCAGGCCTCGCGGCTGGAGCCGATCAATTGCTCCGCCAGCGGCAATTGCTGGAAGGACTGATACCAGATCTCGTTGATGTGGCCGTCGCGGACCCAGGCCGATCCGACACTCGGCGTCGGGCAGTTGAAGAACAGCAGCTTCTCGACCCGCTGCGGATGGCGCCGCGCCAGCCCTTGCGCGACATAGGCGCCGACATCGTGGCCGACGACGCCGACCGGGCCGGTGCCGAGTGCCTCCAGCAGCGCCGCCATGTCGTCGGCATGGGCGTTGGCGCCGACATCGCTGCGCGGTGCCGATGACTTGCCGCTGTCGCCGAAGCCGCGCAGATCGGGCGCGATCAAACGGAACTCGCCATGCAGGCGGTTCATCACCGGCAGCCAGCTCATCCAGAACTCCGGCCAGCCATGCAGGAGCAGCACAGCCGGTCCGTCGCCGACCTCGGCGACGTGAAGAACGGTGTCGCGAACGATGACCTGACGGTGCCTGAGGCCGGGCGGCAAGGCGAAATCGCTGGACATGACAGCTCCGGAAGCGAATCGCCGGGAAGGCTAGCGCCTCGAACGAGCGTTCCGCAATCCATGGGACGGCGAAGCCCGCATGCGCGGCGGGTCGAGGTGGGACGAGCGCCACACCGTCACCTCGCCCGAGGGCGGCAAGACCACTTGCGAAACCTCGGACCGCACCCAGACGATCCGCGACGGCGGACCGGATGGCGAAGTCGTCTCGCGCTCGACCTGGACCGAGCGCGGACCGGAACGCGAGGCGACGGTGCAGCAGGTGTTTGCTCAGGAAGGAGTTCGCAGAGCCGTCAGCGCTGCGGGCACTATCCTGTTGGGCTGGCTCTCCCCCAGCGACGACATCGACGGTCAGCGAACCGTCATGGGCTTCGTGCCGCGCGAGTATCAACCGGGCAAGAGCGGGCAGATGGATCTCTGCCTTCGTTGGGAAGCCAGGGGAAGAGGAAGTCAAAGATGCCTGCAAAAAACTCGAAACTGTTCAGGAGCTGGCCAATCGCGCTGGCCGTGCCGCAGGCGAGCCGGGGAATTTTTCATCCATGGCAACCTACGGCACCAACGTCCACGTTCGTTTCAAGGATTTCGTTGAGAGCCTAAAGAACGAGAATTTCCGCGCTGAGCGATCTTTCCTGAAGGAGGCGGCCGATCCGACCAGCAGAGACGAACTTGATATCGGTTATCCACGTTCGGTGCGTGTTGATGCCTACGAGTACAGACCGGAGAGCGGAACGCTCTGTGTCTATGATCTAAAAACCGGCCGGCGAGGCCTCTCAGTCCCGCGCTCCGACATTCTCGCGACTGCCGCTTATCTCGGTATAAGAGACGTCCGCCGTGTCATCATGCTCGAAGTCAGGCCTCGCAAATGACGACGAAAAAGCAGATCAACCGGCTTCTGGGCGAGTTGTTGGAGCGCAATCCGGATCTTGCCCAATCCGAGCGCTTCGTCATCGTCAAACCGCTCCGCCACGTGATGCGCTCGATCTCGATCGGCCGTGGCATCGAAGCCGACGGCCCTCAATTCCTCTGCTCGATAGGTCATTTCTTCGACCCCAGGGCCAACCGGCAAGGCATCACCCTCGATCGCTTCTTCACGGCGCACGGTGCGCCGCATCGCTGGACGGAACCCGGCATGCACGCCGCCTTTATCGAAGCCTGCGAGACCCGGATTCTTCCAAAGATGCGCAACGTCAACACGATCGAGGATATGCTTCGTTTCAGAACCCACGGCTCGAGCGAGTTCAGGGCGTCCGTTAGATTCGTCATCCATCAGATTCACTTCGCGGCAGCCTATGGCCGCTTCGAGCGCGCCTTGCGTCGTTTCGAGCGCATCAAGCATTGGGATCGCTCCCGCATGTCCTGGCGCCGGCCCGAATTCGAGCACGTCGCAGACGAGCTTGTGCCGTTGATGCGGGCAGATGACCGCGACGGCGTCATCCGCCTTCTTCATCACTGGGAGGAGGATCGCGTCCGCCGCTTCGGCTTGGAATCGATCTACGAACCCACGCCCTTCCCGCTCGAACTGGCGGCGGGCGCCTGAGTTCAGTTCCGCGTCGCGGTCGCCGTCACGCCGGGATCGACCTTGAAGCTCGAGGCCTCGATCACCGCGGTGCCGATCATTGTCTTCACGGAGATGCGCACCGGCAGCATCATGTTCGTCCCGGCAACGGGAGCGAGCCAGGTCGAGATCTCCTTGTTCTCGGCCATGAACTTGGTCGAGGGGCGCAGGGAGCGGTGGCCGGCGATCGGCACATAGCGCGCCTGGCAGACCGAGACCGGGCCGCTATAGCCGTCGATCTTGATCTCGCGGGTGCCGGAATAGCTCAGCTTGATGTCGTAGCGCGCCGCGCCGTCGAAGATCGCCAGCGTGCGATTGCAGGCCGCTGCGCCGCCAGTGCGGCCGGAAGCCTCGACCGGCATCAGGAAGGCGCTGAGCGGGTCCATGATGTTGCGCTGGTGCTCGTCCTTGAGCGGGACGCGATCGGGCTTGGCGTCGATCGGCGGCTCGATCGCCAGCGCCTGCACGGCATTGCCGCCGAGCGCCATGCGCACCGTGCGGCTTTCGCTGGAATTGGCCGAGGACACCGCGAAGGCTGTCGGCGAGAGCCGGCTGCCGTTGAGGTTGCCGGTCGCGGTGCCGGAGCCGCGCCCGCCGGTGAAGCTGCCGACGAGGCCGGTCAGCTTGGCGGTGGCGTCGAGCTTGTAGCTGCCGCCGTCGATACCACCGGCGAGATTGGCCTTGCCGAGCGAGAGGCCGAGCAGGCGGACGTCATAGGTCGCATCGAGCGAGGCCGCCTGTGCGGCCGGCACCGGCAAGGCGAGCATCAGCACCGCGACGAAGGCGCTGCTGACAGACGACAAGGCGAGCTTCATCGTGAGGCTCCGGAGCGCGACGGACATCGTCGCATGCACTGAGATTCGGTCCGAATCGTGACTGGTTATCGTCAGCTTGGCGGGATAATGGTTACCGAGATGTTTCCGGGCCGTTTGCGCAAGGCCTGCCTTGACGGGCTGTCATCGGCCCGTTATAGACCGCCCACTTCAATTTGACTTCCGGTGCTCGCCTGCCGGCACGTCGCGTGTCGGCATTTTGCGTTGAGTACTCGGAGATTTTGGGAACACGATCATGGCCCGCCGTTGCGAACTGACCGGGAAAGCCACCCTGACCGGCCACCTCGTCAGCCACTCGAACCGCAAGACCAAGACGGTCTTCCGGCCGAACCTCGTCAACGTCACGCTCCAGTCGGATACGCTCGGCCGTTCGATCCGCCTGCGCGTCTCGGCGAACGCGCTGCGCACTGTCGACCATCGCGGCGGCCTCGACGCCTTCTTGGTCAAGGCTCCGGCCGGCGAGCTGTCGACCGGCGCGCTGGCGCTGAAGCGCGACATCGAGAAGAAGCTCGCCGCCAACTGAGCGCGGGCTTCCCTCGGGATTGAACGAAGCGGCCGCAAGGCCGCTTTTTTCGTTTGAATTTGGTCCGTCATTCTCGGGCGGAGCGAAGCGCAGACCCGAGAATCTCCTGACGAGAAGGCGCTGATCGGAGCCTCATCCGGCCTGAGATGCTCGGGTCAAGCCCGAGCATGACGCGCACTGTTACTGCGCCAGCTCGAACTCCAGCAGCACCGTCCGCTGCAGGAAGGTCGAGAAATTATCGTCCGAGATCAGGGTGACGATCGTCCGCCCGCCCTCCAGGTGGACCGCCATACCCTCCATATTGTCGATCTCCTGGCCGAGATCGGCCTCGATCAGGATCGGCCCGTCCAGCTTCGCCCCCGGGCGGATCGTGCTGCCGGCGATGCGGCGGATGCGCATGCCGACACCGCGCAGCGGCTTGTACCAGCGCTCCAGCAGCAACATGTCGCCGCCGGGCAGGAAGGCGAGGTCGGTGATGTCGTAGCCGTCGCGGCGGATCACCTGCAGCGTGCCCGGCTGACGCCCGCCGAGGATGAAGCCCGTGGTCGGCTCGTCCTCGCGGCCCGAGCGCTCTGAGATCGCGATCAGCGCCCCGCCAAGCGGATGCCCGGCCGGCAGCACGCCGAGCGCCTCGAAGCCGCGATTGCTCGGCAGGCGCTTTGCCGCCGGGGGCACCGGCACGAGCTGTGCCCGCGCCTCGACGCCGTGGCGGGCCCAGTCGAAGCGCAGGATGTCATGGGTGCGCTCGACGCCGATGAAGGCGGTGCCGCCCTGGATCGCCAGCGATTCGGTATCGAAATAGCGCGAGCGATGCAGCGGCTTGCCGGACGCCCCGAGGATCGGCGCGAGCTCAGCCTCCTCCAGCCCGGCGAGCTTGCCCTGCTTGCGAGCGACCCTTGCCGTCAGCCAGAAGCCGTTGTCGGTGATCGCGACGATTCTATCGCCGTCGGGCGAGCGCCACAGCCCGGAGAATCCGCCGAACCGGGGATGGCTTCCGGTGAGCTGGAGGCCGCCGCGGAAGGTCAGCTGGCCGAAGCGCGTCTTCGTCGCAGTGCCCGGCTCGAAGCTCACGATCGGCCGGGCGGAGATGCTGACCGGGACGCGCCCGGGCTCGAGGCTCTGTGCTCGTGCGGACAGGCTGAAAGCCGCCGCGCCGAGGCCGGCGAGGGCGCTACGGCGGCTGAGACTCATTGCAGGCGGCGCGAGCCCCGCGAACCTGCCCCGCCGGCATCCTCCTCGAACAGCTCCGCCAGCTTCTCGGTCATCACGCCGCCGAGTTCCTCGGCGTCGACGATGGTGACGGCGCGGCGATAATAGCGGGTGACGTCGTGGCCGATGCCGATCGCGATCAGCTCGACCGGCGAACGCGTCTCGATCTCGGCGATGACATGGCGCAGATGCCGTTCGAGATAGCTGCCGGCATTGACCGAGAGGGTGGAATCGTCGACCGGCGCGCCATCCGAGATCACCATCAGGATCTTGCGCTGCTCGGAGCGGCCGAGCAGGCGCTTATGCGCCCAGTCGAGCGCCTCGCCGTCGATGTTCTCCTTGAGCAGCCCCTCGCGCATCATCAGCCCGAGATTCTTGCGCGCGCGCCGCCATGGCGCGTCGGCGGCCTTGTAGATGATGTGGCGGAGATCGTTGAGGCGGCCGGGATTGGCCGGCTTGCCCGATTGCAACCAGCTTTCGCGCGACAGGCCGCCCTTCCAGGCGCGGGTGGTGAAGCCGAGCAGCTCGACCTTGACGCCGCAGCGCTCCAGCGTTCGCGCCAGGATGTCGGCGCAGGTCGCCGCCACCGTGATCGGCCGACCACGCATCGAGCCGGAATTGTCGATCAGCAGCGTCACCACGGTGTCGCGGAAATTCGTGTCCGATTCCTGCCGGAAGGAGAGCGGCTGGAACGGGTCGATGATGATGCGCGGCAGGCGCGAGGGATCGAGCGCGCCCTCCTCCAGGTCGAACTGCCAGGAGCGGTTCTGCTGCGCCATCAGGCGGCGCTGCAGCCGGTTCGCCAGGCGCGCGACGACGCCCTGGAGATGCGCTAGCTGCTTGTCGAGATAGGCGCGCAGGCGCGTCAGTTCCTCGGCGTCGCAGAGTTCCTCGGCCGTGACGATCTCGTCGAACTTCTGGGTATAGGCCTTGTAGTCGGTCTGCGGCCGATCGTTGGCGCGGCTGTCGCGCGGGCGCGGCGCTTCGCCGGCCTCCTCGGCCTCGGAGCTCTCGTCTTCCTCGTCCCAGTCGCCGGCCGGCGCATCGGCGGCCTCGGAGGCGCCTTCCTGCAATTCCTCGGCGGCGTCCTCGCTGGTCTCGGTCTCCGAGCGCTCGCCCTGGCTCTGCTGCTCGGCCTCGCCCTGCTCCTGCTGCTGGTCGTCGGAGGACTGGTCCTGATCGTCCTCGTCCTCCTCGGCATCGTCGCCCTGGCTCGACTGCTCGGCCATGTCGAGCGAGACGAGCAGGTCGCGCACGGTGCGGGCGAAGGCGCGCTGATCCTCGATCGACTTCGCCAGCCGATCGAGATCGTCGCCCGCCTTCTCCTCGATCTGCTCGCGCCAGAGATCGACCAGCTTCTCCGCCGCCTTGGGCGGCTTCAGCCCGGTCAGGCGCTCGCGCACCATCAGGGCGAGCGCATCCTCCAGCGGCGCATCGGCACGATCGGTGATTTCCTCATAGCGACCGCCACGATGATAGCGGTCCTCGAGCATCGACGAGATATTGCTGGAAACACCGCTCATCCGGCGCGAGCCGACGCTCTCGACCCGGGCCTGCTCGACCGCGTCGAAGACGGCACGGGCCGCATCGCCCTCGGGCGCGGCGCGACGATGAACGGCGGCATCGTGGCAGGCAAGGCGCAGCGCCATCGAATCGGCATGGCCGCGCAGGATCGCGACATCATTGGCGGTGAGCTTGCGCGGCGGCTCCGGCAGGCGGGCGCGCTCGCCGACCAGCGAGGGTTTGTCGGCAGCGAAGACGATCTCCATCTCCGGCTTGCGCGCGATCGCCTTCATCGCGCCCGAGACCGCCCGCTTCAGCGGCTCGGCCGGCGCTTCCTTCGGGGTTCCGGGCTTGCGATTGGAGATGCTCACGACTGATCCTCTACGCGCTGCATGATCAAAGCACCTTCCTGAAACGGAACCAGGTCATGCCCGCTTCAGGACAATCCTCGATCTGCCCATACGCAAAATAACCGTGCATTTTATAGAAAGCCGGTGCCTGGAAGGAAAACGTATCGACGAGGACACCTCTGGCCCCGCGGCTTCTCGCCTCCGTTTCCGCCCGCTTCAGCAACGCCGTGCCGAGCCCGCTCCGGCGGAAGCGCTCATCCACCCAGAGCAGGCTGATATGCATCCACTCGCCGATCGCCTCGGCCATCAGTCCGCCGCGCACGCTTCCATCGACATTCGCGGTGGCGGCAAATGCCTTGGGTGAGCGGCCGTGCATATGCTGGCGATTGAAGCCCTCGAGGCCTGCTGCAATGATTTTCTTTGCGGCGCCATAGGTGGTCTCGACCCGGACCGAAACAGCGTCAAGCGTGGCGCGCTGCTCGGCCGGCGCCCGCTCGATCTGCCTCAGCTCGCGATCGGGGATGCTCATAGCGCCTTCATGAAGTGGTGGAAGCTCTGGCCGGCGACCGGATAATCCTCCATGCGGCCGTATTCGCGATAACCCATGCGCGGGTAGAAGCCCGGCGCCTGGATGCTCATCGTGCCGAGATAGACCCCGCGCGCGCCATAATCGCGCGCCGCCTGCTCGGCCATCGCCAGCAGCGCCTCGCCATGGCCGGCGCCGCGATGAGCCTCGTCGATCCAGAACAGGTCGACATAGAGCCATTGCCATTTCAGCTCGCCGATCAGGCCGCCGACCATGGCGCCGCTCTCGTCGCGCAGGCTGATCGCCAGGGGCTCGGCATTGCGCGGCCCGACCCTGGCCTCGTTATGGGCGGATAGGCCGCGCACCACGGCCTCGCGCGTCGCGGCGAAATCCGCCTCGCGCTGGATCGTGGCCTGCTTGCTGTCGGCGGCGCTCACGGCGTGCTCCTCAGCGCGCCCGTCCGTCATACATCGTCGGGCTCAGCTCGGTCGGCTCGACGCCGGCGAGGCAGCGGACGTTGATCGCGACAGTCGGCGTGCCGTCCGGCGCATTGGCGCGGGCGAAGGATTCCATGCCGCAGGTCTCGCAGAACAGATGCTGGATCTTCTGCGAGTTGAAGCGGTACTCGGTCAGCGCATCCTCGCCCCTGGTCAGGGTGAAGCTGGTGGCCGGGCTGAAGGCCAGCACCGAGCCGCGGCGCTGGCAATAGGAGCAGTTGCAGGTGATCGTCCGCGAGAGGTCGGCCTCGACCTCGTAGGCGACCCGCCCGCAGTGACAGGAACCTTCATACCGAGCCATGGCCGGCCTCCTGCTGGTTGAGCCTGGTCCGATCGCGAAAGTGGGGCCACTTTCGCAAGGGCGCTTCAGCTCAGGACGACGTTGACCGCGCTTTCCGGCAATTCCTTGCCGAAGGAACGCTGGAAGAACTCCGCCACCAGCGTGCGCTCCATCTCGTCGCACTTGTTGAGGAAGGTGACGCGGAAGGCGAAGCCGATATCGCCGCCGAAGATCGCCGCGTTCTCCGCCCAGGTGATGACGGTACGCGGGCTCATCACGGTCGAGAGATCGCCGTTCATGAAAGCATTGCGGGTGAGGTCGGCGACGCGGACCATCTTGTTGACGGTGTCCTTGCCCTCCGGCGAGGCCTGATAATGCTTCGACTTGGCGAGCACGATCGCGACCTCGTTGTCGTGAGGCAGGTAGTTCAGCGTGGTGACGATCGACCAGCGGTCCATCTGGCCCTGGTTGATCTGCTGGGTGCCGTGATAGAGGCCCGAGGTGTCGCCGAGGCCGACCGTGTTGGCGGTGGCGAACAGACGGAAGGCGGCGTGCGGGCGGATGACGCGCTTCTGGTCGAGCAGCGTCAGCTTGCCGGACTGCTCGAGCACGCGCTGGATCACGAACATCACGTCCGGGCGGCCGGCATCGTACTCGTCGAAGACCAGCGCGATGTTGTTCTGCAGCGCCCAGGGCAGGATGCCGTCCTGGAACTCGGTGATCTGCTTGCCTTCCTTCAGCACGATCGCGTCCTTGCCGACGAGGTCGAGGCGCGAGACATGGCTGTCGAGGTTGACGCGGACGCAGGGCCAGTTGAGGCGGGCCGCAACCTGCTCGATATGGGTCGACTTACCGGTGCCGTGATAGCCCGAGATCATCACGCGTCGGTTATGGGCGAAGCCGGCGAGGATCGCGATCGTGGTGTCGCGGTCGAAGCGGTAGTCCGCATCGAAATCGGGAACATGCGCCTCGGGCTTGGAATAGGCCGGCACCTCCAGATCGCTGTCGATCCCGAAGACCTGACGCACCGACAGCTTCATGTCGGGCATCCCGGGGGCGGAGGCAGTCGTCGTTGTCATCGTTCTTCTCCGGGCGCAGGACAGGGGCCGGCTGAAGATCCGGTGTCCTGGAGCCGACCGAAAGGGAGGCGTGTAGAACCTCATTAAAGCGAAAGCTTTGGGCCGGCAATTCGCAAGAGGCATGCCGTCCCTTCGCCGGCATGCATTCACGCACGGCTCGCGAGCAGCCTTGCAATGGCTGCGACAGTGCCCGTCGCCCCGTCGAGATCGACCTTCGCGGCCGGAGGAGCGCCCCGCGCCAGCGCCGTCTCGATAGCGGCCGCGAGCGCCTGCGGCCCCTCGGCAAGCTTCACAACACGCGCCAGCCCGGCTCGTTCCAGAGCCGCGGCGCGCAAGGCCTGCTCGGTCTCGTTGCCGGCGTCGAAGGGCACGAGCAGCGCGGGACGACCGGCTTGCAGCAGGTCGAGCACCGTATTGTAGCCGGCCTGGCTGATCGACAGGGAGCAGCCGGCGAGAAGCGCCGGGAAATCCGGGCGCGCCCATTCGACCCGGGCGTTGTCAGGAGCCGATTGTCGCAGGGTGGCGAAGTCGGCCTCGCAGACGCCGCGGCCGATCAGGAGATGGAAGGGCCGCCGCGGCAGCAATCGAGCCGCCGCGAGCGTGGTCTCGAACAGCGGCAAGGCTGCCGCCGAGCCGCCGCCGGAGACGAGGATCGTCCCCGACGAATCTGCTGGGGTCCCCCGCAATGCGGATGGTTCCGCCAGATAGCCAGTATAGACCAGCTTGCCGGCGATCTCCGGCGTCATCGGCCAGGAGGCATCGAGCGGCAGGACGCGCGGGTCGCCATGGACCAGCACGGCATCGAACAGCGTGGCGATCCGCTCGGCCGTCTCCGCCAGGCGGGCCGGACGTTGTGGCGCGACCAGTACGTCGCGGATCGAGGACAGGATTAGCACGCCCGGATTGGCCTCACGGGCAGCCGCGATCAGCGCCAGGAACTCGCCCGCGAGCTGGCGCCGGCCGAACGGGAAATGCTCGGTGACGACGATATCGGGCGAAAGCTCTGAAACCAGGCCGACCAGTTGCTCGCGCCGCGCGGCAAGTCGCTCTGGCGTCGCGGCCTTTCCGTCCTCGTCGAGCAGATTGCGGAAATCCGTGCCCTGCGTGCGCACCGGTGGCAGTTGCACGAAGCGATAATCCGCCGCCTTGCCGTCCGGCATGCCGCCGCTGGCGAGCGCGACCTCATGGCCCCCCCCTGCCAGCGCCCGCGCCAACTGCCGCGCCCGCACGAGGTGGCCGATCCCCAGCAGATGGGTGACCGCGATCAGGATGCGCGCGCTCATGGCGCGCCATCGTCGTTGCCGGCGACCGCCGCCAGCAGCGCCCGATGCACCCTCGCGAGGCCGGCCTGCGCCGAGAACTCGGTCCGCAACCTGTCGAAGGCCGCAGCGCCAAGCTTCGCCCGCCATTGCGGATCACGGGCCAGCCCCTCCAGCGCCTTGGCCAGGGCCGTGACATCGCTCGGCCGCAGCAGCAGCCCTTCGCGGCCATGCTGCACGAATTCGGGAATGCCGGCGAAGTCGGTCGCGACGATCGGCAGGGCCTGGCTCGCCGCCTCCATCACCACATTGGGCAGGCCGTCGCGGTCGCCGTTCTCCGCCTGCTTCGAGGGCAGCACGAAGAGATCGGCCTCGCGCAGCGCCGCGATCACCGCATCCTGCGCCTGCGGCCCGCGCCACTCGATCCGCGAGGCAAGGCCGAGCTTGTCCGCCTGCGCCTTCAAGGCTGCAAGCATCTCGCCACCGCCGATATGGACGAGCCGCCAGTTCAGCTCGGCCGGCAGGATCGCCAGCGCCGCGAGCAGGTCGTCGAACCCCTTCTTTGCCACCGCCCGTCCGATGGTGATGAACCGCACCGGCTCGGCCTGATCGGAACCGTCACGCGGCAGGCGCGCATCCAGCGGCTCCGGAAACCGCGTCAGGTCGAGCCCGTGATAGAGCAGCGCGATCTTGTCCGGCTGCTCAGCGAGGCGGTCGAGCTCGGCGTGGCCATCGCGGGTGCAGGTCACGCCCCAGCGCGCATCGGCGATCTTCTCGCGCTTCTCCCAGTCCGGCGTCGTCCAGATGTCCTTGGCATGAGCCGAGAACGACCAGCTCAGCCTCCGGCTCAGCGCCGCATAGCGGATCACCGAAGCCGGCGTGTGCAGGTAATGGACATGGAGATGGCGGGTGCTCGCCGGCAGCTCACGGGCCATGACGCAGGCCTGGCCGAAGCGGCGCAGGCGATTGCGCGTGCGCTCGCGAGCGAAATCGCGCAGGAAAACCCCGAGCAGCCTGACGATACTCGGCCGCGCGAAGGCGCTCGCGACACCGCGCAGCACCCGCGGCCAGTCATCGTGCAGATATTCCGGCAGATAGTGCAGCGGCGCGCTGATCTCCTGATGCATCATGTGCCGCGCGCCATCGGTCGGATGGCGCAGCGACCAGATCGCGAAGGGCAGGCCGAGCCGCTGCAGGCCGAGCAGCTCCTGGGCGATGAAGGTTTCCGACAGGCGCGGATAGCCCTTCATCGCGATCGCGACCGCCGGCCCTTCGGACTTACCCATGCTCATCTGCGGCCGATCAGCATGAAACGGGTGTAATTCTTGCTCGGCAGCGCCCCGGCAAACCACAATTCCGACAATCCCGCCTGAGCCTTGAAGGCGTCGAGCGAGGGCACGCAGCTGCGATGATCCGGCTCGCGGAAGTAATCATTCGATTGCAGCAGCAGTGGCAAACCGGCCGGCAAACTGGAAATCCAGCCGGGTACATCGTCGAGATGTTCGCAGCTGGTATTGATCACCAGCCCCGGCCACCCGCCTTCGCCCCGCTCGAAATCGAGCTCCATCATGTCGGCGGTCTGTGCCCGGAAGCAGCCGGCGGCGACATGGCGATGGTTGAGGATCTCGGCGATCGGCGCGCAGTCCGGATCGATGTCGAGGCTCACCAGTTGCGGGATCGCAAGCCGCTCGTCGGCCAGCAGCATCGCGCCGAGCACGCCATGCCAGGCGCCGAGCACCCAGACCGGCCCGCCAGGCTTCGGCAGGACCTGCGCCAAGGTCTCGACCAGCCAGCGCTTCGAGGCGATCTGCTTGGGATTGAAGGCGATCGAGATATCGGCCCGCACGCCCTTGCCGACCAGCCGCGCGAGATCGGCGACGATTGCGTCATCCGTCAGCGCCGCGACGCCGCGCAGGATGTCGTGCAGCGCCTCCTGGGAAATCTCGTCGGTCATCGAAGCTCTGGCGGTGGGGAGGTCGGAAGCGGCCGGACCATAGGGAGGCAGGCGGAAATTTGCCAGCCGTGCTAGCTCCGATCGGGCCCCGGATCGGCCAGATCGGGGGTCGCGTCCTTCGCCGCCGAAACCCAGTCACCGGCTCCGTCCTTGGCCTGCATGCCCTGTTCCGTGTCCGAGCGGGCCTCGCCCGCCGGCGTGCTGCCGAAACCGTAGACCTGCATCGGCTTGTCGCGGCCCTTGACCGAGATCTTGTGCGGGACGGTGTCGCGATAGCTGCGGCCGGTCGCGCTCACCGTCTCGGCGGAGACGACGATGTCCGAGAGGAGCCGCCGCGTCGCCGCCTCGAGCTGGCTCGCGATCATCACGGTTTCGCCGACGGTGATCTCGCGGCGCCCCATGCTCTCGTTCTCGACCGCGCCGACGATCGCCTGGCCGCCATGGATGCCGATGCCGATGCGCAGCGGCAATGGCAGGGCGTTCGCGTATTCGCGGTTGAGCGCCTCGACTGCGCGCACCATGTCGCCGGCCGCCGCGATCGCCGCCGCGCCTGCCCGCGCCGGTGTCGTCTCCAGGCCGAACACCGCCATCAGCCCGTCGCCATAGATCGCCTCGATGCGGCCGCCATGCGCCGCGATCGCCTGGGACATCTCGTCATAGAAGCGATTGAGCAGGGTCATCAGGTCGTGCGGTAATTGCCGTTCGGACAGTGCGGTGAAGGCCCTGAGGTCGGCGACCATCACCGTCAGCCCCTTCTTGCCGATCCGGTCATCCGGATCGACGGTCCCCGACGGGCCGGCACCGCGCTGCTTGGCAGCGAGCAGGATCTGGACCTGAAGGTCGCGCTTGGGCCTGATCTGGCAGGCGAGCCGGACATGGTCGCCGGCCGAGATCCGGCGCAGCAGGCGCGCCTCGGCCGGAGCAGGCGGCGGCAGGTCGTCGGCGCCGTCGAGCACCAGGACGCGGCAGGTGGCGCAGCGCGCCCGCCCGCCGCAGAGCGCGGCATGAGGGATGCCGAAGCGCCGGAAGATCTCGAGCAGGGTCGGGCCCGGAATGACGCGGCGCACGCCATGGCCGACGAAGCGCACAGCGATGGCGCCGAGTGCCCGGGCTCGAAGTTCGCGCAGCACGACGAAACCGGCAAAACCGCCGATCAGGCCGAAGAAAGCGCGCTTGGCCCAGGTCACGTTCAGGTTGAACATGTCGACCTGCTGGGCCGTGTAGAGCTCGGGCGGCAGCGCCATCATCTGCGCCTCGCGCCCGGCAACCGAAAAGCCGATCAGCGCGAGCAGCGGGACCAGGATCGCTGCGAGCAGGAACGGATCGCGCCAGCGCGCATAGGCATCGCGCGCCCGGAAGGTGAAGTGCAGGCCGATTACGCCATGCGTCCAGACCAATAGCAGCAGCAGGCTCTGCGACAGGGCAAGATTGGGCCAGAGCCGGCGCAGCACCGCGTGATAACTCTCGTCCTGTCCGAACAGCACGCCCTGGACCCGCGTGCTGACGATATGGTCGATCAGCAGCAGCGGGATCGCGACGCCAAGCACGATCTGGATCACCTCGCGGCCCGGCATGCGGAAGGTGCGCCGCTGCGCCACGCGCAGCAGGGCGAAGACCGGGTGGACGAGGAGCGAGCCGTAGAGCGCGACCGTGCCGATCCAGCTGTGCCAGAACCAGTAGCGCCAGTCCTGCGCCGCCTCCATCGCCTCGACGCCGAAGATGCCGAGCGCGTGGTTGAGGAAATGCGTGGTCGCGAAGACCATCAGGATGCAGCCGGACGCGAAGCGCACGTCGCGGCTCCAGGACGACATCTGGTCGAAGCCTGAAGCGGCGGGCTTGCGCCCCGCCGGCGTGCTCGGAACCGCTGTCATCGACGCACCCGGCGCTTCAATGTGTCTTCTCGCCATGCAGGACGGAATCCGCCAGGCGATAAAGCCGCCCGGCGAGATCGCGCGACAGCGCGACCGAGAACTCCGGGATATTGTCGAGCAGTTCGAAGAACAGCGCACGCGGCAGCCGCAGCGCGACCACATCGGTCTTGGCGGCGGCCCGTGCCGCATTGGTCTGGTTGCAGAGCAGAGGGACGTCGCCGATGATGCTGCCCGTCGCAAGCCGGAAGGATTGCTGGCGGCCGTCGGCAAAATCATGCGAGAGCTCGACCTCGCCCTCCAGCACGCAATAAACCTCCTCGGGCTTGGCGCCCTCCTCGGTAATGACCGTGCCGGCCGGAAAATAGAGGCGCTCGCCCATCAGCGCGAGCAATTTCAGCCGCGGTCCGGGCAGCCCTCGGAACAGCGGGATGGATTTCAGGCAGCCTATATCGCTCTCGAGCGTCATGTCCTTGCCCCGATCGGAACCGCACCATTGGGAACCGGCAGATCGTCCGGCAGATCGTCGGCCTCGTCGCTGGCTCCGCCTTTGCTGTTCACCCTGGCCACGGCTCCGTTGAACACGATCTTCTCAGGGATATCGGCAGCCAGCCCCTGATCGGTCAAGAGCAGGAACGCCGTCTTGTCCCGGCAATAGGTGCCGATCCGCCGGATCAGGTCGCCGGGATCGGTGCAGGTGACGGCAAAGGCATCGAGATCGAGGACCAGAATATCGGGCCGCTTGATCAGTGCCTGGGCCAGCGGCACCATCAGGCGCAGGCGCAGCGGCAGATAGCGGCCGCGCAGTCCAACATCGGTCCCCAGCCCCAGGCGATAGGCCGCCGAGTCGAGTCCGGCTCGCGACAACGCTGCCCGGGCGATCTCCGCCACCTTGCGGCCGGCATCGGGGACACCGAAGCCGATACGCCCGAACAGCAGGTTGTCGCGCACGCTCGCGCCGTGGATCACATCGGCCGGATCATAGAACTCGATCTCGTCGGCCTTCTCGCCGGGCAGATAGGTCTTGAAGCTGTGCCGGGCCCGCAGCACCCGCCGGCGCAGGGCGATGTCGAGCAGGTTGAGCCGGTGCTTGGGCTCGACATAGCCGAGCGCGAGCGCGACCAGCTCGCGCTGCACGGTCGGATCGAGCAGGCTGCGCCGGTCGTGCCGCCGCAGCGCCTCGGCGAGCTCGCCGAGCTTTTCCAGGTCGATCTCGCCACCGAAGGCATAACGCTCGAACAGGATATGGCCCTGCGGCAGGCCGGCGAAGATCTCGACCAAGGTCGAGGCGATGCGCCCGCCGATCTCGGCGAGCGGTTCCTCCAGCGCCTCGGCCTGCAGCACCGAGCGGGCGTAAGCATCCTCGAGCAGGAAGTCGGCCGGCTGGCGGCCATTGCGCATCGCGCCGAAGACGAGGTTCTCGGCGATCGTCGCATTGGCGTTGTAGCGATCGAGGTCGAAGGTCTCGATCAGCCCGCCGAGCTTGGTCTTGGTCAGCTCGGCGGCAACGACCTTGCGCGCCTCGACGATGCGCTCGGCCGCGCCTTCGGGCAGCGGTGCGATCACCTTGGCGTCGAGGCCGAGCTCGTAGATCTCATCGGCGCAGCCGAGCGTGTCGAGCACAGCGAGCATCCGCTCGTCCAGCGCCTCCTCGCCGTCGAGGCCCACGCCCTCATAGTCGTTCCAGTCGGCGCCGAAGGGCAATGGCGTGTTGCCGGCCCGTAGCGCCTCGATGAAGCGGCGATGCTCGTCCTGGTCGACGGCACGGTCGGGCTTGACCACCGGCCGCCTGCGCTTCAGCGGCAGCAGGATGTTGTCGCGCAGCGAGCCGTTGATGATCTCGATCTCGGGGCCGGCATAGCCGATCAGATGGCTGGCGCGCTCGACGCTGATCGTGGACAGGGGCTCGCCGTCGATCAGCACACGCCCGCCATAGCTCATCGTCTGCCGGCCGAGGATGCGGCCGAGCGTGTCGCGGCCGCTGCCCGCCGGCCCGATCAGCGCGACCTTCCCAGGTCGGTGCAGGCTCAGGCTCAGCGAAGCCAGCAAGGGCTGGCCGCGATTGTCGACCATCTCAAGCTTGTCGAGCCTGATCTCTCCGCGCGGTGCCAGCGGCGCGATCTCGCCCTTCTCCTCCAGCGTGACCACCTCGCTGGGGCTGAACTGGGCAATCACCTGTTCGTATTTGATGGTGACGTCGTTGCGCTGCTGCTCCCAGTCGATCAGTTCCTTGATCGGCGGCGGCAGGTCGCGATAGGCCGCGATCACCGCGACGAGCTGTCCGATATCGAGCCGGCCCTGCAAAGCGAAGAAGCCGCCGATCGCGTAGAAGAAGAAGGGCGTGATCTGCGCCATCAGGTTGTTCAGGAACTTGACCGCGAATTTGCGCTTGTAGAGCGCATAGCGGATGTCGAAGAGCGCCCCCAGCCGCCCGGCGATGTCCGACTGGATATAGGAGGTCGCGCCATTGCCCTGGATGGTCGGCCCGGCATCGACGATCTCGCCGATCCGGCCCGCAAGCTGGCGCGAGGCGATCTGGCGCTCGCGACCGAGGCGCAGCTGCTCCTTGCGCAGGATCGGGATGATCACCGCCTGCATCAGCACGATGACCAGCGCGATCGAGCCGAGCCAGACGCTCTGCATCATGATGAAGGCGAGCGCGGTCAGCGCCTGGCTGAGCAGGAAAGCCGGCTGGATGAAGGCATCGCCGACGAAGCTGCCGATCGGCTCGACCTCGTCCTTGATCATACTGGCGACCTCGGCCGGCTTGACCGAACGGATCTCCTCCGGCCGGAAGCGCATGAGCTGGCTGAACAGGTCGTAGCGCATGCGCCGGAGCATGCGCTCGCCGAGCACGCCCTTCTGCAGGTTGACGATGTATTTGAAGCCGCCGTTGATCAGGACCAGCGCAAGGAAATAGAAGCTCAGCGTCAGCAGCAGGCCGAGCTGGCCGACCTTGAAGCCCTCGAAAATCTGGATGCTGCCGCCGCCGAGGATATCGGGCCAATGCAGCGTCCAGTCGAACACCGTCGCCGTCGTCCGGCCTCCCTTGAAGGCGCCGCCCTGGATGGCGTCGTTGACGATGCGCTTGGGGACGTCGAAGGACAGCCAGTTGAACGGGATCGAGACGAGGATCACGAGCAGAACGATGATCTGCTCCCGGCGACTCTTCTGCCAGACGTAACGGAAGAGGCTTCTCTCCAAGGGGCTTTCCCATCCCATATCCGGACAAGCGGTAACAAGTCCGGCTTGCCCCCATATGTGGGCAGTTCACGACGCAGCGCAACATGCCGCTGGACTCGACAAGCCCGGCGGTTTCAAGTTCGCTCGAACGATGCGGCGTGGGTGGAAGCGCCGCCCTGTTGCAAGATCGTCATCGAGACGGGACAAGGACGGCGGGACCAGAGAAGGTGAAGGCGGCGCGTCGCAGCGGCAAACAGGCTTCGGCGGCAAATCGATCCGGATGGCGGCGCAGATCGTCCATTCGGCAATACCGACAACAGGGGACGACGGCGTCAGCCGCAGATGAACATTCTCGAGATCAACGACCTCCGGATCGGCTTCACCATCCACGGCTTCGCTCGCGATGTCGTGAAGGGCGTCGATTTCCGGATCCCGGCCGGCAAGACCGTGGCGCTCGTCGGCGAGTCCGGCTCGGGCAAGTCGGTGATCTCGCAGGCGATCATGGGCCTGCTGCCGCGGGCCGGGGCCATCACCGGCGGGAGCATCAAGTTCCGCGACCCCCAGGCGCAAGGCACCGTCATCGACATCGCCACCCTGCCGGCCGAGGGCAAGGAGATCCGTGACCTGCGCGGCGGGCACATCGGCATGATCTTCCAGGAACCGATGTCCTCGCTGTCGCCGGTCCACACCATCGGCAACCAGATCGAGGAAGCCTTGCAGCTGCACCGGCCGATGCCGAAGCTGCAGGCGCGCGAGCTGATCGAGGCGATGCTGAAGCGCGTCGGCTTCAAGGACCCGGCCCGCGCCTATGACTTCTACTCTTTCGAGCTCTCCGGAGGCCTGCGCCAGCGCGCCATGCTGGCCATGGCGCTGATCTGCCAGCCTGCGCTGCTGATCGCTGACGAGCCGACCACGGCGCTCGACGTCACCATCCAGGCCCAGGTGCTCGACCTGATGCGCGATCTCCAGGCCGAGATGGGCATGGCGATCCTGCTGATCACCCATGATCTCGGTGTCGTCGCCAACATGGCCGACGAGGTCGTGGTGATCTACCATGGCGAGATCATGGAGAGCGGCCCGGCCGAGGACATCTTCCGTCGCCCTCAGCATCCCTATCTCAAGGCCCTGCTCAAGGCCTCCCCGCATTTCGACATGCAGGAAGGCGAGCGGCTGGTCGCCCTGCGCGAGGCGCGCCCGCGCGCGCCGGCGGCGCCGAAGCCGCCGCCGCAAAGCCGCGATCAGCGGGCACCGCTGCTTGCCGTGCGCAACGTCCACAAGACCTATACCACCCATTCGAGCCGCTTCTTCGGCAAGGGCACGACCTCGACCGTCACCGCCGTCAACGATGTCAGCTTCGACATCGAGCGCGGCGAATGCCTCGGACTGGTCGGCGAGAGCGGCTGCGGCAAGACCACGCTCAGCAAGCTGATCATGCGGGCGCTGACGCCCGATTCTGGCGAGATCCGCTTCGACGACGGCAAGGACTGTGTCGACATTCTCTCGCTGCAGGGCGAGGACCTGCGCCGGTTCCGCCCCAAGCTTCAGATGATCTTCCAGGACCCGGTCTCGTCATTGTCGCCGCGCATGACCGTGATGAACCTCCTGCGCGAGCCGCTCGTGATCCATGAGCGCGGCGACAGCGCCGAGCAGAAGGCTCGCGTGAAGGCGCTGATGGACGATGTCGGGCTCGATCAGCGTTTCCTCTCGCGCTATCCGCACTCCTTCTCCGGCGGCCAACGCCAGCGCATCGGCATCGCGCGCGCGCTGGCACTCGATCCGGAGCTGATCATCTGCGACGAGCCGGTCTCGGCGCTCGACGTCTCCGTGCAAGCCCAGATCCTCAACCTGCTCAAGGACCTGCAAGCCGAGCGCGGCCTGACCTTCCTGTTCATCTCGCATAATCTCGCGGTGGTGAACTACATGGCCGACCGCATCGCGGTGATGGCGAACGGGCGCATCGTCGAGCTCGCGCCGCGCCATGCGCTCTTCACCGCGCCGGTCCACCCCTACACCAAGGCGCTGCTGAAATCGGTGCCCTTCGCCGATCTCGACCGCAAGCTCGACTTCAAGCTGACAGCGCCCGGCGGCGCCTCCGACACCCGCCACTGGCCCGCCTCCTTCAAGCCCGATCCCGCCGGCGAGGCGCTCGCCCATCTCGATCTCGGCGCCGGACATCTCGTCCTCGCCAAGCCCGGCGCCGATGTCAGGGAGCTCGCCTGATGCGGATCGCGCGCCGGAGCCTTCTCGTCGGGGCGGGCGCCGCCCTCCTCGCGCCGCGACTCGGCCGCGCCGGCGTCGGGACGCTGATCGACAGCCCGGCGCTCGCCGCCAAGGTCACGGCCGGCGAACTGCCTGGTCTCGCCGAGCGCCTGCCAAGATCGCCACGACTGATCAACGTGGCGGCGATGGGCCGCGCGCCCGGCCGGCACGGCGGCACCATGCGCATGCTGATGGGCGACCAGCGCGACATCCGCATGATGACGATCTATGGCTACACCCGCCTCGTCGTCTACGATGACAAGCTGGAGCTCGCGCCCGATCTGCTGGAGGGTTTCGAGGTCGAGCGCGGCCGCATCTTCACCCTGCGGCTGCGGGCCGGCCACCGCTGGTCCGACGGCCATCCCTTCACCGCCGAGGATTTCCGCTACTGGTGGGAGGATGTCGCCAACAACAAGCGGCTTTCGCCGGGCGGGCCGCCGCAGGCGATGGTGATCTCCGGCCAGCCCTGCCGCTTCGAGATTCTCGATGAGCTGACGCTGCGCTACAGCTGGGCCGAGCCGAATCCGGTCTTCCTGCCGGCGCTGGCCGGCGCGCAGCCGCTCTATATCGCCATGCCGGCGCATTACCTGAAGCAGTTCCACCAGCGCTATGCCGGCAAGGAAGAGCTGGAGCAGAAGGTCAAGAATGGCCGGGTCAAGGACTGGGGCTCGCTGCATGAGCGTTTCTCGCGCCAGTATCGGCCGGAGAATCCCGATCTGCCGACGCTCGACCCCTGGCGCAACACCACGTCGATCCCGGCCGAGCGCTTTACTTTCGTCCGCAACCCCTATTTCCACCGGATCGACGAGAACGGCCGGCAGCTACCCTATGTCGACGAGGTCACGCTGACCATCGGCAGCTCGGCGCTGATCCCGGCCAAGACCGCCGCCGGCGAGTCCGATCTGCAGGCCCGCTATCTGCGCTTCGAGGACTACACTTTCCTCAAGGGCGCTGCGAAGCGGATGAATTTCGAGGTCAAGCTGTGGAAGCGGGCCGAGGGCGCCTCCTTCGCACTGATGCCCAACCTCAACGCGATCGATCCGATCTGGCGCGATCTCAACCGCGATGTGCGCTATCGCCGGGCACTCTCGCTGGCGATCAACCGCCGCGACATCAACCGCGTCATCTACTTCGGGCTCGCCAAGGAGAGCGGCAACACCGCTCTGCCCGAGAGCCCGCTCTATGATGCGGCGCTGGCGCAGCTCAACATGACGCCGGATCTCGCCGAGGCCAACCGCCTGCTCGACGAGATCGGCCTTTCCAAGCGTGACGGCGAGGGCATCCGCCATTTCCCGGATGGGCGGCGCCTGGAATTCACGATCGAGACCGCTGGCGCCTCGACCGAGGAGACCGACATCCTCGACCTGATCAAGCAGGACTTCATCGCGACCGGCATCAAGATCCACCCGCGCTCGAGCCAGCTCGATGTCTTCCGCCGCCGCATCCTCGCCGGCCAGACGATCATGTCCGGCTGGACCGGCATGGACAATGCGCTGGTCGCCGCCGAGATGGAGCCGGACGCGCTGGCGCCGACCTCGCCCGCCCAGTTCAACTGGCCGCGCTGGGGCCAGTATTTCGAGAGTGGCGGCCGCGAGGGCGAGGCGCCCACCATTCCGGAGGCAAGGGAGCTCGTCGAGCTCTACCGGAGCTGGCGGCATTCGACGACCCATCAGGAGCGGCGGGACATCTGGCAGGCAATGCTGAAGATCAACGCCGAGCAATTGTTCACGATCGGCGTGGTCAACGCCACGCTGCAGCCGGTCGTGATCGCCAAGGCACTGCGCAACGTGCCGGACAATGGCCTCTACAGCTTTGAGCCGGGCGCCTTCTTCGGCCGCTACATGCCGGACACGTTCTGGTTCGAGGGGAAGTAGCCGTGCTGCTGAAGTACATCTTCAAGCGCATCCTGGTGATGATCCCGACGCTGTTCGTCACCAGCGTCCTGATCTTCACCGTGATCAACCTCCCCGAGGGCGACTATTTCGAGACGATGGTCGCCGAGATGCAGGCCCAGGGCGAGAAGGCGGACATGAGCCGCGTCGAGTTCCTGAAGAAGGAATACGGCTTCGACAAGCCGCCGGCCGAGCGCTATTTCTGGTGGGTCGCCGGCCTGCTGCGCGGCGACATGGGCTATTCGTTCGAGTACCAGTTGCCGGTGCGCGACATCGTCGGCGACCGCCTGCTGCTGACGATGATCGTCTCGTTCTTCACCATCATCTTCACCTGGATCGTCGCCTTCCCGATCGGCATCTATTCGGCGACGCACCAGTACAGCTGGGGCGATTACGGCCTCACCTTCATCGGCATGCTCGGCCTCGCCATACCGCATTTCCTGCTGGCGCTGATCTTTCTCTATTTCGCCAATATCTGGTTCGGCACCTCGATCGGCGGCCTTGTCGATCCGCAATATCTCAACCAGCCGATGAGCTGGGCCAAGTTCAAATCGGTGCTGGAGCACCTCTGGATCCCCGTGATCATCATCGGCGCCGGTGGCACTGCCGGCATGATCCGCAAGCTGCGTGCCAACCTGCTCGACGAGTTGCAGAAGCAGTACTACGTCACCGCCCGCGCCAAGGGCCTGCCGCCCGGCAAGGCCCTGCGCAAATATCCGCTGCGCATGGCGCTCAACTTCTTCATCTCGGATATCGGCGACATCCTGCCCTCGATCGTCTCCGGGGCCGAGATCGTCGCTATCGTGCTTTCGCTCCAGACCACCGGCCCGCTGCTGATCCGGGCGCTGCAGAGCCAGGACATGTATCTCGCCGGCTCCTTCCTGATGTTCCTGTCCTTCCTGACCGTGATCGGCGTGCTGATCTCCGACATCGCGCTCGCCATCCTCGATCCGCGCATCCGCTTGCAGGGGACGGCGACCAAGTGACGACGCCTCCCGCCCCGCAGGCCTCCGAGCCGCTGCCGCATCGCTGGTCGACCGCGCCGTTCGAGCCCTATGCGATCGAGAAGATGTCGCCCGAGCAGGAGCGGGTCTATCTCGCGCCGCAATGGAAGCTGATGTGGTGGAAATTCCGCAAGCACAGGCTCGCGGTGATCTCCGGCGTTGTCATCCTGCTGATGTACCTGTCGGTCGCGATCTGCGAGTTCCTGGCGCCCTATCACTACACGACACGCAACACCGACTTCATCCGCGCCCCGCGGCAGGAGCTGCATCTCTTCCACGAGGGCAGCTTCATCGGGCCCTTCGTCTACCCGTATGTCCAGCGCCTCAACATGGAGAACCTGAAGCGCGAATATGACGTCGACGAAACCAGGCCGCAGAAGCTTCGTTTCTTATGCCGCGCCGACTCCTATGAGTTCTGGGGGCTGTTTCCCGGCAATCTCCATTTGGTCTGCCCGCCCGAGGGCGGCACGCTCTATCTGCTCGGCACCGACCGGCTCGGGCGAGACATGTTCTCGCGCATCCTCTATGGCGGGCGGATCTCGCTGACCATCGGCCTGCTCGGCGTCAGCGTCTCCTTCGTGCTCGGCATCATCATCGGCGGCATCGCCGGCTACTATGGCGGCAAGGTCGACCTGATCGTCCAGCGCATCATCGAGATCGTGCAGTCGCTGCCGCATATCCCGCTCTGGCTGGCGCTCGGCGCGATCATGCCGCCCTCCTGGAGCCCGCTGCTGGTCTATTTCGGCATCACCGTGATCCTCGGCCTGATGGACTGGACCGGGCTTGCCCGGGCCGTGCGCTCGAAGCTGCTGGCGCTGCGCGAGGAGGACTATGTCGTCGCCGCGCAATTGATGGGCGCCAAGCCGGCCCGCATCATCGGCCTGCATCTCGTACCCGGCTTCATGAGCCATCTCATCGCCGCCGCGACGATCACCATCCCCAAGACCATCCTGGGCGAGACCGCGCTGTCCTTCCTCGGCCTCGGCCTGCGACCGCCCATCACAAGCTGGGGCGTGATGCTGAACGAGGCGCAGAACATCAATGTCGTCGCGCTCTACCCCTGGCTGCTCTACCCGTGCGTCCCGGTAATCGTCATCATCCTCGCCTTCAACTTCCTCGGCGACGGTCTGCGCGACGCGGCCGATCCCTACCGCTGACGCCTGCCCGTCAATCGCAAGACCCATCGTGAAGATCGCCTTCCATACGCCCCTGAACCGCTATGGCGACGGCGCCCCCTCCGGCGATCGGCTGATGGCGCGCCAGCTGGTGACGCTGCTGGAGGATCTCGGCCATGCCGTCGAGATTATCCCGGCCGAGCGCAGCTTCATGCGCGAGCCCGACGCGGCGCTGCTTGCCGCCCATAAGGCTGCCGCGCAAAGCGTGGTCACCTCGCTGTCGGAGCGATGGCAAGCGCAGGAAGCCCGGCCCGACCTCATCTTCACCTATCACTGCCACTATCGCGCCCCGGATCTGATCGGCCCTGCTTTGGCCGATCGCTTCGCCCTGCCCTACCTCGTCGCCGAGGCCAGCGATGCCCAGAAGCGGTTCGACGGCCCCTGGGCCGAGGCGGCTTCACTTGCCCGTAAGGCGATCCTGCATGCCGACCTGCATCTCTGCATGACCAAACGCGACCGCGAGGGGCTCGCCCGGCTCATCCCCGAGCCGGAGCACCTCGTCGATCTGCCGCCCTTCCTGCTCGGTGTCGAAGAAATTCCGGAGCATTCCATAGCTCTTCGCGACGGAAACAAACCGGTACGGCTGATCGCCGTCGCGATGATGCGCCAGGGCAACAAGGCCGCCTGCTATCTCTTCCTCGCCCGGACGCTCGCCGTCATCACCAACCTGCCCTGGACGCTGACGCTGATCGGCGACGGCCCCGAGCGTTCCGTCATCGAAGCCGCCTTTGCCGGCTTTCCGCCGGGGCGCATCCACTTCCTGGGGCGGCGCGAGCGGATCGACATCCTCGCCGAGCTCGCGACGCACGATCTCTTCGTCTGGCCCGGGCTGAACGAGGCCTATGGCGTGGTCTATCTGGAGGCACAGGCCGCCGGGCTTGCCGTTGTGGCGCTGGACAGCGGCGGCGTGCCTGCCGTCGTGGCGCGCGATCGCACCGCACTGCTCACCCCCGATGGCGACGAGGCCACGCTGGCGGCTACGATCGCGCGGCTGGTCAAAGATTCCGGCCTGCGCACCCGCATGGGCGCGGCGGCACGCTTGTTTGCGCGCCAGGAACGGAATGGCGACAGCGCCCGAAGAATCCTCGCCAGCGCGCTGGGCACCGCCATCGCCCGGCACGGCCGCAAAGCCTTGGAGACGGTATTGTGACCGAGGATGCGGCCTGGTCCGCCCTCTTCGCCGAGCTCGACCGCTGGGCACACGCCGGCAAGCGCCTTGAGCTCTGGCTGCGCGACGACGACGCGACCGAGCCGAGCGACCAGCTCGACCGGCTCGCCGATCTCGCCGGGCGCTTCACGATCCCTGTACTGCTCGCCTCGATCCCGCTGCAGGCACAGGAAACGCTGGCGAAGCGGCTCGAGACCGCGCCGCTTCTACTGCCCTGCCAGCATGGCACCTGGCATCGCAACCATGCCCCGACCGGCGAGAAGAAGAGCGAGTTCGGCCTTCACCGGCCAACTGCCGACATCGCCGCCGAGATCGCAGCCGGTCGGCAGCGCCTTCGGGACTTGTTCGGTCACTCCTTCCTTTCTGTCTTCGTGCCGCCGTGGAATCGCATTCATCCGGAGATCGCGGCGGAACTGCCCGGCCTCGGCTTCGCCGGCCTGTCCTGCTTCCGCAATTTCGCGCTCGGCCCCGCCGGCGGCCCGCGCCTCGTCAACACCGATCTCGACCTGATCGACTGGCATCATGGCCGCGTCGGCCGGCAACCCGACAACCTCCTGGCCGAGATGGTGCAATTGCTCGCCGACCGGCAGATGAAGCCGCAACCGCGCCAGCCTTTCGGCCTGCTGCTGCACCATCACGATCACGACAGCACCACGTGGAGCTTCCTCACGAATCTGCTGTCACGGCTGTCTGGTCACGCAGCCGTCGCATTCTCCGGTCCCGATACGCTCTTCGACGCGGCAACCTACTTGGATTGACGCGCCGGCAGCGCTATGGTTTTCGGCAGTTTCGGGTGCGTTCTGGCGTCCCCCGAAGGCCATCTGACCTTCAAGCAGAGGACGCGACGCTCGCATGGGGCTCAGTCTGATCGACGATAGCGGGGCGCGCCGCCCGCCATGCAGCCCGCATGCGCCGCGCGTCCTGATCTATAGCCACGACACCTTCGGTCTCGGCCATATCCGCCGCTGCCGGGCGATCGCCAATTCGCTGGTCGCGAGCTATCCTCATATATCAGTGATCATCGTCTCCGGCTCGTCGATGATCTCCAGTTTCCAGTTCGGCGACGGCGTCGACTATGTCCGTATTCCCGGCATCGAGAAGCAGAGCGACGGGCGCTACCTGCCGCATCATCTCAATCTCGAGCTCGCCGATACGATCCGCCTGCGCACCGACCTGATCAAGCAGACGGTGCTGTCCTTCGACCCGGACATCGTCATTGTCGACAAGGAGCCGATCGGCCTGCGTGGCGAGCTCATCCCCTCGCTCGAGATTCTGCGCCGGCGTGGCGCCCGCATCGTACTCGGCGTGCGCGACGTGCTCGACGAGCCGGCCAAGCTGCATGAGGAGTGGCGCCAGAGTGGCGCGCTCGACGCGCTGGCTACTGTCTATGACGACATCTGGGTCTACGGGCTGGACAGCATCTACCGGCCGCTCGACGGCCTGCCGAACCAGCATCTCTTCGCCAGCAAGATCCGCTATACCGGCTATCTCAAGCGCGCCGTGCCCTCGCCCATGCCGCCGAACCGGCATCCGCGCATCACCAAGGGCCCGTTCATCCTGGTGACCCCGGGCGGCGGCGGCGACGGCGCCGGCGTGATCGACTGGGTGATCTCAGCCTATGAGACCGATCCGACCATCGAATTGCCGGCGCTGATCGTCTTCGGCCCATTCCTGTCGCGGGAGAAGCGCAAGGAGTTCACCGATCGCATCGCCAGGCTGCCCAAACTGGAGAGCATCGGCTTCGAGCCACGCCTCGAACTCTTGATGAACCGGGCGCACTGCGTCGTCGCCATGGGCGGCTACAACACCTTCTGCGAGATCCTCTCCTTCGATAAGCCGGCGCTGATCGTGCCGCGCGTCCGGCCCCGCCTGGAGCAGGCGATCCGGGCCGAGCGCGCCGACAATCTGCGCCTGATCGACGTGCTGTTCGACCCGACCCAGACCGGCGCGAGCACGCGCGATCCGCTCGAGATGGCCAAGGCGCTGCATGCGCTGCCCAAGCGCCTGCCGCCCTCTCAGGCTTTCCTGCCGGATCTGCTCGACGGTCTGCCGGCGATCAACCGCGCACTCGCCGACGATCTCTCGCTGCCGGTCCGCGGCCGGGCCCTGGCCCAGAACGCCGCCGCCGGCTGATCGAAAAAGGCGGCCCCTGCGCATCATTGCGCGCAAGGCGCGATGGACAGGGCCGGCGAAGCTCATAATATATCAGGAGCTTTGCCGGGAGACGCCGCCATGACGCAGGTTCTGTTCCGCAATTTCGCAATGCTGGAGCCCGATCATGGCGAGCTGCGTGGGGGGCACGAGCTGCTTGTCGAAGGCGAGCTGATCCGCGAGGTCTCGGACAAGCCGATCAAGGCCGACAAGGCCACCGTGATCGATTGCGGTGGGCGCACCCTGATGCCCGGCCTGATCGACAGCCATGTCCACGTCATGCTGTCGGAAGTCTCGATCCCGCTGTTGGAAAAGGTGCCGCTGACGCTGGCCACTGCCCGCGCCGCCCGCCTGATGAAGGGCATGATCGACCGTGGCTTCACCTCGGTGCGCGATACCGGCGGCGCCGACTGGGGCATCAAGGAAGCGGTCGAGAAGGGCGACGTCCCCGGCCCGCGCCTGTTCATCGCCGGCGCCGCGATCGGCCCGACCGGTGGCCATAGCGACCCGCGCCGGCGCACCGATTTCGGCGCCCGCTGCCATTGCTGCAACGCCATGGCCTATACGATGAACGTCTCCGACGGCGTCTCCTCCGTGATCAAGTCGACGCGCGAGCAGATGCGACTCGGGGCCGATCACATCAAGATCATGATGTCGGGCGGCGTCGCCTCGCCTTACGATCCGCTCGACTCCATGCAGTTCACGGTCGAGGAGGTCACGGCTGCCGTTACCGAGGCCAAGGCCTTCGGCCGCTATGTCTGCGCCCACGCCTATACGCCCGAAGCCATCACCCGCGCTGCGCAATGCGGCGTGCGCGCCATCGAGCACGGCAACCTGATCGACGAGGCCTCGGCCAAATTGATGGCTGAGAACAACATGTTCCTGACCGCCAACCTCGTCGCCTATTACGCGATGCGCGAGCGCGCCGCCGAATTCGGCATGAATGCCGACATGCTCGCCAAGAACGATCTCGTCATCGACGGCGGCCTGAAATCCCTCGAGATCTGCAAGCGTGCCGGCGTCCCCGTCGCCTATGGCTCGGACCTGCTCGGCCAGCTCCAGATCGATCAGTCGCGCGAATTCCTGCTGCGCCGCGAGGTGCTGTCGCCGATCGAGATCATCCGCTCGGCCACCACGATCGGCGCGCAGTTGCTGCGCATGGACGGCAAGCTCGGCACGCTGCGTGCAGGGGCCTATGCGGATATCATCCTGGTCGACGGCGATCCGCTGAAAAACCTGGAGCTGTTCCAGGACCAGGGCGCGAAGCTGCCAGTGATCATGAAGGGTGGCGCGTTCCACAAGAATACGCTGCATTGAGAGCGAGCACATCGAGAGCAAGCACATGGCGATGAAGAGGGCAGCAATTTGAGCGCCGCACGCTTGAGCCTGGGACGTCTGGCGCTGAATGGCGCCGCCACGCTCTCGCTCGGCTTCATCCTGCTGCCGCTGTTCTTCGTCTTCTGGCTCGCCTTCTTCCGGCAGGAGATCCCGTCCTTCCCGCCGGAAGGCTATTCGCTGAAATGGTTCCAGGCGGCGGCGAACAACAAGCCCTTCGTCGACGGCTTCCTGCTCAGTCTCCAGGTCGGCGTGTCTGCAACCCTGATCGGGCTCGTGCTCGGTGTGCCCGCCAGCCTCGCATTGATGCGCCATCGCATCGCGCTCGGGCCCGCGATCAACACGCTTCTGCTGCTGCCGCTGGTGATGCCCGGCATCGTGCTCGGCACCTCGCTCTATGTCTTCCAGATCGAGACCGAGATCGCCACCGGCCTGCCGGTGATGGGCTCGGCCGGCGGCCTCGTCGCCGCCCACAGCCTCGTCGTCATCCCCTGGGTGGTGAAGCTGGTCACCGCCAGCCTCGCCGGCTTCGACCGCACCATCGAAGAGGCCGCTCAGAATCTGGGCGCCGGCCCCTGGACGACCTTTCGCCGCGTCACCCTGCCGAGCATCCGGCCCGGCCTCGTCGCCGGCTCGCTGTTCGGCTTCGTCACTTCCTTCGGCAATCTCGAGATGAGCCTGTTCCTGGTCGGGCCGGGCCGCACGACGCTGCCTATCGCGATCCTGCAATACCTCGAATGGAAGATCGACCCGACGGTCGCGGCCGCCTCGGTCATCCAGATCGTCCTGATCGGAGCGGCGATGATCGTCACCGACCGTTACGTCAAGCTGAGCCGGGTGGTCTGAACATGGCGAAGCTCTCGATCGAGCATCTGCGCAAGGTCTATGGCGAATTCACCGCCGTCGACGATTGCAGCATCGACATCGCCGAGGGCGAATTCCTCGTCCTGCTCGGCCCCTCCGGCTGCGGCAAGACCACGACCTTGCGTATGGTCGCCGGCTTCATCCAGCCGACCGCAGGCAAGATCACCATCGGCGAGCGCGACGTCACCACCCTGCCGCCCTGGAAGCGCAATTGCGGCCTGGTCTTCCAGTCCTACGCGCTCTTCCCGCACATGACGGTCGCCGAGAACGTCGCCTTCGGGCTGGAGATGCGCAAGATCGCGCCGGCCGATCGCGGCCCCCGTGTCACCGAGGCGTTGCGGCTCGTGCGCCTGACCGGCCTCGACGAGCGCTACCCGCGCCAGCTCTCCGGCGGCCAGCAGCAGCGTGTCGCGCTGGCGCGCGCGCTCGCCGTGGAGCCCGACGTCCTGCTGCTCGACGAGCCGCTCTCCAATCTCGACGCCAAATTGCGCCAGGAGGTCCGCGTCGAGATCCGCGACCTGCAACGCAAGCTCGGCCTGACCACCATCATGGTCACGCACGATCAGGAGGAGGCCCTCACCATGGCCGATCGGCTGGTGGTGATGGAAAAGGGCAAGGTCCGCCAGATCGGCACGCAGCGCGAGCTCTACGAGAAACCGGCAGACCGTTTCGTCGCCGGCTTCATCGGTCGCAGTGCCTTCCTCGATGGCGAGGCCGCAGACGGGCGCTTCCGCAGCGGCGGCGGGCTCGACATCCACTGCAAGGCGGCCGCAGCAGGACCGGCGACGCTGGCGCTGCGGCCCGAACGCCTCGCTATCGGCGCGGAGGCCGAGAGCTGCGCCAACCGCTTCCCGGCCCGAATCGAGCACGTCTCCTATCTCGGTGCGCTGCTCGATATCGACGTCCGGCTGACCGAGCAGGACCGGATCCTGCTGCAATTGCCCAACCGTCCCGGTACGGCCGAGCCGAAGCCGGGCGACATGATCACGATAGGCTGGGCCGAAGACGCCGGGCTCGTCTATCCGCGCGAGCCTTGAAACCGCTCGACGGGCGTCCAACAGGGGAACGAACATGAAAAAGATCGACAGACGCGACGTCCTGAAGGGCCTGGCTGCTGGTGCCGGCGCCGCGGTCGCCATGCCCGCGCTCGGCGGACGGGCGCAGGCGCAATCCGGCGGCAAGGTCGTGGTCGGCACCTGGGGCGGCGACTATGCCCGCCTGCTGACCAAGAACATCGAGGATCCCCTGCTGAAGCCGAAGGGCCTCGAAGTGGTGCAGGACCAGGCCGGCGACGCGCCGCGCCGGGCCAAGATGGTCGCCGAACGCCGCCTGCCGCGCGGCACGGTCGACATCCAGGGTTTCTCGGCCGCCAACATGTTCGAGATGAACGAGGCTGGCGTCGCGGAGACGCTCGACTATTCCAAGATCCCGAACGCCAAGAACCTGCTGCCGACGATGAAGTACCCGTACGGAATCGGGCACATCTATTCCGGCAACGTCGTCATCTACAATCCCAAGCTGATCAGCCCAGCCCCGGCCGGCTTCAAGGACTGGCTCGACCCGAAATGGGGCAACAAGATCGGCTTCATCGACATCCAGTACCAGGCGATCATGATCGCCGCCTCGATGGCCGCCACCAATGGCGCCAGCATGAACGACATCGAGAAGGCCAAGGAGGTCCTGCTCGCGGTCAAGAAGGCCGGCGCGCGCGTCTATCCGACCAACGAGGCCTTCGCCCAGGCGATGAAGAACGAGGAGGTCGGCATCAGCGCGATCTGGAAGGCGCGCGTGGTGCAATGGCAGAACGCCGGCATCCCCTGCGAGGCCGTCTCCCCGGTCGAGGGCATCCCGGCCTATGTCTCCGGCTTCGTCATCGCCAAGAACGCGCCGAACAAGGACAATGCCTACGCCTATATGAACGCCATGCTGGCCAAGGAGCCGCAGGAGGCCTTCGCCGTTGACATGGGCTATAACGGCACGGTCTCCGGCCTTTCCGTCGCGCCCGATCTGCAAAAGCGCATCGGCTTCACCCCCGATGAAGAGAAGCGCATCAAGGATCTCGACTACGCCTTCCTCGCCAAGAACGACTCCGCGATGAAAGAATGGTGGGACAAGGTGTTCAAGGGGTGAGCGCAGCTCCCGAACCAGTCGCGGGTGCACGCACCAGCCTTGCCGGGATGCTCGTCGTCCCGGCAACGATCTTCGTCGCGATCGGGCTGATCGGCCCGATCGCGATCCTGTTCCGCTACTCGCTCAACCAGTTCATTCCCGGCCAGTTCATGGTCGACGGGCTGACGATCGAGAACTACGTCAAGTTCTTCACCGACGCCTTCTATCTCAACGTGCTCTGGCGCACGGTCCGCGTCGCGGTGATCTGCACGATCATCTGCCTGATCATGGGCTTCCCCCTCGCCTATGTGCTGGCGCGCACGCAGAGCCGCTTCAAGAACCTCCTGATCATGCTGGTGGTGCTGCCGCTCTTCGTCGGCAACGCCGTGCGCGCCGCCGGCTGGATGACCGCCTTCGGCAGCAAGGGGGCGCTCAACGCCTCGCTGATGGGCCTGGGGGTCATCGACCAGCCGCTCGAGATCATGTTCACCGAGACCGCCGTGATCATCGGCATCATCGCGGTCAACCTGCCCTTCATGGTGCTGACCCTGCAGAGCGTGATCGAGGGCATCAACCGCAATGTCGAGGAGGCCGCCTTCAGCCTCGGCGCCGGCCCGACGGCGATGTTCCGCCGCGTGCTCTGGCCGCTCGCCATGCCCGGCATCCTCGCCGGCACGATCCTGACCTTCATCCTGGCGATGAACGCCTATGCCACGCCGGTCCTGCTCGGCGGCCCGAAATTCCAGACCATGGGCCCGCTGGTCTACGGCCAGTTCGCCCAGCAGAACAACTGGCCCTTCGGTGGTGCCATCTCCTTCATCCTGATGACGGCGACGCTGCTGCTCACTATCGCCGCCAACCTGATCGTGCAGCGGCGCTATCGCTAGTCCGGGACGTTCTCCACGGCTGTGGCGCTTCGCCGCCGTGGCCATGCTGGTCAACCGCCCTCGCGAGGATTAAAGCACGGCGATGAACGTCTCCTCCGCCATCGTCCCGATCGCCGTCGGCGCCGTTGCCGTCGTCCTGCTGCTCGGCCTGGTCAACATGCTGCGCGGCGGCAGCGCCAACACCTCGCAGAGGCTGATGCGGCTGCGCGTCGTGCTGCAGTTCATCGCGATCCTGGTGATCCTCGGCGTGCTCTGGTGGCGCGCCGGCTGACCATTCCGCGGTGCGCAAGGGCGCCCTCGTCACATTGCGGCCACCTCTCTCTGCCCTTTACCAATCCTTAAAATCTCGCCGAAAGCCCAAGTCGCCCTCATGGTTCGCGTTGCGTCGCTGTTCGCTGTCCTCACGGTCCTGTCCGCGCCCGCATTGGCGCAGGGCGACCGCGCCGGCAGCCGCGCGCTCGGCTATGCCCCGGCGACGGAAGCGCCCGCTCCCGCCTGGGAGGCGCGCTTCGGTCTCGGCGCGGCCAATCCCGGCGGGCGCGAGAGCGGGCTTCTGAACTTCGGCGGCGAGCTCCTCACGCCCCGTATCGCCACGCTGAACGATCGCTTCGCCAACGCCTTCGTGCCGCGCTTCCATCTCGGCTCCAGCCTCAACGTCAACGGCACGCAATACGCCTATGCCGGCGCGACCTGGACCTTCGACGTCTCGCAATCGGTCTTCCTGGAGGCCAGTCTCGGCGCTGCCGTCAACAACGGGAAGACCGGCGCCGTCATCCCCGAGAATCGCCTGAATCTCGGCTGCAACACCGGCGCGCGCGGCGCCGCCGCTCTAGGCTTCCGCCTCAACGACCGCTGGAGCCTGATCGCGACGCTGGAGCATTTCAGCACCACAGGCTGCTCCGACAATCCGCTCGCCAATGCCGGCAACCCGCGCGGCCCCTCGAATTTCGGCGCCCGTCTCGGCTATACGTTCTGAACCGGCCGCTCGGAGCCGGCTTCTGGCAGGAGGCGGCATCATGAAGCTGCATGGCTATTTCCGCAGTTCGGCCGCCTGGCGCGTGCGCATCGCGCTCAATCTCAAGGGCCTCGACGTCGAGCACGTCTCGCACCATCTGCGCCATGGCGAGCAGCGCGACCCCGCCTATCTCGCCCTCAACCCGCAGGGGCTGGTGCCGACACTGGAGCTCGACGATGGCACGGTGCTGACCCAGTCGCTCGCCATCATCGAATGGCTCGACGAAACCCATCCGGAACCGGCATTGCTGCCGAAGGACCAAATCGGACGAGCCAAGGTCCGCGCCTTCGCCCAGGCGATCGCCTGTGACACCCATCCGGTCCAGAACCTCAAGGTGCTCAACCGGTTGCGCGAGCTCGGCCATGACGGCGACGCGGCCCTGGCCTGGGCAGCGAACGTCAATGTCGACGGGCTCTCAGCCTGCGAGCAACTCGCGGTCGGCAATCCGGGTCCGTTCTGTTTCGGCGACAATCCCAGCCTCGCCGACGTCTGCCTCGTGCCGCAACTTGGCAATGCCAGGCGCTTCAAGGTCGATGTCGCCCGGTTCCCGCGCCTGTTGCGGGCGGAAGCCGCCGCGATGGAACTCGCCGCCTTCCGCGATGCCACGCCCGACCGTCAGGCCGACGCCGAATAGGGTGTCACCAGCGCCGATACGGCCAGGGGCCCCAATACGGGCCATAGAAGCCAGACGCCTCCAACCTGGCCCGGCGCGAGGCCGAGCGGTCGAGATCGACCTCCATCAGGCAATTGGCGAAGCTCTCCGCTCCCGGCTTGAACCCGTAGGAGCGGCAGCGCGCTTCATCGGCGCTGCGCTGTTCGGCCGCGGTCATGCAGCCGCCGAGCGCGGCTGCCAGCCCCAATGCGATGAGCCATGTCGCACGCATCGTCAGATCCTCCAGGCCGTGCGGGATTCGCGGGGATCATGCCATGAAAGCGGCGATCTGGCGTCACCTTTTCAAAGTCGATTGACGAAGCCCCGCTATTTCGGAGGCATTTTCTGTCTTTTCAGAGCGAGGAGGCGAGCCGTCCGACTTCCGCCAGCACGGCTTCGCGCTCGGGGAAGGAGGCACGCGATTCCGTATAGTACGCGGTCACAACCAGAGGCGCCCGGCCCGGCAGCCAGATCACCCCGATATCGTTGGTGGCGTTGTTGTTGCCGGTGCCGGTCTTCTCGCCGATGCGCCAGCCCTTCGGCACGCCAGCCCTCAGGCGCTTGTCACCGGTCTTGTTGGCGACGAGCCAGGCCGTCAATTGCTGGCGCGAGGCCGGCGACAACGCGCCGCCGAGCACGATCTGGCGCAGCACGCCGGCCATTGCGACCGGCGTCGTCGTGTCACGCGGGTCGCCGGGCTTCGCTTCATTGAGATCCGGCTCGCGCCGGTCGAGCCGCGAGGCTGCATCGCCCAGCGAGCGCATATAGTCCGTCAGCCCCTTCGGACCACCGAACGAGTCCAGCAGGAGATTGCCGGCAGTGTTGTCGCTCAGCGTCACCGCCGCATCGCAGAGCTCGATCATGGTCAGGCCCTTCTCGACATGCTTCTCGGTCACCGGCGAATAGGTGATGAGATCGGCCTTGCCGTAGCTCACGCGGCGTTCGAGCTCCTCTTCGCCACCGTCGACCCGTGCCAGCACGCAGGCCGCAGCGACCAGCTTGAACGTACTGCACATGGCAAAGCGCTCCTCGCCGCGATGGGCGACGATGCGGCCATTGCCGCTGTCGAGGACGGCGACGCCGAGCCGCCCGCCATGCTTGCGGTCGAGCGCGAACAGGCCCTCGCGCACCTGGTCTTCGCGCCCCTGTGCCAGGGCCAGCGAGGCACCAAGCATCGGCGCGGTCATCAGCGAGCCGATCAGCAGCTCTCGGCGTCGGATCATCGGTTGTCTCCATGCGCGAGCCAGCGCGCGAGCGGATTGCAGGCGCGGGAGGCAGAAATCAGTTCTGGGGAAAACGCTGCGTTCGACGCAGCGGGGCAGTGCCCGCCGCCGTTCTCGCCGCAAGCTTGCCTAATCGCAAACGATGATATCTCTACGGAGCCATTAGAATTCCTGGGGCTCAGACATGCTTCGTCCGCATCTCCCCTTGAACGCCCTGCGTGCCTTCGAGGCCTCGGCCCGCCATCTCAGCTTCACCAAGGCGGCGATCGAGCTCTGCGTCACCCAGGCCGCGATCAGCCATCAGGTGAAAGGGCTGGAGGAACGGCTCGGCGTCGAGCTCTTCCGCCGCCTGCCGCGTGGCCTTGCCCTGACCGACGAAGGCCGGAGCCTCTTGCCGACGCTGCGCGACAGCTTCGACCGCATCGCCGGGCTGCTCGAGCGCTTCGAGACCGGGCGCCCTGTCGAGGTCCTGAATGTCGGCGCCGTCGGCACCTTCGCGCTCGGCTGGCTGCTGCCACGCCTTGCCGGCTTCCGCGCCGCCCATCCGCAGATCGACCTCAGGCTCACCACCAACAACAACCGGGTCGATCTCGCAGCCGAGGGGCTGGACTACGCCTTGCGCTTCGGCGGCGGTGCCTGGCACGGCACGGCGGCTCAGCGCCTGTTCGAGGCACCGATGACGCCGGTCTGTGCCCCGGTGCTGACCGCAACGCTACACCGGCCGGCCGATCTCGCCGGACATGTCCTGCTGCGCTCCTATCGCGCCGATGAGTGGTCGCTGTGGAGCGAGGCGGCCGGAATCGAGCCGCTGCAGGCGCGCGGGCCGGTCTTCGACAGCTCGATCGCCCTGGCCGAGGTTGCTGCCGCCGGCGAAGGCGTCGCGCTGGTGCCGGCGCTGCTGTTCTCGCGCTATTTCGACGATGGCCGGCTGCTCCGCCCCTTCCCGGTCGAGGTCTCGCTCGGCAGCTACTGGCTGACCTGGCTGCAATCGCGCTCGCTCACCCCGGCCATGCTGGCGTTCCGTGACTGGATTGCGGACGAGGGCCGCAAAGGGATCGCGTCACGAGCGGACTGACCTGCCGAAGCAAAACGGCCGCCCGGTGGGGCGGCCGTCTGTCCCTGAATTCAGGGAGAAAATGGTGGGCGCGACAGGGATCGAACCTGTGACCCCTACGATGTCAACGTAGTGCTCTCCCGCTGAGCTACGCGCCCGTTTCGCCCGAAGGCGTCCGGAACGACACCGGCCCGAGGGCGGCATCGCTGCGAGGTGGAGGGGCTATAGCGGAGGCTTGCGCGCCTTGCAAGGCGCTTCGTCGGCTTCTTTGCAAGAAGCTGTGCCCGACTCCGGCCAAGCCGTCACGCTGCCAGCAGCTTCTCGACCTCGTTGACCAGCTCGCGCAGATGGAAGGGCTTCGACAGCACCTTGGCATCCTTCGGCGTCTGCGAGTCCGGATTGAGCGCCACCGCCGCGAAACCGGTGATGAACATCACCTTGATGTCGGGATCGAGCTCGGTGGCGCGCCGCGCCAGCTCGATTCCGTCCATCTCCGGCATGACGATATCGGTCAGGAGCAACTCGAACGGCTCCTCGCGCAGCCGGTTATAGGCCGATAGCCCGTTGTCGAACGAGGCGACGTCATAGCCTGCATTCTGCAGCGCCTTCACCAGGAAGCGGCGCATGTCGTTATCGTCTTCGGCCAGGAGGATCTTGGTCATGGCGCCTTGCTTCATCCGTGATGTTGCACCGAGCCCACGCCGCCCTGCCCGTTGGCCGGAAGCCGATTCGCTCGTTCGTCGTCCCTCATACCGGGTGGCCGTCCCTGCCATTCCGGGTGTCGCCGGTCCAGCCCGGCGTGAGGCGAACTCGTCGCTCGCACACACCCGGATGGATCAGCCAGTTCTATTTGGCGACATTACGGTAAACAACCAGTGAAGGCTGGCTCGCCGGATGACGAAAGGTCAGGCCTTCAATCAGCGGCAGCTTTGTGCTTGAGTCCGTCGACATGACGCTGACAGCCGGTTTCTCCTTTCCCCGCCCGGACGACGTGATCGCCGAGATCGAGCGGCCGTTCACGCTCCATCAGCCCGCGCTGCAGGTGGTCCCCGTCGTCGTCGACGTGCCCCATGCCGGGCGCCGCTATCCGCGCGCCTTTGTCGAGGGCTCGCGCCTGCCGCTGCGGGCGCTGCGCCGCTCGGAAGACGCCTATGTCGACCTGCTCTTCTCCCATGCGGTCGCGCTCGGCGCGCCCCTGCTCGTCGCCGAGTTCCCGCGCGCTTTTCTCGACGCCAATCGCGAGCCTTATGAGCTCGATCCGCGCATGTTCGAGGGCCGGCTGCCCGGCTTCGCCAATACCCGCTCGCTGCGCGTCGCCGGCGGGCTCGGCACGATCCCGCGCATCGTCGGCGAATCCTATGAGATCTATTCCGGCCGCATTCCGGTCGAGAGTGCGCTCAGCCGGATCGAGGCGCTCTATCGGCCCTATCATGCCGGCCTGCGCCATCTGGTGAACCGCACGCAAGGCAGCTTCGGCAGCTGCATCCTGGTCGACGCCCATTCCATGCCATCGACAGGACTCGACCGCGACGGGCTTGCCAAGGCCGACATCATCCTCGGCGATCGCTTCGGCACCAGCGCCGCGAGCTTCGTAGTGGATGCGGCGGAAGAGGCGTTCGCGCGCGCCGGGCTCACCGTGACCCGCAACCGCCCCTATGCCGGCGGCTTCATCACCGAGCATTACGGCGCGCCCGGCTCCGGCGTGCACGCGCTGCAGATCGAGGTCAGCCGCGGCCTCTACATGAACGAAGCGACGCTCGAGCCGAGCAGCGGCTTTGCGGCGCTTCAGCAGGTGATCGGCGCCGCCATGGCCGAGTGCTTCGCACGCTGGAGCGGCTGGAGCGACGACTGGCGCCAGGCAGCCGAGTAAGCCTTCGATCGGCGCGCGCCCCCGGCAACCCCGAAAAGAAAAAGGGCCGCGCACTTTCGTGGCGGCCCGAAGTCTAGGGAGGAAACGCCCAAGGAGGGCAACGAAGGTTTGAGGTCATCTCCCCTTCGCAGTGCACAATAGCGCATTGCGCTGCAAAAACGCAAGTCCAAACGCAAATCCCGTCATGCATAGAATGCATGACAAGCTACACTATCGTCATAAGCTGACCGATTTCGCTGGACCGACCGAAGCTGAACTGTCCTGAGCTGATCGGTCTTCGCCCCCGGCAGCGCTTGTCATCCCGTGCGCCGCACAGCATGAAGGCGGCAGGCGGGTGGAGCCGAGGGAACCCTGATGAGCGCGGTCGATTTTACGGAATTCGTCTCCCGGCTGGCGACCCTGTCGGGCCAGGCGATCCTGCCCTTCTTCCGCGCCCGGCATACCACCGAGGACAAGTCCGGCGGCGGCGTCTTCGACCCCGTCACCGAGGGCGATCGCGCCGGCGAGGACGTGATGCGCAACCTGATCAAGCGCACCTTCCCGGCCCATGGCATCCTTGGCGAGGAGTTCGGCTCCGAGAATGCCGACGCCGAATATGTCTGGGTGCTCGACCCGATCGACGGCACCCGCGCCTTCATCTCCGGCATTCCGGTCTGGGGCACGCTGATCGGCCTGACCCGCAAGGGCGTGCCGGTCTACGGCATGATGAACCAGCCCTTCACCGGCGAGCGCTTCTCGGGCGATGGCCGCATGGCGCGCTATGAAGGGCCGAACGGGCCGCGCACGCTGCACACCCGCCAGGTGACCGACCTTGCCGAGGCGACGCTGATGACGACGAGCCCGAACCTCTTCGTCGACGGGCAGAAAGCCGCTTACAACCGGGTCGAAAGCGCCGTCCGCATGGCCCGCTATGGCTGCGACTGCTATGCCTATTGCATGCTCGCCTCAGGCCATATCGATCTCGTCGTCGAAAGCGGGCTGAAGCCTTATGACATCGTCGCGCTGATCCCGATCATCGAGGGCGCCGGCGGCATCGTCACCTCATGGGACGGTGGCAGCGCCGCCCAGGGCGGCACCATCCTCGCCGCCGGCAACAAGACCTTGCATCAGGCCGCTCTCGCCCTCCTGAACGGCTGACGTCGGCGCCGGCACCTCGACCGACACATCCTCGCCGGGGATAAAGGCGTCGAAGGCTGCCCAGAACTGCGCCCGGATCGCGTCGGTCTCCATCAGGATCTCATGGCGCGCCGTCGGCAGCACCAGGGCGGAACCCGTCTTGAGCCTCGCCGCGAAGCGCTCGATCGCCGGCGTCGATACCACGGGATCGCGCCCAGCGGCGACGATCAGCGTCGGCACCCTGACCTCCAGCGGCGCGCGCGGCTGCGCCAGCCGGTCCATCAGCTGAAAGGCGGCATGGATCCAGCCGACGCTGGGGTCGCCGATCGCGAGATCGCGCGCCACCGCCGACAAGGCAGCATTGCGGGCATAGCGGACGGGGTCGGAGCTCAGCCTGTTACCCTCGAACGGCTTGGTGCCGATCGCGGTGTCGCCGCCGCCGGGCACGAAGGCCTTGCCGAAGCCGAGCCAGTACAGCACCCGCGCCAGCCAGCGCGCGCCGCGCGGATTCTCGATCATGCCGATGCCGAGCATCGGCGCGATCGCGACCAGCCGCTCCACCGGTAGCGCCTCGCGCCGGGCCGCGTCGAGGCAAAGCGCCGCGCCCATCGAATGCGCCAGGACGAAATAGGGCGGCGGCAGGCGCTCCTGCATCTGCGCCACGACCAGCGCGAGATCCCGCTCGTAATGCACCAACCGGCCGACATGTCCCTTGCGCGGGCGGCTGGTGAAGCGCTGCGAGCCGCCCTGGCCGCGCCAGTCGAAGGTCAGGACATGGAAGCCGCGCCGGCGCAGTTCGGCGATCGTCTCGCTATAGCGCTCGATGAACTCGGCCCGCCCCTGCACGACCAGGACGGTGCCTCTCTCCTTGCGCACGCTCGGCCGCCAGCTCGCCAGGCGCAGCCGCGCTCCGTCGCTGGTCTCTCCGAACCAGACCTTGCCGTGACCGGGCACCGGATAGTCCGGCTGATGGAAGAACTCGGCCTGCGTCATCGGCGCTCCGACGGGTTCGATCGTCCCGTTATGCCCAGCCTGACCCGCTCTTGAAAAGCCGGAAATGCCACCCAGATCATGGTGGCGCAGGCCGTCAAGCGGCTGCGTGAACCCAAACCTGGCCCGCGCTCACGAGGAGGCGGGCTGACACGAATGTCGCTTCCCTTGGAGGACAATCATGCGTTCCTACGATCTTTCCCCGCTCTATCGCTCGACCGTCGGCTTCGACCGCCTGTTCTCGCTGCTCGACCAGGCCACCAATGTCGACAACGCCCCGAGCTATCCGCCCTATAACATCGAGCGCACCGCCGAGAACGCCTATCGCATCTCGATTGCGGTCGCCGGTTTCGGTGAGGCCGACCTCTCGATCGAGAGCAAGGAGAACGCGCTGACCGTTCGCGGCGAGAAGAAAGCCGCCGATGACGAGCAGAAGCGCGAAGTCCTGCACCAGGGCATCGCCGCCCGCGCCTTCGAGCGTCGCTTCCAGCTTGCCGACTATGTCCAGGTCACTGGCGCCAGCCTCGAGAACGGGCTGCTCCATATCGACCTCGTCCGCGAGATCCCCGAGGCCAAGAAGCCGCGCCTGATTCCGATCGGTGGCGGCGCGCCCAAGGTGATCGAGGCCAAGAGGGCCGCGTAACCGGACGGTCGGCGCGAAAGCGCCAGAAGCCTGAAAAGAAAGGAACCTCCCCGGGAAACCGGGGAGGTTCTTTTTTGCGTCCGGCGTGAGCCGGCGGACGGCTACTTGTTCAGGGCACCACCGTGACCGGCGGCACCGTCGTATCCGGCACCGGGATGACACTCGGCTGCGCCCGGGCCAGCGGCGGCGTGCGGTCGGGCTCCTCGGCCCCCCGGACATCCTGCGGATTGACCAGCTTCGGCTTGCCGATGTCGCTCGGTGCGACCGACGGTACCGCAGCCGGCTTCGTCGTGGGCATATCGGGCTTGGGAGCAGCCGGTGACGGCGGAACGACGGTCGCCGGCGCACTCGCCTCGGCTGGTGGCTGCGCCGGCTTCAGGGCCGCCGGGCGCTCGGGCGGGCGCGGTGTCAGCTTCTTCGGCGCCGGGCGCGCCTCCTCGCGCGGATCGAGCCTGACCACCCGCGGCGGCGGCTGCAGCACGATCCGGTCGAGCAGCTCGCCATTGAAGCGGTCGATGACCAGCCGCACCCGTGACCCGTTCGACGCCAGGCCGTCGACGACGATGGCCGAGCCAGTGCGCACCGTCCGCTGCACCTCGCGCAGGCCAAACTCCTGCACCGCGATCCTTCCGACGGCTCGCGGCGGGATCGGCGCCGCCCGACGCGGCGCATAATCGTAGCGCGGGCCGTAATCATCCTCGTAATCGTAGCCATAGCCGTAACGCGCGTAGCCACCGCCATAGTCATCGAGCTGGGCCAAAGCCGGGCCGCTGACGCCGGTCATAACCGCCAGGACGGCGAGGCCGGCCATCCGACGGCGCAAGCGGCGCGGCGTGGCGGCGGGCGAAACCAAGACTGCCATGGTCTGTCCTCTGTCAGACGAAATTCGCAGTCTTCAGTTCTCGGTAAGGATTGCGGCGCGCTTGCGGCGTGACTTCGCTGGGAAACGGGCGTTCTTCGACCCTCAGACCGTGGCCAGCACGGCCGCGAGCCGGTCAACCTCCACGGCCTGCGTCGCGAAGGAGCAGACGAAGCGCCCGACGACCTCGCCTTGCTGCAGCCGCCCATGTTCCGGCAGCGCCGCATCGGACCAGGCGATGTAGTGCACGCCCTGCGCCGCCAATGCGGCCTGCGCCTGCAGCGGCAGCACCAGGAAGACCTCGTTCGCCTCGCAGGCCCAGGCCAACCGCAGCTTGCCTGCCGCTTCGACCGCGCTGGCGAGGCGCTTGGCCATCGCATTGGCGTGGTGGGCGAGGTCGAGCCAGTGGCCACCGGCCAGAAGCCCTTCGAACTGTGCCCCGATCAGGCGGCCCTTGGACAGAGTGTGCCCGGCGCGCTTGCGCCGCCACGGCATCTCACCGGCATCGGCAGGATCGAAGACGATCACCGCCTCGGCGGCGAAGGCGCCGGTCTTGGTGCCGCCGAAGGAGAGCACGTCGACGCCGGCCCTCCAGGTGATCTCGGCGGGCGCGCAACCGAGCGCCGCGACCGCATTGGCGAAACGGGCGCCGTCCATGTGCAGCTTCAGCCCGCGCGGCGCGATCGCCTGCTTCAGCGCCGCAATCTCCTCAGCTTTGTAGACCAGCCCGCATTCGGTCGCCTGCGTAATCGACAGCAGCTGCGGCTGGACCTGATGCACGGCGCCCGCCCGCATGCGCGCGAGCTGGTCGGTGACGACCTCCGGCGCGAGCTTGCAGCCATCGCCGGGCAAGCCGACGATCTTGGCCCCGCCGGTGAAGAATTCGGGCGCCCCGCATTCATCGGCGGCGACATGCGCCTCGTGATGGCAGAGCACCGCCCCCCAGGGCTGGACCAGGCTCGCCAGCGCCAGGGAATTCGCCGCCGTACCGGTGGTGACCAGGAAGACCGCGACCTCGCGCTCGAACAGCTCGGCGAACAGGGCTTCGACCCGCTTCGTCCAAGCATCGTTGCCATAGCCGGCGGCGAAGCCGTCATTGGCCGCCGCCATCGCCTGCATCACCGGCGCGCTCGCCCCGGCCAGATTGTCGCTGACAAAATTCATCTAAGACATCCGGCGAGCCACTGCGAGGCTTCGAGGGATAAGCACGCTCGTGCCGCCGCGCAATCGATGCTGGGGCCCGCTCCGGTCTGCTTGAAGCGCAAGCCGGCTCGAAAAAGGTAGCGCCCATACCCTAAGCGGACGCTCGATCCGGCCCTGGTGCAGCGCAGCCCCGTTTCCTGCGATCGACAACTTCCGGCTTGGCGTACCAGCCGCCATGATGTGAAAATGTCCAGCCAGGGATAGAGATCGCAATAAAATTTCGCTGCAACGCAAAATCGGCGCTTGTGCCCAGATTGGAATTCTGGCAAGGTCAAGGCAATAGGACAGCGATGCTGTCCCATTTTCGAAGCGGGCCTCGCCGAGGCCCCGGTGCAGGCGGATGGAGCGAACGATGACGGGAGGTACGGCAAATAAAGCCAAAGCCAACCGTACGACGCGCGCCGCCCGCAAAACGGCGGCGTGACCAGGCGCGGCAGGGCTTAACGCCCGAGGCGCCTGCGGAGGACGCGGGCGCAAGACAAGACCAGCGCAAGCAACCTTCGCAAACCGAGAATAAAGCCGGACCGGCCCGATCCTTGCTCGCCAAGGTGGAAGCCGGAGCGGCGGTGGACTTTGGCGGGCTCCCGAGCCGATGCTGCGGGACCGATGCGGGCGGAGGCGACGATGAGCGAGAGCAGGAAGGCGAGCGCGATGGCCAACACCACTGCTAAAGTTGCCACCACGACGACGGCCGCTTTCGAGCGTTTCCCCGAGGTGCGCGACCCCGCCATGCCGGCCCGCCAGGGCCTCTACGACCCGTCCTATGAGAAGGACTCCTGCGGCGTCGGCTTCATCGCCGACATGAAGAACCGCAAGAGCCATGCGATCGTCGCGCAGGGCCTGCAGATCCTGCACAATATCGACCATCGCGGCGCCGTCGGCGCCGATCCCAAGCTCGGCGACGGCTGCGGCATCCTCACTCAGATCCCGCATCGCTTCTTCAAGGAAGAGTGCGCCAAGGTCGGCATCGACCTGCCCGAGCCCGGCCACTACGCCATCGGCCAGTTCTTCATGCCGCAGGAGGCCGACAACCGCGCCGTCTGCGAGGAGATCGTCGCCCAGACGGTCGAGGAGGAAGGCCTGATCTTCCTCGGCTGGCGCGACGTGCCGGTCGACAACAGCGACCTCGGCGAGGCCGTCAAGGAGACCGAGCCTTGCCATCGCCAGATCTTCGTCGGCCGCCCGGCCGAGATCATCGATGAGGACGAGTTCGAGCGGCAGGTCTATGTCCTCAGAAAGTCGGTCTCGAACAAGGTCTACAAGCGCCATGACCGGGCGACCGCGACCTATTATCCGGTCTCCTTCTCCTGCCGGACCATCGTCTACAAGGGCATGGTGCTGGTCACCCAGCTCGGCGCCTACTTCAAGGACCTGACCGACGAGCGCTTCGAGAGCGCTCTCGCCCTCGTCCACCAGCGCTTCGCCACCAACACCTTCCCGTCCTGGCGCCTCGCCCACCCCTACCGGATGGTCGCCCATAACGGCGAGATCAACACGCTGCGCGGCAACGTCAACTGGATGGCGGCCCGCCAGGCCTCGGTCGACTCCGAGCTCTTCGGCGCCGATATCTCCAAGCTCTGGCCGATCTCCTATGAGGGCCAGTCCGACACCGCCTGCTTCGACAACGCCCTCGAATTCCTGGTTCAGGGCGGCTATTCGCTCGCCCACGCCATGATGATGCTGGTGCCCGAGGCTTGGGCTGGCAACCCGCTGATGGATGAGAGCCGGCGCGCCTTCTACGAATACCACGCCGCGCTGATGGAGCCGTGGGACGGCCCCGCCGCGATCGCCTTCACCGACGGCCGCCAGATCGGTGCGACGCTCGACCGCAACGGCCTGCGCCCCGCCCGCTACCTCGTCACCGATGACGGGCTGGTCGTGCTCGCCTCGGAGTTCGGCGTGCTGCCGATCCCGGAGGAGAAGATCGTCCAGAAGTGGCGGCTCCAGCCCGGCAAGATGCTGCTGATCGACCTCGAAGAGGGCCGCATCATCGGCGACGACGAGATCAAGAGCACGCTTTGCCTCGCCAACCCCTACAAGGACTGGCTGAAGCGCACCCAGATCGTGCTGGAGGACCTGCCGCCGGTCGAGGCGCGGGCATCGCGCACCGACGTCGCCTTGCTCGATCGCCAGCAATCCTTCGGCTACACCCAGGAAGACACCAAGATCCTGATGGCGCCGATGGCGGTGACCGGCCAGGAAGCCGTCGGCTCGATGGGCACGGATACGCCGATCTCGGCGCTCTCCTCGAAGTCGAAGCTGCTCTACACCTATTTCAAGCAGAACTTCGCCCAGGTCACCAACCCGGCGATCGACCCGATCCGCGAGGAGCTCGTGATGAGCCTCCTCTCCTTCATCGGGCCGCGTCCGAACATCCTCGACCTCGAGGGCACCTCGCGCCGCAAGCGCCTGGAAGTGCGCCAGCCGATCCTGACCAATGACGATCTCGAAAAGATCCGCTGCATCGGTCACTACGAGGATCGCTTCGACACCAAGACGCTCGACATCACCTATCCGACCCGCGAGAGCGCGGCCGGCATGGAAGGCGCGATCGAGCGCCTGTGCGAGCGCGCGGAAGCGGCCGTCCATGGCGGCTACAACATCATCATCCTCTCCGACCGGCAGGTCGGGCCCGACCGCATCCCGATCCCGGCGCTGCTGGCGACGGCGGCGGTCCACCACCACCTGATCCGCAAGGGCCTGCGCACCTCGGTCGGCCTCGTGCTCGAATCCGGCGAGCCGCGCGAGATCCATCACTTCGCCCTCCTCGCCGGCTTCGGCGCCGAGGCGATCAACCCCTATCTCGCCTTCGAGACGCTGGAAGCGCTGTTCGAGGCCGGCGAGTTCCCGCCGGAGGTCGACCGCTACGAGGTGGTCAAGCGCTTCATCAAGTCGGTCGGCAAGGGCCTGCTCAAGGTCATGTCCAAGATGGGCATCTCGACCTACCAGTCCTATTGCGGCGCGCAGATCTTCGACGCTGTCGGCCTGCGTACGCAGTTCATCGACAAGTACTTCACCGGCACCATCTCCTCGATCGAGGGCGTCGGCCTCGCCGAGATCGCCGAGGAGAGCGTGCGCCGCCATCGCGACGCCTTCGGCGGCTCGCCGATCTATCGCGATGCCCTCGACATCGGCGGCGAATACGCCTTCCGCCTGCGCGGCGAGGCGCATGCCTGGACGCCGGAGAACATCGCGCTGCTGCAGCACGCGGTGCGCGGCAATGCCCGCGACAAGTTCAAGGCCTATTCCGACCTGGTCAACGACCAGAGCGAGAAGCTCTCCACCATTCGCGGCCTGTTCCACGTCAAGATGGCCGACGAACTCGGCCGCAAGCCGATCCCGCTCGACGAGGTCGAGAGCGCGGTCTCGATCGTCAAGCGCTTCTCCACCGGCGCCATGTCCTTCGGCTCGATCAGCCATGAGGCGCATTCCACGCTGGCGCTGGCGATGAACGCGATCGGCGGCAAGTCGAACACTGGCGAGGGCGGCGAGGAGCCCGAGCGCTTCAAGCCGCTGCCGGACGGGCGCTCGATGCGCTCGGCGATCAAGCAGGTCGCGTCCGGCCGCTTCGGCGTCACCACCGAATACCTCGTCAACTCGCAGATGATGCAGATCAAGGTCTCGCAGGGCGCCAAGCCCGGCGAGGGCGGCCAGCTGCCCGGCCACAAGGTCGATGCCCGCATCGCCAAGGTCCGGCATTCGACCCCGGGCGTCGGCCTGATCTCGCCGCCGCCGCATCACGACATCTACTCGATCGAGGATCTCGCCCAGCTGATCTTCGACCTGAAGAACGTCAATCCGGCCGCGGACGTCTCGGTCAAGCTCGTCTCCGAGCTCGGCGTCGGCACCGTCGCCGCCGGCGTCGCCAAGGCGCGCGCCGACCACATCACCATCGCCGGCTATGAGGGCGGCACCGGCGCTTCGCCGCTGACCTCGATCAAGCATGCCGGCTCGCCCTGGGAAATCGGCCTCGCCGAGACCCACCAGATCCTGGTGATGAACAAGCTGCGCGGCCGCATCGCGCTGCAGGTCGATGGTGGCCTGCGCACCGGCCGCGACATCGTCGTCGGCGCGCTGCTCGGCGCCGACGAGTTCGGCTTCGCCACGGCGCCGCTGATCGCCGCCGGCTGCATCATGATGCGCAAGTGCCATCTCAACACCTGTCCGGTCGGTGTCGCGACGCAGGACCCGGTGCTGCGCAAGCGCTTCAAGGGTCAGCCCGAGCACGTCATCAACTTCTTCTTCTTCCTCGCCGAGGACGTGCGCGAGATCATGGCGGAGATGGGCGTCAAGAGCTTCGACGAGCTCGTCGGCCGCTCCGACTGGCTCGACAAGAAGGAAGCGATCGAGCACTGGAAGGCCAAGGGGCTCGACTTCGCCCGCATCTTCCACAAGCCGGAGCCGGGCAACGGCGTCGCCATCCGCAATGTCGAGCGCCAGGTCCATCCGATCGAGTCGGTGCTCGACCGCACCCTGATCGCCAAGGCGGGCGCCTCGCTCGACAGCGGCGCGCCGGTGGTGATCGAGAGCGCGATCCGCAATGTCGACCGCTCGACCGGCGCCATGCTCTCGGGCGAGATTGCCAAGCGCCATGGCGGGCTCGGCCTGCCGGACGACGCGATCACGGTGAAGCTCACCGGCACTGCCGGCCAGAGCTTCGGCGCCTGGGTCGCGGCCGGCGTGACGCTCGATTTGACCGGCCAAGCCAACGACTATGTCGGCAAGGGCCTGTCGGGCGGCAAGTTGATCATCCGGCCTGATCCGAAGTCGCGTGCGCTCGCCGAGGAGGCGATCATCGTCGGCAACACCGTGCTCTACGGCGCGATCTCCGGCGAATGCTACTTCCGCGGCGTCGCCGGCGAACGCTTCGCGGTGCGCAATTCCGGCGCGATCGCGGTGGTCGAGGGCACCGGCGACCATGGCTGCGAGTACATGACCGGCGGCGTCGTCGTCGTGCTCGGCCAGACCGGACGCAACTTCGCGGCCGGCATGTCGGGCGGCATCGCCTATGTCCTCGACGAGGACAAGAGCTTCGCCAAGCGCTGCAACCTCTCCATGGTCGATCTCGAGCCGGTGCCGGAGGAGGAGGAGCTGACCCAGCGCCTCTACCACCATGGCGGCGACCTCGAGTTCAAGGGCCGCATCGACGTCATGGCCAACATGTCCGGCTACGACGCCGAGCGCCTGCACCAGCTCATCGCCAACCACCTGAAATACACGGGGTCGGCGCGGGCGCAGGCCATCCTGGAGAACTGGGCGGAGTACCTGCCCAAATTCGTCAAGGTCATGCCGGTCGAGTATCGGCGCGCACTACTGGAAATCGAGCGGGCCCAGGCCGGCGTCTCGGTTGCGGCCGAGTAATCGAACAGGCGGATGAGACGATGGGCAAGGTAACCGGTTTTCTCGAGATCGACCGCCGCGACCGGAAGTATCTTCCGGCGTCCGACCGGATCAGGAACTACAAGGAGTTCGTGATCCCGCTCGGCCGGGAGGCGACCCGCGACCAGGCGGCGCGCTGCATGAACTGCGGCATCCCGTATTGTCACAATGGCTGCCCGGTCAACAACCAGATCCCGGACTGGAACGACCTCGTCTACAACGACAAGTGGCAGGAAGCGCTGACCAACCTGCACTCGACCAACAACTTCCCCGAGTTCACCGGCCGCGTCTGCCCCGCTCCCTGCGAGGCATCCTGCACGCTGAACCTCGAGGACACCCCGGTCACCATCAAGTCGATCGAATGCGCGATCGTCGACAAGGGCTGGCAGGAAGGCTGGATCAAGCCCGAGCCATCCGCGGTCAAGACGGGCAAGAAGATCGCCATCATCGGCTCCGGCCCGGCCGGCCTGGCTGCCGCCCAGCAGCTCGCCCGCGCCGGTCACGAGGTCCATGTCTATGAACGCCAGGGCCGCGCCGGCGGCCTGCTGCGCTACGGCATCCCTGACTTCAAGATGGAGAAGTCGCATGTCGACCGGCGTGTCGCCCAGATGGAAGCCGAGGGCGTCGTCTTCCATTACGGCGTCAATGTCGGCATCGACATCGATCCGCAGGAACTGCTCGCACAATATGACGCGGTCGGCCTGACCGGCGGCGCCGAGAAGCCGCGCGACCTGCCGATCGAGGGCCGCGATCTCGACGGCGTCCAGTTCGCCATGGACTTCCTGCCGCAGCAGAACCGCCGCAATGGCGGCGAGCCGGACACGACGGGCAATGCCCGCCCGATCCTCGCCGGCGGCAAGCATGTCGTCGTCATCGGCGGCGGCGACACCGGCTCCGACTGCATCGGCACCTCGGTGCGCCAGGGCGCGCTCTCGGTCACCCAGCTCGAGATCATGCCGCAGCCGCCGGAGAAGGAGAACAAGCAGCTGACCTGGCCGAACTGGCCGCTGAAGCTGCGGACCTCCTCCAGCCATGAGGAAGGCGCCGAGCGCGACTTCGCCGTCGGCACCGTCAAGTTCACCGGCGAGAACGGCAAGGTGAAGACGCTGCACTGCGCCAAGGTCGATGCCCAGTTCAAGCCGATCGAGGGCAGCGAGTTCCAGCTCAAGGCCGATCTCGTCCTGCTCGCCATGGGCTTCGTCTCGCCGGTGCATGACGGCCTCATCACCAAGCTCGGCGTCAAGCTCGACGGACGGGGCAATGTCGAGGCCAACATGCTGGCCTACAAGACCACGGTCGAGAAGGTCTTCGCCGCCGGCGACATGCGCCGCGGCCAGTCGCTGGTGGTCTGGGCGATCCGCGAGGGCCGCCAGATGGCGCACTCGATCGACAAGCACCTGATGGGCGAGACCATCCTGCCACGCTGAGTGGCAGGTCAACACGCGTCATGCTCGGGCGAAGACCCGAGCATCTCAGGCCGGATGAGGCTCCGGTCTGCGCCTTCTCGTCACGAGATTCTCGGGTCGCCGCGGCGCGTAGCCCGAGAATGACGGCCTTTTCCTAGGCCCCCAGCAGATCGACCAGCGGCGGGATCAGCGGCTCGTCGGCCGGCGGCATGGCGAGCTCGCGCAGCTTGCCGGGACGCACCCATTTCAGCGCCTGCCCCTCGCGCGAGGTCACCGTCCCCTCCCAGCGACGACAGATATAGAGCGGCATCAGGAGGTGGAACTCGGGATAGGCGTAGCTGGCGAAGGTCAACGGCGCGAGGCAAGCTTCCTTGACCTCGATTCCGAGCTCCTCGGAAAGCTCGCGGATCAGCGCCGGCTCGGGCCGCTCGCCGGCTTCCAGCTTGCCGCCGGGAAACTCCCAGAGGCCCGCCAGGGCCTTGCCTTCGGGACGTTGGGTGACGAGCACGCGATTGTCGGAATCGACCAGCGCGCAGGCGACGACGAGCAGCAGTTTCACGAAAGGCTAATGTCCCGAGAGGATGACTTCGACCGGTTCGGTTTCCTTGCCGGTCAGCGTGACCTCGTCATAGACCGTGCCGCCCTCGCGGAAAACCTGGTCCTCCTCGCCCCAGATCACCTGGGTCGAAACGAAATAGGTGCCGGGCGCAACCTTGTGGAAGCTGAACTTCCCTCGCGCCGTCGTCTTGGTCGTACGGGTGAGCTCGGCATAGCGCGGATCGACCTGCTCGTTCGGATAGCGCCAGTGCGGCAGGAACTTGGCCTTGCCGAAGACACGGGCAAAGCGCTCGCGGGCATAGGCCGTCGCTGGGATCAGCCGGACGACCTCGCCGGCGGCGTTGACGACCTGTCCCTTGGAGCGCGTCCGGAAGGCGTGGCCCTCGATGACGCCGGTCCCGGCTTTCCGGATGAAGCCCGCCTCTTCCGCCGAGAAGGAGGATGCCGTCGGCGATGACGGCCCCTGCGCGACACAAGCTCCCAACAGGGCCGCAAGGCCCAGCACGCAGGCTATCCTCGTCATCTGGCACGTCCCCCCGCAGGCGCCGTCGATACCAGGAAGACGCCTGCGAGGATGATGCAACCTCCGATGATCTGCCGCAACTCCAGCGTTTCGCCGAGGATCAGCACACCCATGGCGGCAGCGACCGCCGGCACGAGATAGCCGGTCATCGCCGCGCGCGTCGGCCCGGCGGCGCGGATCAGCCGCATGAAGAACGTCACCGGCAGCGCCGTCGCGAACACGCCGAGCGCCAGCACGGCCTGCCAATGCGGCATGAGGGCTGTCAGCGCGCCCCAACCTGAGAAGATCAGTGTCAGCAGCAACGCGCCCGAGCCCGAGACCATCTGTTGGCCCAGCGCGAGCCGGATCGGATCGCCGGCCCGCGGCGGCACCGCGCGCGTGTAGAGGTTGGCGCAGGCATAGGACAGCGTCGCGCCGACCATGGCGAGCAGGCTGAGCGCCGTGCCGCCGCCCTCGACCAGGCGCGGCCCGATCAGGATGGCGACGCCGGCCATGCCGACCAGGATGCCGCTGAGCCGCCGCCGGCTCAGATGCTCTTCCGAGAACAGGACATGTGCGAACAGCGCCGTGACCAGCGGCCCCGCCGCCTGGATCATCGCCGCCGGGCCGCTGGCGAGCTGGATCAGCGCATAGGCGACGAGCACGTTCGGCAGCCAGCCATTGGTCGTGCCGAGCACCAGCCAGTGCCGGAGCTCGTGACGGCGCGGCAGCGGGCTCTGGCCGCGCAACCCGACGAAGAGCGCCAGCGTCGTCGCACCGAGCAGGCCGCGCCCCGCGGCGATCGCCCAGGGGGCGACGTCACCGGCCATCAGCTTGATGAACAGATAGCTGCTACCCCAGAGGAACGAGCAGGCGGCGAGATTGCCGACGATGAACGCCCTGCTCGGCCCCGAGGATTCAGGATCTGTAGTCGCCGTTGATCTCGACATAGGCCTTGGTCAGGTCGCAGGTCCAGACGGTGGCCTTGCCGCGGCCGAGGCCGAGATCGGTGGTGACGACGATGTGCTCGCTCTTCATGTAGTCGGAGACGGCCTGCTCATCATAGGAGCCGGCGCGCGCGCCCGCTTCCGCCACCTTGATCGCGCCGAAGGAGATGTCGAGCCTGTCACGATCGGCCGGCTCGCCGGCCTTGCCGACCGCCATGACGATACGGCCCCAATTGGCGTCCTCGCCGGCGACCGCCGTCTTGACCAGCGGCGAATTGGCGATCGAGAACGCGACCCTCTTGGCCGAGCGCGCCGATTTCGCCCCGACGACGCGGACCTCGACGAACTTGCGGGCGCCCTCGCCGTCCTTGCAGACCAGGTGCGACAACTCGAGCAGCAGCGCGTTCAGCGCCCGCTTGAAACCGGAGAGCCGAGCGTCGTTGGGATCGGTGATCTCGGGCACGCCGCGGGCCTTGGCCTTCCCGGTCGAGAACAGCATCAGCGTGTCGGAGGTCGAGGTGTCGCTGTCGACCGTGATCGCATTGAACGAGCCCTTGACGCCCTTCGACAGCAGGGCCTGCAGCACGGGAGCCGCGATCGGCGCATCAGTGAAGACGAAGGAGAGCATCGTCGCCATATCAGGCGCGATCATGCCGGCGCCCTTGGCGATGCCGGCGATGACGACCTCATGGCCATCGATCTTGGCCTTGCGCGAGACCGCCTTCGGGAAAGTGTCGGTGGTCATGATCGCCTTGGCGGCGTCGAGCCAGGGACCGTCGGCAGCGCGCTTGGCGCAATCGGCCAGCACGCCCTCGAACTTGGTCGCGTCGAGCGGCTCGCCGATCACGCCGGTCGAGGCGATGAAGACCTCCTCGGGCTTGCAGCCGGCGGCCTTGGCCGCGATCTTCGCGGTCAGAGCGACCGAGTCGCGGCCCTTCAGGCCGGTGAAGGCGTTGGCATTGCCGGAATTGACGACGATGGCGCGGGCCTTGCCCTGGGCCAGGTTCTCCCGGCACCAGTCGACCGGCGCCGACGGGCATTTCGAGCGGGTGAAGACGCCGGCGGCCTGCGAGCCCTCGTCGAGCAGGATGAGCACCACGTCGGTGCGGCCCTTGTAGCGGATGCCGGCCTCGGCGGTGGCGAAGCGCACGCCCGGCACGGCCGGGACCTTGGGCTGGCGCTTCGGCGCGAGCGGAGAAACGGGAACATCCTTGCCGGCCATCATGCGCCTCCTCGTATGGTTGGCCCGATGTGCCGCAGCAACGGGGCGAAGACAAGAGTCTCACCCCCTCCAAAAGCAAACGCCCGGGCATGGCCCGGGCGCATCACGACGGTCCTGTGAAGGACGCAGCCCGATCAGGGCTTCTTCGGCTCGGCCGGAGCCGGGGTCGCCGGCGCGGGCGCCGCCGGAGCAGCCGGTTTGTCGAGGCGCTCGACCTTGGCCTTCTCGCGCAGCGCCACGATGATGTCCTGCTGCGCCTTGCGGACCAGGTACTGGTCGATCTGCGGCTTGACCTCGTCGAAGCTCGGCAGGGGCTTGCTGCGCTTGTCCTCGAGCTTGATGACATGCCAGCCGAACTGGCTCTTCACCGGCTCGGAGACCTGGCCCTTGTCGAGCTTGAAGGCCGCCTCGGCGAATTCCGGCACCATGCGGTCCTTGGCGAACCAGCCGAGATCGCCGCCTTCCTTGCCCGAGCCCGGATCCTTGGAGAGCTCGGCCGCGACCTTGGCGAAGTCCTCGCCCTTCTTCACCCTCTCCAGCGCCGCCTTGGCCTGCGCCTCCTCGGGCACCAGGATATGGCGGGCGTGGACCTCTTCCTCAGGCTTCATCGCCTTGACGGTATCGTCGAACAGCTTCTTGGCCGCCTCGGGCGTTGCCGCCTTCTTGGCCTCGACGGTCAGGTATTCGTCGAGCAGGAGCTTGTCCCGGTTATAGGCGAGGCGCTTGGCGAATTCCGGCCCGTCGCCGACCTTGGCGGCAGCGGCGGCCTTGGCGCCGAGCTTAAGGTCGACCAGATAGTTGATCACCTCCTCGCGCTTGCGCTCCTCCGGCATCTGCGCGGTACGCTCGCCGAGATCCTCCTCGGCCAGCTTGAGGTCTCCCTCGGTGATGGTGATGCCGTCGACCTTGGCGACGGGCTTGTCCTGCTGCGCGAGGGCCGGCACGGCGGCCAGCGCGAAGCCAAGCGACAGCATGGCGAGACGGGAGGACAACATCGGTGCGGCCTTTCAACTGGACGGCGCGAAGATCGATCTCGCCGGCTGAGTGCCAGCAGAACGCGGCCTTGGCAAGACGGGGCTTTGCACATCAACGCGAGGCGGTGGTGCTGGTTCAATCCGCCGCAGCCCACTCCGCCCAAGAAGGCGCGGGAGCCCTCCTCCCTTGTGGGGGAGGGTTGGGAGGGGGGTTATCGCACCCGCAATCCGCTCCGCGCTGGACTGGACCTGCGTCGAGGGTGGCATACCCCCTCTCTAGCTCTCCCCCACAAGGGGGGAGAGGACAGGTCGCGGCTCCGCGACCAGCCACACAACCGCCCTCACCCCTTGGAACCCGCCGCGCCGGACCCCACATGCGCGCGGATAAGCGCGTGCTGGACCACGCGCCCGCGCCCGTCTAAACACGCGCGTGAATTTCTAGAGATTACCGCTTCGGCTGCGCGGTCTGCGCCGGCCGGCTTCGCTATTGAAAGGCCAGACATGCTTGGCGCGCTTGCAAAGAAACTCTTCGGCTCGTCGAATGATCGGCGGGTGAAGGGCTACCAACCCCGCGTCGCGGCGATCAACGCACTCGAAGCCGAGGTGTCCCAGCTCTCCGACGAAGCTCTTCGCGCCCGTACCGACACCTTCAAGCAGCAGCTCGCCGACGGCGCCAAGCTCGACGACCTTCTGGTGCCCGCCTTCGCCACCGTGCGCGAGGCGGCCAAGCGCGTGCTCGGCCAGCGACATTTCGACGTCCAGCTGATCGGCGGCATGGTGCTGCACGAGGGCTCGATCGCCGAGATGAAGACCGGCGAAGGCAAGACGCTTGTCGCCACGCTCCCGGTCTATCTCAACGCGCTCGCCGGCAAGGGCGTCCACGTCGTCACCGTCAACGACTACCTCGCCCGCCGCGACGCCGAGTGGATGGGCAAGATCTACAATTTCCTCGGGCTCAGCTTCGGCATCATCGTGCACGGCCTCGACGACGAGGAGCGCCAGCGCGCCTATGCCAGCGACATCACCTACGGCACCAACAACGAATTCGGCTTCGACTATCTGCGCGACAACATGAAGTACGAGGTCGCGCAGATGAGCCAGCGCGGCCACCATTTCGCGATCGTCGACGAGGTCGACTCGATCCTGATCGACGAAGCGCGCACGCCGCTGATCATCTCGGGCCCGCTCGACGACAAGTCGGACCTCTATGTTGCGATCGACAAGGTCCTGCCCCGCCTGATCAAGAGCGATTTCGAGGTCGACGAGAAGCAGCGTACCGTCGCCCTGACCGAGGCCGGCAACGAGCATATCGAGCAGCTGTTGCGCGAAGCCGACCTGCTCAAGGAAGGCGACCTCTACGATTCCGTCAACGTCACCCTGGTCCACCACGTCAACCAGGCGCTGCGCGCGCACTCGCTGTTCACGCGCGACAAGGACTACATCGTCCGCAATGACGAGGTGGTGATCATCGACGAGTTCACCGGCCGCATGATGCCCGGCCGGCGCTATTCGGAAGGCCTGCACCAGGCGCTCGAGGCCAAGGAGCACGTCACCGTCCAGCCCGAGAACGCGACGCTCGCCTCGATCACCTTCCAGAACTATTTCCGCCTCTACAAGAAGCTCGCCGGCATGACCGGCACCGCCGGCACCGAGGCCGACGAGTTCGAGCAGATCTACAAGCTCGAAGTGGTCGAGATCCCGACCAATGTCCCGGTCGCCCGTATCGACGACGACGACGAGGTCTATCGCAGCTTCCCGGAAAAGGTGAAGTCGATCATCAAGGAGCTGGAGCGCGCCAGCGAGCGCCTGCAGCCGGTGCTGGTCGGCACCGCCTCGATCGAGAAGTCCGAGCAGATCGCCGAGATGCTGGTCGCCGCCGGCTTCAAGCAGATCGACTTCAGCCAGCCCAGCGCGCTCGACTCGCTCTACGCCGCCGCCCGCACCGGCAAGAGCACCAAGCAGTTCGCGGTGCTGAACGCCCGCTTCCATGAGCAGGAGGCCTTTATCGTCGCCGAGGCCGGCGTGCCCGGCGCGATCACCATCGCCACCAACATGGCTGGCCGCGGCACCGACATCAAACTCGGCGGCAATGTCGAGATGCGCGTCTCGATCGAGACGGCCGGCATGGAAGACGGGCCGGAGAAGGACGCCAAGGTCAAGGAGATCGAGGCCGAGGTCGCCCGCTTCAAGGAGATGGTCCTCAACGCCTCCGAGACCATCGAGCTCGAGCCGGCCAAGGGCTCGCGCCCGGCCAAGACCATGACCCGCCCCGGCGGCCTCTACATCATCGGCACCGAGCGCCATGAGAGCCGGCGCATCGACAACCAGTTGCGCGGCCGCGGCGGCCGCCAGGGCGACCCCGGCCGCTCCAAGTTCTTCCTGTCGCTGCAGGACGACCTGATGCGCATCTTCGGCTCCGACCGGATGGACGGCATGCTGCAGAAGCTCGGCCTGCAGGAGGACGAGGCCATCGTCCACCCCTGGATCAACAAGGCGGTCGAGAAGGCGCAGGGCAAGGTCGAGGCGCGCAACTTCGACATCCGCAAGAACATCCTGAAATACGACGACGTCATGAACGACCAGCGCAAGGTCGTGTTCGAGCAGCGCCGCGACTTCATGCGCGAGGCGAGCGTGCGCGAGACCATCGACGACATGCGCCACGGCGTGGTCGAGGACACCGTTTCGCGCCGCATCCCCGAGGACGCCTATCCCGAGCAGTGGGATGCCGCCGGCCTGCGCGAGGACGTCGCGACCTATCTCAACCTCGAACTGCCGATCGAGGACTGGGCCAAGGAAGAAGGCATCGCCGACGCCGAATTGCGCGAGCGCATCCGCAAGATCGCCGACGAGGACTACACGGCGCGCATCGAGCGCAACACCGACGAGGTGATGACCTATATCGAGAAGCAGGTGCTGCTGCAGACGCTCGACCATCTCTGGCGCGAGCACCTGGTCACACTCGATCATCTGCGCCAGGTCATCGGCTGGCGCGGCTACGCCCAGCGCGACCCGCTGAACGAGTACAAGCAGGAAGCCTTCGAGCTCTTCGACAGCTTGATCGGCCGCCTGCGCGAGCAGGTCACCGGCAATCTGATGCGCGTCGAGGTCCGTTTCGACCAGCCGCCGGAAGACGGTCAGGGCTTCGACCAGGGCGGCAGCGATGCCCTGCCCCCGCCGCCCGCCGGCTTCTTCGCCAGCCAGCCGCAATTCGCCGCGACCGATGGCGACGTCGCCGTCGCCGAGCGCAACCCGACCGATCCCGCGAGCTGGGGCAAGGTCGGCCGCAACGAGCTCTGCCCCTGCGGCTCCGGCAAGAAGTTCAAGCACTGCCACGGCCAATTCGTCTGATCGCGGCGCCGGAGCGATCCTCCGGCGTGGTTTTCAGGCGAAAATGGCCTCGACTGCGCCGAGCGTATCGATCTCGATCCGGACGCTCGCGCCGGCATTGAGCCATTGCGTCCGCACGAGGCTGCCGAGCAGGACGGTCTCGCCGGCTCTCAGCGGCATCTGGCGCTGGCTGGCATGCTCCGCCAGCCAGGCCAACGCCGCATAGGGATGGCCAAGCACGTCGGCGCCAATGCCGGCGCCGGCTTCGGTCCCATCGATCAGAACCCGCCCATGCAGCGTCGCCAGATCCGGCAGCACGGCCGGGTCATGCTCGCGGCCGAGGACCGCACCAGCGGCGAAGAAATCGTCCGCGACCAGCATCGGCGTGCCCGTGCTCTGCCAGTCGACATAGCGATCATCGACGATCTCGATCGCCGCCATCACCGCCCCGACTGCTCCCCGCACGCTTTCGGCGGTGAACGGTCCTTCCGGCAGGTCGCTCGCCAGCCGCACCGCGATCTCGCACTCGACTCCGACCTTGACGAAATCGCCATGCCGGAGCCTGGCATCGCCGCGATGCGTGGTGCCGGCGAAGAGCCCGGCCGCACAGGGATGGGCAATGCCGAGATAGGCCTGCATCACCGGCGTGGTGCAGCCGATCTTCCAGCCGATACGGGCGCCGAAGCGGCTTTCGGCAAGACGCGCATGGACCGCATCGCGCACTGTATAGGCCTCTGCCAGATCGCGCGGCGAGGCTCCGGCAGAAGGCCGCGCCAGAGGCGTCAGACTCAGCCGAGCGGTGGTGATCGCATCTGCTGCGACGGCGATAGCAGCTTCGGACAAAGCAGAGCTCCGATTGTCGGGGGAGGTCAACCTGCCATGCCGGAGCTCCCGCTGGCCACATGCGCGAACGTAGTGGTCGCGAGACCCGCTCTCGCCATGGCAATGGACCATGAACTCCCGACTACGAGGGCCTCCGGCCATGCCGACCGCAGACGAAACCGCCGGGCGAGCCCATATCGCGCTCGTGCTCGACTACACCGAGGAAGAGCTTGCCCGGTTCGACACATTGCTGGCGCAGGAGACTCTCGCCGAGACCAGGCCAACGATCTGGGAAGGCTGGCCCGCCTTCATCGGGCTGGGCCTCGCAGCGGCGACCGGAGCGACCCTGCTCGCCATCATCAGCGGGATTGCCACGGCCCGTTCCGGCGCCGGCATCGCCGCGCTCTGCTTCGCGGTCTACTGGATCGGCATCACCGCACCGGGCCTGGCCATGGGCATCGCCGACAGGCGCCGGCGCAAGGCTGTCTACGGCGCCTTCCAAACCGAGTGGAACGGAACGCGCCTAACGGCGACGCAGCACGGCGTCTGGTTCCGCCGCGAGGGCATGCGCAGCTTCATCGGGCGCAGCGCGATCCGCAAGGCCAGCAGCGCCGACGGCCTGTTGCTGCTGCACCTGCGCGCCGGCCAGCCGACCATGATCCCGCTGCGGCTGCTGACGGCGGGCCAGCAGGACTTCCTCACCTCACTTGCCCGTAGCGATCAACTCAACGGGTGAAGAAGCGCAGCAGGTTGGCGTAGCCGCGGGCATCGTCGATCGCCCGATGCGTATGCGCGACCGAGCCCAGCCATTCGGCCGGATAGCGCTCGACATCGCACTCCCATTGCCCGCGCCCCGTCCTGCCGGCGACGAAGGACATCAGGCACAGCGGCGCGTGCTTGAAGATGCGGCTCTCGACCCATGGCCCTTCGAGCAGCGGGCGCCCGATGAAGCGGCGCAGGTAATAGTCGACCCACGGCCCATCGAGCGCGAGCGGGTGGGAGGCAAAGATCGGCTCGCCCTCGATCGCACCGATCCAGTCGACGAAGCGCCGCATCACAGCGGATGGCGGCTCGGGATTGTCCGTCGCCGCGGCCCAGGCCTGCGGATGGCGCGCCCAGAACGCCATGGTGGCCTCGTCACGCAGGGCGCCGTCGAGCGGCGCCAGCACCGCCTCGAACTCTCCAATGATGGCGCCATCGGCCGCGACGGCGACGGAGCCGAAGGAAAGCATCGAATTGACGCCCGGCGTCGGCCCGTCGAACTCGCAATCCGTCACGACATAGAATGGCGACATCCGACCCCGTCGAACTCCTCAGCTATGCGCCCGCCGGGGCAGCCGCGGCAGCAGGATCGTCAATAGTCCGAGCAGCGGCAGGTAGGAACAGACCTTGTAGACGAAGGTGATGCCATAGGCGTCGGCGAAGCCGCCGAGGAAGGCGGCGCCGAGCCCGCCCGCGCCGAAGGCGAAGCCGAAGAACATGCCGGCGATCAGGCCAACGCGGCCCGGCACCAGCTCCTGAGCGAACACCACGATCGCCGAGAAGGCCGAGGCGAAGACCAGCCCGATCATCACGCTGAGCACGCCGGTCCAGAACAGGTTGGCATAGGGCAAGAGCAGCGCGAACGGGATGACGCCGAGGATCGAGAACCAGATCACGAAGCGCGCCCCGAAGCGGTCGCCGATCGGCCCGCCGACGAAGGTGCCGACCGCCGCCGCGCCGAGGAACAGGAACAGCATCAATTGCGCGTCGCGGAAGCCGAGCTGGAACTGCTCGATCACGTAGAAGGTGAAGTAGCTGGAGATGCTCGCCATGTAGACATTCTTGGTCGCGGTCAGCAGCACCAGCACGAACAGGGCGAAGGCGACACGCCCGCCCGGCAGCGGCAGCGTGCGGCTCGCCGGCGGACGACCGGCCTGCGCCCGGCGATGGGCGGCATACCAGGCCCCGACCCGGGTGAGGACGACGACGCCCGCCATGGCGATGACCGACAGCCAGGCGACGCTGCCCTGGCCGAAAGGCAGGACGATGAAGGCAGCCAGCAGCGGCCCCAGCGCCGAGCCGAGATTGCCGCCGACCTGGAACAGCGACTGGGCCAGGCCATGCCGCCCGCCCGAGGCCAGCCGGGCCACGCGAGACGCCTCCGGATGGAAGATCGCCGAGCCCAGGCCGATCAGGCAGGCAGCGATGATCAGCACCGTGAAGTTGTGGGCATTGCCGAGCAGGATCAGGCCGCCGAAGGTCGAGGCCATGCCCGCCGGCGCCGAATAGGGCATCGGCCAGCGATCAGTCACCATGCCGACGACCGGCTGCAGCAGCGAGGCCGTAACCTGGAAAGCCATGGTCAAGAGACCGATCTGGACGAAGTCGAGGGCGTAGTTGGCCTTGAACAGCGGATAGAGCGAGGCCAGCAGCGACTGCATGACATCGTTCAAGAGGTGGCAGAAGCTCACCGCCAGCAGGACGGAGATCGTCGTCTTCTCGAAACGGGGCCGGCCCCCCTCGATCGTCGCAACCATGGTGGGCCCCTTGAGCACGAACCTTCAGCGGCGCTCCTTCTACAGGGCTTGCCCGTGACCTGCTTTCGTGTTTCGGTCTAATTCTTTCGCGTTCGGGCCAATCGATGAGAAAGCTGCCGCAGCAACAGGTCGAGGCCCTCCATTCCGACCATCGCCATATCCATGGCACGGTTTCCGACGCGGACGGCGATGTTCTGGTCCGCGTCTCCGACAACCCTGCCGGCTATACGATACCGCCGCACAGCCATCGCCAGATCCAGCTCCTCTGCGCTTTCTCCGGTGTGGTCCAGATCAACACCGAACGCGGCAGCTGGATGATCCCGCCCGGCCATGGCCTGCTGATCCCGGCCCGGCTGCAGCATTCGGTGGAGATGCTGAGCGATGTCAGCATCAAGTCGGTCTATCTGCTCGGCGGGCATGACGACCTCGCCGAGCGCATGCTGCAGGTGCTCGGCGTCACCGATCTCGCCCATGCGCTGATCGTCGAGGCGATCCGCCTGCGCGACGCGCCGCCGGACAACCGCAAGCTCGCGCTCGTCCTGGAATTGCTGACAGCCGAGATCGCCGCGCTGCCGATCCGGCGGCTCGGCCTGCCCATTCCGGCCGACAGGCGGCTTGCCGCCCTCTGCCGCGCCTATATGGCCGCGCCCTCGGTCACCGCGCGTCTCGACGACTGGGCCGCGAAGCTCGCGATGAGTCGGCGGACCTTCACGCGGCTCTTCCAGCGCGAAACCGGCCTCAGCTTCGTCGCCTGGCGCCAGCAGGCCAGCCTGTTCGCCTGCCTGCCCCGGCTGGCGGAAGGCGTATCGGTCACCGAGGTCGCCATGCTGGCCGGCTATGACAATGTCGCGGCGTTCACCACCATGTTCAGGCGGCGGCTCGGCACCGCGCCGCGCAACTACATGAGAGCGTCGCTGGCGCGGTAGTCCCGCCCTCGCCGAAACTGAAAAGGCCGCTCTCGCGAGCGGCCTTCCGAATACCCCCGTGCGACCTAGGCCCTTACTTCGGCGCGAAGATGCCGACGCTGCTGGCGGTGATGTCGAAGGACAGCGTCGCCACCACCGTCGGGGCGCACCATTTCGAGCGCCCCGAGCCGGAGCTGACGCCGCGCGGATCGGCGGTCAGCAGGAAGCAATCGCTCTTCGACAGATTGGTGTCGTGGTAGCGCACATCCGCCGTCAGGTTCTTCCAGGTGTAGGAGACACCCGCGTTCCAGTAGGCGTAGTCGGGCAGATTGGTCGGCGGCACCGTCGACCAGATCGCCAGATTGGTCGTGCCGAGCCAGTAATGGCCGAATTCGCCGGAGACCGAGAGGCCTTCCAGGAACGGCAGGTTGTACTTCGCCGTCACCGAGGCATAGGTGCCGGAAGCGCCGGTGCCGAGCCAGTCCCAGGCGTAGAACAGGTTCGCCCCGAGGATCAGCTTGTCCTCGAAATTATAGCTGACCTTGCCGTAGACCTCGGTGAAATCGGTGTTCCGCGGCGTCCAGTAGACGCCGGCCGTATCGATGAACTGCTTCTCGCTGGGATAATAGTACTGCCAGACGCCGACATCGACGGTGACCGGGCCGAATTTCGGCCGGATGCCGGCATAGAAATCGATCTCGGCCGGCGGACGCGTCGCCAGGTCGACATTCGAGGCGTAGACGCCGGCATAGACCAGGTTGTCGTAGAACTGCAGCTCGGCGCCGCCCTGGATCGCCGGCTTGCGGTCCGTCTGCGAAATGCCGCGGAAATTGTAATCCGTCATGCCCTTCACGCTGACGGCGATGTCGAACCAGGTGATGCTCGGCGCCACCGGCGCGGGCGGAGCGCCCTTGCGGCTCGGCAGGTCGGAGGCGAACGCGGAGGCCGCGAATGCCGTCGACAGCGCAAGCCCCGTCAGCAAACCCGAAATCTTGAAAGCCATTACGAACTCCATCGAAGGTCCGCATGACCGCGTCATGCCTTCGTCACGATGAAGCCTTCGCAACCGCAAAATCGGCAAGATGAGCTTTTTGGCAGCCTGCCGCGCCAATGGGCAAAGGCGCCGGTTTCGCCAGATTCTGCGCCTAGAAAAGCGCCCGCGGCCATTGCTGGCCGCGGGCGTGACTTTTTTACATCAGAGGATTTACAGGGCGCTCAGCGCGCCGTGGGCTGGCTCGCATAGGCCGCGTCGGGCTGCAGCTGCGATGTCCGCAAGGTCGAGGCCCGGCGCGGCGGCAGCGGCGCGGTCACCGTCTGCGGCGTCTCCGGCACGGTCGAGGCGATCGGCGCCTGCTCCTTCGGCTCCGAGGACGAGGAACCGCCGAGCAGCGGCACGAAGCTCAGCGCCTTCTGATAGAAGGAGGGCTGCGCCGGTGCGGCCGAAGCCGTCTGGATCGGAGCAGTGGTGGCCTCGCCCGGAGTCGCCTTGGCAACCTGGGCCGCTGCATCGCTCGCCGGCTTGGCAGCCGGCTGGGCCGCAGCGGGCTTGGCCGGCGCAGCCGCGGCGACGACCGGCTTGGCTTCCTCCACCTGCGCGCTGCTGACTGCGGCGAGCACGGCGTCGTTCTCGGCCGATTCGGCCCGGACGGTCGCCTTGGTGCGGCCCTTGTCGTCGAGCACGACGACGCGCGGACCGATCAGCGAATCGACGCGGCTGATGCCGACATCGCGCGAGCCCCAGGCCACCGACCTGTTCATCGAATCAGCGCCGGACTGGGCCAGCTGGCGCTTGAACGAGGAATGCTGGTCGCCGTCGTCATAGATCAGCTTGACCGCGGGCGTGCCCTTGGACACCAGCGCCGCGACCTGAATCTCGTCCTGCTGGCGCTTCTGGGCGATGGCTTGCGTGATCGACGAATCGATCTGGACGCCGTCGCGATTGAAGGCGTAGCGTCCGCCAGCCACCGAGACCGAGGGTTCGTCCTTGGCCACCTCGAAATAATCCGAGCCTTCCTTCAGGTTCTTCCAGAAGGCGATATTCGGGTCGAGCCGGTGCTTGGCGAGGTTCTCCGCCGTCATCCGGAAGGGATAAGCCTGCATCTGCACGGCGCGCTGCCCGCCATTCTGGGCTTCGCGCACCAGCGCATAGATCTCGCCGATCTGGTCGTCGGTCATCGAATAGCAGCCGGCCGAGGAGCAGGCGCCGTGCACCATCAGATGCGCGCCGGTGCGGCCATGCGCCCGGTCATAGGCATTCGGATAGCCCATGTTGAACGAGACGTAGAACGACGAGTTCGGGTTCATCTGCGCCGGGCTGATCGCGTAGAACCCTTCCGGCGCCATGCGGTCGCCCTCGCGCACCTTCGGGCCGAGCTGGCCGGACCAGCGGCACATCGGGAAGGTCTTGAGCAGCGCGTATTTGCCGTCGGCGCGCTTCTTCCAGATCTCGAGCTCCGACTCCTTCTTGTAGGAGCGAATCACGATGGGCTGGCTCTTGCTCATGCCCTTCTCGGACATCAGCGTGTAGGTCGCCGACGGAATCGGGATGTTGTGGCGCGCGGAGCCGCGATAGCGATCTTCTTCGCAGGCTGCCAAACTGAGGCCAAGGAGCGCCGCCAGCGCGAAATGTCTCACAGCCACGTCGTCAATCCCATTTCGCGCGGACGCGTCAAAGCCGACAATGCCTCAGACAACGCGGCCAAATTATGCCCGTCGACTGGTTGCAGGATCGTTAGCCTTGACCGTTCCTTACCACAGGGGCCTCGCAGATGGCCATATGGTGAAGCCGCGGTAAAGCGCCCGCCAGGCCGAACGCCCGCTTGCGCACAAGCGGCAGGGCTACAGCGCCCGGCCGATCGCCAGGTATTTCTGCGCCCGCCGATCGACGATCTCGTCGGCGCCGAGGCCGGCGAATTCGGACAATGCCGCCTCGATCGCCGCGCCGGCCCGCTCGATCGCGCCCTGCGGGTCGCGATGGGCGCCGCCGGTCGGCTCGGTGACGATCCTGTCGATCACGCCGAAGCGCAGCAGGTCCTGGGCGGTGATCTTCATGCCGGTCGCGGCATCCTGGGCGCGCGCAGTGTCGCGCCAGAGGATCGAGGCCGCGCCTTCCGGCGAGATCACCGAATAGATCGCATGCTCGAGCATCAGCACCTTGCTGGCGGCCGCGATCGCGATCGCCCCGCCCGAGCCACCCTCGCCGATCACCAGCGCGACGCTCGGCGTGCGCAGGGCAAGGCAGGTCTCGGTCGAGCGCGCGATCGCCTCGGCCTGGCCGCGCTCCTCCGCCTCGATGCCGGGATAGGCGCCGGCGGTATCGATGAAGCTCAGCACCGGCAGGCCGAACCGATCGGCCAGCTCCATCAGGCGCACGGCCTTGCGATAACCCTCGGGCTTCGGCATGCCGAAATTATGCTTGATGCGGGTCTCGGTCGAGTTGCCCTTCTCCTGCCCGATGACGCAGACCGGCTCGCCGCGGAAACGGCCGAAGCCGCCGACGATCGCCTCGTCCTCGCCGAAGGCGCGGTCGCCCGCCATCGGCGTGAACTCGTCGATCAGCGCCGAGCAATAGTCGAGGAAATGCGGGCGCTGCGGATGGCGCGCCACCAACGTCTTCTGCCAGGGCGTCAGGGCGCCGTAGAGATCCTTCAGCGCCTGCGAGGCCTTGGCCTCGAGCTTGCCGACCTCTTCGGCCAGAGAATAACCGTCGCCCTTGCCGTCGAGCGCGCGCAGTTCATCCGCCTTCGCCTCCAATTCGGCAACCGGCTTTTCGAAATCGAGATAGCTTCGCATCGACATCCAGATCAGGTCCCGCTTTCCCAGGGAAGAGGCGGCAGCATCGGCCGCCAAGGGTCGCGGCGACGGAACGGTCAAGAAAGGCGGCGGACCTTGGCCGCGCCCCGGCGAAATTGTCAACCCGCCGGCATCTTAGAGTCTCTTGGCCTCATCCTGTCGCGGCAGCCGGCCTGAGGAGTGGGCCTGCGGCAGCAGCACCGGCCGGAAGGCGAAGCTGCGCCGCGTCGCGCGCAAGGGTGCGCGCCGGTAGAACTGCTTGGTCGCGTCGATGACATAGACGCCGGCGAAAGGCAGCGACAGCCCGGCTCCGACCTTCTCCCAGGCCATGGCCGAGCGCATGAACAGGCGCCGGCGCAGTGGCGGCACATAGAGCGCCTCGGCCCAATGCTCGGGCGAGAACATGGCGCGGCGCATCAGGGCCTCGATCTGCGAACGGCTGAACGGCCGGCCATGGCCGAAGGGCGTCGTATCCATCCGCGCCCACAGGCCGCGCCGGTTCGGCACCACGACGATCAGCCGCCCACCCGGGCTCAGCACTCGCGAGATCTCTTCCAGCAGATCCTCGGGGCTTTCGGTCTCCTCGAGCGCGTGCACCAGCAGCACCCGGTCGATCGAGGCGGTCGGCAGCGGCAGCAGCGTCGGCTCGACCAAAGCGGAGGCGGAGAGCCCGGGCGACGGCCAGTTCACCACACCCTGCGCCGCCGGCATGAAGGCAATGGTGCGCTCCGCCTCGCCACCGAGCAGCGGCAGATAGGGCGTTGCGAAGCCCAGCCCCAGCAGGCGCTGGCGCCGGCAATCCGGCCAGAGCCTCAGCATGACCCGGCCGACGGTCCGCCGTGCCACATGCCCGAGCGGGCTGGCATAGAAGCTGCGCAGGTCGACGACATCCAAGGCCATGCCGACGGAGATGGCTCAGCAGGGGCAAGAGCGCAAGGGTCGCACTCGCGCGCCAGCAGTCACGCGCCGGATTGTCTTGATACCGAGGGACGCATGCGGCAAGCAGTCAGTTCGACCGCCGACTGCCGGAGTTTCCCCATGCCGCTCGACATCCATGTCTTCCGCACGCTCAGCGACAATGCCGGCGCGCTGCTGCACGATCCCGCCACCGGCGCCTGCGCGACCGTCGACGTTCCCGATGCCGGCGAGGTGCTCGCGGCCGCCAAGGCCAAGGGCTGGACCATCAACCAGGTGCTGGTCACCCATGAGCACGCCGACCACGTCCAGGGCATCGCCGCGCTGAAGCAGGCGACCGGCGCCAAGGTGTTCGGGCCCGAGGCCGCGCGCGCCGGTGCGCCCGTCGACGTCGTTCTCGGCGAAGGCGACCGCGTCGCGGTCGGCGGCTACGAATTCGAGACCTGGGCGACGCCCGGCCATGCCGAGGGCCATGTCAGCTTCATCGGCCGGGAAGCGAAGCTCGCCCTCGTCGGCGACGTCGTCTTCGTCATGGGCTGCGGCCGCGTCATGCCGGGCCGGATGGAGGCGATGTGGACCTCGCTGTCGCGCATCATGGCGCTGCCGGACGCGACCACGCTGATCACCGGCCACGACTACACGCTCTCGAATGCTCGCTTCGCCGCGGCGATGGACCCGAGCAACGCCGCCGTCGCCGCTCGCCTCGCCGAGGCAGAAGCAGCGAAGGCCGAAGGGCGCTTCTGGGCCGTGACCACGATCGGCGAAGAGCGGGCGACCAACCCGTTCTTCCGCGCCGGCGAGCAGGCTCTGGCTGCGACGCTCGGCATCGTCGGCAAGCCGGCCGGCGAGGTCTTCGCCGCGCTGCGCGAGGCCAAGAACAGGTTCTGACGTCAGATGAACACGTTGAGCGGCCTCAGCGCCGCCGAGGTCATCCGCCTGCTCGAGCTGAAGCCCCATCCCGAGGGCGGGCATTATCGCGAGACCTTCCGCGATCCCGCCGGGCCGGAGGGGCGCGGCTTCTCGACCGCGATCTACTATCTGCTCGATGTCGGCGAGACCTCGGAATGGCATCGCGTCGACGCAGCCGAGATCTGGCACCACTATGCCGGCGCGCCATTGGTGATCACGCTCTCGCCAAATGGGCATGACGCCTCGGCCCATCATCTCGGCAAGGACCTTGCCGCCGGCCAGCGGCCGCAGATCGTCGTCCCCGCCGGGCACTGGCAGAGCGCGACCTCGCTCGGCGCCTGGACTCTGGTCGGCTGCACGGTCGCGCCGGGCTTTGCCTTTTCCGGCTTCGAGATGGCGCCGCCGGACTGGCGGCCGACGCCGCGCCTGGCCGGAGGCTGAGCATGGACAAGCCCGTCACCGACATCGCCTTGGTCAGCGCCTGCGAGACCCGCATCGTCAACGCCTGGCCGGCGCCGACCACGCTCGTCGTCGACCAATGGGTTGTCCGCTTCGCCAACGGCTATTCCGGCCGCGCCAACTCGGCCTCCTCGCTGCGCGAGGGCGGCGACATGGACGAGGCGACGCTGGCCTTTGTCGAGGGGCTCTATCGCCAGGCCGGGCTGCCGCCGCGCATCCGCTTCACCCCGCTGGTCGCCGAGGACGCCCGTCGCCGCTTCGCCGAGCGCGGCTACCGCATCGAGACCGCTTCCTTCGGCATGGTCGCCGAGCTCGATCCCAATCTGCACCCGCCCATTCCCGGCATGATCGCGACCACGCAGGCGGAGGATGCCTGGATCGACGGCGTCTGCGCTCACCAGACCGGCGCGAAGCGCAACCGCGAGCATCTTGCTGCGATCGTCTCGGGCGTGCGCGTGCCCGCCGCCTTCGCGACCCTGCTGCATGAGGGGCGCCCGGCCGCCTATGCGATGAGCGTCGCCGAGCGCGGCATGGCCGAGATCGGCGCGGTCATCGTCGACGAAGCCCTGCGCGGCAAAGGCCTCGGCAAGCAGATGATGCTGGGACTGATGGGCTGGGCCGCGGCGCAAGGCTGCAAACAGGCCTATCTCCAGGTCGACCAGAGCAATGGCCTCGCCTTCGAGATGTACAAGCGGCTCGGCTTCCGCACGATCTACGCCTACGAGACGCGGATTCTCGATACCTGACGGAATACGCCGTCATTCCGGGGCGCTGCGCAGCAGCGAGCCCGGAACCCAGAACCGATGCCATGGCTGAATATGCTCGCAGCCCGCTGCCCCTCGCGAGAAGCGGTATCGGTTCTGGATTCCGGGCCCTTCGCTGCGCGAAGTCCCGGAAAGACGGCAGAGCTAACTGACAGCCTTCGGCGCAGCGCTCCGCGCTGCCGGACCGAAGCTCGCGACCAGCGCGCCGACGACGATCAGCACGCAGGACAGAGCCAGCAGCCAGCTCGCCGGCGCATAGCCGGCGATGACCAGGATCACGGTCGAGAGCACCGGCGCTGCATAGGAGGCGACGCCGAGGAAGGCGACGTCGCCCTTCTTCATCCCGATGTCCCAGCAGATGAAGGCGAGCCCGATCGAGCCGAGGCCGAGGCCGAGCACGCCGCCCCATTCGGCCGCGTTCGGCGCCCACAAGGTTGTCTCGAAAGCAAGGTGGCAGGCGAAGGCCGCAATCGCGCAGCCGAGCATGGTGATGGCGAGACTTTCCGAGGGCACACCAGCGAAGCGCCGCGACAACACCGAATAGCTCGCCCAGACGAAGGCGCCAAGCGCCGCCAGCACATGGCCGAGCTGGATGCCGGCGCCCGAGCCGAGGCTGCCGGAGATCAGCAGCGCCGTCGCAGCCAGGCCGATCAGTGCCCCGACGAGATGGCGCAGCTTCAAACCACCACCCGGCAGCAACGCCGCGAACAGCACGATCAGCAGCGGCCAGAGATAATGGATCAGGTTGGCCTCGGCCGCCGGCGCCGTCTTCACCGCGGCATAATAGAGCGCGGTGTCTCCGAACGGCCCGTAGAGCCCGAGCAGGAAGGAGGCCGGCGTCGGCCGCGCCAGATGCAGCCGCCCCCGCATCGCCGCGATCGCCAGCACGAGCACGCCGCCGATGACAAAGGTCATGCCGACGAGCTGGAAGGGTGGCACCCGCCCGGACATGGTGGTGAACAGCGCCAGCGTCGACCAGAGCAGGATCGCGATGGCGCCGGTTGCGGTGGCGGTGCGGGAGGTCATGGGAATAAGTTTCAGCGTGACGATTGGAGACCCGTTAAGCGCTGCGTCGCCCCCTCGCCAGCCCATTCACCATGAGCAGCCGGCATGGCGCGCAAAAAAAATGCCGGCAGGGCCAATGCAGAGGCCCTACCGGCAATCTTGTCGGAACGAGTGAAGGCCGAGGGCTTCGCCCCGATCTCGCCTCAGCCCCTGATGAAGGCGAGCAGGTCGGCGTTGATCACATCCGGATGGGTGGTGCACATGCCATGCGGCAGGCCGGCATAGGTCTTCAGCGTGCCGTTCTTCAGCAGCTTGACCGAAAGCGGGGCCGAGTCGGCGTAAGGCACGATCTGGTCGTCATCGCCATGCATCACCAGCACCGGCACTTCGATCGCCTTCAGATCCTCGGTGAAGTCGGTCTCGGAGAAGGCCTTGATGCAGTCGTAATGCGCCTTGGCGCCGCCCATCATGCCCTGCCGCCACCAGTTGTCGATGACGCCCTGCGAGACCTTCGCGCCCTCGCGGTTGAAGCCGTAGAACGGGCCGGTGGGGATATCGACATAGAACTGGGCGCGGTTGGCGACCAGCGCGGCGCGGAAGCCGTCGAAGACCTCGATCGGCAGACCGCCCGGATTCTTCTCGGACTTGACCATGACCGGCGGCACCGCGCCGATCAGCACCGCCTTGGCGACGCGGCCAGCTTCAGCCCGTGCGACGTAATGGGCGACCTCGCCGCCGCCGGTGGAATGGCCGATATGGACGGCGTTGCGCAGGTTGAGATGGGCGGCAAGCTCGGCGACATCGGCAGCGTAGGTGTCCATCTCGTTGCCGGTCGCGGTCTGGCTGGAGCGGCCATGGCCGCGGCGGTCATGCGCGATCACCCGGAAGCCCTGATGCAGGAAGAACAGCATCTGGTTGTCCCAGTCGTCGGCGCTGAGCGGCCAGCCATGGTGGAAGACGATCGGCTGCGCCTCCTTCGGGCCCCAGTCCTTGTAGAAGATCTCGGTGCCGTCCCTGGTGGTGATCGTGCTCATCTGTCGCTTCCTTCGGCTTTCCGGGCGGCGGGAGCGTCGCCCTTCGATGTGGACGGTTATAGGCGGGGCGTTGCATGCTGCCGCTTGGCGGAACCGACAATCAGCAGGGCAAAACTGACAGCATGACGACAGGCAAGCAGATTGTCGCAGAGATCGGACTCCTGCTCTATCCGGATGTGCAGCTCGCCGCCGTCTACGGCCTGACCGATCTGTTCCGGATCGCCGGCGAGACGAGCCGGGAGCGCGCCGGCCCGCAGGCGCCCGCGATCCGTGTCAGTCATTGGCGCCAGGCGGCGGGCGGTGCGGGCGTGGAGTGCGTCTTCGACAGCCATCCAGGTCCTAAGCACGATCCGAGCCATCTGATCGCACCGCCGAGCCTGATCATGCCGGCAAAGATGCAGAAGATGAATGGCCTCGCAAGCTGGCTGGCGGAGCGCCATGGCGAGGGGGCGACGCTCTGCTCGGTCTGCGCCGGCGCCTTCCTGCTCGGCGAGGCCGGGCTGCTCGAGGGCCGCGAGGCGACGACGCATTGGGCGTTCGCGGGGGAGCTGGCGGCCCGCTTTCCGGCTGCGAAGGTCGATACCGACCGCATGGTGATCGACGATGGCGATATCATCACCGCCGGCGGCATCCTGGCCTGGACCGATCTCGGCCTGACCCTGGTGGAGCGCCTGCTCGGGCCAAGCGTGATGCTGGAGACCGCGCGTTTCCTGCTGATCGATCCCCCCGGGCGCACGCAGCAGCCCTATGGCCATTTCGTGCCGCGGCTCGACCATGGCGACGCCGCGATCCTCAAGGCGCAGCACTGGCTGCAGGCGAGCGGCGCCAGGGATCACGACGTGCCGGCACTGGCGAAGCGGGCGGGGCTGGAGGAGCGCACCTTCCTGCGCCGCTTCCGCAAGGCGACCGGCCTGCGCCCGACCGAATACGCCCAGCAGGTCCGCATCGCCAGGGCGCGCGAGGCGCTGGAGCTGAGCCGGCGCCCGGTCGTGCAGATCGCCTGGGATGTCGGCTACGAGGATGCCTCGGCCTTCCGCAAGCTGTTCCAGCGCATCACCGGGCTCGCCCCGGCCGATTACCGCCGCCGCTTCGGCATCGCCGCCGCCTGAACAGGCAGCTAAAGGCGGAGCGCCGCGTGGACGCGGCTACCAAGCCTCCTCAGGCGTTCGACCGGCTCATTGGCATAGACGAAGCGGATGTATTGCGCGCCATGCGTCTCGCCCCAGCCCGCCATGGCGGTGGCGCAGACGCCCTGCTCCAGCAGCCGCTCCGACATGGCCGCACCATCCAGCCCGAAATCCGAGACACGCAGAAGCAGCGACCAGCCGCCGCCGGGGACGCCGACCGGCAGGCCGCGCAACTCGTCGAGCACGCAATCGCGCCTCGCCTGCAACTCATCGACATAAGACGTGAGCGTCGTCGCGGAATTCTCCAGCGCGATCGCGACCGCGTCCTGCCCGATGCCGACCGGCACCACGACATTGGCGAGCGACACGGCGACGAGATCGGGCATGAAGGCGTCCGGCGCCACGATCCAGCCGACGCGCCAGCCGATCATGCGCAGTTCCTTCGCCGAGGAGCCGACCGTGATCGTCCGCTCCGCCATGCCGGGCAGCCCGGCCGGATGCAGTACCGGCCGGCCGTCGAAGACCAGCCGTTCCATCGCCGTATCGACGATCAGCAAGAGGTCATGCGCGACGCAGAGCTCGGCAACGAGCGCCCAGTCGCCGGCATCGAGGCAGCCGCCTGATGGCATCGAGGGCGACATCAGCAGCATCGCCGTCGTCTTCGGCCCGATGCTGGCGCGCAGCGCCTCGCGGTCGAGCCGCCATTCGCCGCCCGGCTCGAAGTGGAAGGGCGTAAAGCGCGGCACGCCACCGGCGAGCCGCACCCGGTTGATCAGCCCGGCATAGGTCGGATCGGTGACAACAACCTCGTCGCCGACCTCGATCGTCGCCAGCAGCACGTTGAGGATGCCGGAAAGCCCGCCGGCCGAGATCACGCAATTGCGCTCGCCGCTATAGCTCACCCCCGAGATGGCCGAGACATGCCGCGCCGCGACATCGCGCAGCCGAGCCTGGCCGATGAAGGGCAGATAGCTGTTGTCGGCATCCTCGCTCGCGGCCCGAATCGTACGTGCGATCGCCTCTGGATCCGGCAGGATGTCGGTGTCGAGGTTTTCCAGCCGCAGGAAATCCTTGCCGGAGGCGTCGGCGATTGATCCCATGCGGTCGACGCCGATTCCGGCGATATGGCGCAGGCGGGCTGGACGAGAGCGTGACATCGTGACACCTCATTTCATATATTATCTATGAAATCATACGAGCCATGAGCTTTCAAGACGAGAACGAGGCCGGCGCCTCGCTGACCAGCCGCATCGCCAGAAGCCTGGCGCAGCGCATCCTTACCGGGGCATTGGCGCCGGGAGCCGCCGTGCGGCAGGACCATATCGCGGCTGAGTTCGGCGCCAGCCATGTGCCTGTGCGCGAAGCCTTCCGCACGCTGGAGGCGCAGGGCCTGCTGGTCAGCGAGCCGCGGCGCGGCGTGCGCGTCGCTCCGCTGGAGCCGGAGCTGGTGCTGGAAGTGACGGCGATGCGCGCCGCGCTGGAGGTCCTCGCCTTGCGCCGCGGCTTTCCGAGGCTCGCGGCAGCCGATCTGGAGGAGGCGGCAGCAGCGATCGCCGAGTCAGAGGTGAGTGAAGAGGTCCTGGTCTGGGAGGCGGCCAATCGGCGCTTCCATCATGCCATCACCGCGCCTTGCGGCCTGCCGCGCCTGCTGGCGACGATCGCGGACCTGCAGCGGACGAGCGCGCGCTTCCTGTTCGCGACCTGGCAGGGCCTCGACTGGCAACCGCGCTCGGACACGGAACACCGGCAGATCCTCGCCGAACTCCGGGCGGGCCGGGTCGAGTCCGCTGCCCGGGTGCTCGAAACGCACATCCTCGAAGCGGGCGAAGCGCTGGCGGCGAAACTGCTGGCCTCGCCCTGACGCAGCTTCGGCGCGCGCGTGTGCGATAGCGGCCATGCAACCTGCGCGCCGTGCGGCGATTGACCGCGCCCGCGTGCAGGCGCATGCGTGCGCCATGACCACGCTCCCTCTGCCGACCGCCGCCCGCCCGCTGATGCCGGTCCTGGCGGCCCTCAGCGTCGCCCATCTGCTCAACGACCTCATCCAGTCGATGATCCCGGCGGTCTACCCGCTGATCAAGGAGACCTATCAGCTCGACTTCGTGCAAATCGGCCTGATCACGCTGGCCTTCCAGGTGACGTCCTCGCTGCTGCAGCCGCTCCTCGGCTATGTCACCGACAAAAAGCCCTGGCCCTATGCGATGGTCGCCGGCATGGGCGCGACGCTGGCCGGGCTGCTCTCGCTCGCCTTCGCCCACAGCTACGGCATGGTGCTGGTCGCCGCCGCTTTGGTCGGCACCGGCTCAGCCGTCTTCCACCCGGAGGCAACCCGGATGGCCCGCCATGCCGCCGCCGGCCGGCAGGGGCTGGCGCAGGGCGTCTTCCAGGTCGGCGGCCATGCCGGCTATGCGATCGGCCCACTGCTCGCCGCCGCCGTCGTCGTGCCGAACGGCCAGCAGAGCCTGTCCTGGTTCTCCGGCATCGTCCTTGTCGCCATGCTGCTGATGGGCTGGATCGGCTCGCGCTATTCCGCCTTCCGCAAGGAGCAGGTCGCCTCCAAGGCGCATGCCGACGACGTCGCCTCGCATGGCATGTCGCGCAGCAAGGTGCTGCTCGCCATGGCAGTGCTGATCGTCATCCTGTTCTCGAAGAACGCCTATACGGCCTCTTTCACCTCCTATTACACCTTCTATCTGATCGAGCGTTTCCAGGTCTCGCTGCAGCTCTCGCAGATCCTGCTCTTCGTCTACCTCGTCGTCGGCGCCGTCGGCGTGATCATCGGCGGCATGATCGGCGACCGCATCGGGCGCTACCGCGTGATCTGGCTGTCGATCCTCGGCTGCCTGCCGTTCGCGCTCGCCCTCCCCTATGCCGATCTCACCTGGACGGTGGTCCTCAGCGTGATCATCAGCTTCATCATGGCGAGCGCCTTTTCGGCGATCCTGATCTACGCGATCGACCTGGTGCCGCATCGCGTCGGGCTGGTCGGCGGCTTGTTCTACGGCCTCGCCTTCGGCCTCGGCGGCATCGCCGCAGCCGGGCTAGGCGCGCTCGCCGACAGGATCGGCATCATCCAGGTCTTCTGGCTCTGCGCCTGGCTGCCGGCCTTCGGCCTGCTCACCTTCCTGCTGCCAAAGAGCGCCCGCAGCTGAGAGGCTCGCGCCGTCGCAGGGCGGCGCGCCTCACCAGATGACACGCAATCCGAGGTTGCCGCGCAGGCTGTGGCCCTTGTCGTCGCCGAGCGCCGTCACATAGCCGCCTGTCGCATAGAGGCTGACATTGGTTGTGAGCTTGGCGATCACGCCGCCGCCGACCTCCAGCGAGCTTCCCTTGAACCGCGTCGGGATCACATCGGTCGCGTCGAACAGGACTTTGTCCGTCCGGCTGAAATTGTGCCAGAGATTCGCCGTCAGATAGGGCTGCAGCTCGGCCCCGCCCAGCAAGACGCTGGTCTGCAGACGGGCGCCGATCCGCCCGGTGAGACTGTCGCCATTGTCGAAGCTCACAGTCGAGAATCTGTCGCGGGTCCGGTCTAGCGACAAATGCTGCCAGATCAATTGCGCCTGCGGCTCGAGGGTGAAACCGGCACCAAGCGCGATCGGATAGCCGCCTTCCAGCGAGGCCGTCAGCGATGTGCCGCCTAGATCGCCGCGCACGCCGCGATCGGAGCGCGCATCGCCGTCGTGCCAGCTGTGCATCAGCACGGCGTCGACATACCATCCGGTGGGGCCAAGATGCGTCCAGTAGGCGCCCAGGCTCTTCGCATCGAGATTGAGCTTGCCGACCTGACTGCGTCTCTGGCCGATGGCGAAGCCACGGATATCGCCCTCAGCGCGTCCATAGCCGAAGAACAAGCCGAACCGGTCGCGGTGGCCGCTGGGACGATCGATCCCATAGAGGTCGAGGCCGGTCTGGAGACCCCAAATGCGGCCGTCGAATTCCGGATCGACGGCTCCCGACCAGCGCTGTTCGGTCCGCTCGCCGAAGACGCGCCCCCAGCCGGCGGCAAAGCTGCCTTGCGTGTTCAGCAGACCCTGCTCGCCGCGGCGTTGATGGAAGGTGCCCAGTGTCGCGACGCCGAGGCGCCGCGCCATCGCCGGAGCTGCGGCATAGGCTGCGATCTCCGGGCGATACAGCGGAATCGGAGCCGAGCCCGCGGGCACATCGGGCAGGGCCGGCGAGCCGGGCGCGGCTTGCGTATCCGAGCCACCCGTTTCCGCAACGACCGTGTTGCGCAGATACCAGTTCTCACTCGATCCGCCCGTAGTGCTGCCGTGGAAGAGGATGTACTCATAGGCGCCGGCCGCAACCGGCCCCGCCAGCGAAAAGGCGGTCGGATTCGTCGTCGCGCCGTTGGTCGCCTCGATCACCAGGATGCCGTCGCCGCTGGTTGCGCCGCCGGAACCACCGACATTGGTGATCGCGAGCTGTGAGGTCCCGCTCGCCGTGCCACCATTGACCACGAGCAAATCCGAAGGCGAACCATCGCTGCCGAGATGGGTATTGAGCGCGACGGTGCCGCCCTGGCCGACATAGCTGGACACGGTCAGGGTATTGCCGATGCCGGTGCCGCCGACTTTCGCAAGGCCGGCATTGATCAGCGTGCCCGCGATCGTGAAGTTGCCCTTGCCGAAGCCGGCGAAGGCCGCGATCGCATCCGCCACTGCGACGGTGCCGCTGTTCGTCACCGAGCCAGCAACGCGGCCATAGCCGCCGAAGGTCGCGCCAGCCGCGACCGTGACCGGACCGCCACCCGCCAGGGCCGCACCACGATTGGCCGCGTCGCCGATCGCCAGCGTACCCGCCGTGACGCTCGTCGCGCCGGTATAGGTGTTGACGCTCGTCAGCACCGTCGTGCCAGAGCCGTCCTGCGTGACCGCCCCAGTCCCGGAGATAATGCCGGCGAACGTCACCAGATCGGAACGGTTGAAGGCAAGCGTTCCGTTGTTCGCGACATTGCCGACGATGCTGCCACTTGTCCCGCCAGCACCAAGCTGCAGCGTACCCTGGGTGATGGTCGTGCCGCCGGTATAGGTGTTCGTCCCGGTCAGGATCGTCGTGCCCGCGCCGGTCTTCTCGACCGCGCCCGCACCGCTGATCGTACCAGCATAGGTGCCGACGTCGGGCTGGATGAAGCGAACCAGGCCGTTATTGGTGACGGCCGGCGTGATACCGAGGGCCGGGCCTTCGAGGATGCCGGCCGGATCGACGATCGTCTGTCCGGCGAAGGCGGAATTGTCGCCGGTCAGGCGCAGCGTGCCCTGCTGCACATTGACCGTCTGGAAATCGGTGAGAGAACCGCTCAGGGTCCAGGTTCCAGCCTCGATCTTGTCCAGCCGTTCGAAGCCGGTGATGAGACTGGCGTTCATCGCCGAGGGGCCGGATCCGGCGAGCACCAGGAGATCGGTGCCGGCTCCGCCGGTGATCGTCTGCGTCGCCGAGACGTGAGCGTCACCGAGATTGCGCAGCGTCGCCGTGTCGTCGCCATCGCCCATGTCGATCAGGCCGCCGATGGTGCCGCCGCCCTGCCAAAGGAAGGTGTCGTTGCCGGTGCTCATCCGGATCTCGCCGGCGATCGCGCCGCCGGTCACGGTGACGCTGTCGGTGCCACCGCTGACGCTGATATTGCCGCCGATCGAGCCGCCGGAAATCGTGATCGTATCGTTGCCAAAGCCGGTCACCAGATTGCTGATGATCCGGCCGCCCGACATGTCGAAGATGTTGTTGTCGAGCTTCATGTCGACACGGCCGATCGTGCCGCCGGTCATCGTCGCGACGTCGCCGTCCTCGAAGGCACCGACGATCGTGCCACCGGTCATCAGGAAGGTGTCACGCTGGTCGCCCTGCGCCAGCGAGCCGATCGTGCCGCCATTCATGACGAAATTGTCGATGCCGGCGCCCTGATTGACGGCGCCGTTGATGGTGCCGGCATCGATCGTGAAGCTGTCGGCGCCCGCGCCGGTGGTGACGCCTCCGGTCACTGTGACGGTGCTGCCACCCGGCAGCGTGATCAGGCTGGTGCCGATGGTATTCGTATAGTTCGCAATGGTGCCGCCATTGAAGGTGATCGTCTTGGTTCCGGCGCCGCCGGTGATCCCGCCACTATAGGTCCCGCTATCAACAGTGAGCGTGTCGTCGCCAGCCTGGAGATCGACTGGCGCAGCGGTCGGATCGGGAGCAGTGCCAGCGTTGCAGACAACGATGTCGTTGCCGGCGGTGGTCGCGCCGCAGCCTGCCAAGGCAGCATCTGTGTGGAGAGCGTAGACGACCAGCGACAAGGTCGACAGCAATGCGAGACAGCGTGTCCTTGCGGATGTCACAGGCTTTCTCTCCCCTTTTCTGGCCTCGCATTTTGGACGGCCAGCTGAACCTCGCTCACAGAAAACTCAAACGCGGCCATTGATCGCTTCGCGATAGTCGAAGCGATTCCCAACTCTTGGTCCAGCGAAGTTTCAGGGGGATGATTAAGGGAGCACTAACGGAGCCAGATCCGCAGAAGGCCCGGCAATACGAGGAAGACACTGGAATATTTAAATCTTTAAACCTACTTCAGCTCTCGCGAAGCTCAGCTCGAGCTGCGTCCGGAACATGGCCGAACTGCACGCGTTCACAATATGAAAGCCGAAAAGCACGGCCAGATTGTAGCAACCACGAGAATGATACGGCCGCCGCATCGCCTGCCAAAGCAGGCGATGCGGCGGCCCAGAGGATCTCAAGCCATGTACTGGCCGCCATTGGCGGAGAGGGTCGAGCCGGTGATGAAGCCGGCCTCGTCGCTGGCGAGGAAGACGACCGCCCGCGCGATCTCTGCAGGCTCGCCGAGGCGCCCGACCGGGATATGCGGCAGGATCGACTTCTCGATCACGGCCGGATCGATCGCCTTGACCATCTCGGTCGCGATATAGCCGGGGCAGATCGCGTTCACCGTGATGCCGGCCCGCGCCCCCTCCTGCGCCAGCGCCTTGACGAAGCCGATGTCGCCAGCCTTGGCGGCGGAATAGTTGACTTGGCCCATCTGGCCCTTCTGGCCATTGATCGACGAGATGCAGATGACGCGGCCGAACTTGCGGGCCCGCATGCCCTCCCAGACCGGGCGGGTCATGTTGAAGAGCGAGTTGAGGTTGGTGTTGATGACCGCGTCCCACTGCTCCTTGGTCATCTTGTGGAACATGCCGTCGCGGGTGATGCCGGCATTGTTGACGAGCACGTCGACCGGCCCGAGCTCGGCCTCGACCTTGGCGATCCCGGCGACGCAGGACTCATAGTTCGAGACGTCCCATTTATAGGTCTTGATGCCGGTCTCGGCGGTGAACTTCGCCGCAGCCTCGTCATTGCCGGCATAACTCGCCGCCACGGTGTAGCCGGCCGCCTTCAAGCCCTTCGAGATCGCCTCCCCGATGCCACGGGAACCGCCCGTCACCAATGCAACCTTAGCCATCGTCGTCTTCTCCCTCTTAGACGCGGCTATGAAGGCCGCGTTATTCTTTGCTGAGATCGAGACCGGGCTCGTAAGTCCGGTCCACATCCTTGATAATCGCCTGGCCGCAGATCACCCGCCCCGTCTTTTCGTCATAGGTCAGGGTGGGATGGCCATAGAGAATCCAGCCACGGCTCAGCGCGTCCGAGACCCGATGACAGAACGAGGCGTCATCGGGGCCGGTGAGATAGCGGTAGAGCGTGGTCTGCTTCGGCATGGCGGGGCGCTGCTCAGCGCTCCACCGCCAGGGCGATGCCCATGCCGCCGCCGATGCACAGCGTGGCGAGGCCCTTCTTGGCGTCGCGCTTGGCCATTTCGTGCAGCAGCGTCACCAGCACGCGCGCGCCCGACGCGCCGATCGGATGGCCGATCGCGATCGCGCCGCCGTTGACGTTGACGATGTCGGGGTTCCAGCCCAGGTCCTTGTTCACCGCCAGCGCCTGCGCCGCGAAGGCCTCGTTAGCCTCGACCAAGTCGAGATCGCCAACCTTCCAGCCGGCCTTCTCCAAGGCCTTGCGGGTCGCCGGGATCGGGCCCGAGCCCATGATCGCCGGGTCGACGCCGGCGGTCGCCCAGGAGGCGATGCGCGCGAGCGGGGTCAGCCCGCGCTTGTTCGCTTCCTTCGCGGTCATCAGCACCAGCGCGGCGGCGCCGTCATTGATGCCCGAGGCGTTGCCGGCAGTCACCGTGCCATCCTTCGAGAAGGCAGGCCGGAGCTTGGCCATCGCCTCCAGCGTCGCGCCGTCGCGGATATATTCATCGGTGTCGACGACGATGTCGCCCTTGCGCGTCGAGATCGTGATCGGCGCGATCTCGTCCTTGAAGCGGCCGGCCTTGCGGGCGGCTTCGGCCTTGTTCTGCGAGCCGACGGCGAAGCGGTCCTGCTCCTCGCGGCTGATCTGCCATTTGGCCGCGACGTTCTCCGCCGTGGTGCCCATATGGTAGCCGTGGAAAATATCCCAGAGGCCGTCCTTGATCATCGTGTCGATGAACTTGACGTCGCCCATCTTGGTGCCGGCGCGCATATGCGAGGCGTGGGCCGAAAGCGACATCGATTCCTGGCCGCCTGCGACGATGATGCTGGCATCGCCATTGGCGATCTGCTGCATGCCGATCGCCACCGCCCGCAGGCCCGAACCGCAGACCTGGTTGAGGCCCCAGGCGGTCGAGCCCTGCGGCACGCCAGCATCGACCGCCGCCTTGCGGGCTGGATTCTGGCCCTGCGCCGCCGTCAGCACCTGGCCGAGGATGACCTCGTCGACCTCGCCGGCATCGACCTTGGCGCGCTTCAGCACGTCCTTGATCACCGCCGAGCCGAGATCGTGAGCCGGCGTATTGGCGAAGGCGCCGTTGAAGGAGCCGACCGCCGTGCGCGCTGCACCGACGATCACGATGTCATTCTCAGCCATGGGGCTCTTCCTTCCGGTTCTCTCACCGGCCACACGGCACGGCGGCTCGTCTTGCCCACCTTCGAAGGGTGAAACGACGCCGTCAAGCGGGCTGAGCAGCCAAGCTCATCTTCGAGGCAGACTCGGCTCGATCTCGCCACGCGCTCAAAAAACTTGCAGCAGGCGGCCGAAGAGTTATCGTTCCTACCGGGACCGTTCTCCGGCCTGCCCGAACCCTCGGGCTTGGCCGCAACAAGCCGTGTGGGTGTCGATGGCCAGCGACAAAGAACCGACTGTCATCAAGAAATACGCCAATCGTCGGCTATACCATACGGGTACGAGCTCCTACGTGACGCTGGAGGATCTGGCCGGGCTGGTGCGCAAGGGCGAGGATTTCGTCGTCTACGACGCCAAGAGCGGCGAGGACATCACCCGCTCGGTGCTGGCCCAGATCATCTTCGACGAAGAGAGCAAGGATGGGCAGAACCTCCTGCCTATCACCTTCCTGCGCCAGCTGATCCGTTTCTATGGCGACAGCATGCAGGCGCTGGTGCCGCGCTATCTCGAATTCTCGATGGATAATCTGACGCAGGACCAGAACAAGATCCGCGAACAGATGGGCAAGGCCTTCGGCTCTGGCGCGATGGATGCGCTCCAGGCCCAGACGCGCGCCAATATGCAGATGTTCACCGAGGCCTTCCGCCTGTTCAACCCGTTCGCGGCGGCTGCCGCCGCAAAGGGCCGGGGCGAGGCGCCGGCCCAGGGTGAGAACGGCGAGCTCGGCGATCTCAAGCGCGAGCTCAACGAGATGCGCGAGCGGCTCGACAAGCTCGCCAAGGACAAGTGAGGAACAGCTCTGCGCAGAGCTGATCGCCCGCAATATCAGCCCGCCGCGCGCAGCGGCGGGTTGGCCTGCGTCTCGTCCGGCAGGTTCAGCTCCGCCTTGCCGACCAGGTGGCCCTGCAGATAGGTGACGCCCCAGTCGCACAGCATCGAGGCCTGCAGCTCGTCGTCGACCCATTCGGCAACGGTCTCGACGCCGAGATGATGCGCCAGCTCCAGCAGGGTGCGCACGAAGAAGCGGTCGTCGGTCGAACGCCGCAGGTTCTGCGTGAAGGCACCGTCGAGCTTGAGGATATCGATCGGAAAGGTGCGCAGATGCCGCAGCGAGGTGTGGCCTGCGCCGAAATCGTCGATCGCCACCCTGGCACCACGCTGCTTGATCCTGGTCAGCAGCCTGGCCATCCGTTCGGGATCCTCGATCGTCGCCGTCTCCGTGACCTCGACGATCAGGCGCTTTGCCGCGATCGGGTTCGCCCCGGCGCTCGCCTCGAACCCCTCGATCCAGTCGGCCTCCGCCAGGGTGCGCGGGGAGACGTTGATCGACAGCACCGCGTCCTGCCGTTCCGCCAGATGCGTCATGGCGAGCTCGAGCACGCGATGGTCGAATAGGTTCACCAGGCCCCGCCTTTCGAGCAGGGGCACCAGCTCGGCCGCGGCGAGGAAGCCGCCCTGCGGACGCTCGACCCGTAGCAGCGCCTCGTTGAAGGCCAGAGTGCGGGCCTTCGCCGTCACCACCGGCTGAAAGGCCAGCCTGATCTTGCGCTCGTTCAGCGCAACGACGGCTTCGAGGTCGAGCCGCGGCGCAGCGCCACCGCCGGTCTCGGCTGCAGCCGGCCGGCGCGCGATCACGGCATTGTCGGGCCCCGCCGCCTCGGCGTCAGCGAGTGCATTTTCAGCCGCCTTGACCAGCGTCGCGCCTTTGCGGGTCAGGTCCGGGGCGATCGCTGCACCGACACGCAGCCTGATCAGCGCGATCCCGCGCGAGGTCTCGACCGCCGAGCGGGCAACTGCCTTGATGAAGCGCTCAGCCGCCGCCTCGATCTGGTTCGCCGGGCAGCTGCTGAGCAGGATGGCGAAGCGATTGCCGGAATAGTGCATGAGCTGGTCGCGTCGGCGCATCACCGAATGCAGGCGCTGACGCACCTCTTCGATGATCTCCTCGGTGCCCTCATGACCGAACTCACCGTTGAGGCGCGCGAGCTCGCCGATTGCCGCGATCAGCACGACGACGGAGCGTTCCGCCGGAAGATGCTCGGCCAGGGCCTCGTCGACACGCGCGACCAGCATATTGCGGTCACAGAGATCGGCGTCAGTCGCGGTCAGCTCCTCTGGCCGCACCGCCCGCTCCAGCCTGAGCACGCCGCGTGCGCGGCTGGGGCGGCCGTCGATCCCGACGAACCAGCGCCCCGCATCCTCGATCCACATCTTGCGGCCGGCGAGATCGGCGGCATAGCGCGTGCGATAGACCGCACCGTCACCGAGATCATGCCCGCCCGAGGAGAAGATCGCGTCGTAACGGCTGCGCCCGCTCCCGGGCTCGACCAGCCCGGCGAAGGCGAGGCCGCGCTGCAGCACAGCGAGTGGAACAGGACCGAGCACCTCGGCCGCATTCGGCCCCCAGCTCAACGTGTCGCTACCGATATCCCAGCTATAGGCCACTTCGCCGATGGATGAGAGCAGACTGCGCGGCTCGACGATCCTCTCGTCGCGGGAACCGAACAGGGACGGCGCAGACATGATGCGGCTGCCTCGGACGACGGGTTGGAGAACCGCCCCGTTCTGATTGCGGAATAGCGGGAAACTGTCCCGAAACGATGCAGGAGGCGGCGTTAACGGCCGGTTAAGACCGGCGCCCGGATTGCAAGGATTCGCTCCCGAACCCTCAGATGTTCCGGAGCGGCACGATGATTGAGACAGGACAGCCCGAAGCGGCCTCCTTCACGGAGCGGGAAGAACCCGCGCCGAGGGTTCCCGCCGCCTTCCTCGTTCAGCTCGCCGCGAGCCAGGCCGGGATCGGCCCATTCGCCGGCCGCGACCGCGAGACGCCCTTCATCGGCGCCCGCCGCTATTATGAAGGAATGGCGCGCCGCCATCCCCCACTCAAGCTTCTGCACTCCGCCTGAAGCCAAACGCAAAAAGGCCGGCCTTTCGGCCGGCGCTCTTCGGTCTCGAAGACACAGGGCCCAGCAGGGCCCCGCCATATCAGGCCTCGGTCTTGGCCTTCAGCACCTGACGGCCGCGATACATGCCGGACTTCAGGTCGATATGGTGCGGACGGCGCAGCTCGCCCGAGTTCTTGTCTTCGATATAGGTAGGCTGCTTCAGCGCGTCGGCCGAGCGGCGCATGCCGCGCTTCGACGGCGAAGTCTTTCTCTTCGGAACGGCCATCGGTACTCTCCATCATGCCTTCGCGCGAGGCGGGGCATTTCACCCGCACCACTGTCGCGACGACGTCACATCCGTGATGAGGGCTGGCACTTACACGCTCGCGCGAGCTCTGGCTAGTGCGCCGGGCGGAAAAAGTGGTCTAGGCCCCCGGCAGCGCACAATTGCCAAGCGCGCCGAGCTGGTTCATCCGCCGCTGCACCCGCCCGGCCGCCGCCTGCAGGGCCCGGCTCGGCCGCGACGGGTTGCGCAGGATCGGGTTGGGCAGAGCTCCGGCGAGCCGCGCGGCCTCCGCCGGCGTCAAGCGCGCAGCCGACTTACCGAAATGGCGCTGCGCCGCCGCTTCCGCCCCGAAGACGCCATCACCCCATTCGGCGATGTTGAGATAGACCTCGATCACACGCCGCTTCGGCCAGGCGAGATCGATCGCCATCGCCATCGGCAGCTCCAGCCCTTTGCGCAGATAGGACCGGCTTGGCCAGAGGAAGAGGTTCTTGGCCGTCTGCATGGTCAGCGTCGAGGCGCCGCGCCGCGGCCCGTCATCATCCTGCAGCACGGCGTTGAGCTCGCCCCAATCGACGCCCCCATGCGAGCAGAAGCGCTGGTCCTCGGAGGCGATCACGGCGCGGATCAGATGGGGCGAGATCTGCGAGAGCGGCACCCAGTCGCGCTCCACCGAGCGAAAGGTCAGCCAGCGGCCGAGCATCAGCGTCGATGGCGGCGGCACGAAACGGTAGAGCAGCAGCAGGGCGGAGAAGATGATCGCCAGCACCAGCGCCAGCCGGATCACGGCACGGACGATCCGCCCCACGAGGCTCCCGCGTCGCGGAGCCGGGTTCTCTGCCATCTGCGTCATACCCCCACGCTTGACGATTACGGCCGCCTCCGGCAAGCCCCGCGCGTCAAGCCCGGCCAGCCAACGCGAGAGACGATGATGAGTTCCGCGGAACCAACCGCCCCTGCACCGGCCCTGGCCAGCGCCCTGTCGGAGACAGCGGAGGCGATCGAAGCCCTGCTCGATACCCTGTTGCAGGAGAAATCCGAGAGCGGCGAGATTCATCGCCCTGCCCGGCTCCTCGCCGCGATGCGCCATGGCGCGCTTGGCGGCGGCAAGCGCCTGCGGCCCTTCCTCGTCGTCGAGACGGCGGGGCTTTTCGGCGTGCCGCCCGAGCAGGCGCTGCGCGCCGGCGCCGCCGTCGAGCTCGCCCATTGCTATTCGCTCGTCCATGACGACCTGCCGGCCATGGACGACGACGACACCCGCCGCGGCCGCCCGACCGTGCACAAGGCCTATGACGAGGCGACCGCGATCCTCGCCGGCGACGGCCTGCTGACGCTCGCCTTCGACGTCATCGCCGCCCCCCGGACCCATCCGGACGGCGAGACGCGCGCCGCGATCATCCTGCTCTTCTCCCGCGCGCTCGGGCTTGGCGGCATGGTCGGCGGCCAGATGCTCGATCTTGCCGCCGAAGGACGCTTTGCCGCCGACGGCGCGGCGGAGAAGCTCGACGAGGCGCAGATCCGCCGCATGCAGGCGATGAAGACCGGCGCATTGCTCGCCGGCAGCGTCCTGATCGGCGCTCGCCTCGGCCAAGCCGACCCTGACCGGATGGCGGCGCTGGAGCGCTACGGCAAGGCGCTGGGTGCCGCCTTCCAGGTCGCCGACGACATCCTCGACATCGAAGCGAGCCCCGAGCAGATGGGCAAGGCGACCGCCAAGGACGACGCCAAGGGCAAGGCGACGCTCGTCGCCGCGCTTGGCATCGACGCGGCCAAGCGCGAGCGCGACCGGCTTACCGATGAGGCGATCGCGGCACTCGCCGGCTTTGGGCCGGAGGCGGCCATGTTGCGCGCAGCGGCGCAGTTCACCGCGCAGCGCAAGAGCTGACGGCCTTCAGACAGTGACCTGCGTGCCGACCTCGACGACGCGGCCAGTCGGGATCTGGAAGAAGTTGGTGGCGTCGGTCGCGCTCTTGGTCAGCCCGATATAGAGGTTGTCCTGCCAGACCGGCATGCCCGATTGCGGCGAGGCCTTGATCGAGCGGCGCGACAGGAAGAACGAGGTCGACATGATGTCGAACTTGAAGCCCTGCTTGCGCAGAATGGCCAGCCCCTTCGGCACGTTCGGGCTCTCCATGTAGCCATAGACCATCTCGACGCGCCAGAAATCGTCGGTGATCCGCGAAAGCCTAACGCGCTCGCTCTCGGCGACGCGCGGCGTGTCCGCCGAGCGCACCGTCAGGATCACGTTGCGCTCGTGCAGCACCTTGTTGTGCTTGAGATTGTGCAGCAGCGAGGCCGGCGCGGTCTCGGGATCGCTGGTCAGGAACACCGCCATGCCCTTGACCCGGTAGGGCGGGCTCTTGGTCAGCATGCCGACCAGCTCGAGCAGCGGCACGTCGGTCTTGCGGGTCTTGTCGAACAGGATCTTGGTGCCGCGCACCCAGGTCCACATCAGCACGATCAGCGCGAAGGCGAACAGCACCGGCACATAGCCGCCGCTGAACAGCTTCAGCAGGTTCGCCGAGAAGAAGGCGACGTCGATGATGAGGAAGGGCAGGATCACCGCCGCGGCGGCAGCCAGGCCCCAGCGCCAGCCCTTCCAGATCACGATGAAGGCGAGCAGCGAATCCACCAGCATCGCGCCGAACACCGAGATGCCATAGGCATGCGACAGGTTGGACGAGGTCTTGAAGGTCCAGACCAGCAGCAGCACCGTGAACAGCAGCAGGATGTTGATGCGCGGAATGTAGATCTGGCCGGAGGTATGCTCGGAGGTGTGGCGGATCTCGAGACGCGGCAGCAGGCCGAGCTGGATCGCCTGGCGGGTCAGCGAATAGGCACCGGTGATCACCGCCTGGCTGGCGATGATGGTGGCGAGCGTCGCCATGATCACCAGCGGCAGGATCAGCGCCGGCGGCGCGAGCTTGTAGAACGGATTGTCGATCGTCGTGGGGTCGGCGAGGATCAGGGCACCCTGGCCGAGATAGTTGAGCCAGAGCGCCGGAAAGACCAGGAAGATCCAGGCGCTGCGGATCGGCCCGCGGCCGAAATGGCCCATATCGGCATAGAGCGCCTCCGCCCCGGTCACGGCGAGACAGACGCTGCCGAGCACCGCGAGCGACAGCCCGGGATGGTCGAAGAAGAAACGCACGCCGTAATAGGGGTTGATCGAGGCGAAGACGCCGAGATCGTCGGCGATATGGTAGATGCCGAGGCCCGCCAGCGTCAGGAACCAGATCGTCATGATCGGGCCGAAGAAATTGGCGACCTTGCCGGTGCCGCGGCTCTGCACCAGGAACAGCGCGATCAGGATCGCCGAGGCGATGGTGATGACATAGTCGTCGAGCACCGGCGTCACCAGCTTCAGGCCCTCGACCGCCGAGAGCACCGAAATCGCCGGCGTGATCACCGCATCGCCATAGAATAGCGCCGCGCCGGCCATGCCGAGGAAGAGCACGATGCCACCGCGGGTGCGCCCGAGCGCGCGCTGCGCCAGCGCCACCAGCGTCAGCGTGCCGCCTTCGCCGTTATTGTCGGCCCGCAGCAGCAGCACGACATATTTCAGCGTCACCACGACGACGAGCGACCACAGGATCAGCGAGAGCACGCCGATCACCGCCGCGCGCGGCAGCGGGCCGCTCAGGACGACTTCGGCGCTGCCGCCATGTCCGCCCGAGGCAGCACCGGTCGCGGCCAGGATGGTCTCGCGCAATGCGTAGAGCGGGCTGGTGCCGATGTCGCCATAGACGACGCCGAGCGCTCCGAGCGCCAATGCAGCGTAGCTCTGCGTGGAGTGGCCGTTGCCGGCCGGCTCTTCGAGCCCGAAGCGATCCCCATCCGGCTTGGAGGCCGGCGGGTGCTGCTGGTCATGACCCATCAGGGCGCTCCGCGGGTGCTGCAATGCAGCGAAAGGCCGGGGCCTCTAGCACGGCATATCTTTCAGGCAAAGACGCTAGAGCATGTTCCCCGGAGGCGGGAGCCACTTTCAAGTGGGGCCGGCCGGAATTCGCTTCAAACGATTGAATAATCGCCTGCGTCTATTCCGCCGCGACGCGGGCGCCGTAGCGCCGCTCGACGTAATCCTCAACCATCGTCTTGAAGTCGGCCGCGATGGAGGGCCCGCGCAGGGTCGCGACCTTCTTGCCGTCGACGAAGACCGGCGCGGTCGGCGTCTCGCCCGTGCCCGGCAGCGAGATACCGATATCGGCGTGCTTGGATTCGCCGGGCCCATTGACGATGCAGCCCATCACCGCAACGTTGAGCGCCTCGATGCCGGGATAGCGCGTCTTCCACTCCGGCATGGAGGTGGAGATCCAGCTCTGGATGTCCATCGCCAGCTCCTGGAACACCGTCGAGGTCGTTCGCCCGCAGCCCGGGCAGGCCGCGACCAGCGGCACGAAGGCGCGGAAGCCCATGGTCTGCAGCAGTTCCTGCGAGGCCTTGACCTCGAGCGTGCGGTCGCCGCCCGGCTCCGGCGTCAGCGAGAAGCGGATCGTGTCGCCGATGCCGTCCTGCAGCAGCACGCCGAGCGCCGCCGACGAGGCAACGAGGCCCTTCGAGCCCATGCCGGCCTCGGTCAGGCCGAGATGGATCGCATAGTCGCCGCGCTCAGCCAGCATGCGGTAGACCGCGATCAGGTCCTGCACGCCCGAGACCTTGGCCGAGAGGATGATCTTGTCCTTGGCGAGGCCGATCTCCTCGGCCCGCTCCGCCGAGAGCAGGGCCGACTGCACCATCGCCTCGCGCATCACCGCGCGCGCATCGAGCGGTTTTGGCGCGGCTGCATTGATGTCCATCAGCGAGGTCAGCAATTCCTGGTCGAGCGAGCCCCAGTTGGCGCCGATCCGCACGCTCTTGCCATGCTTGATCGCAAGCTCGACGATCTGGCCGAACTGCTTGTCCTTCTTGTCCTTGAAGCCGACATTGCCCGGATTGATCCGATATTTCGCCAGGGCTTCGGCACATGCCGGATGGTCGGCCAGCAACTTGTGGCCGATGTAGTGGAAGTCGCCGACCAGCGGCACGTCGATGCCGAGGATGTCGAGCCGCTCACGGATATGCGGCACCGCCGCCGCCGCCTCGTCGCGATCGACGGTGATCCGCACCAGCTCCGAGCCGGCGCGCGCCAGCGCCGCGACCTGCCCGACGGTCGCCGGAATGTCGGCGGTATCGGTATTGGTCATCGACTGCACGACGATCGGCGCGCCGCCTCCGACCTGCACATGGCCGACCATCACCGGCACGGTACGCTTGCGCGGTGCCGGTGCGGCGTCAGGTCCTTCGGGCAGGCAGGTCAGCGGCTGGTCGCTCATGGAATGGTCCGGATCCTTCGCCGGCAGCGGCTCGTCGCGGCTGCACTGCGCCCTCGATCGGTGCTCGTCAAGCCGTGGCTGCGTCGCGGCAGTGCTCGCAGCGGCCGACGATCTCCACCACCTGATAGGAGGTCTGGAAGCGGCGACCCTCGGCCATGCCCCTGATCGCCTGACGCATCGCCGGCGAGGCATCCTCGTCGACGCCGCCACAAACCTCGCAGATCAGGAAGGCGACCGCCTCATTGGCGCCATGGCCATGCGGGCAGGCGATGAAGGCGTTGCGCGAGCTCAAACGGTGCACGAAGCCCTGCTCGACCAGGAAGTCGAGCGCCCGGTAGATCGAGATCGGCGCGAGGCGCCGCCCGCCCGGTGGCGAGATCCGATCCGCGAGATCATAGGCGCCGACCGGCTTGTGGTCGGAATAAAGCGTCTCCAGCGCCTTGCGCCGGATCGGCGTCAGGCGCAGGCCGCGCTCGCGGCAGACCTTCTCGGCCCGTGCCAGCCCAGTGGCGGCATGGCGCGAATGGTCGTGCGCGTGCTGGCACAGACCATGCTCGTGATCGTGATGATGAGCGTCGCTCGCAGGCTGCATTTTCGTCATGTTGCGTTGCAATAGCACATCGGGCACCGTCCTGGTGACCGACGCTCCCTCGCTGGCGCCCTGCCAGCCTCCGCCGGTAAGCTAAGCGTTCTCAGGCCAAATGTCAGGAGCCGCCCCCATGTTCCTCAAAGATCGTACCGCCCTCGTCACCGGCTCCACCTCCGGCATCGGCCTCGCCTACGCCCGCGCGCTCGCCGCCGAAGGCGCCAATGTCGTGATCAACGGCTTCGGCGATGCCGATGCGATCGAAAAGGAGCGCGCCGGTATCGAGACGGACTTCAAGGTCAAGGCGCGCTATTCCGCCGCCAACATGATGAAGCCGGACGAGATCGCCGCCATGATCGCCGAAGCCGAGAAGGAGTTCGGCGCGATCGACATTCTCGTCAACAATGCCGGGATCCAGCATGTCGCCCCGGTCGACGAGTTCCCGATCGAGAAATGGGACCAGATCATCGCGATCAACCTGACCTCGGCCTTCCACACCACCCGCGCCGCCCTGCCGAAGATGAAGGCGAAGGGCTGGGGCCGAATTATCAACACCGCCAGCGCCCACGCCTTCGTCGCCTCGCCGTTCAAGAGCGCTTACGTCTCGGCCAAGCACGGCATCGCCGGCTTCACCAAGACGGTGGCGCTGGAAGTCGCGACCAACGGCATCACCGTCAACGCGATCGCTCCGGGCTATGTCTGGACGCCTTTGGTCGAGAAGCAGATCCCCGACACGATGAAGGCCCGCGGCCTGACCAAGGAGCAGGTCATCAACGACGTGCTGCTGCTGGCCCAGCCGACCAAGGAATTCGTCACCGTCGAGCAGGTCGCGGCGCTCGCCGTCTTCCTCTGCACCGATGCCGCCAAGTCGATCACCGGCACGACGCTGCCGATGGATGGCGGCTGGACCGCCGCGTGACCGGCCGCAAGCGCAGCCGCGTCCCCCAGGTCAAGGGCCTGGCGGGGCCGAAGGCCGAGAAATCGGTCAATCTCGCGCTCCAGGGTGGAGGCGCGCACGGCGCCTTCACCTGGGGCGTGCTCGACGAGATCCTCGCCGATGGCCGGATCGCGATCGAGGCGATCACCGGCGCCAGCGCCGGCGCGATGAACGCAGTGGTGCTGACCGAGGGCTGGCTCGATGGCGGCATCGACGGCGCCCGCACCGCGCTGGAGAATTTCTGGCGCCGGATCAGCGTCGACGGCAAATATGGCGGCTCCGAGCGCTCGCTGCTCGACACCATGCTGGGCGCCTGGACCGATGGGCGCCCGCCGGGGCTGATCTGGTTCGAGCTGCTGTCGAAGGTGGCGAGCCCCTATGACGTCAACCCGCTCAACATCAACCCGCTGCGCGGGGTGATCGCCGACCTCATCGACTTCGGCAAGGTCAATGGCTGTGCCGACGTCAACCTGTTCATCTCGGCGACCAATGTCCGCACCGGCAAGATCAGGATCTTCACCCGGCAGGAGCTGACCGCCGACCATCTGATGGCCTCGGCCTGCCTGCCGATGCTGTTCCAGGCGGTCGAGATCGACGGCGAGGCCTATTGGGACGGCGGCTATATGGGCAACCCGCCGCTCTTCCCGCTGTTCTACGAAGCCGCCGGCGACGACATCATGCTGGTGCAAATCAACCCGCTCGAGCGCCGGGAACTGCCGACCAACGCAAGGGCGATCCAGGACCGGCTCAACGAGATCACCTTCAACGCCTCGCTGCTGCGCGAGCTGCGCGCCATCGATTTCGTCAACCGGCTGCTCGACGACGGCAAGCTCTCGACCGGCGACTACAAGCGCGTGCTGATGCACCGGATCGACGGCGGCCTGCCGCTGGCGCAGCTGACCTCCTCCTCGCGCCTCAATTCCGAGTGGAATTTCCTCCTCAGCCTGCGCGATCTCGGCCGCACCGCGGCCAAGCGCTGGCTGAAACGCAACTACGCGGCCATCGGCGTCCAGGGGACCTTGGATCTGAAGGAAGCGATTTCGTAAGACGTGAAGCCGCTAATACGGTAAAGGCACCAGCTTGCAGGCTAGGTCGCGTGACGGCAATCTCGGCCGAGCCAAGACGTTCAGCAGATGTATGCCGGAGTGTTCTCTCGTCGGGCAGCAGGACATGGGAAGTCCAGGAACATGATCATCGACGATAGCAAGGCCGACGCCCGCAAGATGCACGAGATCGCCCTGCTCGGGCGTCCGGCCGGCCTCATCGGCCGCCGCACCTTCCTGGCCGGTTCGGCCGCCGGTCTCGGCGCGCTCGCGCTCGGCGGCTGCACCACCGACGGCATGAGCCTCGCCGAGGCGCAGAAGCTCTACGGGCCGGTGCCGGAGGAGAAGTTCCCGATCCCGGCGATCGATGTCACTCACGTCGATCCGAAATATTTCCGCAAGACGGTCGCCTACAACACCAAGGAAGCGCCCGGCACGATCATCGTCGATCCCGGCAATTACTACGTCTACCGCGTCGAGGACGGCGGAAACGCAACCCGCTATGGCGCCAATGTCGGCCGCGACGGCTTCCGCTGGAACGGCGATGCCTATGTCGGGCGCAAGTCCGAATGGGCGACCTGGACGCCGCCCAAGGAGATGATCAAGCGCCAGCCGGAAGCCGCCAAATACGCCCGCGGCATGCCCGGCGGCCTCGACAACCCGCTCGGCGCGCGCACGCTGCATCTCTACCAGAACGGCGCCTACACACTCTACACGATCTACGCCTCGCTCGACGCGGAATCGATCGGTAACGGCATCACCAGCGGCTGCATCGGCCTACTGACGCAGGACATGATCCACCTCTACAACAACACGCCGGTCAAGACGAAAGTGGTCGTTCTGCCGGCCTGAGGCGGGGTCATCGCGCTTTTGATATGGGCGCTGCCGGTGTCGGCAGCGCCCTTTTTCATGCGCGATGAGCTCAATGATCATCGCGCAATAGACTGAATAGTCGCGCTTACCGTCATCGTCGGCTGCATATCGCTTTGGCGGCAATCGTGCCTGGGCGTATTGTGGACCAGGCAGCCCTTTGACCTGAAGGGCGCCGGATCTTCCAATCCAGGAGGATGCCATGGGACGCAAATTCATCGATTGCCGTGAATTCCCGAGCGAGATGAATTGCTCGATCGCGATCGGCGCCGATAGCGAAGGCGAGTTGCTGGAGGCGGCCGTCCAGCATGCCGTCAAGGTTCACGGGCATCAGGATACGCCCGAACTGCGGGATCTGCTCAAGAGCGTCATCAAGGACGGCATGCCGCCGGAGACGGCGCCGAGCCGGGCCGCCTGAGCGGGAGCTTCCGCCCTCTACCGCCGCTCACCTGCCAGCCGCCACACCGAGCTCTTCTTGATCTCGGCGTCCTCAAGCGCGCGCGTCACCGGCACCTGATAGGTCGCGACCTCGGCGAGCCTGTCCTTGGGCAGATAGCTGCGGCCGGGGTCGCCGATCAGAACGGTCGCGCCGCGCTGCGACAGGCCTGAGAGCCAATCGATCACCCGCGTCGCCAGCTCGCGCTCATAGCAGATGTCGCCGGCGAGGATGACGTCCCAGCCCTGGTCGAGGCCGAGGAGATCGTCGAGCCTGGCCTCGATCGAAACGCCATTCGCCTGCGCATTGAGCCCAATCGCGGCAGCGGCGAAGGCGTCGATATCGGCAGCGATTACTTGTGCAGCGCCTGCCTTTGCCGCAGCGATGGCGACGAGGCCGGACCCGCTGGCGAAATCGAGCAGGCGCTTACCCCGCACGGCCTCCGGATGGTCGAGGATATAGCGCGCCAGCGCCTGCCCACCTGCCCAGGCGAAAGCCCAGAACGGTGGCGGCAGGCCGATCGTCGCCAGCTCGTCCTCGGTCTTCTGCCAGAGCTCGGTCGCCTCCTCGGCGACATGAAGCGAGATCTCCGGCGCGTGCGGCACCGGCAAGAGCCGCGTATGGGCGCGGATGAAGGCGAGCCGGTCCAGCGTGGCGTCCACTTCGCTCACGCGACCACATCCGCCAGCCGCTGGCCGAGCAGGGCGCGATAGAGCGCCTTCACCCCGTCCATCACGTCGCGCTCGGTATAGCCGGCGAGCAGGCGCTCGCGTGCGCTCACGCCCATGCGCTCGACCTGGGAGGGCGAAGCGGCGAGGGTCACCAGCGCCTGTGCCAGAGCAGCGATGTCGTTGGCCGGCACGACGAAGCCGTCCTGGCCGGTGCGGACGAAGGAACGGCAACCCGGCACGTCGGTGGTCAGCAGCGCCCGGCCGCAGGCAGCACCTTCCAGCAGGGTCCGCGGCAGGCCCTCGCCGCCGCGCGAGGGCAGGCAGCAGACATGGTGCCCCCGCCAGACGCCCTCGATGTCGCGCGTCGGCCCGGCCCAGGTAATCCCCGGCCGCGCCGACCACTCGCGCAAGGTCGCCTCCGGCACCGCCTTGGGATTGGAGGGGTCTGGCGCGCCGTGCAGCGTCAGCTCGACGCGCGCGCCCTGCTTGCGCGCCAAGGTCACCGCCTCGACGGCAAGGTCGATGCCCTTCGACCAGAGCATACGGGCGACCAGCGCGACCTTGAGCGGCGGCTGCGGCGGCATCGGTTCCGGCATCAGGACCAGCGGATCGACCCCGGCGCCGCCCACGATCGCGACCTTCGCCGCATCGGCGGGATCGAGCCCGAGCGTGACAGGATCATCAGGATTCTCGAACAGGAAGCGGACATGCGGCCCGTCGACCGCCTCGCGCAGCCAGAACTTCGCCGCCAGCCGCGCCGCATCGGCGGCAGCGCCTTCGCGTGCGCCGAGGAAGCCGAGGCCGGTCAAGGCATAGACCCGCCGCTCGACCCCGGCGAGCCGCCCGGCAAGGCCGGCGAGCGCGATCGGCTTCAGCGCGATGCAGTGCAGGATATCGGGCTTCTCGCGCTCGATCAGGCGCTTCAGCGCCATGACCTGCTTGACCAGCGCCACCGGCGAGAGCGAGCGCCGCTCGGCCTCGAGCGCGATCAGCCTTGCGCCGGTCGCCTCGATCGCCTTGCGGTGGTTGCGCTCCCTGGCGATCACCGCGACGTCGAGCCCCATCTCCGCCGCGGCGCGAGCCATCGGCAGGAAATGCGAGGCGAAGAACCAGTCCTCGGTGGCGACGAACAACAGCTTCTGGCGGGCCATGGCGCGCATCAGGCCGATGCCGCGCCGAAAAGCAAGCGCAGAAGAAAGTCACGAGGCAGGGCCGCCATGCCCCACGGTTGCTGGACGCCTGCCGCCGCGCTTGCGAAAAGGAGGCGAGGCTTCCCTCTCCAGCGAGACAAGACATGGACAATCGCAACGACCTCTGGCGTCACGTCGACGCCAGCAAAGAGCGCTTCATCGAACTCAGCGACCGGGTCTGGGCCATTCCCGAGGTCTGCTACACCGAGAAGCGCTCGGTCGCCGAGCATGTCGCGGAGCTCCAGCACCAGGGCTTCCGGATCACCGAGAACGTCGCCGACATCCCGACTGCGGTGATCGGCGAGGCCGGCGAAGGCGGCCCGGTCATCGCCTTCCTCGGCGAGTATGACGCCCTGCCCGGCCTCAGCCAGGAATCCGGCGTTGCCAGGCACAGCGAGATCGAGACCGGCGGCCACGGCCATGGCTGCGGCCACAACCTGCTCGGCTCGGCGGCGCTGCTGGCCGCGACCGCGATGAAGAACTGGCTCGCCGAGAACAAGCTGCCCGGCCGCGTCCGCTATTATGGCTGCCCGGCCGAGGAAGGCGGCGCCGCCAAGGCCTTCATGGTGCGCGCCGGCGCCTTCAAGGATGCCGACATCGCCATCTCCTGGCATCCCGCCAGCTTCTGGGAAGTCACCCCGCCGCTCTCGCTGGCGAACACCCGCGCCGATTTCATCTTCACCGGCCGCGCCTCGCATGCCGCGGCCTCGCCTGAGCTCGGCCGCAGCGCGCTCGACGCCGTCGAACTGATGAGCGTCGGCGTCAACTACATGCGCGAGCACATGCCGAGCGACGCCCGCGTCCACTACGCCCTGCTCGACACCGGCGGCATCGCCCCCAACGTCGTCCAGGCCCATGCCCGCGTGCGCTATTCGATCCGCGCCCGCGACCTGCCGGGGATGCTGGAGCTCGTCGGCCGGGTCAAGAAGATCGCCGAGGGCGCAGCGCTGATGACCGAGACGACGATGGAGATGAAGATCGTCAGCGCCGTCTCCAACGTTGTCGGCAACGGCCCGCTTGAGCAGGCGCTGCAGGGCATCATGGAAGATCTCGGCCCGCCGCATTTCGACGACGCCGACAAGGAGTTCGCCCGCCAGATCCGCGCGACCCTGTCGCAGAAGGACATCGACGCCGTCTGGCGCGCGATCGGCGTGCAGAAGACCGATGCCGAGCTCGCCGATTTCACTGTGCCGCTCGATTCCCCGCGCAATCCGGCGATCGGCTCGACCGATGTCGGCGACGTCAGCTGGGTCGTCCCGACCGTGCAGGCGCATGCGCCGACCGTCGCGATCGGCACGCCCTTCCACACCTGGCAGGTGGTGGCGCAGGGCAAGATGCCCGCGGCTCACAAGGCGATGGTGCAGGTCGCCAAGGCGATGGCCGCGACCGGCGCCGCCGTGCTGACCGACCCCCAGCTGATGGCGGCCGCCAAGGCCGATTTCCAGAAGCGCGTCGCCGCCGATGGCGGCTATACCTCGCCGGTCCCAGCCGAGGTGAAGCCGCCGCTGACCATGTCGACCGGCGGCTGAGCAGCCGACAGGCATGAAAAAAGCCCGCCGGGCGAACCGGCGGGCAAGGATCTCGGGCCGGGGAGGAAGGCCCTGGGAGAAACTCTGTGGAACTCAGTAGTAGGTGCGGCAGACGCGGCGGGTGCCGATGACCTCGCCATAGTAGTTGACGCGGTCGACGAGGTGGCAGCGGCGAGCCGGGCCGTAGGCGTAAGCCGGGGCATAGCCGTCGTCATAGTAGCCATAGGCCGGGCCGCTGGCAGCGCCGGCTGCGATGGCGCCGAGGGCGAGCGCACCGACGATGCCGGCACCGATCGCGGCGCCACGATAGCGCGGGCGGGCCTCGGCATCAGAGGTGGCGAAAACGGAAGCGCCGATCGCAAGGGCGGCAAGGGCAGCGGCGAAGCTCTTCTTGGTACGGGTCATGTTCGTTCTCCGATCTGGTAGCCGGGTGGCGAACTGTTCGCCATGCACGAGACTTGTCGGTCACAGGACCGGAATCGCGCGGGCCGCATAAAAAATTCCGAAACGCCGCCGGGTTCTGCCCTGCGCTTGCGCGCTACGGCTTGCCGGCGGGCGCTGGATATCGTCGGATCGGCCATCACCGACCGGAGGAAATTCGCCATGATGATCGCACGGCTTGCCCTCGCCATCGGCTTCACAGCCGTGCTGACGGTGCCGCTGCGCGCCGAGCCATGGGCGAGCAGCTATACGACCCATGACTACGCGAAATGCCGCAAGGCCAAGGCCAATGGCGATCCGGTTTCGGTGCATCGCTGCCCCGGCAAGGCCGGGATCAGCGTGATCTGGACCGCCGGTGACGATTCATCGGCAGTCGAGTTCGGTACGAAGGCGCTGCAGGAAACGATCTCCGACAAGGCCGCTTTCTTCGAGGCGGGCAAGACGATCGAATGGCGCGGTCCGAAGGGCGGAAAGCCGCAGGCAGCGATCCTGCGCTATGCGACCGGCGCGAGGGTCGGCAAGCTCGACGGCAGCCGGCTCGTCGTCCATCGCCTCGCTGCGGATGGCGCCGCCTCCTGCATCATCGGCAGCGTCGATGCACGCAAGCCGGATGCGAATGCCGCCGCCCGCCGCCTCGCCGACGAGAAGGCGACGGGCTTCCGCTGCGGCCAGGACGCCCGGTCCGAGGACTGAACTCTAGCCATAGAGATATTTCGGCAGCCAGAGCGCAATGCCCGGGAAGACATAGACCAGGACCATCGCGAACAGCACGATCGCCAGATAGGGCATCACGCCGGAGAAGATCTGGTTGATGGTGACGTGCGGCGGCGCGATCCCCTTCAGGTAGAAGGGCGCCATCGCCACCGGCGGCGACAGGAACGAGGTCTGGATGTTCAGGGCGATCAGAATGCCGAAGAACAGCGGATCGATCTTGAAGAACTCCAGCAGCGGCAGGAAGATCGGCACGAAGATCACGATGATCTCGGTCCATTCCAGCGGCCAGCCCAGCACGAAGATGATCAGCTGCGCGACGATCAGGAACATGGTCGGCGACAGGTTCAGCGCCGTTACCAGGTTCTTGATCGGCTCGTGCCCGCCGAGGATGGCGAAGATCGACGAGAAGATGAAGGACCCGACGAAAAGCCAGCAGACCATTGCCGAGGTCCGCGCCGTCAGGATCACCGATTCCTTGACCTTGCCGAAGGTGAGCGATCGATAGGCGGCAGCGAGGATGAGACTCCCGAGCGAGCCGACGGCGGCCGCTTCCGTCGGCGTCGCCAGCCCGAAGAAGATGCAGCCGAGCACCGACATGATCAGGATGGTGAGCGGGAAGAAGCTGGTGACGAGCGCCCAGAGAACCGTCGTCCACGGCACGTCGGTCTGCTCCTTCGGCAGCTTCGGCGCCAGTGCCGGGTTGAGCCAGCAGCGGATCAGCACATAGAGCATGTACATGCCGGCGAGCAGCAGGCCGGGGAAGAGCGCGCCGGCATAGAGCTTCGGCACCGAGACGCCGGCGGTCGCGCCGTAGAGGATCAGCATCACGGAGGGCGGGATGAGGATGCCGAGGCAGCCGCCGGCGCAGACCACGCCGGCCGAGAGCTTGACGTCGTAACCGGCCCGCAGCATCGCCGGGAAGGCAAGCAGCCCCATCAGAGTCACCACCGCGCCGACGATGCCGGTCGCTGTCGCGAAGATGGCGCAGGTCGCCAATGTGGCGATGGCGAGAGAGCCCGGAACGTTGCCGAGCGCGAGCTGGATGGAGTGGAACAGCCGGTCGAGGATGTTCGCCCGCTCGATGATGTAACCCATGAAGATAAAGAGCGGGATCGAGACCAGCACGTCATTGGCCATCACCGAATAGGTGCGCTGGACCACGAGGCTGAAGACGGTATCGCCCATCGCCCAGTAGCCGAAGCCGACGCCCAGCGCCATCAGCGTGAAGGCGATCGGGAAGCCGAGCATGATGAAGACGATGAACAGGACGAGCATCACCACGCCCAGTTCCGGATTGGAAAGACCGAACAGCATCAGACCGTCTTCCCCGCATCCGGCCCGCTTTGGGTGGCCTGTTCGAGAATGAGTTTCTCGGTTTCCTCGACATCGTGTAGCCGCGGCGGCCATTCGCCGGTGCGCAGGCAGATGACGCAGCGCGCCACCTCGGCCAGCCCCTGCAGCGTCATCAGCACGCCGGCGATCGGGATCAGCGTCTTGAAGTGATAAAGAGGCGGCCCGCTCGGCGAGTTCGAGGAGTGCTCCTTGATCATCCAGGAGAAGGCCGCGAACTTGTAGCCGGCCCAGGCGAGCGCGATGATGCCGGGGAAGAAGAAGAGGATGTAGAGCGCAAGATCGAGCCTCGCCTGCGTGCGCGGGCTCCATGCGCGATAGAGGAAATCGCCGCGCACATGGGCGTTGCGGGCGAGCGCATAGGGCCCGGCCAGCATGAACAGCGTGCCGTAGAGGATATAGCTGACGTCGAAGGCCCATTCCGTCGGCGCCCGCAGCGCATAGCGCGAGAAGACCTCGTAGCTGATCGCCAGCGTCAGGATCAGGATCGTCCAACCGGCGAGCTTGCCGATGGCAGTGTTGAACTTGTCGATCGCGAGGATCAGCTTCATCCGGGCCCGTCGCTACTGTTCGGATTGGCAAGGAACGCCCGCCACCACGGGGATGGCGGGCGCAGGCTTGGGCGAAGCGGCCGGGTCAGGTCTTGAAGAAGTGGTCGAAGGCGAGGTCGCGCGAGGGCTCGTTGAGCCGCTCGAAGGCGACTGTGCGCTTGACCCACGCCTTCTGGCTGTCGACCACCTTCTTGAAGAAGGCGTTCTCGCCACCGAGCTTCTCCAGCACCTTGTCCCAGGCGGCGAGCTGCGCCTTCAGGATCGCTTCGGGGGTCGCAACGACATTGACCCCCTTCGAGCGCAGCACCTCGATATCCTTGGAATAGCGGTCGAGCGCCTTCCAGTTCATGTCGGAGGAGGCGGATTCGCCCGCATATTTCACGATCGCCTTGAGCTCGGGCGAAAGGGCGTCGAACTTGGTCTTGTTGAACAGCAGCTCGAAGCTTTCCGCCGCCTGATGATAGCTCTGCAGCATGTAGACCTTGGCGACGTCCTGGAAGCCGAGGATCGAATCCGAGGACGGGTTGTTGAACTCGGCGCCGTCGATGACGCCGCGCTCCAGCGCCGGCACGATCTCGCCGCCGGCGAGGATGGTGACCGCCGCGCCCATCTCGCGCATCAGGTCGGCGGCGAGGCCGACGGTGCGGTATTTCAGGCCCTTGAAGTCGTCGGCAGTCTTCAGCTCCTTCTTGAACCAGCCGAGCGGCTGGCACGGCATCGGCCCGGAGAAGAAGCCGACCAGGTTGAGCTTGAGCTGGTTCTGGACGAGGTCGTTGTAGAGATCATAACCGCCGCCATGGTTCATCCAGCCGAGGAAGTTGGTGGCGTCCCAACCCAGCGCTGGCGGCGTCCCGAACAGCGAGAAGGCCTTGTTCTTGCCGTACCAATAGGCGGAGACGCCATGGCCGCCGTCGAGGATCCCGGCCGCAACCGCATCCTGCATCTGGAAAGCCGGCACGACCGCGCCGGCTGCGAGCACGTCGATCTTCAGCCGCCCGCCCGACATGTCGTTGACGCGCTTGGCGAAGTCGCCGGCGAATTCGTGGAAGATGTCCTTGGTCGGCCAGGTCGACTGGAACTTCCAGGTCGCAGTCTGCGCCCGGCTGACCTGCGGCATGGCAATGGCACCGGCCCCCGCAAGGCCGGCCACCTTCAGGAAATTGCGTCGATTGGCACGCGTCTTCGTCGCTTCGGACGTCATGGTTCTCTCCCCGGAGAAATGGCGCCGTTGAGGCCGGCGAGCATTGTTTTCGGCTCTGATGGCCGGTCGCTCTGACAGTTTCGGCGCTGCGGGGAGATGGCAAGCCGGAAGGTCGTAGCACTTTAGTTGCAATCGGAACGGATACCGTTCTCAACTGGAACGAGTGCTATTCCACAGCAGAAAGAAATGACGTGCCGGGACCGGGCGGCACGAAAAAGGCGCCGCACGAGGTGCGGCGCCTTTAGCAATCAAATGAGTTCGATCGAGAATTCGTCGATCAGCGGCGCTTACCGGCGACCCGCATCTCCATGTACTGCACGGCCTCGAGCAGGACGCGGCGCGGCCGCTCGGCGTCGCGCTTGGCCTGCTCCGCCTTGCGCTGTACCTCGCGCTCGATCTCGGCCAGGCGCTCAGCTTCCTCGCGCGCAGCCTGCTCGATGGCGGCGATGCGCTCGAGCTCCAGGCGCTCGGCTTCCTTCTTGGCATCACGCTCGGCCCGCGCGGCAGCAATCGCCTCGCGCTCGGCCCGACGCTGCACCATCACCGGATCGTCTGGTCCGGGCCGCTTCTTGAAGCGCTCCAGCAGGGCCTTCTTCGCATTTGCGGAATTGGCCTGGCGATCAGTGAAATGGCGGTCGTTCGGGTTCTTCAAGGTGGGCCTTCTCGGGGTTTACATGGGCGAAGATGCCGCCCGCGCGCTGCGCTTACGGCAACTCGCGGATTTTTGGTACTGAACTCAGCGCGGGGCTGCTGCGCCGGCAGCGCGGGGCTTGAGCACCTTCGGCTTCGGCGCGGCGATCAGGCCTTCGCGCTGAGCCTGCTTGCGGGCGAGCTTGCGGGCGCGGCGGACGGCCTCGGCCTTCTCGCGGGCGCGCTGCTCGGACGGCTTCTCATAGGAAGCGCGGCGCTTCATCTCGCGGAACACGCCTTCGCGCTGCAATTTCTTCTTCAGAACGCGAATGGCCTGATCGACATTGTTGTCGCGCACGAGAACCTGCATCCGTGTCTCCAGCTTTGCAGGATGGAAGGAAAAAGGGTCAGGCAACGCCCGACCCTTGGGATTTGTGCGTCGCGGTAACAGAAATCAGCGGGGAGCGCCACCCCTAATCGTGTCCCGTCCGACGCATAACGAACCTGCGGCGCCTTCCATCTCTTGGCATGGAGCAGTCCGCCATGCACCTTGAACGCCCCTTCGATCGCATCGGGCATCATGGATTCGCAGGCCGTCAACGAGCTCTTCCCCCATATCCGCATCGTCATCGGCATGGTGATCGGCCTCGCCATCGCCCGGCTGCTGACCGGCATCGCCCGGCTGATCCAGCATCCCAAGCGCTATCGCGTCTCGGTCATCCACCTGCTCTGGGTGTTCTCGCTGCTGGCCGAGCTCGCTTTGTTCTGGTGGTGGGAGTTCGCGCTCTCCCGGCTGCCGAGCCTGACCTTCGGCACCTTCATCTTCCTGATCGTCTACGCGCTGACGCTCTTCCTGCTCTGCGCCTTGCTGTTTCCCGAGGACCTCGACGAATACGCCGATTACGAGGACTACTTTCTCAACCGGCGGCGCTGGTTCTTCGGGCTCTTCGCGCTGATCTTCGTCCTCGACATCGTCGACACCGCCCTCAAGGGGCCGGCACGGTGGAGTCACTACAGCGCCGATTATCTCATTCAGGTTCCGCTCGGCCTTGGGCTCTGCCTCATCGCATCGCTCTGGGCCAACAAGCGCCTGCAGCTCGCGATGGCACTGCTGCACATCACCTATCAGGTCTACTGGACGGCCCGGGTGCTCACCGCGCCGCTCTAGAGGACGCCGCACCCGGCACAACAGCATTGCGCCGACGCTGCTTTACAATGCCGGCAATTTAGCCAAGGAACGGCAGCGGGCGTCATCCAGCCCACCCGAAGCCCGGTCCCGCCCCGTGAACCTGCCTGCTCTCGACCAGTTTCGCCGCATCGTCGTCAAGGTCGGCTCGTCCCTGCTCGTCGACCGGGCGCAAGGTCGCCTGCGCCATGCCTGGCTCGCCGCGCTCGCCGAGGATCTCGCCGAATTGCACGCTCGCGGCGCCGATGTCCTCGTCGTCTCGTCCGGCGCGATCGCGCTCGGCCGCACCGTGCTGAAGCTGCCGGCCGGCCCGCTCCGGCTCGAGGAAAGCCAGGCGTCGGCCGCGGTCGGCCAGATCGCGCTTGCCCGCAACTGGTCGGAGGCGCTCGGCCATCACGGGCTCAATGCCGGCCAGATCCTGCTCACCCTCGCCGACACCGAGGAGCGCCGGCGCTATCTCAACGCCCGCGCGACGCTGGGCCGCCTGCTCGATTTGCGCGCAGTACCGGTGATCAACGAGAACGACACCGTCGCCACCTCCGAGATCCGCTATGGCGACAATGACCGGCTCGCCGCCCGCGTCGCCACCATGGCCGGCGCCGATCTCCTGGTGCTGTTCTCCGACATCGACGGCCTCTACACCGCCCCGCCCTTGTCGAGCCCGGACGCCAGGCACATCCCGGTCATCCCGGCGATCACGCCCGCGATCGAAGCGATGGCCGGCGGCGCCGCCTCCGAGCTCTCGCGCGGCGGCATGCGTACCAAGATCGAGGCCGGCAAGATCGCCACCGCCGGCGGCGCCCATATGCTGATCGCCGACGGCCGGGCCAAGAACCCGCTGCGTGCGGTCACGGAAGGCGCACGCTGCTCCTGGTTCCTCAGCGCCTCGACGCCCGCCACCGCGCGCAAGACCTGGATCGCCGGCTCGCTCGAGCCGCGCGGCACCTTGCATGTCGACGACGGCGCCGCCCGGGCGCTGCGTGGCGGCGCAAGCCTGCTGCCGGTTGGCGTCACCCGGATCGAGGGCGCTTTCAGCCGCGGCGACGCGGTGATGATCCGCGCCGGGGACGGCAGCGAACTCGGCCGCGGCCTCGTCGCCTATGATGCCGACGAGGCGATACGCGTGCTCGGCAAGGCCTCCCGCGATATCGAGGCCGTGCTCGGCTACCCCGGCCGCGCCGAGATGATTCACCGGGACGACATGGCGCTGCGCCTCGGCTACGATCCGGGCGAGTGAGGAAACACCAGGCCTGTGATGACCAGCGAAAGCGCAAGGCGCGTCCCCGCGCCCGACAATGAGAACGGCGACATCGCCGCGCTGATGCACGGGCTCGGCCGGGGCGCTCGCACCGCAGCGCGTCAGGTCGGCACCGCATCGGCAGAGCAACGCAACCGCGCGCTCGCCGCGATGGCTACGGCCCTGCGCCAGCGCGCCCCGGCAATCCTCGCCGCCAACCGGCAGGACCTCGCCGACGCCCGCACCAACGGCCTCGCGCCCTCCTTCATTGACCGCCTCACCTTGGACGAGGCCCGCCTCGAAGCGATCGCGCAGGCCGTCGCCGACATCGCCGCCCTGCCCGATCCCGTCGGCAAGGTGCTGGCAAGCTGGACTCAGGCCAACGGCCTCGTCTTCGAGCGCGTCGCGACGCCGCTCGGGGTCGTCGCGGTGATCTTCGAGAGCCGCCCCAACGTCACCGCCGATGCCGGCGCGCTCTGCCTGAAGAGCGGCAATGTCGCGATCCTGCGTGCCGGCTCCGACAGCTTCCGCAGCTCCAGCGAGATCGCCGCTGCCATGCAGGACGGGCTTAGCTCCGCCGGCCTGCCGCGCGAGGCGATCCAACTGGTGCCGAGCCGCGACCGGGCCGCCGTCGGCGAGATCCTGAAAGGGCTCGACGGCAACGTCGACGTCGTCGTGCCCCGCGGCGGCAAGAGCCTGGTGGCGCGCGTGCAGCAAGAGGCCCACGTGCCGGTCTTCGCCCATCTCGACGGCAACAATCATGTCTATGTCCATGGCGCAGCCGATCTCGCCATGGCCCGCGCGATCCTCATCAACGCCAAGCTCCGCCGCACCGGCGTCTGCGGCGCCGCCGAGACGCTGCTGGTCGACGAAGCCTGTGCGGCGACGCATCTGAAGCCGCTGGTCACCGCCCTGCTCGACGAGAGCTGCGCCGTGCGCGGCGACGCGGCGACGCTCGCCATCGACCCGCGCGTCACGCCGGCAAGCGAAGAGGATTGGCGCACCGAATATCTCGACCGCATCATCGCGGTGAAACTCATGCCCGGGCTCGACGCCGCGATCGCGCATATCGAGACCTATGGCTCGCACCACACCGACGCGATCGTCACTGCGGACGAAGCGGCTGCCACCCGCTTCCTCGCCGAGGTCGATTCGGCGATCGTCATGCACAATGCCTCGACCCAGTTCGCCGATGGCGGCGAATTCGGCTTCGGCGCCGAGATCGGCATCGCCACCGGCCGCATGCATGCGCGCGGCCCGGTCGGCGTCGAGCAACTCTGCTCCTTCAAATACCGGGTCCATGGCCAGGGGCAGGTCCGCCCGTGAGCGCCGAGGAGCTGCGCCTGCCGCCGCACGCCCCCGGTCTGCGCATCGGGTTGTTCGGCGGCACCTTCAACCCCGCCCATGACGGCCATCGCATGGCGAGCCTGACGGCACTGCGCCGGCTCCAGCTCGACCGCGTCTGGTGGCTGGTCACGCCCGGCAACCCGCTGAAGGACAATCATGCCTTGCCGCCGTTGACGCAGCGCATCGAAACGGCCCGTGCGCTCGCCAACCATGGCCACATCAACGTCACCGGCATCGAGGCAACCCTGCGCACCCGCTACACCGCCGACACGCTGCGCCAGCTCAAGCGCCGCTGCCCCGGCGTGCGCTTCGTCTGGATCATGGGCTCGGACAATCTCGCGAATTTCCACCGTTGGAACGAATGGCGCGCCATCGCCCGGATGATGCCGATCGCGGTGATCGACCGCCCCGGCTCGACCCATCGTTCGATCGCCTCGCCCGCCGCCAACTGGATGGCGCGCTGGCGTCTGTCGGAGAATCAGGGCGCCGCCTTGCCGGTTCGCACTCCGCCCGCCTGGATCTTCCTGCACGGCCGGCGCTCCGATCTATCCTCGACCTATCTGCGCGAACTCGCCGAAACCAATTGAACTCGCCCCCTCCGACGCTTAAATTGGGGACGTCGCGCCATGAGCGCGTCGTCACGTGAGGATACGGCTCTGAACCGTCAATCCATCGGCGAAGCCGGCACCGAGCCGCTTCCCCCGGCCGCCATGACCGAGAACCCCGCCGCGAGCAGCATCGCGCTCGCCTTGCAGGTCCTGGACGACATGAAGGCCGAGGACGCCACCGTGATCGACCTTGTCGGCAAGACCTCGCTGGCCGACGCCATGATCATCGCCTCCGGCCGGGTTAACCGCCATGTCGCCTCGATCTCCGACAGCCTCGTCGAAGCCTTCAAGAAGGCCGGCCATGAGTCTCCGAAGGTCGAGGGCGTCCCCGCCTGCGACTGGGTGCTGATCGACACCGGCGACCTGATCATCCACATCTTCCGTCCGGAAGTGCGCCAGTTCTACAATCTCGAGAAGATGTGGGGCGCCGACCGGCCGCGCGAGCGCCTCGACGGCTGAGTCCCGGTTCCCGTGCGCCTGTCGGTCATCGCGGTCGGCCGCCTCAAGGACGGGCCGGAGCGTGACCTCTGCGCCCGCTATCAGGAACGCGCGCAAGGTCTTGCCCGCGGGCTCGGCCTCAGCGGCCCTGACGTCGTCGAACTCGCCGAAGGCCGTGGCCGCCGCACCGAGGAACGACGCCGCGAGGAAGCCAAGCTGATCGGCGAGCGCCTGCCGCCCTCCGGCCTCGTGATCGCTCTGGACGAGCGCGGCAGGAGCATCGACAGCGACGCATTCGCCAGCCGCCTCGCCGCCGCGCGCGACGCCGGCACGCCGGCCGCGACCTTGCTGATCGGCGGCGCCGACGGGCTCGACGCAGAGCTGCGCGAGCGCGCGGCGCTGGTGCTCTCCTTCGGCGCGCTGACCATGCCGCATCAGATCGTGCGTGCGCTCGTGCTCGAACAGCTCTATCGAGCGATGACGATCATGGCCGGACATCCCTATCATCGCGCATGACCCGCCACTCCCGGCTGATTCGAATCACACGCACGCTCCGGCCCTGGCTGGTGCTGCTTTGCGCCTGCCTGTCGGCCGGCCTTGCCGCGGCCCAAACCACTCCCTCCCCCGAATCCGAACAGACCGCCCGCGACACCGAGCAGAAGCGCGAGGAAAAGCGCGCCCGCGAGGCCGAGCTCAAGGCGATCGAGGAGCGGCTCGCCGGCAGCGCCGAGGCTCGCGCCAAGCTGGAGGCCGAGATCGCCGGCATCCGCGCCGACCGGACCAAGCTCAACCAGGCCCTGCTCGAGACCACCGCCCGCACGCAAGCCGCTGAAGGCCGCATCGCCGGCATCGAGCAGCGCCTGTCCCTGCTGCAGACCAGCGAGACCGCGATCCGGCGCTCGCTTGAGAGCCGTCGCGGCCTGATCGGCGAGGTTCTGGCGGCGCTCCAGCGCATCGGCCGCCGGCCGCCTCCGGCCGTGCTGGTAAGGCCGGAGGACATCTTGGAGGCGGTGCGCGCCTCGATGCTGCTCGGCGCCGTCGTCCCGGATCTGCGCCAGGAAATCACCATCCTCGGCACCGACCTTGCCGAGCTGGTGCGCCTGCGCGAGGCCATCGCCGAGGAACGCAAGAGCATCGCCGGGGAAATGGAGGGGCTGGCCGGCGAGCGCCGGCGTCTGGCCTCGCTGATCGAGGCCAGACGCGCCCGCGAGACGAGCGCTGCCCAGGACATCGAGGCACAACGGGCCGCCGGCGGCGAGCTTGCGGTGCAGGCGAAAACCCTGCGCGATCTCGTCGAGCGCATCGAGAAGGACATCTCCGCCGCCAATCGCGCTGCCGATGCCGCCCGCCGCGCGCTCGAAGCGGAGACTCAGGAGCAGCGCCAGCGCATGGCCCAGCTCGCCTTCCGCGATCCGGCCCGGCTCGCGCCCAAGGCGGCCTTCCAGGAATTGCGCGGCATGCTGCCCCTGCCGGTCGCCGGTTCACAATTGCGTGGATTTGGCGCGGCTGACGAAGCTGGCGCCGCAACGCGCGGAATTTCGCTTTCCACACGCGCCAATGCCGTGGTTTCGTCACCTTCCGATGGCTGGGTGGTGTATGCGGGACCGTTCCGCTCCTTTGGCCAACTCTTGATCCTCAATGCCGGCAATGGTTACTATGTTCTCCTGGCAGGCATGCAGCGCATCGACGTGTCGTTGAACCAGTTTGTGCTGGCGGGGGAGCCGGTCGCGGTGATGGGCGAGACCGCGGAAGCGGCCGCAATGAATGTAGGAGCGGGGACCGGCGAGCCGGTCCTCTATATCGAGTTCAGGAAAGACGGCGTCTCGATCGATCCGACGCCGTGGTGGACGAAATCGCAAGGCGAAAAGGCTCGCGGATGATGCGCAAGGTTTCTCTCGTTCTGGTCGGCGCCATCGCCGGCGCGGGGCTCACCGGTGTGGTGACCCAGACCAAGCTCTTCTCCTCGACCAGCGCGGTCGCGGCTTCGGCCGAGGTCTATCGCAGCCTCAACCTCTTCGGCGACATCTTCGAGAAGATCCGCACCGACTATGTCGAGAAGCCGGACGAGCAGAAGCTGATCGAGGCCGCCATCAACGGCATGGTCTCCTCGCTCGATCCGCACTCGGGTTATCTCGATGCCAAGAGCTTCCGCGACATGGACATCGACATGCGCGGCCAGTTCGGTGGCCTCGGCATCGAGGTGACGATGGAGAACGAGGTTCTCAAGGTCGCCAAGCCGATTCGCGACACGCCCGCCGCCAAGGCCGGCATCCTGGCCGGCGACATCATCCGCAAGATCGACAATGACGAGGTCAAGGGCCTCAGCCTGAACCAGGCCGTCGAGAAGATGCGCGGCATCATCAACACCCAGGTCAAGCTGACGATCGAGCGTACCGGCAAGACCGAGCCGCTGGAATTCACCCTGACCCGGTCGAACATCGTCGTCCCTGCTGTCGAGGAGCGCGTCGAGGGCGATGTCGGCTATATCCGCATCGGCACCTTCAGCGAGCAGACCTATGAGGGCCTGCGCAAGGCGCTAGACAAGGTCAATGCCGAGATCGGCTTCGACAAGATCAAGGGCTACATCATCGACCTGCGCAACAATCGCGGCGGGCGCCTCGACCAGTCGGTGCTGGTCTCCGACGCCTTCCTCGAGCGCGGCAAGATCGTCTCGACCCGTGGCCGCAACGCCGAGGAGACCCAGGTCTTCAACGCCAAGTCGGGCGACCTGACCAAGGGCAAGCCGATCGTCGTGCTGATCAACGGCTCGTCGGCCTCGGCTGCCGAGATCGTCGCCGGCGCCTTGCAGGACCACAAGCGCGCCACCGTCATGGGCTCGCGCTCCTTCGGCAAGGGCTCGGTCCAGACCGTGATCCGCCTCGGCGACAATGGTGGCCTCAGGCTGACCACGGCGCGCTACTACACCCCGTCCGGCAACTCGATCCAGGCCAAGGGCATCACGCCCGATATCGAGATCATCCAGGACGTGCCGGCTGAGCTGAAGGACAAGGTCGAGAACAAGGGCGAGGCCTCGCTCAAGGGCCATCTGCGCAACGGCGACGGCAAGGAAGAGCAGGCCGGCTCGCCGTCCTATGTTCCGATCGATACCGCCAAGGACACCCAGCTCGCCGCGGCGCTCAACCTGCTGCGCGGCAAGAAGGACGTCGCCCTGCCCGCGACGCCGGCGCCTGCCACGCCCGCCCCGGCCCCTGAGGCCGGCAAGTCCGACGGAGAAAAGAAGTCCGACTGAGCCCGCAGGCCGTTTTCGGCCAGGTTATTCGGCACTTGCGCATCGACCGCAGGAGATTGTTTCCCCTGCGGTCGATTGGCGATTGATTCCGGCTCGAATCATCCGACTCTAGCGCTGCGAACTGATTCGCAGATGTTGTGACGTAGGACGGCGCCTCTTGGCCGGATTGCCGCTCAGCGAACTCGACCAGCCGCTCGGGCAGGCGAAGCACACGCGCGCGCCGAAGCCTTATGGGCGCTGGCTCTGGCGCGGGCTGACCGGCGGACTGGCGGCCCTCTTCGTCGGCCTCATCCTCTATGCGGCGCTGAAACGCGATCCCAACGGCGGCGAACCGACCGCGACCGCGATGATCCGCGAGCGCCCTGCCGCACCCGACATCGCCAAGGCCGCTCCTGAGCCCGCCCAGCGCGATGACCGGCGCGGCCCGGCCAGCGCGAGCCAGCTCGAGACCGAATCCGGCGTCACCGTCGTCCGCCCGGGCTCGGACGCGCCCGGCGCGATCATCATCACCGTCCCCGATGACGGTACGGTCAAGCTGGCGCCCGCGCCGGACAAGCGCCTGGTCGAGCGCACCCGGCACGGCACGCTGCCGAAGGTCGGCCCGGATGGCGCGACGCCGGCGCAGGTCTATGCCCGCCCGCTCGGCCCTGCCCCAACCGGCAAGCCTGCCGGCCGGATCGCCATCCTCGTCGGGGGGCTCGGTATCAGCCAGAGCTCGACCAGCGAGGCCATCGCGCGCCTGCCAGGCCCCGTCTCGCTCGCCTTCGCCCCCTATGGCGCCGAGCTGGAGAAGACGGTGCAGCGCGCCCGCGGTGAAGGCCACGAGGTCTTCCTGCAGGTGCCGATGGAGCCGTTCGACTACCCCGACAACGATCCCGGTCCGCACACCCTCCTCACCGGCCAGAAGGGCAGCGACAATCTCGACCGGCTGCAATGGGTGCTCGGCCGCTTTTCCGGTTATGTCGGCATCGTCAATTTCCTCGGCGGCCGCCTCACCGCCGACGACATGGCCTTGACGCCGCTGCTGCGCGAGCTCGCCGGGCGCGGACTGATGGTCGTCGACGACGGTTCCTCGCCGCGCAGCCTGCTCGCCTCCGCAGCGACGCGGGCGCAGATCCCGGCGCTCAAGGCCGATCTTTCGCTCGATACCGTCCCGCGGCCCGAGACCATCGACAAGGAGCTGCAGCGTCTCGAGACTCTCGCCCGCGACCAGGGCGTGGCCGTCGCCACCGCCAGTGCCCTGCCCGTCACGGTCGAGCGCATCACACGCTGGGCCCGCACGCTCGAGGGCAAGAACCTGGTCCTCGTACCCGTCAGCGCCGCCCGCGGCTTCCGCAACCCCTCCACCACCGGTTCGCTGCGATGATAAAACCGCCCGCCGGCTATCGCCCCTGCGTCGGCCTTGCCTTGTTCAACCCGGCCGGGCTCGTCTTCGTTGGCCGCAGGGCCAATCGCAGCCAGCGTGAGCACACCGCCCCCGGTCACGAATGGCAGATGCCGCAGGGGGGCATCGATGCCGGCGAGCAGCCGATCGAGGCCGCTTATCGCGAGCTGCGCGAGGAGACCAATGTCTCCTCGGTCTCGCTGCTCGCCGAAGCGCCGGACTGGCTGAGCTACGACCTGCCGCGCGAGATCGGCAGGGAGGCCTGGCGCGGCAAGTATCGCGGCCAGTCGCAGAAATGGTTCGCCTTCCGCTTCGACGGCGACGAGAGCGAGATCGACATTCTCAACCCTGGCGGCGGCCACAAGCCCGAATTCGACGCCTGGCGCTGGGTGCCGCTCGCGGAAACCGCCGAGCTGATCATCCCGTTCAAGCGCGAGGTCTACCGTGAGGTGGTCCGCCAGTTCGCGAGTGTCGCGCGATGAGCGCCCGGCGCAAGCGGCTGGACCGTCATGAAACCCTTACATGGCGGCCTGATTCTGCATCGATGACCGATTCGGTGCAGAAGCTCTACGCAGCCGTGCTGTCGGCCCGCAGCCGCGACCCAGCCTTGTCGCGAACCGCCAAGCTGATCCGCGAAGGCGCGCCGAAAATGGCCAAGAAACTCGGCGAGGAAGCGGTCGAGGTCGGGATCGAGGCGGTTCAGAACAATCGCCCGGCGGTGGTCCGCGAAAGCGCCGATCTCATCTACAATCTCGTTGTGCTCTGGAGCGAACTCGGCATCACGCCCGGCGAGGTCTGGCGCGAGATGGACCGGCGCGAGGCGCTCTACGGCATCGCCGAAAAACTGCCGAAATCGCGGCATGGTGGCCGCTACCTGGCTGTGTCGGACAGCGAGGCGAGCGATGACGGGGCAAGACAGGACGCCTTGCAGCCGCTGCTCCTGCGCGGCAAGCGGGGCTGACAGCCTCTTCGCCGCCGCTTGCCACAGGGTTCGACAAGAAAGCGAAGGAAGTCGGCAAATCGGGCTTGCCAAGCGCGGCGGGAGCCGTTAAGTCCGCATCCGTCAGCCGATGACGGCCTTCAAGACCGTTTCGCTGCCACGCGCCCGTAGCTCAGCTGGATAGAGCATCAGACTACGAATCTGAGGGTCAGAGGTTCGAATCCTTTCGGGCGCGCCATTACAAAGCTCCTTTTGAGGGGCACCGTTCACAGCCTGCCTCCCAGGCCGTGTAAAACTTCCAAACCATGCTCGGTTCTCGGCTTTCCGCTTGGCGCGGAGGTCGATGAGGTTGTCGATCCTGGCCTGCACGTGCCGGCGCTGGATTTTCACTGCGGTAGCGTACTCCATCTGCCCCATGACCTCGGCACCGCTCGAGCCGGCCATTGCCAACTCGACGCCGGGGGCACATGCCTGTGCAGCTCCAGGGACTTTCCACGTATTCCGGCTTCCGCGCGGCTAGCGCTCGATATCGATCCAGTATCCGGGCCGATAGGCTATCGGCAGGAAACGCGTGTGCAATCGGCGAAGTGTGTCGTCAGGATCTAGATCCGCGAACAGCCTGGGATGCAGCCAACGGGCAATGCGCTGCAGCGCCACGAATTGATAAGGGCTCGTATAGAACTGGTGCCAGATCGCGTGGACCCGGCCCGTCCTGACCGCCTTCGTCGCTCGGAAGGCTGGCCGGGCCATCAGCGCGGCGAGCTTCTCCCGCGCCTTGCCAAGATCGGCGCCGGGACCGAGGCCGACCCAGGCGCCGTTCGGCGCCAGCGCCTCCCAGTTGCCGCCAGTGACGATCACCACGTCGGGATCGCGCACGATGATCGTCTCGGGATTGATCGTCCCGAACGTGCCGGGGAGCAGCTCGCTGCCAAGATTGACGCCGCCGGCAGCGGCGACCATCGCACCAAAGTTCTCGTTGCCGAAGCTCAGGCAGCATTCATCCGAGTAACCGGGAATCCGGTCGAGCATGACGAGCGGCCGGGTCAGCGGACCAGCCGCAGCAAGCCGCTCCGTCACGCGAGCGATCTCCGCAGCCCGGAAGGCGATCAGCGCCTCGGCGACCTCGCTTTTGCCGAAGAGCTCTCCAAGCAGGCGCAGCGACGGCTCGGTGTTGCGCGAGGGCGCATGCCGGAAGTCGACATAGACGACCGGGATGCCTACCGCTGCCAGCCGCTCGACCAGGCGGACCTCCTCGGCCGGACGCTGCATCTCGGCACCGAGCACGACGAGGTCGGGCTGGAGCGAGATCGCCTTCTCGATATCGAAGGCACCGCGACTGGGGGAGCCAAAGCGCGGTAGCGTCGCCGCCTGCGGGAAACGCGCCACATAGGCCGCATGCGTGTCGGGATCGGACTTCTCGAAATCCTCGCCCCAGCCGACGATGCGCCCGAACGGATCATCGCGGTCCAGCGCTGCAGTGACGTGGATCTGCCGGCCTTCGCCGAGGATGACGCGGCGGACGGGAACCGCCACGGAGACCTGTCGTCCGGCAACGTCCGTCACCGTGGCGGTCTCCGCCACCGCCCGCGCCGGCATGAGCGCGAGCCAGCTCAACAGCGCAAGCGCGACCCAGCGCAGGGGGCTCATGCCGCTGGACCGCCCCCCGTCCATGCTAGAGATCCATCGACATCGACAGCCGGAAGGTACGCGGCGCGCCGACATAGAAGGTACCGAAGGAGGCAACGCTCGACCAGTACTTGGTATCGGCGACATTCTGGACCGCAGCGCGGAACACGGTCTTGCGCCCGGCGATCTCGGTGGCATAGCGCGCGCCGAGGTCGAACCGCGTCCAATCCGGCAGCGACTGGGTATTCGCCGCGTCGATGTATTGCTTGCCGGTGTAGACGAGGGTCCCGGTGAGCGTCAGGCCTTTGAGCCAGGGCACGTCCCATTCGGCGCCGAGATTGAGCTGCACCGGCGCGACGCCGATCGGCCGGTTGCCGAGATTGGCTGCGACTGCGGTCTTGGTCAGCTTTCCGTCGAGGAGCGAGGCGCCGCCCAGCAAGCGCAGCTGCGGCGTGACCTCGCCATAGACACTGAGCTCGAGCCCGCGCACGCGCTGCTCGCCGGTGACGGAGAACAGGCCGCTATTCAGTTCGCCGCTGGGCTTGCTGATCTGGAAGCCGGCGAGCGAGGCGCCGAAGCTGCCATATTGCAGCTTGACGCCCGCCTCGTACTGCTTGGTGCGATAGGGCGCGAAGGTCTCGCCGGCATTGCTCGCTGTTGTCGGAGCGACGTCGCCACGGCTCAAGCCCTCGACATAGTTCGCGTAGACCGAGAGGTAGTCCAGCGGCCGCAGCACGAGGCCGACCATCGGCGTGGTGGCGCTCTCGTCGTAGGCCGAGGTCAGGATGCCGGTTCCCGCCGCATAATTATGCGTCGCGACCGACTGGCGCCGGACGCCGAGCGTCAGCATGACCCGATCGTCGAAGGCCGACATCGTGTCGGCCAGAGCGATACTGGTCAGGTCGCTGTCGGAGAGACGTGTGCGTGCCGCGCGGGTCGCAAACTGCGTGGCGCTCCAGCTCGGCGCGTAGATGTTCGAGAGGACCGACGTGCCGTTCGTCAGCGCCCGCTCGATCGTCTCTCTGTAGTAGGAGGCCTGCAAGGTCAGCTGGTGCTTGACGAAGCCGGTCTCGAAGCGAGCGCGGATGCCGGCGTCATAGCTCTGGCGGCTGACGCCGAGATCGAAATATTGCGGTGTGTGGCTGGTGTCGCCGCGGGCGTTGAGGATCGTCGGGAGGCCGAAGAAGCGCTCGACCCGGGTCTGCGAGCCGCCGACATTGCCGAAGAGAGTGATGTTGTCGGTGAGGTCGAACTCGTTCTTCCACAGCACCGAGCGGTCGCTGATGCGCGACCATTCCCAGGGCTGGATGACGTTCTCGCGCCCGCTCGGGGCTGAGGGGACGCGCAGGCCCCGCGTCATCAGGAACGGACGGTTGGGCGCGTCGAGCTCGTCCCGCTGCGCCAGGGCATAGAGCCAGCTGCGGAAGCGCGCGCCCTGATAATCGAGCGCCAGCGAGCCGATCCCTGTCGTCTCTGATTGCCGGTTCACGGCCGTATCGCCACCGCGCAGCGAGCCGTTGACGCGAACACCGAATTCACGGCCCGCGCCGAAACGTCGGGCGACGTCGAAGGTGGCGCCACCATGCGACCTTGACGAGAACTCGGCGCCGACGCGGGTGAGGTCGCTCTCGGCACGCTTGGGCACGACATTGATCACGCCGCCGACGCCGCCATTGGGCGCGATGCCGGTCAGCGCCGCCGCCGGCCCCTTCAGGACCTCGATGCGCTCGGCATAGTCGGTGAAAACACGATAGTTCGGCGCGACGCCAAAGACGCCGTCGAAGGCGATCTCGCCGCTATTGCCCTCGCCCACCGGAAAGCCGCGGATATTGAAGGAATCGACGGTGCCGCCGGTGGGGTGCGAGCTGCGCACCGACGGATCGAGGATCAGCGCATCGGCGACGGTCGAGGCCTGGAGGTTGCGGGCGAGCTCGCCGGTATAGCTCGTCGTGCTGAACGGGGATTTCAGTGTCTCGGCATTGCCGAGCAGGCCAAGCCGGCTGCCCTGCGCGACCTGCCCGCCGGCAAACGGGGCAGGCACACCGGCGGCGCGGGCCGGACCTTCGACCACGATCTCGTCGAGCCGAACCTGACCGTCATTGTGCTCCTGGGCGCTCGCTGCCGAAGCGGCGACGGCGGCAAGCGCCGTGCCCGCGAGCAAGGACAGTGCGAGCCTGGCGCGCCCGGCAACACCACGGGGGGCAGATCGCGGCAACAACATTGCGAGACGAATATCCAACATGACGAGACCCCGGAACTGCGCCGGAGTTGATTCCAGCTGGCAGGGACCCTGTTCGTCGCGAACTGAAAAGAAAAGCACGCAGACGTTGCAATAAGATATGATCAGAAGATAGCAGTTATACGTGCCAATTTTGCAACGAATACTTTATAATAACTTCAATCAACGCATTCTGATGAACATGCCGACAGCGCCGCACGAACACTCGCGCGACGTCATCTGAGGATCGAGCGATGCGGTAGCGCGGTGCGGCCTCGGCCGTCGAACGCGTTTATTCGTGGGGGGCTTCTGAAAATTAGAGGCAGCCCGCCGTCAGGCGGCGTAGCGCCTGACCAGCTCGCGCGCGGCCGAGATCTCATCGCAGATCCATTCGTCGACGAGCTTGACCTCGCGGCGCCGGCGCATGCCCGGCGGCCGGACGAGGTAATAGGAGATCCCGGTCGGCACGGCCTTGGGCAACGGCACGACGAGCCTGCCGTCCTGGATCGCCTCATGGGCAAGGACGACATCGGTCATGGCGACCCCGAGCCCGGCCTCGGCGGCGCTGAGAGCCATGTCGAGCGCGTCGAAATCGAGCCCGTGGCGGGTCTCGATCTGCATCCCCGATTTCTCGGACCAGGTCCGCCAGTCGCGCCTGTCCGGCAGCGGATGGAGCAGCGTCGCCTCGGGCAGGTCCGCGCCTGAAAAGCGGCCACCGCCATAGGAGGGCGCGCACACCGGCAGGATCCATTCCGGGTAGAGCTCGGTGACGCAGTCGAGCGGCCAGTTGCCCATGCCGTAGCGGATGCCGAGATCTGCGTCGGCATCGTTGAGCGTCATGTCGTTGAGCCGGGTCTGGACGCTGACCTTCACCAACGGATGCCGCTCCTGGAAAGCCTTCAGGCGCGGCAGCAGCCAACGCAGCGCGAAGGTCGGCAGGCACTTGATCGTGACCGTCTCCTGCTCGGCACGGAACGGCGTGATCGCGTCGGCGATGTGATCGAACGCCTCCTTGACGCTGAGCGCGAGGCGCTGGCCGGCGTCGGTGATCTCGAGTCCGTTGTGGTTGCGCTGGAACAGCGGCGTGCCGAGCTGGTCCTCGAGGATCTTGACCTGCCGGCTGACGGCGCTCTCGCTGACATTCAGCGCCGCCGCGGCCTTCTTGATGCTGAGCTGCGCCGCGACGATCTCGAAGCAGCGCAGGGCATTGAGCGAGGGCAGTCGCCGGGTCATGGCTGCGGGCTCGGACGCCGTGCTGTCGCGGCCGCCCGTCTCATCGGATGTCCATGCGCGGGTCGAGCGCATCCCTCAGCCCGTCTCCTGTGAAGTTGAAGCTCGTCACCGCCAGTGTAATGGCGATCCCGGGCAGGATCGCAAGCCATGGCGCGCTCGTCAGGTAGATCTGGGCGTTGTTGAGCATGTTTCCCCAGCTCGCGGCCGGCGGCTGGATGCCGTAGCCGAGGAAGCTGACATAGGATTCGAGCAGGATGGCGCGGGCGACGTTGAGCGTCGCCGCGACGACGATCGGCGCCATGGCGTTGGGCAGGAGCTCGCGCAGCATAGCCCGCAGATGCGAGGCGCCGAAGGAGCGCGCCGCTACGGCATAGTCCTGCTCGCGCAGGGCCTTGATCTGCGCCTCGACGATGCGCGCGACATTCATCCAGGAGGTCGCCGCGATCAGCACGACCATCGAAGCCAGCCCCGGCTTGACCAGGGCCGCCAGCGCCAGCAGCAGGAATATCGTCGGAAAGCACAGGATCGCATCGACGAGGCGCATCAGAGCTGAGCCGATGGCGCCGCCATGATAGCCGGCGATCATGCCGACGCCGGTGCCGATGGCAATCGCGATCGCCATGGCGGTAAAGCCGATGCCGAGCGAGATGCGCCCGCCCATCATCAGCCGGGCCAGCATGTCGCGGCCGAGTTCGTCGGTGCCGAGCAGGTGCGCACTCGCCAGGGGCGGGGCGAACCGGTTCATCACGTCGATATGGGTCTCGTCGAACGGCAGCAGGAACGGGCCGAGGAAGCAGGCGAGCGCGAGGACGAGGATGATCCCCGCCCCGGCCATCGCGAGCCTGTGCCGCCGGAAGCGGTTCCAGGCGCTCTTGCGGGCGGAATCTTCGAGTTCCACCGGTAACTGGAATGCGTCTGCGCTCATGGTCAGCCCAGCCTGATGCGTGGATCGGCGACCGCGTAGAGCATGTCGGCGATCAGCGAACCGATCAGCACCATCAGCGCCGACAGCATCAGGATGCCCATCACCACCGGATAGTCGCGGTACTCGATCGAATCGAGGAAGAGCCGGCCCATGCCCGGCCAGGTGAAGACCGTCTCGGTGACGAGGGCCCCGCCGAGCAAAGTCGGGAACTGCAGGCCGGCGAGAGTGATCAGCGGCAACAGCGCGTTGCGCAAGGCGTGGCGGCTCAGCACCGCCTGTTCCGGCACGCCCTTGGCGCGGGCGGTGCGGATATAGTCCTGGCCGACCACGTCGAGCACGGCCGAGCGCGTGAACCGTGCCCAGATCGCCGTCTCGACCAAGGCCAGCACCATCACCGGCGCGATCATGTGATGCAGCACATCGACGAACGAGCCGTCGCCGATCGTCTGGCGGTTGCCGGCCGGCAGCCAGCCGAGCTCGACCGAGAACAGATAGATCGCGATCAGGCCGAACCAGAAGGTCGGGATCGACAGGGCGATCATGGCGCCGACCGTCGCCACCGTATCGAACAGCGAATAGCGCCGGATCGCACCGAGGATGCCGATGGCGCAGCCGAGCAGCATGGCGATCAGGGTCGAGACCGCCATCAATTCGAAGGTCGCGCGCAGATGCGAGGCCATGACGCTCCAGACCGGGGCATTGTCGCGGTACGAACGGCCCCAGTCGCCGGTCAGCATTCGCCGGAGCCAGTCGAGATATTGCACCGGCAGCGGCCGGTCGAGGCCGAGCTCGCGGCTGATCCGGTCGAGATCCTCCTGCGTCATCTGGGCCGATTGGGCGAATTGCGACATCGGCCCGCCGGGTGCCAGATGCAGGATGGCGAAGCCGATCGCCGAGACGATCGCGAGGAGGAGCAGCGACTGCCAGAGCCGCCTTGCGAGGAACGGACCCATTTCAGCCGGTCACGCCGCCCAGTACCAGCGCCGCATGTTCCAGCAGCTCGAGGAGCAGTTGATGTTGGGCTGAAAGCCCTGCAGGCCATCCTTGATGCCCTCGGCCAATACCGTCTGGTAGATCGGCAACAAGACGAGGTCCTCGCGGATGATGCGCTGGATGCGGCCGTAGATTGTCTTGCGTTCCTGCGGGTCGAACTGGCTGGCGCCTTCGGCGAGCAATCGGTCCACCTCGGGATTGCCGTACTGGTAGGTGTTGAGCCCCGCGCCGGCCTTGGCCGGGATCGCAGTCGAGGCGAAGCGCGGCGTCACGTCGGGATCGTTGCCGATCATGAAGTTCGAGCCGACCATCACCGACTCGAATTTCGACTTCTGCCAGAACTCGCCCCAGATCACCGCGCCCGGCATGTTGTTGATGCGCAGGGCCGCGCCGACCGCGCGCCAGTCCTGCATCAGCAATTGCTGCGACTGCTCGCGGCCGGGATTGCCGACCGTGGTCGAGTTGGAAAATTCGAGGCGCACCCCGTTCTTCTGGCGGATGCCGTCGGCTCCGCGCGCCCAGCCGGCCGCGTCGAGGATGGCGTTGGCCTTGGCCGGATCATGGCGATGCCCCGGCAGGCCGTCGTCATAGGCCCAGGATTCGCGCGGCAGGAAGGATTCGGTCGGCACCGGCAGCCCGTAATAGAGCGCGTCGATCCGCGCCGCCTTGTTCATGGCGAGATAGAGCGCCTCGCGCACCGCCTTGTCGGCGAAGGGGCCGAATTCGAGATTGAGCGCGATATGCTCGATGAACGGCGTCGGCGAGCGTGAGATGCGCCGGCCGCGCAAGCTCTGCGCTTCCTTGACGAAATGCGCCGCGATGCCGCCGATGCCGAGATAATCGACCTGCCCGGTGCGGAACTGCGTGTAGAGCACCGTCAGGTCGGGAATATATTTGAAGACGACGCGCTCCAGATAAGGGCCATCGCCGTAATAGGCGGTGTTGGTGCGCAGCAGCAGGTGATCGCCCGCCGCGCGCTCGCCCCAGCGGAACGGGCCGGTGCCGACCGGCGCTCCGTTGAACGGTGCCGTATTGGGATCGGATGCTTTCTCCAGGATGTGCCTGGGGACGATGAAGGTTAGCGCCAGGATCGAGAGATAGGGCGAATAGGCGCTCTCCATGCGCCAATGGATCTCGTCGGGCGCGACGACCTTGATCTCGCGCACGAGGTTGTGGCCGACCCGGTTGCGCACGCGGAAGCCGGGCGTGTTGATCAGGTCGAGCGTGTACTTGACGTCCTCGGCGGTGAAGGGCGCGCCGTCATGCCATTTCGCATCGCGCCGCAGCCTGACCTTCCAGCTCAGCCCGTCGGCGGAGAGGCCGCCATTGGCGATGCTCGGCACCTCGGCGGCGAGGTCGGGGACCAGCTTGCCGTCGGGGTCGACGAACCAGAGCGGGCTGAAGAGCTGCCACCAGACGCCCTGGTCGACCTCGCTGCCCGGCATCAGCGGATTGAAGACCGTCGGCTCCTGCGACAGGCCTGCAACCACCTGGCCCTTCGGCTGCTGGGGCGGACGCGTTTGCGCCCGCGCCCCACCGGCCACCAGGCCAGCGGCACCAAGGCCGAGCGCCAGCGCCTCGCGCCGGCTGTGGAATCTCATGCGATTGCCAGGTTCGGCCATATCGAACTCCCCTCATTGCGTCCGGGCTGTGTTCAGCCTCGGTCATGTCTCGTCGGCTCGGCGATTCAGCCGGCCCCTTGCAGGCTGTTTCGTGCCGGCGACAGGTCACCAGCGGTCACCCCGAGCTCGGTCATCGCGGCTGGAAGGTCTCGCCCGGCGAGCAAGGCCGCCATCGCCTGGCCCATCGCCGGCGAGGTCAGGATGCCGCAGCCGCCCTGCCCCACTAGCCAGAAGAAGCCGGGCTCGCCCGGCCGCGCGCCGGCCACCGGCTCCGCATCGGCGACGAAGCTGCGCAGGCCGGCCCACTGGCTCAGCGGCCGGCCGATGCGGAAGCTGGTGTCCTGCTCGATATTGTCGATCGCCTGCGCGACATCGAGATCGTCGGCGTAAGCGTCGCCCGGTTCGACCGGCGTCGCATCGGCGAGGCTGCCCATCAGGCAGCCGGGCTCCGGCTTCACATACCAGCGGTAATCGACAGTGCTGACATGCGGCCAGGCGCGGGCGTCATAATCGGGCTGATGGGCGAAGGTGAAGGCGGTGCGGCGCTTGGGCACGATGCCGATCGGGGCGATATCGGCCATGCCGGCAATCTCGTCCGCCCAGGCGCCGGCAGCATTGACCAGCAGCGGCGCCTGCACCTCGCCGCCGGGCCAGGCCACCGTCCAGCCGACTGCATCGCGACGAATAGTGTCGACGCCCGCCTTCAGAACGATCATCGCACCGTTCGCCCTGGCGCCACGCAGATAGCCCTGCAGCAGCATGTCGACATCGATGTCCATGGCATCGGGCTCGTTCACGCCGGCCTGGACCTTCTCCGGACGGAGCGCCGGAAACAGCGAAAGCGCCGCAGGGCCATCCAATCGTTCCGCCCGGGCGCCGACGGAGAGGATGCGCTCCTCCAGCCGCGCCAGCCTGTCTTCCTGGCCGGCAGCCGCGACCGTCAGGCAGCCGCGCGGCGTCATGATCGGATGGGCGCAGAAGCCGGCCGGCGGCTCTTCGAGGAAAGCGCGGCTCGCCTGCGCCATGCGCCGCATCGTCGGAGCGGTGATGCCGACGGTGAACTGCGCGGCCGAGCGCCCCGAGCTGTGATAGCCGGCCTGCTCCTCGCGCTCGATCAACGCGACCGAACCGTGGCGGGACAGGAAATAGGCCGCGGATGCTCCCGCCATCCCGCCACCTACAATGATCACGTCGACCCGCATCGTTCCCGCACCAGCTTTCCGGTCATCGGCCACCGGCAGCCATCCACCGGCAGGGTCAACGACAGCACCGCGCCGCGCCGCAGTCGATTTCAATAATTGGGGGCCGACACCTCAAAAGCTGGGTCGCCGAGCAGCCCGAATTCCCTGGGCCCCGCCCCCAATTATTGAAATCGACATCGCCGCCGCGTCGGGGCTTGCCTTGGCCCGAACAGACCAGCGGAGCAACACCCATGAGCGGGACCGGTTTGCAGGCGCCGCGCCGGCGGAACATCTCATCCGGCAGCGCCTTTGAGGCGCAGTACAGCTATAGCCGCGCCGTCGTGGTCGGCCCACACGTCATGCTGTCGGGCACGACCGGCTATGATTATGCGACGAGCACGCTTGCCGAAGGCGCGGCGGAGCAGACCCGCCAGCTCTTCCGCAACGCCGCAGCAGCCTTCGCCCAGGCCAGAGCAGGCCTCTCCGATGTCGTCCGGGTCCGCATGTTCATCGCCCGCGCCAGTGACTACGAGGCGGTGATGGCCGTGTTCGCCGAGACCTTCCGGGAGGTGAGGCCGGCCTGCACCACGGTCGAGGCCGGGCTCTTCGACCCCGACATCCTGGTCGAGATGGACATGGACGCCATCGCCGATGTCGATGCTTAGCCTGCGCTCGCACGTTCCCGACGACATCATCACGGCTGCCGATCGCCTCCCCGGGCAGGCTGATGTCGTCGTCATCGGCGGCGGCATCATCGGTGCCGCCGCCGCTTTTCATCTCGCCGGAGCCGGGCTGAGCACGGTGCTGCTCGAAGCCGACAAGCTCTCATCGCAGCAATCCGGCCGGAACTGGGGCTTCGTCCGGACGCAGTATCGTGACCCCCTGGAACTGCCGCTCGCCCTCGAAGCGCTCGCATTGTGGCCGAAGCTGGAGCGCGAGCTCGAGACGACCGTCGGTTGGCGCCAGACCGGCTGCGTCTTCGTCGCGGCGACGCAGAAGGAAATGGCCGCCTTCGCCGGCTGGCATGACAAGACCCGCGACATCGCTCGCGAGGCCCGGCTGCTCTCCGCCAGCGAGGTCACCGCTTTGCTGCCGCCGCTGCGCGGCAGGACGGAAGGCGCGCTCTACACTGCGAGCGATGGGCAGGCCGAACCGGTGCTGGCGACCACGGCCTTCGCCCGGGCCGCAGCGCGGCGCGGCGCCCGCATCGTCGAGGATTGCGGTGCGCTCGCGATCGAGACCTCAGGCGGAGCGGTCAGCGGCATTCAGACCGAGCACGGCCTGATCCGCTGCAGTGCCGTGGTCTGCGCAGCCGGCGCCCAGAGCCACCGGCTCCTCGCCCCGCTCGGCCTGTCGCTGCCACAGCAGAGCGTGCGCAGCACTGTTTCCCTCTCCGCGCCGCTGCCGCCGCTGAGCGAGGCCTGCTTCTGCGGCTTCGGCATCGGCCTGCGCCAGCGGGCCGACGGCTCCTGCATCATTGCGGCCGATTCCACCTCCGACATTGACCTGTCACTCGATTCCTTCCGAGCCGCCCGCTTCTTCCTGCCGGGATTGCTGCGCCATGGCAGCGGCTTCTCGCTGCGGCTCGGGCGTCCCTTCATCGACGATCTGCATCAGCGGCTCGCGGTGCCGCATCGCGAGCGTGCCGTCGCGCGGCGCCCCCGCATTCCCGCCAACTCCAGGCTGGCAGCAAGCACCGGTGCTGCCGTCCGCGACCTGTTCGCCGGCGCAGCTGGCATCGAGATCGTCAAATCCTGGGCCGGCCGCATCGATGTCCTGCCGGATGCGCTGCCGGTGCTCGATGCACCGACTGAAATCGGCGGACTGGTCGTCGCTACCGGCTTCTCCGGCCACGGTTTCGGACTCGCGCCCGCGGTTGGCCGCCATGTCGCCCGGCTGGCCAAAGGCGAGCCCGCCGCTGCGATCCTCGCGCCACTCAGGCTGGACCGCTTCGCGCGAGGCACCTATTCGGCACCACACGCCCCGCTCTGACCTTGACGACAGTAATGCGGAACGGGTTTCGAGAGGATTGGCCATGACGCAGACGACCGGCATGAGCGCCGCCGCGCGCGAGCACATCCGCCGCTATTACGACGGCACGCTGCGGCCCGACGAGATGGTCGTGGCGATGTCGCAGGAGGCCGGCTGGTTTCCGTCGCGTGTGGTGCGGCGGGGGGCAATCATCTCGCCGCTCCCCGATGCCGGCCGCAGGCTGCCGCCGCTGGAGATCCGCGATCACGATCGGACCTTCGATCTCTACGACTATCTCTCGGTCAACCGCGTCGCCGGGCTGATGGTGCTTCAGGACGGCGCCGTGATCGAGGAGAGCTATTCGCTCGGCATCAGACCGCAGACGCAGTGGAAATCCTGCTCGCTGGCGAAATCGGTCACCGCCACGCTCTACGGCATCGCCTTGCGTGAAGGCGCGATGACAAGCCTCGACGATCCGGTGACGCGCTATGTGCCGCTCGGCGGGCTCTATGCCGATGTCTCGGTCCGCCAGCTCTTGCGCATGGCGACCGGCGTGCGCTGGAACGAGGATTATACCGACCCGACGTCCGACCGGCGCCTGCTGATGGACACCCAGATGGACTGGGAGCCGGGCGGGATCGTCCGACATATGGAGAGCCTGCCTGCAGAAACGCCCCCGGGCGGTTCATGGAAATACAACACCGGCGATTCCTATCTTGCCGGGCTGGTTCTGGAGCACGCGACCGGCACCGCTCTCGCCGATTACCTCTCGGACAAGCTCTGGTCGCGGATCGGCATGGAGGCGGACGCGTCCTGGTGGTGCGAGAGCCCCGGCGGCATGGGCATCGCCGGCAGCGGCCTGCATGCGACGCTGCGCGACTATGCCCGCTTCGGTCAGTTCGTTCTCGACCAGGGGCGGACCGGCTCGCAAGATTTGCTGCCGGAAGGCTGGCGGGACGAAGCAGGCGCGCCCTACCGGATCGGCGAAACGCTGATCCCCTATGGCTATATGTGGTGGATCCCCGTGCTCGACGATCCCGCCTTGAAGGGCACTTTCCAGGCCGAAGGCATCTACGGGCAGTTCATCCACATCAACCCGCGCAAGCGTCTCGTGGTCGTGGTGCTGAGCGCCCGCTCGAAACCGGGCTATCGTCGCCGCCTCGAAATCAACGACGACGCCTTTTTCGTGGCCCTGGCGAACAGTCTTTAGATCGGCTGGCGCCAGTGATGCTGGCTTTGGCCAGGCGACGAGGCGCGCTGCGCCCAGGGCAAACCCGTTGGGTGGTTCCCTTCAGTGTCAGTTCAAGACACGCAACTCACTCGCCGGCGAGTTTTTCCGTTCGGCCGGACGCGCGTACCGAGGCGATGATCGTCCAGCCAATGATGCCGATCGTGATTGCCGCAAGGACCGCGGCGATCGGCCGATCGACCAGGCCGATCAGCCGGCCGTCGGACTTGATCATCGAGTTGATGAAGTACTCCTCCAGCAATGGCCCGAGCACGACGCCGAGGATCACCGGCGCTACCGGAAAATCGTTCTCCTCGAGCAGGAAGGCCAGCACGCCGAAGGCGAGCATGACGCCGACGTCGAACAGCGAGTTGTTGATCGCGTAGGAGCCGACGATGGCGAAGAGCAGGATGATCGGCATCAGCACGCGTCGCGGCACGGAGAGCACGCGCGTCGCGATCTTGATGATCGCCCAGCCGAGCGGCAGCATCAGAAGGTTGGCGATGACGAAGACCAGGAAGAGTGCATAGACGTTCTCCGGATTGTTGACGAAGATCGTCGGCCCCGGCGCCATGTTCTTCATCATCAGCACGCCGATGGCGATCGCGGTGATCGAGTCTCCGGGGATGCCGAAGACCAGCGCCGGGATCCAGGCGCCGGCGAGCGAGGAATTGTTGGAGGCGCCGGCCTCGATCAGCCCTTCCGGATGGCCGGTGCCGAACTTCTCCGGCTCCTTCGAGAAGCGCTTGCTCATCGCATAGGACATCCAGGCGGCCATATCGGCACCGCTGCCCGGCTGGATGCCGATGATGGTGCCGAGCGCGCTGCCCCGGATCAACTGCCAGGGATACTGCTTGGTCAGACGCCACATATTGGCGAAGATCGGCCCGATCTTCTGGACCACGGCATGCGGGGCGCTGCCGTCGGAGACCATATGCCGCATCACCTCCGAGCAGGCGAACATGCCGACCATCATCGGGATCAGCGAGACGCCGCCGAGCATCTCGGTCGACTCGAAGGTGAAGCGCGGCTGGCCGGCCGGGTTGTTCATGCCGATCATCGCGATCAGCAGGCCGATCAAGAGCGAGATGCAGGCTTTCAGCGGTGTCGAGGAGCCGATGAAGACGGCGCCGCCCAAGCCGAGCATGACGATCCAGAAGAACTCGACCGAGCCAAAGCCGAGCGCGAAATCGGCGATAGCGGGCGAAGCCACCATCATCACCGCCGTGCCGAACAGTCCGCCCAGCACCGAGAACCAGAGGCCGATGCCGAGCGCGAGCTCCGGCTTGCCCTTCAGCGTCATCTGGTAGGAATCGTCGACATAGGCCGCCGAGGCTGGCGTGCCGGGAATGCGCAGCAGGCAGCCGGGAATATCGCCGGAGAAGATCGCCATGGTCGAGGTGGTGACGATAGCGGCGATGGCCGGCACCGGCGGCATGAAGAAGGTCAGCGGCACCAGCAGCGCGGTCGCCATCGTCGCAGAGAGGCCGGGAATGCAGCCGACGACGAGGCCGTAGATCGCCGAGGCGGTGATGACGAAGAGCACATAGGGATCGAGCACCATCCCGAGCGCGGTGACATAGGCGTCGAGCATGGCGGTTACCAGCGCAGGGGTTCGAGTGGGCCCCAGGGCAATTGCACGCCGAGGGCCAGATAGAAGATCGAGTGGATGACGAGTGCGGCGGCGAGAGAGAGACCGATCGCGTGCAGCGGCTTCGTGCCGCCAGCCAGGAACAGGACGATGAGGATCAGCGGCGCGCAGATCAGGAAGCCGAGCGTCTCGGCGCAGAGCATATAGAAGATCACCGCCGCCGGCACGAGCAGCAGCCGTGCGACCGCGCTGCCGCTGCGGGCCCAGTCGGCGAGGCCGACCCGCGGGCCGGCTTGCGTCGCGCGGGCGCCGTTGACGGCAAGGATCGCGGCGCAGAGCGCCAGCAGCCCCGACAGGATCAGCGGGAAGGCCGATGGACCGAGCGGCTGCTCGGACGGGTTCGGCAGGCTCCAGGACGCGGCCGCCACCAGGCCCGACAGGGCAAGGAAGACGAGGCCCCCGAAGAGATCGTTGAACTTCATGGCGTGCTCGGTGTGCGCGATGGAAACGGGGCGCGGCGAAGCCGCCGCGCCCTGAAACAGTCCGAAGGGCGATCGACTACTGACGCAGACGCAGGCCGAGCGCGCCCATGATCTCGCCGTTGTTCTTGTGCTGGGTCGCGAGGAAGCTGCCGAAGGCCGGCCCCTTGGCGAAGGCGTAGCCGAAGCCGCGCTCGGACAGGAACGACTTGTAGGCCTCGGAGTTCGCGACCTTTTCGGTGGCTTCGACGAGGCGGGCCGTCACATCGGCCGGCAGGCCGGCCGGGGCGGCAAGACCGCGCCAGGTGCCGCCCTCATACTCCTTGCCGATCGCGTCCTTGACGGTCGGCACGCTCGGGAAGGCGCCGATCTTCTCCTTCGACATCACCGCCAGCGACTTGACGCGGCCAGCATCGAACATCGGCTTGCCCTCCGGCAGGGAAGACGGGACGATCTGGACGCCGCCGGAAGCCAGCTCCTGGAAGCCGGGAGCCGCGCCCTGGCTCGGCACGACCGTGACGCTCTTGGGATTGATGCCCTCGAGCTGGAGCAGGCCGGCGAAGGCGAGGTGATAAGCGGCGCCGGCCGCCATGCCGGAGAGCTTGTAGTGACCGACAGGCTGCTTCTTGATGTCGTCGAGCGCGGCGCGCAGGTCCGCCCAGGGCGAGTTCGCGGCGACGTTGAAGGCAGCCGAGTCGAAGTTCACCAGTGCGATCGGGGTGAGCTTCTCATAGGTGAAGGGAGCGGTGTTCGACCAGTAATAGGTCGTGACCTCTGCCGTCGCGAGGCCGATCGTGTAGCCGTCGGGCTTGGCGTTGACCATTTCGGTATGGCCGACCACGCCACCGCCACCGGTGCGGTTGACGACGTTGACCGGCTTGCCGAGCTCCTTCTCCAGCCCGGCCGCGAGGATGCGGGCGACCGCATCGGTGCCGCCGCCGGCAGCCCAGGGTACGACCAGGGTGATCGGGCGCTCGGGCCAGGCGGCGAAGGCGGGCAGCGATACCACCGCGACGGCTGCAGCGAGGAGGACTTTTGCGAGTTTCATGGCGTTTCTCCCGAGACGGTTTTCTTTTTGGGGCTGGTTCCATCCGCCAGAGCGGAGTTGGAAAGCATGTGACCGCGCGTGTAGCCGAGCACCTGCCGCATCGCCTGACGGGCCTGCTCGGGCTCGCCGGCGGCAATCGCGTCGACGACTGCGGCGTGGTTGGCGAGATTCCCGGCGAAGACATCGACGGTAAAGTCGAACATCGCGCTGAGGATCGTGTCGATCGCGCCGCGGAAGCTGCGCAGGATCGGGTTGTTGGTGGCGTCGAGGATCGCAAGATGGAAACGCTTGTCGGCGGCGATGGCGGCTTGCGGATTGTCCTGGCCGGTCTCCATCTCGGTCAGTGCCGCGCGGATACGGGCGAGATCCTCCGGCGTGGCACGGGTCGCGGCCAGCGCAGCCGCCTCCGGCTCGATGATCTCGCGCGTTTCTTCGAGAGCGAGCAGCAGCGCACGGTCGAGCCCATCCTCGCTGCGCATCCAGCCGAGCACCTCGCGGTCGAGCAAGGTCCAGTCATGCTGCGGGCGCACCTGCGTGCCATGGCGCGGGCGCACGGTGAGCAGACCCTTGGCGACGAGGATCTTCACGGCCTCGCGGACGACGCTGCGGCCGGCGCCATAGCGCTCTGCCAGCTCAGGCTCGGGCGGCAGCACGGTGCCCGAGGCGATCTCACCACGCACGATCGCAGCGCCGAGCGCTGCGACCATCGTGCCGATCTTTCCTGGCTTGCTGCCCCGCGCCATGGCCCGTTTTCTCTCCTGCGGCGGGAAACTGTCACGTCCGGGGCTTGCGCGCAAGCATTCATCTGATGTTTAACATCTGATCATTGAAACGAGGCACGCCATGACCACTGAGACCGCGTTCACCGGCATCCATGCGATCCTTTATGCGCTGTTCGACGCGCAGGAGCGGCTTGATCGGCAGGCAATGCGACGGCAGGTCGAACTCTGCCTGGAGCATGGCGCCCATGGCGTCGCGGCGCTCGGCCTTGCGACGGAGGTCTCCAAGCTGACCGTGCCGGAACGGCGCACGGTGATGGAATGGACCTCGGAGGATGTCAGTGGTCGCAAGCCACTCGGCTTCACCATCTACGGCACCTCGGTCGCCGAGCAGGTCGAGCTGGTCAGGGCAGCGGAGGCGGCCAAGGCCGACTGGGTCATCCTGCAGCCGCCGATGGTCGGCAGTTTCGCGGCTGGCGAATACATCCGCTTCTTCGGCCGCGTCGCAGATGCGACGACGCTTCCGGTCGCGATCCAGAATGCCCCTGCCTATATGGGCCGCGGCCTGTCGGCAGAGGATATCCGCAGCCTCGTCGCGCAGCATCCGAACATCAGGCTGGTGAAGGGCGAGGGACCGGCCACCGAGATCCGGCAGCTGATCGAGACGACCGAAGGCAGGCTGCCGGTGATGAACGGGCGCGGCGGACTCGAACTGATCGAGAACCTGCGCGCCGGCTGCGTCGGCATGATCCTCGCGCCCGAGCTGATCGACCTCACGGTGGCGATCTATGAGAGCTTCGTCTCGGGTGACGAGGTCGCGGCCGAGGCCAGCTATCGCGAGGTATTGCCGACGATCGTCTTCATCATGCAGTCATTGGAAAGCCTGATCTGCTACGGCAAGCGCCTCTTCGGGGCGCGTGCAGGCATCGAGATCCACGATCGCGCGCCTGCCATGCGGCCGACGGCATTCGGACTGGAGCTCGTTCGCGGCCACGCCCAGCGAACCGGATTGTTCGAAGCCGGCAGTCGCTAGGAGATGCCCTCGTCGACCATGCGGGCGGCAGCGAGGAGACGAGCCCCCCGCAATGGCTGGAGCCTCAGCGCCAGCTGCGGCGCCAGAGGACGAAGACGCCGCAGGCGGCGAGCTGCGCCGCGACCAGCAGATAGGGCCAGTCGAAGCTCGCCGTCCGGCTGGCGATGAAGGCGAAGATCAGCGGACCGCAGAACGAGCCGGTGAAGCCGAACAGGTTCGCCGCCGAGGTGACGTCGCCGATCTGCGTCGGCGGCGCCAGCCGCGCCAGCTCGGCCATGTAGACCCCGTTCCAGCCCAGAGACGTCGCGCCGATGAAGGCGACCGAGCAGTACAGGGCCCATGACGGCCCCGTCGCCGACCAGACGAGCAGGATGACCGCGGCGCTCGCGGCGAGCAGGAGCAGGCCGAGCAGGAGCAGGCCACGACGCCAACGATCGGCCAGCCAGCCCAGCGCGATCCGCGAGACCGTGCTGGCGGCGAGCAGGACGGCCATGAAGTAACCGGCCTCCGCCAGGCTCTTGCCGTGCTGCGTTACCAGATAAGTGGCGGTGAAGGCCTGGACGCTGGTCTGGGCGATCGAGAACGAGATGCCCATGCCGGTGAGCAGCGGCAGGGTCGGGTGCGAGCGGATGATCTTTGCCGCGCGGCGCAGGGCCGAGGGCGACAGGAACATCCGGGCCCATTGCCGGTTCGCAGGCCCCCTCTCCATGTCGAGCCGCTTCTGGAACGGCTGGACCGCCAGCAGGCTGAGCAGGACGATGGCCGCGATCAGCCAGATCGTATGGGTAAAGCCCAGTGCGACGACGGTGGGAGCGACCGAAAGGCCGGCGATCGTGCCGCCTAGCGGGACGCCGGCCTGCCGGATCGAGAAGATCAGGTTGCGATGCGTCGGCGGCGCCGTGCGCATCAGCATCGTGCTCCCCGCCGGATTGTTCGGCGCCGTGCCGAGGCCGAGCACGAGCGCGCCGGCGAAGCCGAGGGCAGCGACCGGCAGCGACAGCAGGATCAGGCCGAGGCACATCGCCGCCAGGCCGATCTGCAAGGTGCGGATCGGCCCGTGATGGTCGAGCATCGGGCCGCCGCAGGCCAGGCACCAGCAGATGCCGATCGAGACGGCGGAGGAGACATAGCCGATGCTTTCCGGCGGCAGGTTCCAGCGCTGCGTCAGGATCGGGCCGAGGAGGGGAACGGCTGCGGCGGCGAAGGAGCTCACGACCTGCACAAGGAGCGTCGCGCTCAAGGCGCTCCCCCACAAAGGCAGCTTCAACGCGATTCCTCCCGGCGCCCTCGCCATATCCGCGGGTCGGCGGCCGCCTTTTGGCAGCGCCGCGCGCGATGTCGGCTTACGCTGGTCTTCCGTGAATCTTCCGTCGCGGTCGAGGGCCAGGCACGCCTTGCCTGACCTGCAGGATTTGCATGCAATCGTTTCAGCGGACCTATCGGCGATGGCCCGACAAGATCACTGCGCCCGAGCCAGCAAGGCCCGGGCGCTTCGGATCTGCAACTGACGAGGCCTTGCTGCCGGACTCAGGCGGGCTCGCCGCCCTTCGGCTGGACCGGCTTGGCGGCCGGCTGCGCAGCGGGCTTGCCGGTCTTGCCCGCGGCATCGCCCAGCGAGGCGGCGAGCAGGGCCTGGGTCGGGTCGGCGCCGTTGAAGCCAGCCTGCGACAGGATCTCGTCGAGGATCGGCTTCTGCGCCGTGAAGCTCAGGAGCTGGCTGGAGAGATCGCCCATCGGGTTGCCGTTCGGCTCGCCCGAGCCGCCGCCGAGTGCGCCCGCCAGCCCGCCGGCGCTGAAGATGCGGATGTCGGAGATCTTCTCGATCGGCTTCATCGCCTGCGCCAGCGCCTGCGGCACGATCTCGACCCGCGCCTTGGCCAGCTCGAAATCGATGATGTTGGCGGCGAGCGCGTTGCGCGCCTCGTTCTTGGCGCGCTCGGCCCGGGCCTGAGCCTCGCCGAGCTCGATCACGCCGGTGGCGCGGATCTTGGCCGCCTCGGCTTCCGCTTCGGCCTGGATCTTCACGGCGGCGGCGAGGTCCTCGGCCGCCTGGCGCTCGGCCTCGGCCTTGACCGTGACGGCTGTCGCCTGCTGCTCGGCCTCCTTGCGCGCATCGATCACCGCGATGCGCTTGGCACGCTCGGCGATCTCGACGTCGCGGGCGGTGGTCACCTGTTCCTCGGCGGTGATGGCGCTGGCCTTGGCCGCGTCGGCCCTGGCGCGCGCAGCCTGCTCCTCCTCGGTCTTGTGGGCGACGGCGATGGCGGCCTCGATGCGGGCCGTTTCGGTGATCTTGCGCGCTTCGGCCTCGCGCTCGGCAATGCCACGCTCGGCGGCGATACGGGCTGATTCGCGGGCCTGGCGGGCCTCGGAATCGCGCTCGGCGATGCCGCGCTCGGTTTCCAGCCGCGCCGTCTCCTCCGCCAGGCGTGCGAGCTGCTCGGCCTTGGCTGCCTCGGCCCGGGTCTCGGCGGTCTTGTTGGCGATGTCGCGTTCCTGCGTCAGCTCGGCATCGCGCTGCTCGCGCTCGATGGTCAGGCGCCGGAGCGAAGCCTCGCGGTCCTTGGTCGCGATCTCGACCTCGTTGTCGCGGACGATCTGGTTGCGCTCACGCTTGCGCTCCTCGGTGATCTTGGTGAGCGCGGTCAGACCCTCGGCATCGAAGGTGTTGTTCGGGTTGAAATGCTTGATGTCGGTCTGGTCGAGCCGGGTGAGCGAGACCGATTCCAGCTCGAGGCCGTTCGATTGCAGGTCATGCGCCACCGCCGCCTGCACCGACTTCACGAACTCGGCGCGCTGCTCCTGCAGGTCGCGCAGCGACATGGTCGCGGCGACCGAGCGCAGGCCGTCGACGAACTTGGCCTCGACCAGTGCCTTGAGCGCGTCGGCGTCGTTGGTACGGTCGCCCAAGGTCTGGGCGGCGAGCGCGATGTTCTCGGCATCCGGCTTCACCCGGACGTAGAACTCGGCGGTGATGTCGGCCCGCATCCGGTCCTTGGTGATCAGCGACTCGTTCTCGGCGCGCTTGACCTCGAGGCGCAGCGTGCTGAGCGAGACCCAGGAATAGGAGTGGAAGATCGGCAGGATGACGGAGCCGCCGTCGAGCACGACCTTCTTGCCGCCGAGCCCGGTGCGGACATAGGCCTTGTCGCGCGTCGCCCGCGTGTAGAGCGACGTCATGATGATGCCGATGACGACGATCGCCACGACGATCACGCCGGCGATGATGCCTACGGAGAGAAAATCCATCTGATCAACCCTCTTTGCTGTCGACGACGCCGAGTTCCTGCGGCGCGGGAATGGCTTGGAACAGACCCTCGGAGCCATCGACGATCACGACGATGGCTCCGGTCTCGATGCGATGACCCGGCGCGGCCTGAGCGCGCAAGGTGTGGATGTTGTCGTGCCGGTCCTTCACGCGCACAGCGCCGGGATGGCCCTGGTCGAGCGGCCCGATCGTGACGGTGCCGACAAGGCCGATAAAATCGGCCTGGCTCAACGCATTGGTCTCGTCGCGCGGGATGACCCGGGCGATGCCACGGCTGAGCCAGCGGGTGACCGGTAGGGCCGGCACCAGTGCGAGCGGCACGGCCGCGACCGCAGGCAACGGGCGCAGGATGCCGGCCGCCAGCCCCTGGATGGCGAAGCCGAAGACGGCGAAGGCCGAGAGCAGGATGACGGCAAGCACCAGGATCGGCACCCCGCCGGCATTCAGCCAGGACATCCAGCCGCCGAGCAGGCCGGCTTCGTGACCGTCCGGGCCATGATGGCCGATGCTGTCGTCGAGCAGGCCGGAGGCCGAGAGCCCGAGCAGGACCGAGATCAGCTCGACAAGCCCGAGCCCGACCACCACCAGGAGCGCCACCCAGAAGGGCGCGGTGCCCGGCTGGATGAGCGTGTCCATCAGCGCTGGCCTTCCCGGAAGGCCTTGAGCCGGGCCTCGATCTCGTCCTCGCGCTGCATCCGGCCGAGCTCCTCGACCTCGGCCGAGCCCTTGACCGGCTTGGCCGGAACGCCCGTTACCCGTTCGACCGCCGAAAGCGCGGCAGCGAGGCGCTGGTCATTGCGCTGCGAGGGCGTCGCCGCGGCGGGAGCAGCTCGCTCGGCGCGCTTGGCGTCGTCGAGCCGCTTCATCGCATCGGCACGAGCCGAGGCGATGCTGCGCAGGGTCGCCTCGGTCTCGGCGGTTTCGCCGGCATTCTCGGCGATCGCCTTGGCGAGGGCGGTGCGCTGCGCCTCCAGATCGATCTGGACGCCGGTCGCCGCTCTTGCGAGATCCTCGCGGCCCTTTTCGAGCCCGGTCCGAATCTTCGCGTCGAGATCGCGGATCTCGGCGTCGAGGTCCTCCGCCTTGGCTTTCAGGCGGTGGCCGGCCGCGATCGCGACGCCGAGCGCCGCGCGGGCCTCCTCGGCGATCTTCTCGATCTCACGCACGGCCTGCTGGGCGATGGCGGTGGGGTTGGCCCCCTCCGCGGCGTCGACCGCGTTGTTGACGACGCCGGCGATGACGCGCCCGAGGCGGGCGAGGATACCTTCATTGGACATGGTGGTCTCCTTCTGGGGATGGAGGCCGGCCTGGACACCGACGAGGACGTTGATCGACGTTCCGCTGAAGCACAAACGGGCTTCGGCAAAATCATCCCAACCGCCGCGATAGCCATCCACCGAATAGGGGATGACGACGCGGCCACCGATGGTGGCAATGCTCAGGCTGTCGGGACCCTTGACCGAGAACAGCTTGGAATCGAGCGGGATGTCGTCGATCGGGGCGCCGACCGTGCGCTTGCTGTGGTCGCGCAAGGCGAGCGTCGCCATGCGCGAAGGCAGGCCGGTGCGGGCGCGGATCTCCTCATAGGCTTCCTCGTGAAGCGCGACGAGATTGGCGCCCTTGGTGCCGTCGAGGATCGCCATGGCCTGGCGATAGGCGACAAGCGTTCCATGGAGCGCCTCGCGGTCCTCGGGAGATGGCGACAGGATGAGCGCCATCGTGGTGTGCGGCTTTCCGACCATGCTGGATTATATAAAGCACTTCTTTAGTGCTTTCAAGAGTTGACGGTTGCACCGCCACAGAAGACTCTATTGCCAGTTGCTGCACGGAGCCCTGACAAGGAGCCCGTGCGAGCAAAGCCGGGTGTCAGACCGCCAGGGCCGTCAGCAGGCGCGCGCGATCGGCGTCGTTCTCGGCGTCGCCGCTGAGGACGATCCGCCCGCGCTCGATCACGATGAAGCGGTCGGTCACCGAGAGCGCCTCGTGCACGTTCTGCTCGACTAGGAGCACGATGCAGCCGCGCTCGCGCAATTCGCGCACGATGGCGAAGACCTCGGCGACGATCATCGGCGCCAGCCCCTCGCTGGGCTCGTCGACCAGCACGAGCCTGGGCTCGCCGACCAGCACGCGCGCCATGGCGAGCATCTGCTGCTCGCCGCCCGACAATGTCGTGCCGAGCTGGCGACGGCGCTCGCCGAGGCGGGGAAAGCGGTCATAGATCTGGTCGATGGCAGCGCGTTCCGCTTTCGCGGCCCGGCCCCGTACCTGCAGCAAGCCGAGCTGCAGGTTCTCCTCGACGGTGAGGCCGGGAAAGATGCGCCTGTCTTCCGGCACCAGCCCGACGCCGGAGAGGCAGATCCGGTCCGGCGCGAGCCCGCTCAGGGATTGCCCGCCGAGCGTGATCGCGCCCTCGCTCGGCCTGACCCAGCCGGCGATGGTCTTGAGCAGCGTCGTCTTGCCGACGCCGTTGCGGCCGAAGATGCCGATCACCTCGCCGGGCGCGGCCGAAAGGTCGATGCCCTGGATGACATGGCTCAGGCCGTAATGGCTGTGCAGTCCGTTGATCGCGAGCATGTCAGTGATGTCCGAAATAAGCGGCCTGCACGGAAGGATCGGCCCGCACCACGGCGGGCGGCCCCTCGGCGAGCTTGCGGCCCTGATGCATGACGACGACATGGTCCGAGAGGTCCATGACGAGCCCGATATCGTGCTCGATCAGGAGCACGCTGACATCGCGGCTGAGCTCGCGCACCAGCTTGGCGGTGTCGGCGGTGTCGGCGTGGCTCATGCCCTGCGTCGGTTCGTCGAGCAGCAGGATCTTCGGCTCCGACGCCAGGCAGACCGCGATCTCGAGCCGGCGCTGGTCGCCATGCGAGAGATTGCCGGCAAGCTCGTCGCGCTTGTGGCCAAGCTGGAAGCGCTCGAGCATCTCGCCGGTCTTGGCGAGCGCCCGGGTCGAGCGGCCAAGCGGCAGCAAGGAGCGCCCCTTCGGCTCCAGAACCTGCGCTGCCATGCGCAGGTTCTCGGCCACCGTCAGCTCGAAGAACAGGTTGGTGATCTGGAAGGAGCGCGACAGCCCGGCTGCCTTGGTGCGTGCCGGCGAGGCGCCGGTCATGTCGACGCCGTCGATCAGCAGCTGGCCTGTTTTCGGCTTGAGCGCCCCGCTGATCAGGTTGAACAGCGTCGACTTGCCTGCGCCGTTCGGCCCGATCACCGTGGTGATCCGGTTGCGCTTCGCGCTGAAGCTGACCTTGTCGACCGCCTTCAGGCCGCCGAAGGCGATGCCGAGATCGCGGATTTCGAGGACGGGACCGGTCATGGCTTGGCACTCCCCGCTTCGAGCCGGGCCGGGGCGAAGGACGGCGCGGCCGGCTCTTTTGCACCGGTGAGCAGGCGCTCCTCGATGCGCGGCCGGATGAAGCCGACCAGCCCCTTGGGCAGGAACATCACGCAGACCATGAAGATCAGGCCGATCACGATGAGATGGTGCTCGGTCCAGCTGCCGATGATCGACTTCAGCAGGACGAGCAGCACCGAGCCGTAGATCGCGCCGATCAGCGTGCCGACGCCGCCGAGGATGACCGAGATCACCGCATTGCCGGACGTCGCGAAGAACATCAGCTCCGGCGAGACGAAGCCGCGCAGCATCGGATAGAGCGCGCCGGAGAGCCCGGCGATCAGCCCGGCCAGCACGTAGGAGAACATCCGCGCCCGCCAGACCGAATAGCCGAGGAAAGGCACGCGCTTCTCATTGGCCTTGAGCGCGGTCAGCACCCGCCCGAATGGCGTGTCGAGCAGATAGGCGGTGAGCCCGTACAGCCCCATGATGATCGCGAGCACGATCAAGAAGAAGCCGACCGGATTACCGGCCGAGACCGAGACCGGGCCGAAGCCGATATCGATGACGGGAATGCCGATCATGCCGTCGGAGGCGCCGAGCTCGCGGGTGTTGTAGACGACCTTGGCGACGACCTGCGCCAGGCCGAAGGTGATCAGCGCGAAATAGACGCCGCGCACCCGGTTGGCGATCAGCCCGCCGAAAATGGAGGCGACGAGCGTCGCCCCGCCAGCCGCCGCCATGGCGAGCCAGAAGGACGGCACCTTCAGCAGGGTCAGCGCCGAGACATAGGCGCCGATGCCGAAATAGAGCGCCTGTCCCAGTGAGAGCGCGCCGGAATAGCCGAGCAGAAGGTCGACCGAGAGCGCGAGCCCGGCGAAGATCAGCGCCTCCGTGCCAAGGCGAAGGTAGAAGGTGTCGCCGCTGGCAGCGCCAATCGCGGCGAGCGCGAGCGCGGCCGCGACGAAAACCAGAGCGAGCAGATGGCTCGCGCGCATCGACAAAGTCAGCCGGTCACGCATGGCCGAGCCTCCCGAACAGGCCCTGCGGGCGGAAAACGAGGAAGGCGACCATGGTCCCGAACACGATCGGATCGGTCCAGACCGGCGAGATCACCAGGCTGGCCAGCGCCTGGACCTGCGTCAGCAGCAGGCCGGCGACGACCGCGCCCCAGATCGAGCCCATGCCGCCGACGATGACGACGGTGAAGGCGAGCAGGATGAAGTCGCGCCCCATGGTCGGGAAGACCGAGTAAATCGGCGCGAGCAGGACGCCGGCAAGGCCGGCGAGCGCGACGCCAAAGGCGAAGGTGCCGGCATAGACCAGCGCCACCGGCACGCCGAGCGAGGCCGCCATGTTGCGGTCGAAGGCGGCGGCCCGGACCATTGCGCCGAGACGAGTGCGATAGACGACATAGGCGACGCCGCTGACGATCGCCGCGCCGACCACGATCAGGAAGAGCCGGTAGTTCGGCACGATGATGCCGGCGAGCTCGGTCGCACCGGGAATCGGTGTCAGCGGACGCTGGGTGTTGGGGCCGAAGGCGACCTTGAGCAGATCCTCGACCACGAGCGCCAGGCCGAAGGTGACGAGCAGCGTGGTGACGTGCCGGTCCCGACTGTCGAAGACCGGCCGGATCAGCAGGCGCTCGGCCGCCATGCCGAGCGGCACCATCAGGACCGGAACCAGCACGAGCAGGAACCAGAAATTGATCCCGGCCGCGCCCAAGGCAAGGGCCGCGTAGGCGCCGATGGCGTAGAACTCGCCATGGCTCATGTTGATGACGTCGAGCATGCCGAAGATGATCGTCAGCCCGAGGGCGACCAGCACCACGGCGACCCCGAGCGCGAGCCCGTTGACGACCTGCGGCGCCAGCACGAATTGGAGGTAGTCGAGGGCATTCATGTCATATGCTTTCGCGAGGGCGGTGTGCCCCCTCCCCTGTGAAGGGAGGGGCCGGCGCCTGTCCTCAGAACCGGGTGCAGGCGTCGGGACCGATCGCCTTGTCGGCATCGACCTTGTCGATGATGTCGAACTTGCCCTTGGCGACGCGCACCACATACATCGGCTGCATCGCCTGGTGGTCGCCGGCGCGGATGGTCTTGGTGCCCTGCGGGGTCTGCCAGCTCAGCCCGCGCAGCGCCTCGCGCACCTTGTCGGTCTCGGTCGAGCCCGCCTTCTCGACAGCGGCCTTGTAGGCGAAGAGCAGACCGTAGCTGTCGGCGCCGTAGAGATCCGGATCGGCCTTGTTGGCTGCGCGGAAGGCCGTGACGAAGGCCTTGTTCTCGGGCGTGTCGATCTGCGGGGAATAGCCGACGCCGGTGGCGAAACCCTCGGCCGCCTGGCCGATCGCGCCGATATTCTGCGAGGTCACGGTGCCGGAGGCGCCGACGACCTGCAGGTTGGTGAGCAGGCCGAAATCCTGGAGCTGGGTCAGCAGCCTGACCGTGTCGTTGCCGGCGACGGAGGTATAGAGCACCTGCGGCCGCGAAGCACGGATCTGGCCAAAATACTGGGTGTAATCCTTGGAATCGAGCGGCGCGAACACCTCGCCGCCGGTCGGCGCGCCGGATTTCTCGGCGCTGCTCTTGAAGGCGGCGACGGTCGAGCGGCCCATCTCGTAGTCGGGGCCGAGATAATAGACCTTGGCCTTCGGCTTCTCCTTGGCAAGCCAGGCGGCGAGCGCGACCGACTGCTGCTCGGCGCGCGCGTTCACGCGGAACATGTTCGGCGAGCATTTGTCGGTGGTGATCGAGTCGGCGAAGGAGACGGTCGTCGCCGCGAGCTTGGCGTTGCGCTCGGCCAGTTGGGCGACGGCGAGCGTCGAGCCGGAATTGACCGTGCCGGCGAGGAAGTCGACCTTCTCGACCTGGAACAGCTTCTCGGCCTTCTGCACGGCGACGGCAGGGTTGGCCTCCTCGTCCTCGACGATCAGCGCGACCTGCCGGCCGGCGATGCCGCCCGCGGCATTGATCTCCTTGGCGGCGAGCTCCAGGCCCCAGCGAACCTGCTGGCCGATCGGGGTGTAGGTGCCCGACAGCGGCGTGACGACGCCGATCTTGATCGGGCCGCTTTGCGCGAGCGCGCCGCTCGTGAGCGCCGTCGCGGCGAGCAGCCCGGCGGCTGCAAAGTATCCGGTCGTCTTCATGGTCGTTCCCTCGGTTCTGGTTGTTGTTCTGCGATCTCGGCTTGGCGGGCCTGCGCGAGGCATTGCTCGCGCAGGTGTTTTGCCGGCTCAGCGGCCGGTGAACTTCGGCGCGCGCTTGGCGTGGAAGGCCTCGACGCCCTCGCGGAAATCGTCGGACTGGCGCAGGCGGCTGTAGCAATGCCCTTCCAGCTCGATCGCGATCGCCAGCGTCGAATCCTCGGTGTCGTTGAGCAGCTTCTTGGCGGTGCGCTGGGCGATCGGCGAGAAGGAGCGGAGTTCGTCGACCAGCCGGTCGGTCGCGGCCTCGAGCTCGCCATCCGGCACGCATTCGGTGGCGATGCCCCAGTCGAGCGCCTGCTTGCCCGAGATGCGCTTGGAGCGCATCACGATGTCCTTGGTCCGGGTGATGCCGACGATCTTCTGCAGGCGCGCCGAGCCGCCCGAGCCGGGGATCTGCCCGAGCTTCTGCTCCGGCAGGGCGTATTGGCAGGTCTCCGAGACGATGCGGAAATCGCAGGCGAGCGAGATCTCGAAGCCGACGCCGAAGGTGTAGCCGCGATTGGCGACGATCACCGGCTTGGAGCAGCGCGCCGGCGCCGCGATGTTCCAGGCGAGCTTCGAGACATGCTCGGGCGAAGCCTCCAGGAAACCCTTGATGTAGCCGCCGGAGGAGAAGTGCTCGCCGACAGCGCGCAGCACGATGATGCGCACGCGGTCGTCCTCGTCGAGCGCCTCGAACACCTTGCGCAGCTGGTCGCGCTGCGCCATCGCCACCGTGTTCATCGGCGGCCGGTCGAGGATGATGTCGGCGCGTTCGCGGGCGGGATCGATCTCGACGCGGAAGCCATCGAGGCCGGTGAGGCTGGCGTGGATCGGGGTGACTGCGTTCATGGCTTTAGCTCTCGGTTACGGAGTTGGGATCATTCGGCGGCGAGATCGGGCCGCTCGGCCTCGTACTCGCCGGCGACGAGCTGGCGGCGCAGCAGCTTGCCGACCGGCGATTTCGGGATCGCCTTGACGAACTCGTAGCGGCGCGGACGCTTGAAATTGGCGAGGCCGGAGACCTTGCAGTGCCGGTCGAGCTCCTCGGCTGATACGGCCGAGGCGCGCTGCACGAAGGCGACGACGATCTTGCCCCAGCGCTCGTCCGGCAGGCCGACCACGGCGACTTCCGACACTGCCGGGTGCAGCGACAGGCAGCTCTCGATATCGACCGGCGAAACGTTCTCGCCGCCGGTGATGATCATGTCGTCGACGCGGCCGGTGACGAAGAGATCACCGTCCCCGTCGAAATAGCCGGTGTCGCCGGTGAAGTACCAACCGTCGCGCAGCGATTTGGCGTCGGCTTCGGGCCGGCGCCAATAGCCCTCGAAGGCCTCGTCGCTGGCAGCGAGCGCGATGATCTCGCCTTCCTCACCGGGCCGGGCCAGTTCCGTGGCCGAGGCCGCGCCGAGCCGGACCACGCGAATGAGCTGGTTGAGCCCGGCCTTGCCGGCGCAGCCCGGCTTCGCCGCCGCGTTCTGGTCGATGGTGAAGGTGTAGATCTCCGACGAGCCGTAATGGTTGACGAAGAGCTCGGGCTTGAAGGCCTCGGTCAGTTTGCCGAGCAGCCCGTCGGTCATCGGCGCGCCGGCAAAGCCGAGCTTGCGCACCGAGGAGACGTCGCTCCCGGCGAAGCGCGGATGATGGACGACGTCGTGATAGAGCGTCGGCACGAGATAGAGGTTGCTGACGCGCTCGGCCTCGATCAGCTCCAGCGCCCGCGCCGCATCGAAGCGCGGCAGGCAGACGAAGCTGCCCCCGATCAGCGACATCGCCAGCAGCGAGCGCACCCCCATCGTGTGATAGAGCGGCATGACGCCGAGCGTGCATTCACCGTTGCCGTAGAGGTTCTGCGCGACATGGGCGAACGCCGCCATGCGCTCGGCCCGGTGCCGCCGCGGCACCCCCTTCGGCTTGGCCGTGGTGCCGGAGGTGTAGAGCATCAGCGACCAGTCTTCGGCGCCGGCCCGGGGCGTCGCGGTCGGGGCCTCCTTGGCGATCATCTGCGCGAAGCTGAAGTCCGCAGGCCCGGCATCGCTGCCGACCGCTATCCGCGGCAGGCTTGCGGCGAGCATGCTCTCGGCTATGGCAGCGGCGGAGACGGCCTCGAACGCGATCGCTTTGGCGCCGGCATTCTCCAGCACGAAGTCGATCTCGTCCGGCTTCGCCCGCCAGTTGATCGGCGTCATGATCAGCCCGGCGAACTGGCAGGCCCAGTGCAGGCTCGCCGCTTCCCATCGGTTCTGCAGCACCGTAACGAAATGATCGCCGGCCTCGAGCCCGATGCCATCGAAGGCGGCGACGAGCGAGGAGATCCGCGCCAGCCATTGCGCGTAGCTCAGGCGGACCTCGCCATCGACGATGGCGAGCGCGTCGGGGTTGCGCGCCACGCTGGCAGTGAAGCTGGTCCCGAGGTCAAACATCGAGGGATTCCAAGGCGATGGTCTGGGCAGGTGTCTGGGATTGCCGGCGCAGCTCGGCAGCGGCCTCGCGCGCGGCGGCGATGATCGGGGTGTAGCCGGTGCAGCGGCAGAGATGCCCACCGACGACCTCGCGCAGTTCCTGCTCGCTCGGCTCCGGCTGCTCGCGCAGGAAGGCGTCGAGCGAAATCAGGATGCCGGCGGTGCAGAAGCCGCATTGCAATGCGTGGTGACGCCGGAAGGCGGCCTGCAGCACCGAAAGGCGGTCCTGTGCTGGCGCCAGCCCTTCGACCGTGGTGACCTCCCGGCCTTCGAGCTGGACGGCGAGCGTCAGGCAGGCGCGCGCCGGTGCCCCATCGATCAGGATGGTGCAGGCGCCGCAGACGCCATGCTCGCAGCCGACATGGGTGCCGGTCGCGCCGAGGCCGTGGCGCAGCGCGTCGGTCGCGAGCAGGCGCGGCTCGGCTTCGACCGAGACCGGCTTGCCGTTCAGTGTGAAGCCGACGGTGTGGCGGGTGGCGGCGCTCAGGCGAGGCATCGGCCGGCCTCCTCGATCGTGCTGCGGCCGAGCGTGCGGACGAGGTCGCGGCGCAGCCTGGCGCTGGCATGCAGGTCCTCGCGCGCGTCGAGTTCCCAGGCGAAGGCGTTGAGCGCATCGTCGAGCGCCGAACCGTCCAGGCGCGGCCAGCTTCGACGCTCCGACTTGTCGGCGACACCGGCGACGGCGAGATGGATTTGCCCGGCCTCGACCATCGCGGCGCAGCCGACGATGGCGAAGTCGCCATGCCGGCGCGCCACCTCGTTGAACGCGTAGCCGGTGCCCGGCCTGGCGGCGGGGAAAGCGACGGCCTCGATCAGCTCGTCATCGGCTTTGTCGGTCACCATCATGCCGGAGAAGAAGTCGGCCGCCTTGAGCACCCGGCGCTTGCGGCGCGAGCGCAGGCGGACCTCGCCGTCGAGCGCGACCAGACAGAGCGGGATCTCGGCGCTGGGATCAGCATGGGCTGCCGAGCCGCAGACCGTGCCGCGCGCCCGGGTCTGGTAGTGGCCGAGCCAGGGCAGGGCGGCGGCCAGCAGCGGCTGCTCGCTCGCAAGGCCCGGTCGCTGCAACAGCGCCGCCTGCCGCACGCCGGCCGGCACGACGATCATCGCGCCCTCGCGCCGGACCTCGCCGAGCCCGGCAACGCCCATGATGTCGATGAGCAGAGCGGGCTTGGCGAGCCGCATGTTCAGCATCGGCAGCAGCGACTGGCCGCCGGCGATAATGCGCGCCTCGGAGCCATGCTCGGCGAGTGCCGCCAGGGCTTCGTCGAGGCTGCCGACGCGCAGATAATCGAAGGGCGCGGGCTTCATACGCGCCTCCCGAACAAGCGGGCGAGCAGGCCGGGCCTGCCCGGCGATGCCTTGCGCGCCAGCGCCGCGAAGAACTGACCGATGATCGCCTTGGCGGCGCCGTCGAGCAGGCGCCCGCCGATCGCCGCGACCTTGCCACCGACAGCGGCCTCATAGGCGTAGCCGATCACGGTCCCGCCGGCGCCGTCCGGCGTCAGCGTCACGCGGCCGAAACCGCCGCCGGTGCCGAGCGCGCCGGAGACCGAGCCGGTCAATGTCGCGGCCCGGGGCTCGTCGAGGTCGGAGAGCTTGATCTCGGCCTTGTAGCGTCCCTTTACCGGGCCGACGCCGAGCGTGACATCGGCCTTGAAATGCGTCTCGGACAGCTTCTGCACGCCATGGCAGCCGGGAATGATCGAGGCCAGCGTGTCGACGTCGAGCAGCATCGTCCAGATCGCCTCGGGCGCCGCCGCGACCCTGGCCTCGCCTTCGCCGCGCAGGCTGCGATCGCCCGCCCTCGCGGCAGGCGCAGCGGCGCGGCTGGTCGCCGGCCGGGCCGGCTCGGGTTCGGCGGCGAGCGCCGCGAGCCTGGCGGGGGTCAGCGGCAGGTTGATATCGGAGACGCCGAGCGCATCGGCGACCGCATTCGCCAGGCAGACCGGCGTCGACATGCAGTTGCCTTCGCCGACGCCCTTCGTGCCGAGCGGCGTGAAGGGCGACGGCGTCTCGATGTGCAGGATCTCGATGTCCGGCGTCTCGGTCGCGGTCGGCAGCAGGTAGTCGGCGAAGGTGCCGGTCAGGAAGGCGCCGTCCTCGGCATAGGCGAGCTCCTCGTAGAAGGTCGCGCCGAGGGCTTGGGCGAAGCCGCCGCGGATCTGCCCCTCGACCATGCCGGGATGCAGCACGCGTCCGCAGTCATGCATGGTGACGTAGCGGTCGATCCGCGCCTTGCCATTGGCCGGATCGACCTCGACGCCGGCCATGTCGAAGATGAAGCCATGGCAGAGCGAGGAGTTGATCTCGTCGCCCTCGCTCGGCGCGGTGAGCTGCGGCGGCGCCCAGAAGGCGGTCTCGCGGATGGTCTGATCGACGCCCTCAGGCAGCAGCGCCGGCGACCAATGGCAGAGTGCCGCGATCCGGCCGAACGGGATGGTCTTGTCCGGGTGGCCCTTGGCGAAGATCGCGCCGCCCGCGAAGCCGATCTGCCCGGCTTTAGCCTTGAGCTGGTCCGCGGCGATCAAGGCGAGCTTGTCCCGCAGCCGGGTCGCGGCGAGATGGGCCGCGCCGGCCACCGCCGCGGCGAAGCGGCTGGAATAATTGCCGGAGGCGATCGACCAGGCATCCTTGCCGGTGTCGAGATCGGCCACGACCCTGATCTCACGATGCGGCAGGCCGAAGATGTCGGCGACGACCTGCGCCAGCACGGTGCGATGGCCCTGGCCCTGCGGCGTCGAGGCGACATGGACGCTGACCGAGCCGACCGGGTCGATCGAGACCGTCGCCGTCGCCTGCGCGCCGTTCTTCGGCCCGGCCTTGCGCCGCTCCTCAGCGGTCAGCACGGTGGTGATGTAGCCCATATTCGAGACGCTGGGCTCGACCGCGGCGGCAAAGCCGATGCCGTAATGCCTGCCGGCGGCCCGCGCCGCGTCGCGACGCTGTTCGAGCTCGGCGAGGTGGCCGGCGACGGCCTGCTCGATCGCCGCCTGGTAGTCGCCGGAATCGTAGAGCGCGCCGGTCGCGGTGCGATAGGGGAAGGCATCGGCTGGGATCAGGTTCCGGCGGATGACGTCGAGCGGATCGAGCTGCAATTCAACGGCGATGCGCTGCATCAGCCGCTCCAGCGCGAAATAGACCTGCGGGCCGCCGAAGCCGCGCACCAGTCCGGTCGGCGCCTTGTTGGTCAGGACGACGCGGTTGCGCATCGCGACATGCCGGATGTCATAGGCGCCGGTCATGTTGCCGTGCATCCGGTAGAGCGTCGCCGGCTCCGGGGCGCGCGGATAGGCGCCGCAATCCTCGATCTGGTCCCAGTCGAGCGCGCTGATCCGCCCCTGAGCGGAGATCGCAGCCTTCAGCGTGGTGACGCGATTGGTCGCCGCCACCGCAGCGCCAAGGTGCTCGAGCCGGTCCTCGATCCATTTCACCGGTCGCCCGGCGATGCGGGCGGCGACGCCGATCAGGACGGCATAGGGCGCAACGCCCTGCTTGACGCCGAAGCTGCCGCCGGAATCCGGCGGCATGCGCAGCCGCAGGCGGTTGCCCGGGACCTTCAACGCGCGCGCCAGCACGGTATGGATGCTGAACGGGCCCTGGAAATTGGCGAGGATGTCGTAGACGTCCTCATGCGGGTCGTAGTCGGCGAGGACGCCGAAGGTCTCCATCGGCGAGCCGGTATTGCGCGGATAGGCGATGCTGACCGAGATCGTGTGCGCGGCTGCGGCGAAGGCGGCTGCAGGTTCGCCATAGCGGAAGCGCCGATCGCTGACGAGGTTGGCACCGGCCTTCTCATGCAGGACGGGGGCTCCCTCGCCCATGCTGGCGATGGGATCGACGACCGCCTTCAGCGGCTTGTACGTGATCTCGATCGCGTCGAGCGCATCCTCGGCGAGATAGCGGCTCTCGGCCACCGCGATCGCGACGGGCTCGCCGACATAGCGCACGCGCTCGACGGCCATCGGCCAGTTCTCGGCGGCGATCTTCAACCCGGCGACCATCGGCGTGGTCAGCTTGGCAAGGTCGCGCCCGGTGACGATCGCCACGACGCCCGGCAGCGCGGCGGCGGCCTTGGTCTCGATCGAGAGGATGTCGGCATGGGCGTGCGGCGAACGCAGGATCGCGGCGTGCAGCGTGCCCGGCCTGGTGCCGAGATCATCGATGAAACGTCCGCGACCAGTCAGCAGGGCGGCGTCCTCGACGCGCTCCACGGACTGACCCGTCCACGAAATGGTTTCAGCCTTCACCAGCGTTCGGCTCCCAGGAGGCGCTCTTACGGAGGCGCCTCACGGGATGAATCGGTCATTGGCCAGCCGGGTTCGATCCCGCCCAGTCTCGCGACTTACCGAAAAGTCTCAAATTCGAAGGATTGGCCCTAGTGGAACGAATTTGACATTTGCCTCCGGCCCGACATCACGCGGGGAGCAAATGTCAAATTCAAGGGTTCCACTAGAAAATCAGCTAGTTGCTAGTGGCCCTCTTTGATTCCGGCATTCGCTCCACGCCCTATATAGAGGGATGCGAATGCCGGAATCAGACCACTAGCGACCCAGCCGCGCCACGCTGCGGAACTCGCTCGGTGCCACCGAGCAATGGTCGCGGAAGAAGCGGGTGAAGTGTGCCGGCGCGCTGAAGCCGAGCCGGTCGCCGATCGCGCTGAAGCTCTCATCACCGTCGACGACAGCGCCGACCGCGAGCTCGACCTTCAGCACATTGAGGAAGACATGCGGCGTCACGCCGGTCGAGGTCTCGAACATCCGGAAGAAGTGAGCCCGCGACAGGCCGGCCTCGCTGGCCAGCCGCTCGATCGAGAGCGGCGCGGCGGGATCGGAGCGCATCAGCGAGATCGCCCGGCGCACCCTGAAATCGACCGCGCTCGAACGCGCGATCTCGCGCAGCGAGGCGCCAATCGAGCGCCAGGGCGTGAAGCGCTCGATCACGGCGATCATCAGTTCCGAAAGCAGCTCCTCCTGGCGGCGGCTGGCGCCGGGCTCGTGCACCATCTCCGCGGCGAGGTCGAGCGCGGTCTGGCGGATATGGGCGCTGACTTCGCCGGCGGAGTGCTCGAAGAAGCCGGGCGAGCCGCTCGCCGCCCAGTTCGGCCGGAAGCTGCGCAGCCACTCCGGCTCGATATAGAGCGCCAGGATCAGCGCGTTCTTGCGCGAGGGATCATGGACATAGGCATGGGTCTCCCAGGCATTGACCAGCACTGCGAGATCATCCGTCAGCGGCGCGACATGGTCCCCGACCAGGAACTGCGTGTCGTCGCCATCGACCTTGAGCAGGACATGGCAATGCGGATGCGCGTGCCGGACGAGGCTGCGATCCATGTCGAGCAGCGCCACCCGGCCGAAAGCTCCGTGCGCGATGCGCAGGGCATCCGACATGCCGTTTCCTCACCCAGTATCGTGTCATAGGGCGGCCAACCGCCTAAACGAAGATATTGGACGGCCGGCAAACGTCTTTCAAGGCGGCCCGGGCCGGCCGCTTTGTCGCGGGTGCCGCAGACTTCAGACCCAGCCGCCGTCGACGACATAGTGCTGGTTGGTGCAGGCGCCCGCCTCCTCCGAGGCGAAGAACAGCGTCGCGCGGGCGATGTCCTCGGGCACCAGCCGGCGCTTCAGGCATTGTCGGCGCATCAATTCGGCCTCGCTCTCCGGCGTCAGCCACAGGTCGATCTGGCGCTGGGTCATGATCCAGCCCGGCGCGATCGCGTTGACGCGGATATTGTGCTCGCCGAAATCGCGCGCCAGTGAGCGCGTCAGCCCGAGCACGGCCGATTTCGCCGCCGTATAGGCCGGCATGCCGCCCTGGCCGATCATCCAGGAGGTCGAGCCGAAATTGACGATCGCGCCGCCTTTCCGCGCGATCATGTCGGGCAGCACCGCCTGCGCCGCGAAGAACTGATGCTTCAGGTTCACCGCCATGCGCTCGTCCCAGTATTCGGGCGTGACCTCCAGCGTATCGTGACGCTCGTCATGCGCGGCGTTGTTGATCAGGATATCGATCGGCCCGAGAGCAGCCCGGATCGCGGCGATCGCCTGGCGCAGCGCGGCGATATCGGTCAGGTCGGCGCGCTCGAAATGCACCCTCGCGCCGGCGGCGTTGAGTTCTGTGGCAATGGCGCGGGACTCCACCTCCTTCAGGTCGATGAAGCCGACCTTCGCGCCTTGCCGGGCAAAGGCGCGCACGATCGCCTCGCCGATGCCTGAGCCACCGCCCGTGACCAGCACCACCTTGCCCGCAAGATCGGGATAAATCGCACCCGCCAAGACCGCCTCCCTCGTCATCGCCGCGCATGGGCCGCAGCGCCCGGATTCGCATAGCATCAGAATTTGAGTTGCGCACCTCAAATTCTGAGGTTAGCGTTCCCGTCAATCAACGGCCCACCAGTGGCCGAAACCCGGGAGGATCGTCATGGCTCGTTTCAAAGGCCTGCTCGTCGGCGCCGTCGCCCTCGCCTTCAGCACAGACGCGGCCCTGGCCCAGACCACCGTCAAATGGCTGCACATCGAGGCCAACCCGGTCGTGGTGAAGCTCTGGGAGGAGGTGGCGCGGGAGTTCGAGGCGAAGAACCCCGGCGTGAAGGTCGAGATGCAGTATCTCGAGAACGAGGCCTACAAGGCCAAGGCGCCGACGCTGCTGCAGTCCAGGGACAGGCCGCACATCATCTACAGCTGGGCCGGCGGCGTGCTGAAGTCGCAGGTCGAGGCCGGCGTCCTCGAGGACCTCACCCCGGCATTGCAGGGCTACAAGGACAATCTCTCCCAGAGCGCGGTCGACGCCTTCACGGTCGACGGCAAGATCTACGGCGTGCCCTATGGCGTCTCGCAGGTCGGCTTCATGGCCAACAAGGACTTGCTGGCCAAGGCCGGCGTCGATGCCGGCAAGGTCGCGAGCTATGACGACTTCCTCGACGCGGTGAAGAAGCTCAAGGCCGCCGGCATCACGCCGCTCGCGGTCGGCGGCGCCGACAAATGGCCGGTGCATTTCTACTGGACGCATCTGGCCGTGCGCCTCGGCGGCAAGGGCGCGATGCAGGCGGCTCTGAAGGGGCAGGATGGCGGCTTCGAGGGCGAAACCTTCCAGAAATCCGGCGAGCTGTTCAAGCAGCTCGTCGATCTCCAGCCCTACCAGAACGGTTTCCTCGGCTTCAAAAGCCAGCAGGCCATCGGCCATTTCGGCGATGGCAAGGCGGCGATGCTGCTCGCCATCTCCAGCTTCTACCACACCCAGAAGGTCTTCGCCGTCGACAAGACCGGCGTGCCCGACGACAAGCTCGCCTGGATCAATTTCCCGGCCGTTCCCGGCGGCAAGGGCCAGCCGGGCGACACGCTGGGCGGGATCAATGGCTGGCTCGTCACCAAGGGCGCGCCGAAGGAGGCAGTCGCCTTCCTGAAACACTTCGTCAGCGCCGAGCCGCAGAAGCGCCTCGCCGCCGGCAACTTCATCGTGCCGGTCTACAAGGGCGCCGAAGCGGGGCTCGGCAGCGCCTTCATGCGCAACATCGCCCAGAACATCGCCAACTCGACCTACCACCAGAACTTCTACGATCAGGATCTCGGCCCCTCCGTCGGCCGGGTCGTCAACGACGCAACCACCGAGATCGCCGCCGGCACGATGACGCCGAAGCAGGCGGCCAAGGCGATCCAGGACGCCTTCCGCCAGGGCAACTGACGACAAGCGAGGACGCGGGGGCGTGGCACGCCCTCTCGCCGATCGAAGCGCCGGACGGCGGATGGTCTTCCGCCGGCGACCTCCCCTGCCCGCCATCATCGCGCGAGGTGAACATGGCTGCGCTCGCCGGACGCAGAGTCGCCGATGTCGGCAAGCTCTCGACCATCCTGCTGTTCCTGCCGCCAGCGCTGCTGCTGTTCACGCTGTTCGTGGTGCTGCCGGTCGGCGAGGCCGCCTGGTACTCGGGCTTCAACTGGAACGGCTTCGGCAAGCCGACCAACTGGATCGGCCTCGACAATTACCGCTTCGTCTTCGACAACCGCGCCTTCGGCACCGCCTTCAGGAACAACCTGCTGATCATCGCAGTCTCGCTGGTGATCCAGCTGCCGCTGGCGCTCTCGCTCGCGATCATCCTGGCCGACCGCTTCCGCGGCTCGGTGGCGCTGCGGATGGTGTTCTTCCTGCCCTATATCCTGGCGGAGATCGCCACCGGCCTGATCTTCAGCTTCGTCTATGACGGCGACTACGGCCTGCTGGCAGCGATCTACAAGAGCTTCGGGGCGCAGGCGCCGCATCTGCTGGCCAGCCCGCAGACGGCCTTCGCCGCCATCCTCGTCGTCGTCGTGTGGAAGTATTTCGGCTTCCACATGATGCTGTTCATCGCGGCGCTGCAGACCATCGACCGTTCCATGCTGGAGGCGGCCAGGATCGACGGCGCCAGCCGCTGGCAGAGCCTGCGCTATGTCGTCATCCCCGCTCTGGCGCCAACCATCCGGCTCTCGGTCTTCTTCGCCATCGTCGGCTCGCTGCAGCTCTTCGACCTGGTGATGCCGCTGACGCGCGGCGGCCCCTCGGACTCCTCCCACACTATGGTGAGCTTCCTCTACACCTTCGGGATCACGCGCATGCGTGTCGGCTTCGGCAGTGCCGTCGGCGTCATCCTGTTCCTGATCTGCGTGGTGTTCGCCTTCACCTACAAGCGCTGGATCATGCGCGATGAGTGAGCCCGCCCCCACCACCGCATTCAGCGAAGATGGCTTCAGCCCCGCCGCTGTCGGCAAGGCGCTCTATCTCCTCGCCATCGTCCTGTTCGTGATGACGCCGCTGGTTGCCACCGTCCTCGGCGGCTTCAAGTCGCTCGGCGAATTGCGGACCAACCCGTTCGGGCTGCCGAGCGTCTGGGAGTGGAGCAACTACGCCGACATCCTGCTGTCGCGGCGCTACTGGCAGCTCCTCGGCAACTCCTTCGTCATCGCAATGCTGACCGTGGTGCTGACGCTGATCTGCGCTTCGATGGCCGCCTTCGTCTTCGCCCATCTGCACTTCTTCGGCCGCGACATGCTGCTGAACTATCTGACGATGGGCCTGCTCTTCCCGGCCGCCACCGCGATCCTGCCGATGTTCATCAAGGTGCGCGATCTCGGCCTGCTCGACAGCCATATGGGCGTCGTCCTGCCCCAGGTCGCCTTCGCGCTGGCGATGAGCATCCTGCTGCTGCGGCGCTTCTTCAAGGACCTGCCGACCGAGCTGCTGGAAGCCGCCCTCGTCGATGGCTGCTCCTATCCAAAATTCTTCCGCTACGTGACGCTGCCGCTGTCACGCCCGATCCTGGCGACGGTCGGCACCATCACCTTCGTGCACAGCTGGAACGCTTATCTGATCCCGCTGGTGATGCTGAACAGCGACAGCCTCTACCCCTGGCCGCTCGGCATCATGGTCTACCAGGGCGAATATTCGACCGAGTGGCACCTGATCCTCGCCTTCATCACCCTCACCATCCTGCCCACCATCATCCTCTTCCTCTTCGCCCAGAAGCACATCGTCGCCGGCCTGACCGCCGGCGCGGTGAAAGGCTGAGCACCCGTCTATCAAGGAGCGTCCCATGCGAAAGATCGGCGTCGGCATCATCGGATGCGGCAATATCTCGACGAAATACATGACGGCGATGCAGCAGTTCTCGACCATCGAGCTGCGCGCCGTCGCCGACATGCGCACCGCGCCGGCCGAAGCGCGCGGCGCCGAGTTCGGCGTCCCGGCGATGCGGGTCGACCAGCTCCTGAAGCGCGACGACGTCGAGATCGTCGTCAACCTGACCGTGCCGCTGGCCCATACCGATGTCAGCCTCGCTGCGCTGCGGGCCGGCAAGCACGTCCATTCCGAGAAGCCGCTCGGCGTCAACGTCGCCGAAGCCCGCAAGGTCATGGACCTTGCCCAGGAGAAGGGCCTGCGTGTCGGCTCGGCCCCCGACACCTTCCTCGGCGGCGGCCACCAGACCGCCCGCAAGCTGATCGACGACGGCGCGATCGGCAAGGCCGTCGCCGGCAACGCCTTCTTCGGCTGCCCCGGCCATGAGCGCTGGCATCCGGCACCGGGCTTCTATTATCTGCGCGGCGGCGGGCCGATGCTCGACATGGGTCCCTATTACATCACCGACCTCGTCAACCTGCTCGGACCGATCGCCTCGGTCGTCGGTTTCGCGACGCGGCCGAAGGCCGAGCGCCTGGTCACCAGCCAGCCGATGAACGGCACGCTGATCCCGGTCGAGGTCGCGACCCATGTCACCGGCGTGCTCGAATTCGTCTGCGGCGCCGTCGTCTCGATCACCATGAGCTTCGATGTGCCCAAGCATAGCCACCGTCCGATCGAGATCTATGGCTCCGACGGCAGCTTGTCCGTGCCTGACCCGAACCGCTTCGGCGGCGAGGTCCTGGTCGCCAAGGCCGGCGGCGATTGGGAAGCGCGGGCGCTCAGCCACGGCAACAGCGAGGGCGAGTTCCGCTCGATCGGCGTCGCCGACATGGCTGCGGGCCTCCTTTCCGGACGGCCGCACCGGGCCAGCGGCGCGCTGGCGCTGCATGTGCTCGAAGCGATGGAAGCCTTCCAGATCGCCTCCGACGAGGGGCGACGCGTCACGCTTGCAACCACGGTCGAGCGGCCAGCCATGCTGCCGCCCGGCCTGCCCACCGGCACTCTGGATTGAACGGGGATCGACATGACAAGGACTGCGCTGATCGTCTGGGGCGGCTGGAACGGCCATGACCCCGACCTCTGCAGCTCGATGATCCGGGGCTGGCTGAAGGCGGAAGGGTTCGACGTTCGCGTCGAGACCGCGACCTCCGTCTTCCTCGATCCCGCGATCCGCGACTATTCGCTGATCGTGCCGATCTACACGATGTCGAAGATCGAGAAGCCGGAGGCTGCCGCTCTGTGCGAGGCGGTCGCCGGCGGCGTCGGCCTCGCCGGCCATCATGGCGGCATGGGCGACGCCTTCCGCGACGCCGTCGACTACCAGTTCATGTGCGGCGGCCAATGGGTCGCCCATCCCGGCGGCATCATCGACTACACCGTCGACATCACCCGCCCGGACGATCCGCTGATGCAGGGCATCGCCAGCTTCGAGCATCGCTCGGAGCAGTATTACATGCATGTCGACCCGGCCAACGAGGTGCTGGCGACCACGACCTTCACCGGCGAGCACGCGCCCTGGATCGACGGGGTGGTGATGCCGGTGGTCTGGCGCAAGCGCTACGGCAAGGGGCGGGTGTTCTATTCCTCGCTCGGCCACCGTGCCTATGAGCTCGACGTGCCGGAGATCCGCACGATCATGACGCGCGGCCTGCTCTGGGCGGCGCGCTGATATTGGGGCGCCAGGCTGGCCGAACGGCTGGACTTAAGCCCCCCGCAAATGCCAAGGCCTGCGCTGCGAGACAGGGTGAAAGCCGAATCCGAGGCGCAGATGCGAGGAGAATTCGTGGAGGACGCGGTGGATCGAAGCCGGATCCCGATCAGGCGGGCGACGCTGGAGGATGTGGCGCGCGAGGCAGGCGTCTCGCTCGCCACGGCCGACCGGGTCGTGAACCAGCGCGAGGGGGTCCGTGCCAAGACCGTCGAGAACGTCAGGCGCGCCATCGCCAAGCTCGACTACCGGGCCAATCCGGCAGCGGCGCGGCTGGCGCGCGGCCAGTCCTTCCGCTTCGCCTTCATCCTGCCCTCCAGCACCAACGCCTTCATGGCCGGGCTGATGCAGCAGGTGCGCCGGATCAGCGACTGGCTGGAGCCGCAGAACGCCTTCGTCGACATCCTGCAGCTCGACGTCTTCGATCCCGAGGCGCTGGCGAGCGGGCTTGCCGGCCTCGCCGATCATTTCCATGGCGTCGCCACGGTGGCGCTCGACCATCCCAAGGTCCGCGCCGCCATCGACGATCTCGTCGCGCACGGCATTCCCGTCGTCACCCTGGTCTCGGACGCTCCGACCTCCCGCCGCGCCCATTATGTCGGCATCGACAATCCGGCGGCGGGGCGCACCAGCGCCTCGCTGATGGGCCGCTTCCTCGGCGGCCGCAGCGGCAAGGTCGGCGTCATCCTCGGCTCGATGTCGCTGCGCGACCATGTCGAGCGGCTCTACGGCTTCCAGCAGGTGCTCTCCGGCGAGTATCCCGGCCTGACCCTGCTGCCGGTGCTGGAGGGGCGCGACCAGAGCGAGCGCAACGAGGCGGCGGTGGCGAGGCTCCTCGCCGAGCATCCCGACCTGATCGGGCTCTACAATATCGGCGCCGGCAATGAAGGCATCGTCGCCGCACTGGAGGCTGCCGACAGGCCGCTGGTCTTCATCGCGCATGAGCTGACCGAGGCGACGCGGCGCGGCCTGCTCTCCGGCACCGTCGCGGCCGTGATCAACCAGGACCCTGGCCACGAGGCGCGCTCCGCCGCACGCCTGCTGATGGCGGAGGCTGCCGGCGAGCCGATCCTGCTCGACCAGGAGCGCATCCGCATCGAGATCTTCCTGCGCGATAATATGAGCTGAAGCGCCGCCGCCTCAGCCCCGCGCGTGAATGCTCTTCCAGATCGCGAGCGGCGTCGCCGGCATGTCGAGATGGCGCACGCCATGCGGCGCGAGCGCATCGACCACCGCATTCATCACCGAGGGCAGCGAGCCCGCGCAGCCGGCCTCGCCGCAGCCCTTGGCGCCGACCCTGTTGGTCGCGGTCGGAACGCCGCGGCTGGCGAAGGAGAAGAACGGCACGTCCGCGGCGCGCGGCAGCGCATAATCCATGAAGGAGCCGGTCATGAGCTGGCCGGCCTCGTCATAGACGGTCATCTCGTAGAGCGCCTGGCCGATCCCCTGGACGACGCCGCCATGCAGCTGGCCTTCGACGATCAGCGGGTTCACCACCACCCCGAAATCGTTGACCATGACATAGCTGGCGATCTCGACCACCCCGGTCTCAGGGTCGATCTCGACCTCGGCGATGTGGCAGCCATTCGGATAGGCCGAGGGCGCTGCCTTGAAGACATGGTCGACGTCGAGGCTCTGCGGCAGGTCGGCCGGCAGAGACGCGCTCGTCCGCAAGGTCTCGGCGAGCTGCATGATGCCGATGGCGCGATCGGTCCCGGCGATCCGGAACTGGCCGGCCACGAACTCGATATCGGCGGCGGCGGCCTCCAGGACATGGGCCGCCAGGAGCTTGCCCTTCTCGATCACCAGCTCGCTCGCCTCGATGATCGCCGAGCCGCTCGCCATCACCGATTTCGAGCCGCCGGTGCCGCCGCCGGCGATCAGCCGGTCGCTGTCGCCCTGGAACAGGCGGATCTTGTCGAAGGGCACGCCGAGCTGGCTCGACAGAATCTGGGCGAAGGGCGTCCAGTGGCCCTGCCCGTAATCGAGCGTCCCGGTGACGATGGTGACGCTGCCATCGGCTTCGAAATGCAGGCCGCCCATCTCGTTGGTCGGCGGCGCGGTCACCTCGAGATAGCAGCCGATGCCGCGGCCGCGCAGCTTGCCGGCCTTGCGGCTCTGCCGCTGCCGCGCCGCATAGCCCTTCCAGTCGGCAGCTTCGAGCGCTTGCGCGAACAGGGCCGGGAAATCGCCGCTGTCGTAGACCGTCCCGATCGGCGTGGTCCAGGGCAGCTGCGCCGGCTTGACCAGATTGCGGCGCCTCAATTCGGCGCTGTCGATGCCCATCTCCCGGGCGGCGGTATCGATCAGCCGCTCCATGAAATAATTGCCCTCGGGCCGCCCGGCGCCGCGATAGGCGCCAATCGGCGGTGTATTGGTCACGGCGCATTTCGCGAGAACCTCGACCAGCGGCGTGCGGTACATGCCGACGCTGTTCTTGCCGATGTTCAGGCTCGCCATCATCGGCCCGACCGGCGAGAGATAGCCGCCCATATTGCCGATGCCGGTGAAGCGCGTCGCCAGGAAACGGCCGCGCGCATCGAGCGCGAGCTCGGCCTCGAACACCATGTCGCGGCCGTGATGGTCGGCGACGAAGCTTTCCGAGCGCTGGTCGGTCCATTTCACCGGCTTCTTCAGCAGGCGCGCCGCGTGCAGCAGCGCCACATGCTCGGGGAAGACCGAGGCCTTCATGCCGAAGGAGCCGCCGACATGGCCGGTGACCAGCCGCATCTTCGCAGCCGGCACGCCCATCGCCGCCGCGAGATTGTTGCGCAGGCCGAAGACGCCCTGGCTCGGCGCATGCAGCGTGTAGCGGCCGGCCTTGCGGTCATAGCTTGCGATCGCCGAGCGCGGCTCGATCGGATTGACGACGACGCGGTTGTTGACGATCCGCAGCCGGGCGACATGGGCCGCCCCGGCGAAGGCGGCGGCAACCTTCCCGGCATCGCCGGACTGGTAGTCGAGAACGAGATTGCCCGGCACCTCGTCATAGAGAAGCGGCGCGCCGGGGGCGAGCGCCTCCTCGCCGGAGGTGACGGCAGGCAGGACCTCGATGTCGAGCGCGACCGCCTCGGCCGCATCGCGCGCCTGAAGTGCCGTGCGGGCGACGACGACAGCAACGGGATCGCCGGCGAAGCGGACCTTGCCGGTCGCCAGCGCCATGCGGACCGGCTTGCGGATCGGCGTGCCGTCGCGGTTGGGCAGGTCGATCTGGCAGCGCAGCGGGCCATAGCCCTGGCCCTCGAGATCGGCGCCCGTATAGACCGCCACCACACCCTTCATCGCCGTCGCAGCCGACGTATCGATGCCGTTGAGCAGGCCATGCGCATGCGGGCTGCGGACGAAGGCGGCATAGAGCTGTCCGTCCAGCGAAAGATCGTCGGTATAGCGCCCCTCGCCGCGCACGAGGATCGGATCCTCCTTGCGCGGCACGGGCTGGCCGATTCCGAACGACGCCGAGGAAAGCTCGGCAGGAGCTGCGCGCATGTTCATGACGAGGCACCACGATGGGATGTTGGCCGATCGACGAGCGATCCCGCTGCAGAGGGCAGAGCGGTTTGCCTGCCTGATTGTCACATGAAAGGCGGCGTGGTTGTCAAATCCTCCGGACAGCGGAAGGCCATCGCGACAAGCAACCCTGCCATGCGCGACGGGCGAACAGCGCTCAGCCGGCAATCTCCGGCCCGTCCAGGCATTCTTCCAACTGCCGAAGCAAACTCTGCAGTTCGGCGAGGCGCTCGCCGCCATAGCGTCCGGTGATCTCGCGATAGATCACCTCGGACTCGGTGCCCGCCCGTTCGATCAGCGCCAACCCCTGCGGGGAAATCGAGACGATGCCGCGCCGCAGGTCCGATTTCAGCGTCCGGCGCAGGATGAGGCCACGCTCGTCGAGATCCCTGAGGATGCGCGAGAGGCTGGGAGCGAGCAGGAACGTCGCCTCCGCCAGCTCGGTCACCTCGAAGCTCTCTCCCGAGGTCAGGGCGCGCAGGACACGCCATTGCTGCTCGGTGAGCCCGAAGCGCCGGAGGCTCGCGCGAAAATGGCGCATCACCGCCTCGCGCGCCCGAAGCAGCGACATCGGGAGCGATTTCGAGAAGTGCCGGATGCGGATGCGGGCTGTGGCAGTGTCAGAGTCGTGCGGCATCGATCGGGACTTGCCCTGCATTGGTCCAGACATGGAAACTCCCGAGCCGAAGCGGCGCGAGCGCGGCATCGCGGCCGCGCCGCCCTTGCCTCAGGCTACCACCTTCTCCGGAATGCCGCGCCGCTTCAGATGCTCGCGATAATTGCTGGTCTTGAAGTTCAGCGCCTCGTCCGCCTCTTCCATCTGCACGGAGAGGCCGAGCGGGCGGGCGGCCAAAACGGGCGCAAGCAGCGCCTTGGCCGCCTCGAAGACGCGGGCGCCGGCCACCCTCTTGTCCTCATCGGAACGTCCCTTGGCGATGCGCAGCAGCACATGCACGAAGGCGTTATCGGGATGGCCGTCGACGATCAGGTAGTTGGCGACCGGGACGCCGCGCGTGCGGGCCCCGGCGAAGGGAAACACCGTCCCGTCACCGATGAACGCATCCTGCACCGTCTTGAGGAGGACAGGGATATCGACGCTGGCTTCGAGATTGCTGGAATATTCGACCCAGATGTGAGGCATGGCGATTGCGTCCGTGGTCTTCAGCGGAGGGAGGCGATGGCAGCCGTGACACCGCAGCCGGGAGACGGCACCGTGTGGCCGAGGGCGGTCAAGCTGAGTTCGAGATAGTGCAGATCGGTCAGGATGTCGGCCTCGCTGATCTGCCCCATCGTGCCGATCCGGACGACCCGGCCGCTCAGCTTGTTGCGGGCGCCGGCGATGACGGTGTTGTAGGTCTCGTACATGTGCCTGACGATCGCCCCGCCGGTAAGCGGCTCCGGCACGGAGGCGACGACGACGGTGCGAGAGGCCGCGGCGGGATCGCCGAAGGCCGGCAGGCCGAGCGCGACGCAGCCGGCGCGCAGGGCGTCCGAGAGCCGCTTGTGGCGGGCGAAGACCTGCTCAAGGCCTTCCTCATGGATCGCCCGCAAGGCTTCCTGCATGCCGAACAGCAGCGAGACCGGGCAGGTGAAAGCGGTCTCGTGCTTGTCGACGGTGGCGAGCGCCTTTCGCATGTCGAGATAGAAGCGTGGGCAGCGATCATCGCGCTCGATCACCTTGCGGGCCTTCTCGCTGACGCTGGCGAAGCCGAGGCCGGGCGGGCACATCAGCGCCTTCTGCGAACCGGTGACGATGATGTCGACGCCCCATTCGTCCTGCCGCAGTTCCATGCCGGCAAGCCCGCTGACCGAGTCGACCAGGAACAGCGTCTCGCGGTCGCGCAGCAGCGCGCCGATCGCGGCAAGGTCGGTCACCGCGCCGGTGGAGCTCTCATTGTGGACCGTGATCAGCGCACGGTAGTTCGCGGTCTCCAGCTTGGCCGCGACAACCACCGGATCGGGCGCCCAGCCCCATTCGCTTTCGATGACGTCGACCTCGGCGCCGAGCGCGCGGGCGATCTGGGCGTAGCGGTCGCCGAACTGGCCATGCGCCAGAGCCAGCACCTTCTCGCCGGGCGCGAGCACGTTGACGAGGCTCGCCTCCATCACGCCGGTTCCGGAGGCGCCGAAGGTCAGCACCGGCGCCGTCGTGCCGAACAGCGGCTGGATCAGGCGCTGGATCTCTTCGAGGACCACGCGCATCTCGGGGCCGCGATGATTGATGATCGGGCGGGCCGTCGCCTGGCGGATGCGCTCGGGAATCGAGATCGGGCCGGGAAGGCGCAGGCGATACGGGTAGGGGCTGGCGGGCGACGTCGTCACGGGAGGGAGCTCCGGAAGGCTGGGCTTGGCAGAAAAGCTGGTGGCCGGCATGGCGCCGGTCAGTGGATGACCTGCTGGATGAACTGGCGGGCGCGCTCGGTACGCGGCGCCTCGAAGAAGCTGTCGGGTGCACCGATCTCGGCGATCGCGCCATCGGCCATGAAGACGACGCGGTCGGCCACGGCGCGGGCGAAGCCCATCTCATGGGTGACGCAGATCATGGTCATGCCGGTGCCGGCAAGCTCGATCATCACGTCGAGCACCTCCTTGACCATTTCCGGGTCGAGCGCCGAGGTCGGCTCGTCGAACAGCATCACCTGCGGCTCCATCGCCAGCGCGCGCGCGATCGCGACGCGCTGCTGCTGGCCGCCGGAGAGCTGGTTGGGAAACTTGCGGGCCTGATGGCCGATATGGACGCGCTCCAGCAGCTCCATGGCGCGCGCCTCCGCCGCGGCGCGCGGCATGCGCTTCAGCTTGATCGGCCCGAGCGTCAGATTGTCTAGGATCGACAGATGCGGGAACAGGTTGAAGTTCTGGAAGACCATGCCGACGCGCTGGCGGATCGCCTCGATCCTGTCGTCGTCCTGCGCGACATGCTCGCCCGCGACGGTGATCATGCCCTGCTCATAGGCCTCGAGCCCGTTGATGCAGCGGATCATCGTCGATTTGCCCGACCCCGAGGGGCCGCAGACGACGATGCGCTCGCCGGGCTTCACATCGAGGTCGATGTCCCGGAGGACATGGAACTGCGAGTACCATTTGTTGACGCCGGCGAGGCGGATGAGAGGGGTTTCCATGGCGTGATGACCCGGTGTGTTCAGGAGCGCTCGGCGCGCGCGAAGCCGGCCTCGACGGCGCGGCTGTAGCAGGACAGGCCGAAGCTCATCAGCCAGAAGACCAGGCCGACGATGAAGTAGCCCTCGGCCTGCGATCCCGCCCAGAGCGGGTCCGAGACGCCAGCCGAGACGATGTTGAGCAGGTCGAACAGCCCGACCACCATGACGAGCGTGGTGTTCTTCAGCAGCGAGATCGTGGTGTTCACCACGCCCGGCACGACCTTGCGGACCGCCTGCGGCAGGATGATGTGCAGCATGGTGCGCCAGTAGCCGAAGCCGATCGCCATCGCCGCCTCGTACTGGCCCTTCGGCAGCGCCTGCAGGCCGCCGCGCACCACCTCGGCCATATAGGCGGCCTCGTAGAAGATGATGCCGACGACCGCGAGCGCGAGCGGGTCCGGCTTCGTGCCCGAGGGCAGGAAGAAGGGCAGCATCACGATCGCCATGAACAGCACGGTCAGGAACGGCACGCCGCGGCAGAACTCGATGAAGCCGATGCAGAACCAGCGGATCAGCGGCATCCGGCTGCGCCGCCCGAGCGCGAAGAGCACGCCGAAGGGCAGCGAGAAGGTGATGCCGGAGACCGCGAGGATCATGGTCAGCAGCAGCCCGCCCCATTGGTCGCTCGGGACGATCGCCAGGCCGCCGAAGCCGCCATGCAGCAGCAGGAAGGTCGCGACCGGCAGCACGACCATCATGAAGACCGCGGCATGGCGCTTGCCCGGCAGGCGCGGCACCATCAGCCAGATCAGGCCGACGACCAGCAGCACGAAGGCGGTGTTCGCCCGCCAGCGCTCCGCCGGCGGGTAGAAGCCGTAGACGAATTGCGAGGCCTTGGCCGTGACGAAGGCCCAGCAGGCGCCGGTCCCGGTGCAGTCGGCACGGCTGGCGCCGGACCATGTCGCGTCGAACAGCGCCCAGGGCACGATCGCCCAGGCGATGCCCCCAAGCACCGCCGCAACGGCGAAGGACAGCACGGCATCGCGCCAGGAGGCGAAGATGCGCCGGCGCAACCAGGACAGGACTCGGCCGAGCGGGGCATTCGTGCCTGCGGATGAAGGCCGCGCACGTCCGGCCGGAAGGGTGGCTGCGTCCGTCACCGCTCGACGATCCGGGTCATGTGGTTGAACAGGTTGATCAGCGCGCCGATCAGCAGGCTGATCGCGAGATAGACCGCCATGGTCATGGTCACGATCTCGATGGCTCGCCCGGTCTGGTTGATGCTGATCCCGGTGAAGACGCCGACGAGGTCCGGATAGCCGATCGCGACCGCGAGCGAAGAGCCCTTGAGGATGTTGAGATACTGGTTCGACAGTGGCGGCAGCAGCACGCGCGTCGCCTGCGGAATGACGATGAAGCGCAGCGTCTGCCACCAGCCGAAGCCGATCGCGGCGGAAGCCTCGCGCTGGCCCTTGTTGACGGATTCGATGCTGGCGCGGACGAGCTCGCCGATGAAGGCGGCGTTGTAGATCGCCATGGCGATCACCAGCGCCGACAATTCCGGCACCAGCACCCAGCCACCGGCGAAATTGAAGCCCCTGAGCTGCGGCAGCGAGACCCCGAGCTGGGCGCCGCTCAGGCCGACAGCCAGCGCAGGCACCAGCAGCAGAAGCGCCAGCGAGGGCAGCCAGGCATTGACGCTACGGCCGCTGCGTTCGGCATAACCCGTCAGGCTGCGAAAGAGGGCGAGCGCCGCGATCATGGCGATGAGGATCGCGATGGCGAGCAGGCCGGGACGGTCGGTCGTCAAGGCCGGGACGAGGATGCCGCGATTGGAGAGATAGACGGCATCGCCGAGGTTCACCGCCGCGCGCGGCGCCGGCAGCGCCCGCAAGGCGACGTTGTAGAGGATCAGGATGTGCAGCAGCTGCGGCAGGTTGCGCACGATCTCGACATAGATCCGCGCCGCGCGGGACATCGCCCAATTGCCGGAGAGCTGGGCGATGCCGACGCCGAAGCCGAGCATGGTCGAGAACAGGATCGCCAGAACCGTGACCAGCAAAGTGTTGGTGATGCCGATCAGGAAGACCCGCCAGTAATTGTCACTGGCCGTATAGGGGATGAGGTGGAAGGCGATCTCGAAGCCCGCTTCCCGCCAGAGGAAATCGAAGCCGAGCTTGAGGCCGCGCGCCGCGAGATTGTCCTGCAGGTTCCCGATTGCGACGTAGGCCAGGACGGCGAGCGCCGCGACCAGCAGTCCCTGATAGAGCCAGCCCATGACGCGCCGGCGTCCGAAGAGCGGGTGTCTGGTCGGCAGGGTGGCGGCGGGCGTAGAGGTCATCGGTCCTGACGTCGGCGGCATAGGGAGGGGAGGCCGGCAACTTGCCGCCGGCCTCGGCTGTCCTGTCTCAGCGCAGCAGCGGCGCGGACATCAGGCCCTTGTTGTTCCAGAGATTGTTGAGGCCGCGCTCGAGCTTGATCGGGCTCTTGGCGCCGAGATTGCGCTCGAACATCTCGCCATAGTTGCCGACGGCCTTGATCGCGTTGAGGGCCCAGGCGTTGTCGAGGCCGAGCTTGGCGCCGAAATCGCCGGTCGCCCCGAGCAGGCGCTGCACTTCCGGCGAGGTCGAGCTCGCCTTCATCTGCTCGACATTGGCCTGGGTGATCCCGAGCTCCTCGGCGGCAATCAGCGCGTTCAGCGTCCAGGCGACGACATCGCGGAAGCGGCTGTCGTCCTTGCGCACGACCGGCCCGATGGGCTCCATCGAAATCAGCTCCGGCAGCACGACCCAGTCGTCGGGCTTGCCGAGCTTCGAGACCGCGCCGGCAAGCGCGCTCAGCACATTGGCGTAGACATCGCAGCGGCCCGAGGCGAGGTTCTTCTCGTTCTGGTCGCGGGTGTTTGCCGCGACCGGCGTGAACTTCATGCTGTTCTTGCGGAAGAAGTCGGCGAGGTTGAGCTCATAGTTCGAGCCGGCCGAGACGCAGATCGAGGCGCCTTCGAGCTCCTTGGCGCTCTTCACCCCCAGCGACTTCTTCGCCAGGAAGCCCTGGCTGTCATAGAGATAGACGCCCGGCCATTCGACGTTGAGCTCGATGTCGCGGATGAAGGTGTGCGTCGCGGTGCGGGCGAGCAGGTCGATGCCGCCCGATTGCAGCGTCGCGAAGGCCGTCTTGATCTCGAGCGGCACGTACTTGATCTTGTCGGCGTCGCCGAGGGTGGCCGCGGCAACCGCACGGCAGAAATCGACCTCGAAGCCGGACCATTTGGCATTGCTGTCGAGCGTGCTCATGCCGGTCTGGACGCCGCTGGAAACGCCGCAATTGAGGGCGCCGCGTCCCGCGATCGCCTTCTGTGTGGCCCCGCTCTCGGCCGAGGCCGCCGTCGCGGCGAGCAACAGGCAGCCCGCGGCCAGTGCCCCTGTATTGCGCAGATATCCGAGCATTCAGCCCTCCCCAGTGCCTGTCGTGAGACGGGCGCGTAACCCTGCGCCCACCGTTCGGTCAGACAACACGTAACATGTTAATTATCAAGTTAATTATCTGGCGCGGCGCCGTGGCGGGACACAAGGTCGCGCCTCCGCCGCCATGCGGGATCACGCCCGCGCGCCTCACTCGAAGAAGCAGCTCACCGTCCCGAGCGGCCCGTAATCGCCGATGATGGTGTCGCCGTGCCGGGCTTCGACCGGGCGGATGAAAGAGCCCGCGAGCACGATCTGCCCCGCCTCGATCCGACCGCCATAGCTTGCGAGCCGGTTCGCCAGCCAGGCGATGCCGCGCGCCGGGTGGTTGAGCACGCCAGCGCCAAGGCCGGTCTCCTCGACCTCGCCATTGCGCGAGACGATCGCCCCGACCCAGCGCAGATCGACCTGGTCCGGGCGCATCGCACGCCCGCCGGTGACGATGCCGGCATTGGCAGCATTGTCGGAGATGGTGTCGACGATGGTGCGAGCCTGCCTGGTCTGCGGATCGACGCGCAGGATGCGCGTGTCGAGGATCTCGAGCGCCGGCACGACATAGTCGGTCGCGTTCAGCACGTCGAAGACGCTGACGTCCGGCCCCTCCAGGCCCGCCTTCATGACGAAGGCGATCTCGGCCTCGATGCGCGGCTGGATGAAGCGCTCCTTCGGGATGCGGCAGCCATCCTCGAAGCGCATGTCGTCGAGCAGCACGCCGGAATCGGGCGTGTCGATGTTCAGCGCATACTGCATCGCCTTCGAGGTCAGGCCGATCTTCCAGCCGATGACGCGGCGGCCGGCGGCGCGCTTGCGCTCGACCCAGGCGCTCTGGATCGCATAGGCGTCGTCCATCGTCATCTGCGGAAAGCGCAGCGACATCAGCCCGGTCTGCCGGCGTGTCCGCTCGGCTTCGTCAAGGCTGAGCGCGGCGGCCGAAATCTCTTCCGAGGACAGCATGGTTCAGGCCTCGTCCGCGACGGTGTTGCGCAACAGGCCGATCCCCTCGGCCTCGACCTCGACGACGTCGCCGGGCTTCAGCCAGATCGGCGGGTCGAAACGGGCACCGGCGCCGGTCGGCGTGCCGGTGATCAGGATGTCGCCGGGGACGAGCGTGGTGAAGGTCGAGATGTAGCTGATGATCTTGCGGAAGGAGAAGATCATGCGGCTGGTCCGGTCGCTCTGGCGCACCTGGCCATTGACCCGGGTCTCCAGCGCGATGTCGGCGATCTGAGCCTCCCCGACGAAGGGCACCAGCCAGGGGCCGAGCGAGCCGGAGCGATCGAAATTCTTGCCCTGGGTGACGTTGAACTTGGCGTGACGCACCCAGTCGCGGATCGTCCCCTCGTTCGACAGGGTCAGCGCGGCGATGTGATCGAGGGCATCGCGCTCGGCGATGCGCCGCCCCGCCTTGCCGATCACGATCGCGATCTCGCCTTCATAGTCGAGTTGCACGCTCTCCGGCGGCCGGATCAGCGGCTGCTCGTGCGCAGTGAAGGAACGCAGGAAACGCGGGAACAGCGACGGGTTCGGCGGAGCCTCCTGCCCGTCCTTGTACTCGGCATTGCGGTCGGGAAAGTTCACGCCAACGCAGATGATCTTCTCGGGGGCGAGCGAGGGAATCTCGTAGCGAAGGCCTTCGAGCGGGAGATCGGGGCTCAGAGCCGCCCCCTTCTCAGCCAGAACCGTAAAAGCCCGGTCGGCAAGGACATGCTGCAGCGTCGGCCATTGTGCCCCATACCGGGCAGACAGGTCGACGACGCCTCCATCGACGACAAGGCCGTAACGCGCCTCGTCGCCATCGGCAAAACTAACGAATCTCGCGGTCAAGGATCGCTTCCTCATGAATGACGAAGACGATGGGCCGACAAGGCCGGGCATGCACTGCCCAGCCCCTCGGAGCCTGCCGAACGGGAGCTCGGAAGCGTTACGCTCCCATCATCTAATTATCATGTTAAGCAATTTCTGGCGCGCGCTGTCAACCCGCGCCGACGCTCTGTTCTGGAGCGGCGCGGCTGTGTCATCACTCGCGAGCTGAAATCGATCAGCTCGCCGGCGGAGGACTGCGCGGCTTCAGCCGCGCTGGTCCATGCCGACGAGCCGCGACGTCTACCGTGGCGTCGCCGCCAGGGTCTGTTTGAGAGCGTCGACCAGTTGGTCGGCATTGTCCTTCGAGAAGACCATCGGTGGGCGGATCTTGAGCAGGTTGCGGCCACCCCCGGTGATACCGACGAGGACGCCGCGCTGCATCAGCCCTTCGATCAGCGCGCGCGCCATCTCCGGCGCCGGTGCCTGGCTTGCGCGATCCCTGACGATCTCGACGCCGACGAACAGTCCGGTGCCGCGGACATCGCCGATGCGCTCATCCTTTTCCATCAGGCCAGCGAGCCGGCCGCGCAAATAGGCGCCGACCTGCAACGCATTCTCCTGCAAGCCCTCATCGCGCAGCACATCGAGCACGGCGATACCCGCCGCTGCGACAACCTGGTTGCCGCCGAAGGTGTTGAAATAGCGCTCCGTCCTGAGGAAGCCTTCGACCAGCTCGCGGCGCGTGATGACCACGGCCAGCGGCAACCCGTTGCCCATCGGCTTGGCCATGGTGACGATGTCAGGCGTGATCCTGGCATGCTGGAAGCCCCAGAAATGCGTACCGGTGCGCCCAAGCGCCGACTGGACCTCGTCGGCAATGATCAGCGCGCCGGACTTGCGGACCTCGGCGATCGCCTCGTGGAGATAGCCGGCGGGCGGGCTGTAGAGGCCATCGCTGGCGAAGACCGGGCAGGCGAAGAACGCGGCCGGCCGGTGCCCGCGCTCGGCGAGGCCGGCGATCGCGCGGCGATACTGCTCGGCATATTGCGAGGCCGTCAGCTTCGGCGTCTTGTCGCCGACGCCGCGATGCTCCGGCGCGGGCACGGTCGCGACCCAGCCCTGCTGGCGCTCGGCGGGGATCGTCGAGGAATCGAGCGCACCGATGATCGTTGAATTGCCGTGGAAAGCCGAGCGGGTGATCAGCGCGCCGCTGCCGCCGGAATTGGCCATGGCGATCCGCCAGGCGAGCTCATTCGCCTCGGTTCCCGAACAGACGAACATGCAGACCTTGAGCGGGTCCGGCATGCTCTCGGCGAGGCGCTCGGCATAGTCGACGATCAGCTCGCTGGGATAGCGGGTGTTGGAGTTGAAGGTCGCGAGCTGGCGGCTCGCCGCCTCGACCACGCGCGGATGGCAATGGCCGACATGCGGGACGTTGTTGTAGGCGTCGAGATAACGCTTGCCGCCCTGATCGGTCACCCAGACGCCCTCGCCGCGCACCGGTGCGAACGGAGCCTGGTAGAATTGCTTGTACATCGGCCCGAGCAGGCGGGCGCGGCGTTCCATCAGCGTGTCGTACATGGCTGGCTTCTTTCCGGGGGACATCAATGAGTGCCGAGGCCGGCGGCCTCGGCGAGGCGGGCGTGGAGTTCGGCCGGGGACAGCGCATCGCAGCGGGCGAGCGCTTCCCAGCCGAAGCGGCTGACATCGTCGCGATAGGAGGTCGTCGCGGCGGGATTGGCCTGGCGGCGCCAGGAGACGATGAGCTCGCGGGTCGCGAGCCGCGCCTGGACGAGAACCGGCAGCACGGCGATCTCGTCGGCCGCGAGCGGCAGGACCCGGGCATAGCCCTTCACCACCTGCGCCATCGCGCCCAGCGGATCGGCCTCGCGGTAGAGGAGATGCGCAGCCGCGATCGCGACCTCGGCGACGCGGATCGTCCTGATCATGTCGCCGAAATCGATGATGCCGGAAACCGAGCCGTCCTGCGGCTGCAGCAGCAGGTTGTTCTGGTTGAGGTCGTTGTGGATGACCTGTCGGGGCAGCGGCGGCAGAAGCGGCGCGACGCTCTCGCTGAAGCGGTCGAGCACACGCTCCGCCAGAGCCTTACGCTGGTCGGTATCGAGAAAGGCGACCTTCTCGCGCAGGCCGGCGAAGTGGACGAGATCCCAGATGAAGGCCCGGTTCGCGCCGGGATGGTCGAAATCGGCCAGAGCACGATCGAGCCGCGCCGCCAGCATGCCGATCTCGACCCGCTGGGCCCGCGAGAAGGTGCTGCCGAGCGCAGGCTCGCCCGGCAGATAGGTCAAGACGCGCAGCAGATGGCGCTGGCCGCCACTTTCATGCGCGACGATCGTGCTGCCATCGCGGGCGGCGACCACACGCGGCACCGGCAGGGCCGGATCGGTCCGTGCCAGATGGGCGAGCGCCGCGTTCTGGAAGGCGAGCTCCTCCGCGCTGTCGGAGTCGCCGCAGATCTTGAAGACGACGTCTCGGCCATCCGCGCTGGCGACATGGAGGTTGAGGTCGCGCTCGCCGCTGATCCGCGCGAAGGAACCGCTGATCCCGAAATGCTCGCGAAGCATCCCGGCCAGTTCGTCGCCTGTGAACTGCGGCAGCGGCGCCATCAGCGCATCGTCCAAAGCGGGCGCAGCTAGACCGCTCACGCCATCGCCTCCTGGAAGCCGGTGAGGAAGGCGGCGAGATTGTCGCCCAGCACCGGCGAGGGATAGCCGCCTTCCTGAATGATCACGGTCGGCCGCCGCAGACTGGCAAGGCTCTCGCCCATGCGCCTGAATCCCTCCGTCGTCACGGCCGTGCAGGCGAAGGGATCGGCTACCGAGGGATCGAGCCCGAGCGCGATCACCAGGACATCGGGAGAGAAGTGTTTCGCCTTGTCGACCGCCTGCCGGACGGCGGCGAGATAGACCTCGTCGTCAGCCCGCTCAGGAACCGGCAGGTTGAGGTTGAAACCCTCGCCAGCGCCTGCCCCGGTCTCGTCGGCATAGCCGGCATAGAACGGGTAGACCGTCGCCGGGTCGGCATGGACCGAGATGGTCTGGACGTCGGCACGATCATAGAACAGCGCTTGCGTGCCGTTGCCATGATGGACGTCGACATCGAGGATGGTGACGCGTTGAGCGTGATCACGCGCCAAGGTCGCCGCCAGCGCCGTGTTGTTGAGGAAGCAGTAGCCGCAGGCCTGGTCGCGATAGGCGTGATGTCCCGGCGGCCGGCACAGCGCATAGGCCGCCCCCTCGCCGTTCAGCACCCGCGCCGTCGCATCGATCGCGGTCGCGCCGCTGGCGAGGATCGCCGACCAGCTGTCGGCGAGCAGCACGCTCGCCGCATCGGCGATGTAATAGCCGGCTCGCCCGAGCAGGTCCTGCGGCAGCCGCCGCATATAGGCATTGGGATGCAGGCTCGGGCGCAATTCCTCGCTCGCCGGGAAGCGCTGCTTCCAGGCGGCAAAGCCGGTTTCGAGGAAGTCGAGATAGCCGGCGTCATGGACGCGCCGGATCAACGACAGGTCGGCCGGCCCCGGCGAGACCACAGTCTCGGTGCAGCCCTCGGCCGCCGCGAGCAGGACGCGCGCCCGGTCCGGCACCTCCAGCGCCGTGGTGAGCCCGCCACCCGAAAGCCGGGTGCGGACATGATGACCGTACTGGTCGGGATGGAAGATCGTCTTCATCTCAGGCAGTCCTCAAAGGCTCACTTCGCGATCAGCGCCTGGTAGCGCTCCTGCACGCTGGCGATGTTGTCGGCCCACCAGGCAGGCTGGAGCGGTGCCTGGCGATCCTTGTTCTGCGGCGAGGAATTGGCCTTCTCCAGCGCTTCGGCCGAGAACTGCTTCACCGAAAAGGCGCGTTCGTTGATCGGCCCGTAGTAGGGCAGCACATCGGGGATGTTCGCCTGGATCTCGGGCGTCACCATCTGCGCGATCATGCGCTGCGCGGCGGCGGCATTGGCAGCGCCCTTGGGGATGCCGAAGCAGCCGAAGCCGAGCAGGGCCTGGTCATAGGTGAAGTCGACCGGCGCACCGTCGGCCAGCACGCTGGCGACCCGGCTGCCCCAGATCACCATCATGTCGACCTCGCCATCCTTCAGGAGCTGCGACGCCTGGGCGCCCGATTGCCAGAACACGTCGATCGAGGACTTCAGCTTCGCCAGCGAAGCCAAAGCCCGGTCGGCGTCGAGCGGGTAGAGCTTGTCCTTGTCGACCCCGTCGGCGAGGAGCGCGACCTCCATGCTCTCCTGCGGGTAGATGTGCATGGCCCGCCGCCCCGGGAACGCTTTGGCATCCCAGAAGTCCTTCCAGTTGCGCGGCGGCTTGTCCTTGTACTTGTCCTTCTGCCAGGCCAGCACGGTCGAGACGTAGTTGCTGCCGATATAGGCCGTCCCCCGCGCCTGCGGCGCGATGCCCGTTACATCGATCTTCGAATAGTCGAGCGGCTCGAACAGCCCTTCGCTCTGGCCGCGTGCGCAATCGGCTTCGCCAAGCTGCACGATGTCCCAGCCGGGCTTGCCAGACTGGACCTGCACGCGAACGCTGGCGAGGCCGCTATGACTCTCCTCGCGTACCTTGACGCCGAGCTTCTTGCCGGCCGGATCGAACAACGCCTTCCGGACGCTGCCCTGATACTGCCCGCCGAAGCCGGCGAAGGTGACGGAATCCTGCGCCGCGGCGATCTGCGCCGATCCTATCAGCGCGGCGGCAGCGAAGGCGAAGCGCGACATCGTCGTGCCCGATGAAAACTGCGTCATGTTTCTCTTCCCCACATGAAAACGGCGCCGCGCACGCGGACGGGCTGTCCGCATGCCGGCGCCGGTTCATCCGCTTCCTCGTGTCCGTCCTTGCGGGACGGACACCGCGAAATGCCTTGCGACGTTGATGAAAAAGGCGGGTTCGGCCAGGCGCCCTATGCAAGGGCGCTCGGCCGGCTAGCTTGTCTCACATGCGATCACCATGACCGGGCAATTCAGGGCGCCGGAAAGCTTGCGCGCTGCGGCGGCAGGGCCCGACATCGCCAGGCGGTCGAAAGGCGCGGATAGTCCTGCCTCGATGTCGACCACGACGGCGCCCGGCGAGAACCGCCGGATCGCCTCGCAGGCTTCGGCCAGCGCCGCATCGGCGGTTTTCTCGTCAGCTTCGGCGCCAAGGACGAGGTTGAGATTGGCGCCGGCGGCGTCCTCGCTGCCATGCTCGTCGGCATAGCCGGTATAGAACGGGTAGCGCAGGGCGGGATCGCCATGAACCGACACGCAGAGCACATCGGCGCGCGACAGGAAGATCGACTGGGTTCCACTCGCATGGTGCTCGCCGAGGCTGAGCACCGCGACACGCGGCAGGCTCTCGCGCAGGAAGGAGGCCGCGATCGCAGCATGGTTGAGATGGCAACCATGCGCCGCGCGTCCGGCATAGGCGTGGCGCCCGCTGCCACTACAACGCACGACGACCTGCCGCTCGCCCGCCGCGACGCGCAGGGCGCCGGCCATGACGTTTCGTGCGTCACTGAAGGCGTCCGGCCAGGTCGAAGGCGAGACCGCCGTCAACCCATCCGCGAGGTAGAAGCCGGCGCGCGCCTCGATATGGGCGGGCAGACGCATCCGGTCGCAGCCGGGATGGAGCGTCGCCCTGATCTCGGCCTCCGGTTTCTCCAGCGGCGCGAAGCGCAGGAACTCCAGATAGGAAGCCTCGTGCACGCCCTGGATCGCATATTGGCAGAGCGAATCCAGCTCTGCCGCGTCTCCATTGTCGCTCTTCCAGGCGGATTTCGCGGTCATCGCGCCGCTCCTTTTTCTGGCCGCTTCGCGATCTGGACGATGAGCAGCAGCACGATCGAGGCGACGACCAGTACCGAGGAGACCGCCGCCACCAACGGGTCGACCTGATCGCGGATGTTGGCGAACATCCGGCGCGGCAGCGTCGAGTTCTCGCCGCTGGAGATGTAGAGGGCGATCACCACCTCGTCGAAGGCGGCGACGAAGGCGAACAGCGCCCCGGCCGCGATCGAGCTCTTGATCTGCGGCACGGTCACGGTGAGGAAGGCCTTCAGCCGCGTCGCGCCAAGGCTACGGGCCGCCCGCTCCAGATTGCCGTCGAAGGATTGCAGGCCGCTCGACACCGTCACCAGCACGAAGGGTAGCGCCAGCATGATGCCGACGAGCACGAGGCCGGTCACCGTGTTGTTGAGCCCGAGCTTGGCGAAGACGAAGAACACGCCGATCGCGACCAGGATGTTCGGCACGATCATCGGCAGCAGGAAGGACAGGCGCAGCGGCTTGGTCAATCGCTCCGGCATCTGCGAGAGGCCGTAAGCCGCCGCGGTGCCGATCGGCGTCGCGATCAGCGTCGTCAGCCCGGCGACCCTGAGCGAGAGCCAGAGCGCATCCATCCACTCCGCGGAGTCGAAGAACTCGCGATACCAGCGCAGGCTCCAGGCCCGCGGCGGAAACTCCAGATAGTTCGAGGCCGAGAACGACATCGGCACGATCAGCACGCAGGGCACGATCAGGAAGGTGAAGATCAGCGCGCAGAGCCCGTAGAGCCAGAGCCTCTGATAATGCCTGATCTGCGTGGCGCTGGCGGCGGCGGTCAGCATCAGCGGCCCCCGTAGAGCTTGTCGACGCGGAACACCTTGTTCAGCGCGGCGAGGATGGCGATCGTCACGACGAGCAGCAGCACGCCGAGCGCGCTCGCCGCGCCCCAGTTGCTGTAGGTCGAGACATTGGTGGCGATCTGCATCGACCACATGCTGACGCGTCCGCCGCCGAGCAGAGCCGGCGTCAGGTAGAAGCCGAGGCTCAGGATGAAGACGAGCACCGTGCCGGCGAAGAGCCCGGGGCGGCTGAGCGGGAAGAATACGTCCCAGAAGGCCCGCATCGGCGAGGCGCCGCAGCTCGACGCCGCCTTCAGATAGTCGGTGTCGATGGTCTTCATGCTCGAATAGAGCGGCAGGATCATGAAGGGCAGCAGCACGTGCAGCATGCCGATCGTGGTGCCGATGAAGTTGTTCACCAGCGGGATCGGCTCGTTGATGATGCCGAGACCGACGAGCCAGCTGTTGATCAGCCCTCGTCGCTGCAGCAGCACGAGCCAGGCATAGGTGCGCACCAGCACCGAGGTCCAGAACGGCAGGATCACGAAGATCATGCAGATCGCCGCCGCCCGCGGGCTGAGCTGCGAAAGCAGATAGGCGACGGGATAGCCGAGCAGGATCGATCCTACAGTCACGATCCCTGCGATCTGGAAGGTCGTCACGAAGGTGATGACATAGACCGGCTGCGCCAGCCTTGCGTAGTTCTCGAGCGAGACGCCGCCATCCTTGCCGATGAAGGAGAGGACGAAGAGCCAGCCGACCGGGACGATCAGCAGGAGCCCGATGACGACGAGCCCGGGCACGGCGAGGAGCGCGAAGGACCACGCCTCCCGCCGTTCGGCGCGGGCGAAATAAGAAGTGTCGGCGGAGCCTGACGATGCCGCTGCGATCGCACCGATCATGGGCCGCGCCTCAGACATCGCCGCTGACCAGGATGCTGTCATTGCGGTGGACATTGATGTGGATCGGCTGGCCGGGAGTCGGCACCAGCCCGCGATTGGCCTCCTGCGGCACCAGCCGCACCGCAATGTTCTGGCCGTCCGGAAAGCCTGCGATCACCAGCAGGCTGTCGCCCTGGAAGATGGTCTCGCGCGCCACCGCCGAGAAGGAGTTGACCTCGGCCTCCGGACCCGCGACCGGGCCGATCGCCAGCTTTTCCGGCCGCAACGCCAGCCAGCTTTCGTGCGGGCTGGCCCCACCGACTCCAGCATGATCGGGCAGGAGCAAGGGCGTGCCGAAGACGCTGGCGCCGCCGCCCGCCCTAAGCTCGACCGGCAGGAAGGTGGTCTCCCCCACGAAATCGGCGACGAAGCGCGTCCGAGGCCGCTCATAGATCGCCCGCGGCGTATCGAACTGGATCAGCGCGCCGTTGTTGATCACCGCGATCCGGTCCGACATGGTCAGCGCCTCGCGCTGGTCATGCGTCACGAACACCGTCGTCGTGTGCAGGCGCTCATGCAGATGGCGCAGCTCGATCTGCATTTGCTCGCGCAGCTTCTTGTCGAGCGCCGAGAGCGATTCATCCATCAGCAGGATGCGCGGCTCGAAGACGATCGCCCGCGCCAGGGCGACGCGCTGCTTTTGCCCGCCCGAGAGCTTGTCGACAGAGCGGTCGATGAACTGGCTCAGCCTGACCATGTCGAGCGCACCGCGCACTTTGGTCTCGATCTCGCTCCGCGCGAGGCGCCGGAGCTTGAGCGGATAGGCGACGTTCTCGAACACGTTCATATGCGGGAACAGCGCGTAGTTCTGGAAGACGAGGCCGATCTCGCGCTGGTGCGGCGGCCTCGTCAGCAATTCCTCGCCTGCGACCAGGATGCTGCCGCTGGTCGGAGTGACGAAACCGGCGAGCACCTGCAGCAACGTCGTCTTGCCCGAGCCGGACGGGCCGAGCAGGGTGACGAACTCGCCGGGCGCGATGTCGAGATTGATATCCCTGAGCGCCTCGAATGAGCCAAATTTCTTCGAGAGCCCCCGGATCGAAACCGGAACCTTCATTGCAGGATCGCCGACTTGAAGGCCTCTTCCGCCTTGTCGCCGTTCTTGGCCCACCAGGCGGCGTCGATCAGCACCTGCTTGCTCGCATTCTGCGGCGAGGAATTGGTCTTGGCGAGCTGTTCGGGCGTGAACTTGCGGACCTCATAGGCCCTGGCGTTGACCGGGCCGTAATTGTCCATCTTCTCGATGATGTTGGCCTGGATCTCGGGCGAGACCATCGCCAGCGCGAGGGCTTTCGCCTTGGCGGCGTTCTTGGCGCCCTTGGGGACGGCGACGCAGCCATAGCCGAGCAGCCCCTGGTCGTAGGTGAATTGGACGGCACTGCCGTCCTCGATCACCGGCGAGACGCGGCTGCCATAGATCGCGATCAGGTCGACCTCGCCATCCTTGATCAGCTGCGTCGACTGGGCGCCCGTGGTCCAGAACACGCCGATCTGCGGCTTGAGCCGCTTGATCGCGGCAATGGCGCGCTCGACGTCGAGCGGATAGAGCTTGTCCTTGGCCACGCCGTCGGCAAGCAGCGCGATCTCCAGCGTCTCCTGGGCGAGGCCGGCGATGGCGCGGCGGCCCGGGAACGCCTTGGCGTCCCAGAAATCGGCCCAGGACTTCGGCGGCTGCTTCACCTTGTCGGTACGCCAGGCCATGACCACGGAATAGTAGTTGGTCGCGACCCAGCTCTTGCCGCGCGCCGTGGCCGGGATCGAGGCATCGTCGAACTTCGAGAGGTCGAGCGGCTCGAACAGCCCCTCGCTCTCGCCGCGGGCGCATTCGTCGCCGCCGAGATGGACGAGATCCCAGGCCGGCGCGCCGGACTGCACCTGCACCCGGATCGAAGGCAGGTCGCCATGCGTCTCGCTGCGGATCTTCACGCCGACCTGCTGCGCGGCGGGATTGACCAGCGCCGCATCGAAACCCTTGCGCATCGCGCCGCCATAGCCGGCGACGGTCACGCTCTCCTGCGCGCTCACAGCGGCCGGAAGCATCGCGGAAATCGCCGCGCCGACGATGATGGCGATCTGGCGGCGCCTTGCGCTCTCTGTCCTGTCGGTCATGTCCAACCCCTCGGATTTTGTTGTGCGCGAGGTGACCCGGAACGAAAAAAACCGGCGCCTTCGCCCCAGCCCTTGCGGCCCGGAGAAAAAGCGCCGGTTCGAATTGTTCCCCTGGAGGCCCGTCCGAAGAGGGCTGCTCCAGCACAAATCACCTAGCCCATTTAGTACGCGCCGGAATTTCGTGCCTGTCAACCGACTCGTCGCGAACGTCGTTTCACCCCTTGTCAGCCGGCAGGTGAGTGTGAGAGCCGTCAGGCCAAGCAGGCACGAACCGGGGAATCGCCATGACCGACGTCAAGACCGTTCTGGTGAGCGGCTACTCCGCCGCTCCCAAGGGCACCAGCATGTTCGAGGAATTCAAGCATGCCGGCGTGGTGCTCGAGATCGACCCGGCGACGAACGTCATCATGGCGGTCGACGCCACCTTCGTGACGCAGCTTGCCCGTTCGTTCTACTCGCGCCTGATCGTCGGCTACGACGTCAGCAACGGCATGGCGCCGCTGGAACGGCTGATCTCCACGGCCGTGCACACGCCGTCGCGTGAGGCGCTGATCGTCGCCACGCGCGCCGCCGTGCAGCGCTATTTCCAGATCCGCGACAATCGCGGGTAAAGGCGGGACCGGCCGCCCTCAGGCGGCCTTGTCCAGCGCGATGCCCTTCGTCGTCAGCAGATCGAGCCCGAGGTCGAGCGCTTTGGTGAAGCGGTCGACTGCGTCGTCGATGCCCTCAGGCGTGATGATCAGCGGCGGCGTCATGATCAGCGTGTCGCCGAGCGCCCGCACGATCAGGCCGTTCTCGAAGGCGAGACGCTGGATCTCCAGGCCGAACTTCAGCGAGGGCTCGAAGGCCTGCCGCGTCGCCTTGGAGCGGACGAGCTCGATGCCCCACATCAGGCCGACGCCGCGGACCTCGCCGACGAGCGGATGGTCGAGCAGGGCTTTCAGGCGTCCTTCCAGTTGGGCTCCCAGCACCTGGGCGCCGGCGATCAGCCCGCGCTCCTCGTAGAGCGTCAGCGCCTCCAGCCCGACCGCGCAGGCGATCGGATGGCCACCATAGGTATAGCCATGGCCGAAGACGCCGATCTTGTCGCCCTGCTCCTTCATCGCCTGGTAGATAGGCTCCGACAGCAGCAGCGCCGAGAGCGGCTGATAGGCCGCGGTCAGCGCCTTGGCGCTGCTGATCATGTCGGGCTTGAGGTCATAGGTCTGTGAACCCCACCAGTTGCCGGTGCGCCCGAAGCCGGTGATGACCTCGTCGACGACGAAGAGGACCTCGTATTTCCTGAGGATCGCCTGGACCTTCTCGTAATAGCCCTTCGGCGGCACGACGCAGCCGCCCGTGCCCATCACCGGCTCGGCGAAGAAGGCGGCGACGGTCTCCGGCCCCTCCGCCAGGATCAGGTCCTCGATCTCCTTGGCGAGGCGCGTCGCGAAGGCTTCTTCGTTCTCACCCGGCAGGCCTTCCCGGTAGAAATGCGGGCAGGTGACATGCAGGAATCCGTCGAGCGGCAGGTTGAAGTCGCGATGGATATGCGGGAGGCCGGTCAGGCTGGCGCTGGCGATCGAGGTGCCGTGATAGGCGCGCTTGCGGGCGATGATCTTGCGCTTCTGCGGCTTGCCGATCGCGTGGAAATAATACCAGGCCAGCTTCACCGCGGTGTCGTTGGCTTCCGAGCCCGAGCTCTGGAACAGCACCTTCGACATCGGCACCGGCGCGATCTCGATCAGGCGCTCGGAGAGCGCGATCGCCGGCTCCGAGGTCCGGTGCGCGAAGTTCTGGTAGTAGGGCAGCGCCGCGAACTGCTTCGCCGCCGCCTCCGCCAGCCGGTTCTCGCTGAAGCCGAGCGCCGCGCACCACAGGCCGGCCATGGCTTCGAGATAGCGGTTGCCGGCATCGTCATAGACGTGGAAACCCTCGCCGCGGGAGATGATCGTCGGGCCGATCTTCTCGTGCAGCGAGAAATTCGTCTGCGGATGGAGCTGGTAGGCGATGTCTCTGGCGTGATTGGAATTGGCGGTCATGGCGCACCTCGCATGCCGGCTCAAGGCAGCCGAAAACCGCCTCGCATCCGCGCAAAATTTTCGGGAAGAGCCGGTTCGATCGCTTGTCTGGGCAGCCGTCGAAGCGGCCCATCGCCAATCGCCTGACAACACCGAAAATGCCTGCGGGCACGGTGCTTGTCAAACCGGGTGGCGCGCATCCGCCATGCCTTGGCGAGGGGCGAGGCACCTGTTGACGCGCCGGTGAACGCCCGAAATTTCGCCACTTGACGGCGCGCCAGACACAGGCATAGACCTGAAAGCAGCTAGGAGATTTGTGCCCCGACGCCCTTCAAGGCAGCGGGACCACAGCAAATCGGACCGGCACACGCAGGAGCGGAAACCCCGCTCGTCCGTGTGCCGGTTTTTTTTTGGACTGATGCCATGACCGATGCGGTTGTCATCTGCGAATGCTTTGCCCGCGACGGGCTGCAGCATGAGCCCGTCTTCCTGCCGAGCGAGCAGAAGATCGCGCTGATCGACGCCTTCACCGCCGTGGGCTTCCGGCGGATCGAGGCGACCTCCTATTCCAATCCCAAGGTCGTGCCGGCCTTCGCCGACGCCAGCGAGGTCCTCGCCGGCATCCGGCGCAAGGACGGGGTTTTCTACAAGGCGACCTGTCCCAATCCGCGCGCCGTCGCCCGCGCAGTCGCCGATTTGGAAGCCGGCTACGGACCCAATGAGATCAGCCTGCTGGTCTCCGCGACGGAGGCGCATAGCGAGCGCAACCTGAAGAGCTCGCGGGCCGCGCAATGGGCCAATGTCGAGGCGATGGTCGCCGCTGCGCAAGGCCGTTTCCGCCTGATCGGCACGATCTCGGTCGCCTTCGGCTGCCCGTTCGAGGGCCAGGTCGACGCCGGGACAATCATCGCCGACGCAGAACGGTTCGCAGCCCTGGGCGTGCGCCACGTCACGCTCGGCGACACCACCGGCCTCGCCACGCCGCGCACCACCAAGGCGCTGTTCCAGGCCATCGCCGCGGCCGTGCCGGAGCTGACGCTGATCGCGCATTTCCACAACACCCGCGGCACCGGCCTCGCCAATTGCGTCGCCGCTTATGAGGCCGGCGTGCGCAATTTCGACAGCGCCTTCGGCGGCATCGGCGGCCACCCGGCCCAGCTCGTCTATGGCGGCGGCTTCACCGGCAATGTCGCGACCGAGGACCTCGTCAACATGTTCGAGGCGATGGGCGTGCCGACCGGCCTCGACCTCGCCGCCCTGATCGAGACCGCGCATCGCTGCGAGGAGGTTCTCGGTCGCCAGCTCCATTCGATGGTCGCCCGCTCCGGGCTTGGCCTCGTCGCCTGATCCTGAAGAGGTATCATGTCCCAAGCCCCAGCTCCCCTGATCGTCGAGACCCGCGGCGCCGTCCGCATCCTGACGATGAACCGGCCCGACAAGCTCAATGCGCTCGACACGGCGCTGACGCAGGCGCTCTTCGACGGATTGCTCGCGGCGCAGGAAGACGAGACGGTCCGGGCCATCGTCCTGGCCGGCGCCGGGCGCGGCTTCTGCGCCGGCGCCGACCTCAAGGAATTCGCCGATCTCACCCCGGCCAACCAGAAGGCCGTGATCGCCCGCGCCGACCTGACGACGCGGCTGCACATGCTGCTGCCCGGCCTGTCGAAGCCGATCGTCGCCGCCGTGCAGGGCGTCGCGGTCGGCGGCGGCGCCGGCACCGCGATCGGCTGCGACATGGTCGTCGCCGGCAGCGACCTGAAATTCGGCTATCCCGAGCTGCGCCACAGCATCGTTCCCGCCATCGTGATGACGAGCCTGCAGCGCGCTGTCGGCCGCAAGCTCGCCTTCGAGCTGGTCAGCACCGGGCGGATGGTCGGCGCCGAGGAGGCGCTTCGGCTCGGCTTCGTCAACAAGGTGGTGGCGCCGGAGGATGTGCTGGCCGAGGCCCTCGCCATCGCCGAGGGCTGGGCCAAGGTGAAGCCGGTCGCGATGGAGGCGACCAAGCGGCTGTTCTATCGCGTCGCCGACCTGCCCTTCGAGGCGGCGATGGCGGCCGGGCGCGACATCAATGCGCTGATGCGCAGCTTCCGCGACGGGGATAGCGCATGAGACCGCTCGAGGGCATCACCGTCGTCGATTTCTCGCGCGTCCTCGCCGGGCCGATGGCGACGATGATCCTGGCCGAGATGGGGGCGAGGGTCATCAAGGTGGAGCGCCCCGGCACGGGCGACGAATCCCGACAATGGGAACCGCGCGTCGGCGAGGAAAGCGCCTATTTCTTCGCCTTCAACCGCGGCAAGGAATCGATCGTTCTCGACCTGAAGACCCCGGCCGGTCGCGCCGCGGCAAGGACGCTCGCGCTCCAGGCCGATGTCGTCCTCGAAAACTTCCTGCCCGGCCAGATGGACAAGATGGGGCTGGGTTATGCCGAGCTCGCAAAGGAGAAGCCGGGGCTCGTCTACGTCTCCAATACCGGCTTCGGCCAGAACGGCCCCTATCGCGACCGCGTCGGCTACGACACCATCTTCCAGGCGCTGAGCGGCGTGATGGCGCTGACCGGCCATCCCGATGGACCGCCCGCCAAGGTCGGCGTGCCGATGGCGGATTTGACCGCCGGGCTCTGGAATGCCGTCGCCATCCTGACCGGGCTGGTCGGCCGCGCCAGCAGCGGCAAGGGCTGCCATGTCGACCTCTCCATGCTCGACACCCAGATCAGCCTGCTGACCATCGCCGCGGCGCGCCTCTTTGCGCTGGGCGAAGACCCGCAGCGCACCGGCACCGAGCATCCCGGCCGCGTCCCCTCCGCCGCCTTCGCCTGCGCCGGCGACGAGTGGCTGCACATAAGCGGCAGCGACCAGCATTGGCAGGCGATCTGCTCGGTCCTCGGCCTCGACGAACTCGCGGCCGACCCGGCCCTCGCCGGCAATGCCGAGCGGGTGAAGCAGCGCGAGCGCGTGATGGCGACGATGCGCGAGGCCCTGGCTGGGCGCAAGCGCGCCGATGTCGCCGAGGCCCTGCGCGCTGCCGGCGTCCCAGCCGGTGAGGTCAACACGGTCGCTCAGGCGCTGGCCGATCCGCATGTGCAGGCGCGCGGCATGGTGGCGGAGTTCCAGCATCCGACGGCCGGCGCCTTCCCGGCGCTGCGCAATCCGCTGCGCTTCACCGGCTATGACGCCCCGTCTCTCGGCACCCCACCGCTGCATGGCGCCGACAGCGCCGCCCTCGCCGCCGAGTTCGGCCTGAAGGAGATCGGCTGATGAGCGAGACTCTTCTGTCCGGAATGGCGTTCGAGCGCCTGGCGGTCGCCGCCGACGGCCCGATCCTGCGGGTGACGCTGAACCGCCCGGAAGCGCGCAACGCGCTCGACCTGACGATGTGCCGCGAATTGCGCGCCGTGTTCGAGGCGATCGAGGCTGATCCGGCGATCCGCATCGTCCGGCTCGACGGCGCCGGCCCGGTTTTCTGCGCCGGGGCCGACCTCAAGGAGCGCAAGGGCAAGGACGAGATCTGGGTCCGGCAGCGCCGGCTCGCCTCCTTCGCCGCCTATGACGCAATCGAGCGCTCCAGCAAGGCCGTGATCTGCGTCGTCGACGGCCCGGTCGTCGGCTCCGGCGGCGAGATCGCCATGGCCTGCGACTTCATCATCGCCTCTGAACGCACGAGCTTCACCTTCCCCGAAGCGCACTGGGGCACGGTCGGCGCGACGCAGCGGCTGCAGCGCGTCGTCGGCAAGCGGCTGGCGAAGGAGCTGCTGTTCACCGCGCGGCGCTGGCCGGTCGAGGACGCGCTGGCCGCCGGCCTCGTCAACCGCATCGTCAAGCCGGACGAACTCGAAGCGACCGTCGCGGAGCTGCTCGCACAGATCGCCAAGGCGCCGGCGCTGGCGTTGACCCTCGCCAAGCAATCGATCGAGCTCGGCGAGAAGACCGACCTCGCCACCGGCATCCGCATCGAGCTCGCCGCGATCGAGCGCGCGCTCGCCGACACCGAATGGCGCAAGGGCCTCGAAGCCTTCGCCGAACGCGACGCACAGGGAAAGAGCTCATGAGCGCCAGCGAGCTGCCATCCAATCTCTTCGGCTGCGCCGGCACTTTGCCGGAGGCACTGGCACGGGCTGTGCGCCTGGCCGGCCAGGAGGAAGCCGTCGTCTGCAATGGCGAGCGCATCAGCTATGCCGCTCTCGCCGCCCGGGTTGACGACGTCGCCGCCGCCCTCGCCGCGCATGGCGTCGGCAAGGGCGACCATGTCGGCATCTGCCTCGGCAACAGCATACCCTGGATCGTCGTGTTCCACGCCATCGCCCGGCTCGGCGCCGTCACCGTGCCGGTCAATACCCGGCTCAAGGCGGAGGAGATCGCCTACACGCTGCGACAGTCGGACGTCTCGCTGCTGTTCATGACCGACCAGCTGCTCAAGATCGATTTCGTCGAGATCCTCAGGCAGATCTGCCCCGCGATCGACAAAACGCTGCCCGACCCGGCCCTGCCCAAGCTCACTCGCATCGTCGTGCTCGGCGAGACCGTCCCGGCGGGCGCGACTGCATTCGCCGATTTCCTCAAGGCGGGCGCCGGCCAGCCGGTGCCGGAGCCCGTCCCGACGGCCGATGATCCGCTGCTGATCCAGTACACCTCCGGCACCACCTCCTTCCCGAAGGGGGCGGTGCTGACCCATCGCAACATGACCTGGGACGCCTATTCCGCTGGCCGCTTCTTCGGCCTGCGCTCGGGCGAGCGCTATTTCAGCCCACGCCCCTTCTTCCACGTCGCCGGCAGCACGCTCGCCGTGATCGCCTCGCTGCAGCATCTCGCCTGCCTCGTCAGCTGCGAGCGCTACGAGCCGGGCGACGCCTTGCGCCTGATGGAAGAGGAGCGCTGCACGCTGATGTCGGGCAACGACACCATCTTCCTGATGCTGCTCGACCACCCCGATCTGCCGCAGCGCAAGCTCTCCCTGCGCGGTGGCTGGGCGGCGGCGACGCCCTCGGTAATGGAGCGCATCGCGCGCCAGCTCGGCGCGACCGAGATGGCGGTCTGCTACGGCCAGTCGGAAGCTTCCCCGAACATCTGCACCGCCGCCTGGTGGGACCCGCTCGCCGACCGGATCGCCGGCTGGATGCGCATCCATCCCGGCGTCGAGGTCGAGATCCGGGCGACCGAGGACGGCCCGGAACCAGGCCCCGGCGAGGTCGGCGAGATCTATGCGCGCGGCTGGAACGTGATGCAGGGCTATTACGCCAAGCCCGAGGAAACCCGCGCAGCCCTCAGCGAAGACGGCTGGCTGCGTACCGGCGATCTCGGCCGCCTCTCGCCCGATGGCCGGCTCGCCTTCGTCGGCCGTGCCAAGGACATCATCCGGGTCGGCGGCGAGAACGTCGCCTCGGCCGATATCGAGAATGTTCTGCACCGCCATCCCGGCATCCAGCAGGCACAGGTCGTCGGCGTGCCCGACAAGCGCCTGATCGAGGTGCCCGCTGCCTTCGTGATCCTGGCGAGCGGCACCTCGCTCGCCCCCGATGAGATCATCGCCTGGAGCAAGGAGCACCTCGCCGGCTTCAAGGTGCCGCGCTATGTCGAGATCGTCGAGAGCTTCGACCAGATCGGCATGACCGCGAGCTCCAAGGTCCAGAAGAACAAGCTCGCCGCCCATGCGCGCCAGCTCTTCGGGCTCGAGGCGGTGGCATGAACACGCGCATCGAGAGCCTGCGCATCGAGACCCGCTTCACCCGGCTGGTCGGCATCGACCTGCCGATCGTGCAGGCCGGGATGAGCTGGGCCTCCTCCTGCGTGGCGCTGCCGGCGGCCGTATCGGGCGCCGGTGGGCTCGGCGTCATCGCGGCCGGGCCGATGCGGCGCGACGACCTCAAGGCGGCGATCGCCGGCGTGCGTGCGCAGACGGACCGGCCCTTCGCCGTCAACGTGCCGCTCTATCGCAAGGAGGTCGATGACATCCTGGCGCTGCTCGTGGATGAGCGTGTCCCGGTCATCATCGCCTCGCAGGGCGGGCCGGATCGCTATCTCGACCGCTTCAAGGCGATCGGCACGCTCTGCCTGCATGTCGTCGCCTCGGAAGTCCATGCCGCCAAGGCCGCAGCCAAGGGCGTCGATGGTCTCGTGGTGGTCGGCGGCGAGGCCGGCGGCCACCCGCCGCCGGAGCTGGTCTCGACACTGGTGATCAGCCGCGCCGTGGCGAAGGCCGTGCCCGCGCTGCCGATCGTGCTCGGTGGCGGCATCGCCGACGGCCAGGGCCTTGCGGCCGCGCTGGCGCTGGGCGCCGATGCCGCGCAGCTCGGTACCCGCTTCATGGCGACGCCGGAGGCGTGCCTGCACGCGGATTATCGCCGCCGCGTCGTCGCGGCTAACGTCTCCGACACCATGGTGGTCGGACGCGGCTTCGGGATGATCCGCGTGCTGCGAAACCGCTTCGCCGAAGAGATGGCGGCGGCCGAGCGCGCCGGACGCCCCGACGAGGAGCGGCGTGAGCTCTTCCAGCGTTCCTCGCTGAAGCTCGCCGCCTTCGACGGCGACATCGAGGACGGCAAGGTCGAGGCCGGGCAGAGCGCCGGGCTGATCGACGACATCGTCCCGGCCAGCGAGCTCGTGACGCGGATCGCCGAAGAATACCGGGCGACGCTGGCGCGGCTCCCTGCAGCCCACCCCATCCGCGAGCCTGCCTTGCAGCTCTCGTGACCATCCGCGCCGCCAGAGCCGGAAAAGCCATAAACGGGAGGAGGATCGACATGGACAGGCGCAGATTCATGACGACCGCCGGGGCAGCGATGCTGGCGCCGCGCGGTGCCGGCGCGCAGGGCTATCCGGTCAGGCCGATCCGCCTGATCGTCACCTTCGCGGCCGGCGGCCCGGCCGACCTGTTCGCCCGCGCCCTTGCCAGCGGGATGAGCGCCCGGCTCGGCCAGCAGGTGGTCATCGACAATCGCCCCGGCGGCGCCGCAGGACTGCCCGCCATCGACGCCATCGCCAAGGCGGGGCCGGACGGCTACCAGATCGCGCTGGCCGGCGCGGCGGCGCTCTCGACCGTGCCGTTCATGATCGCGAAAATGCCGTTCGACTGGGAGACCAGTCTGACGCCGCTCACACTGGTGTCGCGCGTTCCGGAAGTCATCACCACCAACGCCAAGCTCGGCCTCAAGAACCTCGCCGACCTCGTCGCCTACGCGAAGAAGAATCCGGGCAAGGTCAATTTCGGCTCGGCCGGGCTCGGCAGCATCACCCACCTCGCCAGCGAGCTGTTCAAGGCGGAAGCAGGGATCGACATCACCCATGTGCCCTATCGTGGCGCCGCGCCGGCGGTGAACGATCTGATCGCTGGCCATATCGACATGGTCACGGCCGATATCCCGGTGCTGCTGCCGCAGATCCAGGCCGGCAGCGTCAATGCCCTGGCGGTCACCACGGACAAGCGGATCAAGGCCCTGCCGGATGTGCCGACCACCGCCGAAGCCGGCTTTCCCAAGGTCGTCTCAGACAACTGGTACGGGCTGGTCGGACCGGCCGGGATGCCCGCGGAGGTGTCGAGCCGGATCCACGCCGCCGCCCTCGCGACCCTCCGCTCGGATGAGTTGCTGAAGCAGTTCGAGAGCCAGGAGGCGATCTCCTCGCCGACCTCGCCGGACGAGTTCGTCGCCTTCATCAAGGCCGAACGGGCGAAATGGGGGCCGCTGATCGCCTCGATCGGGGTCAAGCTCGAATAGCGCCCGCACCGCTCCCCGGCCAACGACCGGCCGCACAGCTGCGGCCCCAAGCTCCCAACGCAGGACATCGGATCATGCTCGACAAGCCCCTTCTCATCGCCGGCTCCTGGCGCGCGCCGTCCGGCTCCCGCACCGGCGACGTCGTCGATCCCGCCACCGGCGCGGTCATCGGCAAGCTCGGCTTCGCCGAGGCGGCCGATGTCGATGCCGCCCTGGAGGCCGCACGGAAGGGTTTCGCCACCTGGCGCGCCATGACCGCGCTCGAACGCGCGCGCATCCTGCATCGCGCCGCCGCTTTGGTCCGCGAGCGCGCCGAGGTGCTGGCGCAGCATATGACCCGCGAGCAGGGCAAGCCGCTGGCCGAGGCGCGCGGCGAAGCCGGCACCGCGCCCGAGCATATCGAGTGGTATGCCGAGGAAGGCCGGCGCGCCTATGGCCGGGTGATCCCCTCGCGCATCCCCGGCGCACGCCAGATCGTCGTCAAGGAGCCGGTCGGCCCGGTCGCGGCCTTCAGCCCGTGGAATTTCCCGCTCGCCCAGCTCGTCCGCAAGATCGCCGGAGCGCTGGCTGCCGGCTGCTCGATCATCGCCAAGCCGCCGGAAGAAGCGCCCTCGGCCTGCATCGAGCTCGCCAAATGCTTCCAGGAGGCCGGCCTGCCCGAAGGCGTGCTCAACATCCTGTTCGGCGTACCCGCCGAGATCTCGGAACGGCTGATCGCCTCGCCGGTGATCCGCAAGGTCTCCTTCACCGGCTCGGTCCCGGTCGGCAAGCATCTCGGCGCGCTGGCGGGGGCGCAGGCGAAGCGCGCCACCATGGAGCTCGGCGGCCACGCCCCCTTCATCGTCTGCGACGATGTCGATCTCGACGCGGTCGTGAAGCTCGGCGTGGGCCTGAAGTTCCGCAATGCCGGCCAGGTCTGCGCTTCGCCGACGCGCTTCTATGTGCAGGACGCCGTCTATGACGGCTTCCGCGCCGCCTTCACCGAGGCCGCCAGGGCGGTCAAGGTCGGCCCCGGTGCCACCGAGGGCACGCAGATGGGCCCGCTCGCCAATGCCCGCCGGCTCGATGCGCTGCAGGACTTCGTCGCCGACGCCGTCCAGCACGGCGCCAGGCTCGAAACCGGCGGCCGCCGCATCGGCAATGAGGGCTTCTTCTTCGAGCCCACCGTGCTCTCCGACGTGCCCGACGCCGCCCGCATCATGCGCGACGAGCCGTTCGGGCCGGTCGCGGCGCTGGTCCGGGTCGGCTCAGTCGACGAGGCGATCGAGCGCTCGAATGCCCTGCCCTTCGGCCTCGCCGCCTTCGCCTTCACCCGCTCGACCAAGCGCGCGGCGCAATTCGCGGATGGCCTCGAGAGCGGCATGGTCTCGATCAACCATTTTGGCCTGGCCGCGGCCGAGACCCCGTTCGGCGGCATCAAGGATTCCGGCTACGGCAGCGAAGGCGGCACGGAAGGGCTGGAAGCCTATCTCTCGACCAAGTTCGTCAGCCAGGTCGGCGCCTGAGCGCGTCCCATCCAATCGCAAGAGGCGACCATGACCACGCTTCAGCACAACCCGGCTTCGATCGCGCCGCCCGCCCGCAATCTCTATTCGCATGGGGTCGAGACCCGCGGCCCGGGCCGCCAGCTCTTCATCGCCGGACAGGTCGGCGTCCGGCCCGACGGCTCCATTCCCGAGGCCTTCGACGACCAGGTCCGGCAGATGATGGACAATATCGGCGCCGTCCTCGCCTCGACCGGCATGGGCTTCGACGACATCGTCAAGATCACCGCCTATTGCCGCAGCGCCGAGGAGATCATCGGCTATGCTGGCATCCGCAACGGCTACTTCTCAGACAAGCCGCCGGCGACGACCGCCTTCGTGGTCGGGGGCCTCGCCAATCCCGCCTGGCTGATCGAGGCCGATGCCATCGCCTTCAGGGCGGACTGAGCCGGTGAACGCCGCCGTCCCCCAAGGCCGCTCGCGGCACGAAGCCCAAGTCGATGTCGGCGACGACACGCGACTGTGGACTTGGGATACGGGCGGCGACGGCCCGGCCATCGTCCTGCTGCACGCCTCGGCCGGCAGCGGCGAATGCTGGGACCTGCAATGGCCGGTCTTCGCCGAAGCCGGCTACCGCGTCATCGGCTATTCCCGGCGCGGGCATTTCGGCTCCGACGACGGCGATGCGACTGCCATGACGCCGGCCTCGACCGACCTGCTTAGGCTCGTCGATGCGCTCGGGCTCGGCCGCTTCCACCTGATCGGCACCGCCGCCGGCGGCATGGTCGCGACCGATTTCGCGGTGTCACATCCGCAGCGCCTGCTCAGCTTCGTCATCTCCAGCAGCATCGTCGGGCTGGTCGACGACGATTATCAGGCGATGCTGCAGCGGTTGCTGCCGCCCGAATTCGAGCGACTTCCCCATGATTTCCGCGAGCTCGGCCCGTCCTTCCGCGCGCAATGCCCCGAAGGCGTCGCCCGCTGGAATGCGATGCTGGCACGCTCCGGCGTCGAGCGCGTTCCCTTGCGCTTCGCCAACCGCGTCCGCTGGGCCGATCTGCCGCGCTTCGACTTTCCCACGCTCGTCCTGACCGGCGATGCCGATCTCTACGCCCCGCCGGCCAATGCGCGTCTGATCGCCAGCCGGATCCCCGGCGCGCGCCTGACCATCCTGCCCGGTTCCGGCCATTCGCCCTGGTGGGAGGTGCCGGAGCTCTACAACCGCGAAATCCTGAACTTTCTCGGCTCCGTGAGCCGCTAGGAGCACCTTGACTATGGCTATCCCTTCCACCGAGGCCGACCGGATCGTCGCCATCGAGGTCAGGCGCTGCGTCCAGCCGCAGCAGGACCCTGCCTGGCGCTTCGCTTTGGGAGGCATCCCGCGTCTCGACGGGCTGATCGTGACCTTGCGCGCAGCGTCCGGCCTCGTTGGCGAAGGGCATGTCGAGGCGATGGCCTTCTATGCCGACGATCTCGCCGGTTCGGAGGCCGCCATCGAGGTGCTGCGCCCAACCCTGCTCGGCGCCGATCCCCTGCACTATGCCCAGACGCGGGATCGCCTCGACAAGGCTCTCTCCGGCCACGAAGCGGTCAAGGCCGGCATCGACAGCGCGCTACACGAACTGGCGGCGCGGACACTGCGCGTGCCGCTGCATGTGCTGTTCGGCGGCGCGCGACGGCAGACCGTCGAGCTCCAGCGCATCCTGCCGCTCAAGGACCCGCAGGGCATGGCCACCGATGCCGCCAGGCTGGCCGGGCTCGGCTATCGCTGCCTCAAGGTGAAGGTCGATGGCGATGCCGACCTCGCCGAGGCGCGCGTGAGGGCTGTGCGCGAGAGCGTCGGGGCCGATGTCAGACTCTCGGCCGATGCCAATCAGAGTTACACGCCGAAAGCCGGGTTGCGCATGATCGAGCGCATCGCCCGCCATGGCGTCGACCTCGTCGAGCAGCCTGTTCCCGCCGCGGACATTGCGGGCCTCGCCTTCATCTCGCAGCGCAGCCCGATCGCGGTCGAGGCCGATGAAGCCATCCGCTCACTGCGCGACATCGTCACGCTGATCGCGGAAGGCGCCTGCGACAGCTTCAACCTGAAGAGCTCGGTGCTGGGCGGGCTTGGCAAGGTCTTCATCGCCGCGCAGATCTGCGAGGCGGCAGGACGGACCTATCGGGTCGGTACCGCCTATGGCCCCCGCCTGATCGCGGCGCAGTGCCTGCACCTGGCGGCGGCGCTGCCCTCCTGTCACTACCCCGTCGAGTTCGCCGAGTTCGACCATCTGCTCGATGATCCCTTCAGCGGACTGGAGGCTGTGGAGGGCCGGCTTTCTCTACCGCAAGGTGTCGGTTCGGGGCTGCCGCAACTATCGGGGAATACTTGACATTCCCCAAGGCCGGCTTCAGGTTCAACAGGTTAGGCGGTTGGCGGTAACGAGGGATCCAATCCTCGCTATATCAAGCCTTCCTCACCGGCACTGGTCGATCAAACGCCGTAGAGCGCGCGACCCGTGATCTCGTTCAGGTGAGGAGCTCAGACAATGAACATCCGGACAAGTTTTGCGCGCGCCGTGCGCGTTGCAGGCGTCGTGATCGCGGCCAGCATGGCGACAGCAGTCGCCGCGCAGGACAAGGACACCTTCCGCTTCGCCGCAGCGACCGACCTGCGCGTCATCGATCCGATCTGGTCGCTGGAATACAACAGCCGCAACCACGGCTATCTCGTCTATGACACGCTGTTCGCCTTCGACTCGAAGTTCCAGGTCAAGCCGCAGATGGTCGATACCTGGACCGTCTCCGACGACAAGCTGCGCTATGCGTTCAAGCTGCGGCCGGGCCTGACCTGGCATGACGGCACGCCCGTCACCGCCGCCGACTGCGTCGCCTCGATCAAGCGCTGGGGCCAGCGCGACTCGATCGGCCAGGCGCTGATCGCCGCTGCCAGCGAGATCAAGGCGACCGGGGCCGATACGTTCGAGATCGTGCTGAAGGAACCGTTCGGCCATGTGCTCTCGGCGCTGGCCAAGACCGGCTCGCCGGTGCCGTTCATGATGCCCGAGCGCATCGCCAAGACCAGCGGCTTCGAGCAGATCAAGGAGACCATCGGCTCCGGCCCCTTCATGTTCGCGCGCGACGAATGGATGCCGGGCGACAAGGCGGTCTACAAGAAGTTCAAGGGCTACAAGCCCCGCTCGGAGCCCTCCGATTTCATGGCGGGCGGCAAGATCGCCAAGGTCGAGCGCATGGAATGGGTGTTCATCCCCAGCGGCGCCACCGCCGCCGCCGCGCTGATGGCCGGCGAGGTCGACTGGCTCGAGCACCCGCCTTCCGACCTCCTGCCGACCCTGCAGAACGACAAGGACATCACCGTCCGCGCCGTCGACCCCTTCGGCATGCAGACGATGATCCGCTTCAACCATATCCATCCGCCCTTCGACAACGAGAAGGTCCGGCGCGCCGTGCTGCAGACGATCGAGCAGGGCGAATACCTGCGCGTTCTGAGCGACGACAAGCGCAGCTGGGAGCCCTGCCGCAGCTTCTATTTCTGCGGCACCCGCTTCGGCCGGGACCTCGCGCCCGAACAATTGCTGTTCAAGAAGAACCTGGACGAGGCGAAGAAGACGCTCGCCGCCTCCGGCTACAAGGGCGAGAAGGTCGTGCTGCTCGATGCCGTCGACGACGCGATCCTGCATCCGATCACCGTCGTGCTCTTCGACAACCTCAAGGCGATCGGCCTGAATGTCGAGCTCCGGGCGACGGACGGCGCCACCATCTTCGCGCTGATGCTGAAGCAGGAGCCGATCGCGCAGGGCGGCTGGAACATCGGCCCGCAATATGCCGACAGCACCAACTACTCCGTGCCCTTCCTCAACAACGCCTTGCGGGCGGGTGGCGTCGGCAAGGCCTCGATCGGCTGGCCGAAGAACGAGGCGATCGAGACGCTGCGGGCCGCCTTCCTCAAGGCGCCTGAGGCCGAGCAGGGCGCGATCGCCGACAAGATCCAGCAGGAGGCCTATGCCGCCTCGCTCTATGGGCTGACCGGCCAGTACAAGCAGCTCACCGCCTATCGCAAATCGGTCGAAGGCCTGATCGACTCGCCGATCCCGCTGTTCTGGAACGTCGGCAAGAAGTGAGCGGCCGGCGGCGCGCGCCCGGCGTGCGCCGCCTTTTCATCTGCCGTGAGCGCGTCACTCGGCGCGCCGGCGGACCGTCGGCGGAGCGCATGGCCCGCCCTCAAGCACTGGAACGGAGCCACCGATGCTGGCCTATATCCTCAAGCGCCTGCTCGCGACCATCCCGGTGATGGCGACCGTCGCGGTCATTGTCTTCATGCTGCTGCATCTGACGCCGGGCGATCCCGCCGCGCTGATCGGCGGCGATCTCGCGACACCCGAGGATCTGCGCCGCATCCGCGAGCAGCTCGGCCTGGAGCGCCCGATCGCCGAGCAATTCCTCGGCTGGCTCTGGCAGGTGCTGCAGGGCGATCTCGGGACATCGCTGTTCAACCAGATGCCGGTGTCGCAACTGATCGCGCAGCGGATCGAGCCGACCCTGATCATCGGCCTGACGATCATGACCTTCGCGGTGATCGTCGCGATCCCGCTCGGCGTCGTCGCCGCCTGGAAGGCCGGCAGCTGGATCGACCAGCTGATCATGACGCTCGCGGTCATCGCCTTCTCGATGCCGATCTTCCTGATCGGCTACCTCCTGATCTTCAAGTTCTCGGTCGAGCTGAAATGGTTCCCGGTCCGCGGCTACCAGCCGATGTCGGCGGGATCGGCGAAATTCTTCCCGCATATCGTGCTGCCGAGCCTGACCGTCAGCTTCATCTACATCGCCCTGCTGACGCGGATGACCCGCGCGACGGTGCTCGACGTGCTGAACCAGGACTATATGCGCACCGCCCGCGCCAAGGGCATGGCGACGCCGCGCATCCTCGCTGTGCATGCGCTGAAGAACGCCGCCGTGCCGATCGTCACCATGGTCGGCATCGGGCTGTCCTCACTGCTCGGCGGCATCGTCGTCACCGAGACCGTCTTCGCCATCCCCGGCATGGGGCGCCTGATGATCGATGCGATCATCCGCCGCGACTTCCCGATCCTGCAGGGGGTCATCCTCGTGCTGTCGGCGCTCTACGTGCTGATCAACCTCCTGATCGACCTGTCCTATTCGCTGTTCGATCCGCGCATCCGCTATTGAGAACGAGCCCATGAGCATCGCCATCGAGGCCCCTCGCAAGAGCGCCAGTTCCAAGACATTGAGCTATTGGCTGCGGCGCTATCCTCTCTTCATCCTCGGCTGCATCGGCCTGGCCGCGATCATCCTGCTCGCTTTGTTCGCGCCACTGATCGGGACGCATGATCCGGTGGCGATCAATCCCGCCGCCCGGCTGCGGCCGCCGAGCGATGCCTGGCTGTTCGGCTCCGATCCGTTCGGCCGCGACGTCTTCAGCCGAGTCATCTGGGGCGGGCGGGTCTCGCTCACCGTCGGCATCGGCGTCGCCGCCCTCTCGGTCTGCCTCGGCCTCGCGATCGGCATGATCGCCGGCTTCAACCGGGTCGCCGATGCAATCCTGATGCGGATCATGGACGGGATGATGGCGATCCCCGGCATCCTCTTGGCCGTCGCGCTCGTCGCCATCGTCAAGCCGAGCATCACCACGGTCGTCGTGGCGATCGCGATCCCGGAAGTGCCGCGCGTCGTGCGTCTCGTCCGCTCCGTCGTGCTGAGCATCCGCGAGCAACCTTATATCGAGGCAGCCCGATTAAGCGGCGTCCGCTTTCCCGGCCTTCTGATCAGGCATGTGCTGCCCAACACGATCGCGCCGCTGATCGTGCAGGCGAGCTTCGTCTGCGCCTCGGCGATCCTGTCGGAAGCCTATCTCAGCTTCCTCGGCCTCGGCATCCCGCCGACGACGCCGACCTGGGGCAGCGTGATCTCGGAGGGGCGCAACGTCGTGCAGCTCGCCTTCTGGGTCGTGCTCTATCCGAGCCTCTTCCTCGGGGCGACCGTGCTGTTCATCAACCTGATCGGCGACGGCCTGCGCGACATGCTCGATCCGCGTCTCGCTCGGACCTTGTAAGGCCCGCTGGCTGCGCAGGCGCCCTCCGGCTCAGCGCAGCCGCTTGACCTCGTCGGCCGTGACGCTCGGCTGCTGCCCGCCCCAGTTTGCCCGCAGCCAGTTGGAGAGGTCGGCGACCTGCTGGTCGGAGAGCTGCCCGGCGAAGCCCGGCATCGGCTGCATGCGCTCCAGCCCGGGGAAACGCTGGGCCGGGATGCCCGTCAGGATGACCTTGTTGAGGTTGCGCGCATCGGCAAGCCGCAGCGAGGCATTGGTCGCCAAGGGCACCACGACATGCGGGATGCCCTGCCCGTCCATGCCATGGCAGCCGGCGCAAACGGCGACGTAGCTGGCGCGGGCGGAAGCCGCGACCTCGGCGGAGACGGCGACCGGCTTCGGCGGCGGCGGCGGAGTCGCGGTCTCCGGTAGCTTGTCGAGGTCGAAGAGATAGGCCGACATCGCCGCGAGGTCGTCAGCGGTGAAATACTGGGTCGAGAAGTGGACGACCTCGAACATCTGGTTGGTCATCGCGCCCTGCGCCGAGATGCCCGACTTCATGAAACCAGTGAAGACCAGCGGATCCAAGCCCATCCGGGTCAGCCCGGCCTTGGTGATATCCGGCGCGATCACGCCTTCGAGCTCCGAACCCTGGAGATAGGCGCTCTCCTTCATGCCCATGGCGAGGTTGCGCGGCGTATGGCACTCGCCGCAATGGGCGAGCGCGTCGGTGAGATAGCGGCCGCGATTCCACAGCGCCGAGCGCCCGGCGACCTCGCTCTTCGTGTCCGAAGAGAGATTGACCAGGTTCCAGAAGGTCAGCCCCTGCCGGATGTTGAGCGGGAACGGCATGTGGTTGGCGCGGTTCGCCACCTTCATCGGCTCGCGGCTCATCAGGAAGGCATAGACCGCGTCGACGTCGTCGGCCGTCAGCTTGCGATAGGAGGCATAGGGCATGGCCGGATAGAGATGGCCATGCTTGCCGACGCCGTCGCGCACGGCGCGGTGGAACTCGGCGCGCGTCCAGTTGCCGATGCCGTGTTCCTTGTCGGGCGAGATATTGGTCGAAAAGATCGTGCCGAGCGGCGTCTCGAACGGCAGCCCGCCGGCCCAGGGCGCGCCGCCCTTGACGACATGGCAGGCATAGCAATCGGCGGCGACGGCGACATAGGCACCGCGCTTGGCGAGAGCCTTCATCTGCTCGGCCGAGAGCGGCTGCTCGATCTCCTTGGCGACCACGCTGCGCTCGAACAGGCCGAGGAAGACGGCTCCCCCGGCGAGCGCACCGACGACAGCGACCGCCAGAGCGGCCAGAAGCAGCTTCCTCGCCATCAGCCTTACGCCTTCACCAAGCCGGGAGTTTTGAGGGCGAGGTCGCGCACCGCCTCGAAATAGCGGACATAGCCGGTGCAGCGGCAGATATGGCGGTCGAGCGCCTCGCTGATCACCTGCTCCAGCGCCTCGCGCTTGACCGGGTTACGCTTCAGCTGGTCGAGCAGCACCGTCGCGCCGGTGACGAAGCCGGGCGTGCAATAGCCGCACTGGAAGGAGAAATGCTCGATGAAGGCCTGCTGGACCGGCGAGAGCTCGGTGATCGCGCCATTGGCATCGCGCTTGGCCTGCCCCTCCACGGTCCTGATCTTGCGGCCGGCGAACCAGTGTGCGCCGGTGATGCAGGTGCGCATCTCCTCCAGCGAACCGTCGGCCTTTTCCAGCACCACCGTGCAGGCATGGCAGATACCCTGGCCGCAGCCCATGCGCGAGCCGGTGAGGTTCAGGTACTCGTAGAGGAAATCCTGCATCATCATCGTCTCGGGGACGTCGATCGGGCCGACGGCCTTGTCGTTGATGGTCAGGGAGAGCTGCTTGGTCGGGATCGTCATGCCAGCGCCTCTTTGATCCTCTCGGGCGTGAGCGGCAGGGTGTAGAAGCGCTTGCCGATGGCATGGGCGACGCCGTTCACGATCGCCGGCACGACCGCGATCATCACCACCTCGGCCATCCCCTTGGGCGGATCGGTGTCGGAGAGCGGCGGCAGCACCTCGGCCGTCTGCTTCCAGACGGCGACATCCCCGGAGGTCGGCAATTCGTAGCGGTTCCAGTTCCAGGTGCCGTCGCCCGGCCCGTCCTCATAGAGCGGCAGGTACTCCTTCAGGGCATGGCCGATGCCCATGGCGAGCCCGCCCTGGATCTGGCCGGAGACCAGTTCCGGCACGATCTGGTTGCCGCATTCGAGGATGGAGTGGTGCGAGAGCAGGCTGACCTCGCCGCTGCCGGTGTCGACGACGATCTCGGCCAGCGTCGCCATCGGCGCGTAATAGGTGACGCCGGCATTGTTGCGCTGTGCCGGCGGATAGGAGACCGAGGCGCGCTCGACGAAATGCCAGCCTCCTTCAGTCATCAGGGCCTTGCGCTCGGCCGGCGCCCCGTCGCCGTACTTCACCGACAGCGCGTCGATGGCGAAGCGGCGGCGCCCGGATCCTGGCACTTCGAACTCGGCTTCCGCCCACTGCCAGCGATTGAAACTGTGCACGGTGATACCGGTAGCGAGGCCGAGCCGATGCGCCTCGGCTGCGACCTCGGCGAAGGACAGCGGCTGCATCGCCGCGGCCGTAACCTTGCCATTGACGACACGCAGATCCTCGCGGCGCACCGCTTCAGGTGCCATCTGGCCGCCGCCGATGCCGCGCGACCAGAGCGAGCGCGCAGCCGGCCAGATCGTCAGATCAACCAGGATACGGGCGGCTTCGCGCGTCGCATGGCCGAGATAGTAGACGCTGTTGGAGGCGCTCATCGGCGAGGTGAAGCTCGGCGTCCAACGCGGATTGGCCATCCGCCTGTCTTCTTCCTCCTGCGACAGCGTATAGGGCTCGTCGGTCGTCTCCAGCGGCATTTGCGGCCAGCGCACCTTGCCGAACACGGTCTCATCCGGCTGCTTGCCGAGGATGGCGGCGGCCATCACCGCCTGCGATGTCGTCGCGCCCGTGCCGATCTCGTGCGCGACATGCGAGAGCTTCAGCCGCCCGCTCGCATCGAATTCGAGCGCGCAGAGCGCAGCCTCCGCGCCGGTGCCGTAGTCCTTGTGCACATGGCCGTAGCCGACACCGTATTTCTTGCCGGGATTGGCGGCCTCGAACTCGGCCTTGCGCTTCTGCCGGTTCACCCAGAGCGGATGCTTCTCCGCCTTGGCCAGGATCTCGTCATGGCGCAGCGCTCCCGACGGGATCGCGCCCTGCGAGTTCTTCATGCCCGATTTCAGTGCGTTGCGCCGGCGAAATTCCATCGGGTCGAGACCGAGCGCCTCCGCCGCCTCGTCGACCATCATCTCGGTCGCCGCCATGGTCTGCAGCGTGCCGTAGCCGCGCATCGAGCCGGCATCGACCGCGCGCGAAGACATGATCGCCGCTGAGAAATCGCTCTTCGGCAGATAGTAGATCGACTGCGCCGCGGTCGCCCCGACCGTGCCGACCGAGACCGAAAAATTCTCGCGCCCGCCGCCATCGTTCTGGTAGCGACCGGTCATCGCCCGGAACTTGCCGGTCTTGCGATCGATCACCATGACCTTCTCCATCTGGAAGGCATGGCGCTTCAGCGCGGTCTGGAACTGCTCGTAGCGATCGTTTGCGAGCCGGACCGGCCGGCCCTCGCCGTAAAGCCCGGCGAGCACGCAGAAGAACGGGAAGAGCGCGTGGTCCTTGGTGCCGTAACCGACGGTGTAGCCGATCCTGAGGTCGATGCTCCCGAGCGGGAACTTCGACTTCGCCAGCATATGCGCCGCCATCTCGGCGACCTCGTGCGGCGACTGCGTCGCGACCAGCGCATGCAGCACGCCGCTCCCGCGCTCGTACCAGACATTGCCGTTGTCCGCCTCCATCGCCGAGGCGTCGGCCGACTGGGTCGAGTAGGAGCGCCGCAGCACCAGCACGTCGTCGCCGGCAGTGGCGATCTCGCGCTCGATCTCGGCCGCCGCCGCCATGCCGCGCGCCATGGCGTCGCCCTCGCCGGCGGCGGGCCATTGCGGCTCGATGCCCTTGAAGCCGGCGCGGATCGTCGTGTCCTTCAGCGCGGAATAGCGGTCCTCGGCATCGGGATTGCCGCCGTCGATCCGGACATAGCGCGCCGCGCCATAGGGGCCGGGCGTGGTCGAGGGACCCTCGGCGCCATAGCGCACGACCTTGTCGTTGAAGCGCAATTTGCGCTTGGCCGCGTCATAGCGGGCGAAATCGTTGTAGATCAGCATGGCGACGGGCTGGCCGAGCAGCCGCGCCGTCTGCCCCTTCGGCACGAAGAAGACGTCGCCATAGAAGCCCGGCCAGGGCGCCGGCATCGCGACGCCATCGGCGATAAGGTCTTCCTGCAACACCAGCCGGTCGGGCTTGAGATCGTCGCCGAGCAGGGAAAGGTCGACGCCGTCGAAGACGCGGTCGACCCGCGTCGCGTGCAGCATGAAGGCGTGCGCCTGCTCCTTCGGCCAGCCCTCGAGATCGCGGGCGCGATAGTCGCGCGTGAAGGTCTTGCCGCCGGTGACCTTGGCGATGGCGTCGAGCCGGTATTTCGGCTTGCCGCCGGAAAGCCAATCGGCGCCGGGGCGCGGCGGCGTCTCGATCAGTTCGGCCTGTGACGTGGAGGGCAGCAGGGAAATCTTGACGGCGATGCCGGCGGCACCGGCCTTGAGGAAGCTTCTGCGCGACAGATCCGCCTTCACGCGCGATCTCCCCCTGCTTTTCCTACGAGCACATCTCGTTTTCGCGAATCATTCTAAAAGCAGATGGTGGGCGCGTACATGGGATTGTTGCTCGGCCTGGTTGTGCGATGCGGCGAAGAGTGAACCGAAGCCTAATAGTGGAAGGTCCAGAGCAGGCTTTCGCTCAGGCCCTTCAGCGCCTCGACCGCGTCGGGGCGCTCGCGCGCCAGCGTGGTGATCAGCGCATCGGCCACGGCGAAGGCGGCGGTCGGCGAATTCGGCAGGAAGCTGTTGCGGGCGGGAGCGAAGAAGGTCATGTCGGCCAGCGGTACCAGCGGCGATGACGGACTGTCGGTCAGGGCGACCAGGACGGCGCCGCGCTTCTTGGCGAACTTCGCGAGCTCGAGCGTGGCGCGCGAATAGCGCGGCAGCGAGATCGCGATGACGACGTCCTGCGGCCCGGCCGAGAGCATGTGGCGCACGGCGCGTTCCGGTCCTCCCCGCGACGAGGCGAAGACCACCTCGGCATCGAGATAGAGCGCCAGCCCATCCTCGAGGAAGGCGCCGACATAGTGGCTGGCGCCGGAGCCGACGATGAAGATGCGGCGCGCCTTCAGCATCAGGCCGATGGCGCGGTTGACCGTCTCCTCCTCCAGCGTCGCGATGGCTTCGTCGAGATTGGCGGCCTCGCCCTTCAGCGTCGTCGCCATGGTGGCGAAGACCGAGCCGGCGGTAGCACGCGCATCGGCGAGCCCTTCGACCGGCGCGAGCGCAACCTTGAGCGCCGTGGACAGTGCCGCGCGGAAATCGCCGTAATTGCGGTAACCCAGCGCCCGGACGAAGCGGGTCACGGTCGCGGTTGAGGTGCCGCTCTTCTCGGCCAGTCCCTCGATCGTCACCGTCGCCGAGTCGAGCGGGCTCTGCAGCACGAAGTCCGCCGCCTTGCGATGGCCCTCGCTCAGCGAGGGGTAGATCCGGGCGATGCGGTTGGCGAGATCCGTCGTCGGCTTCAGGGCGCGTGACATGGCTCTCCTGCTGATTGACGTCGGATCATTTTCATGTTTGCTACCGCGTGAAAATAAAGCTGTCAAAACGACCAGCTACGGGAACGGAGACCGACCGATGCGTCAGCGCGCGCTCATCACCATCCTGCTCGGCGCCAGCATGCTGAGCGCGCCCGCCATGGCGCAGACCCTGCGTATTGCGCTCGCCTCCGAGCCGACCGCCGTCGACCCGCATTATCACGACCTCACCCCCAACAATGCGCTGGCCCAGCACATCTTCGACAACCTCGTGCGGCAGGACGAGAAGCAGGCGCTGCAGCCCGGCCTCGCCACCTCCTGGGAGAATGACGGCAAGAACCGCTGGACCTTCAAGCTGCGCCAGGGCGTCAAGTTCACCAACGGCCAGTCCTTCGGCGCGCAGGATGTGGTCTTCACCTTCTGCCGCACGCTGAAGAACGAGACCAAGGTCTCCGATTCCTTCGCCGATATCACCGGCAATTTCGCCAAGGTCGAGACCCCGGACGCCGGCACGCTGGTCATCGAGACCAAGGAGCCGGAGCCTCTGCTGCCGAACCTGCTCTCGGGCCTGCCGATCCTCTCCGCCTCGATCGTCCAGCATGGCGAGATCAAGTACGACATCGCCAGCAATTGCGGCGTCACCGGCCCCTGGCCGGCGGTCAACAACTTCAACGACGGCACGATGGCGATCGGCACCGGGCCGTACAAGCTGAAGTCCTATGTGCGCGGCTCGGCGATCGAGCTCGAGCGCAACCCGGATTACTGGGGTGGCCAGCAGCCCTGGGCCGCCGTGCGCTTCCTGCCGGTGACCAATGCCGGCCCGCGTCTCGCCGGCCTGCTCGCCGGCGACTATGACGTGATCGAGAACCCGGCGGCGCGCGACCTTGCCCGCATCAAGAGCGACAAGCGCTTCGGCTCGGTCATCACGCCCTCGACCCGCGTGGTCTATTTCCAGCTCGACGTCGCCCGCGACGAGAGCCCCTTCGTCAAGGCCCCCGACGGCAAGAACCCGCTGAAGGATGCCCGCGTGCGCAAGGCGATGTCGCTCGCCATCGACCGCGAGGCCATCGTCAAGCGCATCATGGACGGCGCCGCCGAGCCGGCCTACCAGTACCTGCCGACCGGCATGTTCGGCACGCTGCCGAACCCGCCCAAGCTCGCCTATGACCCGGCCGCTGCGAAGAAGCTGCTGGCCGAGGCCGGCTATCCCAACGGCTTCCAGCTGACGCTGTCCTCGACCAATGACCGCTACATCAACGACAGCCAGATCACCCAGGCCGTTGCGCAGTACCTGACCCAGATCGGCATCAAGGCCGAGGTCGATGCGATGACCCGCGCGATCTACTTCCCGCGCCGCGCCAAGAAGGAATTCAGCGTCGCGATCGGCGGCTGGGGCTCGGCGACCGGCGAGGCCGCCTCCTTCCTGCGCCAGTGGCCGCCGACCCCGAACGAGGCCAAGACCCTCGGCGGCTCGAACTATGGCGGCTACAAGAACGACGAGTTCGACAAGGTGATCCGCGCCGCGGTCTCCCAGCTCGACGACAAGAAGCGCGCCGAATTGCTGCAGCAGGCGATGAAGCTCGTCCTCGACGACGGCGCCTTCATTCCGCTCCACTTCGAAAGCGGCATCTGGGCCCACAAGGCCGAGCTCGCCGTCACCGGCCGCGCCGATCAGTTCATGCTCGCCATGTCGGTGAAGCCGGCGAAGTAAGCCGGCAAGCACTCGCCCGAGGCTCAGTGCCATGACCGCCTTTGTCCTGCAGCGGCTGATCCAGAGCGTGCTCGTGCTGCTCGCGGTCTCGGTCGTGGTCTTCTTCGCGGTCTACGGCATCGGTGATCCGATCGAGCTACTGGTCTCGCCCTCGGCCAGCGCGGCCGAGCGCGAAGCGCTGATCCGCCGCCTCGGGCTCGACCTGCCGGTCTGGCAGCAATACCTGACCTTCATGGCCAATGCGCTGAAGGGCGATCTCGGCCGCTCCTTCGTGCATGGCATCCCGGCGCTGCAACTGATCCTGCAGCGCCTGCCGGCGACCTTCGAACTCGTGCTGCTGGCGATGACGCTGGCGCTCGCCGCCGGCATCCCGCTCGGCCTGATGGCGGGCTTGAACCCCGACAGCCGGCGCGCCCGCATCGTCATGGCCGGCACCGTGCTCGGCTTCTCGCTGCCGAGCTTCTGGAAGGGCATGATGCTGATCCTGCTCTTCGCCGTCTGGCTCGGCTGGCTGCCGACCGCGGGGCGCGGCGAGACGGTCTCGCTGCTCGGCATCCAGACCAGCCTTTTGACCTTGGACGGCCTGCAGCACATCGCCCTGCCCGCCCTCAACCTCGCCATTCCCAACCTTGCGCTGATCGTGCGCCTCGTCGCCGCCGGCACCACCGAGACGATGACGCAGGACTACGTCAAATACGCCCGCGCCAAGGGCGTGCGCCCGAAGCGCATCGTCAACCGGCACATCCTGCGCAACATCCTGATCCCGGTCGTCACCGTGGTCGGCGTCGAGTTCGGCAGCCTCGTGGCCTTCTCGACCATCACCGAGACCGTCTTCGCCTGGCCGGGCATGGGCAAGCTGCTGATCGACTCGGTCTACCAGCTCGATCGGCCGGTGGTCGTCGCCTATGTCCTGCTGGCGACGCTGCTCTTCGTCACCGTCAACTTCCTGGTCGATGTGCTCTATGCCGCGCTCGACCCGCGGGTGAAGCTCGCCGGAGAGCAGGCATGAGCCTGGACGCTCCCCGCCTCGCCGGCCCCATCAAGGCCGACACACCGCTGCGCGAGAAGGTGCTGCGCCATCTGCGCAATCGCCCGACCACGCGCGGCGCGGCGATCCTGCTCGGGATCATGGTGGCGCTCGCTCTGCTGGCGCCGTTCATCACGCCGCAGAACCCGCACGACCTCGGCTCGCTCAGCGTCATGGACAACCGGCTGGCACCCGGCGAGCAGGGCATGAGCGGCTTCACCTTCTGGCTCGGCAGCGATGCGCAGGGCCGCGACATGCTGAGCGCCATCCTCTACGGCCTGCGCACCAGCCTGCTCGTGGGCCTTGCCTCGACCGTCGGCGCGCTCTCGATCGGCATCCTCGCCGGCCTCGCCGCGGCGCAGTTCGGCGGCGTGGTCGACGCGATCATCATGCGCATCGTCGACTTCATGCTCGGCTTCCCCTCGATCCTGGTCGCGCTGGTGCTGCTCGCCTCGATCGGGCGCGGGGTCGACAAGGTCATCCTCGCCATCGTGCTGGTGCAATGGGCGCAGTACGCCCGGCTGATGCGGGCGGCGGCGCTGGTCGAGCGGCGCAAGGAATATATCGAGGCGGCCGTGAATTTCGGCCTGCCGACCCGCCACATCATGCTGGCGCATCTGCTGCCGAACTCGGTCGGCGCCGTGCTCGTCGTCGCCTCGATCAGCATCGCCTCGGCGATCACGCTGGAGGCGACGCTGTCCTTCCTCGGCGTCGGCGTGCCGGTGACGCAGCCCTCGCTCGGCCTGCTCATCGCCAACGGCTTCGAATTCCTGCTCTCCGGCGAATACTGGATCGCCGTCTTCCCCGGCATCGCGCTCGTGCTCCTGATCATGTCGCTCAACCTCGTCGGCGATCGCCTGCGCCGCAGCTTCAACGTGCGCGCATGAGCGACGCTCCCCTCCTTTCCGTGCGCGGCCTCAAGACCGTGTTCCATGCGCAGGACGGCGCCTGGCCGGCGGTCGACGGCGTCGACTTCTCCGTCGCAAAGGGCGAGGTGCTCGGCCTCGTCGGCGAATCCGGCTCGGGCAAGTCTGTAACCGGCTTCTCGCTGGTGCAGCTGATCGATCCGCCGGGCGAAGTCGTCGCCGGCGAGGTGCTGTTCGACGGCGATGATCTGCGCGCCGCCTCGCAGGAACGGCTGCGCCAATTGCGCGGCGACCGGATCGCGATGATCTTCCAGGATCCGCTGATGACGCTGAACCCGGTGCTCAGCATCGGCGAGCAGATGAGCGAGGCGATCCTCGAGCATCGCGCCTGCAGCCGGCAGGAGGCGCTCGGCAAGGCGGCAAAGGCGCTGGCGCGCGTCGGCATCTCCTCGCCGGAAGCCCGCCTCAAGCAGTATCCGCATGAATTCTCCGGCGGCATGCGCCAGCGCGTCGCGATCGCGACCGCGCTCCTGAACGATCCCGACCTGATCATCGCCGACGAGCCGACCACGGCGCTCGACGTCACCATCCAGGCGCAGATCCTCTACGAGGTGCAGAAGCTTTCGCGCGAGAGCGGGGCCGCGGTGATCTGGATCACCCATGACCTCGCGGTGGTGGCCGAGCTCGCCGACCGCGTGGCGGTGATGTATGCCGGGCGCATCGTCGAGATCGGCGAGGTCGAGACCGTGCTCGACCGGCCGCGCCATCCCTATACGCTCGGCCTGCTCAATTCCTCCGCCACCATGGTCGAGCCGGGCGAGCGCCTGCACCAGATCGACGGCATGGCGCCGCGCATCGACTCGCGTCCCTCCGGCTGTCCGTTCCGGCCGCGCTGCGAGCGGGCGCTGCCGATCTGCGCCGACAGCGATCCGCAGCCGCAGGCCTTTGATGGCCGCACGCTGCGCTGCCACAACCCCGTGCCGGATCAGGTGGCGGCATGAGCGAGACCCTGTTCGAGCTGCGCGGCGTCCGCAAATATTTCCGCGGCAAGGCCAATATGGCCGAGCGCATCCTGACCGCGATCGGCCGGCACGCGCCGCCCTCGACGCTTAAGGCTGTCGACGGCGTCGATCTCAGCGTCCGCAAGGGCGAGGTGCTCGGCCTCGTCGGCGAATCCGGCTGCGGCAAGTCGACTTTGGCGCGGATCGCCACCGGCATCCTGCCGCCGACCGAGGGCGAGGTCTTCTACAAGGGGCGCTCGGCCGCGGCGCTGAAGGGCAAGGACCGGCTCGATTATCTGCTCAAGGTGCAGATGATCTTCCAGGACCCCTATGCCTCGCTCGATCCGCGCATGCGGGTGAGCCGTATCGTCGGCGAGGCTCTCGCGGTCCACAAGCTGGTGCCGAAGGCCGAGCTCGACGGCGCGGTCGACCGGGCGCTGTCCGAGGTCGGGCTCGACCTCGCCTATCGCGAGCGCTACCCGCACCAGTTCTCCGGCGGCCAGCGCCAGCGCATCGGCATCGCCCGGGCGCTCGCGGTCAAGCCGGATTTCCTGGTCTGCGACGAGCCGGTCTCGGCGCTCGACGTCTCGATCCAGGCGCAGGTGATCAACCTGTTCATGGATGTGCGCGAGCGGCACGGGCTGACCTATCTCTTCGTCAGCCACGATCTCGGCCTCGTCCGCCATATCAGCGACCGCGTCGCGATCATGTATCTCGGCCGCATCGTCGAGATCGGCAGCGCAACCTCAATCTTCGCCGAGCCGGCGCACCCCTATAGCGCCGCTTTGATCAAGGCGATCCCCTCGGCGGCACGGCGCAGGAGCAGCTTCCAGCCGCTCAAGGGCGAACTGCCCTCGCCGCTGGCCCCACCGCCCGGCTGTCCGTTCCACCCGCGCTGCGAGCACGCCATGGCGGTTTGCCGCGAGGTCCGCCCGGACCTTACGGAGATCGCTCCCGGCCGCAGCGCCGCCTGCCACCTGCACACGACAGCGAAAGCCGCATGACCACGCTCGTTCTCGATCCGCCACAGGGCCGCAACACGCTGCCCTTCATCGACGCCCGCCATCCGGAGCGACCTCTGGAGATCAATTTCTACCGGCCGGCGCGGCATCGTCCCGAGGATGAAGTCGTGTTCGTGCAGCACGGGATGCTGCGTAATGGCGACGACTACCGCGACTTCTGGATCGACGCCGCCGAGAAGCACAGCCTCCTGATCGTCGCGCCGACTTTCGGCAACGAGCATTTCCCCAAGGCCGAGAGCTACAATAATGGCCTCGTCGTCGGCGAGGATGGCACGATCGCCGCTTCCAAGGACTGGCTGTACTCCATTCCCGCCCGCGTACTGGCGGCGTTGCGCCAGGCCGGCGTCACCACGCGCGATAAGGTCAAGCTGTTCGGCCACTCCGCCGGCGGCCAGTTCGTCCATCGCCTGCTGGCGACGCAAAGCGAGACCCCCTACGAGGTCGCCTTCCCCGCCAATTCCGGCTGGTACACGCTGCCGACGCTGGAGCGGCGCTTTCCGGAAGGGCTCGGCGGGCTCGGCCTCGGCGAGGCGGATCTCGCGCGCTGGCTCGCCTGGCCAATGGTGATCTTCGCCGGCGATCAGGACATCGTCACGGATGACCCCAACCTGCCGACGCAGCCGGAGGCTCTGGCGCAGGGGCCGATGCGCTATGCCCGCGCCCATTTCATGCTCGACTTCGCCAGGGCGGAAGCAGCCCGCCGCGGCCTGCCCTGCAACTGGACGCTGATCACCGTGCCCGGCATTGGCCATGACGGCGCGGCGATGTCGCGCGCCGCCGCTGCCTGGTGGTATGAAGGCCGCATCCCGTCGGTCGAGGAGCTGAAACCGGAGGCGACGGCAGTCGCCTGAGGCTCGACCGGCCAAGCCCGATCTGCGACATCTGGCGTTCGGTTTTGACGGGAGGCAGATCGCGATGAAGCTGCTGCTGGCGGGTGCGACGGGACTGGTCGGCGGCCATGTTCTGGCGCAGGCACTCGCCGATCCGCGCATCGATGCGGTGGTTGCTCCGACGCGCCGCGCCCTGCCGGCCCATCCCAAGCTCCTCGCACCGACCGTCGACTTCGAGGCGCTGCCCGAGGATGCGCCCTGGTGGGCGGCGGATGCGGCGATCTCAGCGCTCGGCACCACAATCCGCACTGCCGGCTCGCAGGACGCTTTCCGGCGGGTCGATCACGATTATCAGCTTGCCGTCGCCAGGCTTGCCCGCCGGCACGGCACACCGGTCTTCGTCCTGAACTCGGCGCTCGGCGCCGATCCGGCCTCGCGCATCTTCTATAATCGGGTGAAGGGCGAGCTGGAGCGGGATCTCACCGGCCTCGACTTCGCCTCGCTGACCTTTGTCAGGCCGGGGCTGATCGGCGGTGAGCGGCGCGAAAGCCGCCCCGCCGAACGCGCCGCGCTCGTCCTGCTTGGTATCCTCGGCCCGCTGCTGCCTCGCGCCTGGCGCATCAATCCGGCCAGGCGCATCGCCGCCGCGATGATCGAGGCCGCCATCGCAGCAAAGTCAGGGACGCATGTCGTCACCTCGGCTGAGCTCATCTGAACGAGAACAGCGCGAGCGAGGCGATGACGACCGCAGGACGACAGGCCGATGTGATCGTGCTCGGGGCCGGCATCGTCGGCGTCAGCATCGCCCTGCATCTGCAGGAGCGCGGCCGCAGCGTCCTGCTGGTCGACCGCGGCGAGCCCGGAGCCGAGACCAGCCATGGCAATGCCGGGCTGATCGAACGCGCCTCGGTCGTCCCCTACGCCTTCCCGCGCAACCTCGCGACGCTTCTCGCCTTTGCCTCGAACCGCTCGATCGCAGTGCGCTACCGGCCCGCCGCCCTGCTGCGGATGGCGCCCTGGCTCGCACGTTATTGGTGGAATTCGGCGCCCGACCGGCTCGACAGGTTGGGACGCGCCATCCTGCCGCTGATCGAGCGCTGCATCGACGAGCATCGGCACTGGACCAAGGCCGCCGGCACCGAAGCCCTGATGCGCAGTGAGGGCTGGATCGAGCTCTATCGCAACCACCGCGACCTGCAGCAGGCGGCGAAGGCGGCAGAGGAACTCGCGCCCTATCGCCTTACCTATGATGTCCTGGACGAAGCCGCATTGCGGGCGCGCGAACCGGGGCTGCTACCGGGCGCAATCGCCGGCGCGGTACATTGGCGCGATCCGGAGACGGTCAGCGATCCCGGCGCGGTGACGCGCGCCTACGCCGCCCTTTTCGCTGCGCGCGGCGGCGAGCTGCGACGCGCCGACGCGACCAGCCTGCAGCGGGACGGCACGGGCTGGCGCCTGCCGGCCAGTGGCGAGGACTGGCGCGCGCCCGAAGCCGTCGTCGCGCTGGGCCCCTGGTCGAACGATCTCTGCGAACGACTCGGCTATCGTTTCCCGCTCGGCTTCAAGCGTGGCTACCACATGCATTACGCAGCCATGGACGGGGCTGCCCCGCGACATCCGCTCTGCGATGTCGAGGCCGGCTTCGTGGTGACCCCGATGACGCGTGGCATTCGCCTGACCACCGGCATCGAGCTTGCCGCGCGCGACGCACCCTCTGATTCCTGGCAGCTCGACCAGGCCGAGACCGTCGCCCGCCGGATCATGCCATTGGGCGAACGCCTCGATGCCGAACCCTGGCGCGGTGCCCGCCCCTGCCTGCCGGACATGCTGCCGATCATCGGCCCGGCGCCCCGGCATCGCGGCCTCTGGCTCGCCTTCGGCCACGCCCATCACGGCTTCACGCTCGGCCCGGCAACCGGGCGACTGCTGGCCGAGATGATGACCGGGCAGGCTCCGTTCTGCGATGCCGCGCCCTTCGCGGCCGCCCGCTTCGCGCACTGATCTAAGCGGCCTTGCGCTTCTCCGCCGCGTGTTGCTCCTCCGAGATACCGGCGCGCCAGTAGCTGACGACGAGATGTGCATCGATGTCGGAGCGCAGATACTGGCGTGCCGCGGCACGGATCTCGCGGAAGGCAGCGTGCTCGCAGGCGGCCCAGAGATAAAGGCTGCCCTCGCCCGCCGGCCAGTCGAGCGTTGCCAATGCGTCGGTCAGCAGGCTCGTCGAGCCCGGCGCCGCACCGTCGCGATGCAGCCAGCGCAAGTTGATCCCTTCCGGCATGGCGAGAGGCTGGCGCTCCGCGGCATCGGCGATTTCGACCAACGCGAGGCCGGACGCATCAGCCGGCAGATGCTCCAGCATGCGGGCGAGCGCCGGCAGGCCGGTCTCGTCGGCGAGGAAGAGGTAGCGCTCAGCCTGCTTCAGCCCGCGCCCGCCCGGCCCGGCCATGCCGATGCGGTCGCCGATCTCTACGCGCGCTGCGAAGGCCGAGCCCGGCCCGGCGTCGTCATGCAGCACGAAATCGATGGCGAGCGTGCCGGCTGCAACATCGATCTCGCGGATCGTATATTTGCGGACTGCCGGCCGCTGTCCTTCCGGCGGCGCCTGCAGCAGCCCATCTGCGCCGATCATCGGCCAGACCGGCTCGGCAAGGCCCGCCGGCGGGATGAACAGGCGCACATGCAGCGCCTCCAGAGAATCGTAGCGAGCAAGGTCCTCGCCGCGGAAGCGGATGCGGCGCATATGCGGCGTCAATTGCTCGACGCCGGTCACGCTCAGCACGCGGAAATCCGGCGGCAGCATCGGCTCGGCGCCGTCGCCGAGCCAGCGGATCGCAGGGGCGGCGCCTTCCGGCGCGAACTCGACGACATGGCTCGCAATCGCGAACTTGTTGCCTTGCAGCTGGGCGAGATCGGGAGCCTCGATCGCCACGGACAGGGCTCCCGGCTCCACGGTCAGCTCCGCCCGGCTGTCGCCGAAGCTGATCGTCGTCACGCCATCGGCCTCGCTGATTTCAGCCTCGTGCTCGAGCAGATGCTCGCAGAGCGGGCGCAGCACGGCAGCGGGGTCCGGCAAGACAATACGCGTTTGCGCGCGAAGCATGGTCATCGGGAGGTATCCTGTCGCTGTCCCGGCTGTCAGGGCTTGGCCTGGCCGGCACTTTCGATCCAGAGCGCGCCGTCGAGCGGAATCGCCGAGAAACGGCGGGAGATTTCGTCCAGCGTCGCCTGCGGATCGACATCGGCGAAGCGATCGGGGTGGAACCATGTCGCCAGCCGCTCGATGGCGACGATGTGGAGCGGGGTATCGTTGAAGAGCTGCCAGAGCCCGTAGGCCCGGTGATTGCGCACGGCGGCGAGCGCGGCGATGCCGGGCCGTCCCAGCAGCGCGGCGAAGCTCTGCGCTGAGGTCTCGCGGGGCACGCCCAGCCCGAGGACGAGGCCACCGAGCTTTGCCAGATGGGTGCCCCCGGTCCCGACATAGATCGCGGGATCGGCGGCCAGCAGCTGCTCGAGGCTGATCTGCCCGGTCGCGCCCGGCAGCATCGCGGCGGCGATATTGCGGCCGCCAGCCGCGGTGATGAAGTCGTCGAAGGTGCCCTTGCCCGGCGTCGGGCAGCAATCGAAGCCGCCGGCATGGGCATGCATGAAGACAGCCGGACGTTCCGCGCCGCGCACGCGTTCCTCGATCAGGCGCCGGCGCTCCTCGTAGAAGCGGATATAGGCCTCGGCCTGCTCTTCGCGGCCGATCAGCTTGCCGAGGATGCGCAGGCTCGGCAGCGTGTCGCGCATCGGCTGCAGGTAGAAATCGACCACGGCGACCTTGATGCCGGCCGCCTCGAAACGCTGGACGAGATCGCCCGGCCCGCGCCGCGTGCCGGCGAGCGACGAGCTGAGGATCACCAGGTCCGGTGACAGCGACACCGCCTTCTCGAAGGAGAAGCCGTCCTGCGTGCCGCCGTCGCCGACAGTCGGCACGCTCTCGATCGCCGGGAACTTGGCGAGATAGCGGGCATAGGCGTCGGGGTTCTGGCGGCGATGATCGGCGCCCCAGCCGGCCAGCAGGCTGATCGGGTCGGGATGAAGCAGCCCGAGCGCATTGAGCTGGCGTCCCTGCGCCAGCACGATCCGCTTCGCCGGCCCGGGCAAGATCACGCTGCGCCCGAGCAGGTCGGTCACGGTGATCCGCTCGGCGCGGGCCGGCAGCGCCAGCGCGCAAAGCAAGGCGGCGGCGAGCAGCAGCCGCATCAGGGGCTGTAACGGCAAGGCGATCATGGCGTGCCTCTCTGGCCGATGTCTTCGCCGAGCGTGAAGGCGACCGCGCGCGACAGCATGGCCGGAAGGACGGAGATATGGTTCTCGCCCGCGAAGACGACATGCTCGCAGGCAACCCGCCCCGAGGCGGTCAGCGCCCCAGCCATCTCGGCGGCGTTGTCGAGCATCCGCGCCATGCGCAGGCGCGCCGCCCGCTGCGGATCACGCCGCTCGTCGCCGTTCTGCTCGTCACCGCCGACGGCGATCAACAGGCGCGGGGCGTTCGCCGCCACAGGTAAACGCAGGAACCGCTCGCGCGTCTTGAGGATGGCGCGCTCCTCCCACCAGATCGACGGGCTGCCGGCGACATAGCTGCGGAACAGGCCGGGCCGCGCGAACAGCGCGTAGAGGGAAAAGAGCCCGCCGAAGGAATGGCCGGCCAGCGACAGGCGCGCCCGGTCGATCGGCGCGAATCGTTCGACCTGCGCCAGGATTCCACCTTCGATCAGGTCGAGGAAGCGGTCGGCGCCGCCATCCGCCGGCAGGAGGTCACGCCGGCGCCGCTCGGCGTCGAAGGGCGCCGCGCCGGGATAGCCGATGCCGAGGATCACAGCCGGACCGACGCCGGTCACCTCGGGGCGACCGCCCTGCAACCGCGCGGCGGACAGCGCCGTCGGGAACAGCGCATCGCCATCGACGACAATCAGGACGGGAAAGCCCGCAGCCGGCGCCGGCACGGACGGGATCCCCACCAGGAGCCGATACTCGGCTCCTCCAGGCGCGACGAAGGCGAGGCCGTGCGTCTGCGGCAGCACGACCGGCCGGGAAGCCGGGAGGTCATGCCCCGTAAATGCAACCGGCTCCGGGCGCAGCATCCCGCCTGCCCTCACCAGCGATAGGACAGGGTCGCCAGCACGGTGCGGCGCAGGCCGAAGGAGCACTGCACGGCGCCGTAGCAGCCGGAGACATACTCCTTGTCGAACAGGTTCTGGGCGTTGACCTGCACCTTCCAGCCCTTCATCGCGGCGTTGGCGGCACCGAGATCATAGCTGATCGCGGCGTCGACAAGCGCGTAGTCGTCGGTGAAGAAGGTGTTGCCGGCATCGCCGGCGCCCTTGCCGACATAGCGCACGCCGGCGCCGAGGCCGAGCCCTGAGAACAGGCCGGTCTTGAAGGTGTAGTGCGCCCAGAGCGAGGCCATGTGGCGGGGCACGACCGTCGGCCGCTTGCCGAGATCGACGCCGGTGCTCTTGGTCACCTCGGCATCGGTATAGGTATAGGCCGCAACGAGATCGAGATTGTCGAAGACGGTCGCCCTGGCCTCGACCTCGACGCCGCGCGCCCTGACCTCGCCGGTCTGGACCTGGAAGCCGGGATTGCTGGTGTCGGTGGTCGGGACGTTGGTCTGGGTCAGCTGGTAGACCGCCGCCTGCAGGAAGGCGCTGGAACCGGGCGGCTGATACTTGAAACCGGCCTCGTACTGCTCGCCCTCGGTCGGCTTGAACGCCGCTCCGGCGAAGGTCGCTCCCGTCTGTGGATCGAACGATGTCGAGTAGCTCGCATAGGGCGCAAAGCCATTGTCGAAATTGTACATGACCGCGACGCGGCCGGTATTGGCGGTGTCGTCCTGCTTGGTCAGGGCAGCATTGGTGAGGTTGCGGGCGCGCGACATGGCGCGGTCGAAGCGGCCACCGAGCACGACCGACAACCGGTCGATCTTGATCTCGTCCTGCAGGTAGATGCCGTATTGCTGCGACTCGTATTTCGTTCCGGGGAGGGCCGGCACCGCGAACGGCGTCCGACCATAGACCGGCCTGAACAAGTCGAGCGTCTGCACCGTGCCGCCGGCGCCGGTGAAGGCCGTGGCGTCCGACCAGTAGCCGTCGACACCGAACAGCACCTTGTGGGTCAGCGGGCCGGTGCGGAAATCGGCCTGGAGCTGGTTGTCGATGCCGAAGGTCTTGGCCTTCTCGTTCGAAGCGGTGACGCGGCGCGTGACAGTGCGCTGGTCGGCCCCCAGAGAGGCCGCCGCCACCGTCCGGAAGCGCGATTCCAGATCGCTGTAGCGGACGTTCTGGCGGACGCTGAAGACGTCGTTGAAGCGGTGTTCGAAGGCATAGCCGGCCGTCAGATGATTGCGGCTATAGCCCTCATAGTTCGGCTCGCCCGGGAAGACATTGCTGCGGATGCGGCCGTTGCGGTTCGGCAGCACGGTGCCGACCGAAGGCATGAAGCCGTAGAAGCCGGTTTCCGGGTCGCGCTGGAAGGAGGTCAGCAGCGTCAGGCTGGTCGCCGCATTCGGCCGGAAGGTCAGCGACGGAGCGATATAGAGGCGCTCTTCCTTGGTGAAGTCGACCTGCGTGTCGGCGGCGCGGCCGAGTCCGACGATGCGATAGAGCACGGTCTTGTCGGCGGTCACCGGCCCGCCGATGTCGAAGGCGAGCTGCTTGCGCTCGAAGCTGCCGAACTGGACCTGGACCTCGCCATGGGCCTCGTCACGCGGGCGCTTGCTGATCATGTTGATCAAGCCGCCGGGCTTGACCTGGCCGAAGACGACCGAGGCCGGGCCGCGGATCACCTCGACGCGCTCGAGCCCCCAAGGATCGACTGACGGCACGAGGAAATTGTAGCCGCGCAGCAGGCGCAGGCCGTCGAGATTGTTGACGAAGCCGGCGCCGGTACCGGCGCCGCCGAAGCCGCGGATGAAGACGCTGTCATAGCGCCCCATCGACAGGCGCGTCTCGCCGAGCACGCTCGCCGAATAGCGCAGCGCCTGGCTGACGCTCTGGACACCCTGGTCGTCCATCTGGTCGCGGGTGACGACGGTGACCGATTGCGGCGTTTCGATCAGAGGCGTGTCGGTCTTGGTCGCGGACGCGCTCCGGCGGGCGACATAGCCGTTGACCGGCCCTCCGGCTCGTTCGCCCTGGACCTCGATCGTGTCCAGGCTGACCGCTTCGCTGCTTTGCGCCAGGGCGCTGCCCGGCAAGGCCGCGATAATTGCTCCGAAGGCGACGCCGGCCGCCAACGCGACGCGATTGCCCGTGATGAAAACCGTGGTCATGCCGATACTCTTGCCCCTTCGCCGTCCTGGCGACCCATTGGCAGGGTTCTTTCAGGAAGCATGCTTGGCCGGCAACGCCGTCGGCTTTCGATCGCGGCAGTATTTCTTTCGCTGCAGTTTCGAGCCTTTCCAGCTCTGAAGCAGAAGGCGTCCCTCAACGCAGCGCGCTCGGCGACATGCCAAAGCGCTTGCGGAACAGGCTGGAGAAATGCGCCGGGGTGTAGCCGACGCGGAAAGCCGCTTCCGCGATGCTCGCCTCGCCCTCGGCGATCAGCGCATGCGCCTGCTGCAGACGCTGTTCCTGCAGATAGCCGAAGACGCTGTCTCCGAACTCGGCGCGGAAGGCCGCAGTCAGCTTGGTCGGATTGAGACCCGTCGCACGGGCAAGCTCGGCCAGGCTCGGTGGCTTCTGCATCGCAGCGACCAGCATGTCCCGGACAGCATGGACCTGCTCGCGCGTCCGGACCGGAAGCCGCGCCGGCCGCAAGGGCGGCTGGCCGACGATCCGGTCGAGCGCCTTGGCCGTCAGCTCGAGCGCCTTGCCCGCGAGGTAGAGTCGCCGCAGCGGCGCCGCCACCGGCGATTCCGCGATCTGGAGGGCGAGCGCGCAGAGTTCGGCATCGGCCGGCCGCACCCAGATGCCGGCATCCCCGGCCCCCGCCAGTGCGAACAGCTGCTGCATCGGGGCGGCGAATTCCCGCTCGACGAAATCGAGGTCGAACTGCATCAGCACGCAGCGGACCATGCCGCCGCTGAGACCGGTGCGCTGCTGGACATGATCGCCGACATTGGCGGTGACCAGCAGCGCCGGCCCACGGACCATGACGGCAGGCTGATCATCGATCTCCAGGGATTGCCGTCCGTCGAGCATGACCGCGATCTTGAGACCCCGCCGCATCGGCCCGATGATGCGTTCGCCTTCGGGAATCGGAAATGTCCCGGCCGACAGCGACAGCTGCCGCGAGAACAGCGGCAGGCCCACCAAGGATTGAGGAGCGGAAAGGGTCTGGTTGGCGTTCACCGGCGCAGCATAGTTCAATCGTCTCCCGCCTCAAGACTTCCCGATCAGATTGAAGGTATTCTAGGTTTGATTAGGCGCGAGGCTATCCTCGGTTGAACTTCATAACCTTGTTCGCCTGCACATCGACAATCCTTGCCAACGCGATTTGCTCAGCGCCCGTGGCCGACGTCGCGCGGCCTCGCCAGAATGCAGCCGGGCTTGGTTGAGCCAATCGCGTCACATCACGGTCATCGAAGCGCGTCTATCCCGCTGCGATGACGCTCCCGATCACAAGCGACCGCCCCGGCATGGCCGCGCTGCTGCCCGACATGCAGGCGCCCATCACGCCGCTGCTGGCACTGGATGGCTTTTCAGTGGCTTTCCCGGGCGCCAACGGCCCCGTCCCAGTCGTGCGCGGCATCGACCTCCGGCTTGCGCCGGGCGAGGCGCTCGGCATCGTCGGGGAGTCCGGCTGCGGCAAGAGCGTGACCTGGCTCGCCGCCTTGCGCCTGCTCGGCCGCGGCGTCGCGACCTCCGGCGAGGTCCGGCTCGCAGGCAAGGACATCACTCGCCTGCCGGAGCACGCACTCGCAAGGGTTCGCGGCGGGCGGATCGGACTGATCTTCCAGGACCCGACCAGCTCGCTCAACCCGGTCCAGCGCATCGGCACCCAGTTGATGGAAGTGCTGCGCCTGCATCGCGGCCTGCGCGGCGACGCCGCCCAGCGCGAGGCCCTGCGCCTGCTCGACCGTGTCGGCATCGCCGATGCTCCGCGACGGCTGCGGCAATATCCGCACGAGTTCTCCGGGGGGATGAACCAGCGCGTGATGATCGCGCTGGCGCTCGCCGGCGAACCGGAGGTCCTGATCGCCGACGAGCCGACCACCGCGCTCGACGCGACGATCCAGGCGCAGATCCTCGATCTCATCCGCGACATCCGTCGCGAGAGCGGCATGGGGCTGGTGCTGATCTCGCACGACATCGGCGTCGTCGCCGATCTCTGCGACCGCGTCGCGGTGATGTATGCCGGCCGCGTCGTCGAGACCGCGGCGACGCAGGACCTGCTCGGCCGGCCGCGCCATCCCTATACGCGCGGCCTGCTCTCGGCCTTGCCCAGCCTCGACGGGCCGCGCCGCCGGCTGACGCCGATCGCGGGCACCGTCCCCGCGCCTGACCGGATGCCGCCGGGCTGCGCCTTCGCACCACGCTGCTCCCTGGCGACCGAGGCGTGCCGGAGCGAAACGCCGCCTCTCGTGCTTGCGGCACAGGACCAGCGTGCCGCCTGCCTGCGTCTCGCCGAGACGGCACTGGCGCCTGCCGCCCGTGAGCCGGTTCCGGTCGGAGCCTTCGCATGACCCCGCTGCTGCGCGTCGACGATCTCGCCCGCCATTATCCGGTCGCGACGGCGAGCGGACAGAAGCGATTGCTGCATGCCGTCGACGGCGTCAGCTTTTCCCTCGCCGCCGGCAAGACGCTCGGCCTGGTCGGCGAATCCGGCTGTGGCAAGTCGACCACCGCGCGGCTCGCGCTCGGCCTGCTGCCGGCGACAAGCGGGCGGATCACATTCGCCGGCGAAGCGGTCAGCGCGACACGCGATCGTCATTGGCGGGCTCTGCGCCGGCGGATGCAGCTGGTGCATCAGGACCCGCTCGCGGCACTCGACCGGCGGCTGCCCGTCGGCGAGCAGATCGTCGAGCCGCTCCTCATCCACGGCCTCGAAGCCGGCATCGGGGCGCGACGGCAGAAGGCGCTCCAGCTGTTCGAGGCGGTCGGCCTGCGGCCGGACCTGTTCGAGCGCTATCCGCATGAGCTCTCCGGCGGGCAGCGCCAGCGCGTCGTGCTCGCCCGGGCGCTGATCCTCGGCCCGGAGCTGCTGGTCTGCGACGAGCCGATCTCGGCGCTCGACGTCTCGGTCGCGGCCCAGGTCACCAACCTGCTGCAGGACCTGCAAGGGCGCTTCGGCATGGCCTATCTCTTCATCAGCCACGACCTGAAAGTGGTGCGGCAGATCGCCGACGAGGTCGCGGTGATGTATCTCGGCAAGATCGTCGAACAGGGCCCGCCGGAGGCGCTGTTCCATGCGCCGGCCCATCCTTACACCGAGGCGCTGGTCTCGGCTGTGCCGACGCTGCAGCGCGGCACGCGCGAGCGCATCATCCTGCGCGGCGACCCGCCCAATCCGGTCGACCGGCCGGCGGGCTGCGCCTTCCATCCGCGCTGCCCGCGCGCCATCGCCCGCTGCCGCGAGGAGACGCCGACGCTACGCCCCACCAGCGACGGACGACTCGCCGCCTGCCATCTGGTACCGGTGGCCTCGGACGCCGCCGCCGCAGCAGCCGCCTGATTCCATCGACCGACCGGATACCGACATGGCCCAAGACGATCGCTCCACCGCCACACGCGTCATCGTCGCGGTCTTCGACGGCCTGCGGCCCGATCTGGTCACGCCCGAATTGACCCCGAACATCCTGCGCCTCGCGGCGCGCGGCACCTGGTTCCGTCGGGCGCGCAGCGTCTTCCCCTCGGTGACCCGCGTCGCCACCAGCGCAATCGCCACCGGCGCGCCTCCCGGCGTGCATGGCATCGTCGGCAACGCCTTCTACCTCGCAGATGCCATCCCCGAGCGCATCTTCGACACCAGCGACATCGGCATGCTGCGCCGGGCGGAAGCGCATCATGGCGGCCGGCTGATCGCGGTCGACACTTTCGGCGACGTGCTGGCGCGGGCCGGCAAAAGGCTCGCCGTCGTCCACACCGGCTCGGCCGGCTCGGCGCATTTCATCAATCCGCGTGCCCGCGCCAACGGGCACTGGACCTTCACGATGCTCGGGACCGAGGCGACGCAGACGCCGGAAGCGGTCGAGGACGCCATCGCCAAGCTCGGTCCGCTGCCGGAACGCCAGCTGCCACGCCTCGACGAACTCGCCTATGGCGGCCGGCTGATGGTCGAGCATGTGCTGCCGGTGTTGAAGCCCGACGTCGCGCTGATCTGGTTCAACGAGCCCGACACCACCTTCCATTACCGCGGCCTCGGCTCACCAGAAGCCAAGGCCGGCCTGCAGCAGGCCGATCGCGCCTTCGGCGCCATCCTAGACTGGGTCGAGGCCCAGCCCGATGGCGAGCGCATCGCGGTGATTGCCGCCTCCGACCATGGCCAGATCTCGACGGGCTCGGTCGAGCCGCTGTTCGACGCGGCGCGCCGGGCCGGCTTCGACCTCAGCAACGCCAAGGCGGTCGATGGCGCCGCCTTCCTCGCAACTGGCGGCATCAGCGGCGAGATCCGCCTGCGCGGCGACGACCGCAGCCAACTCGAGCGCATCGCCGCCTGGCTGATGGAGCAGCCGACGGTGGGGCATGTCTTCTCGCGCGGCAGCGGCGAGGAAGGCGACATCGCCGGCACCTTGTCGCTCGACCTGATGGGCGCCGGCCATGCCGGGCGCCAGCCCGACCTGATGTTCATCCTGAAATCGTCGTTGGAGGCCGACCAATACGGACTGCCCGGCCTCGGCGCGATGACGCCGGGCGACGTCCCGCTCGGCGGCGGCATGCATGGCGGCGTCAACCCGCACGAGCTCAACACCGTGCTGATCGTCGGCACCGGCACTGGCGAGGTCGGCAGCGTCTCGCAGGAGCCGGCCGGGATCATCGATATCGGCCCGACCGTGCTCGGCCTCACCGGCCTCGCCAAGGCGCCGAGCATGGTCGGCCGCGACCTCTCCCGCCCGGCACGGGAGGAGGCGCGCATCCGCCGTGTCTCAACGGGGCGCGGCGCCTTCAGCCAGCAGGTCGAGTTTGCCGAGCAGGACGGGCGCCGCTTCATCCTCGGCGGGCACTGATCCGAGGCAACGAATGCAAAAAAGGGGCGGCCGAGCCGCCCCTTCTTCTTTCTAGCATCCGCGCCGCTCAGCTGCGGGCGAAGGACAGATTGTCCGGGCGCAGATCCATGAAATAGAAGGTTGTCGGCCGCCAGCCGATTGCCTTCTTGATCGCGTAGGCCTCGCTCGGCTGGTAGAGGATCGTCGCCGGCGCCTCGTCCTCCCAGATGTCGAGCATCTCGGTGAACAGCGCCTTGCGCCTGGCCGGATCGACCTCCGCCTCCAGCGCCGTGCCGGCCTTGTTGAAGCCATCTGCCGAGGTCCAGAACTTCGAGACCTGGATTTCGCCGGCCGGGCCCCAGGCGACCCAGATCGCGCCGAGCGGATCGGGCAGGCGCGTCGAGTTCGACCAGTTGAAGATCTGCGCGCCGGCGCCGCGCATCTGGGTGGAGTTCTCGACCACCTGCAGCGAGGCGTTGATGCCGACGGCCTTCCACTGCTCGACCAGGATCTGCGCCGCCTCAAGCGCATTGGTGTAGTAGTTGGCCATGGTGCGGTAGACGATCGGCTCGCCCTTGTAGCCGGCCTGCTGCAGCAGAGCCTTGGCCTTGGCGGGGTCGTAAGACAGCTTGCGGCCCTCGACGAACATCTGGCCGTATTCGGGGAAGTTGTGGCTCGCCGGCACCTGCGCCGTGCCCTGCCAGAGCGCATCGACCAGCTTCTGCCGGTCAATCGCATGATTCAGCGCCTGCCGCACCCGCTTGTCTGCGAGCACCTTGTCCTGGTCGTTATAGGCGAGGACATGGACGTTCGCGAGTACGACGGAGCGGACGTCGATGTCCTTGTAGGCACCGACCACGCTCATCTGGTCCGGCGGGATATTGGTGATCAGGTCGTAATCGCCGGCGACGAGCCCGGCGACGCGCGCCGCCAGCTCCGGCACGCGGCGGAAGGTGACGCGCCTGGCCGTCGGCTTGCCCATGAAATAGTCGTCGAAGGCTTCCAGAACGGTGGCTTCGGCAGCGGAATGCGAGACGACGCGATAGGGGCCGGTCGCCACGGGCTTGCGCGAATAGGCCTCGAAGCCCATCGCCTCATAGGCGCGCTTGTTGACGATCCAGGCGCACCAGGAAGCGAGCCGCTGCTCCAGCAGCACGTCGGCGACCTTGGTGCGGAAACGCACCGTGTAGCGGTCGATCGGCTCGACGCTGGCGAGGATGCCGAAATAGGCCTTGCCACCGGGGATCTGGGCCTTCTCGCCCCAGAGGCGGCCATCGCGGAAGGTATAGGCGACGTCCTCCGAGGTCAGTTCGTCGCCATTGTGGAACTTGACGCCCTGGCGCAGCGTGACGATCAGCTCCTGCGGCGAGACGCGCTCCCACTTTGTCGCCAGATGCGGCTTCAGCTCCGAGCCGCCGCCATCGGCAGCGCCGAGGAAGTCACGGCGGATCAGCGTGTCGAAGATCGAATAGGTGACGCGTGTGCCGACATTGGAGAGCTCGCGCGCCGGCTCCAGCGTCGCCGGCAGGTCAGCAACCGCGACGGTGAAGTTCGGCCGCGTCTCGCCGGCGGCGAAAGCCTGCGGGGCAGCGAACAGCGCCGAGGCGGCGGCAGCGCCTTCGAGAAAGCGGCGGCGGGAGAGGGTGATCATGGCATGTCTCGCATCGAGGTCGGCAGCGGCATCGATCCAGCCCGCCGCGCAATCGCGCTGCCATGCCTCAACTTGACGACAGGGCCGTGACGGAGCGGGCCGAGAGCAGCAGGCGGGGGTCGTCGAGCATCACCGCATCGGGTGCGAGCGACAGGACGCGGTCGATACCCTCCGCATCGATCCGCCCGACTGGGAAAGGCGGATAGCCGGGCTCCACGACCGAACGCGGCTGCCCGACCATGATCACGGTCCGCAGGCCAAGACCGCGCGCGGCGGCAAGGCGCTCCTCCGTCGCTTCGCCCTGCCAGAAGCGGAACCAGTTCGCGCCGAGGACTTTGGCCTGCCGGTAGGAACCCGGATCGGAAACCAACGCGAGAACGGCGATCTCCTCGGATAAGGTCCGCGTAGCGGCGATCAGGTCGAGCGAGCGCAGGCCGAGCAGCAAGCGCTCGGTGGCCCCAGCCGCCGCGACGACATCGAGGATGCGCGGCAGCACCGCCGGGTCGGTGAGCTTGACGTCGAGCAGCAATCCGAGTGGCGCGGAGGCGCCGATCGCTTCGTCCAACGTCAGCAGACCAGGCAGGATCGCCCGCAATTCCCCGAGCCCGATCTCGGCAACGAGGCGGGGGTCACCAGCAATGCGCCGGAGGTCCGCATCGTGCAGGCAGACCAGCGCGCCGTCGGCACTCAGACGCACATCGGTCTCGACCATCTCGGCACCGACGGCCCTGGCCTGCTCGAAGGCCTCGGCGGTGTTCTCAGGCCCGAGCAAGGCCCCGCCACGATGAGCGATGGCGAGCGGGAGGGGGCCGGCGATGCTGCGGATGACGAAGCTCATGGTCTCAGTGCCGCTCGCTGGTCGGGTCGAAGCGGTCGCGCAGCCAGTCGCCGAACAGGCTCATCGACAGCGTCGTCAGGAAGATCACGAGGCCGGGGAAGACAGCGATCCACCAGGCGTTGAGGAGATAGCGCCGGCCTTCGCCGAGCATCAGGCCGAGCGAGGTGCCGGGCGGCTGCACACCGAGGCCGAGGAAGGAGAGCGAGGTTTCCAACAGGATCGTGCCGGGGAAGTTGAGCGTCGCCTGCACCACCAACGCCGCGACGATGTTGGGCAGAAGATGGCGCAGGATCACCCGCGGCGTGCTGGCACCGAGCGCCTCGACCGCGTTGACATAGTCGCTCTCCTGCTCGGAGGCGACGAGGCCACGGGCGAGCCGCGTATAGCGGTCCCAGCCGTCGATGCTGACCAGGATGATGAACAGCACAATATTGTTGCCGAAGAAGGCGAGCATGGTCAGCGCTAGGAACAGCGCCGGAATCGCCGCCTGCGCATCGACCAGCATCATGATCGCCTGGTCGATGATGCCGCGCATCCGTGCCGCGATGAAGCCGAGCAACGTGCCGAACACGGCCCCGATCAGCGTGCCCATCACCGCGATCAGGATCGAGGTGCGCACCGCATAGATCATGCGGCTGAGGATATCGCGGCCGAGTTGGTCGGTGCCAAGCCAATAGGTCGTGCCGCCGCTCTGGGTCAGTGGCGGCTTCAGCCGGGCCAGCAGGTTCTGGGTGGTGTAGTGGATCGGCGCCAGCCAGTCGGCGAGGATCGCGACGAGCACGACCAGGATCAGGAAGCCGGCCGAGAGCTTCACCACCGGCGACATGCGGCGCCCGCGCGGACGGGAGGCCGGAGCGGCGCTAAGATCGAGGCTCGCGCTCATGCCGGCTTGCCCAGGCTGCGCGAGAAACCGCCCAGCCGCGGATCGATCAGGATGTGCAGGATATCGACCAGGAGATTGGCGGCGACCATCACCACGGTGACCGTCAGGATCACCGCCTGGACCACGGCAAGATCGCGCGTCGAGACGGAATCGACCAGCAGGCGGCCGATGCCGGGCCAGGCGAAGATCGTCTCGACCACGGCGCTGCCGGCGAGGATATGGCCGATCTCGATGCCGATGAACATCAGCAGCGGCACCGCGGCATTGGGCAGCGCGTGGCGCAGAATGACCGAGAGCGGCATCACCCCGCGAGCACGGGCAGCGCGGATGAAGGGCTTGCCGAGCACTTCGAGCGTCGCCGTGCGGGCAAAGCGCGCGAGGCGCCCGGCAAGCGGCAAAGCGAGCGTCACCACCGGCAGGATCAAATGCCAGAGCGTCTCGGACCCCGCCGAGGGCAGCACGCGCAGCTTGAGCGCGAACAGCAGGATCAGCAGGATGCCCAGGAAGAAGATCGGGATCGCATAGCCGAGCACGGCGACCGCCATGGCGAAGCGGTCGACCGCGCTGTTGTGGCGCAGCGCCGCCAGGACACCGAGCGGCATGCCGATCAGCAAAGCCAGCAGCAGCGCGCAGGCGCCGAGCAGGAACGTCTTCGGCAGCGCGTCGAGGACCGCGGCGAAGGCCGGCCTGTCGTCGGCGAAGGAGAGGCCGAAATCGCCCCGGATCACGCTGGCGAGATAGCGCAGATACTGTTCCGCAAGCGGACGATCGAGCCCCCAGAGCTCGCGATAATGGGCACGCACATCCGGCGGCGTCTCGATCGAGAGCATGATGTCGGCGGGATCGCCGGCGAGCCGCAGCGCCAGGAACACCGCCGAGACGCAGATCGCGACCGTCAGCAGCGCGCGTAAGGTGCGAAGGGCCAGGAAACGCAGCATCGCCAGGGGCTCGTGAATCGAAGGCGAGCTTGTGCCGATGCTTACGCGACAAAGGAATGACAGGTCGCCATCAACCCGCACGGCTCAGGATTGTCTGGCGCAGCAAGGTTGATCTTCCTCTCCCGGGGTGGTTATGTCCGACCATGCGAATTCGGTCCGCCATCCGGGGCCTGACCCTGCGACTTAGCCGCCCGGCGCTGTGAGCGCGCCGGGGTTCAAAGGCCTGTCCATATCGCATGACGGCGCAGCAGAGCCCTGAGCAGGCCTGACGCCGCATCCTTCGCAAGGGTTGTCCCATGACCACGATGCCGATTTCCAAGTACCGCGCCTATGCGCCGGTCAACCTGCCTGACCGCAAATGGCCGTCGCAGGTGCTGACCAAGGCGCCGATCTGGTGCTCCGTCGACCTGCGCGACGGCAATCAGGCGCTGATCGAGCCGATGGGCGTCGATCGCAAGGAGCGCATGTTCAACCTGCTGGTGAAGATGGGGTTCAAGGAGATCGAGGTCGCCTTCCCTGCCGCATCCCAGACCGATTTCGACTTCGTCCGCTCGATCATCGAGAGCGGGGCGATCCCCGACGATGTCGCGATCCAGGTGCTGACGCAGTGCCGCTCCGAACTGATCGAGCGCACCTTCGAAGCAGTGAAGGGGGCGAAGAACGTCATCCTGCACTTCTACAACTCGACCTCGACGCTGCAGCGCGACGTGGTCTTCCGCTCCGACAGGGCCGGAATCATCAAGATCGCGACCGATGCGGCTGCCCAGATCAAGGCCCTGGCCGCGCGGGCGCCGGAGACGAACTTCACTTTCGAATATTCGCCGGAGAGCTTCACCGGCACCGAGCTCGACTACGCCCTGGAGATCTGCGAGGCGGTCAAGGCGGTGATCCAGCCGACGCCGCAGAAGAAGCTGATCCTCAATTTGCCGGCGACCGTCGAGATGGCGACGCCCAATGTCCATGCCGACCAGTTCGAATGGTTCGGCCGCAACATCTCCGGCCGCGACAGCGTGCTGCTCTCGATCCACCCGCACAATGACCGCGGCACGGCGGTGGCGGCGGCCGAGCTCGCGCTGATGGCCGGCGCCGACCGCGTCGAGGGCACGCTGTTCGGCAATGGCGAGCGCACCGGCAATGTCGACATCGTCACCATGGCGCTGAACCTGTTCACGCAAGGGGTCGATCCCGAGCTCGATCTGCGCGATGTCAACGAGATCCGCAGCGTCGCCGAATACTGCACGCAGCTGCCGGTGCATGAGCGCCATCCCTATGTCGGCGAGCTCGTCTACACCGCCTTCTCCGGCTCGCATCAGGACGCGATCAAGAAGGGCTTCGACGCGCAGGAGAAGCGCAACGACCCGCTCTTCCAGGTGCCCTATCTGCCGATCGACCCCAAGGATGTCGGCCGCGACTACGAGGCGGTGATCCGTATCAACTCGCAATCCGGCAAGGGCGGCATCGCCTATATCCTGCAGGCCGATCACGGCCTCGACCTGCCGCGCCCGCTGCAGATCGCCTTCTCCAAAATCGCGCAGGAGCAGATGGACGAGGAGGGCAAGGAGCTGACCAGCGCGGTGCTGTGGTCGCTGTTCAGCAAGACCTACCTGCTCAGCGATGCACCGCTGGAACTGCTGTCCCACAAGACCTTCCCGGGCGCGCAGGGCTCGCGGACGCTGACGGCGGAGCTGAAGCAGGAAGGCGCGATCCGCACCATCGAGGGCGTCGGCAACGGCCCGATCGATGCCTTCGTCGATGCGCTGAAGACGACCTATGGCGTCGAATTCTCCTTCCTCGACTATCACGAGCATGCAGTCGGCCGCGGCGCCAACGCCACCGCTGCCTGCTATGTCCAGCTTCAGGACGAGAAAGGCCGGGCTGTGCACGGCGTCGGCATCGACCCGAACATCGTGATGGCCTCGCTCAAGGCCGTGCTCAGCGGCATGCAGCGGGTGATGGCCGGGCAGACGGGCTAATATCGCCTCTTGGCGGTGGGCTTGCCCACCGCCTTTCCTCACTCCCCTGCAGCCTTGCGACGCTGGTTTGGCTCCGTGCCACGCCAGCCAAGCGCAGGCGCAACCAGCGCGGCGAAGTCGCCGATGATCTGGCGATAGTCCGCGATCGAGAAATTATAGGGCAGCTCCAGCCGCAGAGTATCGACCAGCGGCAGGACCGGATCGGCGTGAAGCCGCTCGACGATCTCGGCCGCCGTTCCGACGAGATCGGGCGTAAACAGCGTCCGGCGCTCGCCTTGCGGGGCCAGGGTCCGCTCATGCCGGCTGGCGGCATAGTCGCGATAGCGCTGGCGCGTGGCGGCATCGGCGCTGTCGAGCGGCACGATCACGCGGCCGACCGCGACCTTCGGCTCGCCCTCGCCACGCCAATGGCTGCGGAAACTCTCGATATGGCGGCGTTGAGCCACAAAGAAATCATCGGTCACCTCGCCGGTGTTGAGATTGCCGACGAGCAGATGGAAGCCATTCTCGGCCGCCCAGCGAGCAGAGCGTAGCGAGCCGCCGCCATACCAGAGACGCTGACGCAGGCCGGGCGCATGCGGGCGCAGGCGCGGGCGATGCTCGCCGGCTGCAGAAGTGATGCGGGTATCGGCATCGCCGAGCCAGTCACCGTCGAGATTGCTGGCGAGCCGGGCGACGCGTGCATGCGAGAAATCGTAAGTCGCAGGATCGGCATCGAAGAAGCGCTCGCCCAGCAGCTTGCCGAAGGGCGGCGGCCCGGCGCTCAGGCCGACATTGAGCCGCCCGCGGGAGAGCACGTCGACCAGCGACAGGTCCTCGGCTAAGCGGAACGGGTTCTCATAGCCGATCTGGATCACGGCGGTGCCGAGCCCGATCCGGCTGGTGCGCTGGCTCGCCGCCGCGAGAAAGGTCGCGGCCGAGGAGACGCCGGGCTCGAGATGGCGCTGGCGCACCCAGGCGCTGTCGAAGCCGAGCGCCTCGCCATGCTCGAAGAGCGCGAGCGTCTCCTCCAGCCCGGCGCGCGGATCGGCATCGTCGTAATTGCCGGGAGTCAGGAAGGCGACGTGCCGGATGGCGAGTTCGGACATGCGCTTTTCAGTATTTCGGCAGGCCGGGCGGGTTGGTCTCGGAGCGATCGAGCGCCTCCTCCTCCAGGCCCCAGCGCGCCAGCGATGCCCGGAACTTGCCATTGGCGATCAGCCCGTTGGTCGCGATGGTCAACGCATCGACCAGCCCGCTGCCCTTGCGCGTGGTGATCGCGACATCGGATTTCAGCGGCCAGCCGGCGCTGAGCGTGCCGACGCGCCTGATGTCCTTGTCGCGTGCCGCGATGAAGACGAGCTGGGCATGCGGCTGGACAATGACATCGACACGGCCCGAGCGCAGCGCGACCAACCGCCCGGCCTCGTCGTCGAAGAGCTGAAGCTCGATCGGCTTCAGGCCGGCGGCGACGTTCTGCTTGCTCCATTCGACCAGGATGCGCTCCTGATTGGTGCCGCCGCCGACGCTGACCTTGAGGCCCGCCGCATCCTTCGGCTCGCTGATCGCGGTGACCTTGCTGTCGGCCCTGACGAAGAAGCCGTGCAGCCCCTTGCGATAGGTCGAGAAGTCGAACTTTTCCTTGCGCTGCTCGGTGACGCCGACATTGGAGATGACCGCGTCATACTTCCCCGAGGCGAGGCCGAGCGGCCAGTCGGCCCAGGCGATCGGCTGCAGATCGAGCCTGAGCCCGAGGCTGTCGGCGATCAGCTGGGCGAAATCGGCATCGGCGCCGACCACGGTCTTCGCATCGGTGGCATAGGTTGCGAGCGGCGGCCCGCCGGGGCTGACCGCCACGGTGAGCACGCCGGGCGCGGCGAATTTGAACCCTTTCGGGATGGCCGCGATCGCCTCCGGCTGCTTCTCGGTGCGGACCTTGCCGGGCTGTTCCGGACCGAGATCGAATGGCGCCTGGGCCAGCGCCGAATTCTGAGCCAGACCGAACGCGGCCAGGCTGCCGAGGAGAAGCGCCGACAGGGCGCGCACTCGCAACATCTTCGTCTCCGTCATGCTTGAAGTCTTCACAGGCGCCACGGCGCCCGCCATGCTCATTTCGCCGGCAGGCCGGGCGGGTTGGTGCGCGACTGCTCGATCGCCTCGGCAGCGAGGTTCCAGCGCCCGAGCGCCTTGGCGTAGTTGCCATTGCCGATCTGGGTGTTGACGGCATGGGTGATCGCCTCGGCGAGGCCGGCGCCCTTGCGGGTCGTGACTGCGATCTCGGCCAGGACCGGCCAGCCGCCGGAGAAATTGCCGGCGAGGCGGGTCTTGTTCTCCTGCGCCGCCTTGAAACTCAGAAGGGCGTTCGGACCGAGATAGGCATCGGCACGTCCGGTCTCCAATGCGAGATAGAGCACGACATCGTCGTCATAATACTGGACCTCGGCCGGCTTCAGCCCGTCCTTCACGTTCTGCTCGTTCCAGCGCAGCAGGATCTGCTCCTGATTGGTGCCGGAGCCGACGATGACCTTCAGACCGGCGATGTCGCGCGGCTCGCGGATCTGGATCTCGTTGTCCTTCTTCACATAGAAGCCGAGCAAGTCCTTGCGGTAGGTCGAGAAGTCGAACTTCTCCTTGCGCTGCTCGGTGACGGTGATGTTCGAGATCGCCGCATCGTACTTCCCGGAGACGACGCCCAGTGGCCAGTCGGCCCAGGAGACCGGGACGATCTCGAGCTTGCGCCCGAGCGCATCGGCGACGAGCTGGGCGATGTCGGGCTCCGAGCCGACGATCGACTTGGTGTCGCTCGCATAGCCGGCGAAGGGCAGGCGGCCGGTGGCGTTGGCGACGGTGAAGACGCCGTCCTTCACGAACTTGGCGTCCTTGCCGATCAGCTTGATCGCGGCGTCGTCGCGCTGCGCTCGCGGCCGGCCAGGCTGCTCGGGCGAGAGGTCGATCGCCTGCTGGGCGAAGCCGAGGGAGGGGAGAAGCGCGCCGGCGGAAGCAGCGCCAAGCAGAGAGAGAGCGTTGCGTCTGGTGATCATGGCCTAACTCCCAGGGAAATGAACGTCAGAGGACCTTGGCGAGGAATTCGCGGGTGCGCGGATGGTCGGGCTCGGCAAGGACGCGCGCGGGTGGGCCGACTTCGAGGATGCGGCCGGCCTCCATGAAGACGACCTCGTCGGCGACCTCGCGGGCGAAGCCGATCTCATGGGTGACGATCACCAGCGTCGTGCCGGAGCGGGCGAGCTCCTTGATGACGTCGAGCACCTCGTTGACCAGCTCGGGGTCGAGCGCCGAGGTCGGCTCGTCGAAGAGCAGGACCTTGGGCTTCAGGGCGAGGGCCCGGGCGATGGCGACGCGCTGTTGCTGGCCGCCGGAAAGCTGGCGCGGATAGGCGTCGGCCTTGTCGGCGAGACCGACACGGGCGAGCAGTTCGCGCGCCTCGGCCAGCGCCTGCTCGCGGGCAACGCCGCGCACCGAGAGCGGCGCCTCGGTGACGTTCTCGATCGCGGTCAGATGCGGGAACAGGTTGAAGCTCTGGAAGACCATGCCGACATCGACGCGGCGCTTCAGAATCTCGCGCTCCTTGAGCTCGTAAAGCGTGTCGCCGTCCTGGCGATAGCCGATCAGTTCGCCATCGATAGCGATGAAGCCGGCATCGACGCGTTCGAGATGATTGATCGAGCGCAGCAGCGTCGACTTGCCGGAGCCGGACTGGCCGATGATCGCAGTGACGCTGCCCGGGCGCAGGGCCAGGCTGACATCGTCGAGCACCTTCAGCGGGCCGAAGCTCTTCGAGACGTTGCTGATGCGGATCTCGCCGCCGCTGCGCCGCAGGCTCGCCAGCGAAGGAGCGACCGGGGCTGATGCTGCCGCCTGGGCCAGCGCAGCTTCGGTACGACGCGCCGCGGCGGCGTCACGCGAGCGGCCGAAGCGCGCCAGCGCCAGCCCGATCAGCGAGGGCGGCGGATTGCGCAGCGCGCCGCGCGAATAATAGCGCTCGATATGGTGCTGGACGAAGGAGAGCACGCTGAGGATGACGAGGTACCAGACCGTCGCCACCATCAGGAGCGGGATCACCTCGAGATTGCGCCTGTAGATGATCTGGATGGTGTAGAACAGCTCGGGCAGCGCCAGGATGTAGACTTGGCTCGTGCCCTTCGCCAGCAGGATGATCTCGTTGAAGCCGTTGGGCAGGATGGTGCGCATCGCCTGCGGCAGCACGATCCGCGAGAACTGGCGTCGTCGCGGCAGGCCGAGCGCCGCCGCCGCCTCATGCTGGCCCTGGTCGACCGAAAGGATGCCGCCGCGCACGATCTCGGAGGAGAAGGCGCCGGCATGAAGCGTCAGCCCGAGCACCGCCGCGAAGAAGGGCGTGATCAGCTGCGTCGTCGACCAGCTCGCGAAGGTGATCTCGGTGAAGGGAATGCCGAGCCAGACGGTCGAGTAGAGATAGCCGAGATTGTTGAGGATCAGCAGCAGCACGATCAGCGGGATCGAGCGGAACAACCAGACATAGGCCCAGGACAGCGAGGCCAGCAGCGGCGAGCCGGAGACGCGCGCCAAAGCGAGGCCGGTGCCGAGCAGGAAGCCAAGCACGGTACCGAGCAAAGTGAGCAGCAGCGTGCGCGCCAGGCCCGCCAGAACCGGTTCGGCGAAGAACCATTCGGCGAAGACATCCCAGCCCCAGCGCGGATTGGAGAGGACCGAGTTCACGACTGCGAAGATCACCACAACCGCGAAGGCGGTGCCGATGGCGCGCGCCGGATAGCGCGCCGGCACGATCCGGTAGCGGCTGAAATCGCGGGTCGGCGGTGTACTGTGGGCGTGCGTCGGCAGGCCCGCGAAATCGCTGGCGAGGCTCATGGCTGGAATTCGTCCCCTTGATGTTTACGAAGGCAGCGCGATCAGGCGGCGCTGGCAGGCAGCTGCTCGGCGGGCGAGCGCGGCCGATAGGCTGCCACCGCCAGGTCCTTCTCGAAGGCGAGCTTCTTGTAGATCTCGGGATCGACGGCGGGGTCGAAGAGCGGCGTGTAGCCGGTGCTGAGATAGAGATCCCGCGCCTCGGGCTGGCGGAAACCCGTGGTCAGGAAGATCTTGCCATAGCCCTGGCGCGCGGCCTGCGCCTCCAGCTCCTCGACGACGCGCCGGGCCAGCCCCTGGCGGCGGAAGGCGCTGTCGGTCCACATCCGCTTCAGCTCGGCCGTCTGTTCGTCATAGCGCTTGAACGCGCCGCCGGCGATGGCGCGGCCCTCACGCAGCAAGAGGACGAAATTGCCCTCCGGCGGCGCGAACAGCGACGCCGGATAGCGGCTCATCTCGGCTCCCGGCGGCTCGCCGAAATAGCTGCCATAGCGGGTGGCGTATTCCCAGGTCAGCTGCTCGACCAGGGGCTGGGCGAGCGGATCGAGCGGGGTGGTGTAAAGGAACCGGTCGGACATGGCGGAAAGCCTCTCCGTTGCAGGATCTAGACGAGGAAGGTGCGGGCGAGGCGAACCCAGAAGCTCGCGGCCGGGGCGATGATCGCGTCATCGAAATCATAGGCGGGGCTGTGCAGCGGGGCGCTGTCGCCATTGCCGACGAAGAGATAGCTGCCGGGCCGGGCTTCGAGCAGGAAGGCGAAATCCTCGCTCGCCATGCGCGGCTTGAAATCGGGCTCGATCCGCTCCGGCCCGAAAGCGGCAAGTGCAACCTCACGGGCAAACTGCGTCTCGGCGACATGGTTCGTCAGCGCCGGGAAGCCGCGGTGATAGCTGACCTGCGCCGTCGCGCCGAAGCTTTCGGCCTGCGCTCGCGCCAGCGCGGGGATACGCTCTTCCAGCTGCCTGCGCACATCCGCATCGAAGCTGCGAATGGTCAGCTTCAGCTCGACGCTATCAGGGATGACGTTCGAGGCCTCGCCGCCATGAATCGAGCCGACGGTGACGACGGCAGCCTGGCGCGGATCGACATTGCGCGAGACGATGCTCTGCAATGCCAGTACGAGGCTGGAGGCGGCAACGACGGGATCGACCGTCTCATGCGGCGAAGCGCCGTGCCCGCCTTTGCCGACGATGCGGATGATCGCCTTGTCGACTGCCGCCATCGCCGGCCCTTCGACGAAGCCGAATTGGCCGGACGGCACGCCCGGCCAGTTGTGCAGGCCGAAGACGGCATCGCAGGGGAAGCGCTCGAACAGCCCTTCCGACAGCAGCTTGCGCGCGCCCGCGCCGATCTCTTCGGCCGGCTGGAAGATCAGGTTGAGCGTGCCGGAGAAATCGCGCTCGGCCAGCCGCCTGGCCGCCGCCAGCAGGATCGCGGTGTGGCCGTCATGGCCGCAGGCATGCATGACGCCGGCAGTCTCGCTAGCATAGGGGCGCCCCGTCTGCTCGGTGATCGGCAGCGCGTCCATGTCGGCGCGCAGGCCGAGCCGGCGCGCGCCGTCGCCCTTGCGCAACTGCCCGATCACGCCGGTGCCGGCGAGCCCGGTCGTCACCTCGTAGCCATAGCTTGCCAGCCGCTCGGCGACGATCGCACTGGTCCGTGTCTCGCGGAAGGCGAGCTCGGGATGTCGATGCAGGTCGCGGCGCAGCGCGATGAATTCTTCGACTGAGGCGGCAATGCCAGGGTCGATACCGGCGCCGGCTATGGGGGCGTGGATGGTCATGCGATCGGCTCAGCCAGCCTTGCGCGGTACAGACGCCGGAGCGGGGCGGGCATAGCGGCTCTCGCGGCGCGGCAGTCCGAGATGGTCGCGCAGCGTTTCGCCCGGCAGGGTCCGGTCGTAGACGCCGCGCGCCTCCAGCTCGGGGATGACCAGTTCGACGAAATCCTCCAGGCCCTGGCCGATCACCGGGAAACCCAGGATGAAGCCGTCGGCCGCCTGCTTCTCGACGCGCTCGATCAGGATGTCGGCGATCTCCTGCGCCGAGCCGATCAGGTCGGCGCGCGGGGTCGCCGCCTCCAGCGCCGCCTCGCGCAGCGTCTGGCGCTTCAGCGCGGCGGTGCGCTTGATGCGGTCGGTGGTCGAGCGGAAGCTGTTCTTGCCGATATCGCCGAGCTCGGGGAACGGCGCGTCGAGCGGATAGGCGCTGAAATCGTGATGGTCGAAATAGCGGCCGAGATAGGCGAGCGCCTCGTCGATCGAGACGAGATCGCGGATCGCCTGGTACTTGTCCTCGGCCTCCTTGCGGGTGCGCCCGACGATCGGCCCGGCGCTTGGAAAGATCTTGATGTCGTCTGCGAGCCGCCCCTGCGCGATCGCGCTGGTCTTGATGCTGCGATAGAAGGCCTGGCCCTCCTCCAGCGAGACATGGTTGGCGAAGACCGCATCGGCATGGCGCCCGGCAAGGCCGATGCCCGCATCGGAGGCACCGGCCTGGAACAGCACCGGCTGACCCTGCGGCGAGCGCTGAATGTTGAGCGGGCCCTCGACCTGGAAGAAGTGGCCCTTGTAGCCGAGCGTATGCAGCTTCTCGCGATCGAAGAAGCGTCCGGCCTCACGATCACGGACGAAGGCGTCGTCGTCCCAGGAATCCCAGAGCCCCTTGGCGATATCGAGATATTCGTGGGCGATCTCGTAGCGCAGCGAGTGCTCGGGATGCGGGCGACCATAATTGCGGCCGGAGCCCTCCAGCGGCGAGGTCACCGCGTTCCAGCCCGCGCGCCCGCCCGAAATCAGGTCGAGCGAGGCGAATTGCCGGGCGATGGTGAAGGGGTCGCTATAGGAGGTCGAGACCGTGCCGACAAGGCCGAGCTTCCTCGTCGCCGTCGCCAGCGCCGAGAGGATGGTCAGCGGCTCGAAGCGATTGAGGAAATGCGGGATCGACTTCTCGTTGATGTAGAGCCCGTCGGCAACGAAGGCGAAGGCAATGCCGTTCTCCTCGGCCTTGCGCGCATTGCGGATGAAGAAGTCGAGATTGACGCTCGCATCTGGCGGATTGCTCGGATGGCGCCAGGCGTTCATATGGCTGCCGGGGCCCTGCAGCATCAGGCCGAAGGTGAGACGGGTCTTGCTCATCGGTGTCTCCTGTCGGCTCAGGCCGCAAGCGCCGGCGCGTCGCCGGCAAGCAGCGTGATCGAGGCGAGGCGCTGGGCGGTCGCGGCAGCCGGCGTGTCGATGACGAACTCGGCGATGCCGAAGCGGGCCGAGAGCGCATCGAGCTCGCGACGGACGTCCTCGGCGGTGCCGGACAGGATGCTCGGGCGGCGGATTTCGGTGGTGTAGGACGCCGCTCCGGCCTGGCGGGCGAACTCGGCCGCCTGTTCCTCGCTGCCGAGATTGACGCTCTGGCCATTGTCCAGCGTCAGCCTGACCACCCGCAACGGATCAGTGAGGGCGCGCGCCTCCTCCGCCGTCGCGGCGGCGAGTGCGGCGAGGCCGAAGAGCGGTGGCTGCTTGGCACCCGCCTTCGCATAGGCATCGAGGCTGGCCTCGATTGCCTTGGGGTCACCGTTGAGCTGGCCGGCAAAGACGAAGCGCCACCCGCGCTCGGCTGCTAGCCTTGCACTGTCAGGGCTGGCACCGAGCAGGAAACGTTCGGCCGGTGCGGACGGCTTCGGCAGAGCCTGCGCACCGGCAAGCGAATCATCCGCGGGGAGCGATCCGGCGAGGAAGCCGTCGAGCTCGGCCAGCAACGTCTCGAAGGAACGGGCGCTCTTGGGATCGTGCTGAACGCGCAGCGCCTTGGTCGAGAGCGGCAGACCGCCCGGCGCCTTGCCGATGCCGAGATCGATGCGACCCGGCGCCAACGCTGCGAGCAGATTGAAGGTCTCGGCGACCTTGTAGGGGCTGTAATGCTGAAGCAGCACGCCGCCGGAGCCGATGCGGATGCGGCGCGTGCGGGCGATCAGATGCGCGACCAGGATTTCCGGCGCCGAGCTGGCAAGGCCGGGAAAGCCATGATGCTCGGCGAGCCAGAAACGGCGATAGCCCAGCCGCTCGGCCGCCTGCGCCAGCGCGATCGTGCGCTGCAGGGCGTCGACCGCGGTCTCGCCGTCGAGGATCGGGCTCTTGTCGAGCAGGCTGAGGGAATAGGCCATGGGATGTCTCGCCGGGATCAGATGCCGCGCAGGCCGCAGGCCGTGCGCGCCTCCTCGGCCATCCAGCCGAGACGCTCATAGTCGCCGCGCCAATAGACCAGCGCCGCATCGTCGCCGCCAAGCCGGACCTCGCGCACCCGGCCGATGACGATGGCGTGCGAGTGGCGCTCGATCAGCTCCTCGACCTCGCAGTCGAGCGCGGCGAGCGCGCCCTCGAGCAGCGGCGCGCCGGTGACGCCTTCCGTCCAGCTCGCCCCGGCATAGCGGGCCGGACCCTTCTCGCCGCCGCGGCCGGCGAAGCGATCGGCAATCTGCTTTTGCGTCGCGTTGAGGAAGTTGACGCCGAAGCTGCGATGGCGGGCAAGCACCGGAAAGCTCGACGAGCTCAGGTTGAGCCCGAACATCACCGTCGGCGGCTCGGCCGAGAGCGATGAGAGCGAGGTGACGGTCAGCCCGGTACGATCCTCGCCCTGCCCGGTCGTGATCACGCTGACACCGCCAGCGAGATGGCGCAGCGCTGCACGGAAGTTGGGTGTTTCGGCTTGCGCCGGCGCAGCCCGGCCGAAGCGGCGGGGCGCCGCAGATGCTGGAGTGACGAGCGAGACGACAGTCATGAAGGCCTCGGCTGGCGGGAGGACGCAGCGAGGCTAAGCGTCGTCAGGGAACGACGCTCCGGCCGGACAAGCCGGGGGCGGACGCTGCTAGGGAATGACGAGCCTTGTGATCAGGCCGCAGGGCGAAGGATCAGGAACATCGCGGCTGGCCGCCCGCTCGCTCGGGATCCAGAATATTACGTGCTGTCATCAACGTGTCTCCGCATTCGGAGCCCACGATTTCATCGTGGTGCTTTTAGCATTGTTGACGCGGTGCAAGCTGCTCCAGCAAATCCCGCGATCGAGTGCCAATATCGGCACTCGATACTGACATTCTTCATGCGAAAGCAGGCAGGGTCAATGGAATGTCTTTTCAAAGTTGCCTCCGGCAGGAGGCGGAAGCGCCTGCGGCCGGCGCCCGCCATGGGAGAATTCCGTTCCGCCATCGAGCCTGTCACGGGCACATGCCATCGATGGGCCAGGCAATAAGGGCTCTGCGACGGCAACCGCGTGGACCGATGGGTTCCGGTCCACCTGCAGCGCCGCGACGGCGCGATCCGCTGATGAGGTGGCGAGCCCTGGTCGGATCGCCGCCCTTGATGTGACCGGGCGCCGCAATGGAGCAGGTTGACAGTTTTGCAATCGATTACATAATCCAATCCGAAGCGGTTCCTCAGAATGAACCGCCCCAGGGAGGAGTGCCGGTCATGCATGCCAGCATCGTCGTTTCATCGGCTTTTGGCAGCCACGCGGTCGCGCTGCGGCTGCGCTGAACGCGGCGCGAAAGCCAAGGCCATGGTCCAGATCGGCTTCAACCTGCTGACGGTCGGCGGCTTCATCGACGAAGCGCATCTGCCTTTGTGCGAGCGCATCCGCGAGATCGGCTATGACGGCGTCGAGATCCCGGTCTTCGAGGGCGATGCCGGCCATTACGAGCGGCTCGGCCGCCAGCTCGACGCGATCGGCCTGAAGCGCACCATCGTCACCATCGTCGCCGAGGACAGCAACCCGCTCTCGTCCGATCCGGCCATCCGCCGACAAGCGCGCGAGCGCCATCGCTGGGCGGTCGGCTGCGCCGCGGCGCTCGGCGCGACCGTCATCGCCGGCCCCTATCACTCGCCGGTCGGCGTCTTCAGCGGCGAAGGCCCGCGCGAGGACGAGCTCGCTCATCTCGCCGAGGCGCTGCATGTCATGGCCGAGGATGCCGGCAAGGCCGGGATCGCGCTCTCGCTGGAGGCGATCAACCGCTTCGAATGCTACGCGCTGAACACGATGGAAGCCGCGAGCGCGCTGCGTGCGCGGGTCGCGCATCCGAATTTCGGCTACATGTACGACACCTTCCACGCCAATATCGAGGAGCGCGATCCGGTCGGCGCCTACAGCCGCTACGCCTCCGAGATCAATCACATCCACCTCTCCGAGAACGATCGCGGCATCGTCGGGCGCGGCCATGTGCCATGGGCTGAAACATTCCGCGCCATCCGCGCCACCGGTTATGATAGCTGGCTGACGGTCGAGGCCTTCGGCCGGGCGTTGCCCTCGCTGGCGGCGGCGACGCGGGTCTGGCGCGACCTCTTCCCCGATCTCGACACGCTTCTCGTCGAGAGCCACGGCTTCATCCGGCGGGGCTGGGCCGAAGCTGCCTCGCCGACCGAGGCAGGCGCCACATGAGCGCCGTCACGCCGGTCCTTTCGATGCGCGGCATCGGCAAGAGCTTTACCGGCGTGCGGGCGCTCGACGATGTCAGCCTCGATTGCCAGGCTGGCGAGGTCCACGCCATCTGCGGCGAGAACGGCGCCGGCAAGTCGACGCTGATGAAGGTGCTCGGCGGCGTCTATCGCCCCGATGAAGGCGAGATTCTCCTTGGCGGGAAGCCCGTCGGCTTCCGGCATCCGGTCGAGGCGCGCCGGGCCGGGATCAGCATCATCCACCAGGAACTCAGCCTGCTGCCCGAGCGCAGCGTTGCCGACAACATCTTCCTCGGCCTGGAGCCAACCAGAAGCGGCCTGCTCGACCGCGCCGCGATGCGGGACGGCGCGCTCAAGTTGCTGGAGCGCGTCGGCGCGAAGGTGCACCCCGATACACTGGTGAAATCGCTCTCGATCGCCGAGCAGCAATTGGTTGAGATCGCCAAGGCGCTGGCGCTCGATGCCCGCATCATCGTGATGGACGAACCGACCGCGGCGCTCGACGAGCGCGATGCCGGCCGGCTGCTGGAACTGGTGGGGACGCTGAGGCGCGAGGGCGCCGCGATCCTCTACATCTCCCACCGCATGGCCGAACTGAAGGCGATCGCCGACCGCATCACCGTGCTGAAGGACGGCAAGCTCGTCGCGACACGCCCCGCCGCCGCGCTGACGCCGGCGATGATCGTCAGGCTGATGGTCGGGCGCGACCTCGCCGATTTCTTCCCGCCCCCCGGCGATCCAGCCAAGCTCGGCGCGGTCGTCCTGTCGGTGGAGGGCGCCGGCAACACCGTGCTCTCCGACATCACGCTCGACCTGCGCGCCGGTGAAATCGTCGGCGTCGCCGGGCTCGAAGGCTCCGGCAAAGGTGTGCTCGGGCGCGCCCTGTTCGGCGACGAGCCCTTTACCCGCGGCCGCATGGTCATCGACGGCCAGAACGGGCTGATCGCTTCGCCGCGCGGCGCGATCGCAGCCGGCATCGGCTTTCTCTCCGACGATCGCAAGAAGGAGGGCATCGCCCCGCAGCAATCGCTGCGCGACAATGTCCTGATGACCCTGCGCGCCTTTGCGCGGCGCCTGCTGCCGCCGGGCTCCGGAGACATGGCCCGTGCCGCCGCCGACCGGCAGTTGACCGAAGTCGATGTCAGGGCAGCCGGCTTCGCGCAGGAGATCCGCGAGCTCTCCGGCGGCAACCAGCAGAAGGTTGTGATCGGCCGCTGGCTGGCGCGCGATCCAAAGGTCCTGATCTTCCTGGAGCCGACCCGCGGCATCGACGTCGCTGCCAAGGCGGCGATCTACCAGTTGATGCGCGGCCTCGCCGATCGCGGCCGCGCCATCCTGATGATCTCCTCCGACCTGCCGGAGATCATCGGCGTCAGCGACCGCATCCTCGTCATGCACGAAGGCCGCATCGCCGGGGAGCTGAAGCGCGGCGCCAACGAAGAAGACGTGATGCACCTCGCACTCGGCACCGGAACGACGGAGGCAGCGGCATGAGCGCCGGCGCCGACATCGTCGCCACTCGCCCGGCGCGCAACGTGCCCGTGGCGCCACTGCTCTTCGCCGGCTCGCTCGCGCTCTATGTCGCGACCGCGCTCGCGACGGGACAGCACGCCTATCTCACCGGCGAAGGCTTCGTCGGCCTGACCCAGCGCATGGTCGGCCTTGGCATCGTCGCGCTCGGGCAGACGCTGACCATCCTGGTCGGCTCGATCGATCTTTCGGTTGCCAACCTGATCAGCGTCTCCGCCGTGCTCGCCTCCTTCATCATGAAGGGCGAGCCGGCGATGATCGCCCCGGCCGTCCTCGCTGTATTGGCACTCTCGGCGGCAGTCGGCCTCGTCAACGGGCTGATCATCGCCCGGCTCGACGTCAATCCGCTGATCGCGACGCTCGGCGTCGGGCTGATCCTGCAGGGCCTGCTCTCGGCGAGCTTCAGCAATTTCGCCGGCTCGGTCCCGGCAGCCTTCCAGGCCTTCGCCTATGGCCGGATCGGGCCGCTGCCCTGGTCGGTGCTGCTGCTGTTCGTGCTCGCCTTCGCGATCTGGCTGCTGTTGAGCCGCACGCGCTTCGGCGCCCATCTCTACGCCACCGGCGGCAACCGCGACGGCGCCCGCCTCGCCGGCATCCGCACCGAGCGCGTTATGATCGGCGCGCACATCCTGTGTTCGCTGATGGCCGGTCTGACCGGGCTCTATCTTGCCAGCCGCCTGCGCGCCGGCGCGCCCTGGGTCGGCCGCGACGGCGTTTATGATCTGGAATCGATCGCCGTGGTGGTGATCGGCGGCACGCTGCTCGCCGGCGGGCGCGGCGGCGTCTGGGGCACGCTCGCCGGCGTCTTCCTGTTCGCCACGCTCGACGCCGTCTTCAACATGACCGGCATTGACGCCTTCCCGAAGCAGGTGCTGCGCGGCGCCATTGTCATCCTCGCGGTCGCGGTCTACGCCGTACGCAGCCGGGGGCATGTCGCATGAGCGCGGTTGCCACTCATACCGGTCCTTCGGCGGCGCTGCGCTTCGCCCGCGGCATCAATGTCGGCCTCGCCGTCTTCCTCGTGCTTTACGGCACCATCACCGTGCTGCAGCCGAGCTATTTCGAGGTCGAGGGCTTCCTCAACCTCCTGCGCCGGGCCGCGCCGCTGATCATCCTCGCCTGCGGCCAGCTCTTCGTCATCGCCGGCGGCGGCTTCGACCTCTCGATGGGCTCGCTGGTAACGCTGACTGTGCTCGGCGGCTCGATGCTGGCCGGCGGCAATCCCGACAACACCTGGTGGACGATCGGCGTGCTCTATCTGATCGGGCTCGGTGTCGGGCTGGTCAACGGGCTCGTCGTCACCCTGCTCAAGGTGCCCTCGATCATCGCGACGCTCGGCATGCTGCTCTCGCTCAACGGCGCGGCGCTGATGTGGTCCGGCGGGGCGCCACGCGGCTATCTGCCGGAGAACTTCCGCGCGCTCGGTCGCCTAGTCTACCGCGACGTGCCGCTGACCGGGATCATGCCGCTCTCGGTGCTCATCCTCATCGGCTTCGTCGGGATAGCCGCCTGGCTGCTGCACGCCACCGTCTTCGGCCGGCAGGTGCTGGCGGTCGGCGACAATCCGCGTGCGGCCGAGCTCTCCGGCGTGCCGGTGGGCGCGACACGGGTGCTGGTCTTCGTCATCTCGGCGCTGTCGGCGGTGACGGCCGGCATCCTGCTTGGCGGCTTCGCCGGGGTCTCGACCGCGGTCGGACAAGGGCTCGAGCTGCAGGCGATCGCCGCCTGCGTCATCGGCGGCGCGCAACTGCTCGGCGGGCGCGCCAGCGTCACCGGCGCCGTCGCCGGCGGGCTCAGCCTGTTCGCCCTGTTCACGCTGCTCAACCTGATGGGGCTGCCGCAGCCGCTGCGCGAGACCGTGCAGGGCCTGATCCTGATCGCCGCGGTGGCGTCGAGCGCCTGGCGCATGCGGCGGGCATGACAACGAGTTTCCGGAGCGCGTGATCCCACGCGCTCCGCCAGAGGCCGCTGGCAAGGCGGCGCGACAGAGGGAGGTGAACATGAAGACCCAGATCGGTTTGGCGGCGCTGCTGGCGGCACTGTCGACGGGCGCCATCGCCCAGAACTTCAACGACCCAGCCGAGTTCGAGCGCCAGAAGGCGCTGCTCACGGTCGCCCCGCAAGGTCCGGACGGCAAGCCCTGGGAGCAGAACCTCGGCGGCGAGAAGGTCGACACCGCCAAGTACAAGAAGCCCGGCCCCTACAAGCTCTGCTTCTCCAACGCCGGCGTGAACAATCCCTGGCGCGTCGTCGGCTTCACCAACATGCAGGCCGAGGTCGACGCCAACAAGGCCGACATCGCTTCGTTCACCCATGCCGATGCCGAGGGCAAGGACGACAAGCAGATCTCGGACATCAACGCCTTCGTCAACAGCGGCCAGTGCGACGCGCTGATCGTCTCGCCGAACACCACCGCGGCGCTGACGCCGGCGGTCGAGGCCGCCGCCAAGAAGCTGCCCGTCGTGGTCTTCGACCGTGGCGTCGACAGCAAGGCGCCGGTCACCTTCATCAACCCGATCGGCGGCTACGGCTTCGGCATCCAGGGCGCGAGCTTCATCGCCGAGAAGATCCCGGCCGGCGGCGCGGTGCTGGCGCTGCGCATCCTGCCGGGCGTCGACGTGCTGGAGAACCGCTGGGCCGCGGCCGAGCGCATCTTCAAGGAGAAGAGCATCAAGGTCGTCGGCGCCGAATTCACCAATGGCGACAACGCCAAGACCAAGGCGATCGTCGAGGACTATCTCAACCGCTTCGGCAAGATCGACGGCGTCTGGATGGATGCCGGCGCGACCGCGGTCGCGGCACTCGAAGCCTTCGAGGATGCCGGCAAGCCCTATCCGGTGATCAATGGCGAGGACCAGCAGGACTTCCTGCAAAAGTGGAAGAAGAACAAGCTCACCGCGATCGCCCCGACCTATCCGACCTATCAGTGGCGCACCCCGGTGATCGCGGCGCTCCGCATCCTCAAGGGCGAGCCAGTCACCGGCCCGACCTGGAAGCTGCCGCAGCCGGCGATCACGGCCGAAACCCTCGACAAGTTCGTCAACGACAAGATGCCGCCGCTGCACTACGCGCTCTGCGGCTGCGAGCAGATGGCGAACTATCCGGCCCGCTGGGGCGGGAAGTAACGAAAACAGGGCGCCCGCTCGACAACGGGCGCCCACCCCTGCCCTATCGGCAGCGATTGCGGCATGATGGGCACTCTGTCCCTCCTGCCGATTCGCGGCCGCTTTCCAGATCACCAGCCTTGCAAGACGTACCCACAGCCGCTCCGACCATCGCCGAAGTCGCACGCCTCGCCGGAGTCTCGACCGCGACGGTGTCGCGCGCGCTGGCGATGCCGGAGAAGGTCAAAGCCCGCACCCGCGAGCGCGTGCTCGAAGCCGTCGCGGCGACCGGCTTCATTCCCAACGCCCAGGCCCGCAATCTGCGCCTGCAGGCGACGCGCACCGTGATCCTGCTGGTGCGCGACATCAGCAACCCGTTCTATCTGGAGATCTACAAGGGCGTCGAAGAGGCGGCGATCGACGCCGGCTACAAGGTGCTGATGGGCGATGCCCGCGACGATGACGAGCGCATCCTGCGCTATGTCGACATGGTCAGGGAGCGCCATGCCGACGGGCTGATCCTGATGGTCGGCCGCTTCCCCGAGGCGCTTGCCAGACGCAGCCGCCTGCCACCCATCGTCGTCGCGCTGGAGATGCTGCCCGGGCTCAAGCTGCCGACGGTCAAGGTCGACAACCATGCTGCGGCACGCGCCGCGGTCGCCCATCTCGCCGGGCTCGGCCATCGCCGCATCGCCCATATCGCCGGGCCGATGCCCGACCCGATGAGCCTCGACCGCCGCGACGGCTATCTCGCCGGCCTCGCCGACGCAGGTATCGCGGCTGATCCCGGCCTCGTCGTCGAGGGCGATTTCGGTCTCGCCGCCGGCCGCGCTGCAATCCGCATGCTCGACGCAAGAGGCATCGACTATACCGCCATCTTCGCCGCCAGCGACCAGATGGCAGTCGGCGCCATGGGCGAGCTGCGCGCCCGCGGCCGCAATGTCCCCGACGACGTCTCGGTCGTCGGCTTCGACGACATCGTGCTGGCCGAGGCGGTCGAGCCGCAGCTCACCACCATTCACCAGCCACGCCGCGAGATCGGCCAGGCGGCGATGAATCTGCTGATCGAACAGCTGTCGGATCGCAGCGGCCATCGCGATCTCGTGCTGCCGACCCGGCTGGTCGAGCGCGGCTCGGCAGCCGCGCCGACCAAGCGAACCGATCGGGCCCGGTAAAGCCCCTTAGGCCGCTACGGCCGCCGTCGTGCGCCGCGCCATGGCGGCTGTGACCGTCTTCTCCAGATCGGCCTGCCAGAACGGCTTGTTCAGCCGCAGCACGCCCGCTCCGGCTGGCAGGTCGGCGTAACCGGTCGCGAGGATGACCGGCAGAGCCGGCCAGCGTTGTCCGACCTCGGCGATCAATTGCGCACCGGTCATCTGCGGCATGGCATGATCGGTGATCAGCAGGTCGATCTCTTCGCCGCCTTCCAGGATCGCCAACGCTTCCCGGCCCGAACTTGCCTCGACGACCCTGTGGCCGAGGTCCTCGAGCAGGGCCGTCGTATTCATCAGCACGAGCGCATCGTCATCGACCGCGAGCACGGTGAGCGAGCGCGGCGCCATCTCGCCCTCGCTCTTCGGCTCGACAGGCAATGGAGCGGGTTCAACGACAGCGACCGCAACCGCCGTCGGTAGCCAGACCTCCGCGGTCGTCCCCTGCCCCAGTCGGCTATCGAGCAGGAGCCGGCCGCCGAGCTGCTCGGCCATGCCATGCACCATCGACAGGCCGAGGCCTGTGCCCTTGCCGACCCCCTTTGTGGTGAAGAAGGGCTCGGTCGCCTGGGCGAGCGTCCTGGCATCCATGCCAGTGCCGGTGTCGGCAACTGAGAGGCGGATGTAATCTCCGGCCGGCAAGCCTGTGCGGTGCCCACTGCCGACAGGCTCGTTGCGCGCGCTGATCCGCAGGACACCGCCTTCCGGCATGGCGTCGCGGGCGTTGACGGCGAGGTTGAGCACCGCGGTCTCAAGCTGGTTCGGATCAGCTGCGGCCATGGCGAGATCAGCGGGGAAATCCGTCTCGATCCGGATCAATGGCCCCAGCGAGCGCTGCAGCAGGTCACCCATCTCTGCGACGAGCACATCGGCGGACACCGGCTGCAACGCCAGTTCCTGCTTGCGGGCGAAGGAGAGCATGCGCTGCGTCAGCGAGATGCCCCGGCTCGCCCCCTTGATCGCATTGTCGATCAGGTTGAGCTGGCGCTCGTCGCCGATCTGGCGGCGCACGAGTTCGAGGCTGCCGAGCACGGCGGTCAGCAGATTGTTGAAATCATGCGCCACGCCGCCGGTGAGCTGGCCGAGCGCCTCGATCTTCTGGGCCTGGAACAGGGCCTCGCGGGCCGCGTCGAGCTCGGCCTGGACCTTCTGGCGCTCGGTCAGGTCGCGCGTGACCTTGGCGAAGCCCATGATCTCGCCGGCATCGTCGCGGATCGGGTCGATGACGATGCTGGCCCAAAAGACCTCGCCGTTCTTGCGGACGCGCCAGCCCTCCTTCTCCAGGCTGCCATTGTCGATCGCAGCCTCGAGAGCCTTCTGCGGCTCGCCGCTCTCGCGCTCATCGGGCGTATAAAACAGGGAGAAATGCTTGCCGATGACCTCGTCCGGCGCATAGCCCTTGATGCGCTCAGCGCCGAGATTCCAGTTGGTGACGATGCCGTCGGCATCGAGCATGTAGATGGCGTAGTCGGTGACGCCCTGCACCAGCAGGCGGAACTTCTCTTCCGAACGCCGCAGCGCCTCGTCGGCCTGGCGCCGCTCTGTCAGGTCGCGCGTCACCTTGGCATAGCCGAGCACGCGGCCGGTCGCCGGGTTGAGGATCGGGTCGATGACGACATGGGCCCAGAAGCGCGTGCCGTCCTTGCGGACGCGCCAGCCCTCCTTCTCGAAGCGGCCCTCCTCCGCGGCCATGCGCAGGGCATGCTGCGGCAGGCCGGTGGCACGATCCTCCTCGGTGTAGAAGCGCGAGAAGGACTGGCCGATGATCTCGTGATCCTCATAGCCCTTGAAGCGACGCGCGCCCGGGTTCCAGCTGATCACCGTCCCCTGCGGATCGAGCATGTAGATCGCGTAGTCCGTGACGGACTCCACCAGCAATCGATAACGCTCGGCGGTCACCGGACCTTCCGTAGTCTGAAGCACGTTTGGGACCTTGGCATGTGACATGTCGAACGCGCTGAACGCGGCGAAAAACAAAAGGTTCCCGATGGGACGAAGAAAAATTGACCTAGGGTCAACGCTCCGGTTTCGGCGAGACCAGGATCGCGCCTGAAGCCGCAACGACGAGCGCAAGACCGAGCCAGTCGCTGGCCGCTGGTCGCTCGCCGAGGAGCAGCACGGAGCCGAGCGCGCCGACCGCCGGAACCATCAGCGTTCCCAGGCTCGCGATCCCGGCCGGCAGGCGGGCGATCACGGTGAACCAGAGGAAATAGGCGAGCGCCTGTGCGCCGAGGATATGGAAAGTGAGCGCCGCCGCGACCGGTGACGACAACGCCTTCGGAATCGGCACGCCTTCGAAGATCAGCATGCCGATGCCCGCCGCGCCGCCGCCGATCAGCAATTGCCAGGCGGCGATCGTCAGTGTCGGCGCCGCCACCGGCCAGCGCTTGGTGACGATGGTGCCGAGCGCCCAGCTGAGACTCGCGAGCAAGGCGAGCGCGAGCCCCGGCGACAGTTGCCCGGCCCGGATCAATGGCAGGCCGAGACAGAGCAGCCCGGCGATGCCGAGCCCCAGACCGATCAGGCGCGGCCGGTCGAAGCGCTCGCCCAGTATCGGCCAGGCCATCAGCGTCGCCCAGACCGGCATGGTGAAGGTCAGGATCGCGGCGCGCGAGGTCGGCGCCATCAATTGCGCGAAGGCGAGCAGGATGTTGAAGGCGGCGATCGAGAGGATGCCGGCGACGATCAGCCTCGGCCAGTGCTCTTTCGGCACCCGCAGGCTGATGCCTCGCACCAGCGCGACCACGACGAGTGCAAGGCCAGCAAAGGTCATGCCCCCGGCCCGCAAGGTCCAGGGCGCGATCTCGGTCAGCGAGATCCGCACCGCCGGCCAGTTGAAACCCCAGAGCAGCCCGAGCAGCGGGACGAGCAGGAGCGAGCGGGCAGAGGTTTGCGGCATGCGGAGACTATGCTTGAGGACCGGCCCGCGCCGTCATGTCATTTCGATGGAGGCTCGATGCACGCAAGGCGCGCACCGAGCCTCGGATCACCCTTCGATCGTCTCCACCCCGCACCATTCGGCGACGAAGAGCGCCATGGTGCCGGTGATGCGCTTCAGCGAGGCGAGGCTGACGCGCTCGTCGAAGGCGTGGATGTTCTGCGAGATCGGCCCATAGCAGAGCGCCGGCACCTTGTCGTAGAGGGCGTAGACCCGGGTATCGAGATAGCCGGGGGTCATGAAGCTTTTCAGCGCCTTGCCGGTCGAGGCCTTGTGGGCGTTGCCGAGCACGGCCTCGGCTTCGCTGCCGGGTTCGAGCACATAGCCCTCCGACCAGAAGCCGTTGAAGACGACCTTGGGCGGGTTGTTGGAGAGGAAGCTGTCGGTGCGTGCGAAGGCCAGCACCTTGGCCTCGATACGCTTGCCGAGTTCCTCGGCCGACATGCCGGGATAGAGACCGATGCGGCAATCGACCCGGCACCAGCACGGCACCGAGGAGGCCCAGTCGCCGCCTTCGATCTTGCCGATGTTGAGGTTGATCGGGTGGGCGATGTCCTCGAAATGCTTGCGGCCATGTTTCTCGCGATTGAGCGCGGCTTCGAGCTCCCGCAGCGCACCGATGACGCGATAGGCGGCGTCGATCGCGTTGGCCCCGGCCGCCATCTCGCGCACATGCATCGGCACGCCGCGGACCTCGAATTGGAACCAGAGCACGCCGGTATTGGCGCGCACCAGCATCTCCTCCTCCGGCTCCGGGATCAGCACCGCATCGGCCTCGTAGCCGCGCAAATGCGTCATCAGCGCACCATTACCGGTCGATTCCTCCTCGACCACCGACTGGACATAGACGGTTCCCGCCGGCTGCAGGCCGATGCGCCGGAGCGCATCGAGGCAGAAGAGATTGGCGGCGCCGCCGGCCTTCATGTCGGCGCCACCGCGGCCATAGAGCCAGTCGCCGTCGATGACGGGATCGAAGGGCGGATGCGTCCAGAGCTCGGCCGGGCCGGTCGGCACCACATCGACATGGGATTGCAGGATCAGCGAGCGGCCCTTCTCCTCGCGCGGATGGTGGATGCCGACCACGATCGGCGCGTCCGAATGCGTGTCCGAGAACGGCGCTCCGCCGGGGTGACGGCCGATCGCCTCGCGGTCCATCGGGAAGCGATCCATGGTGAAGCCGCGTGCCTTGAGGGCGCGGAAGATGAAGTCCTGGACGGTGTGCTCGTCGCCGCGCGTCGAGGGAAAGCGGATCATCTCCTGGGTGAAGGCGATCTGCTCGGCAAAGCCCGCTTCGACGGAGGCGAGGATACGGTCGCGCAAGGCGGGATCGAGCGGCATGGGAGGTCTCCGGTCGTCGTAGGGCTACGCCGTCATGCTCGCCCTTGTGGCGGGCATCCACGTCTTGAACACTGCCTTCGACCAGCGAAGGCGTGGATGGTCGGGACAGGCCCGACCATGACGAGCTGTGCTCACCGCCCGAACCGCTCCCCACCCGGAACGGCGGCGAGCAGTTGGCGGGTGTAGTCGTGCTGGGGGGCGGCGAAGAGCGCGGCGGTCGGGCCGCTCTCGACGATCCGGCCACGCTGCATCACCGCGATCTTGTCGCAGATCTGCGCGGCGACGCGCAGGTCGTGGGTGACGAACAGGATGGCGAGGCCGAGGCGGCTCTGGATGTCCTTGATCAGCTTGAGGATCTGCGCCTGCACGGAGACGTCGAGCGCCGAGACGGCTTCGTCGGCGACAAGCACGTCGGGTTCGAGTGCGAGCGCCCGGGCGATACCGATGCGCTGGCGTTGGCCGCCGGAGAACTCATGCGGATAGCGGTCGATCGCATTGGCCGAGAGGCCGACGAGTTCGAGCAGCTCCTTCGCCCGCGCCAGCGCGTCCTTGCGCGCGACACCATGCGCGACCGGCCCATCCGAGATGATCCGGCCAACCGTCTGACGCGGATTGAGCGAGGCGAACGGGTCCTGGAAGACCATCTGGATGCGCTTGCGGTGCGGACGCAGCGCCGCGACTGAGAGATCGGTGATGGCGAGATCGCCGAGGGTAATGCGGCCGGAATCCGGCTCGATCAGGCGCAGGCAGCAGCGCCCGACCGTCGACTTGCCCGAGCCGGACTCGCCAACGAGCCCGAGGGTCTCGCCCCGCGCCAGCGTGAAGCTGACATCATCGGCCGCCTTCACCTCGCGGCCGGGGCGGAAGAAGGCGCGCTTGCGATAGACCTTGCCGAGCTTCTCGACGGTGAGCACCGGCTTTGTGTCTGGCAGTGCCGGCCGCTCCGGCGGCGTCAGCGAGGGCACGGCGGCGAGCAGCTTCTGCGTATAGGGATGGCGGGGCGATCCGAGTACCTGGTCGACGGTGCCCTCCTCGACCAGAACGCCCTTCTCCAGCACGGCGATGCGGTCGGCGATCTCGGCGACGACGCCCATGTCGTGGGTGATGAACAGCACGGCCGTGCCGTGCTTGTGGCGGAGATTGTCGATCAGCTTGAGAATCTGCGCCTGCGTGGTCACGTCGAGCGCGGTGGTCGGCTCGTCGGCGATCAGCAGCTTGGGTTCGAGCGCGAGCGCCATCGCGATCATCACGCGCTGGCGCTGGCCGCCGGAGAGCTCGTGCGGATAGGCGCGCGCCAACCGCTCGGGCTCGGGCAGGCCGACCTCGGTCAAGAGCGCGACGGCGCGGGCATAGCGTTCCGGCTTGCTCAGCAGCTTATGCGCCTCGAAGGTCTCGACGATCTGGTCGGCGACGCGCATGACCGGGTTGAGCGAGGTCATCGGCTCCTGGAAGATCATGCCGACCTCGCGGCCGCGCACGTCCTGCATCTCGTCTTCCGAGAGCGCCAGCAGGTCGCGTCCGGCGAGCCTGATCGCACCGGATACCGGCTTCACCGCCTTGGGCAGCAGCCCCATCACCGCATGGGCGATCATCGACTTGCCGGAGCCGGATTCGCCGACGACGCAGAGCGTCTCGCCCGCGGCGATCGCCAGCGTCGCATCCTCGACCGCATAGGGGCGGTCGGCCATCGCCGGGAGTGCGAGCTTCAGGCCTTCGATCGAGAGAACGGGATCGGCCATCACTCGCTCTCCCGGGCAAGGCGCGGGTTCATCGCATCGTTCAGCCCCTCGCCGGCGAGGTTGAGCGCCAGCACGGTCAGGAAGATCGCGACGCCGGGGAAGAAGCTGATCCACCAGGCATCGAGCAGGCGCGTGCGGCCGGCGCCGACCATGTAGCCCCAGCTCATCAGGTTAGGATCGCCGAGGCCGAGGAAGGAGAGCGAGGATTCCAGCAGGATCGCCGAGCCGATCATCAGCGAGCCCATCACGATGATCGGCGCGATCGTGTTGGGCAGGACCTGGCTCCAGATGATGCGCGCCGTCGGCTGGCCGATGGTGATCGCCGCCTGGACATATTCGCGCGTCTTCAAGGAAAGCACCTCGCCGCGCACCAATCGCGCCACTGGCGGCCAACTGACCACCCCGATGGCGAGCACGATCGAGCCGAGCTTGGGCTGCAGGATCGCGACGAGGACGATGGCGAGCGCGAAGGAGGGAATGGTCTGGAAGAACTCGGTGAAGCGCATCAGCGCATCGTCGATGATACCGCCGGCATAGCCGGCGATGGCGCCAAGCGGCACGCCGATCAGCAATGCGACCAGCGTCGAGACCAGCCCGATCGTCAGAGAGACACGGGCGCCATGGGCGAGGCCCGAGGCGATGTCGCGGCCGAGTGTATCGGTGCCGAGCGGGAACCGGTCCATCACGAACGGCGCAAGGAAAGGCCGCGCCACCGTTCGCCAGGGCGATTGCGGATAGAGCTGCGGCGCGATGATCGCGAAGAGGATCACCACGATCAGGATGGCAAGGCCGATCAGGGCGCCGCGATTGCGGGCGAAACGCTTGAGGAAGCTCATGACACCGCCTCGATGCGCGGATCGGCCAGCCGATAGACCAGGTCGGTCAGGATGTTGAAGCCAACGACCATGGCCGAGGAAATGAAGAAGACGCCGAGCAACACCGAATAGTCGCGCTGAACCAGGGCATCGAACATCAGGCGCCCAATCCCCGGCCAGGCGAAGACCGTCTCGGTCAGTACCGCACCGCCGACCAGCTGGCCGGCCTGAAGGCCCGCCAAGGTCACAACCGGCAGGATGGCATTGCGGGCGACATGCCGGCGCGAGACGAGACCAGGCGCTAGTCCCTTGGCGCGAGCGGTCTTGACGAAATCGGCGCCGGCGACTTCGAGCATCGAGGCCCGCATCATCCTTGCATAGAGCGCGGTGAAGAACAGGCCGAGCGTCAGCGCCGGCAGGACGAGGTGGCTGGCGATATCGAGCGCGCGGGCGAGCCCGGTATAGTTCGCGCCGATGCTTTCGTAGCCGACATTGGGGACGAGGCCGAGCTTCAGCGAGAAGACGATCTGGCTCATCAGCGCCACCCAGAACAGCGGCGTCGCATAGAAGACCAGCGCCAGCGTGGTGATGACGCTGTCCTGCCAGCGGCCGGCCCGGCGGGCGGCGAGCGCGCCCATCAGCGTGCCCAGCCCCAGCGAGACGATGAAGGCGGCGCCGGTCAGCAGCAGCGTCGCCGGCAGGCGGTCGAGGATCAGGCTCAGCACGCTCTGCTGCTGGCGGTAGCTGAAGCCGAGATCGAAGGTGAGATAGCCCTTGAGATAGACCCAGAGCTGGGTCAGCAGCGGCTGGTCGAGGCCGAAGCGCTCGCGCAGCTGGATCAGCAACTGCTCGTCGGCGGCGCCGGCCTCGCCGGCCAGCACTTGGGCCGGGTCGCCCGGCGCAGCCCGGATCAGGAAGAAGTTCAGCACCGCGATGGCGAAGAGGACAACGATCCCCTTCGCGAGCCGGCCGGCGAGGAATTGCGCGAGGTTCATTCAGACCCGTCTTTGCTTGCCGTTGTCGTCCCGGGCGACCGCAGGGAGACCCGGGACCCATTCCGGAACGGATCAGGAATGGGTCCCGGATCAGCGCCGCTGACGCGGCTTGTCCGAGACGACATTGCCCAAGCGATCAGCTGCCGAATTCACTCCTTCCAAGCGTCGCGGAAGCCGTCGTCGACGCCGACGCCGGTGGTGACGAGGTTCTTGACGTTGCAGCGATAGATGGTCGGGAAGTCCATCTCGAGCAGCCAGAGCACCGGCAGTTCGTCGGCGAGGACCTTCTGCACCTTGGTGTAAAGCTCCTGTCGCGCGCTGTCCGTCGGCGCGATCGCCGCCTCGGCGAAGAGCTTGTCGACCTCGGGATTGGAGTAGCCGCCGACATTGGCGAAGGGATTGCCCTTGGCGATGTTGGAGGTGATGTAGCTGCGCGCCACGCCCATGGCGGGGTCGCCGAGCTGGTAGAGGAAGTTGAAGTTGAGATCGAAGTCCCAGTTGCTGGCCTTCTGGGTCCAGCCGGGCACGTCGGTGTTCTCGACCTGCACCTTGACGCCGACATCCTCGAGGTTCTGCTTGATCGCCTCGGTCCAGCGGGTCCAGGTCTCGCCATAGGGCAGGTTGAGCAGGCGGATCGTCTCACCTTTGTAGCCGGAGGCCTTGATCAGCTCCTTCGCCTTGGCCGGATCGAAGACGTATTTCGGCACATCAGCCGAATAGAACTTGGTCTTCGACGAGATCGGGCCGGTCGGCAGCTTGCCGAGCCCGCCCCAGACCACCTCGCGGCCGAATTCGCGGTCGATCGCGTACATCAGCCCCTGGCGGAACTGCTTGTTGCCCAGAATGCCGTTGCGCACGTTCGGCGTCAGCCAGGCATGGGGAGCGAACATCTCCCAGCCCTTGGTGGTCATGCAGGTGTTGGGCAGCTTGGCAAGGCGGGCGACGTCGTAGACGTCGACCGAGCCGCCGGTCAGGACATCGACCTTGCCGGTCTCATAGGCGACGGCGCGCGCCGCCGCGTCAGGGATGATCTGCCAGTAGATCTCGTCGAGGTTGGGCTTGCCCTTCAGCCAGTAGTTCTCGTTCTTGACGAGGTGGATGTAGGAGCCCTTCTTCCACTCCTTCAGCTTGAACGGACCGGTGCCGATCGGCGTGTTGTTGGCCGGGTTGGCGCGATAATCGGTGCCGTCATAGATGTGCTTGGGGATCATCGGCGCGGAGGCGACCTCCTGCGTCATGATCAACGGGCCGAAGGGCTGCTTCAGCGTGATCTTCACGGTGAGGTCGTCGACCTTCTCGATCTTTTCGACCTGGGCGTTGACAATCGGGCGCCAGCGCGGATGGACCTCGCGCAGGAACTTGTCGAGGGTGAAGACGACGTCGTCGGCGGTGAACGGCTTGCCGTCATGCCAGGTCACGCCCTCCTGCAGCTTGAAGGTGTAGACCTTGGCATCCGGCGAGATCTCCCAGCTCTTGGCGAGCGAGGGCTGCGGCTCGAGCTTCTCGTTATAGCGCAGCAGGGATTCGTAGATGTTGCCGGCGACCATGTTGGTCGGGCCGTTCTGGTTGAGCCCCTGCATCAGCATCGGCGGCTCGGGCTGGACGACGACGTGGACCGTGCCGCCCTTCTTCGGTTCCTGCGCCTGCGCCACGCCGAGCGCCAGGACGGAGGCGGCGAGCGCCAAGCCAAATCTCAATCCGGTCATCGTCGTTCTCCGTTCCCAGCGCCGGGTCCGCAGCACACAGCGGCCCAAGCGTCCCCGTTTTTCGTTCACCGGCCAGCTCAGCCTGATCGCACCCGATCAGGCGCCTGTTGGCAAGCTCCGCCGCAATGAAAGCGAGAGACAAATTCCGTGTCAAGGATTGACATGCTGTGTTATTAGGCGACACGCTCAGCAAACGAACATGGCGTACCCACACCTGCGATGAACCACAAAGACGAGGACAGGGCCGCACAACTGCCGCCGGGCGTGCCGATCGTCCGGGCCGTCGACCGTGCGATCGCCTTGCTCAGGGCCTTCCGTCCGGAGCACTCGCGGCTCGGCCTCAGCGAGCTCGCCCGGCAGGTCGGCCTCGACAAGGGTACGACACGGCGTCTGCTGCTGACTTTGCAGCTCAACGAACTCGTCGAATACGATGAACACTCGCAGAGCTATGCGCTGGCCGTCGGGCTGATCGAGCTTGGCAGCGCGGTGACCACCGGCCGCGAACTGCGCGACATCGCCGGCCCGTATCTGACCGAGATCGCCGAGAAGACCGGCGCGACCGCCTTCCTCTGGGTCCATATCGCCGGGCGAGGGCTCTGCGTCGATCGCGTGCGCGCCTCGCTGCCGCATGTCGATGCGACCTGGTTCGCGGTCGGCGCACAGGCACCGCTGAACTGCGGCGGCGGCCCGCGCGTGCTGCTCGCTTATCTCGACGACGAGCAGCGCCGGGCGGCGCTGTCGCTCGACTTGCCCAAGCGTGCTCCAGCGAGCCAGACTGATCCTAGCCTGCTCTTGCGCGAGGCCGAGCGTATCCGCGCGCAGGGCTGGGAGCTGGCGGCCGACGACTTCTTCATCGGCCTGACCGGCGTCGGCGTGCCGATCTTCGACCGTTCGGGCGCGCTCGCCGGCGCGCTCAGCATTTCCTCGCTGACCTCGATCGTCGCGCCGCAAGGACAGCCGGTGCATCTCGACGCGCTGCGCGATGCGGCGGCGCGGATCGGGGGGCGGCTGCTGCCGGGGTGAGCTACCGCTCGATCCGGGTCGAGAGGATGATCGAGGACATGGTGCGCTCGACGCCTTCGAGCGCGCCGATCCGGTCTATCAATCCGTCGAGCTCGCCGATCGAGGGCGCCACCACAACGGCGATCATGTCGAACTGGCCGCTGACCGAATGCAGCGTCCTGATCTCGGGAATCCGGCGCAACTCCGCTTCGACCCGCGGCGCGAGCTTGGGCAAGGCGGTGATCAGCACATGCGCCTTGACCTGGCCCTTCTCGTAATCCTCCGAAAGCCGGGCCGTGTAGCCGGCGATGACACCGCGGCGCTCCAGGCGCTCGATCCGGCTCTGCACCGTCGTGCGCGACAGGCCGAGCTTGCGGCCGAGCTCGGCCACCGGCGCACGGGCGTTCTCGGTGAGCAGGGTCAGGAGATGGCGATCGGTCGGGTCTATCGACATAACGCCGAAAGCTTACGGCGTTTCGCTGAAAAATCCCATATGAATCGTCGTGTCGCCGGCTTCTATCCGACGAAGCCCCGAGCGAATCTGCCTGACAGAAGCAGATTCATCGGGGGAACCATGAAAAACGTGGTCGTCATCGGCGCCGGCAAGATCGGCGCAACCATCGCCGACCTGCTCGGCGCTACCGGGGATTACCGCGTGGTGATCGCCGACCGCTCCAACGAACAGCTCGCCGCGATCAAGACCAGCCCGACCATCTCGACCCGCCGGGTCGACATCACCGACGCCGCCGAGCTTGCGCAGGTGCTGAACGGCGCCTTCGCCGTGCTCTCGGCCGCGCCCTACGACCTGACGACGCGCATCGCCGAGGCCGCGGCGGCGCAGGGCGTGCATTATCTCGACCTGACCGAGGACGTCGCCTCGACCCGCCGCGTCAAGGAACTGGCGCTGACCGCCAAGGCGGCGCTGATCCCGCAATGCGGGCTGGCGCCGGGCTTCATCTCGATCGTCGCCGCCGATCTCGCTCGCGACTTCGATCAGCTCGACAGCCTGAAGCTGCGCGTCGGCGCGCTGCCGCAATACCCGTCCAACGCGCTCAACTACAACCTGACCTGGAGCACGGACGGCGTCATCAACGAGTATTGCGAGCCCTGCGAAGCCGTGGTCAACGGCGAGCGCGTGCTGGTGCCCGCGATGGAGGAACGCGAGGAATTCTCGCTCGACGGCGTCACCTACGAGGCCTTCAACACCTCCGGCGGGCTCGGCACGCTCTGCGACACGCTCACCGGCAAGGTGCGCACGCTGAACTACCGCACCATCCGCTACCCCGGCCATTGCGCGATCATGAAGGCGCTACTGCAGGATCTGCGCCTCGGCGAGCGCCGCGACGTGCTGAAGGACATCTTCGAGAACGCCCTGCCGAGCACGCTACAGGACGTGGTCGTGATCTTCGTCACCGCCAGCGGCCGGATGAACGGCCGGCTGACCCAGCAGACCTATGCCAACAAGGTCTACAGCGCCGTCGTCGGCGGCGTGATGCGCAGCGCCATCCAGATCACCACGGCCTCCGGCATCTGCGCCGTGCTCGACCTGCTGGCAGAGGGCAAGCTGCCGCAGAAGGGCTTCGTCAAGCAGGAGGATATCGGCTTCGATGCCTTCCTCGCCAACCGCTTCGGCCGTGCCTATGCCCGGCCCGAGGATCTCGGCAACGCTCCCGGCGAGAGCCATGCGGCCCGCGCGGCCTGAGCCCGTTCCGCAAAAGTGGGCACCACTTTTGCGATAAGAACTGCTCAAGCTTGAGTTCGCGCGAAGCATATTCGCCCCTGCCCGGCAAGCGGGCCAAAGTCAGGGGGAGCATGAACGGGTCCGGGCTGGCAAACGCCCGGACCCACGCTACAAAACAAAAAATGGTTCCATAGGGAACGTTTTCGGGGGAACGATCGCACGATGGCCAGACGCGTCCTGATCGCGGAATTCATGCATGAGACGAACACCTTCAGTGTTCAGCTCACCGATGAGGCGGTGTTCCGCCATCACGGCGTCTTCCGCGACAATGAGGTGCCTGCCGCCTTCCAGGGCACGCGGACCTCGATGGGCGCCGCTTTCGAGGCAGCCGAGAAATTCGGCTGGAGCCTGGTCCACCCGCTCGTTACCGGAGCCAACCCCTCGGGCCGCGTCACCGACGCGGCCTTCGACGTCTTTGCCGGGATGATCCTCGCCGCCTGCGAACGGCTCGACGGCGTGCTGCTGCATCTGCACGGCGCGATGGCGACGGAGAGCTCGGATGACGGGGAGGGCGAGCTGCTGAAGCGCATCCGCGCCAAGATCGGCGAGGGCGTGCCGGTGGTCGCGATCCTCGACCTGCATGCGACGCTCACCCAGCTCATGGCCGACAATGCCAACGCGCTGATCTCATATCGGACCTATCCGCATATCGATCAGTATGAGCGGACCTGGCAGGGCGCCGAATTGCTGGAGCGGGCGATGCAGGGCGAGATCAGGCCGCGCGTCGCGGTGGCGCGCCGGCCGATCCTCTACGCGCTCGATGGTGGGCGCACGACCTCGCCGCCCTTCGTCGAGCTGCTGCGCCGCGGCGATGTGCTGGAGGCGGCGGGCGATGCGCTCGTCGTCAGTGTCCAGGCCGGCTTTTCCTCGGCCGATGTCCACGATATCGGCCCCTCCATCGCCGTCACCCATGACGATCGCGGCAAGGCCCAGGCCATCGCCGAGGAGCTGATGGACTATGCCTGGGAGCAGCGGCATTTCTCCTCGATCCACTTCACCCCATTGAAGGAGGCGATGGCGAAGGCCAAGGCGGGCGAAGGCACGCTCGGGCCGGAAGCGGGCGGCAAGCCGGTGGTGATCTCCGACTATTCCGACAATCCGGGCTCGGGCGCCTATGGCGATGCGACCAATCTGCTACGCGCCGTGCTCGACGCCGGCCTCAAGAATGTCGGCTTCCACGCCATCCGCGATCCGGAAGCTGCGCTCGCGGCGCAGGCTGCCGGCGTCGGCAATCGCGTCAGGCTGAAGCTCGGCGGCAAGGTCGACCCCAATACCGGCGGCGGCCCGCTTGAGCTCGACGCCCATGTCGTGGCGCTGACCGACGGGCATTTCATCTGCTACGGGCCGATGGCCGGCGGCGTCTGGCGCAATTACGGGCTCTCGGCCCTGCTGCGCGTCGACGATGTCGAGATCATCGTCATCACCCATAACGGCCAGGCCACCGACCTTGCCCAGTTCACCTCGCTCGGCGTCGACCCCACCCGGAAATCGACCGTCATCGTCAAATCGATGCAGCATTTCCGTGCCGCCTTCGAGCCGATCGCCCGTGAGGTGATCGAGGTCGACACCGGCGCGCTCTCGACCAAGAACTTCAAGGAGCGGCCCTACCAGAAGGTGCGCCGCCCGATCTTTCCGCTCGACGACATCTGAGAAGCGAAGTGCTGACCGATAACCCCGCCTCCTACGACGGAAATTGGCCCGCTCTGCGAAAAGATATGGCCCGCTCGGTCGCACATGATGCCGGATCGCGACATACCGTCTTTCGCGGTGAACATTGCGGGTGGTGCTCGAGTGGGCGGGACAAGATCAACGAGTTGCGTTGGCTTTTTTAGCTGGGCGACCGACCTCATGAGGCCCGGCCGCAAAGTGCCGGCGAAGACAGTCTAGGCAGGAGAAGACCATGGTGGTTCAGGCCGATATCGTGCTGCGCGGCGGGCCGATCTGGTGCGGGCGCGAAGAAGGCGTCGTCGAGGCGCTGGCGCTCTGGGGCGACAAGGTGCTCGCCGCCGGCAAGGAGGCGGAGATCGCGGAACTGGTCGGGCCCGCGACCAAGGTCATCGACCTCGCCGGCCGGCTGGCGACGCCGGGGCTTAACGACTCCCACCTGCATCTGATCTCGGTCGGCCTGACCATGGATTGGGTCGATGCCCGCCCGGCCAATGCGCCGACGCTGGAGGCGCTGCTCGGCCAGATCGCCGCCCGCGCGGCGAAATCGAAGCCCGGCGAGTGGGTGCTGGCGCGCGGCTACGACCAGACCAAGCTCGATACCGGCCGCCACCCGTTCCGCGAGGAGCTCGACCGCGCCTCCCCGAACAATCCAGTGATGCTGGTCCGCACCTGTGGCCACATCTCGATCTGCAACTCATTGGCTCTCAAGCTCGGCGGCATCGATGAGACCTCGCCGACGCCGCCGGGCGGGCTGATCGAGCAGCAGAATGGCCGCCTCACCGGCCTGCTGGCGGAAAATGCCCGCGCTCCGGTCAAGGCCGCGATTCCGGAACCGAGCGAGGAGCAGCTGATTGCCGCGATCGAGCGCGGCGGGCAGTATCTGCTCTCGCTCGGGATCACCAGCTGCATGGATGCGGCGGTCGGGATGGTCACCGGCTTCAACGAGATCGCCGCGTACCACAAGGCCAAGCGCGACGGCCGCCTGCCGGTCCGCACCTGGCTCGCTCTGCTCGGCGACGAGGGCCGCTCGATCGTGCCGCAATGCCATGAAGCGGGGCTGATCTCCGGCACCGGCGACGACATGCTGATGATCGGCGCGGTCAAGATCTTCCTCGACGGCTCGGCCGGCGGGCGCACCGCCTGGATGAGCGAGCCCTATCTCGGCGACGACAAGACCACCGGCGTGCAGATGCTCTCGGACGAGGATCTGGAACGGCAGGTGCTCGACGCCCATGCCAAGGGCTACCAGCTCGCCTGCCACGCCATCGGCGACGCGGCGATCGAGCAGCTGATCACCGCCTATGAGAAGGCACTCAAGGCCCATCCCGATCCGGATCGGCGCCACCGCATCGAGCATTGCGGCTTCTCGACGCCGCAGCAGCACGATCGCATGGTCAAGGCCGGCATCTACCCCTGCCCGCAGCAGGTCTTCATCCACGATTTCGGCGACGCCTACGTCAAGGTGCTCGGCGAGGAGCGGGCGCTGCCGAGCTACCCGTTCCGGACCTGGTTCGATCTTGGCCTGAAGCCGGCAACCGGCAGCGACGCGCCGGTCTGCGATCCCGATCCGTTCCCGAACTTCCACACCATGCTGACGCGGCAGACCTGGCGCGGCACGGTAATGGATGAGCGCCAGCGCGTCTCGATCGAGGAGGCGCTGCAGGCCTATACCGAATACGGCGCCTTCTCGCAGAAGCAGGAGGCGGTGAAGGGCAAGCTCAAGCCCGGCTTCCTCGCCGATGTCGCCGTGTTCTCGCGCGACCTGCTCTCGGCCTCGCCGGGAGAAATCCTGAAGGATACGCGCTGCGACCTCACCATTCGCGGCGGCAAGGTCGTCTACCAGCGTTCAGGCAGCGCGGCCTGAACGTCGCGCTGCACAATCGAAACAAGAAGACAGGGCGCGAAAGCCCGCTAAGGTCTCAGATGGAACGAATACCGGCGCCGGCCAACGGCGCTGATCTCAGAAGAGTTCACCAACAGATTGGGAGGTTTCGACGTGTTGAAAAAGCTTGCCTTCACGACCGCGCTGACGTTCGCGGCCGCCTTCACCCTGCAGGCGCAGGCCCAGGAGCCGCGCCGCGGCGGCACGATCCGCTTCACCGCGCCCTATGGCGCGTCCTTCGTCAGCAATGACAGCCATGTCTCGAACCAGATCCAGGACGAGATCTACGGCTACGCGCTGCACGGCATGCTCTACAAATGGGATGCCAAGAACGGCAAGCCGGTGCTCGACATCGCCGAGAGCGTCCAGGTTTCGGCCGACGGCAAGACCTATACCTACAAGCTGCGCGACAACGCGCTGTTCCATAACGGCCGCAAGCTGACCTCCGACGACGTCATCTGGTCCTATACCCGCATCATGGACGGGTCGAAGAACTATCCGGGCGCGCGCTATGTCGCCCGCATCGTCGGCGCGACCGAGGTCCAGAAGGGCCAGGCCAAGGAGATCTCCGGCCTGAAGAAGATCGACGATTCCTCGTTCTCGATGACGCTGACCGACAAGGCCAATCCCGGCTACTTCCTGTTCCAGGCGCAGACCGCGATCCTGCCGGCCAAGGAAGCGCAAGCCGCCGGCTTCTTCGACAAGCCGATCGGCCTCGGGCCGTTCAAGTTCGTCGAGCACGTGCCGGGCTCGCGCATGGCCTTCGAGCGCTGGGACAAGTACTACCTCGCCGGCAAACCCTATGCCGACAAGCTCGTGATCTCGCCGATGGGCGAGGCAGCCGCCCGCGATGTCGCCTTCCGCAACAAGGAGGTCGACGTCTCCATCCTGGGCTCGACCCAGTATGTCGCCTACAAGGCCGACCCGAACCTGTCGAAGGGCATTCTGGAAGTCGCCGAGGTCTTCACCCGCAATATGGGCATGAACCCGACCTTCAAGCCCTTCTCCGACAAGCGCGTGCGCCAGGCGATCAACTACGCCATCGACAGTGACCTGATCATCAAGCGCCTGGTTCGCGACAAGGCCTACCGCGCCGCGAGCTGGCTTCCGCTGTCCTCGCCGGCCTTCGACAAGGACGCCAAGCCTTACGCTTTCGATCCTGAGAAGGCCAAGAAGCTGCTGGTCGAGGCCGGCTATCCCGATGGCTTCGAGTTCGAATGGACCGCGACACCGAACGAGAGCTGGGGCGTTCCGATCGTCGAGGCAACAATCCCGATGCTCGCCAAGGTCGGCATCAAGGTAAAGGTCAAGCCGGTCGAGACCTCGGCGCTCGGCGGCGTCGTCGTGGGCGGCGACTTCCAGGCCTATATCTGGTCGAACACCTCGGGCCCGGACTCGCTGACGGCGCTGAAGTGCTTCCACTCCTCGACGCCGCGCTCGTCCTGCAACTACACCACCTTCAAGAACCCGGCCTATGACAAGCTGATCGACGACGCCTCGAACGAGGCCGATCCTGCCAAGCAGCTCGACCTCCTGAAGAAGGCCAACGCCATGCTGCAGGAGGAGGCCCCGGTCTGGTTCTTCAACTACAACAAGGCGGTGATGGCCTATCAGCCTTGGCTGCACGGTCTCCAGCCGAATTCGACCGAGCTGGCGCTGCAGCGCTATGAGGAGCTCTGGGTCGACACCACTTCGCCTGCGGCGAAGTAAACCCATCCCGAGCCCCCGCCGTCACAAGGCGGCGGGGGCTTGTCCGCCTCCGCCCGTCGGCCACGCCCCGGCGCTCAGGAGCCTATTGCCATGTTGCCTTATGTCTTTCGCCGGCTGCTGCAGGCCATTCCGATCCTGCTCGCGGTCGCCGCCCTGATCTTCGTGCTGTTCAGCGTCATTCCCGGCAATTTCGCCACCAGCCAGATGGCCGACGGCCGCAGCAATATCGACGCTGCGACGATCGAGCGGATGAACCAGCAGTTTGGCCTGAACGATCCGCTGCCGCTGCGCTTCGCCAAATATGTCGGCGGGCTCGCGACCTTCGATCTCGGCGATTCCTTCCGCACCCGCCAGCCCGTCACCACGCTGATCGGCGAGCGGCTCTGGCCGAGCCTGCAGCTCGCGCTCGCCGCCATGGCCTTCGCCATCGTCATCGGCGTGCCGCTCGGCTTCTTCGCAGCACTGAAACCGGGGAGCTGGGTCGACATGCTCTCGATGGTCTTCGCCGTCTCCGGCCTGTCGCTGCCGATGTTCTGGCTCGGCCTGCTCCTGATGTACGCCTTCGCGCTGACGCTGAACTGGTTCCCGAGCTTCGGCTATGGCGACGGCGATCCCCGTTACATCGTGCTGCCGGCGATCGCGCTCGGCGTCTCGCCGCTGGCGCTGCTCGCCCGTACGGCACGCGCCGCCGTGCTCGAAATCATGCACGCCGACTTCGTCCGCACTGCCCGCGCCAAGGGCGCGAGCGCCTATCGCGTCATGCGCTGGCATGTCGCGCGCAATGCGCTCGTCATCGTGCTGACCACGCTCGGCCTGCAGTTCGGCTCGGTGCTCGGCCAGGCCGTCGTGGTCGAGAAGCTCTTCGCCTGGCCCGGACTCGGCTCGCTACTGGTCGACAGCGTCACCTGGCGCGACATCCCGGCGGTGCAGGGCTGCATCCTGACGATCGTGCTCTTCTTCCTCGTCGTGAACATCGCCGTCGACGTGCTCTGCGCCGTCGTCGATCCGCGCATCAAGTACAGCTAGGCTCGCCGATGAAGTTCCGTGCCAACCTCTGGATCGGCGCCACCTGCTTTGCGCTCGTCGTCGCAGGCGGCGTGTTCGCGCCCTGGCTCGCCCATACCGACCCGGTGATGGACGCCAACCTGATGAACGCCGAGATCCCGCCCGGTTCCGAATTCTGGTTCGGCACCGACGCGCAGGGCCGCGACATCTACAGCCGCGTGCTGCACGGCGCCCGCATCTCGCTGACGGTCGGCATCGTCTCGCAACTGATCAACACGTGCATCGGCGTCGCGCTGGGCCTGTCCGCCGCCTATTGGGGCGGCTGGTGGGACGATTTCGTCAACGGCCTGACCAATATGATGCTCGCCATCCCCTCGCTGATCTTCGCGCTGGCGATCATGGCTATCCTGCAGCCCGGACTGACCAGCCTGCTGATCGCGCTCGGCCTGACCAACTGGTCCTTCACCTGCCGATTGACCAGAGCCGCGACGCTCTCTGTCAAACAGCTCGGTTATGTCGAGGCTGCCAGATCCCTCGGCTACGGCACCTTCCGCATCATGTTCACCCAGATCCTGCCAAACATCGCCGGCCCGATCATCGTGATCGGCACCCTCGGCATGGGCGGCGCCGTGCTGGCCGAGGCCTCGCTCTCCTTTCTCGGACTCGGCATTCGCCCGCCCTTCCCGAGCTGGGGCTCGATGCTCTCCGACGCGCGTGACCAGATCTCGACCGCGCCGTGGATCTCGATCTTCCCGGGCCTTGCCATCTTCCTGACCGTGCTCGGCCTCAACCTGCTCGGCGACGGCCTGCGCGACATCCTCGATCCGCACTCGCAGACCCGTAAGGCCTGAGCCTTCCTTCCGACGAAAGACCCTGCCCGTGACTGCCACAGACCTCGATGACGGCCCACTTGAAACCGTCAGCTTCATCGGCCTGAAGCCCGGCCCGAAGCTGATCGTGACCGGCGCCGTCCATGGCAACGAGCCCTGCGGACCGACCGCGATCCGCCGCGTCATCGAGGAGTGCCGGGCGGGCAAGATCAAGATCCTGCGCGGCGAGGTCACCTTCCTGCCCGTCACCAATCCCAAGGCTTTCCGCCAGAAGACCCGCGAGGGCGACCGCAACTTCAACCGCGACCTGCGCGAGCGGCCACTGGCCGGCGATTACGAGGACCGGATCGGCAATCCCGTCTGCGCGCTGCTGCGCCGGCACGACGCGCTGCTCGACATCCACTCCTTCCGGCAGGAGGGCGAGCCCTTCGTCTTCTTCGGCCCGTCCAACAATCGCGGCGAGCTCGAACCCTTCGCCCGCGCGGAAGAGGAGATGGCGCTCGCCTCCTGCCTGGGCGTCTCCACGGCGATCCATGGCTGGCTCGACAACTACGCCAGGCTGCTCGACATCCGCGCCCGCCTGCCGGTGCCCAGGCTCAACGTCACCGAGGGCTATGGCACGACCGAGTTCATGCGGTTTTGCGGCGGCTATGCGGTGACGCTGGAATGCGGCACGCATGACGACCCCAAGGCCGCCGATATCGGCTATGCCGCGATCCGCAACACGTTGGCGCAGTTGCAGCTGGTCGATGCGCCGCTGCCGAAGCCCGCTTTGCGCGACGTGATCGAGATGGTCGAGGTCCTGCTCTGCGAGACGGAGGGCGACCGCGCCGAGACGGGCTGGCGCACCGGCGATGCGGTCAAGGCCGGCGCCACCCTCGCCCATCGCGCCGACGGAACGAAGGTGAACGCTCCGCGCGACGGCTACATCATCTTCCCGAACACCGCGCCCAGGCTCGGCGAGGCGATCTGCCATTTCGGCATTGCCAGCAATCGCGCGATCGGGCGCGCCTGACGTAAGGCGACGATCAGCGGCGGCCGGCGGCGACGAACTTGTCGCCGTTCCAGACGAGCCGGCGCTGGCACCCCATATGGCCGGAGCGGCCGCAGGCGCTGCCGTGCAGGGACAGCACCAGCACAGACTTGCCGCCGGTTTGAGCGAGCGACCAGCCCTGGACATTGCTGCCGTAGGCCTGCCGGTAACCGCCGCTGCTCGACATCAGGATATCGAGCGTGCAGCCGGCCGAGCCGCAGAACGGATTGGTCGACATCCCGCCGACGCATTCGGACTGGCTATAGTCGAGCAGATAGTCGGGTTGACCGTCGCCATTGAAATCGACCGTCCGCTGGAAGCCCGGCTTGAACGTCGCACGACCGCCGCAGGTATCCCGGATTTCGGCGCGCACCTTGGCGATCTCGGCTGGAACCGCCGGTTGCGCCAAGGCGCCGGCTCCGAACTGGGCGGCGAACGACAGAACCAAGGCAAGACTGCGCCACGATCCCATCGCCTCCTCCCTTTTTGGCAACGCCATCATGACGCTGCGGCAAGGCTCGCCATGTTGCGTCCTGCCCGGATAAAAGCAACATGCTGCGCGCATCGCTTCAGGAGTACCCATGCCCCGTCTCGTCTACGTCCTCAACGGCCCGAACCTGAACCTGCTCGGCAAGCGCCAGCCGCACATCTACGGCGCGGAGACCCTGGCCGATGTCGAGCAAGCCTGCCGGGCGCTGGGCAAGGAGCTCGACCTCGAGATCCGCTTCCATCAGTCGAACCGCGAATACGAGATCATCGACTGGGTCCACGAGGCGCGCGAGCAGGCCGTCGGCATCGTCATCAACCCCGGCGCCTTCACCCACACCTCGGTGGCGATCCTCGACGCGCTGAATGCCTTCGACGGCACGGTGATCGAGTGCCATATCTCGAACGTGCACAAGCGCGAGAGCTTCCGGCACCATTCCTACATGTCGCTGCGCGCCGACGGCGTCATCGCCGGCTTCGGCACGCAGGGTTATCTGCTTTCACTCCGTCGCGTGGCGAAGCTCGCCGACGAGAAGAAGGGCTGAGCCGACTGCAGCTTTCCCCGTCATGGTAAGGCGTCGGCCTGGTTGGCCGGCGCAGACGCGAGGTCAGCCCCCGCAAGCGAGAAGTCACAGCAAATCAACTCGAACCACATCTGGCGCGGCGGATGTAATCACCACGTAAGCAGTATTTCTTCTTGCAATAAATAAAAACAAGCCCGGGACGATGTCTCGATTGCTCCGCCACGACAACTTGCATATGTCGGGCCGATGCCCTAACCGCATCTCGCCCGCGCCGGTTGGCTGCTGAGACGAGAACCCTGACGTGACCAAAGCAAACCTTCTTCTTGGCACCGCCTTGCTTGCCGGCTGGATCAGCCTGCCGGCTGTCTCCGCCCTCGCCCAGGCCGAGCCGCCGACGACCGAGCAAGCCGAGGAGGCACAGTCAGAACCGGCGCCACGCGCGCCCGCCGCCCGCCCGGCCCCGGCACGGCCGGCGCCGCGCCAGGCTGCACCTGCTGCGCGCCCGACCAATCCTCCTGCCCGCCCCGCCACCGCGCAGGCTCCGGCCGCGACGCCGAGCGTGAGCCAGCCCGCCGCTGCGGCGGCCCGACTGCCGAACGGCGCCTCGGCGGTCAACGAGGTCTATGGCGACTGGACCGTCGATTGCCGCATCAACGACGGCCAGAAGCTCTGCCTGCTCTCGCAATCGCAGGGTGACAGCCGCACCAACCAGCGCGTCTTCGCGATCGAATTGCGCGCGCCGAAGGATGGCCGCGTCGAGGGTACGATCCTGATGCCGTTCGGGGTCAAGCTCGAAAACGGCGCCGTGCTCAAGCTCGACGAGAAGGATCTCGGCCAGGGTCTGCGCTTCTCGACCTGCGTCCCGGCCGGCTGCCTGCTGCCGGTTTCCTTCCCGACCGTGGCGACCGACGCGATAAAGGGCGGCAAGACGCTGACCGCGGCCGCCCTCAATCTGTCCAGCAACGACGTGGTCTCGTTCAATATCGCGCTGAACGGTTTTGGCCCGGCGCTCGACCGGCTGGCGCAGCTGGCGAACTGAGCTGCCTCAGAGCGATGAGCGGTGCCGATCAGCCAGAACCATTGGTGCAGTTCATGAAGGCCATGTGCGCGCCGGTACCGCGCCTGGCGGATCGCCAGCCCATGCGGCCAGGGCGCGCCGGATCTTCGACGATCCGCCCGCCATTATTGAGCGCGCAGGTGCAGGATCGCTGATTCCTCATGCTGCGGCATTCCGGATGGATGCCGCCACGTTGCGCCGATACAGGCACCGACGAGCCGAGGGTGATCAGCACGGCACCGCCGAGCAGAAGAGCAACACGCATAATCAAGTCCCCAAGCCGCAGCTCAGGGTTGCATGACCGAGGAGTGCACGTCCAGAGCCTGCGAGAGCCGCGCAACGAAGGCGCGGCCTCGAACCTCGATCAATCCGTCGTTGCCGCTCAGAGCTTCGCGCGCGGATCGTGCTTCGCAAGACGGCCAAGCAGGTAGTCGACCTCGGCCTTGGCCGCGGCAGTCAGGCCAGGGCCGGGCTTGCGCTGCGCGTCATGGCTGAGGATGCCGCGCTTCATCATCACATATTTGCGCACGGCGAGGCCGACGCCCTGCTGCTGCTCATAGCGCAGCAGCGGCAGGTGCGCGTCGAAGATGTCGTGCGCATCGTCGCGGCGCCCGGCCTTGCTGGCCTTGACCACGTCGATCAGCAGCTCCGGGAAGGCGTAGCCGGTATTGGCGCCGTCGGCGCCGCGCTCCATCTCGAAATCGAGGAAGAGCCCGCCATTGCCGGTCAGGATCGCGACGCGCCGCAGCGTCCCTTCGGCCTCGAACTTGCGCAGCGTCGAAATCTTCTCCAGGCCCGGCCAGTCCTCGTGCTTCAGCATCACGCAGGAGGGATTGTCCTGGATGATCTTGCGGATCACCGCAGGCGTCATCACCACCGACAGCGTCAGCGGGTAGTCCTGGATGACGAAGGGGATGTCGGTGCCGATCGCCTCGACCGCCTGCGCGTAATAGCCGGTGATCTGGTCGTCGGTACGAAGGTTGGTCGGCGGGGCGATCATGACGCCGCCGGCGCCCAGCTCCATCACCTGCCGCGCCAGCGAGCGCATCGCCGCAAAGCCCGGAGCGGAGACGCCGACGATGATCGGCTTGCCGCCCATCTTCGCCACAGCGCGCTTGACCAGGCCGATCGATTCCTCCGGCTCGAGCTTGGGCGCCTCGCCCATGATGCCGAGCACGGTGACGCCGTCCGAGCCGATGCCGTGATAGAATTCGAACAGCCGGTCGGCCGAATTCCAGTCGACGCTGCCGTCCGGGTTGAACGGGGTCGGAGCGATCGGGAAGACGCCGGAGGCGGAAGCGGTCAAAGGCATTGCAGTTCTCCTGGAGCCGGGCGCTCAGACGATCTTGGTGCGGACGGTGCCGACACCGGCGATCACGCCTTCGAGCAGATCGCCCTTGACGACGGCGGCGACGCCCTCGGGCGTGCCGGTCATGATCAGGTCGCCTGGCGCCAGCATGACGAAGCCGGAAAGGTACGAGATCGTCTCCGGCACGTTCCAGATCATCTTGGCGAGATCGGAACTCTGGCGGACCTTGCCGTTGACCTTGAGCTCGATCAGCCCCTTGTCGGGATGGCCGGCCTTGGCGGCCGGGACGAGCTCGCCGATCGGGGCGGACGAGTCGAAGCCCTTGCCCATGTCCCAGGGCTTGCCGGCCTTCTTGGCGGCGCCCTGCAGGTCGCGGCGGGTCATGTCGAAGCCGGCGGCATAGCCGAAGACATGGGAGAGCGCGTCGGCTTCAGCAATGTCCTTGCCGCCCTTCCCGATCGCGACGACGAGCTCCATCTCATGGTGCAGGTCGGCGGTCTTGGGCGGATAGGGCATGTCGGCGCCGCCGGTCAGCACGGCGTCGGACGGCTTGGTGAAGAAGAACGGCTCCTCGCGATCGGGGTCGCCGCCCATCTCGCGGGTGTGCTCGGCGTAGTTGCGGCCGACGCAGAAGATGCGGCGCACCGGGAAGAGCCCGCCGCCGGCCACCGGGATGGCGGCGACCTTCGGCTGATCGATGACATAGCTGGACATGGGCACGCCCCGTTCGAGAAATCCGGGAGCGTTCATGCGGGAGCGCGCCCGCCGGGGCAAGTGGCGGGCATGCGATGACGGGCCTGCGCTCCCCGCAATGAAGCCTATGACGCCTTCGGCAGGTCCGGCACCTTGTAGGCCGTCGTCGCCTTGATCCGCTCCATGGCGAAGCGCGAGGTGACGTTCTTGAGCGGGATCGTCTCGATCAGCTTCTTGTAGAAGGTGTCATAGGCGGCCATGTCGGCGACAACGACGCGCAGCATGTAATCGACGTCACCGGCCATGCGGTAGAACTCGATCACCTCCGGCATCGCCGCGACGCTCTGGGCGAACTTCTCCAGCCAGGGCCCGGAATGGTCGGCCGTCTCGATCTGGACGAAGACGGTGAGGCCGAGCCCGATCTTCTCGGGCGCCACCAGCGCGACGCGCTTGATGATCACCCCGGTCTGCTCGAGCCGCTGGATGCGCTTCCAGCACGGGGTCTGCGACAGCCCGACCCGATCGGCGAGCTCCGCGATCGAGATATTGGAGTCAGCCTGCAGCACGGTCAGAATCTTGCGGTCGATGGCGTCCATCTCTCGATCCATGGTGAGAGAGAAAAAACCCTTTGCCAATCCGAGGCAATGGAGAATTTTCTTCTTTTTGAAGGGCAATGCTTGTCTTTAGATAGAAAATCCTTTTATCAGACGTCAATAGGCTAGATATCACACACCATCTGGGGAATTAGATCATGGACCGCCGCCAGTTCCTGCTCGCCGGCTCGTCGCTCGCCGCTACGCTGCCGTTTGGCGCTCGCGCCCAGGAGGCGGTCCCGGCCCGGATCGGCTACATCCCGGTCATCGGCACCGCCCCGATTTTCGTCGCCAATGGCGAGGGCTGGCTGAAGCAGGCCGGCATCACGCCGACGTTCACGGTGTTCGAATCCGGCCCGAACATGATCCAGGCGCTCGCCTCGGGGACGATCGACCTCTATGTCGCCGGCGTCGCCCCGCTCGCCGTGGCCCGCTCGCGCGGCGTCGACATCCGCGTCGTCGCCTCGACCGCAACGGGCGAAAACGTCTTCGTCGCCGCTCCGGCTCTGGCGAAGTTCTTCACGGCAGGCACGAGCGCAGCCGCCGCCTTCAAGGCGCACAAGGCCGCGACCGGCAAGCCGGCCCGCCTCGCCACCCAGCCGGCCGGCTCGGTGCCCAACACCGTGCTGCAATACTGGCTCTGGGAGGTCGCCAAGGCCGACAAGGGCGATGTCGAGATCGTGCCGATGGGCATCGACGCGACGCAGCAGGCCGTGCTCGCCGGCGCCGTCGAGGGCGCGATCGTGCGCGAGCCGGCGTTGACGATCATCCAGACACGCAATCCCGGCATCAAGCTGATCGCCGGCGGCGAAGACGTCTTCCCCGGCCAGCCCGGCACCGTCGTCGCCGTATCCGGTGCCTTCGCCACCAAGAACGCCGCCGCGGTGCAAGGACTGGTGTCCGGCCTGGTCAAGGCTGCCGACGTCCTGGTCAAGACGCCCGCCAAGGCAGCGCCCCATGTCGGCGCTGCGCTCGGCAAGGGCATTGTCGACCCCGCTTTGATCGAGAAGGCGCTGGTCTCGCCGGCAACCCGCTTCGAGATCGACCCGCGCAAGATTATCGAGCCGGCCCGCGCCATGCAGGCCTATCAGGTCAAGCTCGGCTCGCTCGAGAAGGAACTTCCGTTCGACGGCCTGTTCGAGACGCAGTATTACGAGCGCGCCATCAAGGGCTGACGGGGCTATCGACTTGCGTTCACTACGGGCTCCGGCCCTTGCCCTGACGGGCCTCGTCGCCTTCCTCCTGCTCTGGGAGGCGATCCCTTATTTCGGCGTCGTCAACCCGGCCTTCCTGCCGGGTCCGAGCGCCCTGCCCGCCGCCTTTCTGCGCGAAGTCAAGTCGGGCGCCTGGCTCTCGGCGATCATGGGCTCGCTCGGCCATTACTTCATCGGCCTCTTCACCGGCGCCGGCCTCGGCATCGCGCTCGGCGTCTTCACCGGCATGTCGAAACTGGCCGAAGAGACGACCGCCTGGGTGGTCCGGCTGCTGCGGCCGATCCCGGGCCTCGCCTGGGTGCCGTTCGCGATCATCTGGTTCGGCGTCAACCCGCAGGCGGCGGTGTTCATCATCGCGATCGGCGTGTTCTGGATCGTCTTCTTCGCTGCCCAGGGCGCGATCCGCGGCGTCGACCGCGACTTGATCGAGGTCGCCGACGCCTTCGGCTTCCGCTCGCCGCTCCAGCGCCTGACCAAGATCCTGCTGCCGGCGGCACTGCCTGGCATCCTGATCGGCGTGCGCACCGCGCTCGGCCAGGCCTGGATGGCCGTGGTCGCAGCCGAGATCTTCGGCGTCGCCGGCGTCGGCCAGCGCATGATGCAGGCCTCCAGCCTGCTCGCGACCGACCTCGTCGTGATCTACATGCTGACCATGGCGGCGCTCTACGGCCTGCTCGATACGTTGTTCGTCGCCTTCCAGGGATGGGTGCTGCGTTGGAAAGCGTGATCGACATCAAGGAGCTGTCGCTCACCTTCACCCGCGACGGCGAAGCGACCGAGGTGCTGCACAAGCTCAACCTCTCCGTCGCGCGTGGCGAGTTCCTCGCCATCGTCGGTCCCTCCGGCGTCGGCAAGTCGACCCTGCTGCGCGTCATCGCCGGCCTCGCCAGGCCGAGCGGCGGCGAGGTCGTGATCAATGCGAAGGACAATACCCGCCGGCCGGTCGCGCTGGTCTTCCAGGATTCGCGGCTGCTGCCCTGGCGCAAGGTGATCGCCAATGTCGGCTTTGGGCTCGAAGGCCAGACGGCGCGGGCCGAGCGCCTCGCCAAGGCCCAGCAGATGCTCGACCTCGTCGGCCTCGGCCATCTCGCCCAGCGCTGGCCGCACCAGCTCTCCGGCGGCCAGCGCCAGCGCGTCTCGCTGGCGCGCGCGCTCGCGGTCGAGCCCGAGATCCTCTTGATGGACGAACCGTTCTCGGCGCTCGACGCACTGACGCGCGAGACCTTGCAGGACGAGTTGATCGAGGTCCGCCGCCGGACCGCCAAGACCGTGCTGTTCGTCACTCACGACATCGACGAAGCCGCCTATCTCGCCGACAGGGTCGTGGTGCTCTCGGGCGCGCCCGGCCAGATCATCGCCGAGCACAAGATCACGGTCGCCCATCCACGGAGACGGGGTGCGGAGGCGGAAGCGCAGATCGTGCGGGCGGTGCGCGTCGATCTCGGCGCGGATATCGTCAGCGACGGCGCGGCGATCTGACGAACCGTTCCCTACGCAGAAAATTCGTTCGCCTTTACGAACGCGGGCGACAGTGATATTCCCTTCGTCCGTTATATCGAACGAACCGGACGGCATCTCATGGCGAACGACGCGACGGGCGCGACAGCGCTGCATCCCGAAACCCTGCTCGTCCATGCCGGCACGCTGCGCTCGCAATATGGCGAGACCTCGGAAGCGCTGTTCCTGACGCAGGGCCATGTCTACGACAGCGCCGAGCAGGCCGAGGGCCGCTTCCTCAACACCGATCCCGGCTTCCAGTACGGGCGCCTGTCCAACCCGACCGTCGCCATGCTTGAGCAGCGCATGGCGACCTTCGAGGGCGCCGAAGCCTGCCGCGCCACTGCGACCGGTATGGCTGCCGTTACCGCGGCAGTGATGGCCCCGGTGCGGGCGGGCGATCATGTCGTCGCGGCGCGCGCCTTGTTCGGCTCCTGTCGTTACGTGATCGAGGACCACCTGCCGCGCTATGGCGTCGAGTCGACGCTGGTCGACGGCACCGACCCTGCCGCCTGGCGTGCCGCGATCAGGCCGAACACCAGGCTCTTCTTCCTGGAAAGCCCGGCCAATCCGACGCTGGAGGTGATCGACATCGCCGCCGTCGCAGCGATCGCCAAGGAGGCCGGTGTCATCCTCGTGGTCGACAATGTCTTCGCGACGCCGCTGTTTCAGTGCCCGCTCGAACTCGGCGCCGATCTCGTCGTCTATTCCGCCACCAAGCACATCGACGGCCAGGGCCGTTGCCTCGGCGGCCTCATCCTCGGCTCGAAGGCGCTGATCGAGGCCGACATCCAGACCTATCTGCGCCAGACCGGGCCGGCCCTGTCGCCCTTCAACGCCTGGGTGATGCTGAAGGCGCTGGAGACGCTGCCCCTGCGCATCCGCCAGCAGGCGCAGAACGCGACTGCGGTCGCCGCCTGGCTCAAGAGCCGCAAGGACCTGCCGCATGTCGCCTTCATCGGCGATCCCGACCATCCCCAGGCCGGCATCATCGCCAGGCAGATGAGCGGCCCCTCGACGCTGATCGCCTTCGAGGTCGCGGGCGGGAAGGACGCGGCCTACAGCTTCCTCAACCGGCTCAGGCTGATCCGCATCTCCAACAATCTCGGCGACGCCAAGAGCCTGATCGTCCATCCGGCGACGACGACGCATCAGCGCTTCACGCCGGAAGTGCGCGCCAGCATGGGCGTCGGCGACGGGCTGGTCCGCCTCTCGATCGGGCTGGAACATGCCGACGACCTGATCGCCGACCTGAAACAGGCCCTCGACGGCTGATCACGGCCGCCGGGATTGAACCAGGCAGGCCCATCCGCGTTGAACCTCGGCAACAACCGAGGTTCACATGCTCAGAAAGACCGCCTGCGCCACCGCTCTGCTCGCCTCTCTCGCGGCTCCCGTCCTCGCTCAGAACGCCGCGCCAGCTTCTCCGGCGCCAGTCGAAAAGCCGTCCTCGCCGGAACTCTCCGCCTGCAAGGCGACCGCGATGGCGGCGCTGACGGCGCGCGAGCCTGAGATCAAGGACATCTATATCGACGAGGACGGGCTGACGATCGCGGTGGCCGAGACCAAGGTCGAGGACACCCCGGTGACGCGCATCATCATGGGCGAGGCCTATCTGAAGACCGACAAATCCGACAAGCCGCGCCGCTTCCTCTGCCTGCTCGGCGAGAAGGGCAAGGTGCTGCTGACGTTCTTCACGCAGCGGTGAGAGGCGCCGTCAGTCGCCGTCGACGATTCTCGTGTTCGGCCGGTCACGGCCATCGGCCAGCTCTTCGTGCCATTTTCCGCCGGCATCCTGATAGATGATGCCGTCGGTGACACCAGGCCGCTTCTGACGAGCAGCCGCCTTGTTGGCCGCCTTCAGCGCCGCATCGTGCGAGCGGAAGGTTTCCGACAGGGCGTCGCCGACCTTGTAAGCCCAGCCGCCATCGTGCTGGACGATCTCGTATTTCACCGTGACCATGAGCGTCCTCCATGGCTCACTGATCGAACCGGCAGCATGCGCCCCAGGTTCCACCAAAGCGGAGGATAGCCTCGCCTTGCAGGCGGCGGAAGGGCCTGGTCGAGTTAGTCGCCGTTGCCGGTATCGGCGGCCCGCAGGCCTTCCAGCACCGGCATCGAGGTGATGTGGTAGCCGGCATCGATATGATGGATGTCGCCGGTGACGCCGCCGGACAGATCCGAGAGATAATACAGCGCCGAGCCACCGATCTCGTCCAGCGTCACCGATTTGCGCAATGGCGAGTTGGCGCGCTGCCAGGAATACATGGCGCGCGCATCCGAGATGCCGGCGCCAGCCAGCGTCCGCACCGGCCCGGGCGAGAGCGCATTCACGCGAATGCCCTTCGGCCCGTAATCGGCGGCGAGATAACGCATGCTGGCTTCGAGCGCCGCCTTGGCGACGCCCATGACATTGTAGTTCGGCATCACGCGGGTCGAGCCGCTATAGGTCAGCGTGATCATGCTGCCCCCGTGCGGCATGCGCTCTGCGGCGCGCTTGGCGGCTTCGGTGAACGAGAAGCAGGAGATCACCATGGTGCGCGAAAAATTCTCGCGGGTGGTGTCGGCATAGAGCCCCTTGAGCTCGTTCTTGTCGGAGAAGCCGATGGCGTGGATCAGGAAATCGAGCGTGTTGCGCTCGGGATCGCCGCCCCAGGCCTCGTCGATCGCGGCGAAGGCGGCGTCGACCGTCGCGACGTCCTCGACATCGCAGGGGATGACCAGCTTCGAACCGATGCTCTCTGCGAGCGGCTTGACGCGCTTGCCGAGCGCATCGCCCTGATAGGTGAAGGCCATCTCGGCACCATGCGCATGCAGGGTCCGGGCAATGCCCCAGGCGATCGAATTCTGGTTGGCGACACCCATGACGAGGCCGCGCTTATTGTGCATCAAGGGGAGCATATGCCTGTCTCGAACGGGATTCAGGAACTCGGAGGGAGGAGAAGGAGAACGCTAAGGTGCCGCCGGCAGGACCTACTAACCACTAAGCCCGCCAGCTTAGCCACTACAAATGCTTCTTCACGGCCGCCGCCGTGTCCTTCGAGCTCGCCAGCGGCACGATCTCGAAGCGGGCAAGATCGCCCCAGGCCAGTACCCATTCCTGCAGCTTGGTGACGTCGTCGCACTGCATCACCTGGAAGCAGCGGGCAAAATCGGCCGAGATCCAGCTGTCGATATAGGTCAGGCCCTCGGGCATCATCCGGCCATGCTCATGGTAGCGGGCGTAGATCTCCTTCACCCGCGCCTGGTCGAAATGCTCGATCACCATGAAGAGCATGGCCCGCGCCTCAGGCTTCGAGCCGCTTCATCACGATGGTGGCGTTGGTGCCGCCGAAGCCGAAGGAGTTGGAGAGCACGCAGCCGAGGCCGGCATTGTCGATGCGCTTGCGCACGATCGGCATGTCGGCGAAGGCCGGGTCGAGCTCCTCGATATGGGCGCTCTCGCAGACGAAGTCGTTGTTGAGCATCAAGAGCGAGTAGATCGCTTCCTGCACGCCGGTGGCCCCCAGCGAATGGCCGGTCAGCGACTTGGTCGCCGAGATCGGCGGGCTCTTCTCGCCGGCGCCGAAGACTTCGCGGATCGCCTCGATCTCCTTGGCGTCGCCGACCGGGGTCGAGGTGCCGTGCGGGTTGATGTAGTCGACCTTGGCCTTCACGCCGTCGAGCGCCATGCGCATGCAGCGCACCGCGCCCTCACCCGACGGGGCGACCATGTCGTAGCCGTCCGAGGTCGCGCCATAGCCGACGATCTCGCCATAGATGCGGGCGCCGCGGGCCTTGGCGTGCTCGAGTTCCTCCAGCACGACGACGCCGGCGCCACCCGCGATGACGAAGCCGTCGCGGCGCGCATCATAGGCGCGCGAAGCAACGGCGGGCGTCTCGTTGAAGTCGGAGGACATCGCGCCCATGCCGTCGAACAGCACGGAGAGCGTCCAGTCGAGCTCCTCGCAGCCGCCGGCGAAGATCACGTCCTGCTTGCCCCACTGGATCAGCTCATAGGCGTTGCCGATGCAATGGTTCGAGGTCGCGCAGGCCGAAGAAATCGAATAGTTCACGCCCTTGATCTTGAACCAGGTGGCGAGCGTCGCCGAGGCCGTCGAGGACATGCCCTTGGGCACGGCGAAGGGACCGACCTTCTTGGACGAGCCGCTCTCGCGCGCCTTGTCGTAGGCGTCGATCAGCGCCCGGGTCGAGGGACCACCCGAGCCCATGATGATGCCGGTGCGATCATGGCTGATCTCTTTGTCCTCGAGACCGGCGTCGCGGATCGCCTGCTCCATCGCGACCTGGTTCCAGGCCGAGCCGCCGCCATGGAAACGCATGGCGCGGCGATCGAGCACGGTCGCAGGATCGAGCGTCGGCACGCCGGCGACCCGGCTGCGGAAGCCGTGCTCGGCGAAATCCGCCGCATAGGAGATGCCGGACTTGGCCTCGCGCAGCGAGGCCAGCACTTCCTGCGTATTGTTGCCGATGGACGAGACGATCCCCATCCCGGTGACCACAACGCGTCTCATGCTGCTTCTCCGGCTCTTTTGGTGACGGGCCGGGAGGCCAACCCCGGACCTGTAATAGATCGCCTACCGCGCAAATGGACTGCGCGGCCGGCGAAGGCAAGGCGTCGGGACGGTTTTTGCTCAGGCCGCTTCGGGCTTGAACAGGCCGACGCGCATATCGGTCGTCGTATAGATGCGCTTCCCGTCGGCCTCGAGCCAGCCATCGGCGATGCCAAGGACGAGCTTGGACTTGAAGACGCGCTTGAAGTCGACGCCGTAGACGACATGCTTGACGGTAGGCAGCACCTGGTCGGCGAACTTGACCTCGCCGACGCCGAGCGCACGGCCACGGCCCGGCAGGCCGAGCCAGCCGAGGAAGAAGCCGGTGAGCTGCCAGAGCGCATCAAGGCCGAGGCAGCCCGGCATCACCGGGTCGCCCTTGAAGTGGCAGTCGAAGAACCAGAGGTCCGGCCGGACGTCGAGCTCGGCGCGCACCATGCCCTTGCCATGCTCGCCGCCGGTCTCGCTGATCTCGGCGATGCGGTCGAACATCAGCATAGGCGGCAGCGGCAGCTGCGCATTGCCCGGCCCGAAGAGCTCGCCGCGCCCGCAAGCGAGGATCTCCTCGTAGCTGAATGACGATTGCCGCTCCATATCCGACTTCACTCCATTCCGGCCGCAAATTATCCGGCGGCCAACTCCCGATGCAACGTGCCTAACACGGTGGCGCTGCGGAACGGAAGGGCGCAGGTCTGGCTCGACCGTGGATGATCAGCCGGCAAGGCTGCGCCAGCCCTCGGCGAGCGTGACGGTGGCGACGACGATCAGCAGCACGCCGACCGCGCGACCAAGAGCCGCCTCGGCCCGGGGATGACCGGCCAAGACGCCTCGCCCGCCGCCAGCGGCGATGGCCAGACCACCATAGACGCCGAACTGTGTCACGGCGATGATCACCCCGAGGATCGCCGCCTGCAGCCAGATCCCGCCGGCCTCGGGCCGCAGGAACTGCGGAAACACCGCGAACATGAAGAGATACGCCTTGGGATTGAGCAGGCAGGTCAGCATGCCCTGCCGGAAGGCCGCGACCGGGCCAAGCGACCGCGCGGCGGGGATTGCACCGAGCGAGGCGCCGCTGCGCAGCAGGCAAAGCCCGATCCAGGCGATGTAGAGCGCGCCGACGAGCAGCAGCACATTGTACAGCGCCGGAAACAGCTTCAGCACCGCACCGACGCCGAGAGCCCCGACCACGACATGCACCACGCCACCGGCGACGACGCCGGCCGTGGCGTAGAGTCCCAGCCGCCGCCCGCCGGCGAGCGCATTGGCGAGCACGAAGGTCATGTCCATGCCCGGCACGATGATGATGCCGAAGACGAAGCAGAAGAACAGCCAGAGCAGGGCGACATCGGGCATGGCAGCGATCCGGAACGGGGCCCGTTTCCTGCCAAGATCGCGTGCCGGAGCCTGTCAGCAGCACCACTATGCTTGCGGCCAGGTAGCCAAGGCCTTACATCGAATCTAAACGATGATGTCCCGATGCTGGGACGGTTTCACGGAGACGACGCGCGGCATGGACGGCCAGACGCAGGAGCAGGGCTACGGAGCGGACGCACGGCAGGGCTGCCCCTTCCATGATGTGCGCCAGAAGCTGCGCCGGGTCGGCCTGCGGCCGACGCGCCAGCGCGTCTCGCTCGGCTGGCTGCTGTTTGCCAAGGGCGACCGGCACATCAGCGCCGAGATGCTCTACGAGGAGGCGATGAAGGCGCGCGTGCCGGTCTCGCTCGCGACGGTCTACAACACGCTGCACCAGTTCACTCAGGCCGGCCTGCTGCGCGAGCTCGCGATCGACGGCGCCAAGACCTTCTTCGACACCGACAATAGCGACCATCACCATTTCGTCGTCGATGGCGAGGACAAGGTCATCGACATCCCGGCCTCGGCGGTCGACGTCGCCGAATTGCCGCCGCCGCCCCAGGGCTACGAGATCAGCCGGGTCGACGTCGTCGTCAGATTGCGCAAGATCGGCGGCTGAAGCCGCCCTGCAGCGAGCTGCCCCAGCGCGCTACTGCACGGTCTCGTTGGGATAGACGCCCCAGAGCCGGTCCTGCTTGATGTAGCCGGACATCTTGCTGACCGTGACGCGGCACCAGGCATTCTGGCAGGACTGCACATTGGCGATGACGCCGGGCTCCAGCGTCGCCACCACCGGCGCGCTCTCGCTGGTCGTCTCGCGCAGCGAGAAGGTCTCGCCCTTGTTCTTCGACCAGGGCGAGACCAGCACGGTGCGCCGCCCCGAGAGCAGGCTGTGCAGCACCCAGCCTTCGGTGCCGTCGGCATCGCGCACGCGGCGCCAGGTCTCGAATTCGGCGGTGATCTCGACCGGCAGTCCGGCGCGCTGGAACACCCAGCTGGTGCGGTGTTCCTTCGAGGGCCCCTCGCGCAGATTGACCCGGTCCGACTTCAGGCTGACATAGCGCGGCAGCGGCAAGCCGGAGACCGGGCCGTTGGCGACCTCCTGGGCTGAACCCGGCATCGCCAACAGGGCAACGCCCGCCGCAACCAGAAGGCCGAGCGCACTGCGCGTCGTCTGAACCGTCATCCCACCCACTCCTCGCCTGCCCCGCTTCCGGCGCATTCGCGCCGAAGGGTCAGGTTGTGTTCCGCCGCAACGCTGCTAGAGAACGAAACGGCTGCCGACCGTCGAAACGGCCCGACTCAATTCCTGATGCGCCTCGGTTAATGGGGGGTTGAGGCGGAATGGCGACGCTGCGGCCACTGGTCGCGCCCGGCCGGGCGCAGCGCCAGCACCATCGGAGCCTGAGGGGAGCCGCCCATGACGAAGAAGAAGCCCCTGGTCGTGGTCACGCGCAAGCTGCCGGCCGTGGTCGAGACGCGTATGCGCGAGCTCTTCGACGCCAGGCTCAACCTCGATGACGCGCCGATGAGCCAGGCCGCTTTGGTCGAGGCGATGAAGACCGCCGACGTGCTGGTCCCGACCGTGACCGACAAGATCGACGCCGGGCTGATCGCCCAGGCCGGCGATCAGCTGCGCCTGATCGCCAATTTCGGCAACGGCGTCGACAATATCGACGTCGCCAGCGCGGTGCAGCGCGGCATCACCGTGACCAACACGCCGGGCGTACTGACCGACGACACCGCCGACATGACGATGGCGCTGATCCTCGCCGTGGCCCGGCGAATCGCCGAGGGCGCCCGCATCATCACCGATGACGAATGGGCCGGCTGGTCGCCGAACTGGATGCTGGGCCGCCGCATCACCGGCAAGCGCCTCGGCATCGTCGGCATGGGCCGTATCGGCCAGGCGCTGGCCAGGCGCGCCGCCGCCTTCGGCCTGTCGATCCACTATCACAACCGCCGTCGGCTCGATTCGCGCATCGAAGAAGCGCTCGACGCGACCTATTGGGATTCGCTCGACCAGATGCTGGCGCGGATGGACGTCGTCTCGGTCAACTGCCCGCACACGCCGGCGACTTATCACCTGCTCTCGGCCCGGCGGCTCAAGCTGATGAAGCCCGACGCCATCCTGGTGAACACGGCGCGCGGCGAGATCGTCGACGAAGCCGCCCTGTCGCGCATGCTGGAGGCCGGCGAGCTCGCCGGCGCCGGGCTCGACGTGTTCGAGCACGAGCCGGCGGTCAATCCGCGCCTGCTCAAGCTCGCCCGCCAGCATCGCGTCGTGGTCCTGCCCCATATGGGCTCAGCCACGCATGAAGGCCGCGCCGACATGGGCGAGAAGGTCATCGTCAACATCAAGACCTTCATGGATGGGCATAAGCCGCCGGACCGCGTCCTGCCCAGCATGCTCTGAAGCGTCTACCGGGACGGCCGTCTCGCGGTCGCTTGGGACCCAGCGATCCCTCCCTCAGGCCGCCTCGGATCGCGCTCCGGGGCGGTAGCGGCATTCCGACAGGGCATCGAGCTCGCCGAGATCGGCGGCGTGGCGGCGTCCCCAGTCGCAGAGCGTCGCAATCACTGGCGCGAGGCTCTGGCCGAGCGGCGTCGCCGCATAATCGACGCGCGCCGGCACCTGCGCGAAGATCTCGCGGCTGACGAGGCCGTGCTCCTCCATCTCGCGCAATTGCTGGATCAGCACCTTCTGGGTGATCGGGGGAATGCGTTTCTGCAGCTCAGAGAGGCGCTTGGGGCCGCCGAAGAGCTGGTAGAGGATCACGGCCTTCCAGCGGCCTGAGATCACCTTGAGCGCCCGCTCGACCGGCAGCATCGGCAGGCGCTTCATCGGGTCGGCCATGCTCACCTCTTGGTCTGCTCCAAACAAATCGGTGTGAAGTCAGCTTCCGCCATCCTAGCCCAGAACGCAGCCCACGCTCATCCCCTTCGCGTGAGGCCTGCCATGAAAGCCATCCAGTACAGCCGCTTCGGTGGCCCCGACGTGCTCGAGATCGTCGAGATCGACGCGCCCTCACCGCAGCCGGGCGAGGTGCTGATCAAAGTCGGCGCCATCGGCGTCAATTTCTTCGAGGTGATGATGCGGCAGGACCGCTATGCGGTGACGCCGCCCTTGCCTTTCATTCCGGGCGTCGAGATCGCCGGCACGGTCATCGCGCTCGGCGAAGGCGTCACCAACTTCTCGGCCGGCGACCGTGTCGCCGCCGCGCTCTATGTCGCGGGCGTGCAGAGCGGCGGCTATGCCGAACAGGTCGCGATCCGTGCCGATGTGGTTGTGCGCCTGCCCGACGAAATCTCTTTCCCGGCAGCCGCGACACTGCAGGTCCAGGGCCTGACTGCGCTGCACCTGCTGCGCAGCCATCCGGCAGCAGGGAAGAACGTCCTGATCAGCGCCGCGGCTGGCGGCGTCGGCAGCCTGCTCGTGCAGCTGGCGAGGCGCGGCGACGCCAAGCGGGTCATCGCCATGGCGAGCTCGGCCGAGAAGCTGGCGCTGGCGCAGGAACTCGGCGCCGATGCCGGCATCGACTACACACAAGTCGATTGGCCGGAGCAGGTTCGCGCCGCGACCGATGGTGCCGGTCCGGACCTGATCTTCGACGCCTCCGGCGGCGACATCCCGGCGCAATGCCTCGCATTGCTGGCGCCGTTCGGCCGCCTCGTGCTCTACGGCCCGCTCTCGCTCTCGGATTTCCGGCCGGAGACCGAGGCGCTGAAGGCCCTGATCTTCGGTAACCGGACGATCGCCGGCTTCTCACTGCTGCCGCATCTGGCGCCCAAACGCCTCGCAAGCGATCTCGGCGAGCTGTTCAGGCTCGCGATCTCGGGCGAACTCGGGCTGCTGCCCGGCGAGAGTTTCCCGCTGGCACAGGCGAGCGCAGCCCATGCGGCGCTGGAAAGCCGGCGAACCGCCGGCAAGCTGGTGCTGCTGCCCTGACCGGGCTCAGCTGGCGCGGGCGGTGGCGAACTGGCCGGCCTTGCGGAAGCGCCAGAGATAGCCGGGCACCTCGGCCTCGGCCGAGACCGGGATAATGCCGAGCCCGTGCAAGGTGCGGCTTTCCTTCTCCGCCGTCGTCGAGACGACATTGTCGCTCTGGAGCAGGCTGACCTGGTCGCGCGTCAGGATGAACTCGTTCGGCAGCAGGCCGAGCGTCAGCATGTCCGCGAGCTCGAGGACCTGGCCCTGCAGGCGGGCGAGGCCGAAGGGCATCGGCGCGATCAGGCGCTTGCGGCCGGTGACCTCGCAGACATAGTCGACCAGCTCGCGCAGCGTCTTCACCTCGGGACCACCGAGCTCATAGACCTTGCCGGCCTCGGCCTTGCCGTCGACGGCGCGCGCGGTCGCCTCGGCGACATCGCCGACGAAGACCGGCTGGAACTTCGTCTCGGCTCCGGCAAGCGGCAGCACCGGCAGCATGCGCACCAGCGAGGCGAAGCGATTGAAGAAGGTGTCCTCCGGCCCGAACATCACCGAGGGGCGCAGCACGATCGCCTGCTTGACCAGGGCCCGGGCCGCCGCCTCGCCCTCGGCCTTGCTGCGGGCATAGGCGGACTTCGATTCGGCGTCGGCACCGAGCGCCGAGACCTGGATCAGCCGATCGACGCCGAAATGCGCGCAGGCCTGCGCCACGCTGCGGGCGCCCTGCGCCTGCACCGAGGAGAAGTTCTGCCGGCCCTTCTCGCGCATGATGCCGACGAGGTTGATCACCGCATCGGCGCCCTGCACGGCGGCCGCGACCGAATCGGGATAGCGCAGGTTGGACTGGACCGCGGTGACCTGGCCGACGATGCCGAGCGGCTGCAGGAAGCCGGCGAGGTCCGGGCGGCGCACGGCAGCGCGCACGCGATAGCCGCGCCGCGCCAGCGCCCGCACGACATGGCGCCCAAGGAAGCCCGAGCCGCCGAAGACCGTGACGAGTTGCGAAGCGGGAGGCAGGACCGTCATGGCGACGCGAAGCTCCGTTTGGAAGCGCTGAAAACTGGCTCTATTGTGCCTGTCCTAGTGCATAGCAACGCGGCTGTGAAGGCGGTGAGACGTCGCCCGCAGCGCGGCCGACACGCTATTGTCAAAAAGCCGGCTTCGCCCGTTGACAGGCGCGTTCGGCCCCCGTAAACGAACCGCCGTTGCCCAGGTGGCGGAATTGGTAGACGCACCAGCTTCAGGTGCTGGCGCTCGCAAGGGCGTGGAGGTTCGAGTCCTCTCCTGGGCACCACTTTTCTTCCTGTTTGATCGCAGGGGGTTAAGTGAAAACAAGGGTTTCCGTGAGATCAGCTCTCACTCAGGAAGCTCACTCAATGGCTTTACGAATGGCCAGACCGATCAAGCGGGGGACCAGCGCCAACTGGCTCCTCAAAGTCCGTGTTCCATCCGACATCGTCGACAAGGTCCAGGGACACGTCGTCCTGCCCATTGGGGGCAGGCGCACGCCGGTCGCCATCAGCGCCGGCTACGTCGAAGTCAGCCTGCGCACCTCGGATCCTGACGAAGCGGCTCGCCGCTACGCAGAAGCCCATCATGCGCTCCTCAAGCACTGGGATGCGGTCAAGGCCGGCCCCCAGCCGCTCTCGAAGCGCCAGGCTGTCGCCCTCTCCGCAGATGCCTATCGTGAGCGAATCAGCGAGATCGATGACGCGTCGATGGTCGCCGAGCGGGAGGCCATGAACGCTGACTTTGATAAGTTCATCGTCCAACGCGCCGAAAGCGGATCAGAGGAACGCGACCAGCTCGTCCAAGGCTGGCTCGAGGACATCGTCGCCGAGCAGGGCGTCGACTTCATCGCGGTCATAGCAGCGGTCCTTCCGGGCTCGATCCCTCCGGACCAGGAGGAGCTTGCCCTCGAGAGCCGCTATGGCGCCCGTGTTGATGCCGCGCTGGCCATGAGAGGCGTCCGAAGCGACGACGCCAGCCGCCCTTCCCTCCTAAAGGAGTTCCGCCGGGCGGAGCTCTCCGGAAGCCAAGCGCTGGGGCGGATGCTGGAGGGCGACTTCAGCGACGAGGAGAAGCGCCCCTATTTCCCGCCTTTCGAGCCGCCTCCGGCTCCTCCGGCATCTGCTGCCGTGCAAGTGCCGGCAGCTGGTCAGGGCGATATCATGAGCATCGCGCAGCTCTTTGAGGCCATGCGCGAGGCCATGCTCGACTACGTCAAGCCGTCCACGCTCCGACGTTACCAGTCGACGATCGAGAAGCTCTCCGCTTTCACCGGCCATTCCGACTTCCGGACACTGACCCGTGAACGGGTGAAGGAGTGGATCAAGCACCGAACGACCGAGGATGGCATCAGCAAGAAGACCGTCAGGAACAACGACCTCGTCGCGGTCCAGTCGGTGCTGAACTTCGCGACCACGGACGAAGGGGGCGAGCGCCTCAAGGAGAATCCGATCCAGGGGCTGACGATCAAACTGCCGAGGGCCAGCAAGATCAAGCACGAGAAGAGGCTCCACCACGAGGAGATCGTCTCGATCCTCGGTGCCGCAAGCGCGGTGGAGATCGGCGGTCGCTATCCCAAGTCCGCCGCGGGGAACCGCTGGGCGCCCTGGCTCGCCGCCTATTCCGGCGCCCGTATCCAGGAACTCGTCAGCCTAGAGGTCGAGCACATTCGCAACGAGGGCGGCGCCTGGGTCATGGACCTCACCAAGACCAAGACGGATGAGGACCGCACGGTGCCCCTGCACGAGCATGTCATCGAGATCGGCTTCCTCGACTATGTCCGAAGTGTCGGCAAGGGGCCGCTCTTCATCGACCCGCCCGAGGTCTCCGGTCGGACCGAGACCGCATCGCGAGACGCCTCCGAGGTCCGCGCGTCTGGCGTCGCCGTCTTCATCCGCAGCAAGGCCAAGCTGCGGCCGAACGTCGATCCGAACCACGGCTGGCGCGGCACCTGGAAATCGATCGCGGCCAGCTTCGGCATCGAGGAGCGCTATCGCGATGCCATCACCGGCCACACGCCCGGGACGGTCGCCCGGAAATATGAGAAGCCAACCACGGCCGAGCTCGTCGAAGTGATGAAGATGTTCCGGCGCTATTCCCTCTGAGGTCGATCGCCGCTCGCGAGCCAGAGGGTTGCGAGCGGCGAGACCAAAGGCGGTGGTGGGCACCGGGCGGCCTGAGCTGCAATATCTCGGCACCGAGGTCAGGGCGCGGGTGGCCGAAAGTCCGACCGCGTTCCCTGCGCGCGAGAACGCCAGGAGATGGTCCTGCGCAGGGTCGGTGGCGTCGTGACATAGCGGTAGACGATTGTCTCGGCGAGGCGCAGCAGCCGGTCGGCGTCGAACGACTTGGGGCGGAAGAAGTAGATCTCCTCTCCGTCGGAGCGCCGCAGGGCCTCGTTGAATCCGTACACCGTGCCGCGCGCGAGCTGGGCCGGGGCGATTCCGAGGTACTCGCAGTGGCGCCGACCGTCCGGCGTCTCGAGCCAGCTGTTCAGGCGGGCATTCCTCATCCTATAGGCGAGCTGCTTGTCGAACTCCCGAGGCGTCATGCCAGCCGGCAGGCGGACGATGAGGCAGCGGTCGCCGATCGCGACGGGGGAGCCGGCGAGCGGCAGCCGGCGCGGCAGGATGTGTTGCATCATCCAGGTGTCGAACCCTAGATCGCTGCAGGGGTAACCGTCGGCGCTCGTCGTAAGCGCGGCGTAATGGTCCTTGTTGAGCTCTTCGAGCCGCATCCGGAGATCGGTCTGCGTCGTCGTCGACAGCTTGTGGACCGCCGCCATCAGGCGCCGCGCGAGACCGACGAGGCCGGTGGCAGCGGAGTTGGCATGATCGAAGCCGCAGCCGGCGGCGTAGATAGCGATCCTGCCGCCGGCGACGTAGTGCTGCTTGTAGGCAGGCAGCTCGAAGGCATCAGCGGGAAGCATGGCGAGCTTCCTGCCGCCGATCCTCGGCCATTGCGTCGGGAGCCAATGCGTCACCGCTCCCAGGCTGCCAGCGGGCAGCAGCTGATCCATGAGCTGGCGGCGCGGGGGGGCGGCAGGCGCTACCATCTTGGCGTTGGCGATCGTCGAATCTGTGGTCATGAGGGGCTGTTCCAATTCTCGGCTGTTGGTCCATGGGGTCGTTGCCCACGGCTTCCGAACTTCCCCGTTTCTCAAACGCGAACGGGCGGCGCGTTGCGGCGCCGCCCGTTCAATTCCGAACACCGTTCAGAACGCTGTTCGCAGCTGCCCGCATATCTGCCGAGCTGCGATGCGAACGACGTTCCGAATGTCGTTCGCAGTGATTTGATGCACGTCGAACGCTGTTCAGACGACCTCGATCCACTCGGTCTTGAACAGCGCCGGGGCGTGCAGCCCGAGGCGTCGGTGGACCCAGATCGCCTCATCGACCATGTGCCGAGCGGCGGCCTGCATGTGCAAAGGATCGGGGCGGCAGGCGCGATCGTTGATGATCCGCGCGACCGCGCGCTTTTCGTCGAGATCGGCCTGCGAACGCGCCGGCCAGATCATCGCCTGGCTGGCCGTGAGATAGGCGAGGATCCGCGCGCCCTCGGCGGCGAGCCGGAGCTCCTGGCTCTTGCCCTCGTCGTTCGCATTCGCGAGGTCGAACAGCCGCTCGGCGGTCGCGAACATCTTGAGGATCCGCTCGCGCAACTGACCGAAGTCGGGGCCGCTGCGCGCGAACGCGATCCAGGCCTCGGGAACGGTCGAGAGAACGGGCTGGCCGCCGCGCAGCGGCAGAAGATCGCGCAGGTCGTAGCGCAGGCGCGGCCAACCCGAGAGGTTGCGGTCATCAAGCCCTGGGGCCGGCGGGGACGGGGGAGCGGCGAGTTCACCCACGTTGAAGGCAGCCCGCATCACCCGGATCCGTCGCGCCGTATTCGGCTCGAGCGACGGAGTATAATCGGCTTCCTGGTTGGTGCCGTAAGGGCCACGCCTGTCGGCGAGGGCGAGTTTGGCATCGACCTCGTCGAGGCTGTCTGCCGGCCAAATGCAGACCAGGCTGTCGAAGAGGAGTGCTGCGAGCTCCATGCCCGAAGCGATGGTGGTCGCCTGGGCGTGCCGATCGTCGGCATAGGCGACCCGATGGGCTTCGTGGTCGAGCTGCCGCGACATCCGGGCGGCCTCCTTCAGGTCCGGCCGGCTCTGCCGGAAGGCAATGAGCTCGCCGAGAGAGGGGTCCTCGCCGAGGCCGGAGGTCAGCGTCGCGATAGGATCGCGGACGCGCTCTCCCTCTCGAAGCGCGAGGCTGGTGGTCTTGGGCGGCGGCAATCTGCCCTGATCGTCGTCATTCTGCATGATCTGGTCTTTCCGTGGGTTACAGCCACATGGCTGCATCGACCTCTCGATCCCGGGAATCGCAGAAGGCGCCCCTTGGAGGGCGCCTTCGCAGTCCGTTTCACTCCCCCGCCTGTCCCACGGGCCTCCCACGGTCTTCCCTGTGCAGGAAGCGTGGGAGGACGCAGGGAGGGCGTTGGCGAGCCGACGCCAACGGATCGCCACGGGCGTCCCACGGTCCTCCCTGCGGAGTTTGGCCACAGAGGAGCGGGGGAGCGCGTTCCTGAGCCAGGAACCCGTGGGACGACGCAGGGAGCTTCCGGAGCTCTCGGTTTAATACGGATGGGCGGCGATCATCGTCCGGTGATGCTGGCCGACCGCGATGGCGATCAGCAGCGTCGCATTCATCTGCGCTCGCTCCATGACCGAAGGGTGGGCTGCACCGAGGAGAAGGTCCGTGTCGACCTCCGCGCGGGACAGCGCCAGATCCGCCAGCGAGACGAGATGCTGCAGCAGCGCGCCCTCCTGTGCGGCCATCATCTCGTCGCGCTCGCGCGGGCTGAGCTCGTCCTCGGCTAGAACGATGGCGAAGCGATTGGCAGCGTCGCCGTGGCGCCTTACCTCACTGAGAAGGGCAGCGACATCGCGCGTGCGCCGCAACCACTCGCCGAGCCCAGAGCGCTCCTCCAGGATGTGGGTCGTCGCCGAACCGGCGCGAGCCACCGCCTTCCAGTCCGCGCTCGCGTGGGCGATTGCGTCACTGGTGACGCGGACGGCGTCATTGTCATCGAGGCCGAAGGCGATGACGGCCACGTCGCGGAGCTCATTGTCCGCGGGATCCTCGAGCGACTGGATGAAGGCGGCGCCCTGCTGGCGGCGCGCGTGGCGGTCTGCCCCTGTCCCTGCAGGCAGCAGCGCGGCCGCGACGGTCGCGATCGCGTTCAGGATGGTGAGCGCGTAGAGCTGCGCGAGCTGCAGGCGCACGCCCTCGGGGCTGTCGTCGGTGAGCGCGACGAAGCGAGCTACCTGATTGGCATGGTGCCGGGCGCGATCGACGATGGCCGCGATCGAAGGCGGATTGCGCACGAAGGCCGCATAGTCGGCCGAGCTCGGGCGGTGCAGGCGCAGCGCCGCGAATTCGTCTATGACGCGATGCTCGATCCGATCGATGCTGAGGCCGCGGTAGGCCGCAGGGCGCAAGGGTTGGCGCGGATGGGTGTTGGTCATGTTGAGCCTTCCTATTGAGTGCGTCGGAGGTTCTCGGGGGTGCTTTTCCCTTCCTCTCGCTTGCTCCTCTCAATCCCTGGCCTTGCTCTTCCTGCTCGCCGCCGCGGCCCCCGCTTGCACTGGCGGCCACCTCATTCCGGCGAGGAAGCCGATCCGCCCCTTCCGCACGCGGTCGAGCCCGAGGACTCCCTCGGCCCGCGCGAGATCGCTACGGGTCACGTAGCGGCGCGAAGCCATGCAGGCGAAGCCGAATGCGATCGGCCACAGACGCGACAACGAGCGCGGCGTCAGTGCGGCGAGCTCCTCAAGGAGAATTTCGGGCGGTGTCTCGAACAGACCGCCGGTCGCGGCATTTGCCTCGCCGAAAAGCGAGCGCTGGATCGCGAGCATCTGAGCGGGCTCGAGGCTGATCTCGAAGGTGATCAGGCGGTCCACGATCGACGGTGGCAACGGCGACAGGTCGTTGGCTGTCGCGATCCAGATGATCGCATCGGCGCGAACGGGGATCTCGAGGAACTCGTCCTGGAAGGAGCGAGCGTTCTCGCGTTCCAGGAGACTATGCAGGACGTTGATGGGCGTTTCGCTCGGGTTGATCGGGCTCGACTTCTCGATCTCATCGATGACGACGACAGGTGAGGCGCTATCGCTGTCGATCAGGAGCTGGGCGATCTTGCCGGGGCCTGCGGCACGCCAGGCCGGCGAAAGGCCAGTGAACCAGGTTCCGCGATCGGTTATCGTGCTCATGGGGATGGTCAGCGTCGACACTCCAAAGGCCTCGGCTAGCTTGCTCGCATAGAAGGTTTTGCCCATTCCGGGTGGCCCCAACAGAACACAGGGGTCGAGGCGCAGTGGCTGCCCACCGGCCATCGCCAGCGTCGCCGCACGCAGGATCCAGGCGGTCACCTCGCTGAATTGCGGGCAGGTCAGGTCGAGCGCCGCGATGCGGGCCAGCAACGCGGCATCGGGCTGGATCAGGCTGCGGCGTGCGCCGCGCTCGTCCTCATGAAGGCGCAGCCACAGCGCGCGCTGTCGGGCGGCCTGGGCAGAGTCGTCCTCGCCGTCACCCGTGGCGGAGGTACGGTCGGCATAGAGCCGTTGAAGCAGGTCACGCGGTTTGAACAGATCCAGACCGATGGCCTCGGGCGGCGTGGGAGGGATGGCGTCCGAACGCTTGCGACGCGGTCGGCGGATAATGGGACTCATGAAAGATCCAGGGTTCGCGGGTTCATGGGGTTCTGCGGCTGCAGTCCCGGTCCTGGTTCCGGTCATGAGAAAGGGCGCTGGCCTTGCGGCCGCGCCCTCGATTATTGTTCGCTGGCAAGCGTCCTTACGACACGATTGCGCAGGTCGGCATGGCGACCGTCTCGCCATTCGGCCCGAGCGAATCACGGCGCCCGATGAACCAGGTGCTGATCCTGTCGAGTGCTATAAGCTGATCCGGATCGGCGGTCGTCGCCAGTTCCCTGCAGCGCGCCAGGGCTCGTGGCAGTGTCAACCAGGGCACCTCGTCCTCAGTCATGAGCCGATTGCGAAACCAGTCCTGGCCACGATTCCACGCTTCGGGCGAGAGCGTCTCCGGCGCGTTAAGGAAGACCTGCCGGATCGCCAGGCTCCGCAGTCGCGGATCGGCGATGTGTTGCGCAGCGAAAGAGGCCCGGTGTTCCCAGGCAATCTCATGCCAGCGACGGCAGGCCGCCGCATCGGCATCGGAGACGAAGCCGCCCGAGTAAAGCTGGGCGTCCGGCCAGGCGGAGGGTTCGCGGTCGGCATATTGACCCTCAAGTGCGAGGACGAGCTGGCGAGTGAAGGTCGGATGCGCCCACAGCGCCCGGGCCCGCTCGCGATAGACCGAATCAGGCTCAGCCTCGACGAGGGCATGCGCGGCCTGATCCCAGCCGAACAGAATCGGCTGGGCGTTGACCTTGACCTGACGGACCGGCGAGCTGCTCGACCGGATGCGCGCGAGAAGGTCCAACGCGGGCAAATCGATGAACCCGGACGGGTCCTGGCCGAGATCGATGCAGATCCGCGCGCCCGGGTTCGTGGGCGAGCCGATCATCGGCAGGACCGGCGTCAATCGCAAGGTGCCACCGAGGATCACCGGCTCGCCTGGCTCCAGCAGCGCGAGCGGACCGGATTTCTTGGCATGTCCGAGCATCGTCGCCATCGTCGATGGCGCCCGCTCGAGCAGCAGCGCGAACAGGTCGAGGGTCGCGCGGACGTCGGCCAACGCGTCATGTGCGTCGTCCTCAGACAACGAGATGCCGTTGGCTCGGCAGACGTCCCCGAGTCTCAGGACCGGCTTGCCTGCGTCATCGCGTGGGATCGCGACAGCATCCGGCTCGAGCATCACGACGGCCCTCAGCATGCTCAGGACGTCGGCGCGGCCGTGGCCCGTCATGGACGCGGCATAGGGTGGTAGCAGCGTCTGGTAAAACGACTGCCGAAGCACCTCGTCATCGAAGCGGATCGTGTTGAAACCGATCAGCATCGCGGGCTTGCAGTCCGCGATGATCCTGGCGATCTGCGCCATCATCTCGAGATGCGACAGTGGCTGGTTCTCGAGCATCACCGGCGTGACACCGGTCACGATCAGGGCGTCGGGCGACGGCACGACATGCGCCGGCAAGCGGCAGCGCAGCGTCACCTCGCGCTGCGCCGAGAGGTTGGCGTCGGCCTGCAGGAACGCTGCCTGCAGCGGCACGTCCCAACAGGGTTCGAGGCCCGAGGTCTCCAGGTCGTAGAACAGGTACATGACGCCCTCACTGTGCCTGGCGGGGCGGATGCGGCAAGGGCATCAGCACGATGTCGAGCCGCTCGGCATCGGCCTTCATGGCGGCCTCGACCATGAAGATCGCGTTCGAGCGCGTGCCTTCGCCATCCAGCTGCGCCATCGACTCGTAGGCGTGGATCTTCAGCGCGAGCACCGCGCGCAGCTCGGTCGGAGCCTCGGCCAGCACCAGCGCCATGCGGCGCGCGGCGATGCGGGCACCTTCTGCGAGCTGGCGGCCGTTGAGGCCATAGTCGCCATGGAAGCGGTCTGGCGCCTGATCCAGTTGCAGAGCGTCAGCGTGACACGCCTCCCAGCGGAGGAAGATTTCGTCGGCGGTCTTCTGCGTCGCATAGGCGCGCGCATAAAGCCGCATCTGGTCATCGTCGGGCGGGGTGCCGTGGCCGTCGGCAAAGGTCTCGTTCGTCATTCTCAGTTCCAAGGAGCGCGAGCCCGAGGATCCGCTCCAGGGATCTTCATTCTCGGGGGTAATCTCAAAGGAGATTCCGCCCTGCACTCTCTTCACTCTAGTCGGTGTTTCCGGAGGTGGCCCATTGCCGACCTTCGGAGCGTCTGCTCTCGGGAGGTCTTGTCGGCGGCTCAGGAACGGGCCGTCTTATGCTCGCGATTGCCAAGAATGCCTGGAAGGCGGGTCGTGCCACGAGCACGCCCTCAACAGTCTGTCTCGGTGTCGCCGCCAATTAGCGAACGCCTGTCGGACCGAGAAGGTGAACCACCTATGAACCATTCGACGATGGCCGGTGGCTCGATGGAACGCTGTCATTGTCATCAGACACCGCGGCGCGTGGGATGACCTATTACCGTCGGTCTGCATTGTTGAGATTGGCGCTGAAGGTCTACTCTGGACTCCCCACGCATCGGTCAAAATTGGTAGTCCGACGATCGGGCCTATTCGAAGCGACAGCGTAGGATCAGCGATCTGTATGGCGAACGGCGTCACTCATCTCCAACACTTCGTTCCCCGAGAGCATATGCGCCCTTTTGATACCGACGGGGATGAATGCGTCTGTGCCTTCAACAAGATTGATGGCGTGCTCAAGAAGCGAATTAATATCGGCGTGATCTGCGCTCGAACTTGGATGTACGAAAGCACGCTGCTTCCGACGAACTTCGTCGAGAAAACGGTTACGCATCCCATCGAGGCCGGGTTCTGGCCAATTCGGAATCGTATCCTGGCTGGGAGCGTAAAGACCCTCACACGCCCGGAACGGAAGAAGATCCTTCGCTACATCGCTTTCCAAGATGGTCGGACCCATTCAGCGTTCAGCCAACAAGAGCAGATCGCCGAATACATGACCGACCTGATCGAGGAACTCGGCGCCAACCGACGCTTTCGCGTACCTGCCACGCGGGAGGAGGCCCGCGAGGTTTCCAGGCACGCCATGCTATCGGCCATGTCCGGAAACCCGTTGTCGACCCGGCTGCCGCACCTGACGCTAAGAATCGTTAAATCGACGGGACGACCATTCATCCTCGGCGATGATCCCGTCATCCGCGACAATCCAATCTTTTCGGCGGCTTGGGGGCGTTGGAACGGTTACCGCAGTCCGGGCGTCGAGGTCTTCATGCCGATCTCCGCGCAGATGGGCATCCTGCTCTTCTGCACGAAGACGATCGAGCGGCTCGATGGGCTTACGCGGAGTGACCCGACGAAATTGGGCCCGGAGTGGCGCGCATGGCTTGAGACCGATCTCGACGGCTACGCGCTTCGGGGATCGTTCAGGATGGATTTCGCTCGCGACAAGTGTGAGCGCTACCTCAGGTCGGGGCTCGTCATCGACGTCGACGACGGGTTCGTAGACGACAAGAACCGGGGTGCCCTGACGCTCGCATCGCGGTGGATCATTGGCGAGAAGGAAGATGACCTCAGTTTCATCGATGCAGCCATAGCATCCGAACCGGAGTTGCGAGAGCCGCCGATGGCCGACGGAGAGGCCATGGCGATGAAAACGCTGGTTCCGGTCGTGATCCACGACTTCATGGCGCACGCGTATCCGGGTGTATCCGGGGAGGAGGCGGAGACGCTGCGGCAGTTCACTTTCGAGCGCATCGTAAGGCCGGCCATGGAGCGAGTTCGTCTACGGTGGGCAGGTGATGGAGAGCGGCGCGCCGATTTGATCCTCCGTAATCCGGCCGTACCGTTCCGCACGGGCGAGTTCGAGTTGACCGACGATGAAGATTGACGCCGAGCGCCGGTTCGTTCGGAACCCCGGTCCCACAGAAGGACCCCAGAGCATGATTGCGATGACGCCTGCGAGTCCGATAGGGTCGAATACTTACGGAGGGTTAGGATTCGTTCATGGGGGTCATTGGCGACCTTCTGGCCGTCGAGGAGGCGGAGCACGGCGGTGAGACCGCCTTCGATCGCCTCGATTTCCAGACATCTTGGGGCATCGCACGCCTCATCGACCTCCACTCGGGGCCGGGCAGTCGCCCATACGCCATCGCGTTCGAATTCCATGATGACATCGCCGAGGTCGACGACCCGGCCAATCCGTCGTTCCTGCGGCTGTACCAACTGAAGACGAAGAGGAGCGGAAACTGGACCCTTGCGGCCATCGCCCGGCCGGAGAGGAATTCCAAGGGCGCTCCCAAGCCATCATTCGCGGGACGCATGCACGCGAATCTCGGGAAGTTCGGTCGCTTGGCCGAGAAAGCCGTTTTCGTCAGCAACCGTCCCCTGTCGGAAGCCAAGGGGGCGGCGGGCGAGTTCGCTTTGACTAACGCGGAGCTCAAGCAACTGACGGGTTTTCTTACGGCATTGAAGGCCGAGAGCGCATCTTTCTCAGAGGCGGACGACCTTCCAAGATTGCGTTTCCTGGACTGTGGCCTGCATCTCGACACGTACGATCGGACGGTCATCGGGCAGATTGCGCTTTTTCTAGCCAAGGAGATCGGGGGCGACGTCGATGCCAAGCGCTTCTATCTCACGCTGGGTTTCGAGTGCCGTGGCCGATCGAAGCGGTTGGCGGATCTTTCTTCGATCGATGACCTCGTCGCTTCCAAGTTCGTCACGCGCGACGATGTAGAGGCCGATCTCGAACGGATAAGGGTGACTCGGCTTCGCAGGCCCGTCTGGGAGGATGCTGGTCGCCGTCTCGCTCAGCCCCATGCGCTCGAGAGGGAGCTTCGGGATGCCTGGCGTGAGTACGAGCTCATCAGAATCGCGAGGGCGACACCGGCGACCCGCAAGCTCATCGACGGCATGCGAGACCGCGTCACCCCCATCATCGATCCAGCAGCAAGCCTGATGGAGGGGGCAGTGGCGGCCGGGGCGGTGATTAGGGCCGACCTGGAGGCTATTCTCGGCCCACGGAAGCCGAGTTTCGCAATCGCGGCCGCCCTTTACGAGTATTTCGCATGAGTTCGACGGACAACTACCGAATGCTCATTCGGCACCTGAGAAAAGCGATCGATGAGAAAATTGCGCTTCGAAAGACTGGACTTGCTGTCCGCGAAAGAGGCGAAGGCAAGGACGATCGAGTTCCACCCACGCCTGACCGTGATCAACGGCGCGAATGACGTCGGAAAATCGTCCGTCATCAAGAGCATTTATTGGACCTTCGGAGCCAAACCCAAGTCGATCCACCGAAAATGGCTCGATGCCGGGGTCCGATCGCTCCTGACGTTCACATTGGATGGTGTTCGCCATTCGATCATGCGGGCAGGAGATTCCTTCGCCGTGTTCGATGCGGAGGGGCGGGTGCTGCTGTTCACGAGAAGCATAACGCGGGAGCTCGCCCCGTTCATGGCGGATCTCCTGGACTTTCGACTGGTTCTCGCCAGCAGGCAGAACGTACCCGAGGTCCCGCCGCCCGCCTTTGCCTTCCTGCCGTTCTACGTGAATCAGGAGGCGAGCTGGGAGAAGCCGTTCGTCGCATTCGACGACCTTGGTCAGTATCCGAACTTCAAGGATTCGCTGATCGATTTCCACTCGGGCATCCTTGGCAACGAATACTACGTGCTTGAGGCCGAGAAGAAGAAGATAAGGTTCGATCTCGACGAACTTTTCCGTGATCGCCGCGCGATGGTGAAGGCCGTCGAGAAACTGGGCTTGGATGCCTCCTTCTCGGGGCTCGAACTGTCGATCGAAGGGCACGAGGCTGCGATCGAACGGCTCCTGCGCCACCTGCGCGGATTAAAGGAAGTGCGCCACGAACGAGCGGCGAAGCTGGCGCATATCGTTGACCAGCGGGCGTCTCTCGACAGCCAGGTAAGGATCGCGCGGCACGCGATCTCGGAACTCGAGAAGGATGCGCATTACGCAGCGACGCTCGAGGCGGAGGTTCATTGCCCCCTGTGCAATACCGTTCACGAGAATGATTTTGCCAGGCGCTACGGCATCCTCGACGATCGGGAAACGTGTCTCGAATTCATCTCTGCGACGAACATCGCTATCAGGGATCTGGCGGCTGACGCGCGATCGATCGAAACCGATATCCGCGAGAGGGATCGGACGATTGCCGACGTGCAGGCTGCGTTAGCGGATAAGCAGGGCGAGATCTCGCTCGGCGACGTGATCCGGAGCGAAGGCGAGCGCGCGGCTGCGGAGCTATTCCGGTTACAGATCGGGGAGATCGATACGACGGCCGGCGGCCTCAACGATCGGGTGGAGGAGATATCCAAGCAGCAGAAGGACCTAAAGAGTCCCGCTCGACGGAATGAAGTCGAAACGTTCCATGCGAAGCTGGTCGCGACCTTCCTACGTGAGCTCGACGTCCTCAACTATGATGCTGAGGCCATGGCCAAAATCAATCCGCGTATCGTGGAGACGGGCAGCGACCTGCCGCGTGCGGTGCTGGCGTATGATCTGGCGCTTCTTCATACGATCCATCGATACGGTAACTCGTTCACCGCTCCGATGGTGATCGACAGTCCCAACCAGCAGGATCAGGACAAGATCAACATCGCCGCCATGATCAAGCTAATCGTCAACAACATCCCCGACGGGGGGCAGATGATCCTTGGTTCGGTTGAGATGCACGGCATCGACCCCGAGGATGCTGTCGTGATTGAATTCACCGAGAAGCTCTCCGTGCTGCGGGCGTCGGAATTTGAAGCCGTGAACGCGAGCATGACGCCCTTCATTCGGCAGGCGATCTAGGGGGCGTATCTCGACATGGCTTCCGGGAGTCCAGCCATCGCGGAACCACGCCGCCATCATTATGTCCCGCGCTTCCTGATGAAGAACTTCGCAACCCAGCGTCGGGCGGGGCATTTCCAAATTTGGGCGTTCGACAAGGCAACGGAGCGGTCGTTCAGGACCGCCGTGGAGAATGTCGCCGTAGAATCCGATTTCTACAGTCTCGATCAGTCCGGTGTTCGCCTGTCGCTGGAGGCGGCGATGGGGATGATCGAAAGCGACGCAGCGGCGCCGATCGCGGAGATTTTAGAGAGACGCTCCCTCTCCGGCCTGACACCGTCGCAGCGGAGCGCGATAAATCTCTTCTGCGCATTGCAGTTCGTGCGCGGGACCGCGACGCGGGCTCAGCTCACTGACCTGATCTCTCGGGTCACGCATCGAGCCAGGGAGCTAACGTCGGCCCCGAGCGATGAGGTGACAGTCACCGATCAGGACGAGGCCAAGCTAGTCGCCTTCAAGCTGATCGTCGAACAGCTTGCCGAACTGGCTCTGCATTTCAGCTCCAAGGACCTCCTCCTTTTCGAGGCAACCGAAGGAACCGAGTTCATTCTGGGCGACAACCCGATCGCGATGCAGAACGAGCGGGATTTCGGGCCCTACGGCAACATCGGTTTAGCATTGCCGAACATAGAGATTTACCTGCCGATCGGCGTTCGTTACTCGCTGGCGTTTTATTGCCCCACGATACTCCGCGAACTGCGGTCGGGGGTGACGAAGGCCCGTCGGGCAGCGGCCGACGCGCGAGTGCGGATGACGATAGGCTCGGCAGAGGTCGCGGCAGACGCTGCGGTAAAGGCCTCGGAGCTTGAAGCCATCGGCGTCAGACTCTCTCGGATGCCGAACGCTCGTGACGCCGGAATGCCTCTCATCGCGGAGGAGGATCACGTCACCCGGTTGAACTCCTTGCAGGTGAGATGCGCGGAGCGTTGGCTTCTTGGGCGGAGCGCAAACTTCGATATCGCTCGGCGTATGATCGCGGCCGATGAATCCTATCGATCGGGTTTGCGGTTCTCGCTGTCCTGAATGGACAAAGATCGCGCAAATTTGGTTCCTCGGGATCACCCTAGAACGCGATCGGGGTACCATGGCAGTGCGTGGCCACTCGGTTGGCAGACCCCGATCTTCCGGAGTGCGCTGCCTTGTCGGATTTCGCGCGTCGGTGCGCGCCCCTGCACACCTCTATGGAGAAATGCCCGCTCAGAAGTAGTCGCGGGATCGCGATTGGCCTGTTCCGGGGCGCATATGCGGGGATAGATGATCGGCCTGCCGGCTAGCTACGCGGCCCGATCGAACGCTACCATTGCGCCGAGAAACTCCGAGCAATTGGCTGCGGGCCAGGTGACGTTGGCGTTGCCGAGCAACTTGAATTGCTCGTTGGCGCACACGAAGCCGCTGCGATCCGCTGCCATCAGCCAATTCAGCACGTCCCTGAAGTTGACCTGCTCGCTGCCGCCGAACCTGTCCGCGGGGACGTTGTAGAGTAGCCCCTCGATGAAATACGACGGCGCCAGGCCGTCCGCGATAATCCGTCGCTCGATCATCGTGTTCCGCAGGTTCTTGAAGATGCGCACGGTGTGCTTGAACCATTCCCGCGTCGCCTGATGCTTCGCCGTGCAATTTAGGCTGTGCTTTTCGGGGAAGTTCTCGATCCGCGTGCCATCGGGCAGGAAGAAGCAGATGCCGTCGACGTAACGCGGTTCCCCATAGGCCGGGAACGCGTAGTAGCGCCGCAGCTTCGCGCAGACGAGCACGTCGGCGTCCCGGCGGGTGCCGTTCCCTTGGATCAGGACCGCCTTCTTTCCGACCTTCACCGCGCTCCCATAGTGCCGGACGAGCCAGGCGACGACCGATGCCTTGAATTCCTCGAGCGTGTACGTGCCCGGGCTGCGCTGCGCGTTGAAGCGCGCCTTCTCCTCGTCGTTCAGGAAGAACAAATCCGTGTAGAAAACCGAATCCAGGCGGACCACGACATCCACGTCGCTGTCGCCATAGACGTTGGTGGTGTTTCTGTACGAGCCCTGGAGGAAGATCTCGAAGTCCTTCAGGTAGTATGGCGACCCGCTGTCATTCAGGACGCCCCGCAAAGTCTCGTACGTCGCCGTGAACTGCCCGGTCGGCCCCTGATGCGACCAGGTTCCGAGCTGCGCCTCCGAAATCGCCATCGTTCCCCCTAGACCAGATAATCCTTCAACATCGCCTCGCGTGCCGCATAGGACTCCGCGCCGCGCTGACGAAGCAGATTGAGCTTTTTGAGATCGTGCTCGAACAGATCCGTCGACATTTCGGGTTTCTCGAACGTGTCGCTGATCCGTATGGTCCCGATGTCCTTGAAAAGGATGTCGCGGAGTTGATCCATGGACTGGGTATTGATCTCCAGCGTCTTCTGTAGAAGTTGCACGCTGACGAGATATTTCTTAGCGAGCCACATCAACATTCTCGGCTTCGGCTCCGGGTAAACGCCGACGCCGACGCTCACGCACCTGATTTGCTCACGCGGCACCTTCAGGGCGATCATCGCGTCAGCGATCGCGTATAGCGTCGGATTGTTCGCGCAATAACCGCCATCGATGAGCTCGATGTGATCGCCTGCGGCGGTCGTCACGGTCTTTCGCTGGAAGAATGGATAGGCCGAGCAGGACGCCTGGACCGCATCGGCGATCGTGACGCCGAAGCCGGGCACGAAGGTGCCGACACGTCCATGGGCCTGAGCGACGTTGCCCTTGAAGATCATGGGCCGTTCGATCTCCCACTTTGTGGTCACGACGCCCACGCCGGTCTTCACCGCGTCGAACTTCGCATCCCCGAACACCTCGACCGCAAGCTTGGCCAGCGCCGCCGATTTCTCGGCAGGCGTCTTCTGTTTCATGATCGTGGGGACGTACTGCTTGTACAGCACGTGGATCTCCTCGACGGAGTGCCCGAGCGCAAGCAGGGACGCGATGATGGCGCCGGTGCTCGTGCCGAAGATCAGGTCGAACGTCTCATGCAGCCGGCAGCCGACAAGACCTTCGATCTCCCGGAGGACTCCGAGCGTGTAGAAGCCCTTGGCGCCCCCGCCATCGAGGCTGAGAATGCGGCACGGCCGTTCGGCCGAGAAGTCGGGCATGGCCAATCCTGCGAATCAGGAATGCTGCTCGCGGAACTGTACGGCATCCGCACCGCGCGAGTGTCATCACCTTCGGATCGTGCAGTCCTCGTCGATCGGTCAGCTACGCTCGAGCCTCCCGGTCAGACCTCGCCCCTTCGACGATCGGTATCTGCCATGAGCTCAGAATCCCCATATAGGCAGGCCGTCTAAGGTCGGCTTCTAAGTCGATGTTCAATGACTGGAAATGGCGCCAGGCTGACCAATAGCTGTTGGGCGAGGCTGAGGCTGGATGGGGTGGGTAGCGAAGGTTGGGTAGTTCCGGAAATTCGACGCCCAGCTTAAGAATGAGCACGCCAGCTTGGAGCTCGATCATGACGCAGCCATCTGCGGCCCAAGCTGCCGGCGATCCCAGCTGGTTCGAGCAGGCCGCGCCTGAGGACGAGGGCTTCTCGCCCGGCATCGGCGCTCGGCTCGATCAGGCCATCGCCGACGGGAAAGTCTGGAACCTGCACGGGCTCGTCGTGCTGCGAAACGGCAAGGCGGTCCTCGAACGCTATTTCGGAGGCGAGGATCGCGCCCGTGGCGTCGGCGCGCTCGGCCACGTCGTCTTCACGCCCGACACACTGCATGATTTGCGCTCCTGTTCGAAGAGCATCGTTGGCCTGCTCTACGGCATCGCGCTGCAGCAGGGACAGGTACCACCTCCGGAAGCACCGCTCTTCTCCGCATTCCCCGAACACGCCGATCTCGCGTATCGGGATGGCCGTGATCGGCTTCTGATCCAGCATGTGCTGACGATGGCGATGGGCACCGACTGGGACGAAAGCAGCTTCCCGTACTCCGACCCTCGCAACAGCGAGATTGCGATGGACGCTGCGCCGGATCGGTATCGCTACATCCTTGAGCGACCCGTGATCGATGTGCCGGGTGCGCACTGGGCTTATTGCGGCGGAACGACAGCGCTTTTGGCCGGCATCATCGCGAGGGGCACGGGCAAAACCCTACACGACTTTGCTCGCGAAAGCCTGTTCGGGCCGCTGGGGATGGGGGCGACCGAATGGGTGACGGATGGTGATGGCGAGCCGATTGCTGCATCGGGAGTGCGGATGTCGACACGCGATCTCGCGCGCATCGGCATGATGATGCTGAACGGCGGCCAGGTGAACGGACGTTCGGTCGTCCCCGCCGAATGGCTGGCGCGCTGCGTAACCCCTTTCGTCAGCGCCGACGAGCTTCGCCGCTACGGCTATCAGTGGTTTGTCCTCGACATCGCCTTCGGCAAGCCGAAGGGCTGGGCCGTCGGCCGGCTGGAGCGCATGTGGATGGCGCAAGGCGAGGGAGGCCAGCGGCTGTTCGTTATCCCCGCACTCGACTTGGTCATCGCGGTGACGGCCGGAAACTACGAGCGGGAAGACCAGTGGATGCCGCCGACGCGGGTCTTGCGCGAAATCGTCCTGGCGCAATTGCGATAGGAGACCTCAAGCGAGGACCCCTGCGTCTCATCCCACAACGCCCCTCTTAGTCTCTGCATCGAGTCGACTTCGGTCATGCCGCTGCCATGCCTTAGGGTCCGCTTTCTGGCAGAGAGCTAGAGTCCGCTCCGGCGCTCCACAGAACCGGCAGCAGGCCAAACGGACGCCGCTCCCCCTCCTGATAGATGTCTGTTCCAGGGGTTATCTGATTATCCATACCCCGCGATTAACCCAAGCTCCCCGCGAAGCGCTCGGCGAGCTTCTGCTGCCGGAATGCCTCGACGACGCATTCGACGAAGACTCGGGTCTTGGCTGGCAACAAGGTGCGGGAGGCGTAGTAGAGCGAGATCGCGCCGGCGTCGGCATACCAGCGTGGCAGCAGACGGATCAGCACGCCGCTTTCGAGATCAGGCAGGACGTCGGGTACCGCCAGCATCGCGACCCCGAGGCCGAGCCGGGCCGCCCCGCGCATCGCCATGGGATCGTTGACGACGAGACTCTCCGGCTGGATTGCCGTCATCTCGGTGCCGGCGGCGTCACGCATCGCCCAGTGGCGGATCCGGCCGGAATTGAGCGAACGCATGACGATTCCGTCGACCTGGCCGAGGCCAGCGGGATCCACCGGCGCCGTCCGCCCCGCCATGTAACCAGGGGAGGCGACAGCGACGATGTGTGCCGGAGCGAGGGCGCGCGCGATGATACCTGGAGCGAGGTCGAAGCCGCCCCCAATCGCCGCGTCATAGCCCTCGGCGACGAGGTCGACCTGGCGGTTCTCGAAATGCCATTCGGGGCGCAGGCGCGGATAGCGTGTCAGGAGATCCGGCAACAGCGGCAGGATATGCGTCGTGCCGAAGGTTGGACTGAGGCTCACCTTAAGCGTGCCGGCAGGTTCGGCGGTGCCGGACGCCACTTCGGCAATGGCGGCCTGCAAGGCTTCGAGATTGCCGCCGATCGCCTGTCGAAAACGCTCCCCCGCTTCCGTCAATGTCAGTTTGCGCGTCGAGCGATGGAACAGGCGCACGCCGAGATTGCGCTCCAGCATCGCGACGTTGCGGCTGACCGCGGCAGGCGTCAGGGACAACCGGCGCGCGGCTTCCGAGAAGCTGCCGAGCTCGGCGCTGCGCGCGAAGCTCTCAAGGTTGGCGAGGGTCTCCATCACAGCCTTCAAGAGATGATTGAAAATCAATCAAATCAATACCGCCTAATCATGGCGGAATAAACCCGCCATCTTCGCTCCATCGAAACCGACCGGAGTGAAGATCATGCCGTCCCCGACCAATGCCGCTTCCTTCGGGCGCCGTATGGCCGTTGCCGGGCTCGTCAGCACTCTGCTGCCGCTGCCCGCAGCGGCCGGGAACGGAAACCGCGAGGAGGCGAATAAGGCGGTGATCCGCCGCCTGCTCGACGAGGTGCAGCGCGACGGTGATTTCGCGGTGTTCGAGCAGCTCTTCGCCGCGGATTATGTCGACCACACGCCCTTCGGCGGTTTCCGTCCGGATCGGCACGGCACAAGCGAGATCTACCGGACATTCCGCGCGGCTTTCCCGGATTGGCGGGCTGAGGTCCATCTTCAGATCGCCGAAGGCGATCTCGTCTCCACCTACAAGACCTATCACGGCACGCATCGCGGCGCGTTCCTCGGTCTTGCGCCGACCGACCGCACCACCCGCTTCGCGGTGATGGATGTGATGCGCATCCGGGATGGCCGCATCACCGACCATTGGACCGTCGCGGATGGTGCCGGGCTTCTCGCGCAGCTCCAGGGCTGAGTTGCGCCTCTTCCATCAACCAGCCGGCCGGCGCGACCGCCGGCTACTCAGGCCCAAATCAAGAAAGGACCAGATCATGTCGTATTCTCTTCCCCTCAAAGGCAAGGCCGCCCTCGTGACCGGCGGCTCGCGCTCCATCGGCGCGGCAATCGCCCGCAGGCTGGCCGCCGACGGCGCTGCCGTCGCTATCACCTACAGCGCCTCGCCGGACAGGGCGCGTCAGGTCGTCGCTGAGATCGAGGCGGATGGTGGCAAGGCGCTCGCCATCGAGGCCGACGCCGGCAAGCCGGAGGCCGTGCGCGCCGCGGTGGCGCAGACGGTCGCGGCCTTCGGCGCCATCGACATCCTCGTCAACAATGCCGGTCTCGGCCTGGGAGGCCCCATCGAGGAGATCCCGTTCGAGACCTATGAGCGGATGATCGCGGTCAACGTCACCGGCGTCTTCGTCGCGACGCAGGAAGCGGCGCGGCATATGAAAGCGGGCGGACGCATCATCCAGATCGGCTCGTCGATGACGCGCTACGCCGCCTTCCCGACCGCTTCGCTTTACACCCTGACCAAGGGCGCGATCACCGGCTTCAACCGCTCGCTGGTGCGAGACCTCGGACCGAAGGGCATCACGGTGAATACCGTGCATCCCGGCCCGACCGACACCGATATGAACCCGGCGGACGGGCCGGTCGCCGCGATCGTCGGCCCCGGCATAGCGATCGGCCGCTATGGCCGGCCGCATGAGATCGCGAGCGTCGTCGCGTTCCTCGCGAGCCCCGAGGCCGCCTTCGTCACCGGCGCCGACATCGTTGCCGATGGCGGGCTCACCGCCTGACATCCAATCAGACCGTTCATCAAAGGAGAGATTCCATGCCCAGCATCGGCATCATCGGCGCCGGCCAGATCGGCCAGGCCTTTGCCACCGCGCTCGCCCGCAACGGCATCGCGGCCACTCTGTCCAACAGCCGCGGCCCGGAAAGCCTGAAGCAGGTCGTTGCCGCCATCGGCCCGACCATCGAGGCGAGCACCCGCGAAGACGCGGCGTCGAAGGACATTGTCCTCGTTGCGGTCAACTGGTCGAAGCTGCCAGCAGCACTCGCGGGATTGCCGGACTTCGGCGGGCGCATCGTCCTCGACGCGAACAATCCGATCGAGGGGCCGCTGTTCAAGCCGGCCGAACTCAACGGGCGCGCCTCGTCAGAGGTGTTCGCCGGACTCGTGCCGGGCGCGCGGGTGGTGAAGGCCTTCAACCATCTCCAGCCGCCGCTTCTCGCCGGCAACCCCGGGGCGGAAGGCGGCCGGCGCGTGCTGTTCTATGCGGGTGACGACGCACAGGCCAAGTCGGAGATCGGCGGGCTGATCGATCGTCTCGGCTTCTTCGGAATTGATCTCGGGTCGCTGGCGCTTGGGGCCCGCCTCGTTCAGTTTCCCGGCGGGCCGCTGCCGGCGCTCAATCTCGTGCGGTTCGGTTGAGCATCCGCCAATAGGACAACAAGAAGCGCGGTGAAATCGTCGCGCTTACTGTCTGCTTGCGGGCGACCTCTCAACGACCGCTTTTGGCGCAGACCTTGCGTCAGCCTTGCCAGCGCCGCTCTGCCTTCCGAAAAAGCGAGCAGGTATTTCGCGCCTGAGCGAGGTGCTATGCGTCTGTCTTAAAGCAAGCGCCTCGCGGCTGGGAGAGGTCTCTTTCGATGAGCGAACAGCCACTTGCGGACACCGAGGCGCAGGTTCGACGCCTGCAGCATGGCCACGCACCACCCATCATCTCGGAGGTGTTCAGTGGCGAAACGCGCCTCGTCAGCCGCTGGCGAAACGAGCCGTTCGAATACGATCTGCCGCCGCTGGAAGATCACATCATCTCGGCGACCCATGTCGGCACCGGCGTGGCGTCGGTGAAGGTTGGCCGCCAAATCGTGTCCTCACCCGCACGGGCAGGAATGATTACTATATGGCCCAGGGGCCACGGTGGCTTCTGGAGGGCTGACGGCGTCATCGAAGCGTCCAACATCTTCCTGGGGCGCGAGCGACTTCAGGGCTGCATCGATCAGGTCGGCAATGGGCGGCCGCTGGAACTACGGTTCGATCGGATCCATTACGGCGACGCGAAGCTGTTCGCGATCATGCGGATGATCAACGACGAGATCAGCGCGGGCGATGCAATCTCGCACCTGTTTGTCGAACATCTCGTCGATCTCGTATGCCTTCAACTGATCAGAACCCATTCCACCACGTCAATGGCGATCTCGCCCGGACCGCGCAACGGTTTGGCCGATTGGCAGGTCAAGCGCGTGAGCGCTTACATGCGCGAAAACCTCGCCCGAGATATCCGACTCCAGGAGCTCGCCGACCTGCTCAACCTGAGCCGATTTCACTTTTGCACGGCCTTCCGCGCGGCAACTGGCTGCACGCCGCATCAATGGTTGACCAATCAGCGGCTGTCCTACGCTAAGCAACTCCTCAAAGACGGAACGTTGCGCATCACCGATATTGCTTTGGTCGTCGGGTACGAGACACCGTCCGCATTCTCCGCGACCTTCCGGAAGGTGATTGGAGTGTCGCCGAGCGAGTATCGCAGGCGTCTTTAAGCTCGGGTGCGAGCCTCCTCAGTTATTAATTTCCGCAAGATCAGAACAATTCCAAAATCCTGAAACAGCGACGTTGCCGCCCGGCGCCTATCGTTCTCACGATCGATCGGACGGAGGGGATTGCTGATGACTGACAGCGCACCGGAATTGCAACCGCGCGGACCTGCCATCTCACGCCGGCGAGTGCTTCAGACAACGGCGGCAGTTGTGGCGCTGGATACCCTGCCGCCGACTCCACCGGCCGCAGCCCAGCCCGTTCCGGCGACGGCGACGGCGACAATTAAGCTCAGGGTCAACGGCGCGCCGCATGCACTGACGGTCGATCCGCGGCAGTCGCTGCTCGACGTGCTGCGCGAGAAGCTCGATCTTCCCGGCACCAAGAAGGGCTGCAACCAGGGCGCTTGTGGCGCTTGCACGGTCTTACTGGACGGCAAGCGGATCGTCTCCTGCCTGACGCTCGCCGCCATGCATGACGGCGCCGAGTTGACGACGATCGAGGGGCTGGCGAAAGGCGATGCGCTGCATCCGCTCCAGGCCGCCTTCATCGAGCATGACGGTTTGCAATGCGGCTTCTGCACGCCTGGACAGATCGTTTCCGGCGTCGCCTGCATCGCGGAAGGCCATGCCGGCTCGCCCGAGGAAGTGAAGTTCTGGATGAGCGGCAACATCTGCCGCTGTGGCGCCTATCCCGGCATCGTCGCGGCGGTCACCGAGATCGCAGGGAGGGGCTGACCATGCTGCCATTCGCTCTGGAAAAGGCGCGTAGCACCGAGGACGCCATCGCCGCCGCCGCTGCGGGCGCCCGCTACATCGCCGGCGGCACCACACTGGTCGATCTGATGCGCGAGGAAGTCGAGCGGCCCGAGCGCCTGATCGACATCAATGCCCTCCCACTGAAGGATATCCACGCCGACGGCTCCGACCTCGTCATCGGCGCGCTCGCCCGCATGGCGGAGGTTGCGGCTCATCCCGAAGTCAAGCGCCTCCAACCGGTGATCGCCGAAGCGCTGATCGAGGGCGCCTCGCCGCAATTGCGCAATATGGCCTCGATGGGCGGCAACTTGCTGCAGCGCTGTCGCTGCCCCTATTTCCGCATGCTCGACGCCGCCTGCAACAAGCGCGCTCCGGGATCCGGCTGCTCGGCGATCGACGGGCTCAACGCCGGCAATGCGATCCTCGGCACCAGTGCCTCCTGCGTGGCGACCCATCCCTCCGATGTCGCCGTTGCCCTCGTCGCCCTCGGTGCGACGATGCGGGTGCGCGGTCCGAAGGGCGAGCGCAACCTTGCGGTCGAGGAGCTTTTCCGCCTGCCGGGCGATACGCCGCATCTCGAGCATACGCTGCTGCCAGGCGAATTGATCCTCGATATCCGCGTGCCGGCCGGGCCGTACAGCCGCCGCGCGCGCTATCTCAAGGTGCGCGACCGCGCCTCCTATGAGTTCGCCCTCGTCTCGGCGGCGGCCGCCCTTCATGTCGAGAACGGCCGCATCCGTTCGGCGCGCCTCGCCGTTGGCGGGGTCGGCACCAGGCCCTGGCGCCTGAAGGCCTGCGAGGAGGCGCTGGCCGGCAAGCCCGTCGACCGCGCCAGCTTCGAAGCGGCGGCGCGCCTGGCGACGCAAGGAGCGCGCCCGCTCAGCCACAATCACTACAAGGTCGAACTCTTGCCGCGGACCATCGTCCGCGCCCTCGAAATGGCGGGAGAGGTGGCATGACGGTCCAGTTCATCGGCAAGGCCCATCCTCGCGTCGACGGGCCGCTCAAGGTCACCGGACGCGCCCGCTATTCGGCGGATTTCAACCAGCCTGGCCAAGCCTACGCTGTGATCGTCAGCGCCACGGTCGGGCTCGGCCGCATCACCGGCATGGACAGCGCCGCCGTCGAGCGCATGCCGGGCGTGCTCGCCATCCTCAACCACACCAATGCCGGCAAGCTGCCCTATCGACCGCACAAGGCCGGGATCGACCCGGCCGAGGGCGAGCGCCTGCATGTGCTGCAGGATGATGCCGTGCGCTTCCATGGCCAGCCGGTCGCAGTCATCGTCGCCGAGACACTCGACCAGGCCGAGCGGGCAGCCCTGGCGCTCAAGGTGAGTTACGAGGGGCGCAAGCCGATCGTCGACCCGATGGATCCAGGCGCCCAAAAGGTGATTCCCGATGCGGCGAAGCGCCCCGGCGCGCGAACGGTCGCCGACAAGGGGCGCGGCGATGCCGACGCCGCAGTGGCGAGCGCGCCGGTCCGGATCGACCAGCGCTACGACATCGCCCGAGAGAACCACAATCCGATGGAGCCGCACGCGACCGTCGCCGCCTGGGATGGTGACCGGCTGACGCTGTGGAGCAAGAGCCAGTATCTGGTCAACGAGCAAGCGGAGATCGCCGCCGTCTTCGGTATGCCGGTCGAGAAGGTCAGGGTGATCTGCCCCTTCATCGGGGGCGCCTTCGGTACCAGCCTGCGGACCTGGCCGCATGTCACGCTGGCAGCGCTGGCGGCACGGCATATCGGGCGGCCGGTCAAGCTCGTGCTGACGCGCAAGCAAATGTTCTTCACCACCGGCCACCGGCCACGCACGCTGCAGCGTGTCGCATTGGGCGCCTCGTCGGACGGCCGCCTCCTTGGTCTGGTGCATGAGGGTGCGGGCGAGACCAGCCGCTATGAGCAGTTCACCGAGGCACTGACCTCGATCACCGACTTCATGTATTCCTGCCCGAACCTGCGCACGGAGTACCGGCTGATTCCGCTCGACACCGGCACGCCCAACCATATGCGCGGGCCCGGCGAGTCGAGCGGCGCCTTCGCGCTCGAATGTGCCATGGATGAGCTGTCCTATGCGCTCGGCCTCGATCCGATCGAGCTACGCCGCCGCAATGAGCCGAAGCTCGACGAATCCGAGAACCGGCCCTTCTCCAGCCGCTCGCTGATGGCCTGCTACGATCTCGCCGCCGGGCGCTTCGGCTGGTCGCGGCGGACCCCGCAGCCGCGCTCGATGCGTGATGGCCGCCTGCTGGTCGGCATGGGCGCGGCGACGGCCTCCTATCCGGCCTTCCATGCCCCGGCCAATGCGCGGGTGCGCTTGCTCGCCGACGGTACGGCCGAGGTCGAGGCGGCAGCGAGCGATATGGGGCCGGGCACCTATACCTCGATGACGCAGGTCGCGGCCGAGTTCCTCGGGTTGCCGCCGGAGCGGATCCGCTTCCGTCTCGGCCAGACCGACTACCCCGCCACGCCCTCGCATGGCGGTTCCTGGACGATGGCTTCGGTCGGCTCGGCGATCCGCGCCGCGTGCCTCGCTGTCCGCGAGGAACTGGAGAAGCTCGCGATTGCCGATCAGCGCCTGCCGGTCTTCGGCGCAACGCTTGACGCCCTCGAATGGAGCGGCGAGCGGCTGCAGCGGCGCGGCGAGCCCTCCTCCGGCCGCTCCTATGCCGAGATCGTCACGAGCGCCGGCCGACCCATCGAGGCGGCCGGATCGGCGCAGCGCGATCCGAACGTCGCGTCGCGCTATTCGATGCATTCCTTCGGCGCGGTCTTCGCCGAGGTCGCCATAGATCCTGATGTCGGCACGGTCACGGTGCGGCGCCTGACCGGTGCCTATGGCATCGGCCGCGTCGTCAATCCACTGCTGGCGCGCAGCCAGTGCAATGGCGGAATGATCGGCGGAATGGGCATGGCGCTGATGGAACGCACCGCCCTCGATCCGCGCGACGGGCGGCCGGTGAACGCGCATATGGCCGATTATCTGATGCCGGTGAACCTCGACATCCCCAAGCTGGAAGCCCTGTTCGTCGACGAGGCCGACCCGCATGTGAACCCGCTCGGCGTCAAGGGGCTGGGTGAGATCGCCCTGGTCGGGACAGCGCCGGCGATCGCCAATGCCGTCTTCCACGCCACCGGCAAACGGGTGCGCACCTTGCCGATCCGTATCGAGGACGTCCTCGCCGGCTGAAGCATGCGCCGGGAGCGGCGCTCAGGTTGAGACCGTCCGCTCTCCGCGCACGAAGTCGACGAAGGCCCGCAGGGTCGCGGGCATCTGCCGCCGGCTCGGATAGTACAGGTGGAAGCCTGGATAATACGGGCACCAATCCTCGAGGACCCGGACCAGCCGGCTCGCGGCGAGATGCTGCTCCACCTGCATCTCGAACAGATAGGCGACGCCCATGCCGGCGAGTGCCGCCTGCAGAATATGGCCCTGGTCGCCGAGGATGAGCGATCCTTGGACCGCCACCTGGAACTCGATCCCCCCGCGCTCGAACTCCCAGTCGTAAAGACGCCCACTGGCGAAGCGCAGCTGCAGGCAGGGCAGCGTCCGCAGTTCCTCCGGCGCCGAGGGCGTGAAATGCCGGGCAAGGAATTCCGGCGCAGCGACGACGGCCGAACGCTGCCGCGGGCCGATCGGCACGGCGATCATGTCCTGCGCGATCACCTCCCCGAAGCGGACACCGGCGTCGAAGCCCTCCGAGACCATGTCGACCAGCGCGTTATCCGCGATGATCTCCAGCGTCACCTGCGGATGCTGCTGCATGAAGCGCAGCGCCAGAGGCAGCAACACCATCTGTGTCGCGAGATGGGCAGCGTTGAGACGCAGGCTGCCGACTGGCTGGTCGCGGTAGATATTGAGATCGTCGAGCGCGTCGTTGATGTCGCGGAAGGCCGGCTCGATCCGATCATGGAGGCGCTGGCCAGCCTCGGTCAGTGCGACGCTGCGGGTCGTGCGGTTGAGCAAGCGGATCTGCAGCCGTTCCTCCAGTGCTCGCAAGCCATGGCTGATTGCCGAGGGCGTGCAGCCGAGCTCGTCGGCAGCACGGCGGAAACTGCGATGCCGCGCCACCGCCAGGAACATGGAAAGGGAAGCCGGGTCACCTTTCATTGCTGAAAAAAACTCATCAAGCCAATGATAATTGAATGGATACACTCAGCAGAAGCAGCTGGCTACCCTTCAATCATCGGCCGTGAAGCCGAAGGATCGAAAGGAAAAACCATGTCTGTCTGGTTCATCACCGGCGCTTCCCGCGGCTTCGGCGCACAGGTTGCGAAGCTCGCCCTTGCGAAGGGCGATGCGGTTGTCGCCACCGCCCGCGATCCGAAGAGCGTCATCGCCTCGCTCGGCGAGCATCCCAATCTGCTCGCCGTCGCGCTCGACGTCACCGACGAGGCGCAGGCGCATGCGGCCATCAAGGAAGCGATCCATCGCTTCGGCCGGATCGATATCCTGCTCAACAATGCCGGCTTCGGGCTGCTCGGCGCCGTGGAAGAAGCTACCGCCACCGAGGTCGAGGCGCTCTACCGGACCAACGTCTTCGGCGTGCTCAACGTCTGCCGCGCCGTGCTGCCGCATATGCGCCGCGCGCGCAACGGCCACATCTTGAACATCTCCTCGATCGGGGGCTATCGCAGCGCGGCGGGCTTCGGTGTCTATTGCTCGACCAAGTTCGCGGTCGAGGGCCTCACCGAAGCGTTGGCCGACGAGCTCGCCCCGCTCGGGATCAAGGCGACGATCATCGAGCCGGGCTATTTCCGCACGGATTTCCTTGATGCCCGTTCGCTCAGCATCAGCGGCGCTCGGATCGACGACTATGCCGGGACGGCGGGGGCCGTCCGTGAGCATGCGGCGAAACTGAGCCATCGCCAGCCCGGCAACCCGGCCAAGCTCGCCGCTGCGATCGTCGCCCTGGGTGGCAATCCCGAAGCCCCGCTGCGGATGCCCTATGGCAGCGACACAATCGCGGCGATCGAGGCCAAGAACGCCCTGGTCGCCCGCGAGCTCGATGCTTGGCGGACGGTCTCGGTCAGCACCGATTTCACGGACGAAAGCGTCGCAGCCTGACGCCCCTGCCGCTGCACCCGGTGGGCGTAGAACCGCCCGCCACCACCTGCCATCGAGGACAAAGCCATGTTGAACGCTTTTGCCGTGCCTCCTTCCCCCATCGCGCTGCTCGACTTGGTCCGGCGCGGCACCGGCTTCGTGCGCTGCCAAGACGAGGTTCGCTACACGGTTGCACCGAGCGCCTTCGGCCCTGTGCTGTTCGCGATCTCACGTGGCAGGGTCGTCAGCCTCGAGCTTGGCCGTGATGCAATGGAGCTGGTGCGGCGCTTCAGGGCCGCGTTCCCGGCGTCACGCGAGGCCAAGGGCGATCCCGTCTTCTGGGACTCCGGCGTTGAAGTGCTCGATGCGATCGAGCATGTCGACCTGCCGAACGACCTCGATCAGATCGAGGTCGGTCAACGGTTCGTGACAGCGGTCCTGGAGATGCTGCATGCAGTGGATGGGCAACCTGTCCGCTATGCCGGCCGCGGACTTCACTGATCCGGCGTCGAGACGGAGCGGTCAATAACCCCTGTAGGAGGTTGAATAGACGCCGATTCTCCGATGTCCGCTTCTTGGCGTAAAGCCAATGTCCGGAGATGGCGCGCAGCGTCAACTGCCGAATAGTGCTGCATCCATGCCGCGCCCTCGGGTGCCCCTATGGGTGTGCGGCTCGATGCCAGTCAGCCTGTACGCATTGGAGATGCCGAACTCGTTCTTGGTGCTGGGCACGCGCTCGACATGCGCCAGGTTGTTAATCGCCAGGACAGTCAGGCCGGCTTTGATGTGCTCACGGGCGATGCCGGAATATTCGGTGATCTTGTCGTAGCTGATATTCGCCATGTTGGTGTCGTCACCACGGCGCGCCGCGAAGAGCAGATAGAGCTTCAAGGCATTCAACTCGGCGGGTTTCCGCAAGGTAAAATCGTCGAAGAACGCCATGCGATCGCCGTGATAGAGCGACTTGCACGGCAGCTTTGCCCAGTCCCTGATCGGATCAAAACGCAGCAGCCCATAATAGCTGCGCCCGCCACCTTCGCGCTCGATGATGCTGCGCTCCTCAAGGATGACCAGCTACCCTTTTCGCGCACCGCGAATGTTCGAAGCTGGCAGGACGTGGCTGATCAGGCCTGCCTCAAGCCCGGCGGTAATGTTCAACGGCATGAATGCCATTCAGTGGGTTTAGGGATGCTTGGTGATCGTTGAGCGTCCCTGCTAGGCCTCCGGTTGTGCCGACTATCCTTCCTAGCAACCATTCGAAGCTATGGGTTTCGGGCCTCGCTTTCAAACGATGTGCTTGCCTTTGACGACGGCCTCGCCCGCGCTTGAGCGCTGGGCCCTTGGCGGCGCCGTGGATCCGCGCTTTCTTGCGACACGTTCCACGACTGCCTCGATCAAATCCTTCAACTCAGGCGTGCTCCGGACGACTGCGTCGGCCGCGATATCTCGCAAGGTCCGCGGCCGCAGAGGGTTCGATTGTCCAGGCCCGAGAGACTGTGCGGTCTTGAGGAAGAGGTCATAGCGCGCATTCGTACGTCTATCGAAGTCGGCGACGTCTTCGTTCACATAGTCGGCCAACATCTGCTTCAAGGCATCAGAGCGCTTCCCCTGAAGGATCATGAGAACGGCGAGTTCGTCGACGATCCGAACGTGTGCAGGATGCGGCGGCACCCGGCGTGTTGCCGCCGGTACGACCGTTCTGCCCTGAGACGACGGCGAAGCGGCTCGCTCCAGCACCTGTCTACCGGACGACCTGCTCGCCGTTTCCCCAAGCGGAACATCGCCGCTCTGGGTGATTACCGGGTCTAGTGCCCTTGGCTTGGCCTCCATTGCAGGCATGCTCGGCCATTCAGCGCTCTGCTTGCGCATAAGCTCGATCCAGTCTCGGCCCTGCGCGTCCAGCAGAGCCATCGTTTCCTGCGCGATCTGCTTGGCCAGCACCGCCAGTTCACGCAAGGCACGGAATGCGTCGATCTTGATGATGGACGCGATCAAAGCGAGTTTGTGGCGGTGACCACGCCGCAGCCGACTTTCGTGCTTCTCATATTGGTCGAGAAGCACCACACGTGCCTGCCCATGATCGCCGAGGAGGCGCGTCACACCGTCCTGCCAACGCGAGCCCAGCCGTTCGGCGGCCTCGACTACGATCGGATCCAACCTTCCGACGCGAGGATCGATACGACGCAGCGCGGTGACCGTGCTCGTATCGATATCGGCACGGCCACGAATGATCCGCCTCTGATCGGCAGCAATAGCCTGCTGCAGCAGTTCAGCGCGCGGAGCACCATTGGAACGTGCTATCCGAGATTGCATGGCAGCGAGACGGCGCTCGGCCACGAGTCGCGCCGTCGATGCGGGCACGTCCAGATCTCGATGTCGACCGGTGCGCGCTCTTGCCGGCATATCCACCCGGATGTCGCGCCATGCCTGACGCTTTGATTCCAGCAGCGCGGCCCATTGCTCATCATGCTTTTCGACGAGGGCCTTCGCCTCCGCGACACGGCGAACCGCGTATACAGACAAGCGTCGCAAGGCCACCAAGGCGTGCCGCGATATCAGCTTCTCGATCAGCGCCAGCGAGAGAAGCTGCCTATGCAATAGCATATCGGCTTCGCGCTGCTGTCGTGCGGCAAGTTGCCGGGCACGTTCGTCCGATCCGCGATCGGAATCCAGTATCTCTAGCGGCACACGCGAACGAAGACGGGGTCCGGTCGCCAGCGTTATGTTGCGCCATGTCGATGATAGTTGGCTTCCAGTTTCGCGCGCATGCCCGTCGACGGCCGACTGCAGACGAGCCATCGCATCACGAAGGCGTTGTTTCGTCGCGGATCCGTGTGCTTCGATCTGCCGTCGAAGTGCCGCGGATTGCAGTATCGCCCTCCGCATCATGGTCGATGCTGGAGGGCTCATATCCCTGCGTTCATGTATCGCGGCCGAGCGCTTGATGACGTCACGCGATTCAACCATTCGCGGGGCAGAATCTTTTATCAGCGACCGCACACGATCAGCCAACCGTCGCCTGCGATCCACGCGCCAGGATGGTTCGGTTCCCGTCCGACGAGCTTGTCGCTTTTCGAACTCGATGGATTGACGATTGATGTACGGCACGGGTTGGATGCCCAACCCTTGCCGGGCGAAGCTGCGATGGTCCGGCGTCACACCGATTTCTGCGCCGAGGCGGCGTGACCATTCGGCTCGCATTTCGTCCATCGCAGACGAAATCGCTTTGACCGTTCCGTCGCCACGCTGCTGCGTGATGGCGGCCCCGGTCTCGCGATCCTTGTGTTGCATGGCGATGCCGTTCAGCGCGCGGACTTTCGCCCCATAGCTGTCGACTGCCATCGACCGAGTGCTGACGAGAAAATGTGCGTGGTCGCGCGACGTCGCGGCGTTGTGGCAGCCATACTCGACGACGACGCCATGGGCCTGCGTCAACCATCGCGCGAACCCCTCAACGATCCGCCGTGCCTGCGCATCGTTCATGCCGTACGGCAGCGTCGCATCGATATGCGTACCGAGGCGCGGAAGATGTCCGCCGTTGCGGCGATAGCTTCCATCGGGCTTGCGTTCGAATGCGTCAAGCTGGACCCAGGTATCCTCGCGATCGAGATCGACGCCTTCGGGCATGCTCAGTCCCGCGAATGCGATCTCGTGCGCGGCGTGAGGGCTGTCGATGGGGCGCCCCAGGAACGACGACTTTCCGCACACGTAAGCCGAGACGGCTCCGATGGCATGGACGCCGTCGGCCATAGAGGCGCGCACCCACTTCGCTGCGAAATGGATTGTGCGTTCGAACATGCTGCCCTTTGGCACCGACACTGTCGTCCTTCCTTCCTAAGGCCCCTGCCAGGCCCGCTCATCCTCATGTCGCTCTGCGGCGGAGGATGAATAAGCGGGCCGGGGAAGCTGCGCTCCCCCTGGACCCCCTCCACTCACGTTACTGCTAGCAATATATGCACACATTTATTGACTCACAATACCGTAGGCGACTATAACGCTCAGCATCCCGGAAAGGAGGGGATCTGACATGAGCAATGTGATGAAGTTGGCCAACGCTATCGTTCGCGAGAACGGCATCGAAACGGCGAAGCGGTCGGCAGCCTTCGATGAGCTGCGCAAGCTGGCGGAGAGGACGAATGCGGTGCCGGCATGCGTTGCGGCGGTTTCCAATGCCTGCGAGCGGCTCGGAATCAGCAAGCGCGAGGCTGCTCCCTTCGTCCGGGCGTTCGCCCACTCCTCGTATAAGACCGAAAGCAACAACTCTCTCAGCGAGATGATCGACGCGCAGCGGGCCGAGAATGCCGAAAGGCGTAAAGCGCTCGCAAAGACGAATGCGGAGAAAGCCGCGGCGAAGAAGGCGATGCAGTCGCAGTCGTCCGCGCATCCGCCGACGGTTGGCGATGACAATAACGCCTCCGGAAACCGCCAGTCACAGCTCGCCATCGAGGACGCGCAGTAGCGCGCCGCCCTCTGAAAACCTGCGGGCGGTCCTCGCCGTCCGCCCGCCCTCTCAATCCAATCAGGAGTAACTCAATGGCTGACGACGAGAAGGCTTCGGAGGATGCGGCTAAGAAGGCCGCAGAGCGAGCCTTGATCCATGAGCACGCATTCCAGTTCGTGCTCGCAAGTTTCCATCAGGGAACCCCGCGTCTGAAGGCGTGGACAGCGCTACGGCTCGCCGCCAGCATCGCTGCGATCGCAAACTCCCAGGAGATCGACGCGATCAAGAACGACCTGGCGAGGCAGCCTGCTGAGAAAGCGCTCGAAGCCGTCACGCAGGACGTACGTAAGGACGAGGAGCAGCGTCAGAAGGATCAGGTCGCCGTCACCACGCTGGAGACGGCCGTTATCGACGGCTCACTGCATGCGGCCAACACCAAGATGGACGATAAGACCGATTGATTCCGGTCGCAGCCGCGAATCACCGCTTACACATAGGTCGGCCGGATCTTGACCACGGCAACATGCACGAACTCTGCATGAAAGGAGGTCAAGAGCTCTTTGAAAACGTCTGGATGGGCTGCCTGCGGCATGACGATGATCGGCTCGATTTTGACCTGACGCAAAGCGAGCGCGCGACCGAGATCGAGTTCTCGGCGCGCCCGATACAGTGCCGGTGCCTGGTCAGGGAGAACGATGATCACCGCCCAGCGCTTCAAGCCGGTCCGCTCCTGAAGAAGATGATCGATCCCGGTGAGATGTTTCAGTTCTTTCGGACGCTCGCCCTCGTCGACTTCGACGCCGATCAAATGGCGAGCGTGACGCAGCGCGACCGCGCGAAATGAATCCAGATCGAGTCCTGGATCATCGGCACCGCTCACTGGTCGCAGCGCCTCACCCGCATACTCTGCCAGCAGAGCACGGAAGCTCAACCTGCGTGATACATAGCGCTCGGCGGCATCGATCGCAGCCACGGGATCACGCCGATACCAGCGATCCACCAGTTCCGCGGTCTTGAAGGTGACTCCTCGAAGAGCCTGTGCGAGCTCCGGGTGCGTTGGCGAGAGCTCCAGAGTAAACGTGAGCGCACGCATCATGCGACGGATATGGTTGGCCGTTGGCCCGTACTCGTTGACCACGCTTTGCAAGGCCGCGTTCTTTTTGCCATGTGGCGCATAGTTCACCCGCTGCAGCGCCTCGGCTGCAATTGCGACCCATTTGGGGTGGTCGAGATCGTCATCCGACATTTGTGCAATTTCTTTGTGTGTGACTTTTCGCTTCTTCGCGATTTATCCGTCAGCGTCAAGCTGAGCTACCGACCATAAGATTGCCTAAATCGCCCGGGTTACCGCCCATTTTTGTCAACGCCGGATGTCGACCAAATCGCCAGTCTCATGCTCGATCGAGATCGAGCGAGATGAGGTTCTCCTTGGAGTCATCGTAGGCGACCAGAACGCGGGCTCCCCTCAAACCATCCTTCCGCTTTCCTCCTCCCGGCACTCGGATGCGTCTGTTCGATAGACAGACATCCCCATTTGCCAGGTCCATCAGCCTGCCGCCTCTGGTCATGAGGGCCGCATAAACGGATTCTTTGGCGCTGCTGAACATAAAAGAAGGCCCGCATGGCGGGCGAAGTGGCAAGCCAGCCCGGAGCACGGCAATGGTGAGCAAGCAGAAGAACGATTTGCCGCCATCCGACCTCGATCTCCTGCGGAAAATTCTGGCGACGAGCGGGACAGATCTGAAGCTGTTCTCGTGGCAGGGCGACGGCTTCGCTTCTGTGAGGATGGGGTCAGGACGCGAGGCCTTTGCCATTGCATCGCGTGGTTTCCGGGCGTGGCTGCGCCAGGAATTTCTGACCGACCACAAGCGCCACCCCTCGCCCTATGCGCTACGGACAGCCATCAACGAAATCGCCGATCAGGCGGCCGATGCGCCCGAGGAGCGCATCTGGCGGCGTGTCGGGACAGATGGAGACGTTTGGTACATCGATCTCGGGAACGAGCAGCGGGAGGTTATCCAGATCATTCAAGGCGTCTGGGAGCTGGTAAATCGGGCGCCGATCCATTTTGCCAGAAGCCGGGCGATGCGCCCGTTTCCCCAGACCCGAACGACAGGAGCGGTCGACGGGCGGACTGGTGAATTGACGGCCGGCGACCGAGCGGTACACCAGCAAACGCTGAAAGCATTCGCCGCACTCCTCAACCTGGACACCGCAGCCGATTTTCAGTTGCTTATGACGTGGTGCGTATGTGCGATGACGCCCAACGGGCCCTATCCAGTCCTGACGGTGTGCGGCGAACAGGGCTCGGCCAAATCGACCCTGGTCCGCTTGATCCATGACCTGGTCGACCCAAGCCACGCGCCCCTGCGCTCCCTCCCGTCAGCGGAGAAAGACCTCTTCGTCTCGGCGAGCAACGCCCATCTGCTCGCCTTCGACAATGTCTCGAACATCTCCGCTGCCACGAGCGACAATCTGTGCAAGATCTCGACAGGAGGTGCGGTCGCATTGCGACGCATCGGGACCGATACGGATGAGATTTTTCTCGAATTCAAGGCGCCGGTCATCCTGAACGGGATCGGTGACCTTATCCTGCGGCCGGATCTCGCCGATCGAGCGCTGGTCATCAACACGACTGCGATCGCAGCAGAGGAGCGTCGCGACTCAGACTCGATCCAAAGGGCCTTCAGCGATCTCGCTCCACGGCTGACAGAGGCGCTGCTGGACCTTCTCGCGCTGGCGCGCTTCAAGCTGCTGACCGAGGAAGCTGGTCTTTGGAAGGCAGACAGGCTGCCGCGCATGGCGGAGTTCGCCAAACTCGGGATCGCCATCGAGGATGTGTTCGGCGAGCCCGGCGGCTTCACGGCCGCCTATGACAGGAACCGCGTAGCCGCAGCCGATGATCTCGTCGAGTCGGATCCGATCCTGCTGACCATCCTGGAGCTCTGGGATGAAAAGAAGTGTTGGAGCGGAACGATGCAGGATCTGCAGGTCGAAATTGCCCAGCGCCTGAAGGCCTCCGGCTCGCGCCTTCCGGTCCCCACCGGGCTTGCGCAGATTTCAAGCCATGTGAAGCGGATCAAGCCGATCCTGGTCAAGAAGGGGATGATCGTGGCGTTTCACCGGGCTGCGTCAAAGGATCGGCGGCGGACGCTTGAGCTATTCTAGGCTCTTCTGACCGCGATCGGTCGAGCCAAACGACTAAGCTTCGGCGGTCGCAGGCGGACGCTGACATTGTTGCTGGAGCCGGTCAGCGTCCGCAAGCGCCTCGACGGCCCCCGCGAGAATGGGTCATTGCGGCTGCGCCAGTGAAACGTCACAGAATGCCGAAATTGGCGGGGTTTCGGCTCATCTCACAAGGCCCTGCCAAAGCCGGATGGGCCAGACGACCCGCAGAGCTCAAATGCTTGCAGATTTCTTTGCGGGTCGTTGATCATGGGCGGACGATGCGGACGATGCGGATGCTGATTTGCCATGACAGCCCTTGCGAGTCGGGCAATCCGCCTTGATGAGTGCATCCGATTCCAGCGCCAGCGGCCTGGATTGCTCGATCCAGTGCGGCACTTCGGATCGGGTTCAGACGATCTCGATCCAGGTCGGTGTACTGGTGGCCATGCGATCGCCATCGACAAGCTTGGCAAGCCAGCTCCTGTCGACGAACAGCATGCGGATGGCGGCTTGCATGTGGAGCGGTTCGGAGCGGCAAACCCGATCATCGATGAGCTTGGCGAGCCTGCGCTTCGCCTTGACCCCGTCCGATCCCTTCAAGACCGGCCAGACCGCAATCTTCGCTGCCGTCAGATAGGCGAGGATCTGCGCGCCCGCTGCCGCCCGGCGAAGGTCCATCACAATTTCGCCGGGCAGCCCGCCGGTGGCGGTATTGGCTTCGTGGAAGAGCGATCGAAGGATCGCCAGCATTTGCTCGGGCTTCAGTCTGATGTCAAAGCTGATCAGGCGGTCCGCGATCGAGCTTGGCAGCGAGATGAGATCGTTGGCGGTTGTAATTCAGATGATCCCCTCAGCTCGAACCGGGATCTCCAGGAACTCGTCCTGGAAGTGCTGGGAATTCTCACGCTCGAGCAGCGAGTGGAGCATTTGAACCGGCGTCTCGCCCGGAGTGATCGGACTCGCCTTCTCGATTTCGTCGATGACGACAACGGGCGAGGTGCAATCGCTGTCGATCAGGAGCTGGGCGATCTTGTCCGGCCCCGCCGCACGCCATGCAGTGGCCAAATCTTGTGAGTCAGCTCGCCCTGTCCGAGACCAAGTTCATCGGAATTGTCAGTGTCGACACGCCGAACGCCTGCGCCTATCGGCGGGCACAATAGGTCTTGCCAACGCCGGAGGGCCCGAGCAGCACGACCGGATCGAACGCAGCGCCTGTCCGCCGACGATCGCCAGCGTTGCGGTGCGCAGGACCCAGGCGGTCACCTCCGCGAATTGCGAGCAGGTCAGGTCGAGCGCCGCGATGCGGGCGAGCAGCGCGGCGTCGGGTAAGATCAGGCTCTGCCAGGACCGCGCTCGTCATCATGTAGGCGCGAGCCGCTGATCATTGCTGCCGACGGATGCGTGCAGCAATCCCGCTCAGCTCTCCGGTTCCCATGTGCGTCGCCCCAACAGCGCGAGCAGAAACTGCCGGTCCGACGCGCTCGCTCGCGAGGCTTCGTGCTGCCTTCCGGCTAGGTATCCAACGGCCAGGATCAGGAAGAGCAAGACAGCCGAAGAAAGGTCCATGACCGAGCCGCCTGCCGGAATCGGAGGCGACAGCCGCGCAGTTCCGCCCATCAGGAGCGTCGATGAGATCGCGATGATCGCTCCGGCCAGAACGACGATATTCAGCCACGAGACCCAACGCGTCGCCTCACCGGGCGCGGCCATAGGCAGGTTGGGCGAGGCTTCCAAACGCGGCCCGCGATCCATGGGCGCCGCGGTAGTGCCTGGAGATTGCGAAGCCATCTGGGCCGGTCTCGGTGCCGCTTGCTCCTGGGAACCAGGAGCCGCGTCGCGCACCGCGATTTCCTCGGCGAAGCGCTTGAAGAAGGCGTCGGACATCTTGCGGGCTGTCGCGTCAATAAGTCTGCCGCCTAGCTGAGACAGCTTCCCACCAATCTGAGCCGACACCGAATATCGCAGGATCGTAGCCTCTCCATCAGCCATCAGGCCCACCTGGGCCGAGCCTTTCGCGAACCCTGCGACTCCTCCCTGCCCTTCGCCGGCGATGCGATACCCGTTGGGCGGATCGAGGTCTGACAATGTCACCGCCCCCTGGAACTTGGCCGATACGGGCCCGACCTTGATGACCGCCACCGCCGTCATCTCCGTATCGGAGTGCTTCTGGAGTTCCTGGCACCCCGGAATGCATTTCCTGAGGACCTCGGGATCGTTCAGCGCGGCCCAGACCACGTCGCGCGACGCCTCGATGCGCTGCTCACCGGACATATCCATGACGTTTCCTCCTAGCGCTTAGTTGGGTTGCCCGATGCCGCCGAGGCAGACGTACTTGATCTCGAGGTAGTCCTCGATCCCGTACTTCGACCCTTCGCGACCAAGCCCCGACGACTTCACGCCGCCGAAGGGGGCGACCTCGGTGGAGATGAGGCCCTCGTTGGCGCCGACGATGCCGGCCTCCAGCGCGTCAGCCACGCGCATCACGCGGCCGATGTCGCGGCTGTAGAAATAGGCTGCCAGGCCGAACTCACTGTCGTTCGCCATGGCAGTCGCCTCGGCCTCGGTCTCGAAGCGGATCAGAGGCGCGAGCGGTCCGAAGGTCTCCTCCTGGAAGGCCAGCGCGGACGATGGAACGTCAGTGAGCACTGTCGGCTCGAAGAAGTTGCCGCCGAGATCGTGGCGCTTGCCGCCGGCCAGCACCCGCGCGCCCCGTTCAAGCGCATCACGAACATGCTCCTCGACCTTGTCGACAGCTGCGGCGTTGATGAGCGGACCCTGGGTCACCCCCTCGTTCATGCCGTCGCCGACCTTGAGCTGTCCGACGGCCTTTGCGAGCTTCTCCGCGAAGCGATCATAGACACCGGCCTGGACCAGGAAACGGTTCGCGCAGACGCAGGTCTGGCCGGTATTGCGATATTTCGAGGCCATCGCACCCTTCACCGCCTCGTCGAGATCGGCGTCATCGAAGACGATGAACGGGGCATTGCCGCCGAGCTCCATGCTCGTCTTCTTCACCGTCGGCGCGCATTGCGAGAGCAGGATCGAGCCCACCCGCGTCGATCCGGTAAAGGAAAGCTTGCGGACGAGCGGGTTCTGGCAGAGCTCCTTGCCACACTCGGAAGACGGGCCGGTCACGATATTGCAGACACCGGGAGGCAGGCCGGCGCGCTCCGCCAAAACGCCAAGAGCCAGTGCCGAGAAAGGAGTCTCGCTCGCCGGGCGGATGACGCCGGCGCAGCCCGCCGCCCATCCGGGGCCGGCTTTGCGGGTGATCATCGCCGTCGGGAAGTTCCAGGGGGTAATCGCCGCGAAGACGCCGATCGGCTCCTTCTGGACGATGATGCGACGACCGGCGACCGGCGCGGGAATCGTATCGCCGTAGACGCGCTTCGCCTCTTCGCCGAACCATTCGATGAATGCTGCCGCATAGGCGATCTCGCCCTTCGCCTCTGCGAACGGCTTGCCCTGTTCGGCCGTCATGATGCGAGCCAGGTCATTCTGATTTTCCATCATGAGCTCGAACAGCCGGCGCAGGATCGCGGCCCGTTCCTTGCCGGTCTTGGCGCGCCAGCCCGGCTGGGCCTTGTGCGCGGCAACGATGGCTTTCGCGACCTCGTCCCGCTGCAGCGACGGCACATGGCCAACGATCTGGCCTGTCGCGGGGTTGGTCACCGCAATCACGTCTCGGCCTGCGGTTCCGATCCATTCGCCGCCAACGAGGTTGGCTTCGAGGAATAGACCGGGATCATCGAGTGATTCCCGCAAGCCTTTGCTTGGCGTCGCCTTCATTGCACGTCCTCCTGTCGCACCGGACCGGGCCTGGCTTGCCAGCCCGCGCAGCACCGGATGCCTTGACATGTCCTAACACAGTCTAATAATGCAAGTCACTAGGAGGAGACGATGGTGGACCTAGAAACCACTGCCCCCAAGCCCGCATCCGATCGCCCCGCTCGCGGTCGTCGCCGGGACTACGCGTTGGCGCGTCCCATCGCGACGCGATGGATGGACAACGACGTCTATGGCCACGTGAACAACGTCGTTTACTACTCCTTCTTCGATACGGCGGTGAACGCGGCGCTGATCGAGCGCGGCCTGCTCGACCCCGCTTCGAGCGAGGTGATCGGCCTCGTGGCCGAGACCGGCTGCCGCTATCACGCCTCCCTCTCCTTCCCCGAAGAGGTGACGGCGATGCTGCGCGTCGCCCATCTCGGCCGCTCCAGCGTCCGCTACGAGATCGGCCTGTTCGGACCGGGCGAGGACTTCGCGGCGGCCGAAGGTCACTTCGTCCATGTCTATGTCGACAGCCGGACCCGGCGCCCTATCGCTCTGCCGGAAGTCCTGCGCGGCTTCCTCGAAACCCTGCGGACCGAACGCACATGACGACGATCGACGGCATTGACGTGTCACGCGATGGGGCGATTGCAACCGTCACTCTCAATCGCCCCGCGCGGAAGAACGCGGTCACCTTCGCCATGTGGCAGGCGCTCGCCGCTATCTTCGCAGAATTCGGACGAGACGATGCCTTGCGGGGAGTCATCCTCACCGGCGCAGGCGCGACCTTCTCGGCTGGCGCAGACATCGGCGACTTCGAGCAAACCCGAGCCTCGACCGAGCAGGGGATCGCTTATGAAGTGGCAGTCGATGCCGCTTGCGACGCCATCGCCGCGTTGGGGCGCCCGGTCGTCGCAGCCATTCAGGGCCATTGCTACGGAGGGGCCTGCAACCTCGCCATGGCATGCGATTTCCGCATCATTTCCGCCGACGCGCGGGTGGCGATCCCGGCGGCCAAGCTTTCCATCGTCTATGGCGTGAAGGGCACGGCTCGACTGCTCGCATTGGTCGGCCTCGCCGAGGCGAAGCGCATCTTCTTCTCGGCGCAAGGCTTCAACGCCGTTCACGCCCTGAGGACCGGATTCGCGCAGGGGATCGCAGAGGATCCGCTCGTGGGCGCAAAGGCGCTCCTCGATGACTTCTCGAATCTGGCGCCCCTCTCGATCGCAGGCGCCAAAGCGATTCTCAACGGCCTCGCGATGACGGATCTGCCGTTCGACGCCGAAGCAGCCGACGCGCACATCCTGCGGGCTCTGAACAGTGCCGACTATGCAGAAGGCCGCACCGCCTTCACGCAAAAGCGCCCGCCGCGTTTTCAGGGACGCTGACATGAAACCCGCAGCCTTCGACTACGTCAGGGCCGAAAGTGTCGCGCATGCCGCCCAAATCCTCGCTGGCGCGGGCAGCGACGGCAAGGTCATCGCAGGCGGGCAGAGCCTGATGCCGATGATGAACTTCCGCCTCGTGAAGCCATCGGTGCTGGTAGACATCAACGCGATCGCAGGACTCGACCATGTGGAGCTGAATGGCTCCCGCCTTCGCATCGGAGCGTTGGTGCGTCACTTCATGACGGCGTGCGATCCAATCATCGCGCAGCACGCGCCGATCGTCACCGAAGCGATGAAGCATGTCGCCCATCTGACCGTGCGCAATCGCGGCACATTCTGCGGCAGCGTCTGCCATGCCGATCCGGCCGCCGAAATGCCGATGATGACTGTGCTGCTCGACGGGCGGATCCATGCCGTCTCGACCAGGGGAATGCGGATCATCCCGATCGGCGAGTTCTTCGCCGGCTCGCTCGTCACCTCGCTGGAGCCGGACGAGCTCGTCACCACCGTCGACCTCGCGACCACGGGTCGGGAGATGGGGTACGGCTTCCACGAATTTGCCCGGCGCCATGGCGATTATGCGCTGGCGGCCGTTGCAGTCTTGATGAGACGCGAGGCCGGGAAGGCCCGCGATGTCCGCATCGCGGTGATGGGCGTCGGCGAAATGCCGAGCCGCGTCCCGGCGGCCGAGGAGGTCATTGAAGGCAACGAGCTGTGCGACGCGGCAATCCTCCGGGCCACCGAGAGCTTGCGCACTGCGATATCGCCCAACAGCGATCTGAACGCTTCGGCCGACTACCGGCGCCATCTCGCGGGAGCGCTCGCCGGCCGCGCGATCCGTGACGCCTGGTCGCGCGCCAGGGAGGCGGTGCCGGCATGACGACCGTCAAGCGCGAGATTTCCGTCACCGTCAACGGGCTTCGACACAGCGTATCGGTCGAGCCGCGCATGCTGCTCAGCGACATGCTTCGCCACGAACTCGGCCTGACGGGAACCCATGTCGGCTGTGAGCAGGGAGTCTGCGGCGCCTGCACCATCCTGCTGAACGGACGCAGCGCCCGCTCCTGCCTGACGCTCGCCGTCCAGGCCGACGGAGCCGAGATCGAGACGGTGGAGGGCCAAGGAACGCCTGAAGCCCTCGGACGGGTCCAGCAGGCGTTCCGCGATCATCACGGCCTGCAATGCGGCTTCTGCACGCCGGGCTTCATCATGACCATCACCGACATCCTGCGGAACCACGAGTTGTCCGGCGACGACGAGATCCGCGAGGCGCTGTCCGGGAATATCTGCCGCTGCACCGGCTACGAGCACATCGTCGACGCCGTGCGCGAGCTCGTCCGCGAAAAGGAGGCCCGGCCATGAAGCTGCACTTTCTCTCGGGCGGGCGCCTGCGCATGCGCCGGTCGATCTATCAGCCGGACGCCGCCAAGGACGAGACGATCGAACTGCCGGTGTCCTGCGCGCTGATCCGCCATCCACACGGCAACGTACTCTTCGACACCGGCTGCAATCCGCAAGCCGCGACAGACCCGGACGGACGCTGGGGCGGTCTGGCCCGGGTCATGACGCCGATCTTCGACGAGAAGGACACGGTCGTGCCCCAGCTCGCCGCCCTCGGTCTCCAGCCGGGCGACATCGACATCGTGGTCTGCTCGCATCTCCACCCGGACCATTGCGGCTGCAACGAAGCCTTCCGCCACGCGAAGATCATGTGCCATGCCGCCGAGCTCGAGACGGCCAAGGCCGACGGCGCGGAGAAGCAGGGCTATCTCCCGCAGGAATGGGATCAGCCGGACGGTTTCGCCACCTTCGACCAGCGGCACGACCTTTTCGGCGACGGCCGGATCGTCCTCATCCCCCTGCCCGGCCACACCCGGGGCATGACCGGCGCCCTCGTGCAGTTGGACCGGGACGGGCGTTTCCTCCTCGCCGCGGATGCGGCGCCGATGCGCTCGTCTCTCGAAGGCATCTTGCCGAAGAACAACTGGAACCAGGATTTTGCGGCCACCTCCATCGCCGAAATCAGGCGCCTGCAGGCCGAAGGCGCAACCGTGATCTTCGGCCATGACGACGCGCAATGGGCTGCATTGCGCAAAGGCTCGGACTTCTACGCATGAGCCAGGTCGATGCCTCGGTCGAGCTGAGGCCCAAGCTCGTCGGCGCGCGCGTCAAGCGGACGGAGGATCCCCGCCTTCTGTCCGGCAACGGGCGCTATGTCGACGACATCACGCCCAAGGGCACGCTTCATGTCGCGCTGCGCCGGAGCGACCAGCCGCACGCCACGATCCGGTCGATCGATCTGGGCGACGTGTTCGACATCCCCGGCGTGGTCGCGGTCTTCGACGCCAGCGATCTGGAAGCCGACCTTGCGCCAGCGATCCCAACCTCGAAGATGAAGAACTACTACGCGACCCCGATCTGGCCGCTGGCCCGGGGAAAGGTGCGCTATGTCGGTGAACCCGTCGTCGCCGTCGTGGCCGACAGTCGCTACGTGGCGGAAGACGCGCTCGAACGCATCACGATCGACTACGATCCCATGCCTTTCGCCATCCGGCAGGTCGATGCCGTCGCACCGGACGCGCCTCTCCTTCACGAGGAGGCCGGGACCAACGTCATCATCTCCCGCGAATTCCAACGAGGCGAGGTCGACGAGGTCTTCGCGCAGGCGCCCGTCACGGTCCGCGCACGCTTCCGGATGACACGAAAGACCGCGATGGCGATGGAGACGCGCTCCTATCTCGCTGAATGGGACCGTCGCAAGCAGGCCCTGACCCTGCACTCTTCGACCAATATTCCGGGCATCATCCGGGACGTCCTGTCGAGTTGCCTCGACCTGCCGGGCAACCGCATGCGCGTCATCGCCCCCGATGTCGGCGGCAGCTTCGGCGGCAAGGGCTCGCTCTATCACGAGGAACTCCTCGTCTGCGCGCTCGCCCGCAAGCTCGACCGGCCGGTTAAGTTCGTCAGCGACCGGCTGGAAGACCTGACGGCGACCAGCCAGGCCTTCGACGAACTGATGGATGCCGAACTCGCCGTCGACGAGGACGGCCGCCTCCTGGGACTGCGCGCCGATGTGATCGGCGATATCGGCGCCTACTCGATCTATCCATGGACCGGCGCGCTCGAGCCCGTCCAGGTCGTCAGCTTCCTGCCCGGCCCCTATCGCATGGCGGCCTATCGCGGCCGGATTCGGGGCGTCCTCACGCCGAAGCCGCCGACCGGACCCTATCGCGGCGTCGGCCGCCCGGCCTCGACCTTCGCCATGGAACGTCTGGTCGACATGGCCGCACGCAAGCTGGGTCTCGATCCCGCGGAGATGCGGCGGCGCAATCTCGTCAACGCCGAGGAGTTTCCCTACCGCACGGGTTCCGGGATCATCTGGGATCGCTCGGCCTTTCAGGAATGCCTGCAGGCGGCCTGCGACCACGTCGATTACCCGGCATTGGTGCGCGAGCGCGACGCGGCCCGCGATCAGGGACGGTGGGTCGGCATCGGCCTCGCGAGCTACGCGGAATTGACCGGCATCGGCTCGCGTATCGCCGTCGCCCCCGGCATGCCGATCAACACCGGTGTCGAGACGGCGAAGATCACGATCGACGCCACAGGCGCAATCACCGCCGATTTCGGCATCTCCTCGCACGGCCAGGGGCTCGAAACGACGCTGGCGCAGGTCATTGCCGACGAGCTCGGCTGCCGCATGGAGGATATCGAGGTCCGCCACGGCGATTCCGCCCTCGTTCCGATGGGCACGGGGACCTATGCCAGCCGCTCCGCCGTCCTCGCGGGCGGTGCGGCGACGAAATCCTCTCATGTCGTCAAGGCGAAGGTGTTGAAGGCCGCCGCGCACCTCATGGAGGTGCCCCTCGAAGACCTCGAGGCTTCCCAAGGCATCGTGAGGTCCCGCTCGTCCAATCGCTCGCTGACTTTCAAGGAGATTGCCCATGCGGTTTATGCCCAGATGGGGCGTATTCCGCACGACCAGCGGGAAGATCTCGTCGCGACAGAAAGCTACGACCCCTATTTCGGCACCGCCTGCTCCTCGACCCACCTCGCCATGGTCGAGGTCGACCCGGAGACCTACGGCGTCACGGTCAAGCGCTTCGTCGTCGCCGAGGATTGCGGCCGGATCATCAACCCGATGATCGTCGACGGGCAGGTGCAAGGCGCCGTCGCGCAGGGCATCGGCGCGGCGCTGCTCGAAGAGGTCGTCCATGACGACGACGGGCAGTGCGTGACCGCCAGCCTGGCTGATTACCTCGTGCCGGTCGCATCGATCATTCCGCCGATCGGCATCGTCCATGTCGAGGCCGAGTTGCCCGGCACGATCGGCGGTTTCCGTGGAATGGGCGAAGGCGGAACCATCGGTGCGCCGGCCGCCATCGCCAACGCCGTCTCGGACGCTCTTTCACCATTCGGCATCGAAATCGACACGCTGCCCGTCACGCCCGACCGGATCTTCCGGCTGGTCGAGGCCGCACGGGCGAAGACCTCCAAGGAAAGGACCAGGACATGAACCTCTCTCTCGCAGGCAAGGCCGCGCTCGTAACCGGTGCAGGCCGCGATGTCGGCAAGGCTATCGCGCTCGAACTCGCGGCGCAGGGCGCCGCCGTCGCCATCAACTACCAGTCGAGCGCGGAGGCGGCCGAGAAGGTCGTCGGCGAGATCGGCGCGGCCGGCGGCAAGGCTATCGCCTGCAAGGCTGACATCGCGGATTTCGCTGAGACCAAGGCCATGGTCGACCGAATCGTGTCTGAGCTGGGCAGCATCGACATCGTCGTCAACAACGCTGGCATCGCCCAGCGCGCCCGCTTCCTGGAAACCACGCCGGAGCAGTGGAAGCGACATATCGATGTCGGCCTGCTCGGCACGGTCAACACCTCGCAGGCCGCCCTGCCCCACATGGTCCAGGCCGGCAAGGGCGGCCGCATCATCTCGCTCGGCGGCGATTCCTCCCGCGTCGGCGAGGCCAACCTCTCGATGGCCGCAGCTTCGCGCGCCGGCACGATCGCTCTGATCAAGTCCCTCGCACGCGAGTTCGGGCGCTACGACATCACCTGCAACGCGATCACGCTGGGCATGATCCAGTCCGCCCATTCGGACCCGGCCTGGCTGGCCGAGAACCTGCCCAAGATGGTGAAGAACTACCCGCTGAAGCGCATCGGCCAGCCTGCGGATGTCGCGCCCATGGTGGCGTTCCTCGCCTCAGCCGATGCCGCCTGGATCACCGGGCAGACCATCAGCGTCAATGGCGGCTTCGCGATGCTCTGACGCGTCGCAAAACCAAAAGACCTGTCCTGGGGAGGACGCCCATGATCATCACCGACCTCATCGCCCCGATCAGCGAGCTGTTGGGCCGGCAGGCGTCGAAACGCCCGCAGGCCCTGGCATTCCGGGACAAGGATCGTTCCGTGAGCTATGGCGAGCTGGCGGAGCGCACAGCCCGGATCGCAAGCCATCTCCAGGCCAATGGTGTCGGCCCCGGCGATCGCGTCGCGATCCACCTGCCCAATTCGGTCGACTGGGTGGAGGCCTGTCTCGGCATCGTCCGGGCGGGTGCCGTAGCCGTTCCGATCAGCTTCGACGCCACTGTCGACGAGATCGCCTATCGCATCGACGACGCGCAATGCGTTGCGGCCTTTGCCCGCGAGCAGAGGCGCGATGTCCTGCGTCAGGCTTCGGGCAGCATCGCGGTCATGACCTTCGAGAACGGAAAGGGGGCGGCCGTGGCGGAAGACGGAGCCGGCCCGGCGCCGCTCGACCCGCTCGACATCGAGCGACCGGCCTTCATCGTCTACACCTCCGGCACGACCGGGCGGGCCAAGGGAGTGGTGCTCTCTCTGCAGAGCATGCTGTGGGTCACGGCCGCCTGCTGGGCGCCGGTCGCCGGATTGAATGCCGACGACTACGTGCTGAATGCGCTGCCCCTCTATCACAGCTACGCGCTGAACCTCGCCGTGGTCAGCATCGTCGCCACCGGCGCCAGCGAATACCTGATGGAGAACTTCTCCACCTCGCGCCTGGCCGAGGTGCTCGCTCAGGAGCCGATCACGCTGCTGCCAGGTGTCCCGACCGTGTTCCACTACATGCTCGAGCGCGCGAAAGAGGACGGTCGCCGGACCTTGTCGCATGTGCGCATCTGCCTCTCGGCCGGAGCCGTCCTTCCCGGCCCGCTCAACCAGGAGTTCGAGAGCTGGTTCGGCGTCAAGCTCCTCGATGGCTACGGCATCACCGAGACATCGACGATGGTGACGATCAACACGCCCGGCGGTGGCCGCTTCATGGGTTCCTGCGGCCTGCCCCTGCCCGGATTGGCGACGCGCATCGTGGACCACGACGACCGCGACGTCGCGCCCGGTGGCGAAGGCGAACTGATCGTACGCGGTCCGAACGTCATGCTCGGCTACCACGACAACCCCGAGGCCACGGCCGCGGCCCTGCGCGACGGCTGGTACCGTACGGGCGATCTCGCGCGCGCGGACCGCTTCGGCTTCCTCTCGATCACCGGAAGGCTCAAGGAGATCATCATCCGCGGTGGACAGAACATCGCTCCGGTCGAGGTGGAGGAGGCAATTTTCGCCCATGAGAGCGTCCTCGACTGCGCAGTCGTGGGCATCCCCCATGAGTTTCTCGGCGAAGTCCCGGTCGCCTTCGTGATCCCGCGGGAGGGGCATCGCCTCGACGAGGAGGCCATCCTGGCTCACTGCCGGACGAGACTGTCAGGCTACAAGAACCCCCAGGCCGTCCACGTCGTGGCCGCGATCCCGAGAACCGGGTCCGGCAAGGTGCAGCGCTTCAAGCTGAAACAGCTGTTGTCGGAGAACTGAGGCGGCTTGGCCATGGAGAGGGGGCAACCGCGGCAGCTCGGTTCCGTACCGGCCCGTATGCGGTGATAGCTCGACGTGTCGAACTCCAGGACCGCACAGGCCCGCCGGATCGACACCTGCCACTCGCCACACATCAAGCCGACGAGCTCGCGCTTGCGACCAGGCCTCAGAGCTTTCGCCGGATGACGTCCTGCAACATCTCGCGGTCCAGAGCGAGGTCGGTAACGAGCTTGCGCAGCTTCGCGTTCTCGTCCTCGAGCTGCTTCAACCGGCGCATCTCGGCCGGCAGCAGCCCCTCGTACTTCTTCTTCCAATTGAAATAGGTCGCCTGGCTGATTCCGGCCCGCCGGCAGATCTCCGCCACCGGAATCCCATCCGCGCCCTGCTTCAGGATAAACGCCTTCCGCGCGTCCGAGAACTTCGAATCCTTCATCGTCTTCCGCTCCTCCCGGCTCAAGGGAAACGACGCGGAAAACTCTACCTCAAAGCGATCCAGTTTTAAGGGCTCAGATCAAAGTCGATGCGTCAGATCCGCGGCGTCACCGTCGTCGCCCCCGCGCTCCTGACTGGAGGCGCTGCAATATAACGGATATCTGCGGCGCGAGGATGCAAGCGGATCGGTCCTTGCCCTCTGGCACGAGGGCGTGCCGATCAAATAGATCGTCAAGCGCGCGGGCCATCATCACCAGATCGTCAGGCGGATCGGATAGCGGGTATGAACATGGAAGATGAGGGATATTGGGAGATTGTCAGTGACGATCGATGTTCGGAAGCTCCGCTACTTCGTCGCGGTCTTTGAGGAAGGCAGCTTCACCAGGGCCGCCAAGCGCGAGAATGTGGTTCAACCGACCCTATCCGTTCAAATCACTCATCTCGAGGAAGAGCTATCGGTCAAACTCCTCGAGCGCTCTGCGCAGGGTGTCAAGCCCACCCATGCGGGAGAGCGATATTACAAGCGCTGCATCCAGATCCTCAACGACCTGGAGATCGCAGCGCAAGAGATGCGCGATCTTAGCGGTCGGGTCACCGGCCTCATTCGTATCGGCGTCATGCCCTCGATCTGTCATGGACCGCTTTTCGCGATCGTCAACCGGTACACCGCTCGATACCCCGACGTTGAACTCCGTTTCCAGGAAGGCCTCAGCGGCGTTCTTGCCGATGCCGTCGTGGCCGGTGAACTGGACTTCGCCGTCGGCAATCGACCGGTCCCACTGACGCAACTGACCTATCGCGAAGTTTTGAATGATCGGCTCATTCTCATTTCCGGCAGTCAGAAGGAACTGCCTCGATGGAAGCCGTATCGGCTCAACGAGGTGCCGAACCTCAAACTGATCGTTCCCTCCTTGCGACAGGCGCAGCGGCGATTGATCAACGAACATATTGCCAGCGGCACTATTCAGGCTGACCAATTTCTCGAAGTCGATGGAGTCCTGGCCAGTCTGAACGTTGTTCGCGGATCCGACTGGTCGGTTCTGCTTCCGACGGTCGCGCTTCTGAATGAATCGGATTCGGAGGATCTGGTCATCAATCCGATCGAAGCGCCGATCCTCGCCTCGGATATCTTCGAGATGCATCTCACGAACGCGCCTCTGTCACTGCCTGCCCAGTGTTTCGTCGACCTGCTGCATGACGCGCTGTCGGAGATCGCCCCAACGCTCGGAAAGCCAAGGAACCATTCGGGGGTATAGTTTGGAACTATATCAGATATCAGAACTCATCATTTGAATAGATAAGTCGGGAGCAATAGAGGCTATGCGGTCGCCTGAAGACGCGCATGAGACGCATCGATGGCAGAGGAAACCAAAAGGGACAGACATTGACCGTCCGCACCCCCACGAAATCGCGTAAAGCCGTCATCATTGGCGGCTCGATGGCTGGCCTCTTCGCCGGGAATTTCCTGCTGCGTCATGGGTGGCAGGTCGACATCTACGAGCGTACTCACGACAGCCTGGCCTCGAGAGGTCTCGGCATCGCTTCGCATGGCGAGCTCCAGGAACTGATACTCGCCGCGGGCGCGACCGTGCCGGATCCTCTCGGCGTCAATGTGATCGGCCGAAGCGCCGTGGACAAGCTGGGCGAGACGATCGCGAGCTACGATTACCCGCAACAGCTTGCGGGATGGAACGGCGTGTACCGCAGCCTTTTGGCCGCCTTTCCGGCGGAGCGTTACCATCGCGGCTGGGAACTCGCGGGCATCGAGCAGAACGGGACGACCGCGATCGCGCGGTTCAGCGATGGGCAGGCCGTTGAGGCCGATCTGATTGTAGGCGCCGATGGGTTCCGGTCGGCGGTGCGCGCAGCGATCGCGCCGGGCATCCAGCCCCGTTATGCCGGCTACGTCGCATGGCGAGGCGCCGTCGACGAGAACGAGCTGTCGGATGTCTTTCGCGCGGAAACGATGGATCTGTTCAGCTTCTGCTTTCCGAAGGCGGGAGAATTCATCGGCTATCCGGTTCCTGGGGACGACGGATCGGCCGGGCTTGGGCGCCGACGTTATAATTTCCTCTGGTACTATCCAATTTCGCCCGGAATGGCTCTGACGGATATCCTCACGGACGCCGACGGCATCGTGCACGAGTACTCGATCTCGCCCCAATTGATCAGACCCGAGCACATCGAACGCCTGAGGGCCGATGCACAAGAGCTTCTGCCCAAGAAGTTCCTAGAGCCGTTCCTCCAGGCGGAGCGTTTCCTCATGCAGCCGATCTACGATGTGGAATCCGAGCGGATCGCCTTCGAGAACGTGGCGCTGATCGGTGATGCCGCGTTCGTGGCGCGCCCCCATGTCGGGGTCGGTGTCTTGAAGGCTGGGCAGGACGCCTACGCGCTGGCGCGCTGCCTCGAGCCGGACATTCCGGTCGCGGAAGCGCTCGCCAATTACGACGCGGCGCGCCTGGTGGAGGGCCGTGCTTCGGTCGTGGCCGGTCGGCGGCTCGGAGCCTTCATCGAGCAGGGGCTCGAGGGGCCGTGGGCCGATCCCAACCTGAAATTGGGGGTCGAGGACATCATTCGCGTCAGTGGCCGACCTGTGCAGCAGCACGATCCGGCCACCGCCTCTCTGGCGTGACACGCTAGTGCGAACGAAAGGGAGGATGGGATGGATGGAATGAGCACCAAGAACGGCTCGACGTTGCCCTTCGATGCCGGCAGGCTCGACCGGATCATGGACGAAACCGGGATCGACGTCTTGCTCGTCACCTCGAAGCACAACGTCCAGTACCTGCTGGGCGGGCACCGGTCGTTCTTCTTCGATTACATGGACGCGATCGGGACGAGCAGATACCTGCCGGTTCTCGTCTATCCCAAGGGGCGCCCCGAGGATGCGGCCTATATCGGCTCGGCGATGGAGGGCTTCGAGAAGGCGCTAGGCCGGTTCTGGCCGCCTACCGTGCAAACCGCAAGCTGGGGCAGCGAAGACGCGCTGAAGCTGGCGTGCGAGCATGTCGGGCGCATCATCTCCCCAAGAGACACGATCGGGATCGAGATGGCGTTTCTGCCATACGATGCGGGGCGTGTTCTGCATGACGCGATGGGCAACCGGCGAGTGCTCGATGCGACGTTCGCCCTTGAGCGCCTGCGGCTCATCAAGACGCCCGAAGAGATGAAGTTGCTGCGCCAGGCCTCGGACGCGGTCATCGCCTCCATCGGTGCGGTTTTCGACGCCAGTCAGCCGGGGATGACCAAGAACGATCTCGTTGCACACCTTCGCAATGAAGAGGTGAGCCGCGGCCTCAACTTCGAATATTGCCTCATCACCAGCGGTACCGAACTCAATCGGGCTCCGTCGGATCGTCGGATCGAGCCCGGCGATATCCTGTCGCTCGACTCGGGCGGTAACTACCGAGGCTATATCGGCGATCTCTGCCGTATGGGCATCGTCGGAGAGCCGGATGCCGAACTGAGCGACCTTCTTGATTTCATCGAAGACGTTCAGATGGCGGCGCGGAGGCCGATCAGACCCGGGACGCTAGGCGGCGAGATCTTCGCGCTGGCGGAACCGTTAATCGAGGCATCCGGCCACAAGGCCTACACGGAGTTCGTCGCTCACGGGATGGGCCTCGTGAGCCATGAGGGGCCGCGCCTGACCGGTAAAGGCGTCGTCCCTTACGAAGGATATGATGAAGACAGGCCGCTCGAAGCGGGCATGGTGCTCTCCATTGAAACAACGATGAAGCATCCGGTGCGTGGTTACGTAAAAATCGAAGACACTGTCGTCGTGACGGCCGACGGATGGGAAGGACTCGGCGATAGTCGCCGTGGGTGGAATCGTGTCGGGAGATAAATAGACTAAAGGTATCCTCGCATTTATCTCGCAGAGTGATGAAACGTAAAACGATAATCAATAAAGGGAGAGAAGCACATGCTGAGAAGCACTCTTGGTGCGGGGGCAGCCTTTGCCGCCGCGATGGTTCTGCCGCAGCCCTCCTTGGCGCAGGCGCCGGCAGGTGACCCGTTGAAGATCGGTGCCATCATATCGCTAACCGGGCCGGGCGCCGGTCTCGGTCATCCTCAGCGCCAGGCGATGTCGCTGGCGGAGAAGACGATCAACGCTGCGGGCGGCGTGAACGGACGTCCGATCCGCATCGTCATCGAGGACGACGGCTCCAAGCCCGATATCGCCAAGACGAAGGCGGAGCGGCTGATGTACGATGAGAAGGTCATCGCCATCATCGGTCCGTCGCTGACCGCCAGCACCGGTGCCGCAGCCGCCATCACCAACGGCGAGGGATTACCCACGCTCTCCTTCACGGGGCTCGGGCCGAAAATCGAACTGTCTTACAAGTCGCTTTTCCACCTTCTGCCGCCGCAGGAACTCAACGCACGAGCGATGCTGGAATACGCGACCAAGGAGCTGAAGGCCAAGAAGGTCGGCATCCTGCACGACACCGGCTATGGCCAGGTCGTCACGAACCAGCTCAACGAGTGGCGCGAAAGGTACGGCGTCGAGTTCGTCGCCGTCGAGAAATTCGAAGTCGGCGCCTCCGACGTCAGCGCGCAGGCCGCCAAGATCCGCGCGGCAGGTCCGGATGCCGTCTTCGTCATCGCCACGTCGGCGGTGCCCTTCCGCAATGCCCGCCAGGTGAAGATTGACCAGCCAATCGTCTCGGCGATCGGTTCGGCGACCTACGACTACGTGCGCGGCTTCGGGGAGTACGGCGACAACATCATCTTTCCGGAGTTCCTGGTCGGCGAGCAGCCGAAGGACAACCAGAAGGGATTCGTCGAACTCTTCCATAAGGAGTACGGCTCCTTCCCGAAGAATCAGGAAGCGGCGGCGTGGGACGGCGTGCATATCGTGGCGAAGGCGGCCGCGAAGGCGGGACCCAAGGCCGGGCCGAAGGAGCTCTCCGCCGCCATACGTGAACCGTATGCGGGCGTGATGGCCGCGTACGACTTCAGCAAGGACGACATGACCGGCGTTCAGCTGTCGAGCTACGTCTTCTCGAAGCTCGTGAAGGGCCGCTTCGAGCGGCTGCTTTTCACCGTCAAGTAGCATCACCCGGCGGCCGAAGGGCCGCCGCCCCAGCCTCTTCATAATTAGAGGGCGTCATGACGCTCACTCTGCTTGTGCAGTCCATCATTGCCGGGCTGACGAACGGTTTCGTCTATGGACTGATCGGTCTCGGCATCGCCGTCGTGTTCCGCGGTTCGCGGATCATCAATGCGATGCAAGGCGATGTCGCACTGATCGGCGCCGTCGTCGCCTACATCATCGGCGTTTCCCTTGGCTTGCCGATGTTCGCCGGCTTCCTGCTCGGTATCGTCGCTGGGGGACTGACCGGTTTCCTCGTCGACCGTTTCATGATCCGTCCGACGGCGAAGCGTCGCGGGACCGAGGATTCCTTCCTGCTCGTGACACTGGGCGGCGCCTTTGCGGTCTCGGCCACCGTTCTTCTGTATTTCGGCCGGGATTCCTACATTCTGCCCGGCGTCGGCGGCAACACAATGGTGGACGTCTTCGATGCTGCGATGCGCGTTCACGCGATCTGGCTGATCGCGATCAGCACGTTCGTCGTCTTTGGCCTGCGCTGGTTCTATACGAAGACCACGGTCGGCCAAGCCATGCTCGCGGCCTCGATCGATCCGGAGGGTGCGACGACACTCGGGATCAATGTCAGCTGGATGCGTGCCCTGACCTTCGGCCTTGGCGGGCTGGTAGGGGGACTGGCCGGTGTCCTGGTCGCTCCGCTAATCAACATTCAATACGAGATGGGCCTCCTCCTGACCCTCAAAGGCTTCGCGGCAGCCATTCTCGGTGGCCTGACTAGCCCATTCGGCGCGATCTTCGGTGGGGTCCTGCTCGGGCTCGTGGAAGCTCTCGCCGTCGTCACGATCTCGTCAGGCTACAAGGACGTGGTGTCGATGACGCTGTTGATCGCAATCATGATTGTCAGGCCGCAGGGCCTCTTCGGCAGCCGTGGTCGGCTGGGAGGATGAGATCCATGCGAACCATACCAGCTGAACGCATTTGGCTCTGGTCGGCCACGGCGCTAGCGCTTGTCGCCTGGGCCGTCCTGCCGAACTTCCTCGGACGCGGTGCGATCGACATCCTCGTATTCACCGGTCTCTACACCATCGCGGGGCTCGGTGTGTCCTTCCTTCTCGGCCAATGCGGGATCGTTTCGCTGGCGCAAAGCGGCTTCTACGGCATCGGCGCCTATGCGGCGGCCTATGGTACGACCACGCTCGGCCTGCCCATCCCCGTCTGCATCCTCGCCGGGATCCTGTTCAGCGCGCTGATCGCAGCCGCGGTCGGGACGCCGGTCCTGCGCCTCTCCGGCCATTTTCTGGCACTGGCTACGCTGGCGCTCGCCATCATCGCACACGTGCTGTTCCTCGAGTTCGAATGGCTGACAGGCGGAACGCTCGGCATCGGTGGTATCCCGCGCATAACCCTGTTCGGTTTCAGCTTCTCGACTCCGTACCGCTTCTATTATCTCGTATGGCCGTGCGCCTTCGCGCTGATCCTGTTCTACACGCTCCTGCTGAACTCCCGGACCGGAATTGCCCTGCGCGCCATGCGGGATGCCCCATCCGCCGCCGCTGTCGCTGGAATCCAGGTCGCGTCCCTCAAGGTCCGGATCTTCGTACTCAGTGCGGCGGTCGGCGCATTCGCGGGCAGCCTGTTTGCACACTACGTCTCCTTCATCAGCGTCGATAGTTTCGCGATTGACCGTGCCATCGGCTTCCTGCTGATTGCGGTGCTCGGAGGAGTGCGATCGATCCCCGGGACGATCGCCGGCGCCTTCTTCGTCACGGCAGCGCCCAACTACCTGAGCCGTCTCGGCGACATCCATCCGATCCTGTTCGCCGTTGCTCTTGTCGTTGCCGTGATCTTCTTGCCGGGAGGCTTCGGCGGCCTGATTGCATCCTTCTGGTCTCGGCTCGCGACACGCGGACGAGCCTCTTCCAAATCGAGGTCGTGATGAAAACCGTGCTCGATGTCCGTGCCGTGTCCAAGAGCTTCGGTGGCCTACACGTTCTGAAAGGCGTCAGTTTCTCGGTCGAGTCCGGCTCCGTCACCGGGCTGATCGGTCCAAATGGCGCTGGAAAAAGTACGCTGTTCAACATCATCTCGGGCTTCCTGGCGCCGACGCGGGGAGACATCGTTTTTCTCGGCGACGTCGCGACTGGGCACGACATTGGGACGCGATCCCGCGCTGGCCTGCAGCGGACTTTCCAGACCCCGCAGGTGTTCCGTGATCTCACTGTTCGCGAGAACCTTGTCGCCGGGTGCCATATGCGCGGGCGCACCGGTGTGCTGGAAGCGTTCTTCGGGCTGCCTGCCGTCCGGCGGGAAATGAAGCAGGCGCAGCAGCTCGCCGATCTCGCAATCGCACGGTTCGAACTGGAGGCATGGCGGGATGTCCCGGCTGGAGAGCTTCCGGCCGGGCGCCAGCGGTTGGTGGAGTTGGCCCGCGCGGTCGTCGTCGAGCCGAAGCTGCTTTGCCTCGACGAACCGTCTTCCGGGCTCAGCGCCGACGAAGTGCGCGTGCTGATGGCGACGCTGCGTCGCCTGAACCGCGAGGGCATGACGATCCTGCTCGTCTCGCACGACATGGAACTGATGGAGGTGACGGACACGATCCATGCGCTCTGCTTCGGCGAGATCATCGCGAGCGGCAGCCTCGAGGTGATGCGAGCCAGCCCTCGCGTCCGCGAGGCCTATCTCGGAACATGAGAGGACGACCCATGCTTTCGACCTATCAGCTCACCGCCGGTTATGGCGCCGTCCCGGTGCTTTTCGACGTCGAGATCGAGATTCGCGCGAGCGAGAGTGTCGCGATCATCGGCGCGAACGGCGCCGGCAAGAGCACCCTCGTGCGAACCATCTGTGGGCTGCTACCTACGATGGCAGGCTGCATCGAGAAGGAAGGCCGCTCGATCGAGACGCTCGCGGCTCATGGGCGCGCGGGCCTCGGCATCGCGGTCGTCCTGGAGGGGCGGCATCTGTTCGGCGAGCTCAGTCTCGAGTCGAATTTGCGGATCGCGGAAGCTCAAGGCCGCAAGCGCAAGGACGTGCGTTTCGATTTCAGCTTCGATGACGTGCTCGATCTTTTTCCATTCATGCGAGCCCGGCTCGATGCCCCGGTCGGCGTCTTCAGCGGCGGCGAGCAGCAGATGGTAGCTATTGGGCGCGCGCTCCTGCTGAAACCGGACCTCCTCATTCTGGACGAACCCTCGACTGGGCTTGCACCAAAGGTCGTTCGGGAAATCGTCCAGGTCATTCAGGGACTGCGCCGCCGCGGCATGAGCCTGCTGATCATCGAACAGCATGTCGGGGTCGCTGCTGAATGCTCGGATCGCGCATACGTCCTGGCATTGGGCCGGGTCGTGGATCAGCTCGAGCCGGACCGCTGGCATAACCGGGCAACCACGGACGATCTAGCGAAGGCCTATCTGGGCGGATAGGCGATCAGGTCTCGCCGCCCGGCGCAAACCGGCGACCACGAACCCCGGAACACGTCGAAACACATTTCTTGACGGGAGGATATCAGCATCATGGCGAGCGATAGGTCGATACTCGATACCTACAAGGATTTCGATCTCTCGGGGCGTTCGGTCATCGTCATCGGCAGCGGAGGGGCGCTGGGAGCCACCGGAGCGATCGCTCTCGCCGGGGCGGGCTGCCAGGTGACTTTGGCCGATCGTGACCATGCGGGATTGGACGCCACGGCCGCGACGATCGCGTCCAGCGGGGCAATGGTCGGCAAGATCTACGAGTGGCCCGACACGGAGGCGAACGCCGCCGCCATCGTGAAGGCGGCCGTTTCCACCTTCGGCCGGCTCGACGGGATGTTTGTGGCGACTGGCACGAATAACGTGAATTTCATCGAGGAACAGTCGATCGATGATTTTCGCAAGGTCCTGTCCGCAAACCTGGATGGCCATTGGCTCGCCTGCCAAGCAGCCGGGCGGCAGTTCGCCAAGCAAGGCAAGTCTGACAACAGATACAAGGTCGTCGTGACGTCCTCGACCCGTTCCAAGCTCGGCCTTCCGTCGGGATATGCGGCTTATTGTTCTTCCAAGGCAGGGATCGATGGGATGGTTCGAGCACTCGCCTGTGAATGGGCCAGCAAGAACATTAACGTGAACGCCATCGGCCCCGGTCTCTTCCGGTCCCCCATTACGGAATGGATGTGGGGGCAGGACGATCGGGCAAAGACGACGAGAGAGAGCATTCTGTCTCGCGTTCCCATCGGGTTCATGGCGGAGGCGCGCGACATGATCGGCGCGGTTCTCTTCATGCTCTCGTCCGCCTCCGATTACGTCACCGGTCAGACCCTGCATATCGATGGCGGATACACGGCCGATTGAAGATCTTTCTTCGATGCAGCGAATGATGACCGCAGCCTTGATCGTGATAGCGCGGTCGATCGAGACATGCGCAGGTTTCGCGGCCTAAAGGGAGTTGATGGATAATGTTGTTCTGTGTTCATGCCCTGGATCGGCCAAACGCCCTGCAGGATCGGTTGTCTCATTTTGAAGATCATCAGAAGTTTCTGGCGGATACGTCTGCCTTCAGCGTTCAGATCGTCATGTCGGGGCCGTTGATCACCGATCATGGCGAACAGATGATCGGAAGTCTGTTCGTCGTCGAGGCTCCCAACCGTACGGCCGTCGAGCGTTTCAACGCAGCCGATCCTTATCACGGTGCGGGTATCTGGGAGCGGATCACGATCACGGGATTCTTGAAGCGCCGGGGATAGGAGCCCACCGCGCGGGCGTAGTCATGAACGAGGTCTGCGGCGATCTACCTGGGGGCGCCTCTGGTTTAGCTCGTAGGTGGTCATCGGCGATTGCCAGTTAGGTTTGGATTGCGAGATCCACATCAGATCCGAGAGACCCCCGATGATTGACGAGATGATGAGCCTATGCGGGCTGCTGGAGAAGAGCCTCGTCGCCGATTTTCTGCGCGAGATGATCGGCTTTGCGGCGCAGCCCTGATGGAACTGGAGGCCTGCTGCCTGACCGGCGCCGGCCGCCGGTGTTGTGGACGGTCGGTTAAGCTAATCCCGCCTTCTTTTCGAACTCGCCCAGGCCGATGTAGACGGTCGTCGTGGGCCTGCAAATGGCGGTGTAGTGTTGATTTCCGCCGAGAAGTGACCCGTTAGTGGCAACAGCGTGTGCCGCCGGAAGGCAACGATGATGGCCTCCTCTTCAGCCGACAGAACCGACGACTTCGGCTCCTTTGGGCCGGTCGGCAGATCGGCGACCGAAGTCCGCTTCTTCCACTTCGCGACGGTCTTCGGGTTGATCCCGTAGTGCCTGGCGAGGTGCCTCAGGCTCTCTTGACTATGCTGTATCGCTCGACGGACCGCCGCCGTCGTGGTGGCGCTCCCGTGGTGAACCTGGCCCATAGCGCATCCCTCCAACTCTGCGAAAAGACTGCACCATCAAAATCGGGGATCAAACACCTAGATCATCGGGCACTGCCGATCGCGCTTGACGTCCTACAAAGTGCCCAACGCCATCCACGTCGTTTCCGAAATCCCGCGCACCGGGTCCGGCAAGGTCCAGCGCTTCAAGCTTCGGCAGATCCTCGAACGTGAAAGCACTATGCAGTCATGCTGGAATGAATGGCCAGACCGAGCCTAGAACGAAGGCGTGGTTTCCATAAGCGCTCCAAAAAGGAAGGCCTCGCGCTGCGAGGCCTTCGTCGTGGTTTCGTGATGATTGAGCTAAGTGCGGCCCACAGATCCTATTTGGCCAGGGGACAGCCACCTGCATCGAGCGGCCGGAACGCCTGCTCAGCCGGAATGGTCGCGAGGACTTTTGATTGATCCCACGGCCCTTTCGATTCGGCCTGAGATTTGACCTGCATCAGGTACATGTCGTGGACCATGCGGCCATCGACACGGAGTTGACCGCCTTTGGCGAAAGCGTCGTTGACGGGTTCCTTCCGCATCGCTGCGATAGCGCCAATAGCCTCATCGCTGCCGGTCGTCTCGATTGCCCGCAGGTAGTGGCGGACAGCCGAATAGGCCCCGACTTGAATCATGCTCGGCATTTTCCCAGTGCGGGCGAGATACGCCTTGGCGAAAGCTTGGCTCTCGGCATCGCGATCAGCAAACCAACCGTCGGGATAGACGAGTCCCTGAGCAGCGTTCAGTCCCAACGCTTGGATGTCCGTGGGAAACATGAGCAGGCTCGCCATGGTCTGCCCGCTTTGCGGCAAGCCGAACTCTTGCGCCTGCTTGATGGCCGTCGCGGTATCCGCCCCGGCATTAGCGAGCGCGACCACATTCGCTCGCGAGGATTGCGCCTGCAGCAGGTAGGAGGAGAAGTCCGGCGTGTTGAGCGGATGGCGCACCGCTCCCGCGACTTTGCCGCCGTTTGCCTTTAAGACCGCAGAGAGATCCGCTTCAAGCGCATGCCCGAAAGCGTAGTCGACCGTCAGGAAATACCAGCTGGCGCCAAGCCTTTTGACGCCGGAAACTCCCATGACCTGCGAGAGCGCGTAGGTGTCGTAGGTCCACTGTGCCGTCGTGGGTGAACAGGCGGTTCCGGTCAGCTGCGCGGTCCCTCCTCCGGAAACGAGAAGGACGCGGTTCTTGCGACGGGTAATGTCCTGCACGGCGAGCGCGGCGGCAGAATTCGGAACGTCGACAATGACGTCGACCTGCTCGACATCAATCCACTTGTTGGCGATCGAGGCCGCGATGTCCGGCTTGTTCTGGTGATCGGCCGAGATCAATTCGATCGGCTTGCCTGCAACGCGACCACCGACTTCGTCAATCGCGATCCGAACCGCCTCGACGGACCCTTTGCCCGTCGACTCGGCATAGGGGCCAGACATGTCGTTCAGAACACCGATCCTTACCTTCCCGTCGGAAATCTCTGCCTGCGCCATCGCAGGCAGCAACAATGATCCACACAAGACTATGGCTCCGAAGCCCTTCATGATCGTTCCTCCCCGTTCGCTTCTTCGTTAGAAACCGACGTTGTTCCCGCCCTTGGTCTGCAGCATCGACCGCGCCTCCTCCGGCGAGGCGATGTCGATGCTCAGCTCGTCCAGAATCCGCCGGATCTTGGTGACCTGCTCGGCGCTCGACGTCGCGAGCTTACCCTTGCCTGCATAGAGGCTGTCCTCGAGGCCTACCCGGACGTTGCCGCCGAGGATCGCGCTAAGAGTGACGAATGGCAGTTGATGGCGACCGGCCGCGAGGACCGACAGGTAGTAATCGGTCCCGAACAGCCGGTCGGCCGTAGATTTCATATGCATGAGGTTCTCGGGATCGGCCCCGACGCCGCCGAGAATGCCGAAAATGCATTGGATGAAGAACGGCGGTTTGACGATGCCTCTCTCGGCGAAATGGCTGAGCGTATAGAGGTGGCTCGCGTCGTAACATTCGAACTCGAAGCGTGTGCCCAGGTCTCCGAGCTCCGACATGCCCCGCTCGATCTGCTTGAAGGTGTTCGAGAGAATGAAATCCGTCGTCGACTCCAGATAGGGACGCTCCCAGTCGAACTTGAACTCCCTGATCTTTGCGGCCGCCCCCGATATGTTGAAGTTCATTGACCCCATATTCATGGAAGCGACCTCCGGCTGCGCCCACTTCGCTGCCGCAAGACGCTCGTCAAGCGTCATTCCAAGGCCACCGCCCGTGCTGATGTTGAGGATCGCCGCCGTCTGCTGCTTTATCCGCGGCAGAAACTGCTTGAACACGTCCGGCGACGGCGACGGCTTGCCCGTTTCAGGATCTCGCGCGTGCAAATGGATCATTGCCGCGCCGGCCTCCGCAGCACCGATCGCATCCCGCGTTATGTCATCCGGAGTGACCGGAAGGTAGGGGGACATGGTCGGAGTATGGATCGACCCAGTCACCGCGCATGTAATGATGACCTTGTTCGCTTTCCTCATGATCAGCCCTCTCTGAAGTTGGGTTTCATCCCACGCATTACGGCGGACCGGCAGCCTAGACCGCGTCGCCTCTTGCTGTTACTTTCATTATTAGACTGACTTGAAAACCTGTCAACGCGCGCGGCGCGTGTCAAACTCCCCGGGGGCGGCAACAATCGAGACACAGGTCCCGACGCGCATCGCCATAGGCAACCGGCGCTGTTGAGACTATGCGTGGTGGCGCCAACGTGTGCTAAGGAGCCAATGACCAGATCAGTGCAACAAATCCGCGCCCAATTGGAAACGCAGCAGAACCACACTGAGACGAGCCCGGTAGCGGCATCCGTAGGTGTGGAACGCCATTGCTCGGTTGGCCGAGCGATCGCCATCCTTTCGGACGCGTGGGCATTTCTAGTTATCCGCGAATGCCTGTTCGGAGCTCGGCGCTTCGACGACTTTCAGGGTCGCCTTAAGGTGCCTCGCCAAACGTTGACGGAGCGCCTGAAGCGCCTGACCGATCAGGGTATCCTCAAACGTTCGGCTTACCTCGAACGCCCCCTTCGCTATGAGTATCGCCTCACTGAAATGGGGATCGACCTTTACCCCAGCATGATCGCGATGCTGCGCTTCGGCGACAAGTGGCTCGACGGGGTGCCGCGAATCCCGCTGCGCTTGATTCACAAGAACTGCGGCTGCCACAGCGAGCCGATCGTGGCCTGCTCGGCCTGCGGCGAGGAACTCAAGGCGCGGGAGGTCAGCTATCGCGATGGTCCAGGCGCCGGGCGAAGCGCGCCGATCGAGTTCCGGCGGTCCCGCCGCTCCTCCGACAGCGAGCACTATAACCGTGGCCGTCCCTCCTCGGTTTCCCGTACCTTGCAGATCATCGGCGACCGCTGGACCTTCAAGGTCTCGCGGGAAGCGTTCCTGGGAGCGCGTCGCTTCGACGAGTTCGAGGAGCGGCTGAACATCGCGCCGAACATCCTGACCGACCGGCTCAACCGTCTGGTCGAGAAGGGCATCTTCGAGCGGCATTTGTATCAACGCCTTCCCGACAGGTTCGAGTATCGCCTCACACCTATGGGGCTAGAGCTCTATGGGCCGTTCGTGGCTATCCTCGCCTGGGGCGATCGTTGGCTTTCACACGGCGCGCCGCCGATGATTCTGACTCACAAGACCTGCGGTCAGGATTTCACCCCACAGGTCATCTGCGACAAATGCAGGCAACCCATCCACGCTTGGGAAATGGCCTACGAGCGCAACTACGACGTGACCGACGACGGAGAAATCCGGATCAGGGAATACGATCCCTGATCCGGATGCCCTCTCACTTCTTGACGAGCGGGCACGTGCTTTCGGAAAGCGGCCGGAAAGCCTCGTCTCGCGGAATGGTCTTGACCAGCTTGTAGTAGTCCCAGGGCGCCTTCGACTCCTTGGGGGTCTTCACCTGGTAGACATACATGTCGTGGATGAAGCGGCCGTCCTCGCGGATAATGCCGTCCTTGGCGAAGAAGTCGTTGACCGGCGTCGACTTCATCTTGGCCATGACCGCCTTCGCATTGTCGGTCCCGGCGGCCTCTATGGCTTTCAGATAGTGCATCGTTGACGAGTAGTCTCCGGCGTCGCCCATGTGCGGCATCCGTCCCATCTTGTCATAAAAGCGCTTCGACCAGGCGCGCGTCGCCTCGTCCCGATCCCAGTAGAAGGCGTCGGTGAGGATCATGCCCTGCGCCGTTTCCAGTCCCAGGGCATGGGTATCCGGCAGCCAGACGAGGAGGCCAGCGATGGTCTGGCCCCCGTCCGAGATGCCGTAGTCCTTGGCGGATTTCACCGCGTTCACGAAAACGGTTCCGGAGCCCGCGATGGCGACGACCTTCGCCTTGGAAGCCTGCGCCTGCAGCAGGAAGGAAGAATGGTCCATCGTGTCGATCGGATAGCGCACGGAACCAACGATGTTGCCCTTGGCAGCCTTCACCGCCGCAGAGGTATCGGCTTCCAGCGCATGGCCAAAAGCGTAGTCGGCGGTCAGGAAGAACCAGCTCGTGCCGCCCTTCTCGATCAATGTCTGCCCGGTGCCCTTGGCCAGCGCGTAGGTGTCATAGGCATAGTGGATGCTGTTGGGCGTACAGGCGTCCATCGTCAGCCGGGACGTACCAGAGCCGTTTACAATGGCGATCCTGTCCTTCTCCTTCGCGATGGAGACCACGGACAGCGCGATCGACGAGTTGATCAGGTTGGCGACCATGTCGACCTTCTGGACGTCGAACCACTCGCGCGCCTTGGCGACGGCGACCTCGTTACGGTTCTGGTGGTCGGCCACGACCACCTCGACAGGCTTGCCGAGAACCTTGCCGCCGAAGTCCTCGACCGCCATGCGGACCGCAGCCACCGCGCCGGGGCCGGCCTGATCGGAGAACTGGCCGGACATGTCCGTGAGAACGCCGATACGGACGGCCTCATCGGAAATCCCTGACGATTGCGACCACGCAGCTGACACCGCCAAACCCGAAACCGCAGCTGTTACCGCCAGTGCGGCCATATGCTTTTTCAACATGCTTCTACCCTCCCTCGAAGTTCCTCGCCGGCAACGCGTCGTTGCGTCCGCCAGTGCCCGTTCGGGCGATTTCAGTCTTGCGGGCTTGGTGATCCCGATTGACTTTCATAACTAGACTAACTATTCCCAGATCAGTCAAGACGGATCGAAAACGGGCCGTCGCAGATGCGAGCGAGACAACGCCCGCCGCTTTGGGAGAGGATCAAATGCCTGCTGTCGCGAGCTTGATGACGCATGTCGAAAATCGGGGAGCAACGCCGAGTTCCGTCTCTCGGGACGATCGGCGAGTCAGCTTTCCAGACGACAATGCGCCGGTCCTTCAGGCGCGTGGCGTCACCAAGTCGTTTGGCGGCTTTGTCGCGGTGCAGGACCTCAACCTCGATGTCGACCGCGGCGGCGTCCATGCCCTGATCGGCCCTAATGGCGCGGGCAAGACGACGGTCTTCAATCTCCTGACGCGCTTCATTCAGCCGACCGCTGGTCAGATCATGTTGATGGGCGAGGACATCACCAGGCTCGCACCGGAGTTCGTCGCCCGCCGCGGGCTGGTTCGTTCCTTCCAGATCTCGGCCACCTTCGAGAAGCTGACGGTCTCGCAGAACATCCGGATCGCCCTGCAGCGACCCCATGTCGATGCCTGGCGCTTTCTTGGAAACGGAGCCGATCGCGGCAGAACCGATGCTCGAATCGACGAGCTACTGGGGAGCTTCGACCTGACGACCTATGCGAGCTGGCGTGCCGGCGATCTGCCCTATGGTCGCAAGCGTGCACTCGAACTGGCGGCGACTATGGCAACCGATCCCCAAGTCATGCTGCTCGACGAGCCGACGCAGGGCCTCGGCTTCGAGGATGTCGAACGCGTCGCCGATCTGATCAAGGCGATCGGGACGAGCCGGACCGTGTTGATGGTCGAGCACAACATGAGCCTCGTCTCGCGCATCGCCGATCGTATCACCGTCCTGCGTTCGGGAGCGATCATCGCCGATGGCGACTACGCCACGGTCTCACGCGATCCCCAGGTCGTCGAGGCTTATCTCGGCTCCGGCCGACGCAGGGCGAGGCACTGACATGACGGCTCAACCTCTGCAGCTGACCTCGACGACGACGCCGGCCCTGAGCATTCGCGATCTCCACGCCTGGTACGGGCATTCCCACATCCTGCACGGCATTTCCTTCGACGTGGCGCCGGGAGAAGTTGTGGCCCTGCTCGGCCGCAATGGCAGCGGCCGGACGACGACTTTGCGCGCGATCATGAACCTCGTCGGGCGGCGGGAGGGGTCGATCCTGGTCGCGGGCCGAGAAACGGCAAAATTGCAACCTCATCACATCTCGCGTCTCGGCATCGGATATTGCCCGGAGGAGCGCGGCGTTTTCGCTAGTCTAAGCTGTGAGGAGAACCTGCTGCTGCCCCCGCGGATCCGCGAGGAGGCCATGCAGGACGACGAGATCTACGCCCTGTTCCCCAATCTTCGTCGGCGGCGCGATGCCCCCGGTACGAAGCTCTCCGGCGGTGAACAGCAGATGCTTGCAATCGCTCGCATCCTGAGGACCGGTGCCCGAACCCTTCTGCTCGACGAGATATCGGAGGGGCTGGCGCCGGTCATTGTCGACGCACTCTTCGACATGATCCTGAAATTGCGCGAGCTGGGCTTCACCATCCTCCTCGTCGAGCAGAACCTCCACTTCACCGCGCCGCTGGCCGACCGCTTCATCGTCATCGAGCGCGGCAAGGTCGCCCTCGAAGTCGAGGCCAGGGATCTCGAGGCCAGCACGGCGGCCATCGACCGCCTGCTCGGCGTCTGAGGGAGAACGACATGACCATTCTCGGCCTGCCGATCCAGATTCTGTTTGGACAGCTCACCATCGGGCTCATCAACGGGAGCTTCTACGCGCTCCTCAGCCTTGGCCTGGCGATCATCTTCGGCCTGCTCAACGTCATCAATTTCGCCCATGGCGCCTTCTTCATGCTCGGCGCCCTGGCGGCGTGGCTCGCCCTGACCGTCGGAGGGGTGAACTACTGGTGGGCACTTGTCCTCGCCCCGCTCGCCACTGGCCTCTTCGGGATCATCGTCGAGCGCCTGCTGCTGCGCCGATTGCAGGGCCTGGATCACCTGTACAGCCTGCTGTTTACCTTCGGACTCGCGCTGGCGATCGAAGGTACGGTGCGCGACATCTACGGGACATCGGGCCTCGCCTATCCGGTGCCCGCCGCGCTGCGAGGACCAGTCGACCTCGGCTTCATGCGCCTGCCGGCCTACCGCATCTGGGTCGTGGTGGTGGCGCTCGTCGTCTGCTTCGGCACCTGGGCTTTGATCGAGAAGACGCGGATCGGCTCCTACCTGCGCGCCGGAACCGAAAATGCGCGGCTGGTGCAGGCTCTCGGCATCAACGTGCCGCTGCTCGTCACGCTGACTTATGGCTTCGGCGTCGCTCTCGCGGGGCTCGCCGGCGTGCTGGCGGCCCCGATCTATCAGGTCCAGCCGCAGATGGGATCCAGCATGCTGATCATCATCTTCGCCGTGGTCGTCATCGGCGGTCTCGGCTCGACCATGGGCACGATCCTCACCGGCCTGGCACTCGGCGTGATCGAAGGGCTCGCCAAGGTGTTCTACCCGCAGGCCTCCTCCACGGTCGTCTTCATGATCATGGTCATCGTCCTGCTGCTGCGCCCCGCCGGCCTCTTTGGGAAGGAAGCTTGACGATGAACCGCCTCGCTCCGCTCGCGCTGCTGGCTCTTGCCGCCATCCTTCCGCTCGTCGGCGTCTATCCGCTGTTCCTGACGAAGTGCCTGACCTTCGCGCTCTTCGCCATGGCCTTCAACCTGTTCACCGGCTATGTCGGCCTGCTCTCCATAGGTCATGCCTCCTTCTTCGGGATGGGGGCCTACATCGCCGGCTACGCGGCAAAGGCTTGGGGCATGCCCACCCCCGTCGCACTTCTGGCCGGTATCGCCGTCGCCACGGCTCTGGGCGCCGCCTTCGGCGCCATCGCGATCCGCCGCCGCGGCATCTATTTCGCGATGATCACGCTGGCCCTCGCGCAGATGGTCTATTTCTTCTGCAGCCAGGCGCCGTTCACCGGCGCCGAGGACGGACTCCAGAACATCCCGCGCGGCACGGCTTTCGGCCTGCCGCTCGGCGACGATCTCGTCTTCTATTACTTCGTGCTGGCTCTGACCGTCCTGGCCTACCTCTTCATCCAGACCATCATCGCCAAGCCGTTCGGGGAGACCCTTCAGGCCATCCGCGACAACGAGCCACGCGCCATATCGCTCGGCTACGACGTGCGCTCCTACAAGCTTGTCGCCTTCACGATTTCTGCGGCGATCGCCGGGCTGGCCGGATCCCTCAAAGCCTTCGCCCTCGGCGTGGCGACGCTTCCGGACGTCCACTGGACGCAGTCCGGCAACGTGATCCTGATGTGCCTGCTCGGCGGCATGGGAACCGCGCTCGGTCCGATCGTCGGTGCGATCGTCGTCGTACTGCTGGAGAACCAACTCGCCAGTTTGGGGGTGATCCGCCTCGGCTTCGTCAGCATCGACTTCTCGACCAAGGCCCCGATCGTGATCGGCATCGTCTTCATGCTGTGCGTCTTGCTCTTCCGCCGGGGCATCGTCGGCGAAGTCATTGCGCTTTTTGGCAAGCGCGGATTGGCTGTCGAGACGGCGCCAAGGCACACATCCTGATCCAGCGGCATTCGCGGAAATCGACATGAACGACTTCATCTTCAACACGACGAAGACCATCGTCTCGCAGCTGGGCGCCGCGGCACAGATCGCCGAGATCGTGATGCCGGTTCTCGGATCACGCATCGTCCTCGTTACGGATGCCGGCCTGCGACGTGCGGGCCTGCTCGAGCCCGCTCTCGCATCGCTCGGGAAAGCGGGCGCCTCGGTCGAGATTTTCGACGAGGTCGTGGCCGATCCCCCGGAGGCCAACGTGCTCGCGCTTGTCGGCGCCCTCCGTGAGCACAAGGCGACCGGGGTCCTCGCCATCGGTGGCGGATCGCCCATGGACGTGGCCAAGGTCGCCGCATTGATCACCGGCGGCGGCGAACAGCTCGCCGAGATCTACGGCGTCAACAAGGCCCGCGGTCCCCGCCTCCCGCTGGCCCTGGTGCCGACCACCGCCGGCACGGGCTCCGAGGTGACGCCGGTCGCGATCATCACCACGGGCGAAGCGATGAAGGCCGGCGTGGTCTCACCGCTGCTGCTGCCCGACATCGCCGTGCTGGACGCCGAGCTCACCATCGGCCTCCCACCGGCCGTAACGGCCGCGACTGGCATCGATGCCATGGTCCACGCCATCGAGTCCTATGCCTCGACCTCGCCGAACAACAACCCGATTTCGCAAGGCCTTGCGCGCCAGTCCCTGCGGCTGCTGGGTGCCAATATCCGGGAGGCTACCTTCAACGGCGCCAATCGCGATGCCCGCGCCGCGATGCTGCTCGGCTCGCTCTTCGCCGGGCAGGCTTTCGGCAACTCACCCGTGGCGGCCGTTCACGCGCTGGCCTATCCGATCGGCGGGCATTTTCACGTTCCCCACGGACTTTCCAACGCGCTGGTGCTTGCACCGGTGCTGCGGTTCAATCTTCCGAAAGCCCGGCACATCTACGCAGAGATCGCTGCTGACGCGTTCCCGGAACTCACCGCTATCGCCTTTGACGCGCGTGGTGAGGCCTTCGTGGACAAACTGGTCGAGCTCAACCGGGAACTGAACGTCCCTGCGGGACTTCATGCGGTTCAGATTCCGCGTGACGCGCTGCCCATGATGGCTCGGGATGCGATGAAGCAGACGCGCCTGCTCGTGAACAACCCCCGCGAGCTGACCTATGATGACGTATTGGGAATTTACGAGGAGGCATTCTGACTGAAGCGAAGCGGTCGGCAAGCAAGTAGGACGGTGCTGTGCTCACTTCCTAGCCTTGGCGAGTTCGGCGTCGAGCTCGGGCAGGATCGTGAAGAGATCGCCGACGAGGCCGTAATCGGCGACCTGGAAGATCGGCGCCTCCTCGTCCTTGTTAATGGCGACGATGACCTTCGAATCCTTCATGCCGGCGAGGTGCTGGATCGCGCCGGAAATGCCGACGGCGATGTAGAGCTCCGGCGCCACGACCTTGCCGGTCTGGCCGACCTGCCAGTCGTTGGGGGCGTAGCCGGCATCGACGGCGGCGCGGGAGGCGCCCATGGCGGCGCCGAGCTTGTCGGCGACCGGCTCGATCACCTTGCCGAAGTTCTCGGCCGAGGCGAGCGCGCGCCCGCCCGAGATGATGATCTTGGCCGAGGCGAGCTCCGGCCGGTCGGACCTGGCGACCTCCTCGCCCTTGAAGCTCGACTTGCCAGGATTGCCGGCCGCGGCGACGGTCTCGATCGGCGCGCTGGCGGCGCCGTCTCCGGTCGCCTGGAAGGAGGCGCCGCGCACGGTGATGACCTTCTTGGCGTCGGTCGCCTGCACCGTCTGGATGGCGTTGCCGGCGTAGATCGGCCGCTCGAACGTGTCGGGCGAGACGACCTTGGTGACTTCCGAGACCTGCATCACGTCGAGCAGGGCGGCGACGCGCGGCATCACGTTCTTGCCGGTCGTGGTGCCCGGCGCGACCAGCGCGTCATAGGCGGGCGCGAGGGAGACGATCAGGGCCGAGAGCGGCTCGGCGAGGCGATGCTCGTAAGCGGCGTCCTCGGCATGGAGCACCTTCTCGACGCCGTCGAGCTTCGCGGCGGCCTCGGCGACGGCCTTGGCGTTGTGGCCGGCGACGAGGACATGGACCGGGGCGCCGAGCTGCCTTGCGGCGGTCAGTGCCTTGCGGGTCGCCTCGTTGAGGCTCTTGTTGTCGTGTTTGGCGAGAAGCAGCGTCGTCATGATCAGAGAACCCCTGCTTCGTTCTTCAGCTTCGAGACGAGTTCGGCGACGGAGCCGACCTTGATGCCGGCCGAGCGGGCCGGCGGCTCGGTGGTCTTCAGCACCTTGAGACGGGGCGCGACATCGACGCCGAGGGCCTCGGCGGTGGTCTCGTCGAGCGGCTTCTTCTTGGCCTTCATGATGTTGGGCAGCGAGGCGTAGCGCGGCTCGTTCAGGCGCAGGTCGGTGGTGACGATCGCCGGCAGCGTAACCGAGAGCGTCTGCAGGCCGCCATCGACCTCGCGGGTGACCTCGGCCGAGCCGTCGCCGAGCACGAGCTTCGAGGCGAAGGTCGCCTGCGGCCAGTCGAGCAGGGCCGCCAGCATCTGGCCGGTCTGGTTGGAATCGTCGTCGATCGCCTGCTTGCCGAGGATGACGAGCCCGGGCGCCTCCTGCTCGACCAGCTTCTTCAAGAGCTTGGCCACGGCGAGCGGCTCGACGGCGCCCTCGACCTTGATCAGGATGCCGCGGTCGGCGCCCATGGCGAGCCCGGTGCGGATCGTCTCGGCCGCCTGCGCCGGGCCGATCGAGACCACCACCACCTCGCTCGCCTTGCCGGCCTCCTTCAGCCGCAGCGCCTCCTCCGCCGCGATCTCGTCGAACGGGTTCATCGACATCTTCACATTGGCGAGCTCGACGCCAGACCCGTCCGCCTTGACGCGGATCTTCACATTGAAATCGACAACCCGCTTCACGGGCACGAGAATCTTCATCGTTTTTATCACCATGGCGTCAGATCTGGCCCGGAAGATCGTTGTACGTCTCGGTTTGGCAGGCTTGGAATTCGCTGGTCGCCTCACAAAGGGCCGCGTGGCGAGCCAAGCCTGGAAACAGACCAGCCTGTGCGACGGTCGGCGTAGCAAAGCGAAGGAGCCGCCAGCCGACACCGACGGTGATGTCGGCCAGCGTGATCGTAATAGCCCTTCTGGATGCTGACATCGGTGTGGCAGATACCGCAGCGGGTGACCTCGACGAGGACCTCGGCTCCGGTCAGCGCCGGTTCCTCCTGGCAGACGATCTCGACCGGCGCACCATAAGCCGTAAGCGTATAGTTCTTCACGATCGTCTCCGATTAGAGCTGGCTGCGGGTCTTGCGGGCGACGAGCCCGAGGATCCCCTCGCGGAAGAGCAGCACGCACAGGACGAAGACGACGCCCTGGATGACGGTGACCCAGGCACCGAAGGAGGCGAGGTAGTTCTGCATCGTGACGATGACCGTCGCGCCCAGCAGCGGCCCGAACACCGTTCCCATGCCGCCGACCAGCGCCATCAGCACCGCCTCGCCTGACATCGACCAGTGGACGTCGGTCAGCGATGCGAGTTGGAAGACGAGCGCCTTCACCGAACCGCCGAGACCCGCAAAGGTGGCGGAGAGCACAAAGACTCCAAGCTTGTAGCGCGACGCGTGGTAGCCGAGCGAAATCGCGCGGGGCTCGTTGTCGCGGATCGCGCGCAGAACCTGGCCAAAGGGCGAGTGGATGATGCGGTACATCATCACCAGCGCAGCGATGAAGACCGCCGCGACAAAGACATAGAGAGCGTTGTCGCTGGTCAGAGGAACCAGTCCGAAGAGGCTCCCGCGCGGCACGGCTTGGATACCATCCTCGCCACCGGTGAAGCCGACGGCCTGAAGACAGAAGAAGAAGACCATCTGGGCCAGCGCCAGCGTGATCATCGAGAAGTAGATGCCCTGCCGCCGGATGGCCAGCGCGCCGAAGACCAGGCCGAGCGCAGCCGCGAGAGCCACTCCTGCCAGGACGGACACCTCGGGCGTCCAACCCCAGTGTTTCGCCGCATAAGCGGTCATGTAGCTCGCCATCCCGAAATAGGCGGCATGGCCGAACGACAGCAGCCCGCCGTAGCCGAGCAAAAGGTTGAAGGCGAGCGCGAAGAGCGCAAAGCACATCACCTTCATCAGGAAGACTGGGTAGACGAAGAAGGGGGACACGAGGACGAGCGCCACGATCACGGCGAATGCGATCTGATGCGAGCGATGGCGGCCCTTGCTGCGGGGTGCTGCTCCGCCGCGAGCGGCTTCCATTGAAACGGCAGTCATCAGGCTTCTTTCCCGAACAGCCCGGCGGGCTTGATCAGCAGGACAATCACCATGATGACGAAGATCACGGTGGCGGAGGCTTCGGGGTAGAACACCTTCGTCAGGCCCTCGACGAGGCCAAGCGCGAAGCCGGTGATGACGGAACCGAGGATCGACCCCATGCCGCCGATCACGACCACGGCAAAGACGACAATGATCAGGTCGGCCCCCATATTCGGGTTGACCGAGTAGATCGGGGCGGCGAGTACGCCGGCCAACGCGGCCAAGCCGAGGCCTGCGCCATAGGTCAGCGTGACGAGCAGCGGCACGTTGATGCCGAAAGCCCCGACGAGCGTCGGGTTCTCGGTTGCGGCCCTGAGATAGGCGCCTAGCCGTGTCCGCTCGACGACGAACCACGTCGCGAGGCATGCCGTGAGGGAGGCCACGACGACCCAAGCGCGATAATTCGGCAAGAACATGAAGCCGAGATTCTGCCCCCCGGTCAGTGCTGGCGGAATAGCGTATGGCAAGCCTGATGAGCCATAGCCGTTTCGGAAAAGGCCCTGGATGATCAAGGCCATCCCGAAAGTCAGCAGCAAGCCGTAGAGATGGTCGAGATTGGCGATGCGGGCGAGAAGAAGACGCTCGCAGGCCACGCCAAAGAGCCCCACGATGACCGGCGCGAGGACGAGCGCGCCCCAATAGCCGATGCCAAGGTAGTTCAGGAGCATCCACGCGACGAACGCTCCCATCATGTAGATTGCGCCGTGCGAGAAGTTCACGATCCGCAACAGTCCGAAAATGATGGCGAGCCCGAGACTCAGCAGTGCGTAGAAGGCGCCGTTGATCAGCCCGAGGAGAAGCTGGCCGAACAGGGCGACCGTCGGAACGCCGAAGATCATCGTCATGGCGTCAGACTCCGAGATAGGACTTGAGCTTGCCGAGATTCGCTTCGACCGCGCCGGCCGCGATCTCATCGACGACGCGACCTTGTTCGACGACGAAGTGGCGATCGGCGATCGTCGCGGCGAAATGGAAGTTCTGCTCGACGAGGACGATGGTGAAGCCTGCATGCTTGAGCATCGCGATCGTGCGCCCGATCTGCTGGACGATCACCGGTGCGAGTCCCTCCGTGGGCTCGTCGAGCAAGAGGCAGTCGGCGCCGGTGCGCAGGATGCGGGCGATCGCCAACATCTGCTGCTCGCCGCCAGAGAGTTTCGTCCCTTGGCTGCCGAGCCGTTCCTGGAGGTTCGGGAAGAGCTGGTAGATCCGATCGAGCGAAAGGCCACCTGCCTTGATGCGCGGCGGCAGCAGCAGGTTCTCCAGGACCGATAGGCTGGCGAAGATGCCGCGTTCCTCGGGGACATAACCGAGGCCGAGCCTCGCGATCTGGCGCGCCGGCAGGCCGATAGTTTCGGTCCCGGCCAGCGTGACCGAGCCTTGGCAGCGCGCCATCAGGCCCATGATAGAACGCAGGGTCGTGGTCTTCCCCGCGCCATTGCGGCCCAGCAGCGTGACGACCTCACCCTGGCGGACGTCAAAGTCGATGCCATGCAACACGTGGCTCTCGCCATACCAGGCTTCGAGCCGCTTAACCGACAGCAGAGGCGCGGCGCGCCCGGCAATGGTCTCGCCTGGCGATGCGGCTTCAATGAGCATGGCCATCTCCCGAGCCGATGTAAGCCTCGATCACGCGCGGATCCTGTGAGACGGTGGCATAGTCCCCCTCCGCCAGGACCTGCCCGCGGGCGAGCACGGTGATGCGGTCCGACAGTGTGGCTACGACCGAGAGATTGTGCTCGACCATCAAGATGGTCCGGTTCTTCGCGACGCGACGGATGAGTTCCGCGGTGCGGTCGACGTCCTCGTGGCCCATCCCTGCCATTGGTTCGTCGAGCAGCAGCATTTCCGGCTCGAGCGCCAACGTCGTGGCAACCTCGAGAGCGCGCTTGCGGCCGTAGGACAGGTCACTCGCCAGCCGGTCGACATAGGAAGCAAGGCCGACCGAATCCGCTAGGGCTTCGGCCTCGGCGTCGAGGCTCGTCAGACATTGTTCCCCGCGCCAGAAATCGTAGCTGTCCCCGCGCAGGCGACGTTGCAGCGGAATGCGGATGTTCTCGAGCACTGTGAGATTGGGGAAGACGGCGGAAATCTGGAAGGACCGCACGAGGCCCAAGCGCGCGATGCTCGCCGGTGCGTGACCTGTGATGTCCTCGCCCTTGAACGAGATCGATCCCGCCGTCGGCTTGAGAAACTTGGTGAGCAGGTTGAAGCAGGTCGTCTTTCCGGCTCCGTTGGGCCCGATCAACGAATGGATCTCACCCTGGCGCACCGAAAGGCTGACGCCGTCCACGGCACGGAATCCGTTGAACTCCTTCGTCAGATTGCGAGCTTCGAGGATTGTGTCCCCTACCATCTGCGTCCATCCCATGACTTGTTCGGTTGAGGATGCTCAGGGGCTCCTCATTCATGCCGGGGAGTGTCGACAGAGCGCGTCTGCCGGACTGTTCCGGGCCGAACCGTGTCTAACGACGGCGGAAGACGGGCTTCAAGAAACAAGAAGTCGGGCTGGGATGACGTTTTGGTAGCGCTATGGCGTCGCGCGCCACTGCGGGCATGCGAAATCCTTAGGCTGGCATGACGTCTTCGAAGTTGCGCGCGTCGGCGCGCTATCCAAGTCTGACCGCAAGACCGGCGACCGGCTGCGACAGCAGCTTCCCGCCTTAAAAAATCAACATCGCATCGCCGGCACGGGAAACGCCATGAAGACAATCGCAATTGCCGCCGCTGCGGGGCTCGTTGGTGCGAGCCTCGGTCAACCTCTCGCCGTCAACGCGCAGACGGTTTCGGACGACGTCGTCAAGATCGGCGTTCTCACCGATATGTCTGGCCTTTATGCGGACAATGTCGGCGCCGGGGCCGTCCTTGCCGCGAGAATGGCGATGGAGGATTTCGGCGGCAAGGTCGCGGGCAAGACGATCGAGATAGTTTACGCCGACCATCAGAACAAGGCCGATATCGGCTCCGCGATCGCCAACCGGTGGTACGACGTCGAAAAGGTCGATGCCATCACGGAGGTCGTGTCATCCGCGGTCGCGCTATCGGTACAGCAGATCAGCAAGGACAAGAACCGCGTCTTTCTGGCGACCGGACCGGGCACGCCCGATCTGACCGGAAAGGCCTGTTCGCCGGTCGGAGTTCACTGGGCCTACGACAACTATGCTCTTGGCAACGTCGTTGCCGGCGCCGTGGTCCGCCGCGGCTTGAAGAGCTGGTTCTTCCTCACCGCCGACTACAGCTTCGGTCACGCGCTGGAGGAACAGGCGGCGCGCGTGGTCAAGGAGAATGGTGGCGAGGTCAAGGGCAATGCCCGGCATCCGCTGGGGACCGCCGACCTGTCGTCATTCCTCCTGCGGGCGCAATCGTCCGGATCGCAGGTCATCGGCCTCGCCAACGCCGGCTCGGACATGATCAATTCGCTTAAGCAGGCGCGCGAATTCGGAATCACGGCTGGTGGCCAGAACATGGCGGCCTTGCTGGTCAATTTGCCCGACACCCATGCCATGGGGCTTGAGGTCGGCCAGGACTTGATCATCGCGGATAGCTTCTACTGGGACATGGACGACAGCACCCGGACCTGGAGCAAGCGCTTCATGGAGCGCTTCAACGGAAAGGCCCCGGGAAGCCTGCAGGCAGCCGTCTATGGCGCGGTGACACATTACCTCAAATCGATCGATGCGGCGAAGACCGACGAGGCGAAGGCCGTCTCGGCCAAGATGCGCGAGTTGCCGATCAACGACTTCTACACGAAGGACGGCAAGATCCGCTCCGACGGGCGCGTGATCCGCAACATGTACCTGCTGCAGATCAAGAAGCCTTCGGAGTCGAAGTACCCGTGGGACTACTACAAGGTCCTCACCACCGTTCCGGGCGACCAGGCATTCCGTCCGCAGGCGGCGGGCGGTTGCAGCATCGCTGCAAACTGATGGAGGGGATCGCCTTCTATCGGCCGCCTGAGGCGATTTCGCCTCAGCAGCTAACCAGGCTTGGCGCCTGGATCGAGAAGCTCGGCGCCCCGCCGCCTCGGCCCGTTCGCGTCACCCGATCGGACGGCAGGCGGCAGAACGCTAGGCCGGAAGATGGAGCGACGGATCGGCTGCGATCTCCTTCAGCAGCCACTCCTTGAAGGTTTCGAGCTTCTGACTCTCCGGGCGGTCCGTCGGCCATACGAGATGGTAGCCGAGGGGCCGCTCGACGGGCCGATCGAAGAGGGGGACAAGCTGGCCGCTCTCCAGCTCGTGAGACAAGAGCGCCCGTTGACCGATTGCGACGCCCAGTCCCTCGACGGCCGCCTGATAGGTCTGCACCGAGCTGTCGAACATCATTCCACGATCGTCAGGAAGGTCGGCATGCCCAACCGCCGCCAGCCAGTCCGGCCAGTCCCGGCGCCTGTAATAGGAATGCAGGAGGGTATGGCGGTTGAGATCCTCGATCGTATTGAGCTTGCCGCGCTTGAGCAGTGCAGGACTGCACACCGGCTGGATCACGTCCTTGAACAGCAGGATCGATTTGGTCCCGGGCCAATAGCCTTCGCCGAGCTGGATCGCGAGCTCGACCGTCTCCCGCGAGAAGTCGATCGGCTTGACGACGTTGCTGACGCGGATCAGCGCGCGGGGGTAGCGCTCATGGAACTTCGGCAGGCGCGGAATCAGCCATTTCGTGGCGAAGGTCGCATACGCCCTGATCTGGAGGGGCTCCGTCGGCTTGCGGTCCGTCAAACGGCCTGCGGCGGCTGCGATCCGCGCAAAGGGCTCTGCGATCTCGCCTGCGAACCTGATACCGGCCTCGGTCAGCTTGGCCCCATTGCGCTCGCGGTGAAAAAGCCTGACGCCGAGATAGCTCTCCAGCACCGCGATCTGCCGGCTCACGGCGGATTGCGTGACGTTGAGATCGGCAGCCGCGCGGCTGAAGCCGCCCAGACGCGCGGACACCTCGAAGACGTGCAGCGGGTTCAGAGGCGGCATGCGGCGGGTCATGGCGGCAACCATTTACGGGATGACTGGCTGGCAGAGCTAGCCGAAGCTACCGCGGCAGTAAATGAACGCGCCGAGGCTTCGCGCCCCGATCGCAGCTTCAGGGAGAAACGACGTTGGACGAACGTTACCGTAGCCTGCCACTGAACCCGTTGCGCGCCTTCGCCATCGCCTCGCGTCATAGGTCCTTCACCGCGGCGGCCCGCCACATGGGTGTGAGCCAGGTCGCGATCAGCCGCCAGATCGGCATCCTCGAGACCTATCTTGGAGTGAAGCTCTTCGAGCGCTCCTCGCATGCGGTCAAGCTGACCGACGTCGGCCGCTCGTTCGGGCAGGAAATCGCTGGCCTCTTCGACGGCATCGAACGCGCGACGAACCGCATCCTCGCCGACGAAAGCGACGCAACCATCAACGTTAGGATCTATCCGAGCTTCCTGAACCATTGGCTGATGCCGCGCCTCGCATCGTTCACCGCGCTCTTCCCGCAGTATCGCGTGCGCTTCGACACCGTCGTCGAACCTCTCGACTTCCGCAGCACCTATCTCGACTTGGCCATCCAGCTCGGCCACGGCAGCTGGCGCGAGGCGAAGTCGCGACCGCTCTTCGATGAATATGTCGATGCGGTCTGCAGCCCCGCATGCGCCGAGCGCCTGGCGGACCAGGTGCGGGCGTCCCGTTTGGACGGTGCCGAGATCCTGCAGTCGAGATACCGCCGACAGGAGTGGGAGATCTGGGCTGCGGGGGCAGGCGTGACGGTCGGGGCCTGCAATACGACCGAGTTCGATTCATCCCTGCTGACCTACAGTGCCGCGCGACAGGGCTTCGGGCTCGCGATCGGCCAACTCGCGCTGCTGAAGCCCGAGCTCGACGCCGGCGCGCTGGTGCGGCCCTTCGCCAGGCCGGTCGGGACGGGAGCAGCCTTTCACGCGATCTGGCCGACGACGAAATCGCTCACGCAGAAGACGCGCCGCTTCATCGACTGGCTCGCGGCCGCCGCGGCAGAGGTGGAACCAACTCGCGGCAATGTCACGCCGCTGCGCCCCAAATCCACGTCCCGCCCGGCAGCAGCGCCGGCAGATACGCCGCGCTACGCCACATAGGCGTATTTGACGTGCTGGAAGGCCTGGAGGCCCTCGACGCCGCCTTCCGCGAAGATGCCGCTCTCCTTGTGCCCGCCAAAGGGTGTCTCGGGCAGCGAGACGCGCCAGCCATTGCAGATCACGCTGCCGGCCTCGACGTCATCGATCGCGCGATTGACGGTGTGGACGTTGTTCGACTGGACGTAGGCGGCAAGAGCGAAGGGCAGTCGGTTGGCCAGCCCGATCGCCTCGTCATAGCTGTCGAACGCAGCCGTTGCCGCGATCGGCCCGAAAGGCTCGACGTTGGCGACCATCGACTCCGTATGCGCATCGGTGATCACGGTCGGAGCGAAGAAGGCGCCCTCGCGCTGGACGGCATCGCCGCCCGCAGCGATACCGAGGCCCTTCTGGCGGGCATCGGTGACGAAGCCCTGCATCGCCTTCACGCGGCGCGAGCTGACCAGAGGCCCCATCGTCGTGCTCTCCTCGAAACCGCAACCGAGCACCAGATCGTTGGCCGCCTTCGCCAGCGCCTCGTTGAATGCGCCATAGACCTTGCGCTGCACGAAGAAGCGCGTTGGCGCGATGCAGATCTGGCCCGAATTGCGGAATTTGGCGGCGGCTGCGGCCTTGGCGACCGCGGCGATGTCGACGTCGTCGAAGATCAGGACGGGGGCATGGCCGCCGAGCTCCATGATCGGACGCTTCATCTGGGAAACTGCCCGGGCGGCGAGCTGCTTGCCGATCTGCGTCGAGCCCGTGAATGTCACGCCACGCACGCAGGGCGCATCGATCAGGCGCTCGGAGATTAGGATCGGATCGCCGACCAGGATGGAGAGGGCTCCTTCCGGAAGCCCGCACTCATAGGCGATGCGGCCGAGCGCCAGCGCACAGGCCGGAACCTCCTCGGACGCCTTCATGATGATGGCGCAGCCTGCGCCGAGCGCCCCTGCCATCTTGCGCGAAGGCGTGATCAGCGGGGCGTTCCAGGAGCCGAAGGCCGCAACGACGCCGATCGGCTCCGGCATGACGAGCTGGCGAGCATGGGCTTCGCGCGCAGGAATGATCCGCCCATAGGCGCGCCTGCCTTCCTCGGCATACCACTCCCACATGCCGGCTGCCTGCTCGACCTCGGCGACGGCCTCCTTCCAGGGCTTGCCGAGTTCGAGCGTCACCAGCCGGGCCAGCTCGTTGGCGCGCTCGCGCATGGTGTCGGCGACCTTGCGGAGGACCCTGCCGCGATCGAAGGCCGAGCGCTTTCGCCAAACGGCGAAACCGCGTTCCGCCGCGGCCAGCGCCCGCGCGATATCGTCTTCCGTGGCGGTGGGGTACTGGCCGAGGACCTGGCCTGTGGTCGGATCGGTGATGTCGTGCATGGCGCGGCCGCCGCCGGTTTCGTAGGCGCCGCCGATGAGTTGGCCGATCTGCGGGTAGTGGCTAAGCGCGTCCGATCTCGTCTGCATGACACCCGTCCTTGCGGCGGCTCCTCCGCCCTTCTTCCGCGCCGATCTCGAGCGCTTGTTGCCTGCATCAGATCATGATGCCCCAGCCCGCGACAGCCAGCCCGTGTTTGGGCCAGCGAAACCTGCGGTTATGAGGCTACCCTCAAACGGCTCCCAGCCGAACTTCCAGTCGGGCTAGTCTGACGATCGCTCAGACGCCTTGCCGCGGCAGACCGGCTATGCACGAGAAACCAAAGCGACTGCGCTGTTCGGGTGCAGCAACATGTCCGGCCGGGAGGTTCCATCATGACGATCACCTGCAAGGGAGCGGTGCTGCGGACGATCGGTCTGGCGCAACCCTATGCCGAGACCATGCCGCTCTCGATCGAGCAGATTACACTGGCCTCGCCCGGCGCGCTGGAGGTCGTGGTCAAGGTGGCTGGCGCCGGCCTGTGTCATTCGGACCTCTCCGTCATCAACGGCCACCGGGGCCGCGACGTGCCGATGGTCATGGGGCATGAGGGTGCCGGCGAGGTCGTCGAAATCGGCGCGGCGGTGACCGACGTCAAGGTCGGCGATCACGTCGCTTTCCAGTTCTCGGTCTCTTGCGGCCGCTGTCGCGCCTGCCTGAGCGGGCGCCCCAATATTTGTGAGGCCGCGCCCGCCGCACGCTCAAAGGGCGAACTGATTTCCGGCGGATCGCGCATTCGCGACGCCGACGGCAATGTGCTCCGCCATCAGGCGGGCGTTTCCTGCTTCGCCGAATATAGTGTCGTCCATCGCGGTTCGGTCGTGGTGATCGACAAGGACCTGCCCCTGATCGAGGCGGCCGTGTTCGGCTGCGCAGTCATGACCGGCGTCGGCACGGTCGTGAACGGCGCTCGCGTCTCGCCAGGCGAGAGGGTTGCGATCTACGGTGTCGGCGGCGTCGGGCTCAGCGGCGTCATGGGCGCGCGGGTCGCCGGCGCCGAGACCATCGTGGCGATCGATCTCGACGATGCCAAGCTGGCTAAGGCTGCCAGCCTCGGTGCCACGCACTGCTTCAACGCCACCGATCCGGAGCTCGACGCCAAGGTCCGGGAGGCGACAGATGGCGGGGTCGATCATGCGCTGGACTTCGCGGGCGCTCTGCCCGCGCTGAAATCGGCCTATGCCGTCACGGTCCGGGGTGGACGCATTACCACCGCCGGGCTTGCGCCGCTCGGCGCCCAGTTCGCCTTCGAACAGGGCGATCTCGTCTCCAACGAGAAGTCGATCTGCGGCTGCTACATGGGCTCCTGCGTGCCGGTGCGCGACATCCCCCGCTTCGTGAAGCTTTACCGCAAGGGTGTCCTGCCAGTGAACGAGCTCCTCGACGGCGTGATCGGATTCGACGAGATCAACGCCGGTTTCGACCGCCTGGCATCGGGCGCCGCGCTCCGTCAGATCCTCGCGCCGCACGGGATTCCAGGCTGACTGCTGCAAACCCAGCCCGACAATCGCTCATGAGGTATTCACTTCAGCGAAGCTGATGGCCGGGTGCCGTTACCGTAGGATGGCGACGTCCAGGGAGAAAAAACAATGCCCGCTTCGATACCCTTGCTGTTCCAGCCTCTGACAATTCGCGGCGTTACCTTGCGCAATCGGATCGCGGTCTCGCCGATGGCGATGTACTGCGCCGATAACGGCTACCCGGTGCCGTTCCACCAGGTCCATTACGGCAAGTTCGCCATGGGCGGCGCCGGTCTGGTGTATGTCGAGCAAGCGGCCATCACGCGGACGGGTCGCATCACCAATGGCTGCCTCGGGCTGTGGGAGGATGGGCAAGCCGAAGCGCTCGCTCCCATCGCCGCCTTCCTGAGGTCACAGGGCGCGGTGCCTGCCATACAGATCAACCATTCGGGTCGGAAGGGCAGCGCCCAGCGCGCCTGGGAAGGCAACGGCGTGCTGACGCCGGAGAATCTGGCGAAGGGCGACGAAAGCTGGCAGCCGCTGGGAGCGTCGGACAATCCGTTTTCGGACAATTGGCCGGTTCCGAAGCCGCTCGACCAGGCCGGGCTCGGCGAGATCCGCGACGCCTTCGTCGCAACTGCGCTGCGAGCCCTGAAGGCAGGCTTTCAGATCATCGAACTGCATATGGCCCATGGCTACCTTCTTCAGAGCTTCCTTTCGCCGATCGCCAACAAGCGCACCGACGCCTATGGCGGCAGCCGCGAGAACCGGATGCGCTTCCCGCTCGAGGTCGCACGTGCGGTCCGAGCGGCGCTACCTTCCGACGTACCGCTGTTCGCGCGGATATCGGCGGTCGACTGGATCGACGGTGGCTGGGAACTCGACGACAGCGTCTCGTTCGCACGCGAACTCAAGCTGGCGGGCGTGGACCTCGTTGATTGCTCCTCGGGAGGGAACCTCCTGAAGGGCGCGACCAATTCGAACCTCACCCGCAGTCCCGGTTATCAGGCACCTTTCGCGCGCCGGTTGCGCGCCGAGGCTGGTGTCATGAGCCAGGCAGTCGGCCTGATCCGGTCGCCGGAATTCGCCGAAGCGCTGTTGCAGGAGGGGGCGGCGGACATCATCGCTATCGGACGCCAGATGCTGTTCGACCCGTTCTGGGCCCATCACGCTGCCGAGGCGCTCGGTCAGACTGGCGCCTTCGAGGCCTGGCCCAAGCCTTATGCCTGGTGGCTGGAAAAATGGTCGAGCGGCCTGCGCGCGAGCGGGGAGCGCCCCGCCGCATGAAGCGGTCGCTCCAGCTTGGCGGGATGACGATCGACCTGCTGCCGGAGATCGAGCATCGCATGATGCCCGTCTCCTTCCTGTTCGACGCCTTGACGCGCGAGCAGATGGAAGCCGGCTCGTCCTGGCTCGACGGTCGCTTTCTCGACCCCGCGACGATGACCCTCGGCCTCGCCTTCCAGGCCTATGTGATCCGGAGCGAGGGCCTGACCATCCTGGTCGATTCCTGCAACGGCAATCACAAGCAGCGGCCGACCGCGCCGTGGCAGCACGATCTGCGGTCAAACGCCTTCCTCGACAATCTCGGGCGTCTCGGCCTGCGGTGCGAGGACGTCGACATCGTCGTTTGCACACATCTGCACTGCGACCATGTCGGCTGGAATACGCGGCTGGACAACGGCCGCTGGGTGCCGACATTTCCCAATGCGCGGCATCTCTTCGGCCGCAAGGAATACGACCATTTCCTCGGCCGCTTCCAGCGGGAAGGCGCCGCCGCGGTGAACCACGGCGCCTTCGTCGACAGCGTGTTGCCAGTGGTCGACGCGGGGTTGGCATTCTTCGTCGACGATGGCCACGTGGTCGTTCCGGGCGCAGAGGGCGAGGTCTCGCTGATGCCTGCGCCAGGCCATTCCTTCGGGCATTGCTGCGTTCGGGCACGGGCCGACGGGGAGGAAGCGATCATCTGCGGCGATGCGCTCCATCACCCGATTCAACTCGAGCTGCCGGATCTCAGGATGCGTGCCGATCTCTATCCCGACGTCGCAATCGACACGCGTCGCCGGTTGCTGGCGCATTGCGCCGACACCGGCGCGTGGCTTCTCGCCGGCCACATCCCGTTTCACTCGATCGCGCAGGTGCGCCGCTTCGAGGATCGCTTCCGGTTCGGTTGAACCCTTGCGACATTGCTCGGCAGGCCGATTGAATCGAAAGGCCCGGCTGCAGCGAGCCGGGCCTTCTGCTGTCGGCTATTTCCGCGAGTAGATCAGTTCGAGACTAGTGGGCAGGGCGAACCAGCCAGCGGCCGGAATGCCTCATCGCCCGGAACCTTCCTGACCATCTTGTAATAGTCCCAAGGCGCCTTCGATTCCTCCGGCGACTTGACCTCGAAGAGGTACATGTCGCGCACCACGCGGCCATCGGCCCGCAACTTGCCGCCCTTGGTCATGAAGTCGTCGATGGGCAGCTCGCGCATCTTGGCCATGACGGGGGCCGCCGAGTCGCTGTTGGCTGCCTTCACGCCCTTGAGATAGTGGGCGACGGCGCTGTAGACGCCCGCCTGGTAGAGCGAGGGCATAGCCTTGTGGCGGGCGAAGAAGCGCTTGGAGAACGCCCGGGTATCATCGTCAAGGTCCCAATAGAAAGGGCTCGCAAGCATGATGCCCGAGGTCGCCTTCAAGCCGAGCGCGTGGACCTCGTTGATGGCGAGCAGAAGCGTCGCAAGCTTCTGGCCCGACTGCGTCACGCCGAATTCCGCCGCCTGCTTGATCGCGTTCTGGGTATCGGCACCAGCGGTCGCCAGGCCGATGACCTGTGCCTTGGATGCCTGGGCCTGCAACAGGAACGACGAAAAATCGGCGGTGTTGGCAGGCGCGCGCACCGCGCCCGCAACCTGCCCGCCAACCGATTTGACGACCGCGCTGGTCTCTGCTTCGAGGGTGTGGCCAAACGCATAGTCGGCAGTCAGGAAGAACCAGTTCTTGAAGCCGTTGGCGACGACGGCGCGCCCTATCACCTGCGACAGCGCGTAAGTGTCATAGGTCCAGTGCGCTCCGACCGGGGAGCAGGCCTTGCCCGTCAGATCCGAGGCCGCAGGGCTGGAGAAGATCACCATGCGGTTCTTCTCCCGCGCGATCGCCTGGGTTGCCAGAGCCACCGCCGAATTGGGAACATCGAGGATGAGATCGACCTGATCGATGTCATACCACCGGCGGGCCACCGCGGCACCGACATCGGCCTTGTTCTGGTGGTCGGCGGAGATCAGCTCGACCGGCGTGTTTCCAATCTTGCCGCCGGCATCCTCGACGGCCATCTGAGCCGCCAAAACCGAGCCAAGGCCGGTATTGTCCGTGTAGAGACCGGAGAGATCGGTCAGAACGCCGATCTTGATCTTCCCGTCGCTAAACTGAGCCTGCGCCTGTGCGGACATGAACATGGCAGCCACCGCCGCAGCGATGGAGAACTTGGCTTTCATCGGAGACCCTCCCAAGGTCGGCTGGCGCGGCTGCCATTCGCGTGTTTTCACCGCATAAGGCGCGAGTGGCTTTCCGCCACAGGCTCGTCGACGACTATTCACCGAAGAGGCCGGTCCACAACTTCGCGAAGCGAAACCCAGACCGACTTTTCGGAATGCGCGCCGGCCCTCATCGCCCCTTCGGCGCTTGCCATTCCAGGCGCTCATCGCAAAAGTCATGAGGTTCCGACCTCTGCGAACTTGCCGGAATGTGGTCGCGGCCTGCATCACCTTGGCAAATCTGAGCGCCGCATCGCCGCGGACCGGGAAGAAATCGCATCCAGGGTGGCCAGCATGGACTTCACGTTATCCGAAGAACAGCAGATGTTCGCTGGCTCGGTACGCCGCTTCGCCGAGCAGCATCTCGCTGCAGGCCGCCTCGAGCGCGCCCACAACCCGTCATTCCCCTTCGACGTCGCCCAGATGATGGGCGAGAACGGCCTCATGGGCATCGCCATGCCGGTCGAGGATGGCGGGCAAGGCGGCAGCCTGATGGATTCCATCATCGCGATCGAACAGGTCGCGGCGGTCTGCCCTCGAAGTGCCGACGCGGTCCAGGCCGGCAATTTCGGGCCGATACGCACCTTCGTCGAGTATGCCACGCCCGAACAGAAGGAGCGCTTTCTTCCCGACCTGCTGGCTGGCCGCAAGGTGATCAGTCTCTGCATGACCGAGTCCGACGCGGGGTCGGCGGTCACGGAGCTGAAGACCACCGCCAAGCCGGATGGCGACGGCTATCTGATCAATGGCGCCAAGATCTTCTCGACCCACAGCCCCGACGCCTCCCTTTATCTCGTCTATGTCCGCTTCGGGCCCGGCGTCGGCGGCATCGGCTCGGTGCTGGTCGAGCGCGACGCGCCCGGGCTGGTTATCGGCCAGCCTTCCCCCTTCATGGGCGGCGAAGAATGGGCTCAGCTCTATTTCGAGAACTGCCGAATCCCTGCCAAGAACGTCCTGCTTGGGCCCGGTGGCTTCAAGAAGCAGATCTCGGGCTTCAACGTCGAGCGACTCGGCAACTCGTCGCGCGCGCTGGCGGTTGGCCGATACGCCTTCGAGCTCGCTCGAGAGCATGCCGCGACCCGTACCCAGTTCGGCCGGGCCCTCTGCGAGTTCCAGGGTCTTCAGTGGAAGTTCGCCGACGTCTACCTCAAGCTCGAGGCGGCCCAGCTCCTGCTCTACCGGGCCGCATCCGTGAAGGAGGGCGAGCTTCCATCCGCCTCCGATACCGCGCTCGCAAAGCTCGCTTGCAATCAGGCCGGCTTCGATGCGGCCAACGAGGCCATCCAGGTCTTGGGCGGTCTGGGCTACAGCACGGAGTCCCTGGCGGAATACTGCATGCGCCGAACACGCGGCTGGATGATTGCCGGCGGCTCAACCGAGATCCTCAAGAACAGGGTCGCCGAGCACATTTTCGATCGGCGCTTCGACCAGCGGCGGCCTCAGGCCCTGGCGGCCGAATAGATGGCGACGGCAATGCCCGACTGGAGCCGCGCGATCCTGCGCCCAAGCAGCGTCGCGCTGATCGGCGCCTCCGACGATGCGTCCAAGACAGCGGGGCGGCCGCTGCAGTATCTGCGGGCGGCCGGCTATGAGGGCAAGGTCTACCCGATCAACCCTCGCCGTAACGAGGTTCTCGGCGAGAAAGCCTGGACCTCTCTCTCCGATCTTCCGGAAGTGCCCGAGCACGCCTTCATCCTCACGGGGACGAATGCCGCGATCGAGGCGGTGGCGGAATGCGGCACACGCGGCGTCAAAGTCGCGACCATCCTCGCCAGCGGCTTCTCTGAAGCCGGCGCGATCGGTGCCGAGCGCGAGACGCGGCTGCGGGAGATTGCCCGTCGGACCGGAATCCGTCTGATCGGGCCGTCGAGCCTTGGCGTCGTCAACCTGCATGACGGGATGACGCTAACTGCCAATGCCGCCTTCGCGGAAGGCAATCTCCCGCGCGGATCGATCTTCGTCGCCTCGCATTCGGGCAGCATGATCGGCGCCCTGCTTTCACGCGGCAAGGCTCGCGGCATCGGCTTCTCGGGTCTCGTCTCGGTCGGCAACGAGATCGATCTGAGCCTGGGTGACATTTGCGCCGCAACGCTCGATGACGACCAAGTCGGCAGCTACATGCTGTTCCTGGAGTCGCTCAACCATGCCGACGCGCTGCGGCGCTTTGCCCTGGCGGCGCATGAGCGAGGCAAGCCGGTGCTTGCCTACAAGCTGGGTCGATCGAGCGAGGCCGCCGAACTTGCGACATCGCATACCGGCGCGCTCGCCGGTGACGACGACATCGCCGAAGCCTTCCTGCGCGAATGCGGCATCGCCCGGATTGAGACGCTGGACGGTTTCCTTGAAGCCCTACCGCTGCTCGGTCGCACGCCCATCCTCCCGCCCGGCGCCAAACCGCGCGTAGGTGTCGTCACGACCACGGGCGGTGGCGCGGCGATGGTGGTGGACCAGCTCGGCGTGCGCGGCGTCTCGGTGGCCGGCCCTTCGGAAAGCCTGGTGGCCGGCCTGGCCGGCGCCGGAGCCCCCGTCGAACCCGCGCGCATCGTGGACCTCACGCTCGCCGGGACGCGCCCCGAGGTGATGAAGTCTGCGCTCGGCACCATGCTGGCGTCCGGCGAGTACGATCTTGTGGTCGCGGTCGTCGGCTCCTCGGCTCGCAACCATCCCGATCTCGCGGTCGCACCCATTCTCGAAGTGGCCAGGGCCAACAGCCCGCTCGCCGTCTTCATCGTGCCCGACGCACCGCAAGCGCTCGACATGCTGGCGCGCCACGACGTGCCTGGCTTCCGCACGCCGGAATCCTGCGCCGATGCCATTCGCGCTGCGTTTGCGCGCGACACGCCCGTCGCGCGCAGCCTGCGCATCTCGGCGGCCGAAAGCGAGCCGATCGATGAGCAGGAGGCTTATGAGCTCTGCGACCGCATCGGCGTGGCGCGCGGTGCGACGGCAATCCTCCGCGTCGGCGAGCCGCGGCCGGCCCTGCCCTTCGCGTTTCCGGTCGTAGCCAAGGTGCTTTCGCGGGACATAGCTCACAAGAGCGATGTCGGCGGGGTAGCCCTTGGTCTGCGCGACGTCGATGCACTCGACGAGGCGGCTCGACGCATTCGCGATGATGTCCGGCAGCACCTGCCGGACGCCGATGCCAGTCGCATCCTTGTGCAGCCGATGGAGCGCGGAATCGGAGAGGCCCTGATCGGCTATCGCGTCGACCCGCAGGTCGGGCCGGTGGTGATCGTGGCGGCGGGTGGTGTGACGACCGAGATTTACAAGGATCGAGCCCTACGTCTCGCTCCGGTAACGATCGAGACCGCACGCGCCATGATCGCCGAGGTGAAGGGCTTCGCCACATTGCGCGGCTTCCGCGGCAAGGCACGAGGCGACCTCGAGGCGCTGGCTCTGACGCTGGTCAAATTCTCGCGGATCGGCGAAACCGAACCGCGCGTGATGGAAGCGGAGATCAATCCGATCCTCGTCCGGCGGGAAGGTGAAGGTGTCGTCGCGGTCGATGCGCTCGCACGCCTGTCGAGACCATGACGGCCGCGGGAGGACAATACATGATCGACGGCCTCACTGAAGCCGTGAACCGGCGCGAGTCGCTCGTGCGACGCGGGCGATACGTCACCACGCGCATGCTCGTCGAAGTCGGCGACCTGGCCTATCTCGTCGAGATCGAGCAGGGGCGCATCGCCTCCGTCCGACGCGGCCCGTTCGTAATGCCGAGTTGGACCTTCGCCCTGCGGGCCCCCGCCGATGCCTGGAGCGCCTTTTTCGCGCCTGTGCCGCAGCCGGGCTTTCACGACCTGTTCGCATTGCTGAAGAAGCGCCTTCTCAGGATTGAGGGCGACCTCCATCCCTTCATGGCGAACCTCCGCTATTTCAAGGAGATTTTCGCGGCGCTGCGCGAGGAGACCCACCGGTGAGCGCCACATTCGAACCCGTCATCGGCCGCTATATTCGCACCGAGCTCCTGGGCCGTCAGCACCGGATCTATGTCGAAGAGGCGGGCCAGGGCATTCCGCTGCTGTGTCTCCACACGGCCGGCTCCGACACGCGGCAATACCGCAATCTTCTCAATGATCCGCAGGTTCTCGAGCGCTACCGGGTCGTCGCGTTCGATCTCCCCTGGCATGGAAAGTCGTCCCCCCCGGCCGGATGGCATGACGAGGACTACAAGCTGTCATCGGCCGACTACGTCGCGATCATCCTGGGCATCATGGAAGCGATGGGGCTGGACAATCCCGTAGTGATGGGCTGCTCGATCGGCGGCCGCGTCGTTTTGCATCTCGCCCTGCATCATCCTGAGCGGTTCAGGGCTGCGATCGGGCTGCAATCGGGCGCCCATGTCGATCCCTATTATGATCTGTCCTGGGCCAATCGGCCCGACGTCCATGGCGGCGAGGCCTGCGCTGCGATCGTTTCCGGGTTGATCGGGCCGCTCTCCGGCGACGCCGATCGCTGGGAGACGCTGTGGCACTACATGCAGGGCGGCCCGGGCATCTTCAAGGGCGATCTCTATTTCTACACCCAGGATGGCGACATCCGCGACGAGGTCGCGAAGATCGATACGTCTCGATGCCCCCTCTACCTGCTGACGGGCGAGTACGACTACTCCTGCACGCCGGAGGACACGCTCGATCTGAAGCGCCGCATCGCAGGCGTCGAGGCGACGATCATGCCCGGCCTCGGCCATTTCCCGATGAGCGAGGACCACGTCGCGTTCATGGCTCATCTGGTGCCGGTGCTGGACAAGATCGCGAAAACCGGAACGCCAAAGGGCTGATCCGATGGCAACCATCGTCGAGCATACCCGCGGCGGAGCATCCGTGCTTGCGCCCGTCCGGCTGGAGCGGCAAGGCAGCATCGGCTTCATCGTCATCGACAACCCGCCGATCAATGCCGGGGCGCTACCTGTCCGGCTGGGGTTGATCGAGGCGCTGAACGAACTCGCCCGCGATCCGGAGCTCGCGGCAGGCGTCATCATCGGCGCGGGCTCGACCTTCATCGCCGGCTCAGACCTGAGGGAGTTCTCCGCTCCTCTGGCCGATCCCCAGGTGCCGGCCGTCATCGCGGCGATCGAAGCCTGTCCGAAGCCCGTGGTAGCAGCGATCCACGGTGCCGCGCTCGGCGGCGGTTTTGAGATCGCGCTGGCCTGCGATGGACGTGTCGCGGTCGTGAGCGCGGTGGTCGGCCTGCCTGAGGGAGCCTTCGGCATCATTCCGGGAGCGGGGGGCACCGTCCGGCTGCCGCGGCTCACGGATGCCGCGACAGCCCTCGAGATCATTACGTCATGCCGGCGCGTCAAGGCACCCGAGGCCTGCAGGCTCGGCATGATCGACGCCATCGTCACCGATTTGCGGGCAGAGGCTGCGACGTTCGCCCTGGCGCTTCCCGGCAAGCGGCGGCTGCGAGACGCGCTGCCGGTCTCCGTCGATGACGAAACCTTCGAGAAAGCGGCCGGCACCGCACTCCGCAAGGGCCGGGGCCGCCCTCATGTCATCGAGGCCATCGCGGCGGTCAGGCGGGCTGTGAGCGAGCCGGTGGATACGGCGCTGACACAGGAGCGCGCGGTCTTCCAGCGTCTGCGGATGTCGGACGAGTCCGCTGCCCTGCGGCACCTCTTCTTCGCCGAGCGCGAAGCCGGCCGCATCGCGGGCCTGGCGGGCGTCGCCCCCTTGACGGTCGCGAAGATCGGCATCGTCGGCGCCGGGACCATGGGTTGCGGGATCGCGGCCGCCTTCCTGCTCGCCGGGCTGCCCGTGACGTTGGCCGACCTCAAGCCGGAGGTACTCGCCACCGCGGCAGAGCGCATCGCCGGCTTCACCTGCCGTACGCCCGACGCGACGCGTACCGCTTCGCTGAGTATCGCCGATGGGCTCGACGCGCTCGGCGATTGCGACCTTATCGTCGAAGCCGTATTCGAGGATCTGGAGGTCAAGCGGGCGCTGGTTGCCTCGCTCGATGCGCTTGCCAAACCCGGCGCCATCATCGCCTCCAATACCTCCTATCTGGACCTGAACCTGATCGCTTCGGCTTCAAGCCGACCGGATTCGGTCGTCGGGCTGCACTTCTTCGCACCCGCCCACATCATGAAGCTGCTCGAGATTGTGCGCGGCGCGAAGACGGCACCGGCCGCCCTCGCGACGGCGCTCGCGCTCGGGCGCCGTCTCGGCAAGGTCGCCGTCGTAGCCGGCGTTTGCGAGGGCTTCATCGGCAACCGCATCTACAACGCCTATCGCGCGCAATGTGAGGTCATGTTGCTCGAAGGCGCGCTGCCGCAGGAAGTCGATGCCGCGATCGAGGCTTTCGGCTTCGCCATGGGGCCGTTTGCCGTGTCCGACCTCTCCGGGCTCGATATCGCCTGGGCCAACCGGAAGCGGAAGCAAGCGGTTACGGGCGACCGCATGCACGACATGCCAGTCTTGGAATGGCTGGTCGCAGAGCATCGGCTCGGCCGGAAGACGGGCGCCGGCTGGTATCGCTATGTCGACGGCAAGGCAGAGCCTGACGCTGCGGTCGCCGCGCTGATCGAACAGGCGCGCCGGGACAGAGGCGTCGTGGCACAGCCGCTTGCAAGGGACGAGATCCAGCTGCGTGCGCTGACCGCGATCGTCAACGAGGCCCTGCTGGTGCTGGAGGACGGGATTGCCGCGCGTGCCTCCGACGTCGATCTCGTCCTGATCAATGGCTACGGCTTCCCGCGGCATCTGGGTGGTCCGCTGCATTGGGCTTCCCACCAGGAACCTGAGCGACTGAACGCTGCGCTCGACAAGCTGGCGGCGGCCGCGGGGCCGGGCGGAAGACGTGGCGACCTCGCCCGGCTCGGCTGAGGCCGAAGGAGAAGCGTATATGACTGAAGCTTTCATCTGCGATTATATCCGCACGCCGATCGGCCGCTTTGGCGGCGTCCTGTCGTCGGTCAGGGCCGACGATCTTGGCGCAGTACCGCTGCGGGCGCTGCTTAAGCGCCATGCCGGGCTCGATCCCGAGGCGATCGACGAGGTGATCTTCGGCTGTGCCAACCAGGCCGGCGAGGACAACCGCAACGTCGCGCGCATGTCACTGTTGCTTGCGGGCTTGCCGGTCTCGGTTCCAGGCACGACGATCAACCGGCTTTGCGGCTCGGGCATGGATGCGGTGATCGCGGCCGCCCGCGCGATCAAGGCCGGCGAGGCCGACCTTGTCATCGCCGGCGGCGTCGAGAGCATGTCGCGCGCCCCTTTCGTCATGCCGAAGGCGACGAGCGCCTTCTCGCGGCAGGCCGAGGTCCACGACACCACGATCGGCTGGCGCTTCGTCAACCCGCTGATGAAGCAGCAATACGGCGTCGATTCGATGCCGGAGACCGGCGAGAACGTCGCCGCCGATTACAAGATCACGCGCGAGCACCAAGACGCCTTCGCGCTGCGCTCACAGCTCAAGGCTATCGTCGCCCAGCAGAACGGACGTCTCGGGCGCGAGATTATCCCGGTTGAAATCCCGCAGCGCAAGGGTGAGCCGATCCGGGTAGAGGCCGACGAGCACCCGCGCGGCGATACCACGCTGGCAACACTCGCCAACCTGGCTACTCCCTTCCGGAAGGAGGGTGGCACCGTCACGGCGGGTAATGCGTCAGGCGTGAATGATGGCGCGGCGGCCCTCATCATTGCCTCGGACGGAGCGATCAGACGCCATGACCTGACCCCGCTCGCCCGCATCGTCGCGGGCGCCAGCGCGGGCGTGCCGCCGCGTATCATGGGCATCGGCCCGGTCCCGGCGACGCGCCGGCTTTGCGCCCGCATCGGCCTGTCGCCGAGCGATTTCGATCTGGTCGAGCTCAACGAGGCTTTCGCGAGCCAAGGCATCGCCGTGCTTCGCGAACTCGGCATCGCGGAGGATGCCGGCCATGTGAACCCCAATGGCGGCGCGATCGCGCTCGGCCACCCGCTCGGCATGTCAGGGGCTCGCATCGCGGGGACCGCCGCGCTCGAACTATCGCTGACCGGCAAGGTGAACGCGCTAGCGACCATGTGCATCGGCGTAGGACAGGGCATCTCGATAGCGCTGGAACGTGCCTGAATCCCTGCAATCTTGCAGACGAAAACTCATGCATGACGTCTCGACAATACCGCTAGCCGTAGCGCTCGCGCGCATTCCCGGACCAGCCCCCGAGAAGTGGGCATCGGGAGAGCGTTCATGAAATTGTCTCGCAGAGCGCTGCTGGGGCTGGCGCAACGTCATTGGCTATGCCGCCCTGATGCCTTCCGGGCGCGTGCTCAACCGGATTACCCAAATAGGTCGGCGGGCCGGCAGATGTGACGACCCGCATCCTGACTGAGGACATGACACGACAGCTCGTCAGGGAATCGTAATCGAGAACAAGGCGGGTGCCGGCGGCAATATCGGCACGGGCACAGCGGAACCGGCCTATTCTATTCGCTGAGCAATACGCCCCTGTTCATCAGGAAACCCGGATCGATGGCCGTCTTGAGACTCTTGATCAGGCCGAGCTTCCGACCGTCGGCATAGGTATCAAGAAGACCTCGCTTGAACCGGCCGATCCCGTATTCGGCGCTGAACGAACCGCCATGTTCCAGCGCGATCTCATAAAGCCGAGGGGATAGCTCCGCCTCGATCATGGCGGTGAAGGCGATCCTGTCCGCTCCGGGCGGAACCAGCACGTTAAAATGGATATTGCCATCGCCGACATGGCCATAGAGCGAAAGCTCCAGCGCTGGGTCGAAAGATCGCACGGCGTCGACGGCCTCGCGCATGAAGCGATCGGCCGAAGACAGCGGCGTGGATATGTCGTGCTTGACGGAGCCGCCTGCCGCCTTCTCGTCCTCCGGTAGCAACTCGCGCCGGCGCCACATCTCTGTCCTTTGTCGGCCACCAGTCGCGATGAGTGCGTCCTCGGCCCAGCCCCTCGTGAAGAACTCTTCGAGCAAGCCCGTTAGCACCTCGTCCAGCGGGATTCTCGCGGTCGACGAGGTGAGCTCGACGAGCAGAGCACCGCCGGAGCCGCCTTCCAGGACCGGTGGCGACGCGTGCGAAAGAGCAAGGGAGCGAGGTGATAAGAACTCGAACGAGGTGATGAGATCGGCGCTTTCCCGCCTGGCGAGGGCGATCATCTCGCCTAGCGGCGGATTCTCCGCGAGCTTGACCCATGCGGTAGCATGCGTGTCAGGGATCGGATGCAGCTTCAGGACCGCGCCGGTGATGATACCGAGGGAGCCCTCGCTGCCGATGAAAAGCTGCTTGACGTCATAGCCCGAATTGTTCTTCCGAAGCGCCCGCATGTCGTCGAAGATGCTTCCGTCAGGAAGCACGACCTCGAGGCCCAGGACGAGATCGCGGGCCATGCCATAACGCAGGACCGCGATACCGCCGGCGTTGGTCGCGATGTTGCCGCCGATCGTGCAGGACCCTTGGGATCCGAGTGACAGACCGAACGCAAGACCCGCAGAACCCACCGCATCGTGGATCGCCTGCAGCGTCACTCCTGCGTCGACCGAGATGGTAAACCCAATGCGGTCGAGGCCGCGAACGCTGGTCATCCGCTCCAGGCTGACAACGGCCTGCGTAGCCGTGCTGTCGGGGGTGGCGCCTCCGCAATAGCTGGTGTTGCCCCCTTGCGGGACCAGACCGACACCGTTCTCACGGGCAAGCAGCACGATCGCGACGACCTCCGCGGTGGATCTCGGTCGCAGAACCGCGCACGCGCGGCCCGTCATGAGCGCGCGCTGATCGGTCTCGTATTTCGCCAGCAGGGACGGATCGGTCACCACCGCTGGGCCGTCCAAGGCCTCGCGAATCCCCGCGATGAAGCGTTCTACGGACATGGAATGCCTCGTCTGGATCTAGCGACGGCGACGCCGGGAGGAAATTCGCGCGGCGGGTTTCGCTACCGAATCTGAAGGATGTCCCTGGCTTCCTCCGGCGAAGCCAGACGTCCTCCGAGCGACTCCACGATCCCTCGCGCCTTATGGGCGAGCTGAGCGTTGCTCTCCGCCAGCACGCCCTTGGAGATGTAGATGTTGTCCTCCAGCCCGACTCGGACGTGGCCGCCATGCAGGAAGGAGAGCGCGACGAAGGGGAACGACATCCGCCCGATGCCGAAGGCGGCCCAAATCGAGTCCGCCGGGAGCATCCTGATCATCGTCGCCAGCATGTCGGGGGTGGCCGGCGCCCCGTATTTGACGCCCATGACCAGCTGCACCAGGGGCCGCGCATCGAGAGTCCCGTCCGCGATCAGATCGTTCGCCAACTGGATGTCGCCGGTATCGAACAATTCGAGTTCCGGCCGCACTCCGAAGCTGCGGATCTCGGCAGCCATGGCGCGGACCGTCGGAGGCGTGTTCATCACGATCGAGCCGAAGGAGAACATCGTGTTGAGATCGAGCGTGCAGATCTCCGGTTTGATCGCCCCGACATGCGCGACGCGCTTCCCCGGGAAGGTCAGCGTGCTCCCCGGCCCCGCGACGCGCGGGTCATCCGCCGCGGGTGTGAAGCGGCTGCCGGGACCCGTTGTGAGATTGATGACGAGCCGGGGCGAAGCGGCACGGATGCGCTCGACGACCTCGCGATAGAGTTCGAGCTCCATCGAGGGGGCACCGGTTTCGGGATTGCGGACGTGGATATGCACGACGGCCGCCCCCGCCTCGCCCGCCTCGATGCAGGCATCGGCGATCTGCTTCGGCGTGATCGGCAGACCCGGATGCTGGTCCGGGCGCGTCAGATTTCCCGTGACGGCGCAGGTCAGTATCGTCGGCTTCTTGCCGAGATTGATCATGGTTTCCTCCTGGTCCTTCGATCTCGTCCTGGGCGACGCAGGCGTCAGCGCGGGAACAGATGTCCGTAGCGGTCGATGAACTCACCGATCGCATCGAGGATCGCGTCGGTGTCCTTGTCTTCGATCAGCAGGGACAGGGACATCATCCCGCGCTGGGCGATCCAGAAGCCCGAGCTCACCATGTGGAGCCAGAGCAGCTCGCGCAGCTCCTGCGGTCCCTTCTTCACAGCCCAGGCATCGGCAACGGGGCCGTCCACGAAATGCATGTTCATGATCGAGCCCAGGCCGCTCGCCGTCATCCGGACGCCGCACTCGGCGGCCAGCGCGTTGATCCGTTCCCGAAGCCGGTCGCCCCGGCGGTTCAAGACGGCGCAAGCCTCGTCGTCGAAAAGCTCGCCGAGCACCGTCACGCCGCAGCTCATGGTGATGGAATTGTTGTTGAAGGTGCCCGCGTGGGAGAGCCCGCCTTTGAGACGCGGGTCGAACTGGTCCATGATCGCCTTGGCGCCGCCGAAGGCGCCGAAGGACACGCCACCCGCCAGATATTTGCCGACCGTCGTCATGTCCGGCCGGATATCGTGGAGGGCCTGGAGCCCGCCGGGCGCCAGCCGCGACGTCTGCACCTCGTCGAAGATCAGCACCGCTCCAACCCGCTTCGTGAGATCGCGCAGCGCGCGCAGGAATTCCGGAGTCGCCGGTATGCACCCCGCGCTGCCCATCATCGGCTCGACCAGCACCGCGGCGACATCCTGGCCCGATCGGGTGAGGAACTCGGTCGCGGCCCCGATGTCGTTGTAGGGGAGGATTTCAACATCGTAGGGCGCGTTGCTCGCTGGCTTCTCACCCGCCGGATAGCGCAGCACGCTGCCGTGATAGGCGCCCTCGAATACTACGATCCTGGTCCGCTTGGTGAACCCGATCGCGGCCGTGATGGCCATCATGTTCGCCTCAGTGCCCGAATTGGTGAACCGCACGAGATCGATGGAGGGAAAGCGATCAACGATCAGCCTCGCCAGCTTCGCCTCGTCGCTGTTGTGGCCGCCAAGGCTCAAGCCCCGCTCGACACCGCGCGCGATCGCCTCCCGCAGCGCCGGGTGCGAATGTCCGAAAAGGCCCGCCGTGTATTCGCCGAGAAAGTCCGTGTAGCGGTGCCCGTCGATGTCCCAGAGGAGGGCCCCCTCACCCTTGGCGATCGTCAGCGGATAAGGCGCCGTGTAGATCACCGTTCGGGTGTTCCCGCCCGGCAGCACCTCCGCTGCGAGCTGGTTCTGGGCCCGGCTCTTCGGGTTCGCCTGCTCGTAGGCTCTGCGGGCGGCGGAAAGGGCCGCTTCCAGGGAATTGTCCCTCGCGCCACCGCTTTTCGAAACTGCCGTCTCAACCGGCTCGACCATGACTTTTCTTCCCATGACTTCGTTGGCTTGGATTGCCGGCACCCTCCGGGCGCCGACCGGTTCAGGCGCGATGGATCGCGATGTCGAGCCAGCCCATCGCATTGACCGTCAGCACGTCGCGATCGCCGACCAGCACGGTCGTCGTCTCGGCCTCGACCAAAGCGGGCCCTGTGATGGTCGAGCCCGGCGCCAGCTCCTCGAAGGAATAGACCGGGACCTCGATGTGCTGGGCGAAATAGACCTTCCGCCGGGACTTCGAGACCGGCCCGCCTGCCACGGTCTCCGGGACGTTCGTCTCGGCGATTCTCGGCACATCGCCTACAGCGGAGACGCGGGCGTTGACGAACACAACCTCCTGGTCCGGGGAGGCATAGGTGTAGAGGTCCTCGTGGCGACGATGAAAGCGGGCCTCGATCTGCTGCACGGCGTCCTTGGTGCCGAGGTCGAGACCATCGAGATCGACGTCGATCTCGAAGATCTGCTCGCCATAGCGCATCTCGGCCGAGCGCTCGATCCGGACCTCCCCCGCGAACCAGTCCTGCATCCTGTCGCGCGCCGCCGTTTCGAGATCTGCAAAGACGCTGCGGACCGAGTCTGCATCGAGGGGTCCCGAACCGATGCTGGTGCGCCCGACCTCGTAGCGCAGGTCGCTCGACAGCATGCCCCATGCCGACAGGACGGAGGCGGCAATCGGGACGATCACCCGCGGGATCTCGAGCTCCCGGGCGACCTCAACAGCGTGGAGTCCGGCCGCGCCACCGAAGCTGATCATGGCGAAGCGCCGGGGATCGACGCCGCGCCGGAGGGTCATCAGCCTTATGCCGTCGGCCATGCCCAGATTGACCATCCGGTAGATGCCGGCGGCGGCCTGGTGCTGCGAGATTCCGAGCGCCGCGGCGATCTCGCCGACGGCGGCCTCTGCCGCTTCCCGGTCGAGCTTGCGACGTCCGCCCATGAAGGTGTCGGCGCCGAGATAGCCCAGCACCACATTCGCGTCCGTCACGGTAGCGGACCTGCCTCCATTCCCGTAGCAGGCGGGGCCGGGCTGGGAACCCGCGCTCGCCGGGCCGACGCTCAGCGTGCCGCTGGCGTCGACCGAGGCGATCGAGCCGCCGCCCGCTGCGATGCTCGCGATGTCGAGGCTTCTCAGCGCGATGCGTTCGCCGGCGAGGCCGGCATCGGCGGTCAGCATCGCGCGCCCCTCGGCGATCAGCGAGATGTCGGTGCTGGTTCCGCCCATGTCGAAGGGGATCAGGTCCGGAACCGCGAGCAGCTCCGTGCATCTGCGGCAGCCGGAGATGCCGCCGGCCGGGCCGGAAAGCACAGTGCCGGCCGCGAGGCGCGAGGCTTCCTCGACCGGGGCCATGCCGCCATGCGAGAGGATGATGAAGAGGCTGCCCCCGAAACCCGCCTCGGCCAACCTCCGTTCGAGGCTGCCGAGATAGTGTTTCACCGCCGGCCCGACATAGCTGTTGACGATTGTCGTGGAGACGCGCTCGTACTCCTTGATCTGCGGCCAGACGTCGCTCGACCGGGAGATGTAAGCGCTCGGCAAGGCCTGGCGGATGCGCTCGGTGGTTGCGATCTCGTGGGCAGGGTTGCGGTAGGCATGCAGGTAGCAGATCGCGATTGAGGTGGCGCCGCTTGCCTGGATGGCCGCAATCGCCTCGTCCAACGAGCGCTCGTCGAGCGGGACCCTGACGTCGCCCTCCGGCCCCAGCCTCTCCCGCACCCCGAACCGCATTTCGCGCGGAACGAGCGGCTCCGGGGGCGGCGTGCGCAGATCGTAGCGGTTTCCCTTCAGTCCCTCGCGCATCTCGATGACGTCGCGATGGCCCTCAGTCGTCAGGAGGGCGACCTTCGCGCCCTTGCGTTCGAGGAGCGCGTTGGTCGCGACCGTGGTGCCGTGGACCAGGCGCGTGGTGTTCGCGAGGAGTTCCGACCGCTCGAGGCCGAGCTTCAGGGCCAACTCCCCGAGCCCGGTCATCACGCCGATCGACTGGTCGTTCGGGGTGGAGGGCGACTTTGCGAAGAACGCCTTCCGATCCGGGCCAACCACGACCAGGTCCGTAAACGTGCCGCCCACGTCGATACCGATGGTGTACATCGTCAAAGCCCCTTCCGGCCTTCCGAAATCAAATTCTGTGCGCGGTCCCGCGCGATCGCCGTCTCAGCCCGCTTCTCCGGCGGTCCCCAGCCGCCGCCGCCGGCGGAGCGGATTTCAAGCACGTCGCCCGGCGAAAGCGCGATGCCGACCTCCTTGGTCCTGAGAGGTCGCGGAGGCTTGCCGCCAGAAAGCAGGCGATAGTTGTGCGGGGCGCCGTCCTCGCCGCCGAGCAGGCCGCAGGCCCCGTGGCGAATGCCGTCGCCTGCGGTATTCGCCATCGCCGTCTTCGCGATCTCGAGTTCCAGATCGAGCGCCACGCCGAGACCGCCGCGGTACTGCCCCTTCCCGCCGGAATCGGTGCGATATTCGTGATGGCGAAAGAGCAAGGGAAAGCGGACCTCGGCGACTTCGATCGATCCGAACTTGATGCCGCCGGCGCTGTGCCATTCGCCGATCGACGACCAGCCGTCGCCGTCCGGCGAAGCCCCGCCGCCCGGCCTGGCCTGGAAGAGATGCCAGATGAACTCGCGCCCGGTGCGGGGATCTTCGCCCTGAATCGCCACCCGGAAGCGCCGGCTCCAGCCCGCCATCGCCCGATCCGGACAGCAGGCGGCAAGGGCCTTCATGATCGCCTCGACGATCTCGTTCGAGGGATGGCTCGTGCACATCGTGACCGGGCGGCCGGGATCGGCCCAGACGATCGTCCCCTGCTTTGCGACGAGCTTGAGCGGCCGCAACGCCCCGTCGTTCTTCGGTGTCTGCGGGTCGATCAGATAGGCGAAGGCCATCGCCGCCGCCGCCTGGGTGTTGGCATGCGAGGAATTGACGAAGCTGTTGGTCTGGGGGTCGGAGTCGCTGAGATCGACCTCGATATCCGAGCCCCTCTTGGTCACCTTGGCGGCGATCCGCAGGTTCTCACGGCCGCGACCGTCATCGTCCAGAAACGCTTCGCCATAGAAGACACCGTCCCTCCAGCCGGAGACGACGGCTCGCGCCTGCTGCTCGGCAGCGTCGAGGATGCTTTCCATGGCGGCCCGCACCATCTCGCGACCGAACTCCGCGAAAAGGCGTTCCAGACGCCGCTGCCCCAGATGAGCCGCGCCCACCATCGCGGCGAGATCGCCGCGGAAATCGGGCCCGTTGCGGACGTTGAGCGCGAGCATGTCGAGGAGGTCGTCTCGTACCCTGCCGCTTTCGTAAAGGCGGATGGGCGGCACCCGCAGGCCCTCCTGCCAGATCTCGGTCGCTTCCGGGTTGTAACCGCCATGCGTAGCCCCGCCGATGTCGCTCTGATGCGCGCGCACGATCGTCCAGAGCACCCGTTCGCCATCCGCGAAGACCGGCACGAAAGCCGTCAGGTCCGGCAGATGGCTGCCACCGCAATAGGGGTCGTTCAACAGGAAAACGTCGCCGGGCGCGACGTCGGAAAAGCGCGCCTCCACGGCGCGGGTGGCCCAGGGCAGAGCGCCGACATGGACGGGGATGTGGTCCGCCTGCGCGATCAACCGGGACTGCGTGTCGCAGATGCCGATGGAGAAATCGCGGCTCGAGTTCAGGATCTGCGAATACGAGGTTCGCAGCATCGCCTCGCCCATTTCGGCAACGATCGACGATAGCCGGTGCTGAACGACGGAACGCGTTATGGGATCGACCATGGTCGACATCTGATTGACCTTCCTTTTGGCCGTGAAGCATCGTGCGGCGCCGTGCGGGCGCCACTGCCGAACGTTCACGATGAAATTCGAGAGTGTGGGCGTTAGGTCATCGCTGACCGCGCTGTGACGATCGAGAACCGAGCCCTGAGTCCGCCTGCATAGTCATTCTCCTTGCTCAACGCCCGAGATAGGCTTCGCGGACACGGGGATCCTGCCTCAGCTCCTGCGCGCTGCCCTCCAGGACCACCCGGCCGGTCTCCAGAACGTAGCCCCGATCCGCGACCGCAAGCGCGAGCACCGTGTTCTGCTCGACGACGAGGATCGTGAGGCCCTCCGCGGCGATCAGGCGGATCCGCTCATAGACCTCCTCGGCGAGTCGAGGTGCCAACCCGAGCGAAGGCTCGTCGAGCAGCAGCAGGCGCGGCCTGGCCATGATCGCCCGCCCGATCGCGAGCATCTGCTGCTCGCCTCCGGACAGCGACCAGCCGAGCTGATCGCGACGTTCCTTTAGGCGCGGGAAGAGGTCGAAGACCCTGGCGAGGTCGTCGGCCGGCGACTGCCCCCAGCGCCTCCAAGGCGTGGTCCCGAGCACGAGGTTCTCCTCGACCGTCAGGCCGGGAAAGATCCGGCGGCCTTCCGGCGCGTGGGCGATGCCCAGGGCGACGCGCTTGTCACTGCTCAAATGCGCGAGATCGCTGCCTTCGAGAGAAATCGACCCGGAACGCAGCGGGTTCAGGCCGGAGATCGCGCGCAACAACGTGGTCTTGCCCGCGCCGTTGGCTCCGATGAGCGCGACCGTCTCCGCGGCACCGACCTTGAGCGAGACCTGGTGGATGGCGATGTTCCCGCCATAAGCGACGACGATCCCGTCAGCTGCCAGCATTGCCGTATCCTTCGCCAAGATAAGCCGAGAGAACCGCCGGGTCGGATTGGATGGCCGCAGGCGCGCCTTCCGCGATTTTGCAGCCGAAATTCAACACCAGGATGCGCTGCGCGAGGCGCATCACCATGCCCATATTGTGCTCGATCAGAACGACGGCGAGCTCGTGCTTTTCCCTCAGCGAGGTGAGCCGCTGCATCAGGAGCTCGACCTCGCCTGAGTTCAAGCCTGCCGCGGGTTCGTCGAGCATCAGCACCCGAGGGCCGCATGCCAACGCGCGGCAGAGCTCCACCATCCGACGCTGCCCGTAGGACAGCGCCCCGATCGGCCGATCGGCGACCTCTTCGAGCCCCATGGAGGCGAGGATGCCGCGCGAGTGGTCCCTGACATAGGCCGCGTCGCGTTCCGGACGGATCGCCGCGCCGGTCATCACGTTCTCGATCACCGATAGCCGGGAGAATAGCCTGCCGTGCTGGAAGGTTCGGCCCAGACCTGCCCTGATGCGCTTGTGGGTGGCCGATCGGGTGATGTCGGCGCCGCCGAGGACGACCTTGCCGGCGGATGGCGGAGTCAATCCCGTCAGGACGTTGAGGAACGTCGACTTGCCGGCGCCGTTCGGCCCGATCACCGCGACGAACTCGCCTGCGCCAACGGTGAAGTCGACCTCGCTCAGGGCCATCAGTCCGCCATAGCGTTTCGAGATGCCGGTGGCTGAAAGGAGGGTCATGGCATTGAGCCCCATTTGCTGGCGCGCTTGCCGCGGCGCAGGCGACTGATCAGGCCGACGAGGCCTGTCGGAAGGAAGATCAGGATCACGAGGAGCATCAGCCCGAAGAAAGCGAGATAGGCGGTTCCGAGGAAGCGGAGCCATTCTGGCAGGAAGGTGAGCAGCGTCGCACCGATGATCGCGCCGATGACGGTTCCCTCGCCGCCGACGATAAGCATGGCCAGGTAGACGATCGAATGCGCGTAGCTGAAGTCCTCGGGCGCGACGAAACGGACATGCGTCGCGAACAGCGCGCCCGCCAGTGCCGCAAAGGCCGCGCTCAGGCATAGCGCGATGATCTTGATCCGCGTCACGTCGATCCCGGTCATCTCGGCCGCGATCTCGTCGTCGCGGACGGCCATCATGGCCCTGCCGAGCGACGACCGTTGCAGCGTGACGGCCGCGGCAGTGCAGGCGGCCAGGAAAACCATCGCCAGCCACAGGAAGCGCCGCTCGTCATGGAACGCGAAACCGGCAATGCGGAGATCGGGGATGTTGGAGATGCCGTTCGTTCCGCCGGTCAATCCGACCCAGTTGGTCAGCACGATGGTGAAGCTGACATTGAGACCGAGGGTGGCCAGAGCGAGATAGTGGCCGCGCAGCCGCAGCAGCGGATAGCCGATGAGGCCGGCGAAGACCGTCGTCAGGGTGATCGCGAGCGGAATCGCGGCCCAGGGCGAGAGGCCGAGCGTCGTCGTGACGATCGCCAGCGTATAGGCCCCCATGCCGACGAATGCGGCGTGTCCCAGCGAGATCAGCCCGGCCAGGCCGAACGCGAAATTGAAGCCGATCACGGCGATGGCGGAGATGACGGAGATGTTTAGCAGCCGCAGTTGGTAATCAGCCAGCAAGACCGAGAGGACACCGCCTATCGCCAGGACCGCGACGGCGGCGAGAAGGCTCGAATGAGGACGCATCACGGTCAGCCCCTGTCCTGGATGCGCTCGCCGAAGACGCCCTGCGGGCGGACGAGCAAAAAGAGGATCATCACGACGAAGGCGATCAGGTCCTTGTAGGCCGAGGAGATGTAGGAGGCCCCGAGCAGCTCGGTCAGGCCGACAAAAAGGCCGCCCGCGATCGCGCCGGGAAGGCTGCCGAACCCGCCGATGATCGTGGCCGCGAAGGCTTTCAGCGCAATCGGGTCGCCCATATTGACGTCGGCGAACCACATCGGGCCGAGCAGTAGGCCGGCGACGCCCGCCAGGGCGGCGGCGAGAACCCAGGACAGAACCAGAAGTCTGTTGACGTTGAGCCCCATCAGGCGCGCCGCCTCGGGGTCCTGCGCGACGGCCCGCATGCCGATGCCCAGCGACGTCCGGTAGAAGAGCAGCCAGATCAGCCCGACGAGAAGTGACGTCAGGACGATGACCATGGCGGCATGGGCGGTGATCGCCGCGCCGGCAATGTCGAAGGTGATGCCGTCCAGCGGCGAAGCAAGTCGGAAAGGCCAAGATCCGAAGCCGAGAAGCGCGGCGTTCTGCATGACGATGCTGACGGCGACGGTCCCGATGATGACCGTGGCGACCGGACTGTTCCGGAGCGGAAGGTAGACGGTGGCGAAGAAAAGCGCCCCGAACGCCGCCATCGCGAGAAGAGCGGCGGCGTAGCCGACCGGCCAGGGCAACCCGAGGTTGGACAGCATCGCCACCCCGGCGAAGGTGCCGAACATGACGAACTGGCCGGCGGCGAAATTGACGACCCCGGTCGCGGAGTAGACGATCACGAAGCCGATGGCTGCGAGCGCGTATACGCTGCCAAGCGCCAGGCCGTTGATGAACAATTGTATGAAATCGGTCATTTTCCGCTCGCGGATTCGATCGATGGGTTTGGGGTCCGGCCGCCATCGCGGCGATCAGCAGGAGCTTTGGACGGGCCCGCCCGACCTCGGTGCAGGGCCCGTCGCTATGCGGCCCTCAATCGATCTTGACGGTCTTCACCAGCTCGAGGTCCTTGGTGCCGGGTTTGGCCTTCACGACCGCCAGGTCGAAGACGCCGTTGCCCTTTTGGTCGAAGCTGTAGACGTGGCCGATACCCTGCCAGCCGCGAAGCTTCGCCAGCCAGTCGCGCAATGCCTTCGGCTCGAGCCCGACCTGTCGCATGCCCTCGGCCATGATGAGCGCACCATCGTAATAGGCGAGGCCGTACGGGTCGGGATCGATGCCGAATTGCTTCTTGTAGCGTTCAATGAAGTCTTTCATCCGGTCGCTGACGCTGGCGTCCATATGCGCATCGACCACGCCCCAGACATTTTCAAGCTCGGCCGGCGAGATCAGCTGCATGACGGCGGGCACGAGGGCGGAGGACGAGGTGACGAGCGGAATCTTCAGCCCGAGCATCTTCGCCTGACGGAGGAAGAGCGCGCCGTCCTGCGGGTAGTTGAAGAGCAGGATGACGTCCGCGCCCTTGCTACGAAGGCTGATGATCTGCGCTGAAAAATCCTTGTCGTTCTGCCCGTAGGCTTCCATGCCCACGATGGGCGTACCGAGCGCCTCGAGTTGCTTGGCCGCGACCTGGGCTCCGCCCTGCCCGAAGTCGTTCTGAATGAAGATGATGCCCGGCTTCTTGGCCTTCAGCAGTTGCGCCGCCTCGACCATGCCCCGCGCCGAAACAACATCGGCTGGCCGGACCCGGAACAGCCACTCGTTGCCCGCCTCCGCGATGACGTCCGCACCGCCGGCATACATGGCGGGAGCCGCAATCTTCTTGACCTCTGGAGACACGGCGAGGTTCTGCGTCGAGTAGCTCGACAGGAAATAAAATGCCGGCTTGGCCTCCTGGGCCAACTTCATGAACGCATTGACCGCGGTGCCGTTGGACGCCTGCGTATCCTCGAACACGATCTTGATCTTGCGGCCGCTGATCCCGCCAGCGGCGTTGATGTCCTTCTCGGCCATCTGCAGAGCGTTGTGATACTGCTTGCCGGTCAGCGAGAGCGGTCCCGTGATCGGCACCGTCGCCCCGATCGTGATGTCCGGCTGCTGTGCGAACGCTCCCGATGCCGCCAGCGGGAACAGGGCCGCCGCCAGAGTGATGCGCAGGATGGGCTGTCTGATCGCCATGTGAGATCCCCTTGTTTTTTCGCCGGCTTGTCGAAGCTCTCCGTGAGCGTGGCCAATCCAGCGTCTTGACTTGTTCCGATTTTCGGACTAGTATTCCGTTAATCGAAAAAATCATAAACGCGTCTTTCCCGACCTGTCAATCGTCGTGTAGGGGGAACCATGATCGAAGACCGCGACGGGCCGCTTGAACGCTACATGCGGCTTTTGGAGCTGATCGCGGCATTCCCCGATCGGCTGGCACTGACGGACATCGCGAACCTGTCGGATCTGCCCAAGACGACAGCGCATCGCTTGCTCAAGGGGCTCGTCAAGGCCGAACTGGCCACCGGCGGCCAGGGCGGCCGATCCTACTCGATCGGCCCGCGCCTATCCCGTATCCTGCACGCGACCGCCGACACCGGCTGGCTCGAAGCGCTCGCGAGGCCGATCCTCAGTGAACTCGCCGACGCCTCCGGGGAGGCCTGCTATCTGACGAAACTGGTGGACAGCCGCGTCTTCGTCGCCGTCTCGGAAGCTCCGGAGGTGCGGTGGCGCAGCTATGTCCGGCCCGGCCACGAAATGCCGCCACACGCGGCGGCCAGCGCCAAGGCGGTGATCGCCTACCAGAGCGAGGAGCTCGTCGCGCGGGCGCTTGCCGGCGACCTCCCGAAGCTCACGGTCAACACGCGCAACGATCCCGAATGGATCCGCGAGGAGTTCTCCCGGGTGCGGGATAAGGGCTACGCGACATGCATCGGAGAGGTCGACGAAGGCCTCGCCGCTATCGCTACGCCCGTCAGGCAATCCGACGGGCTCGTCCTCTACGCCGTCGGCATGTCGGGGCCGCTCCAGCGCTTGATGGGCGAGAAGCTGGAGCAGAACCTCGCGGCGCTCTCCGAAGGTAGCAGACGGTTGGCCGCCAAGCTCTCGATCGGCGCGAAACTGGTTTCCTCGTAGATATCGCCGGGCCCGCTTGCGTTCAGTAACGGCGACGGATCGCTGGCTGACACCTTCCGTCGTCAGCCAGCGGTCCGTCCGGGTGCGGAATCGGGCTTCGCGACCCTATGCCCGCTTGAGATCCCGGTAATCGGCGCCGCGATGGAACCAGTACGTGTAGTCCTCGATATCGCGCGCCACCACGGCGTCATGACTCGGGTGCCAGAGGAATGCGACCGGCGTCTCCTCGTTCAGTCGCTTGACGATGTCGATCACCTTCCTGTCGTAGGTGGCGGCGTCCGTCTCGAACCGCGCCTCCTCGGTCAGCTTCGCGACCCGATCGTCACTCCAGGCCGACGAGTTCCAGCGACCATTGCCCATGAAGAACGTCCTGATGACGTATTCGGCGTTCGGGAACCAGGAGGTCGCGAACTCGAAATACATGTCGAGTTTCCGCTCGAGGATCATGGTGACGTATTGCGCCTCGGGCAGCTTCTGCACCGTCACCTCGACGCCGATCTTCGCCAGGCTCTCCTTGATCAAGGCAGCCATCGGCTCGTTGAGCGAGGCTGCGCTGGCCGCGAAGGAGAAGGTCGTCTTGAACCCGCTCGGCATGCCGGCTTCCGCCAGTAGCTTTTTCGCGCGATCCAGATCGGTACGGTTCGGCAGGGCCTGCAACAGTTCGGGCTCCTTCGGCTCCGTCCAGGTCGCGTCGAAAAGGCGCTCGCCGCGCTCGAACAGAGCGACCTTGAACATGGCCTCATAGGGTAGTGCTGCCGCGATCGCGCGGCGCACCCTGACGTCGTTGAACGGGGCCTTCTGGGTGTTGAAGCCGATCGCCTGAAAAGCGTTGCTCTGTGGGATGGGCAGGACCTTCGCCCGGCCCCTCTGCTCGATCCCGATGATGTCGCTGGTGGCGGCGTCAAGCGTGAGGTCGGCATCGCCCCGCTCGACGAGGCTGGCGCGCGCGGAAACGTCCGGAACCGTCTGGACGATGACCCTCTGGAAGTGGGGCAGCTTGCCGTCCTTCCCATTCCTCCACTTGTCGTTCCGGCGCAGGGTGACCTGCTGGCCTGGCCGGTTGCTCTCGACGATATAGGCGCCACCCGCGGCCGTGTTGTCCTTCAACCAGTTGATCGCCCACGGATCCTCGGCAGTAGCGTGCTTCTTGGCGAGCTTGCTGTTGAACATCGGCACCGTGGGCACGCAGAGTACCGCCAATGCCAGGCGGTCCGGCCGGTCGACCTTGACCTGCACCTGCCGCTCGCCGACGATCGCGATCTGATCTTCCTTGACGATCGAGCCATTGGCCAGCTGGGGCCTGGACAAGCTGTTGGCGTTCACGCCGCGGTCCAGCGACCATTTCACATCCGCCGCGTCGACAGGCGACCCATCGTGCCAGGTCGCCCCCTCGCGGAGATGGAAGGTGTAGGTCAGACCGTCGGGGGAGCGCTCGATGCGTTCCGCCAGCTCGCCGCGGATATTGTCGAAGTCGAAGGTGTAGCCTTGAGCGTCCTTCTTGCGCTCAAAGCTTCCGAGACGGTCGTAGATGTTAACGGAAAGCGGCGAACTTTCGCGCGTCGCTCCTTGAAGGGTCGGGTCCAGCGAGCTGAAATGCGACCCTAGGACATGCCTCAGGGTTTCGGACCGCGACTGGGCCTTGGCGGATGAAGCCCCCGCGCCAGCAAGAACGCTGCCCGCGGCCAGCCCAGCCATACCCTTCAAATAATCCCGACGATCGATTGTCATTTTGGTTCCCCTGTTTTGCTTGTGGAATTTGGCGTTCTGCCCGCGCTCTGCGGCGGCGGTTGCGCAGCTTTCTGCTGGAACGGTGCTGGCCGGCGGGCCACTCTCGGGGAGAACCGGCACGGAGCGCGTCGGCCGACACGGATCCGAGACGCTCTCTCCCGTCTCGGATCCGTGTCTTGGACGGCAGACGCTAGTGAGCGGTCCTGGCCGCGGTCGAGACGATCGTCTTGAGATTGGCCGCGACCGCGACGCCATAGATCCGTTCGGCCGTCTCGCGCGAGACCAGGCCGTCACGGACATCCCGGAGCACGAGCTGCGGATCGCGCTTATGGGGATGGCCCCAACCGCCGCCGGCCGACGCCTCGATCACCAGACGGAACGGCTTCACCTGCTGAACGCCGTAGGGCGGGGATGAGAATTCCTCGCCTGTCTCCAGGTCGAAGGTCCGGATGGAGCCCTTGGCTCCCCATCCGCCACCATTCGTCCCGGCGCCAGTCGGCTTCCGCGCCCCTTCCGCGCGAAGCAGATGCTCGCCGCCGACAAGGATGTCGGCTTCGTAATCCACGCCGGTGCCGCCGCGATACTGACCCGCGCCGCCAGTGTCCGAGCGCATCTGGTAGCGATGCACGCGCAGCGGATAGGACTGCTCGTAGGTCTCCACATTCGGGATGAACATGCCCCCGAGCGTCATCTGGTGGCTGCTCGTCGGGAAACCGTCGCGCCCCTTCACGGCGCCGCCACCCGAGCTGCCGTGCCAGTGATAGAGCACGAAGACGCTGCCGGAGGGCTGCGTCCCGGCGGAGATGCCGTAGACCGACTTGCCCCAGCCGGCGCAAGCGCGATCCGGGCTGGCCTGCGCCAGCGCGCCCCAGCACGCGTTCATGATGTCGATCGCGGGGAAGACCGTGTTCATCGTCATTGGCGCAGGCGGCAGCGCGTTGACGATGGTCCCTTCGGGGGCAACGATCTTGACGCAGCGATAGACGCCTTCGTTCCGCGGGATGCTCGGCTCGAGGAACGAGGACAGCGCGCAGTACACCGACGAATGCGTGTTGGCGATGCCGCTGTTCTTGAAGCCCTTGATCTGGGGCGACGTGCCGGTGAAATCGAAGGTGATCTCGTCGCCTTTGACCGTCACCTTGACCCGCGTCTCGACATCCACGCTTTCGAAGCAGTCGGTGTCGCTGATGTCAAAGGCCTCCCATGTCCCGTCAGGCAGCTCGGCGATGGCCTGGCGCATTCTCCGCTCGCCATGATCCAGGAGCGCGGTCAGGTAGCTGTTGCCCTTCTTGATGCCATGCTGCTCGATGACGTCGGCCATCCGGCTCGCGCCGATCCGCGTCGAGCCCAGCATCGCGCCGAGGTCGCCTTCCATGAGGTCGGGGCAGCGAGAGTTCAGGAGCAGCAGCCGCCAGAGATCGTCGCGCAGCCGCCCCTTCTCGACCAGCTTGAGCACCGGCAGCCGGATGCCTTCATGGAAGATCTCGGTCGCGGCCGCGTTGTAGGTGCCGGCCGCCCCGCCGCCGATATCCGATTGGTGGGCGCGGTTGCTGCAGAAGCCCACCAGCTCCCCGGCGACGAAGACCGGCCTGATGATCGTCCAGTCCGGCAGGTGGTTGCCGCCGGCGACGTAAGGGTCGCTGAGGATGAAGACATCCTCCTCCTCGATCCGGCCGGCGAAGTCCCTCAGCACGGCGCGGACGGCGAACCCTCCGCTGCCGGAATGGATCGGCAACCCGTCCGCCTGTGCGACGGTCTCGCCCTTCGCATTGCTCATGAAGCAGGAGAAGTCGTGGCTTTGGCTGAAGATCGGGCTCCGCGCGGTGCGCGTCATGATCGTGCCCATCTGCAGCGTGATGTGATCGAGCTGACGCTGCAGGATCGCGAGCAGAACAGGATCATGGTGGACGGTACTGGCGATATTCATGGTCTTATCCCATCCATGCTGCGCCACATGATCGGTTTCACGTGGACGTCGATGGCCAATTACTGAAACGCGCGATCGGCTCGATCACGCCGCGTTCATCGCGAGTGCATCCCGTGCGACATCAGCCGCACTGCCCGCATGCGCGATCTCGACGTGATAATTGCCGGCATCGGTGATCCTCAGCCTGTCGCCCGGGCCGACGAAGATCGTCGTCGTCGCCTCCTCGATCACCGCCGGCCCGGTGAGGTGCTGGCGCGGCGTCAGGACGGTACCGTCATAGACCGGGGTTTCCGCAAAGCCGGTCTCGCGATCGATCCAGACGCTCCGGCGGGAATGCGGGACGGGCTCCGAAACCGCCGGCGGGACCTGGGCGATCTCCAGCGCGTCGAGCTTCCCGATCGCCGCAAGCCGCAGATTGACGATCTCGATGGCGCCATTGTCCTGCACATAGCCGAACAGACGCTGATAGACCTGCTCGAACGCGGCTCTGACTGCGGCCGGATCTGCCGAAGAGCACTCGACCGGGATCGTCCATTGCTGCCCGAAATAGCGCAGGTCGTAGCCGCGCTGGAGTCCGGCCTTGTCCCCCCTGAAGCCTTCCCGGGCGAGAACGTCCTTCGCGGCCTCCTGCAATTGCTCGAAAGCCTGCTCGAGCACCGCGGGGGCGGAGGTCGCCTCGTCGTCGAGTCCATGCAGCCAGCTGCGCACGTAGTCGTGGCGCAGATCGGAATTGCACATGCCGAAGGCGCAGAACACGCCCGCCAGCCGCGGCACGTAAAGGCTCGGGCTGCCCAGGAGCCTGGCCGTCGAGACGCCATGCAGCGGTCCGGCGCCGCCTGCGGCGACCAGCGTGAACGCGCGCGGATTGTAGCCCTTCTCCAGCGACGCCTGCTCGACCGCGTGAAGAATATTCTGTTCGACCAGCTGGATGATGCCGGCGGCCGCGTCCTCGATGCTGAGGCCGAGCGGGCGGGCGACATGGATTTCGATCGCCTGTCTCGCCTTCTCGAGGTCCAGGGTGATCGCGCCTCCCGCGTAGGGGCCGGGCTTGAGACGGCCCAGGGCGAGCTGGGCGTCGGTCACCGTGGGGCGCTCGCCGCCTCTGCCGTAGCTGGCCGGCCCGGGCGTCGAGCCGGCGCCTTCCGGGCCGGCGTTCAGCAGCCCGGCACCGTCCACCGAAGCGATGGTGCCGCCTCCGGCGCCGACCGTGTGGATGTCCACGGCGGGGATGTTCAGGTGATACCCGTCGACGACGATCTGATCGGTCATGCTGACGGCGCCCTGCTGCATCAGCGTGACGTCGCAGCTGGTGCCGCCGACCTCGATCGAGATGAGCTGGTCCGAGCCCGTATCCTGGCCGAAGAACTTCAGCGAACCGACGCCGGCGGCAGGGCCCGAGAGCACCAGGCTCACCGGAGCGTGCCCGATCTCATCGATCGAGATCGCTCCGCCATTCGACTGGATCATCAGCAGCTTCCGCGGCAGGCCGAGCTGCCGCAGCCGTTCGGCCAGGCTCTCCAGATACGGCACAACGCGAGGCGCGACATAGGCGTTCACCACCGTCGTCGAGGTCCGCTCATACTCGCCGATGATCGGCGCGATCTCGGACGAGATCGTGATCCAGACATTCGGGAGGTGCCTCTGGAGTTCCTCCCGGGCGGCCAGCTCATGGGCCGGGTTCGCATAGGCGTGCAGGAAGCAGATCGCGACGGCCTCCACGCCCTCCTCGGCGAATGTCCGCGCCGCTGCCGCGACGGAGGCAAGATCCAGCGGGAGCCGCACGGCCCCATCATGCTCCATGCGCTCGGTCACGGGCAGGCGCAGATAGCGCGGCACGAGGACGTCGGGAAAAGGCTTGCGATGATCCCAGACGTTCTCGCGGATCGAGCGGCGGATCTCGAGCGAGTCCCGATACCCTTCCGTCGTCAGCAGCCCGACCTTCGCGCCCTTCTTTTCAAGCAGCGTATTGGTCGCCACCGTGGAGCCGTGGACGAAAAGCTCCGTTCTCGACAGGAATTCGGGAACGCCGCAGCCCAGGGTGCGGGCGGCGAGATCGACAGCGGCGAGGACGCCATCCGTCGGATTGGACGGCACGGAGGGTGACTTGAACGCTTGAACGGTCCCACGACCATCGACGAGCACCAAATCGGTAAAGGTGCCCCCGACGTCCACTCCAACTCGATAAGGCGCTACTAGCATCGGCGATCCCATGACTTGGTTTTCTTGCTCGGTTCGGCGGTTTGCAGGTCAGGCGGCGACGCTGGCCTGATCGGATGTCTCCTTCGCAACGACTTCGACGAGCTTGTCGGCGAGAAGGGTAATCTCTGCTTCGGTCATCGGCGTGGACAGGGCGCCGGAGCAGTTCGGCGTGAGCAGCACGCCCTTCGCCAGCATGGCGAGCTGGATACGACGAATCCGGGCGGCGTTTTCCGGACTGGGGAGCGCGGTCCTGTATCCGGTGACTTCGCCCGGTCCCAGATGCAGCCGGAACAAGGAGCCCAGGCCGCTGAGCGTCGCTTCCACGCCCTTCGCCGCAAGCCCCTCGCGAACCCTCTTGCGGAAGTCGTCTCCGAGGCCATTCAGGCGCTCGACGACCGGGCGGGAGTAGTGCTCGAGCGAGGCGAGGCCCGCGGCCATGCTCAGCGGGTTTCCACTGAAGGTGCCGCCCATCGAGACTCTCGGCTTGCCGTCGGCATGGTTGAAGACGGCCATGTGCGCGGCAGGTCCCGAGACGGCTCCGATCGGCAATCCACCGCCAATGATCTTCGCCGTGGTGATCAGGTCCGGCTCAAGACCGAAGAGCGGGGACGCGCCTTCATAGGAGAGCCGGAAGCAGATGACCTCATCCGAGATCAGCATGATGCCGTCACGGCGGCAGGCCTCCTGCACGACTGCGGAAACCTCCTTGGACATAGCGACGGTGCCCGCACGCGAGGCGTGGAGATCCAGGATCACGGCCGCGAGCGTCGGGCCCTCGCGCCGCAGAATCTCGGCGCAACGCTGCGGGTCGTCATAGGGGAGGACGACGGTCTCGCGCAGGACGGAATCCGGCGTGCCGACATTGTGCCGCACCGATGCCGGATTGCCGTTCTCGTCGTTCCAGTTGGCCGGCGTCGGATCGAGGCTGACCTCGATCCAGTCATAGGCCCCGTGATAGCAGCCCTCGAACTTCGCGATCCGCTCGCGGCCCGTAAGCGCACGGGCGCCCTTGAGCGCGGCGAGCACGGCTTCCGTGCCGGAGTTGCAGAAGCGCGTCTGCTCCATCCGGGGGTTCCGGGCCGCGAGGGCCTCGGCGAGCTGGATCTCGCTTTCGGTCGGCATGCCGAACGCCGTGCCCTTGGCCATCGCCTCCCGCACCGCATCGAGAACCGGCGGGAACGCGTGCCCGTGGATCAAGGAGAAGAAGTTGTTGGCGCAATCGAGGATACGCCGCCCGTCGAGATCGACGACCCAACACCCTTCTCCACGCGCGGCATAGGGCGGATGCGGCTTGAACCAGGACGCTGCGCGCATGGAACCTCCAGGCACGACCTTGACCTCCCGCCGGTAGGCGGCCTCGGAAAGCGACGACGAAGCCGCGCTGTCCGAGTTGCTGTTGTGTCCTTTGCCTGGGGCCGTCATCGCCATCTCCAAGAATGCTGATGGCAACACTGAACGGTATGATCCATATAAATGTCAACAGGATCATTTGATCCCGGCGACATTACCGCACTGAATCCGCGGTGCCGCCACGACGGGGCGTGAATTCAGCTGCCGGCACGCGCAACCCCACCGCACGCCTCAGGCGTGCAGTGAGCTGGCGACCAGCACTATGCGTGGAGCGAGGGCGCCGATCGCCTATTGGCGCTGCCGGGACGGCTTTCCATTCAACATGTATTCGCCCGAGCCGACGAGAAATTGTTCGTTCTCGCGAATTCTTTTCTGTGCCGGCTCACCGATGTTGGAGATCGTCAGCGCAGCCAGGAGATGGGCGATCGCGATCGCCCCCAGGGTCGATTCTGGAAAGGCCTGACCGGAGGTCTGGGCCACAAAGTGGAGCCGCCCCGCAAATTCCCCGACAGGGGCGGCGAAGCTGTCGGTGATCGCGATCACCCGTGCTCCCGCGCGCGCCGCCCTTTCGGTCAGGCCGTAGACCAGGCGGTTGAATGGCGCGAAGGTCACCGCGACGAAGGCATCGCCCGGCGAGAGGTCCTCCAGCCCGCCTTCGGGCGCGCCGCCGGGCCCATCGAGAAGGATCACATTGGGGCGGGCTTTTCGCAGCGTGTAGGCCAAGGTGTAGGCGGGCGTGAAGGCCGTTCTCCGGCCGAACACGAAGACTTTCTGCGCTTCGGACAGGATCGAGACCGCCTCGTTCAGCTTCTCGGCCGACAGATGCGCCCGCGCCTGTCTCACGACATCGAGTTCCGCCGTGAAGAACGAATCGACGAACTCGTCGATCCCACCGCCCTTCCTGCTAATCAGCGCCTGCGCGCTTTGCTGGTTCCTCTGCAAGGAAACCTTATCCCGCTGCTGGCGGTCCTTCATCTTGGCGATGAAACGATCCCGGAGGTCGCTGTAGCCGGGAAAACCCAGCCGCTGCGCCAGGCGGACCAGACTCACAGGGGGGACGTCGGCGCGCCTGGCGATCTCGCGCATCGAGTGAAACGCGACCTCGTCCGGGTTGTTGATCAGGTAGTGAGCCGCGTCGACAGCCTGGCCGGAAAGATCCGAACAAAGTTCCTTGATCTGTTCGATGAGATCTTCCGGCACCCTGTTACTCCGATGAGCGGCAAATCGCGGCCGCGTCCCGAAACCGGGTTTGCCCGTTCGCCCTTGTGAATTCCAGCGACCATCGCCGGGACGGGGCGGAATGTCGAGCGTTCCGGAACCTGCCCCGGTTGGAGGCACGGGCGCCGGGGCGTCTGCGTTTCGACGTTTACGCAATCGCGACGCCCGACCGGCCCGCCAGGTCGGTCGCCTCCAGCCGGTTTCTCAGCTCGCCAAGCCCCGTGGCACGAACCACGAGCTCGTCGCCCTCAGCCAGGAACACAGGCGGCGTTCGCGCGAAGCCGACACCGCTCGGGGTTCCAGTCAAAAGGACGTCGCCGGGATGAAGCGTCATTCCGAAGGAGAGTTCGGCGATCAGCCGCTCGACCGGGAATGCCATCTGGACGAGCCGGGCGTCCTGCATCACCTCCCCGTTCAAGAGGCACTCCAGCCGGACCGATCCGAGAGGGCCGACCTCGTCACGCGTGACGACGAACGGGCCCAGCGGCATGGTGCGATCGATGCTTTTGCCTTTGAACCACTGGCCGCCATGGCGCCGCTGCAGGTCGCGCTGCGAGACGTCGTTGGCGAGGCAGTACCCGAAAATATGGCTAGCGGCCTCCTCCTCCGGGATGCTGCGACCGCCCTTCCCGATGATGACCGCGACCTCCGCCTCGTAGTCCCATTTGGACGAGAGCTTTGCGTCGAAGGCGATCGCATCCCGCGGGCCGATCACCGTATCGGGCGCCTTGGTGAAGAAGGTCGGCGCCTTCGGCAGTTCCTTGGCGTCCTGGCCTTCCCGCTTGCCCTGCCCCTCCTGGAAGTGGTCGTGATAGTTCCAGCCCGTGCAGAGGACATCGCGGCGGAAGCGGCCGATGGGAGCCAGCAGTTCGAGCGTATTCAAGGCAATACGCTCGGCGCCTTTGGCAGCGCAGGCCGCCCTGACCTCAGAGAGCGCAACTTCGCCACCCGCGATGATCGACACGAGGTCGTCGAACGCTTCGGGCAGGAGCGTCGCGACCTCCCCCTCGACCACCGATAGTCGGATACGGCCGGCATGCGTCATTCGAGCGAATTTCATCGATCATTCTCCAATTTGCAGCCGGCGGATCGGCACCTGCGAATCCGCCCTTGCGCGAAACGCCGAGCTACCGCCGCAGCACTTTTCCGGGGTTCATGAGGTTCTCGGGATCGAAGGCAGTTTTGATCGCCCGCATCATCCGCAGATCGAGGGCGCTCTTGAACTGCTCAAGCTCGGCGGCATGCATCATGCCGATGCCGTGTTCCGCGCTGATGCTGCCGCCCAGATCGACGCTGACCCCGTGGACGATGTGGTTGGCCAGCGCGGCGGCCTGCTCCCGATCGGACTGGTCCGCGTAGCGCTCGCGATCGAGCACGACCACGACGTGGATATTGCCGTCGCCGATATGGCCGACATGGAAGACATCAGCCTGCTCGATCTCGCCTAGCAGCCTCCGCTCGACGGTCTCCAGAAACTCGGGAAGCTTCGAGATCGGAACCGACGTGTCGTTGGCGACCGAGAAGCCCTTCCGGACATTGGCTTCGGACGCGCTGTGTCGCAGCTCCCAGATCTTGTTCGCCTTCGTGGAATCGCCGGCGATCACCGCATCGCTCACCAGGCCGCGCTCCAAGGCCTCGCCGAGAATCGTCTCGAAGAGGCGCTCCGGCTCGAAGTCGACGCTGCTGTCCGCAAGCTCGATCAGGATGAACCACGGCGTCGTTAGCTCCATCGGCGACTGACGGACATGTGTATTGGCCAGGATGCTCTCGATCTGGCCGCGCGACATGAGCTCGAACGCCTCGACCCTCCGCCCGGTCCGCTCCATGAACATGTGCAAGAGGTCGACCGCCGCCTGGACGTCCGGCACCGCGACCATCGCGCTCGCGGATTTGTCGGGGAGCGGGAAAAGCTTCAGCGAGGCGGCGGTGATGATCCCGAGCGTGCCTTCCGCGCCGATGAAGAACTGCTTGAGATCATAGCCGGAATTGTCCTTGCGGAGCGACTTCAAGCCGTTCCACAGGCTGCCGTCCGGCAGGACGACCTCGAGGCCGAGGACCAGATCGCGCATGTTGCCGTAACGCAGCACGCCGGTCCCACCGGCATTCGTCGCGACCAGCCCGCCCACCTGACAGCTGCCCGCGCTGCCGAGCAGGAGCGGAAACAATTTGCCCGCGTTCTGAGCCTCCTGCCGGACCATTTCGAGGACGCAACCCGCCTCGGCCACGAAAGAATTGTTGGCGACGTCCACCTCGCGGATGCGGTTCATCCGCGACAGGTTCAGCAGCAGCGCGGGCCGATCCTTGGTGGGGACGGCGCCGCCGGCGAAACCCGTGTTGCCGCCTTGCGGAACGATCGCCACGCCGAGGGCACGGCAGGCTTTGACGAGTTCGGACACTTGTCCCGCGCCCGACGGCAGTGCGACCGCCAGAGCTTCGCCGGTGTACCTGCGGCGCCAATCGGTTAGGTAGCCTTCCATATCGGCCGCTTCGGACAGCAGGCCACCGGCACCGATGATCGCCCGCGCCGCATCGATCAAGTCATGACGCAATTTCCCCAATTCGGCAGGTGCCATCGCGCTCCTCCACATCGCCATTTGACGCCTTGGAACCATTTGATCCATACTCATGTCAAGTAAATCATTTGGTTCTTAACGGCTGAGGCAAATGGGGCGCGCGACCACGCAACGTTTCTTCGAAAGAGGAGCACCGATCGGATTGCGACGCTCTCGACGCGACACCGATCGCTCATCCCGGCGCAACGCTCGCCTGCCCGGACAAGATCGCTTGCTCGTAGGCCGCACCGTCTGCCGGGGCGGCGCCCTAACCGCCGGTTGGCATCTTCAATTCAGTGGAGTGGGCAATTTCGGCCATTCATCGCTGAGCCCAGATCATCAATGCCGCAGTGCATTCGAGAGCTCTCTTTCTTGCAGCTGCGAGCCTTCGCGCCATTCCTAAGAAAAGCCCAAAGCCCATGACCGTCGTTGAACGTGACAACGCAATCTCACTGAAGAGGAGAGACAGATCACCTTGTCACCGGTCTCAAATTTCTCTTCTGACCGGCCTCGATATCGCGCATGAAAGCAAGGTGCCGCTCTATCGGCAAATCTACGGCGAGCTGAAACGCCTGATCCTCGACGGAGCGCTTGCTCCAGGCGTCATGCTTTCGTCGCCACGAGCGCTCGCCGACCAGATCAAATGCTCGCGGCACACCGTCGCCACCGCCTACGACTATCTTGTCTACGAAGGCATGCTGCGCAGCGAACATGGGGTCGGGACGTTCGTATCCGAGCTCGCAGCGGAGATGGTCTCCGACCGATTGCTACGTCGGGACGGCGACGCCACGGCCTTCTCGATGCCGCCCCTGAGCAGGTTCGGCCAGCGCTTGACGGAAATGAGTTCGCGGGACGAGACGGACCCGCTTCAGCTGTTCGGCGCTTCGGACAGCTCGCTTTTTCCGTTCGAGATCTGGAATCGTATTCACTCGCGTGTCTGGGGAGGCGGAAAAAAGCGCCTCGGCATGTCGCCCCTGATCGGCGGACACCCCGACCTGCGCGAGGCGATCAGCAGGCTGGTGCAGCGCACACGCGGCATACAAGCCACTCCCGAACAGATCCTGATCACGTCGGGCACCACCCAATCGCTGGACTTGCTGATGCGGGTCTTGCTCGACCCCGGCGACAAGCTGATGGTCGAGAACCCCGGCCGACCGAAGGCCGCGCTATTGGCACGCGCGCAGGGCATAGAACTGGTTCCCGTGGACGTGGACGCGGCAGGGCTGGATGTCGAACTGGGCACCGACCTCGCATGCGACGCCCGCGCCGCGCTGGTGACGGCGAGCCATCACTATCCAACAGGGGCGACGCTTTCTCTCGAACGACGGATCCAACTGTTGTCCTGGGCGAGCCGCACGGGCGGCTGGATCTTCGAGGACGACTACGATGGCGAACTGGTCGCAGCCGGGCAGCCGATACTCCCGCTCTTCAGCTTGGGCCGCAACAATCGCGTCGTCTATATGGGTACATTTTCAAAATCGATAGGATCGCATTTAAGAATAGGGTATATAATCGCACATCATGAAATCATATCTGCAATTGAATCGGCGCGTTACTATATTGATTATTTCCCACCGCTGACGCCTCAGCCTGTTCTCGCGACTTTTATCGAAGGTGGTCATCTTGAATCCCATATCCGGCGCATGCGGAAAGTTTATAGCGAAAGGCAATACCTGGCGAAGCAGGAAATAACCCGCCAGGCCGAGGGGCTGTTCGAGCTGAGCAGCGAAGCCCCCAGCCTGTTCTTGCCGGCTTGGCTCGCTGCCGCCGAGCCTCTGACCGACAAGGACATCGCACGGCTCGCGCGCTCGGCCGAGATCCCAGCTTTCGATATGTCGAGCATGTATCTGACGGCCGCCCGCCGGCAGGGCATCGTGCTGGGGACCGGACGAATGGATTTGAAGACGATACCTGAAAAAATCGGGCTCTTTATCAGGCTTCTGAACCGCTCGCGCCCGCGGCGCTGACAGCTCGGGCGGTTCTTCTCACGCATGCCCAGCGGCGATCCGCGCGACTGCCCTTTCCGCCGAAACAATGCGCGTGGCATCCAGACCCATTTTTCGGACGGGTACCAACTGGCTCGCCCGGGATCTCATGAACTGGCCTTTTGCCCGTCAGGGCCGGAGCATACTGGTTCTCTTTCGCAGCGATAAAGCAAGGCACGCGAACCCCGAACGGGCGCGATCGCTGGTCGAGAGGGGAGCATGCTGGCATCAAACCGCACGGAAGGTCGCGCGATAAGGGGCGCCGACCTGTCCATTACGAATCTCTACAAGCGTTACGGCAAGGTCGAGGCCGTGCGTGGGATAGACTGCGAGATCAAACCCGGGGAATTCATGTCGCTTCTGGGACCATCCGGCTCCGGAAAAACGACCCTGCTCATGATGCTGGCGGGCTTCGAGACAGCGACCTCGGGCGCGATCACGATGGCGGGCCGCGATCTCACCCATGTTCCGCCCAACAAGCGCGGGATCGGCATGGTGTTCCAGCGCTATGCCCTCTTCCCGCACCTGACGGTGGCGCAGAACATCGCGTTTCCGCTCAAGATGCGCGGCCTGGCCAAAGACGACATCCGGTCTAAGGTGGCGCGGACGCTCGCGATGGTCCGCCTGGAGAGTTACGGCGACCGGCTCCCTCAGCAGCTTTCCGGTGGCCAGCAGCAGCGCGTAGCGGTTGCGCGCGCCATCGTTTTCGAACCCCCAGTCCTCTTGATGGATGAGCCGCTGGGCGCGCTCGACAAGAAACTGCGCGAGGATCTGCAGATCGAAATCAAGCGCCTTCACCGCGATCTCGGCCTGACGATCGTTTACGTGACGCACGATCAGGAAGAGGCCCTCACGCTTTCCGACAGAATTGCCGTGATGAACCATGGCAGGATCATTCAAGTCGGTGATCCGCGGAGCCTGTACGCTACCCCTCAAAGCAGTTTTGTCGCGAACTTCCTGGGAAAGACGAATTTCCTGCCCGGCACCGTTTCAGCCACCTCGGAAGACAGCCTCACGATCAACGTTCAATCGGTCATGCTGTCGGTTCCCCGCGCACGATACATGGCCCCCGGCAATGCCGAGATCGGTCAGGCCGTCGAGATATCTGTTCGCCCGGAGAACCTCCACGTCGTGCAGGGCGGCCCCGATGCGCTGCACGGCATCGTCGAGGGCGTCGTGTTCGTGGGGGCCTACACCACCTACACCGTCCGGCTTCCCGACGGTGTGCGTGTCGATGTCCAATTGGCCGGCCGCGACTATCTAGCCGAAGGCGAGGCCGTGTCGCTGCGGCTCCCCGGCGAGTTGGTCACGATTTTCTCGGAGCGAGCCGAATGAACTCGCGCACTGTCTCCAAGGAAGCCTCGAGCGGCGGCGCGCTGCCGAACGCTCTGGCGCTGACGCTTCTGCTGCCCTTGACCCTGCTTCTTGCCGGCGCATTCGTCACACCGATCCTGGTCCTGATCTTCGAGAGTCTTTTCGCGCCTCATCTCACGTTCGAACATTACGCCAAGGGCCTCACCCAGCCGCTGTATCTCGGCGTGCTAATGCGGACGATCCGGACGGCCTGCGTCGTCACGGCGATGTGTTTCCTGCTGGGCTATCCGGTCGCGCTGGTGATGTCTCGCCAGAAGGGACGGCGCGTCATCTATCTCGCGGCCTGCGTCCTCATCCCGCTTTGGACGAGCGTTCTCGTGCGATCTTACGCCTGGATCGTGTTGTTGCAGCGGAAGGGCATCGTGAATACGGCCCTGATGGATGCAGGGATCATCAGCGAGCCGCTGAAACTGCTTTATACCGACGCCGCCGTGATGCTGGCGATGACGCATGTCCTCCTGCCATACATGATCCTGCCCATCTACTCGGCGCTGATCGCGATTCCCCCCGACCTCGACAAGGCAGCCAGGAATCTCGGGGCAGGCCCGATAGACAGCTTCTTCCGGGTGGTGTTCCCGAACAGCCTGCCGGGTGTCTACGCCGGAACGATCATCGTGTTCATCTTGGCGCTGGGCTTTTACGTAACCCCCGCTCTGGTCGGTGGCCCCCAGAGCATGACCATCGCCACCCTCATCGCCCAGCAGACGACGGAACTGCTGAACTGGCCCTTTGCCGGCGCGTTGGCAGGCATCCTCCTGGCCGCGACGCTCGGGCTGGTCTCCGTTTTCGGCCGCTTCCTCCGCATCGGAAAAGGCGTCTGATCGATGCAACCCCGTAAAGCGATCGATTGGGGGCGGCTTTCCCTCAACGCCTATGCCGCCGCGGTGCTCGTCTTCCTGATGGTCCCGTCCTTGCTGATCATCCCGATTTCGCTGGGAAGCGAGCCCTTCATCCAGTTCCCGCCCCGCAGCCTTTCGTTGCGCTGGTATCTTGAGCTGATCAGGGATCCTGCCTGGATCGCATCGTTCCTCTTCAGCCTCAAGATCGCGATCGCGACGACGGTCATGGCGACAATCGTCGGGACGCTCGCTTCGCTGGCCTTGGTGAGGGGGCGCTTGAGGTTCGCATCCGCATTGCAGGTCCTGACGCTAGCGCCGCTCGTGGTGCCGCACATCGTCATAGCCGTGGCGCTTTACCTTGTGTTCGCGCCGATCGGACTCACCGGCAGCTTCCTGGGCTTCCTCATCGCCCATTCGATGCTGTCGGTCCCCTATGTGGTGATCACCGTCACATCCGCTCTGCAGAAGCTGGATCCCAGTCTCGAATTCGCGGCGTTGAGCTGTGGCGCCTCAAGGCCCAAGGCGTTCCTGCTGGTCGTTCTGCCGAACATCGCTCCCGGTGTCGCCGCCGGGGCCATCTTCGCCTTCCTGGCATCCTTCGACGAGGCGACCGTATCGTTCTTCATTTCAGGAGTCGAAGGAAAAACCATCACACGAAAGCTGTTCGAGGACATCGATTACAATCTCACACCGGTAATCGCGTCGGTATCATCGGTTATTTTGCTGATTTCCATCCTCTTGATGCTCCTCGTCGAAAGAATGCGCCGGCCGACGACTCAAGATTAATCCTTGCCTGTCTCCATCTGAAGCTTCCCTTACCCATGAAAGGATCGCGATAATGTCGATCAAGTATCGTTGTGGAGTGCTGCGCCGGTCCGCGTTGGTCGCTACCGCATTGATCGGAAGCATGCTCCTGGGCGCGGTGCCCTCCAAGGCAGAAGAGCGGGTGGTCGTGGCAACCGCGGGAGGGTCTTTCGAACGCGCGCTGCGAACGGCGTGGTTCGACCCTTTCACCAAAGCCACCGGTATCAAGGTGATCAGCGTGGTCGCCACTGACGCGGAACAGAGGGCCAGAGCGTCCGCCATGGTCCGCGCAGGCCGGGTCGAATGGGATATCTTCAACAACCACGAGATCTTGGCAGCCTCCAGCGGAAACCGCGCCATTACCGAGGATCTGTCGGAATTTTGCGCGCCCTATATCGGCAGCCCAAAGCTGTCGGCTGGCACTTGCAGTGCAGCCGGGCTCCGCTTCTCGCGGAATGCGACGACCATGGTGTTCAACAAGGAGGCTTTCGCGGGCGCGAAGCCTTCGTCTTGGGCCGATTTCTGGGACGTCGAGAAATTTCCCGGGCGCCGCGCGCTGCCAAGCTTCGGCGATCCCTGGCGTGTACTGGCCGCGGCCCTCCTGGCCGATGGCGTGAGTCCGTCGAACCTGTTCCCCCTGGACGTCGATCGCGCCTTCAAGAAGCTGGATACGATCCGGCGCCAGATCGATCTTTGGTGGCGCACCGGTGACCAGAGCCAGCAAGGCTTCAGGAATCGCGACTATGTGCTGGGCATGTTGTTCGCGGTCCGTGCGAACACGCTTCGCGACGAAGGGCAGCCCATCGAAGTCTCCTTCAATCAGGCATTCATGATCGGCGACAGCCTGCAAGTCATAAAGGGATCTCCGAACCGAGAGGCGGCTCTCAAGCTGCTGAAGTTCTACATGGAGAACCCGGACGTCCAGGCCCGCTACTCCGAGTTGACCGGCGTGGTCCCACCCAGCGACGCCGCGCTCGCTCTGCTGGGCGCGGAAGCCAAGGCGAAATTGCCGGCGGCGGGCGCGGCCACCGTCCTGATCGAGCCGAACCTGGACTGGCTGAACGCCAACCAGGCGATGCTGGTCGAACGCTGGAATGCCTGGATCCAGTAAAGCGGGTTCGAGACGACGACAGGTGAAGAGAACGGGGGCCGGCGCCGGCCCCCGCTTTTTTCATGCGTCGATACACGCCTTCCCGAAGCGATATCATTCGTCAGCCGTCGTCCGCTGCTCGCGCCGGGACGTCCGGGCGCGCGCGCTCCATTCTCGCTCTGATCGAGGGCAGGAGCCCGCCGACCCTGCCCTCGTCGCCGGAGGGCATGTTCCTCGATCTGGCTTGCCTCGCGATCGACCGCTTCGAGAACCTGGGCTGAACCGCCGCGAGCGGGCGGCATGCCAACAGGCCCCGGCGCCGAGGCGGGACTGGCCTGCAAGCCGGCCTCGGCCCGACGCTATAACTGCTCAAGAGAAAAACGACGCCGCACCGCCTTTTTCCGGCGCACGGCAAGAGCCCAGATTGTCGGGAGTTCCCCATGAGTGACGGACGGATTTCGCCCAAGAACCTTCGGAGCGCGCGCTGGTTCGCGGCCAACGACCTGCGCGGCTCCGGACACCGTGGCCGCGCCGGCCAGATGGGCTATTCCCCCCAGGAATATCTCGGCAAACCGGTCATCGGCATCGTGAACACCTGGAGCGACATCAGCCCCTGTCACCAGCATTTCAAGACGAGGGTCGATGACGTCAAAAGAGGCGTGCTCCAGGCCGGCGGTTTCCCCATCGAATTGCCGGCGATCTCTTTGTCCGAGCCATTCCAGAAGCCCTCGACGATGATGTATCGTAATCTTCTCGCGCTCGAGACCGAGGAGCTGTTGCGCTCCTACCCTGTGGACGGCGTCGTGTTGATGGGCGGGTGCGACAAGACCGTGCCCGCGCTCCTCATGGGCGCGATCTCGACGGATCTGCCCACCATTTTTGTCTGCGCGGGCCCGATGATCCGCGGGCATTATCGCGGCAAGACGATGGGCTCGGGTTCCGACAGCTGGAAGTACTGGGCCGATCGACGTGCCGGACTCCTTTCTGAGGAGGAGTGGGAAACTATTCAGCAGAGCATAAACCGGTCACCGGGTACGTGCATGACGATGGGGACAGCCTCCACCATGTCGGCTCTGACAGAAACACTGGGCCTTACGCTCCCAGGTTTCTCTTCCGTCCCGGCCGTTGACTCGCAGCATATCAGGCTGTGCTCGGAGAGCGGCCGCACCATTGTCGACGCGACTTGGCTCGACAGGAAGCCATCAACGATTCTCTCGCGCGAGGGCTATCTCGATGCGGTAACCGCATTGATGGCCCTGGGGGGCTCCACCAACGCCGTGATCCACCTGATCGCGATGGCGAGCAGGAGCGGCATCGATCTGTCATTGGACGATTTCAACGACATCGCGGAGAAAACTCCCGTCATCGCGAATATCCAGCCCATCGGCTCATACCTGATGGACGACTTCTACGCGTCCGGAGGCATCCTGGCGGCGCTGAACCGGATTTCCGGCATGCTCCACACCGATCGCCCGACCATCAATGGCAGGACCGTGATGGACAACATCTCGAGTGCGGCCGTCTTCGACAACGACGTCGTCAGGACGCTGGAAGAGCCCGTCGAGGATCGCGGCGGGCTGGTCGTCCTGCGCGGGAATCTGGCTCCCGAGGGCGCGGTGATCAAACCCCATGCGGCGGAAGCCCATCTGCGCGAGCACGTCGGACCCGCGCTCGTGTTCGACAGCTATGACGAGATGAACGAAGCCGTGAACAGGGACGACCTGGAGGTGTCGGCGGACACGATTCTGGTCCTGAGGAATGTCGGGCCGGTCGGCGGCCCCGGTATGCCGGAATGGGGCATGCTGCCGCTGCCGAAACGCCTCCTCGCCGCGGGGGTCCGCGACATGGTTCGAATCTCCGATGCTCGGATGAGCGGAACGTCCTACGGGGCGTGCGTCCTGCACGTGTCGCCGGAATCTTACGTCGGCGGTCCTCTCGCCATCGTCCAGAACGGCGACCGGATCAAGCTGAGCGTCGCGAACCGCGAGCTCAATCTCCTCGTCAGCGACGAGGAGATCGCCGCCCGACGCGCGAAGTGGACCGCGCCTCGACCCCGCTTCGCGCGAGGCTATGGGGCGATCTACAGCAGCCAGGTAACGCAAGCCCATCAAGGCTGCGACTTCTCCTTCCTCGAGAGGGGACCAGCCACTCCCGAGCCGGAAATCCATTAGCCGGGAGCTGGCTTGGCGGGCGCAACGGCCAGATGAAACGGAGACGGCCCGCAGGGGCCGTCGATCAAACGGCCACGCGCCCGATACACGGCTTCTGCCGGGCCACGGGCTCCCGCGGGGGGCGGGGAACCTCCGGCAGGATGAGGGCGACGTCCCATGCCTCCCTCGCTTTGCGCTCCCCTGAAGTACAACTCGTTTTGGCTCTCAGTACAACTTGCCTAGTGGGATAAGTACGATGTCTGACGCTCGAACATTCCTGATCTATGTCGAGAATGCGAGGGATGCCGAACCGGTTCACCGCATCGACGTCGCGAGCATCCGCGAATCCGCCAACCAAATATCGCCTTGGATCGATGTGGTCGAAGCCAAGACCGATGCGCCCAATATCCAGTCCCTGGAAAAGGCGACCTTCTTCATCGGCGGCCAGATCGACAAGGAAAGATTGAAGCGTCACGCGAAGCAGCTTGCGATCGTCCACTCTCTCAACGCGGGCGTCGAGAAGCTCATGCCCCTCGATTGGCTTCTGGACTCGGCCGTGTTGACCAACAGCCGAGGCATTCACGGTACGCGGGCTGGCGAGTTCTCGATGACGGCGTTGTTGATGCTGAACAACCGCGCGCCGCATTATGCCAGCTTGCAGCGCGACCGATCATGGCAACGGACCTTCTGCGATCCGATACGCGGCAAGGTCGTCATGATCTTCGGCGTGGGGTCGCTGGGCGGCGCGGCCGCCGAAGCGGCCAAGCGCATCGGATTGCAGGTATGGGGCGTCCGCAGAGACGGCGCGCCCCACCCGGCGGTGGACCGGATGTATACGCCGGCAGATTTTCGTGGTGCGCTCACCGAGGTCGACTTCCTGCTCCTGTCCTGTCCGCTGACCCCCGAGACGCGACGGGTCATCGGCGCGCTCGAATTGGGCCGGCTGCGTCCAGGAGCCGGGCTGGTCAATATTTCCCGTGGCGACGTCATCGACGAGGACGCCTTGGTCGATTCTCTGCGCCGGGGTCACTTGTCGGGGGCCGTTCTCGACGTCTTCCAGCGTGAACCCCTGCCTGCAGACTCCGAACTCTGGGACGTGCCGAACCTGACGATCTTCCCCCATGTCTCGTCGGACAGTTCCGTCGGATATACGGCTGCGAGCTCGGCCATCTTCCTGGAGAACGTGGCGAGATGGCTGGGCGGACAGCCCTTGCGAAACGTCGTGAGCCCGTCGCGCGGCTACTGACCGATCCAGATCCAGGGCCGGATGCGGCTGGCGGATCGGTCGCCAACGCTCATGGCCATATCGAGGTAGGTCGCAGAACCATTTGATCCTTGGTATTGCTAATTAGACCATTTGATCCTAGCCTTGCACTGCATCATGGATCATGGCGGGCGATGAAGGTAGCGTATCACGCGAGTTTTCCGGGGTTTGAACCGGCGGCGAAATGTGAGGTCGAGGGCGCGTCGTTCCACACTGCGAACGATCTGACTGAGCTCGCTCGGCTTGCGCACGGAAGCGAAGCGCTGCTCATCTTGGCGACCGACTATTCGCAGGACTTCGCGAACGCGATTCGCGAGCCCGGCGGCCGATTGAGGTTCATTCAGTTTCTGTCGGCGGGATATGAGAGCGCAGGGGCACATGGGGTGCCGCCCGGCGTCGCCCTGTCCAACGCCAGCGAGGTCTGGGCGCCGGTCGTGGCGGAACACGCCGTCGCACTCGTCCTTGCACTGGTCAGAAGGGTCCCCGATCTGGAAAGGCGAAGGCAGGCCCGCCGATGGGACCGGCCCGCCTTCAACGCCAGCTTGTCGTCGCTCGACGGATCGCGCGTGGCTCTGCTCGGCTATGGGTCGATCGGCCGGGAGATCGCCAAGCGGATAAGGCCGTTCGGCGCACATATCGTGGGTATCTCGCGATCCGCTCGCGATTGCCCGCTGCTCGACGAGGCCGTCGCATTGTCGGAGCTTCGCGAGCTTCTCCCGACCGTGGACATATTGATCAACGTGCTGCCTGCCTCGCCGTCGACGACGGGTTTCGTCGATGGCGATTTCCTCACGCTCATGAAGCCCGGCAGCTATTTCGTGAATGTCGGCCGCGGCGCCACCGTGGACGAGGCCGCGCTCGCGGATGCCCTCCGGCGAAACCTCATTGCGGGCGCTGCGCTGGACGTCTTCGAACGCGAGCCATTGGACGCGTCGAGCCCGCTCTGGTCGCTGGAGAACGCCATCCTCTCCCCGCACGCCGCTGGCTACGGCAGCCCCGGCATCGTGCATCGGGCCCATGAGCTTTGCCGGAGCAACCTGCGCGCGTTTCGCGACGGCACGAAGCTCCGCAATCTGGTGACGCCCGGCGCGAGTTGACGCGCCATGCGGGCCCGCAACTCGAGCCGAGGGCGGCCCGGCCCAAAGCTGCATCAAACTAAAACAAAAGGGGAATGACCATGACCATTAATCGCCGCGACTACCTGAAGGGATCTGCCGGTCTCGCCGGAGGCGCGCTCGTTGGCGGCCCCCTCGGCTCCTCGATCGCCGCCGCGCAATCCCGCTCCGAGACGTTGCGTCACGTCATGGGAGCGGTCCTCACCTCGCTCGACCCGACCACCGGCGGGGCCACGCGCGAGAGTTCCCCGCTCTCGATGAACGTCTACGATCGCCTGGTCGCCTTCGGCACGAAGCAGGTGGCCGGCGGGCGGATGTTCGACATGGGCAACATCCGCGGCGAGCTTGCCCAGAAGGTCGATCGGTCGGCCGACGGCAGGACATACACCTTTCATCTCCGCGAGGGTGCGACCTGGCACGACGGAACGCCCGTCGAGGCCGAGGATATCAAATGGTCGCTCGACCGCGCGGTGGGGGCCCCGAGCACCGCTAAAGCTCAGATGAGCAATGGTTCGATGACGGACCCCGGCCAATTCAAGATCGTCGGCGACCGCCAGATCGAAATCAGGACGGAGCGGCCGGACCGGCTCACCCTCGCGACCTTCTGCGTGCCCTTCCTGCCGATGTTCAACAGCAAGCTCGCCAAGAAGCACGCGACCTCCGACGATCCCTGGGCCGTCAACTGGCTGAAGGACAACACCGCCGCGGGCGGCGCCTACATCGTCGAAAGCAACCGGCCGGGCCAGCAGGTCGTGCTGCGCCGGAACGAGAACTGGAAGAACGGCGAGAACGGCAAGCTGCCTTACTTCCAGAGGGTCATCGTGCAGACGATCCCCGACGTCTCCGCCCGGGCGAGCCTCGTCGAGAGGGGCGACGCCGACCTCACGCTCGACGCCGCCGCCAGCGACATCCCCGGCCTCGAGAAGAGGGGGCGCGTCAGCATCATCGCGGTGCCGCAGACCAACGCCTGGCAGTCCGTCGCCTTCAACACGCTCGCTGCGCCCTTCGACGATCTCAAGGTCCGGCAGGCGGTCACGGCGGCCTTGCCTTACGAAGACATGTTCAACGCCGCGATCTTCGGGCGCGGCAAGCGCCTCTTCGGCGCCGACTGGTCGGAACCGCCGTCTTCTGCGATACCACAGCCGATGCCGGTCCGACGCGACCTCGATAGGGCGAAGAGGCTGCTCGCGGAGAGCGGGCACGCCGGCGGGTTCCGGACCACCTTCTCCTTTCCAGCGAGCATGTCGACCACGGTCGAGCCGATGGCGGCGCTGATCAAGGAGAGTCTGGCCACGATCGGCGTGGACGTCACCGTTCAGAAGCTTCCGGACGCCCAGATGACGACGATGGTCTCCGAGCGCCGGCTGCCGATGTTCTTCGACTTCTTCACGGCATGGCTGCCGACATCCGAATACACGACGCGGATTTTCCTGACCGCGACGACGCGCTGGAACGCCAGCGGCTGGAACGACGCCATCGCGACAAAGCTCGGTGACGACGCACGATACGAAACAGACCAGGCGAAATACGACGCCATGATGGTCGAGGTGATCAAGAGATATGTGGCGGCCAACCCGCTCGCCCTGCTTTGGCACCCCAACCACGATGCCGTCGTCGCCAAGAATGTCGAGGGCTACACGTACTGGTTCCACCGCGGCGCGGATTACCGGTATCTGAAGCGGATCTGATCATGAAGATCGTTGTCAATGTCGCGGCAAGGGTCGGCAACCGACTCCTTGCCTCGCTGCCCGCCCTGTTCGGAGTACTGGTGTTCACCTTTCTCCTCATGCGCGTGCTGCCTGGCGATCCCGCCGTGTTCTTCTCTTCTGATCCGAATGCCGGGCCAGAGGAGGTCGAGCGGCTGCGAAAGGCGATGGGCCTCGACCAGCCGATGCTCGTGCAGCTGGCCTACTATCTGCGGGACGTCGCGACGGGGCATCTCGGCAGCTCAATGTCGACCGGCCAAACCGTCGTCGTCGACTTGGTCGAGCGGCTGCCGGCATCGTTGGAGCTGACCTTCATCGCGCTGGTCCTTGCGCTCTCGCTGGCGCTGCCATTGGGCATACTCGCGGCCTTGAGACCGGGCTCGGCACTGGATCACGCCGTGCGCTTCATCTGCTCGTTGGGCGTCTGCGCTCCGACCTTTGTCTGCGGATTGCTGCTGATCTACGTGTTCTACGTCGTCCTGGGCTGGGCCCCGGATCCGACGGGGCGAATCGGAGTCTTCGATGCCCCGCCTCCCGGCATCACGGGCCTCCTTCTCATCGACTATCTCCTTGTTGGGGATCTGGCGAGTTGGCGGTCGGCGCTTTCCCAGCTCGTCCTGCCGGCCACGACGATGGCTCTCTTCGTACTCGCCCCGCTGGCCAGAATGACCCGAGCTTCGATGCTCGCGGCGCTGGGCAGCGACTTCATCCGGACCGCTCGCGCGCTCGGCCTCTCGCATTGGAAAGTGATCGTCGCCTATGGCCTACGCAACGCGCTGTTGCCGGTCATCACGATCACCGGCGTCGTGTTCTCGACGATGCTGGGGGCCAACGTTCTCGTCGAAAAGGTCTTTGCCTGGCCGGGCGTCGGCTCCTACGCCCTCGACGCCCTGCTTTCCTCCGATTTCGCGCCCGTACAAGGGTTCGTGCTGCTGATGGCCACGATCTTCGTGATGGTCAACCTGCTCATCGACACGCTCTACGGGCTCGCCGACCCGAGGGTCTCGATCCGATGAGCGCCACCGCCAGACACGTCGCCTGGGTCCTGCGCGGCAACCCCGTCACCGCGATCGCCACCTTCGGCTTCTCCTGCCTCGTGTTCCTTGCCTTGTTCGGGCCCTGGATCCAACCGCACGACCCGATCGCGTCCAACGTCGCCAACGCTCTGCAACCGCCATCGAGCGCCCATTGGGCGGGCACGGACCAGCTCGGTCGCGACATCCTCAGCCGGCTCATCGCCGCGACGCGGATCGATCTCGCGATCGCGGCTTCGGCCGTTGCCATCTCCTTCGCCGCTGGTGTCGTGATCGGCAGCCTCGCGGGCTATGCCGGCGGCCTCGTAGACCGCGTCATCGGGAGCGTCGTGGACGTATTGATGGCCTTCCCGCTCTTCGTGATGGCCATGGCCATGGTCGCGGTCTTGGGCAACCGGATCGAGAACATCATCATCGCGACCGCCTTCATCAACCTGCCATTCTACATCCGTTTCGCGCGGGCCGAGGTGAACGTCCGCCGCAACGCGGGATGGGTGGAGGCTGCACGTGCTTGCGGAGACAGCCATCTCGACATCGTGCTGTTCTCGCTGATCCCGAACATCCTGCCGGCGATGGCCGTGCAGATCTCGCTGAATCTCGGCTGGGCCATCCTCAACGCGGCCGGGCTGTCCTTCCTGGGGCTCGGCGTCACGGCCCCCACGCCGGAGTGGGGCATCATGGTGGCCGAGGGCGCCCGCTTCATCCTGTCCGGGCAGTGGTGGCTCGTGGCGTTCCCCGGAGCGGCGCTGATGCTCACCGTCCTCTGCTTCAATCTTCTCGGGGATGGCCTGCGCGACATTCTCGACCCTCGGATGCGTACATGAACAGCGAATATCTGCTCCGCGTCAGCGACCTCCGCGTCGAGTTTTCGACTCGCAACGGCACGGTGGAGGCCGTCAAAAACGTCTCGCTGGCCCTGAAGCCCGGATCGACGCTCGGCATCGTCGGCGAAAGCGGGTCGGGGAAATCGGTCACCGCCTACGCGATCACGCGGCTTCTGGACCGGGCGGGTAGGATCAGCGCCGGCCGGATCGAGTTCGACGGCCGCGATCTTCTCGCCCTCTCGGCCGGAGACATGCGCCGCTTACGGGGAGCCGCCATCTCCATGGTGTTCCAGAACGCGCGCGGCGCGTTGAACCCGATCCGGACGGTCGGGCAGCAGTTGACGGACGCATTGGCCGCTCACACCAGGCTCGACAAATCGAGCCTGCACGAGCGCGTGGCGGCGCTGCTCACGGACGTAATGCTGACCGATGTCGATCGCGTCCTGAAGTCCTACCCCCACGAATTGTCCGGGGGGATGTGCCAACGGGTGATGATCGCGCTCGGGATCGCCTGCGAACCCAGGCTTCTGATCGCCGACGAGGCCACGACCGGATTGGACGTCACGACGCAGAAGGTGGTCATGGACCTTCTGGCGGACATCGCGGCCAAGCGGGGCATGGGCGTTATCCTGATCACCCATGATCTGGGCCTGGCCGCCCAGTACTGCGACGCGATCACGGTCATGCAGCGCGGCGAAGTGGTCGAATCCGCATCAGTGGAGGAGGTTTTCCTCCGCCCCAGCCACCCCTACACAAGGCGACTCGTCGCGGCGTCCCCCACCGCCTCGTCGACGATCGAGACCCTGGTCGTCGACGAAGAAACGCCCGCCGGTGTGACGACACCCGCCTTCATCGGCTTCGGCGGGTCGCAACCGCTTCTCGAGGTTAGCGGCCTGGCGAAGGATTATGATCGCTTCAGGGCGGTCGACGACGTCTCCTTTCGACTGGACCAGGGCGAGAGCATCGGCCTCGTCGGTGAATCCGGTTCGGGGAAGAGCACGATCTCCCGCATCGTCACTCGTCTCATCGACAAGAGCGCCGGGCGGCTGACCTTCGACGGCGTGGACATCGGCGAAGTCTCCGCCGCGCGCTTCAACGCGCACCCGCTGCGGAAGCAGATCCAGATCGTCTTCCAGGACCCCCACGAGAGCTTGAACCCCCGCTACACGGCGTTCGACTGCATCGCCCATCCGCTCCGCAAGCTGGAAAAGGACATCGATCGCGGCCTGGTGGCCCGACGGGTCGAGGGGTGCGCGGAACGCGTCGGCCTGCCGCGCGAACTTCTCTCTCGCTTTCCCCATCAGCTCTCCGGCGGGCAGAAGGCCCGGGTCGGGATCGCTCGCGCCATCGTCACCCGTCCGAAACTGCTCGTCCTGGACGAGCCGACCGCAGCCCTCGACGTGTCCGTCCAGGCGATCGTGCTCAAGCTGCTGGATCGCCTGCGCAAGGAGGAAGGCCTAGCCTTCCTGTTCGTCAGCCACGATCTGAACGTGGTCCGCATGCTGTGCGAACGCATCGTCGTCCTCAAGACGGGCGCCGTTGTCGAGCAGGCGAAAGCGCAGGAGATTTTCGCCTCGCCACGATCCGCCTACACACGCAGCCTCATCGAGGCGATTCCCGGTTTCGGCGGCCGGTCTTCCGACATGGCGAACGATCTCCGCCACAAGCTGCCGCTGGCGATCGGACAGGCAATGTGACGACACACAAGCGACCTGTCGGCGCGTCTGGCCAGCAGATGGCCCCATACACAGCAACGTCCGCCGTAAGCAGCATTGGCAGGGCCGAGCATCGCGTCGCCCGAACCGCGCAACCTCAAGCGTCCTGTTGGACACTCGGGCTTGACATCAGTTCATTTTCGAACCGGAAGGAGCCGAAGCGAAACAAGCCGCGTGCATCGGAGCAGACCGACGAGCTCGCAACGCTCTTGATTGGCCCTGGAAACCACGTAAGATCGTTTCGTTCGAGCCCACTCATTGGTCCCACTCAACGAGGTTGGCCGAATCGGAATTTCTCTTGTTTTTCAAGGAATTCAGGACTGACCAGCAGGTTCGAGTCCTCTCCTGGGCACCATTTTTCTCGAGGGTTCTACCAAGCCCTTGAGACGGAAGATGTTTCCTTCCGCATTGTGAATGACCTGTCGCCCGCCCGATATCGAAGGGCCGCGCAGGTGGTCTTGCGGCGCCTCGCCCTGCAAGGCGCTCCTATCATAACTTTCGTTAGTTTTACGCGGTTGCCCCAAAGGCGCCGCGCCAGGCTCCTTCGCGCCCGCGGAGGACAACCCCAGGCCTATATGCCAGGTGATGGACGCCGTGGCGGCCCAGGCCGTCAATCGGCTGGCGCGCCCGGCCCGTTGTTGCCGATGCCGGCCATGGCGTCCTCGAGTTCGGCAAGCAGGTCTTGCAGCTGGCCGAGCTTGTCCTCGCCGAAGCGCTGGCTGATCTGGCGATAGATCGCTTCGGACACCGGCGTGACATTGTCGATGAGAGCCGAGCCGGAGGCGCTGAGCGAGATCATCCAGCGGCGCAGGTCGGCCGGATCGGGCTCGCGCAGGATCAGGCCGCGCTGGTCGAGATCGACGAGAATCCGCGACAGGCTGGGACCGAGCAGGAAGGTCGCCCGCGCCAGCTCCGCCACCTCCATCTGCGGCTTGGTGCTGAGCGCGCGCAGCACGCGCCATTGCTGCTCGGTGACGCCGAATTCGCGCAGCGACTTACGGAAATGCCGCATCACCGATTCGCGCGCCCGCAGCAGCGACATCGGCAGCGACTTGGAGAAATGGCGCAGCCTGAGCCGGGTCGCGGCCGGGCTGCTGGCGCCCGTGGTCTTGTCGTCGGTCAAACCAGAAATCCATCGTGAGTCGCCGGCACCCTAGCGCGCTCGACGACCAGCACCAAACGCGGCAGCGTGCGCTTGCAGTCATAAATTTAACATGTTATCTAATTTGAGAAATGGGAGGTGCGGCTTGCCCCATATCGTCATCGAATACTCCGCCAATCTGGACGAAGAGCTCCGCCCGATGCGGCTGGTCGAGGCGCTGCATGCCGCCGCGCTGGAGACCGGCATCTTCCCTCTGGCCGGCCTCAGGACCCGCGCGGAGCGGCGGGATCTCTACCTGATCGCCGATGGCGACCCCGATCATATCTTCATTGCCGTCAGCGTGCGGATCGGCGAGGGGCGCGATGCCGCAACCCGCCTGCGCGTCGCCGAGGCGCTGATGGCGGTGCTCGAACGCGAGACCGCCGAAATCGTCCAGCGCCGGGGCCTAGCGCTCAGCCTCGATGTCTCCGAGATCGACGGAACCGCGTCGCTAAAGACCAACAACCTGCACGAACGCCTGAAAGCGAGGGCGAAGCCATGACCGCGACCGATACCAAACTGACCGCCAATCTGGCCAAGGCGCGCCAGGCGATGGCGCGTTTCACGGATGGCACCGTGCCGCATCTGATCGCGGGCGAGGCCGTCCTTTCGGCTTCGGGGGCGACCTTCGAGACACTCGATCCGACCACGAACGAGCGCCAGGCCGTCGTCGCCGCCGGCGACAAGGCCGAGATCGACCGTGCCGCCGCTGCGGCGCGCAAGGCGTTCCCGGCCTGGAAGAATGCTTCCGGCGCCAAGCGCCGGGCCGTGCTGCACGCGATCGCCGATGCGATCGAGGCAAGGGCCGAGGAGATCGCCCTGGTCGAAAGCAGCGACAGCGGCCAGGCGATCCGCTTCATGGCGAAGGCGGCGCTGCGCGGGGCCGAGAATTTCCGCTTCTATGCCGACCGTGCGCCGGAAGCCGGCAATGGCCTGTCGCTGCCGGACGAAGGCCATATCAACTACACGCTGCGCCAGCCTATCGGTCCCGTCGGGGTAATCACGCCCTGGAACACGCCGTTCATGCTCTCGACCTGGAAGATCGCGCCGGCGCTCGCCGCCGGCTGCACCGTCGTCCACAAGCCGGCCGAATGGTCGCCGCTCTCGGCCATGCTGCTCGGCGAGATCATGGACGAGACGATCCGCAAGCACGGTTTCCCGGCTGGCGTGGTCAATGTCGTGCACGGCCTCGGCGAGAGCGCCGGCAAGGCGCTGACCGAGCATCCGGCGATCAAGGCCGTCGCCTTCGTCGGCGAGACCACGACCGGCCAACACATCATGCGCCAGGGCGCGGAGACGCTGAAGCGCGTCCATTTCGAGCTCGGCGGCAAGAACCCGGTGATCGTGTTCGAGGATGCCGATCTCGACCGCGCCCTCGATGCGGTGCTGTTCATGATCTACTCGCTCAATGGCGAGCGCTGCACCTCATCGTCGCGCGCTCTCGTGCAGCGCTCGATCTACGACGCCTTCTCCGCCAAGGTCGCCGAGCGGGTGAAGCGCCTGCGCGTCGGCCATCCGCTCGATCCGGCAACCGAGATCGGTCCGCTGATCCATCCGCGCCATGCGCAGAAGGTGCTGTCCTATCCCGCTCTGGCGAAGGACGAGGGCGCCCGCGTCGCCTGCGGCGGCGGCCGCGCTCTGGACGGCGCCGGCAACTATGTCGAGCCGACGCTCTATCTCGACGCCGGCAACGGCATGCGGATCGCGCAGGAAGAGATCTTCGGGCCGGTGCTGACCATGATCCCGTTTGAAGACGAGGCCGAGGCGATCGCCATCGCCAACGACGTCCAGTACGGGCTGGCCGGCTATATCTGGACCCGCGATGTCGGCCGCGCCCATCGCGTCTCGCGCGATCTCGAGGCCGGGATGATCTGGGTCAACTCGGAGAATGTCCGCCATCTGCCGACGCCGTTCGGCGGGGTGAAATCATCGGGCATCGGACGCGACGGCGGCGACTATTCCTTCGACTTCTACATGGAGACGAAGAACGTCGCCGTGGCCTTCGATACCCACCAGGTGCCGCGGCTGGGGATCTGACGCCGCGGCCGAATGAAACAAGAAGAACGATATCGAGGAGGAACCATGCCCGTCCCGTCCAGCGTCCTCAATCCGCCCTTCCATGTCGTGCGCCTGAACCATGTCGTGCTGACGGTGCGTGACCTCGCCGCCGCCAAGGCCTTCTGGGGCGACACGCTCGGCCTGCAGCTGACGCAGGAGACGCCGGAGCGGCTCTACTTCCGGGCCATGGAGGAACGCGGCCATCACTGCATCGTGCTGGAGAAGGGGGCCGAGCCCAGCGCCCGCCATCTTGGCTTCAAGGTCTTCTCGGAGGAGGACCTCGACAAGGCCCAGCACTTCTTCCGCGGCAAGGGCCTGAAGGCCGAGTTCGTCGAGGAACCCTATCAGGGGCGGACCCTGCGCACCACCGACCCGCGCGGCGTGCCGCTGGAATTCTACTTCCGCATGGACAAGCTGCCGTCGGTTCACCAGAAATACGCGCTCTACAAGGGCGTGAAGCCCCTGCGCATCGACCATTTCAACTGCTTCTCGGATGATGTCGACGCTTCCGTGGCGTTCTATAACGAGATCGGCTTCCGGGTCACCGAATACACCGAGAACGAGGACTGCACCCGGCTCTGGGCCGCCTGGATGCATCGCAAGGGCGGCGTACACGACATGGCCTTCACCCATGGCGTCGGCCCGCGCCTGCACCATGTCGCCTTCTGGGTGCCGACGCCGCTCAACATCATCGACCTGCTGGATCTGATGGCGACCACCGGCTATGTCGGCAATATCGAGCGTGGCCCGGGGCGCCACGGCATCTCCAACGCCTTCTTCCTCTATGTCCGCGACCCTGACGGGCATCGCATCGAGATCTATTGCTCGGACTATCAGACGATCGATCCCGATCACGAGCCGATCCGCTGGGACCTGCGCGATCCGCAGCGCCAGACGCTGTGGGGCGCTCCCGCACCGAAGAGCTGGTTCGAGGAAGGGACCGTCTTCGAGGGCACGCCGGTGCGCCAGCCGGCCTATGCCGCCTCTCCGATCATCGCAGCCTGAGCAGCGAAAGAACCCGGCGATCGAGGGCGCAGTCGCCGGCAAGCGGGCTGGTGGCTACGTCACCGGTCTCTGCGAACCGGCAGATCGTCGGCCCTCCGCCCGAAGAGTCCGGCCTCTGAAGTCCGCAGCGCGCTTTCGCCCAGACGGGAGGTTGAGCGATGTGCGCTACCGACTCCATGACGATCTTGCTACGACGATCGCAGCGCAATGGCAGCATTGTCGATCGGAGGTCGCTTGAGCATCCGTCGCCATCTCGGTTCCTGGGACTATGTCATCGTCGGCGCGGGTTCGGCAGGCTGCGTGCTCGCCAACCGCCTCAGCGCCGATCCGCGCAAGCGCGTGCTGCTGCTCGAGGCCGGCGGCTCGGACAATTACCACTGGATCCATATCCCGGTCGGCTATCTCTACTGCATGGGCAATCCCAGGACCGACTGGGGTTACAGCACGGCGCAGGAAAAGGGCCTCAACGGCCGCGCGCTCGCCTATCCCCGCGGCAAGGTGCTGGGCGGCTGCTCGTCGATCAACGGCATGATCTACATGCGCGGCCAGGCCGCCGACTATGACGGCTGGCGCCAGCTCGGCAATCCCGGCTGGGGCTGGGACGAGGTGCTGCCGCTGTTCCGCAAATCCGAGCGGCATCACAGCCTGGGCGGTGCGTTTCATGGCCAGGAAGGCGAATTGCGGGTCGAGCGCCAGCGCCTGTCCTGGCCGATCCTCGATGCCGTGCGCGAGGCCGCCGAGGAGATCGGCGTGCCGAAGATCGACGACTTCAATGCCGGCGACAATTTCGGCTCGGCCTATTTCGAGGTGAACCAGAAGGCCGGCTTCCGCTTCAACGCGGTGCGCGCCTTCCTGAGCCCGGTGCGCAATCGCAGCAATCTGACGGTGCTGACGCAGGCGCAGGCCGAGCGCATCGTCTTCTCCGGCAAGCGCGCGAGCGGGCTCGAGCTGCGTCTCAAGGGCGAGCCCGTCCAGGTCGACGCCGCCGGCGAGCTGATCCTCTCGGCCGGCGCGATCGGCTCGCCACAATTGCTGCAGCTCTCCGGCGTCGGGCCGAGCGCCCTGCTGTCGCAGCACGGCATCGCCGTCCAGCACGAGCTGGCTGGCGTTGGCGAGAACCTGCAGGACCATCTCCAGATCCGTACCGTCTTCAAAATCACCGGCGCGAGGACGTTGAACGAGCGGCAGGCGAGCCTGCTCGGCAAGGCGGGCATTGCGCTCGAATATGCGCTGCGCCGTTCCGGACCGATGGCGATGGCGCCGAGCCAGCTCGGCATTTTCATGCGCTCGGACGAGCGTTTCGCCACGCCGAACATCGAGTTCCATGTCCAGCCCTTGTCGCTGGAGCGTTTCGGCCAACCCCTCGACGCCTTCCCGGCGATCACGGTCTCGGTCTGCAATCTCCGGCCGGATTCGCGCGGCCATGTCCGGATCGCCTCGGCGGATCCCTTCGCGCACCCGCGTATTGCGCCGAATTATCTCTCGGCCGACAGCGATCGTGAGGTCGCCGCCGCCTCGATCACGGCGGCGCGTCGCCTGATGGCGACACGGCGCATGCAGGCGTTCAGGCCCGAAGAGCTCAAGCCCGGCATCGCCATTCAGGAGCCCGACGAACTGGCGCGGGCGGCGGGCGACATCGCGACGACGATCTTCCACCCGGTCGGCACGGCCAAGATGGGCACCGATGCGATGGCAGTGGTCGATCCTGAGCTGCGCGTGCACGGCCTCGAGGCCTTGCGCGTCGTCGACGCCTCGATCATGCCGACAATCGTCTCGGGCAACACCCACGCACCCGCCGTGATGATCGCCGAGAAGGCGGCCCAGCTCATGACTTCGGGCCAGTCCGGCAAGAGCGCATAGCGGTTTTGCGTCAGCAATTCCGCGGGCACAACGGGACAGAGCTTTGAAGGCGAGCCAGTACTCCCCGGGAATGCTCTAGCCGTCTGCTCGCGAGAACTCGTCCCGTCTTGGCGTGTTGCCCGCGAGGCAACACCACGGCGGCACTCCGTCGCATCGGCGAGGCAGAATGGTGCCGGCATGGCAATCGATCAAACGCACTTGTTCTCTCTCGTGTAAGCGCTATCATCACTTGACCACTAGCAAGGCATCGGGGTGCGGCACCGTTGAAGACTATTCGCGGCCCGGGCCTGTTCATCGCCCAATATCTCGGTCCGGCTCCCTTCTTTTCCGATATCGACGGCATTTCCCGCTTCGCGGCGCAGGAGGGTTTCAAGGCCCTGCAGGTGCCGGTCCACGACAGGGCGATCATCGACACCGAGCGCCTCGAAGAGAGCGATTACATCGATAACTGGCGTGCGAGCGTCGAACGCCACGGCTTGGCTATCAGCGAGATCGCGGCCCATCGCGCCGGCCAGTTGCTGGCGGTCCATCCGGCCTATGACGGGGTCATGGACGCGTTCGCGCCTGTCGAACTGCACGGTAACACCGCCGCCCGCCAGCTTTACGCCGAGCAGGAATTGCGGCGCGCGATCACGCTCGCGGCCCGCATCGGTGCCGGCAAGCTCGCGACCTTCTCGGGCGGCCTGCTCTGGCCGTTCCTCTATCCCTACCCGCCGGCCCCGGCCGGCCTGATCGAGCACGGCTTTGCGGCGCTTGCGGCGCGCTGGCGCCCGCTGCTCGATTATGCCGACAGCCTCGGCGTCGATATCTGCTTCGAGCTCCATCCGGGCCAAGACCTGCACGACGGCGCGACCTTCGCCGCCTTCCTCGACCGCGTCGACCAGCATCCTCGCGCCAGGCTGCTCTACGATCCCAGCCACCTTCGGTTGCAGCACCTCGACTATCTCGGCTTCATCGACCGCTGGCACGCGCGGATCGCCGCCTTCCACGTCAAGGACGCCGAATTCCGCCCGAGCCCGGATCGCGGTGTCTATGGCGGCTATGGTGACTGGATCGACCGGCCGGGACGTTTCCGCAGCCCGGGCGACGGCGACATCGATTTCCCTGCCATCTTCAGCAGCCTGACCCGCTACGGCTATGACGGCTGGGCCGTGCTCGAATGGGAGTGCTGCCTGAAGCACGCCTTCGACGGCGCCCGCGAAGGCGCGCGCTTCATCGCCGACCACATCATCCCGACCACGCAGCGCGATTTCGACGCAAGGATGCGCCGCGCCGCGCCATCGGACGAGCTCGACCGCATTCTGGGGCTGAAACCATGAGCGAAGGCAATCCCGTGCTGGCCGCCCTTGGGCGGCCGATCCGCCTCGGCATTCTCGGTGGCGCCCCGCCCTCGATGATCGGCCCGGCCCATCGCATGGCCGCGGCGCTCGATGGCCGCTTCACCCTCGTCGCCGGCATGATGTCGTCGAAGCCCGAGCGCTCGCGGCGCGAAGGCATCGCCATCGGCCTCGCCGAGGAGCGTTGCTACGGCTCGCTCGACGAGTTGCTGGCGCGGGAGAAGGCGCGCCCGGACGGCGTCGAGGCGCTCGCCATCATCACCCCCAACGACAGCCACACCGCCTATTGCAAGGCGGCCTTCGCGGCCGGGCTCGACGTCATGGTCGAGAAGCCCCTATGCAACGATCTCGTCGAAGCACGCGAGCTCGCTGCGCTGGCGCGCAAGAGTGGCGTCGCGGTCGCGCTGACGCACACCTATTCCGGCTACCCGATGCTGCGCGAGATGCGCGCGCGCATCCTCGGCGGGCAGATCGGGGCAGTGCGGCTCGTTCAAATCGACTACCTCGCCGGTGGTAATGCGACATTGGTAGAGGCGACGCCCGAGGGCGCAGCGCGCTGGCGGCTCAACCCCGAGATCAGTGGCCCCTCGCTCGTCCTCGGCGATATCGGCACCCACGCGCACCATCTCGTCGGCTTCGTCACCGGCGAGGCGATGGCGTCGGTTTCGGCCGAGGTCGGCACGCTGGTGCCCGGTCGCAAGGTCCACGACATCGCGCAGATCCGCTTCCGTCAAACGGGCGGCGCCCGCGGCCGGATCGAGGTCAGCAACGCTGCCGCGGGGGCCTCCAACCTGTTCGTCATCCGGGTCTTCGGCGAGACCGGTCATCTCGCCTGGAGCCATGGCGCCCCCAACGAACTGGTGCTGGGCCGGCTCAATGGCGACATCGTGGTGACCGGCGCCGGCCGGCCCGATCTCTCGGCGGCGGCGCGGGATGCGACCCGGCTGTCGCGCCCCGGCCATCCCGAGGGGCTGATCGAGGCGATCGCCAATCTCTATTCCGGCTTCGCCGATCTCATCCTGGCGCGGCGCGGCCTCGCCCCCGCCACGGACATGGCAAGGCTGACGCCCTCGATCGAGGATGGCGTCGCCGGCCTCGCCTTCGTCATGGCCTGTCTCGAAAGCTCCGCCGCCGGCGGCGCCTCCACTCCCCTCGCCTCCAGCCTCTAGCGGAATCCCATGGCAACGATCGTCATCACCGGCTGCGACACCGGCCTCGGCGTCGAATTCGCCCGGCAGTACGCGGCCGAGGGCCACAAGGTCTATGCGACCTGCCTCTCGCCTGAGACCGCGCACGAGACCCGCGCCATCGCCGGGGATGTCGAGGTCCAAAAGCTCGACATGACCGACCATGCCGGCATCGCAGCCTTCGCCGCTTCGCTCGGCGGGCGCCCGGTCGACATCCTCCTCAACAATGCCGGCATCGGCCGGCCGCATCCGCCCTTCGGCGAGACCGACTACGCCAATTGGCGGCGCATCCTCGAAACCAACCTGATCGGCCCGATGAAGCTGGTCGAGACCCTGGTCGAGAACGTCGCGGCGAGCGAACTGAAGATCATGGCCTTCGTCTCCAGCCGCATGGGCTCGATCGCGCTGAACCAGAGCGGCGGCTCCTATGCCTATCGCTCGAGCAAGGCGGGCCTGAACATGCTGGTCAAGGGTCTCGCGGTCGATCTCGCGCCGCGCCATATCAGCGTCATCGCCCTGCATCCGGGCTGGGCCGCAACGGAGCCCGGCGGACGCGTGCCGGTCGAGGAAAGCGTCGCCGGCATGCGCGGCGTGATCCACCGCGCTGGTCGGCACCACACCGGCATCTTCCAGACCTATCACGATCAGCCCTTGCCTTGGTGACGCGATGAAGCCGCAGATCGAGACCGTCCTGCCCGGCCCTTTCGCCCTTGGGGAAGGCCCGTGCTGGCATGGCGGCGAAGGCGCGCTCTATTTCGTCGATGCGCTCAGGCCGGCGATCCATCGCTGGCATCCGGCGGAGGGATTGGCCACCTGGCCGATGCCGGCGATCGTCGGCTCCTTCGCGATAAAGCGTGGCGGCGGGCTGATCGCCTCGCTGCAGACTGGTTTCGCCACGGTCGATCTCGCAACCGGCGCGGTGACGCCGCTGGTCGATCCCGAACCGGAGAAACCCGCCAACGTCCTCAACGACGGCAAATGCGACAGGCGCGGCCGGTTCTGGTGCGGCTCGCGCGACGGCGCGCTGAAGGACCCGAGCGGCGCGCTTTATCGCCTCGATCCCGACCTCAGCGCTCACCGCATGGACCGAGGCTTCATCGTCTCCAACGGCATCGCCTTCTCGCCCGATGACCGCACCATGTACTTTGCGGATTCGCGGGCCGAGACCGTCTTCGCCTACGACTTCGACATCGATTCCGGCGCCATCTCCAATCGCCGCGTCTTCTTCTCGACCCGCGAGATCGAAGGACGCTGCGACGGCGCGACGGTCGATGCCGAGGGCTTCTACTGGTGCGCGCTGGTGCATGGCGGCAAGATCGCCCGGGTCGATCCGAAGGGGCGCTTCGACCGGCTGATCGACATGCCGGTCAAGCATCCGACCATGTGCACCTTCGGCGGCGATGGGCTCGACGTGCTCTACGTCACCAGCGCCGCCTCGATGCTGAGCGAGGAGGAGCGGGCGCGCACGCCGCAGGCCGGGAACCTGTTCGCCATCCATGGCCTCGGCGTGAAGGGCCTGCCGGAGCCGATGTTTGCGGGGTGAGTCAGCCCTTGCCGGAGAGGACGAGCGGCGCTGTCAACGTCGTGTTCTGCGAGCGGAAATAGAGCCGGATCGGGATGCGCTGGGACGAGCCGATGCCGGGCTTCACCGCGCTGAGCTGAATATGGTGAGAGGGGTTGCCGGTGATGCGGAAGCTGCCGTCAGCGCCTGTCTTGACGCTGCGATTCTCGGCGAAGGTGGTGAAGCTGAAGACCCAGAGCGTAACGTCGGCGCCTTCGACCGGCTTGCCCTGCGCGTCCAGCACCTGCCCGGTGACGAGCCCGTCATCATGCGTCGAGGCGTAGAGATCCCAGGCGCCCGCAACCGCGAGGATCGCGGCCGGGACCAGCACGAAGCGGTTGAGCAGCCACTTCTTCCAACCACGTCGCGGGCTGCCGGAATAAGCTTCCATCGCCTAGCCCTTCGTCGCGCCGGAGGTGAGCCCCTGGATGAACTCCTTCTGCGCCAGCAGGAAGAGCAGGATGCCGGGCGCGAGCACCATGATGCAGAAGGCGTAGAGCGCCCCGGTGGTATCCTCCTGATAGGACAGGAAGCGCGCCAGCCCGAGCGGCAGCGTCTGCATCTCCGGCGTCCGCGTCATGATCAGCGGCCAGAGGAAGTTGTTCCAGGACCAGATGAAGGAGAGGATCACGTTCGTTGCCATGGCGGACTTGGCCAGCGGCAGCATGATCGTCCAGACGATGCGCCATTCCGGCAGGCCGTCGACCTTGGCCGCGTCGATCAGCGAGCCCGGGATCGCATCGAAGCTCGCCTTGAACACGAAGATGCAGATGATCGTCGAGAACTGCGGCAGGGCCAGGCCGACATAGGAATTCAGCAGCCCGAGCTGGCCGGTGATCAGATAGGCCGGGATGATCGTCGCCTGGAACGGGACCATCATGCAGGACAGGAACAGGATCAGGATGAAGCCCTTGCCCCGGAACTCGCGGGTCAGCGCATAGCCTGCCATCGCGTTGAAGACGATGTTGGCCGCGATCGTGATGGCCGAGACGATGACGCTGTTCAGAAAGTAGCGGGCGAACGGGATCGCATACCAGACATCGACATAATAGAAGATGTTCGGGTTCTGCGGGACGATGTTGGGCGGATAGGTGAAGATGTTCTCGCCCGAGACGGAGGTCTTCATCACCCAGTAGAACGGCACCAGCATCACGAAGCACACCGCCATCAAGGCGAGGTGGATCGGCCAGGTCGGGGAGCGGCGCATCATTCCATGTCCCTCGCGCCGGCGTTGCCGCCGGAGAGCCGGTTCGCCGCCCAGGCGATCGTGATCAGGAAGACGAAGAACACGACCGTCACCGCAGCCGCATAGTCGAAGCGCGTCTGCACGAAGCCGAGCTTGTAGATGTAGGTGACGAGAATCTCGGTGGCCCGGCCGGGGCCGCCGCCGGTCATGACATAGACCAGGTCGAAGCTGGTCACCGAGTTCAGCATGCCGATGACGAAGCACAGGAAGATCGAGGGCCGCAGCAGCGGCAGGATGATGCGCCAGAAGCGGTCGCCGGCAGTGGCGCCGTCGATCTCGGCTGCCTCGAACAGCGAGCTCGGGATGTTCTGCAAGCCCGTGAGCAGGATGATCATGTAGAAGCCGAGCATTTGCCAGATATTGGCTGCGACGACCGAGGGCAGCGCCCAGAAGAACGAGTTCAGGAACGGGATCGGCGTATCGGTGAGGTGCAGCAGCCGGGCCACATAGTTCAGCAGGCCGACGCGCTCGTCATACATCCAGCGCCAGATGATCGCGACCGCGACCGTCATCAGCGGATAGGACAGGAAGATCAGCGTGCGGTAGACATTGCGGCCGCTGATGTTGGAATTGACCAGCAACGCCAGGCCGAGCGCCATCGCGATGCCGACCGGCGCCGACAGGATGATGAAGACGGTGTTCCAGAGCGATTGCCAGAACACCTCGTCGGTCAGCATCTCCTCGTAGTTCTCGAGGCCGATGAAGACCGCCGGCTTCAGTGGCGACCAGGCCTGGAACGAGAGCAGGATGTTCCAGGCCAGCGGCAGGATGCGATAGAGCAGGAAGATCAGCAGCGACGGCAGGAGGAAGCACCAGACCAGGATGGCCTGGCGCGTCGTCGCCTTGCGCAGGAACGAGGTACGCCGCCGTTCGGGCGCGGCGGACATAGCCATTGCCATAACCGGCGCCGCTCCCCGCTCAGGACCGGCGCATGACGCGCGTCACGGCGCGTTCGGCGTCGGCCAGCGCCGTCTTGGCGTCCTTGCGACCGAGCACGGCGTTCTGGATCTCGGCCCAGAAGGCGTCCTTGACCTGCGCATCGTTCGGCAGGGGCCAGTTGCCGCACATCTTGTCGGTGTGCTCGAGCTGCGTCAGCAGCACGGCATGGGCCAGCGGATCCTCGGCCTTGACCTTCTCCAGCCCGACCTTGTCGGCGGCGAGGTTGCCGGTGAGGATGCGACGGCGCAGGGAGAACTCGGTCGCCCATTTGTTGCCGGTCATATGCTTGACCAGAGCCCAGGCGAGATCCGGATTCTTCGATGATTTCGAGATGGCGAAGCCGTGATTAGTCGGCGTCGACCAGTTGCCGGGGTTCTGCGCCGCGCCGAGCGTGTCGGGATTGACCCAGGGCGCCTGGCCCTTGACGAAGAAATACGAGGCCGAATGGGCCTGCAGCATGCCGACATTGCCGGAGGCGAAGGCGCCGTTTGGCTCGACCCAGCGCCCGGTCCAGGCGATCTTGTTGATCCCGCCCGAGGCGGTCGCCTTGGCCAGCTTCTCCAGCACCTCGATCGTCTTGGGCGTGTTGAAGGCCGGCGTCTTCATGTCCGGCTTCAGCAGCTCGACGCCATTCATCTGCATCAACGGCCAGTAGAGCCAGTCGAAATTCAGCGTCAGGAAGCCGGTCTTCTCGCCCTTCGCCATCGCCTGGCTGAAGTTGACGATCTCGTCGAACGACTTGGGCGCGTCCGCCAGGCCGGCCTCCTTGAACATCGTCTTGTTGTAGAACAGCAGTGTCTTGGCGATGTAGAAGGGAATCACATAGTTCTTCTTGTCGTAGACGAAGCTCGCCAGGTAATCCTGATTGTAGAGCTTGGCGACATCCGGCTCCTTCTGCATATAGGGCGTCAAGTCGAGCAGGGCGCCATTCGCCGCCCACTCCACCCAGATCATCCCCTGCAGGTCGATGATGTCGGGAGCCGTGCCGGCGACGAGCTGCGTCTGGTAGAAGGCCGGCAGCTCCGGCCCCTTCTTGTCGAGCCACTCGATCTCGACGCCCGGATTCTGCGCCTTGAAGTCGGCGAACTCCTCTTTGAACAGCGCCTCCTGGTCGGCGATGTTCCAGGTCAGGATGCTGAGCTTGCGGTTCGACTGCGCTCGCAGATAGGCCGGCATCGCAACCGTTCCAGCCGCTGCCAGGCCGGTCTTGATCAGTGTTCTGCGGTCCATGCCGCCCTCCCTGAAATGAATTGGCGCCTCGCCTCTCCGGGCAAGCTTCGATAGCGATGATAGCGGTTACATTTACTCGGTCAAGGCGGGTTGATGTCAGCATAAATTTCCTTTTTTCAGGCAACTTCTGGTGTATTTCCTTCGATTGACAGGGTTATGAAAGCGATGTCATCTAACGCGAAATCCTGCCAAGGAGTTGCCGCCGTTGCCGTCCCGCCGCCCTGAAGAATTGCGCAGTGCGCGCTGGTATTCGGCTGAAGGCATGCGCGCCTTCGCCCATCGCCAGCGCATGCAGCAGATGGGCCTGCGCCGCGAGGAGTTCATGGGCCGGCCGGTGATCGCGATCCTGAACACCTGGAGCGATCTCTCGCCCTGCCACGCCCATCTGCGCGAGCGGGCCGAGGCGGTGAAGCGCGGGATCATCCGCGCCGGCGGCCAGCCGGTCGAACTGCCGGCGCTGTCGCTCGGCGAGGTCATGGTCAAGCCGACCACCATGCTCTACCGCAACCTCCTCGCCATGGAGGCGGAGGAACTGCTGCGCCAGCACCCGATCGACGGCGCCGTCCTGCTCGGCGGCTGCGACAAGACCACGCCCGGGCTGCTGATGGGCGCGCTCAGCATGGATCTGCCGGCGATCTTCTGCCCGGCCGGGCCGATGCTCAACAGCAGCTGGCGTGGCACGCGCGTCGGCGCCGGCACGCACACCATGAAATACTGGAACGAGTACCGGGCCGGAAAGCTCAGCGAGACCGAGCTGGTCGAGATCGAAGGCATCTCGACCCGATCGCCCGGCACCTGCAACACCATGGGCACGGCTTCGACGATGACCGCGATCACCGATGCGCTCGGGCTGACGCTGCCTTTCGCCTCCAGCATCCCCGCCATGGATTCCGCCCATACCCGCATGGCCTCGGCCTGTGGCGAGCGGATCGTCGAGATGGTCTGGGAGGACCTGAAGCCCTCGCAGATCCTGACGCAGGGCTCGGTCCGCAACGCGCTGCATGTCGATGTCGCCCTCTCGGGCTCGACCAATGCGGCGATCCACCTCATCGCCATGGCGCGGCGCGCCGGCCTCACGATCTCGCTCGACGACTTCGACGCGATCGCTCGGGAGACGCCGATCCTTGCTAATGTCTTCCCGGCCGGGAATTTCCTGATGGAGGATTTCTACTTCGCCGGCGGCCTAGGCGGGCTGATGTCGCGGCTGACGGACCGGCTCGACCTCAGCGCCCGCAATGTCCTCGGCCAGACGCTGGGCGAAGCGCTGGAGCGGGCACGGGTCGTCGACGAGGATGTCATCCGGCCGCTCTCGAACCCGGTCGGCGCGATGCCCGCCATCGCCGTGCTGCGCGGCAACCTCGCCCCTGACGGCGCCGTCATCAAGCCGTCCGCCGCGACGCCCGAACTGCTGGTCCATCGCGGCAAGGCGGTCGTCTTCGACGGCCCCGTCGCCCTCGCCAAGGGCGTCGAGGACCCCGACCTCGATGTCGATGAGACCAGCGTGCTCATCCTGCGCGGCGCCGGCCCGGTCGGCGCGCCCGGCATGCCGGAATGGGGGGCGCTGGCCCTGCCGAAGAAGCTGCTCGCCAAGGGCGTGCGCGACATGGTCCGCATCTCCGATGCGCGCATGAGCGGCACCCATTACGGCACCTGCGTGCTGCATGTCGCACCGGAATCGCATGTCGGCGGCCCTCTCGCTCTGGTCCAGACCGGCGACGAGATCGTCCTCGACGTGCCGAACCGGCGCCTGGACATGCTGGTCGACGAGGCCGAGCTCGCCCGGCGCAGGGCCGCCTGGAAGGAGCCGCCGCCGCTCTATGGCCGCGGCTACGGCATGCTGTTCCAGCGCACGGTAACCCAGGCCGACAAGGGCTGCGATTTCGATTTCCTCGAACATGGCCCGCCGACGGCCGAACCGGGCATCTTCTGATGAATGGCAGCAAGGAAGCCGAGAGGACGAAGCCGGCGCCCGCTTTGCGCGGGCGCTCCGGCACGGCGCGCCCGCGCATGGCCGATGTCGCGCGCATCGCCGGCGTCTCGACCGCCACCGTCTCGCGCGCGCTGCGCCAGCCCGAGCTCGTCTCGCCGGAAGTTCGCGGCAAGATCGCCGCGGCGGTCGAGCATCTCTCCTATCGGCCGAACCTGATGGCCGGCGCGCTCGCCAGCGCCCGCAGCAAGACCATCGGCGTGATCATCCCCTCGATGATCAACGCCTTCTTCTCGGTGACACTCGAAGCGATCGAGGAAGGACTGGCCGGCGCCGGCTACCAGCTCCTGATCGGCAACAGCCATTACGAGATGGAGAGCGAGGAGCGACTGATCGCCTCGATGCTGGCCTGGTCACCCGCCGCGCTGGTCATCACCGGTTGCCGGCACAGTCGCGGCGCGATGCGCGCTTTGCTCGATACCGACGTGCCGATCGTCGAGATGTGGGAGCTCACCGACAACCCGATCGACACCGCCGTCGGCTTCTCCCAGCGCGATATCGGCGTCGCGGTCGCCCGGCATTTCAAGGAGCGCGGCGCCAGGCGCCTCGGTTTCGTCGGCGCCATGCACCAGCGCGATTATCGCGCCGATGCCAGACGCGCCGGCTTCTTCGAGACCGCGCAGAGCATCGGCTATGAGCCGCCGGCTGAAGTGCAGCTTCCCGGCCTGCCGACCTCCGTCAGGGGCGCCAAGGCCTTCGCCGAGCTGATGGCCGGCCATCCCGATGTCGACGCCGTGCTGTGCACGAACGATGTCGTGGCGCTCGGCGCGCTGTTCGAGGCGCAGCGCCTGGGTTGGTCCGTGCCGGACCGGCTGAAGATCTGCGGCGTCGGCGATGTCGACTTCGCCGCTGCCTGCGAGCCCGGCCTCAGCACGGTCAGCCTGCCGCGGCGGGCGATCGGCCTCAAGATCGCGGAGGTGCTGCGCGAGCGCATCGCCGGCCATCTGCCGACCGGCGGCGTTCACGATCTCGGCTTCGAGCTGGTGAGGCGGGGCAGCACGTGACCCCTCCCATGCGCCTACGCCGCGCGCGCGACGATCTCGTCCAGGTCGCCGGAAAGGCCGATGCCGGGCCGTTCGCTCAGCGTCACCCTGCCGCCAGAGAGCGGCATCAGGCCGGCAATGAGATTGTCGCGCCACGGGTTCGGGTTCGTGTCGATCTCCAGCAGGCCCTCGCCGCCCGCCGCTGCCAGCAGATGGGCCGAGGCCAGGAGGCCTACGCCGCCGCCGAGATAATGCGGGCAGTACACAAGGCCCGCCGCACGCGCCGCCCGGGCCACCGTCAGGCAGCCACTGAGCCCACCCCATTTCGCTGCGTCCGGCTGCAGGAAACGGAAGAGCCCCGAGGCGATGGCAGCCTCGAATTCCGCAGGCGCGTTCATGTTCTCGCCGGCTGCGATCGCGATCGGCATCGCCTCGTGCAGGCCGAGCCACTCATCGAGCGGGCGATCGGCCCGCAAGGGCTCCTCCAGCCAGTCCAGCCGGTAGTTGGCGAAACGCCTGCCATGCAAGACGGCCTGGTCGAGGTTCCAGCCCTGGTTGGCATCGATCATCAGGCGGCGATCGCCGATCGCGCCGCGGATCGCGTCGAGCGATTTCGTATCGGTCTCCATGCCGAAGCCGACCTTCAGCTTGAAGCATTCATGCCCTCGCGCCAGCTCGCGCGCCGCCACCTCCGCCGGCGCTTCCGGGCCGATGCCGCTGGCGTAGGCGCCGACCGAGCCCGAGGCCTGCCCGTCGAGATAGCCATAGAGCGGCAGGCCCGCGCGCCGTGCCGTCAGGTCATGGCAGGCGATGTCCAGGCCGGCGCAGACCTGGCGCAGCGGCCCCCATTCGCCCGATTGGATGGCGAGGACGTGCAGCCTATCCATCAGCCTCGCGAAGACCTCGCCGACCGGCAGCGGCGAGAGCTGCTGCAGCAGCGGCCCGGCCGTCTCCAGCACGAGCCGCGCCCGGTGCTCGGCGCCGACCGAGGGGAAATTGCACCAGATCTCGCCGAGACCGCGATGGCCGCCGGAGTCCTCGACCTCGACGAAGACGGCCGGCCGGTCGCGCATGATGCCGAAGGAGGTCCGCACATGCGTCTCGATCGGCGCGCGCACCGCCACTGCCCTGACGGCGGTGATGACGACCTCATCCGACGGGTAGGCCATGTCTCCAGCACTCCGGCTCGTCCTCATGCCGGATTAGACCGCCCCGAACACCCCGCGCCAGCTTTTTCGCGCACGGCGACCAGACCTCGCCATCTCCGGGAGAGACGCTCATGACCGATATCCACGCCACCCGGCCCAATCCGTTCCGCGAGGCGATGCGCCAGGGTCGTCCACTCGTCGGCATCTGGTCGATGCTGAACAGCGTCGATGCGACGGAAGCGCTCGGCTGGTCCGGCTATGACTGGTTGCTGGTCGATGGCGAGCACGCACCTGTCTCGCTGCACGATGCGATGGCGCATTGCCGGGCTATCGCCGCGACGCCGACCATCCCGATCGTGCGGCTGCTCTGGAACGATCCGCTGCTGATCAAGCAGCATCTCGACGCCGGCATCGCCACGCTGATGCTGCCCTTCGTGCAGACGTCGGAGGAGGCCGCCCGCGCCGTCCAGTCGCTGCGCTATCCCCCGCACGGCATCCGCGGCATCGCCGCGATGCACCGGGCCAGCCGCTATACCCGCTTCAAGGACTATGCGGCGCAGGCGAGCCAGTCGCTGTTCCTGATCGTCCAGATCGAGACCAAGGAGGCGCTCGACCGCTGCGAGGAGATCGCGGCCGTTGATGGCGTCGACGCCGTCTTCTTCGGGCCGGGCGATCTTGCCGCCAGCATGGGCATGCCCGGCCAGGCCGCCCATCCCGACGTCACCGCTGCGATCGAGGATGGGCTCAGGCGCTGCCGGCCTTTCGGCAAGGCGGTCGGCGCGCTCGCCCCCAATGACGAGATCGCCGAGCGCCATATCCGCTCCGGCTTCGATTTCGTCTCGGTCGCCAACGACTTCTCGCTGCTCCTGCGCAATGCCGACGCGGCCGCGGCGCGCTTCCATGGCGTCGCCGACGGCGTCACGACCAGCAAGGCGTGAGCGCGATGCGTGTCGGACTCGCCGGTTTCGGCGCCTGGGGGCGCCTGCATGCGCGGGTCTACGCGCAATTGCAGGGCACAGAGCTCGCGGCGATCTTCTGTCATGGCGACGCGACGGCGCAGGCTGCCGCCTCAGCCCATCCCGATGCCGTGCTCGTCCGCAGCGTCGAGGATCTGATCGCGCTGCCGCTCGACGTCGTCGCGATCGCCGTGCCGAACCACCTGCATGCGCGCTACGCCGTCGCTGCCTTGAGGGCGGGCAAGCACGTGATCCTGGAAAAGCCCCTCGGCGTCACCTTGGCCGAATGCGACGCGGTGCTTGCCGCGGCGCGGGAGAGCGGCCGCAAGGTCGCGGTCAATCACGAATTGCGGGTCTCGCAGCAATGGCGGCAGGTGCGCGAGATCATCGCTGCCGACGAGATCGGGCGGGTCACCCACCAGCATCTCTCGCTCTTCCGCCGCCCTTTCCGGCCGGGCTCGGGCGGCTGGCGGCAGGATGAAGCGCGCGTCGGCTCCTACAGCCTGGAAGAGCTGGTCCACTTCGTCGATCTCGTGATGTGGTACGCAAGGGAGAACGGCCTGCCCGATCGGGTCACCGCGCGCGCCAGCGACGGCTCGGCGATGCCGCAGACGCTCTCGGCCTTGCTCGACTGGCCGGACAGCTCGAGCGCTCTGGTGACGCAGTGCCTCGCCGGCTTCCAGCACCATTCCCTGCTCGAGATCGCCGGCAGCGCAGGCGCGATCCGCACGAGCTGGAGCGGCGCCTTCGATCGCGCCGAGCATCCGAGCTTCTCGCTCTGGGTCCAGGCCGCCTGCGAGAGCGACGCCGGCGAACGCCCGATCGCCTTCTCCGGCGAGCTGTTCGAGCTTGAACAGAACCTTGCTGTCGCCCTCGCCTCCTTCGCCGGCCAGGGTGAGCCATCGCTCAGCCTCGTCGAAGCGCGCAACGCCGTGGCCCTCTGCCTCGCCATCCAGGAAGCCGGGCAAGCGGTGAGGCCGGTCTCGCTCGCCGACTACTGGATCGCGCCCGAATAGCAGCATCGCGACGGTGGCACGGCCGCACCGCTACCCGAGCCGTCGGATTGACAGCCTCGCAGGGCTTGCTAACCAGGCTCCCGAGGTAACGTCCTCGCTCCCCCCAGGGGATTTCAATGTCCGGGAACGGCCCGGCCCTTTTCGCTGGGGCCGGCCCATGACGACTGCCACGACCACGACAGCAAGCCCCGTGCCGCTGATTCGCTGGTTCATCTCCTCCGCCACCCTGACCGTCCCGCAAGCAGCCGGGCCGGTCGCGTTTGCGCTGATCGCCCTGGCGCTCACGGGAGACACCAGCGGCGGGGCGGGAATGATCCTCGCAATGACGCTGGCGCAGGTCGCCGGCGCGATCCCGATCACCCGGGCAGGGCGAGGCCTGCCGCCCGCGATCTTCCTGCGGCTGCTGGTCCTGTTCCGCACGGTGGCGCTCGGCACCGTCGCCTTGCTGGCGCATTATTCGGCGCCCTTCATCTGGCTGGTCGTATTCTCGGCGCTGGCGGGGGCGGTGAACGGCGCGGCGTTCGGATATCTTCGGACGATCCTCAACCAGCTCACGCCGCCAACGAAGCTGCCGAGGGCGCTCGGCATCGCAGCCACGCTCAACGAGGTGACGTTCGTCCTGGCTCCCGTGGCGGCGTCCGGCCTGGGCACCCTATCCCCCGTGCTCGCCGTCCTGGTCATCGCAGCCCTCGGCGCAATTCCGGCCCTGCTCGTCCCCACGGTCATCTCGACGCCGTCCGAAGAGGTCCATCGGGCCGACACCTCGGTCATCAGCCCGGCGATCCTGCTCTGGCTGGCCTGCGCGGCGGCAGGCAGCTCGACCGTGGCGGCTCTGGAGATCGGCGCCGTCGCCCTGGCGCTGCATTTCGGCTACGCCCCCGCTTTGGCCATCCTGTTCACCGTCCCGCTCTGCATCGCCTCGGTGGCCGGCGGCATCTGGGTCAGTGTCCGCAACCGCATGGGAAGCCGCCGCGCGGTCCTGATCCAGCTGATGATCATGACGGCCGGGGCGATGCTCGCTGCTGCCCAGATCTCGATGGCTGCCACGGTCCTTGGCGCCGTTCTGGTCGGAGCGGTGCTTGCTCCGCTGGGAACCCATTATTCGCTCGCCCTCGATTCGCTCGCGCCCCCGGAAAAGCGCCCCGAAGTCTTCGCATTGCTGCGCACCGCGAATGCCACCGGGATCATCCTCGCGAGCGCGGTGATGACTGCCGTCTCGCTGGCGACGGCCCTGATCGTGGTGAGCTCGCTGATGGTCGCCGTCGTGATCGTCGTTGCCATCGCCTCGCGCCGGCGTTCGACAGGCTGAGCAAGACGCGACCCGACGGCAGGGGACGGTTACGCCTGATCGCAGCCGCTACCGCCCGGCCCTGATTCCGTCGAGCAGGGTCGTGATGGCGAGTGCCGCGACCTGGTTGCCGCTGGCGCCGCTGGCGCGCAGCCATTCCGGCACGCGGTTCAGCCCACCGAGGAAATACGGCACCATCAGCTGCAGATCGATGCCGGCATCGACCTCGCCGCTGGCGACGCCGCCGGCGAACAGATCGTGCCAGAGCTGGGCATAGGTCTCTCGCATCTTGCGGCTGCGCCGCTTGATGACCGGCGGCAGATACTCGTAGACATGCATGTATGTCTGGTCCTTGCCGACCAGTCCCGCAATGTGCACCCCGACAGCCGCAGAGAGCCGGTCTGCGAATGGAGCCTCCTTCGGCAAGGCCCGCATCGCCTCCGTCACGCGGGCATGGAGCGTTTCGATGCCCTGATTGAGGATCTCCTCGACGATCTCATCCTTCGACTTGAAGTGATAGTAGAGGCTGCCGGCCTTCATATCGACCAGCGCCGCCACCGCCCGCATGGTGCACGCATCGTAGCCTTTGCGCACGATGATCTCGGCGGCGGCGGCGAGGATCTCGCCGCGCATCGGGCTTGGCTTCGTCACCTCCGCTGTCGCGGTCCCGGCCGACCTTCTCGCGCTGCGTGCTCTCATGCCTTGCCTCGCGCGCCTTCGGCTCTCGCGCGGCCGCATTCCGGCCGGATGCCCATTCCGTAACGGAACATGGGCTTCCGTCACTATCGCCCCTCGCAGCACGGATCAAGGCGACCCATCAAACGTTCGTTTCAGGCACCCGCGCCGCCGGCGCCGATTTTCATGTCGTCCTTCAAGGGATCGTCCCGGCACTGTCGCAAGCCGATCGGACTTCTCCCACGGCGCAGATCCGTGCCGGCTTGTCCCCCTCAGAACAGGAAGTAGCGCTGTGTCATCGGCAGGGAGGTCGCGGGCTCGCAGGTGATCAGCTCGCCGTCGATGCGCACCTGATAATTCTGCGGATCGACCTCGATCTTGGGCGTCAGCGTGTTGTGGATCATGTCCTTCTTGCTGACGCCGCGCGTGCCCTTCACCGCCACCAGCTGCTTCTGCAGGCCGAGCCGGTCGCCGATCCCGTCGTCGAGCGCAGCCTGCGAGACGAAGGTGACCCCGGTCCTGCCGCGGGCGCGCCCGAGCACGCCGTACATCGGCCGGTAATGGACCGGCTGCGGCGTCGAGATCGAGGCGTTCGGATCGCCCATCGGAGCGGTGGCGATCATGCCGCCGATCAGCACGAGCGACGGCTTGACCCCGAAGAAGGCCGGCTTCCAAAGCACGAGATCGGCGCGCTTGCCGACTTCGACCGAGCCGATCTCATGGGCGAAGCCATGGGTGATCGCCGGGTTGATCGTATACTTGGCGACATAGCGCTTGCAGCGGAAATTGTCGTTGCGCGCGCTGTCCTCCGGCAGGGGCCCGCGCTGGACCTTCATCTTGTGCGCCGTCTGCCAGCAACGCAGCGTCGTCTCGCCGATGCGGCCCATCGCCTGCGAATCCGAGGACATCATCGAGAAGGCGCCGAGATCGTGCAGGATGTCCTCCGCCGCGATCGTCTCCTTGCGGATGCGCGATTCGGCGAAGGCGACGTCCTCGGGGATCTGCGGGCTGAGGTGGTGGCACACCATCAGCATGTCGAGATGCTCGTCGATGGTGTTGACCGTGTAGGGCCGGGTCGGATTGGTCGAGGACGGCAGGATATTCTCCTGGCCGGCGGCGGTGATGATGTCCGGCGCATGGCCGCCTCCCGCGCCTTCCGTATGGAAGGAGTGGATGGCGCGGCCCTTCATCGCCGCGAAGGTGTCGGCGACGAAGCCGCTCTCGTTCAGCGTGTCCGAGTGCAGCGCGACCTGGACGTCCATCTCGTCGGCGACGGAAAGGCAGTTGTCGATCGCCGCCGGAGTCGTGCCCCAGTCCTCATGCAGCTTGAGGCCGATGACGCCGGCCCGGACCTGCTCGCGCAGCGGCTCGGGCAGGCTGGCATTGCCCTTGCCGAGCAGCCCGACATTGACCGGCAAGGCCTCGATCGCCTCGAGCATGCGATGAATGTACCAGGGGCCGGGCGTGACGGTGGTGGCGAGCGTGCCGACGGAGGGGCCGGTGCCGCCGCCGACCAGCGTCGTGGTGCCGCTGGCGAGCGCTTCATCGGCCTGCTGCGGGCAGATGAAATGGATATGGCTGTCGATGCCGCCAGCGGTCAGGATCTTGCCCTCGCCGGCAATGACGTCGGTGCCGGGACCGATGACGATGTCGACGCCGGGCTGGATGTCGGGATTCCCGGCCTTGCCGATCGCCGCGATGCGCCCGCCCTTGATGCCGACATCGGCCTTCACGATGCCCCAGTGGTCGAGGATCACCGCATTGGTGATGACAAGGTCGACGACCTCGGCGGCGTTGCGCTGGCCCTGGCCCATGCCGTCACGAATGACCTTGCCGCCGCCGAAGGTGACCTCCTCGCCATAGACGGTGCGGTCCTCCTCGATCTCGATCACGAGCTCGGTATCGGCGAGGCGGATGCGGTCGCCCTTGGTCGGACCGTAGAGCGAGGCATAGTTCTCGCGGGTGATGCGCACCATCTCAGGCCTCCAGTCTGCCCATGACCCTGGCGTTGAAGCCGTAGACCACCCTGTCGCCGTCCAGTGCGACCAGCGCGATCGTGCGCGATTGTCCCGGCTCGAAGCGGATGGCCGTGCCGGCCGGAATGTCGAGCCGGAAGCCCCTCGCCGTTTCGCGCTCGAACTGCAGCGCCGCATTGGTCTCGTAGAAATGATAGTGCGAGCCGACCTGGATCGGCCGGTCGCCGGAATTGGCGACCTCGATCGACCGCCGCTCGCGGCCGGCATTGAGCTCGATCGTGCCGTCCTCGATGAAGAATTCGCCCGGGATCATCGCGCCGCCTCACGGAATCGGGTTGTGGACGGTGACCAGCTTGGTTCCGTCCGGAAAGGTGGCTTCGACCTGCACGTCGTGGATCATCTCCGGGACGCCGTCCATGACGTCCTCGCGCGTCAGCAGCGTCGCGCCATAGGACATCAGCTCCGCCACGGTGCGCCCGTCGCGCGCGCCCTCCAGGATGGCGGCCGAGAGATAGGCGACGGTCTCCGGATAGTTCAGCTTGACGCCTCGCGCCTTGCGCCGTTCCGCCAGCAGCGCCGCGGTAAAGAGCAGTAGCTTGTCCTTCTCGCGCGGAAGCAGCTCCATCGCTTTCCCCCATCCTCGCAATCGATCGTTTCAGGTGGCCCAGATGCGCGGAATATCGGCCACCTTGCCCTGACCCAGGCTCCGAAGCACGTTCCATGCCCGCACGAACAACGCCTTGCCGTCGCCGACCCGTGGCCCGAGATAGCGGCAGACCACGGCCTCCTCGAGCTGGCTGACGCAGAAGACACCATTCCCCGCCGCGCCGATCGCGGCCCGCACCTGCTCCGCCGCATCCTCGGTGACGGTGCCGGCATAGATCATCGTTCCCCAGCTCGGCTGGCTGGCCAGGGAAAAAGCGGCCTCCAACAGGGGCGAGCCGCCCCGCAGTTCCAGGCGCTCGAACCAGATCGGCCTGCCATTCCGCACGATCTCGATGCGCTGGCTCAGCCTCCCCGTCTCGAAACGTTCTCCGGCCGCCGGGCGCCCGAGGCACAGAAAGTCCCAGCCGACATAGGTGGCGTCAGGCGCGAGCGACACCTTGGTCTCGATCCGCGCATCGGCCCCGTCGAAGACGATGGTTTCCTGCGGCAGGTATTCGCAGACAGCGCCGGCCCCGACCGCGATATCGGCCGATTGCGTGCCGGCGCTGTGTTCACTGCGATAGAATTTCGTCGCGCCGGGCGTCGTCAGCAGCGCGCGCGCTCCGGCGTCGAGATGGAAGCGCAGATCGAGCCGGTCGCCGCCCGCGACCCCGCCCGGCGGGTGCAAAAGGTAGACATGGCAGGTTCCGTCCTTCTCCGGATGGAACGGCCGCTGCACCACGAGCGGACCGAGATGACGGCGGCGGACAAGCCGGGTCTTGCCGGCGCTGTGCGCGAACCATAGCTCGAGCTCGGCAGGCCACGAGCTCGGCTGCGCCGCATACCGGGCGCGAGTCGGGCAAGCCACGGTCGAGTGGGCCGGTTCGGAGGGGCGAGTAGGCACAGCTGCGTTCATGAACCGCGCTTCAGTCGGCGTAAGCCACCTCATGCTTCAATCGAGAGCAAATTTGAGCCTATATTAGCGACATTCGCCTATTATTTCAGCAATCAACGAAACCAAACCTGAGTCGAGCTTCGCCAAATCTCCGGGCGAAGATGTTCCCTAGCCGGATACTGGCGCATCGTCCGACCTTCGAATAGCGTCCAGGCCTGTTCCTTGCGAGAGCGGGCAGGCTTGGCCGGTTCGCCAAAGGCAGGCAGGGTGTCCGAAACGGGGTTCAGCATGTTGAAAGCGATAGCCGTCCGGCGTGCGGTTGATGTGGCCGCGCCGCATGAGCCCGTGCTCGGCCGCGCGGTCCTCGAGCACGACGCGCGGCATCTGCGCCGGCGCATGATCGAAACCAGCGATGGCGGCCAGGTTCTGGTCGACCTGCCCGAAACGGTCGTGCTGGCTGGCGGCGACGCCTTGGCGATCGAGGGCGGCGGCCTGGTCGAGATCGCCGCCGCCGACGAGCCGCTCTATGCGATCCGGGCCCGGGATCCGCTGCATCTTGCCGAGCTCGCCTGGCATATCGGCAACCGCCATCTCGCCGCGGCCATCGCGACAGACCGCATCCTGATCCTGCGCGACCACGTCATCAAGACCATGCTCGAAGGGCTCGGCGCCAAGGTCGAGGACGTCGTCGCGCCGTTTGACCCGGTGCGCGGCGCCTATTCCGGCCATGGCCACAGCCACGCGCATGACCATGGACATGGGCATGACCACTCGCATGATCACGGGCACCACCATCACGACCACGGCCATTCCCACCATCATGGCCATTCCCACGGCGACGGGAAGCTCGATCACCATCATCGCTGAAACCGGCACGGGAAGCTCGTAGGCTGTCAGCCACGTCCATCGCTCGAGGCTCTGCGCTCATGATCTCGAAGAACGGCCCCCTCCGCGTCGGCATCGGCGGCCCCGTCGGCTCGGGCAAGACGATGCTTACGGAGAAATTGTGCAAGGCGATGCGGGAGGACTACTCGATCGCCGTCGTCACCAACGACATCTACACCAAGGAAGACGCCATGGTCCTGGTGCGCCGGCAGGCGCTGCCCGAGGAGCGCATCGTCGGCGTCGAGACCGGCGGCTGCCCGCATACGGCGATCAGGGAGGACGCCTCGATCAACCTGCAGGCCATCGCCGAGATCAACCGGCGGATTCCCGACCTCGACATCGTCTTCATCGAATCCGGCGGCGACAACCTGGCGGCCACCTTCTCGCCCGACCTCGCCGACCTCACGCTCTATGTCATCTCCGTGTGCCAGGGCGAGGACATCCCCCGCAAGGGCGGGCCGGGCATCACCCGCTCCGACTTCCTCGTCATCAACAAGAGCGACCTCGCCCCTTATGTGAACGCCGATCTCGACGTGATGCGTGACGATGCGGCCCGGATGCGTGGAAAGCGCCCCTTCGGCTTCACCGATCTCTCGCGCGGCAAGGGCCTCGACACGATCGTCGATTTCATCGTCGCGCATGGCGGCTTGCGGACGCAGCACGCCAGCGAGGCCAGCACGGCCGAGGCCTGAGAGATGGACGGCGCCCCAGTCTCCAACGGCGACCGGGATTCGCTCCCGCTGCATCTGCTGCGCCTGGTGAGCCAGGGCCTGCCGGTCGGCGGCTTCTCCTATTCGCGCGGGCTGGAAGCGGCCGTCCACGCCGGCTGGATCTCCAACGAAGCGAGCGCGCGCGACTGGATCCTCGGCACGCTCAGGGCCAATGTCGCACAACTGGACGGCGCCCTGTTCTGGCGCATGGCGATGGCGCTGGAGGAAGGCGACCAGGAACGCTTCCTGATGGCCAATGCCTGGCTCGCGGCCGGGCGCGAAAGCCGGGAATTCCAGCGCGAGGACAAGCGGCAGGGCGAAGCGCTGCTGCGGCTGCTTGCCGATCTCGACGTCCCCGCCGCCCGGCATCATGCCGGCGACGCTCTGACCTATGCCGCCGCCTTCGCCCTGGCCGGCCGGCATTGGCGCATCGCCCCGGAAGCAGCCCTCAAGGGGTTCCTGTGGGTCTATGTCGAGGGGCAGGTGACCGCGGCGATCAAGCTGGTGCCGCTCGGGCATACGGCCGGCCAGCGCCTGCTCATCGAGGCCGCCACCGCGATCGGCGAAGCCGCGGCCCGGGCCCGCTCGCTTCGCGACGACGAGATCGGCAACCTTGCCCCCGCTTTGGCGATGGCGAGCGCCTGGCATGAAACGCAGTACAGCCGCCTGTTCCAGTCCTGAAGCCCGGCCCGGGCAAGCCAGGCGGCCGGCGCCTATCGCAGTGGCGGCGCGTAGAGCACGCCGCCCATGTTCCAGAGCTGGTTGAGCCCGCGCGGGATGCCGAGCTTCGAGCCGGTGCCGAGATTGCGTTCATAGATCTCGGCATAGTTCCCGCCCGCCTTGACGGCACGGACCGCCCAGTCGGCCTGGAGGCCGAGCGCCTTGCCGAAGCCGCCCTCGGCGCCGGTGAAGCGGCGCACGTCCGGCTTCTGCGACTTGAGGGCATCGTCGAGATTCGCCGCGGAGACGCCGAGTTCCTCGGCATTGACCAGCGCGAAATTCACCCATTTCACCACCGTGAACCAGGGGAAGTCGTCGCTGCGCACCACCGGCCCGAGCGGTTCCTTCGAGATCACGTCCGGCAGAACGATCGCTTCGGCCGGCTTGGCAAGCCTGAGCCGTTCGCCATGCAGCGCCGACTGGTCGCGGGTCAGCACATCGCATTGCCCGCCCTCGAAAGCGGCGAAGGCCTCGGCCGCGCTCGGATGGACCTTCTCCTCATAGCTCATCGAGTTGGCCTTGAAGAAATCGGCGAGGTTGAGCTGCGTGGTCGTGCCGGCCTCGACGCAGATCTTCGCCTTGTCGAGCGAAAGGGCTGAATCGACCTTGAGCGCGCGCTTCGCCAGGAAGCCCTGGCCGTCATGATAGGTGATCCCCGCGAACGCCAACCCAAGCTCGGCCTCGCGCCCGAGCGTCCAGGTCGAATTGCGCGCCAAGAGATCGACCGTGCCGCCCTTCAGCGCGTCGAAACGCTGGCTCGCCGACAGCGGGGTGAAGACGACCTTGCCGGCATCGCCGAGCACAACCGCCGCGACCGCGCGGCAGAAATCGACATCGAAGCCGCGCCAGGCACCCTGGGCATCCTTCTCCGAGAAGCCGACCACCCCTTCGCTGACGCCGCATTGCAGCGTGCCGCGCTGCTTCACGGTGTCGAGCGTGCCGGCGGCGGCGGGAAGTGCGAAGCCGACAAGGACGGCGAGGCCGAGACCGCTGCGGGCAATCCAGGAGACCTTCGACATGTCTGTCTGTTCCTTCTGCAGGTCGGCTGAGGCAGCGGGGCCGGTCATAGCGTCGCCTTGTGGCGGATGACGACCTTGGTACCGAGCGGCACGCGGTCGTAGAGGTCGGCGATATCGCCATTGGCGAGCCGGAAGCAGCCCGACGAGATCGCCTGGCCGATCGTCTCCGGCTGGTTGGTGCCGTGGATGCGAAAGACAGTCGAGCCGAGATAGAGCGCGCGCGCACCCATCGGGTTACCCGGGCCGCCGGCCATGAAACGCGGCAGATAGGGCTGGCGCTGCAGCATCTCCGGCGGTGGGCGCCAGTCCGGCCACTCCGCCTTGCGGCTGACCTGGACCTGGCCGGACCAGGTGAAGCCCTCGCGGCCGACGCCGATGCCATAGCGTAGGGCCCGGCCATTGCCCTGCACCACATAGAGGAAGCGCTCGGCCGAATGGATCACCACGGTGCCGGGCGCCTCGCTCGAGCGGTACAGCACCATCTGGCGGGCATAGGGACCCTCGGTGATGCTGACCTCCTCGGTCGAGACGCGGCCCGGCTCGTCGCCGACGTCCATGGTCTCGTGGAGAGCCGCCGGCGGGCGCGGTTGCGCCGCCGCGACGCCCGGCAGCGCGAGAACAGGCGCCAGCCCTAGTCCGGAGACGATCAGGCCGTGCAGGGCGGCGCGAATGATCTGGTTCATCTGATCGCCTCCGTTCAACCGCAGCGGCTGTAGATGAAGGTGCCGTAGCGGGCATGCACATCGGGATCGACGAAGCGCGCCACGATTTCCTTCGGCTTCACCGACAACAGTTCACGGTCCTGCGGATCACCGGCCGGCGCCTCGAAGCCGAGATAGGTCTTGCCGCCGGCTCCGGCCTTCAGCCTGAGCTCATAGAGCTTGGGATCGTCAGCGGCGTGCATCATCACGCCGTCGCCCGGGCCCTGCGCGATGACATAGGGCTGCTTGCACTGCGCCCGCGCCTCGGCTTCCGTGCGCTTGCGGTCCTTTTCCGTATGGAAGGATGCGACGCCCCAGCGCCCGATCAGGGCATTGCGCGATATCCCGGCCGGGGCCGGCGCGCTCGCAGCACGACCCGAGGACGACGACAGCCCCTCGCCGCCACCGCAGCCAGCCAGCAGGAGCGGTAACGCGATGCCGCACGCCACGGCGCCCGCGGATCGCCACCTTGTGTCTTGAGCACGTCCGAGTTCGATCGTCATCGTTCCTCCTTGCAGCATGATAATCATGCAGCGCCGCCGTCGGCTCCGTCATGCTCGCCCGTTCCGGACGACTGCGGACCCTGGATTGTCGGGACTCCCGGCAAATACGACACCGATCATCCAGCCTTCCCGAAAGCGAACCGGGAAATCGCATGAGAACCGCAAAGGCTGCCGCGATCAACCCGTCCACGACCAGCAACCGAATGAACCGCGACAATCGGCTCCCAGGCGCCAGCCGCGCTCGCTCCCGCATTCGCCTCGGCCGCCCGGGCGCAGAAGCTGCCCAAGGTCGAGCTCCTCTATTCGCCCTTCGCCGACTGCGCGCCGTTCTTCGTCGCCAGGGAGCTCGGCTTGTTCAGGGATTTCGGCGTCGAGGTGACGCTCTCGCCGAAGGGCGGCACGGCCGAGACCATCCAGCTGCTCGCCTCCGGCAATACCGAGGCGGGCGCGGATGACAGTGGCGGTTCCCCGTGAAGTTGGCACGCTCCACGCATCGTCAACTGGTCCATCGTGATAGCGTTTAACTGGACGTTCCGTCCGGACCAGCCGTCCGTAGTGATGACGGTCAGCCCACGCCAGTTTCAGGCTGCCGCGACGGGCGCCGACGGAGATGCGAACGTTGACCGTTGCAGATATCGACCAGCCACCCGCCGACACATCGCTCTCCGCCGCAGATATCGAGCGCTTCGGCCCTGATCCGGTCGGCACGTTCCGCACGAATCTGGCCGCCGTGGAGGAGCGCATCGCCCGAGCCTGCGCACGCGCCGGGCGGGACCGCGCCTCGGTGCGACTGCTGCCGATCACCAAGACGGTGCCGGCACAGGTCCTGCGCCGCGCCTTCGCGGCGGGCATCACCGCCTTCGGCGAAAACAAGATCCAGGAGGCGATGGGCAAGCGCGAGGCGCTGGGCGACCTAGCCATCGACTGGAGCATCGTCGGCCATCTCCAGAGCAACAAGGTCAAGTACCTCACCCGCTTCGCCCGGGAGTTCCATGCGCTCGACAGCCTGAAGCTCGCCGAAATGCTCGACCGGCAGCTGGAGCGCGAGGGCCGCACGCTCGACGTCTACGTGCAGGTCAACACCTCGAACGAGGACAGCAAGTTCGGCCTGCATCCGGATGCGCTGCTGCCCTTCGTCGACCGCATTGGCGAGTTCCCGCGGCTGCAACCGCGCGGCCTGATGACGCTCGCTCTGTTCAGCTCCGACATGGCGCGGGTGCGCCCCTGCTTTGCCCTGCTGCGCCGCCTGCGTGACGAAGCCGCTTCGCGCCATCCGGGATTGACCGGCCTGTCCATGGGCATGACCGGCGATTTCGAGGAGGCGATCGAAGAAGGGGCGAGCGTGGTCCGGGTCGGCCAGGCGATCTTCGGCAAACGCCCCACCCCCGACGGGCATTACTGGCCGGGCTTCGTCAAGCCCGGCTGACGACTATCGCATTGATTCCGCTGCACCGCGGCCGGCAGGGCCGCGCGGGTTCCTGTCGGGGCGATCAGACAGCGCCGGCTATTTCAGCACCGCCCGGCCCTCGACCTTGGCGTCGACCGTGCCGAGGCGGCGGATATAGACCATCACCTCGTTCGCCATCAGCTTGCCGTCCGTCAGGCCGATCAGCGTCTTGCCGCGGCCGAGCGCAGTGTAACCGTCGCCGCCCGTCAGCATGAAGTTGTTGGTCGCGACGGTGTATTTGCCGGCCGGATCGATCTCCTTGCCGTCGACCTTGACGGAGGTGACGCGCGAGCCCTGCGGTTGCTTGAGGTCGGCCTCGAAGGTGAGGCCCGACACCACCGGGAAGCGGCCGGAGCCTTGCGGGGCATCGCGCAAACCGTTCTCGATCGCGTCCTTCACATCCTTGCCGGTGATCTCGACCATCGACGTCGCATTGCCGAACGGCAATTCGCTCAGCACGTCGCGCCGCGTCAGCTTGTGGCCGGCCGGATACTGCTTGTTGGCCCGGATGCCGCCGGCATTGGTGATGGCGAGCTGTGCGCCGGTCGCCGCCCTGATCGCGTCGGCGATCAGGTTGCCGATGGCCGTCTCCTGCGTGCGGATCACGCCGGTGCGGGAATCGAGCGGAGCGGCCAGCGTCCCGATCTCGATGTCGAGCTCCTTCGACAGTTCGGTCTCGTAGCCCTTGACGATGGCGGCGACCTCGGGATCGGGCGTCGCGGCGCGGCTGTCGTTGACGCGGAAGGTCGGCGTCCACTCGACCTTGCGATTGGCGCCTTCGCCACTCGCCTTGGCGGCGATGTCGATCGCGGTAACGTAATTGCCCTCCTCGTTCGACTCGACCATCACCACCTTGCCGTCATAGGCGATGGCAAGGTCGTGGTCGTGGCCGGTGAGCAGGATATCGACCACGCGCGAGCGCACGATCTCGTAGTCCATCGCCCGGTCGGCATGCACCACCGCGACGAGGATGTCGGCGCCCTCGCTTTTCAGCTTGCGGGCCTCGCGCCGCAGCGCCTCCATGGTCGAGGAAAATTTCAGGTCGCCGGGATTGGAAAGCTGCGGCGTCGGATCGAAGGTCGTGCCGATCACGCCGACCTTGATGCCGCCGAGCTCGAAGATCTGCGAGTCCTTGTGTCCCGGCAGCGGGTTGCCGGCGGCATCGCGCAGATTGGCCGCGAAGGTCGGATAGGTCTGGGCCGCGGCGAGCTTGAGATAGTTCTCCTTGCCGAAATCGAATTCGTGATTGCCGGGCACGAAGACGTCGATGCCCATCTTGTTCTGCATCGCGACGATATGGGCCCCCTGGTCGAAGCCCGACATCAGCGAGGGCGAGTAGCAGTCGCCGGCATGGCAGAACAGGACGGGCACGCCGCGCGCCCGCTCGGCCTTCGCGATGCCGGCCGCCCGGGCAAAGCCGCCTTTGCCCTTGTCGTCGCTCATCTTGTAGATGTCGTTGACGAGCAGCAGCGTGAAGCTCGCTGGCGGCGTCTGCGCCTTCGCGATCGGCGCGGTGGCGGCAAGGGCTGCGGGAGCGCCGAGAACGCGGAACGCGTGGCGGCGGGTCATCTTGGTCATCGGCGCGAACCCCTGCGGTTTTGATTTCGACAAAGACTAGCAAGAGCCTAGCCGGCTTGCGAGAGGGCTGCTTCCGCAGTGTCGCACCCCGCATGGTCCGGCTGGACGAAAACCGTAACTCGTCTAAATCACAGCCGAACGAAAGCGGATGTGATGAGCCTCAAGCCGAGTTTGCCGCCTGACCACGCCACCATCAAAAGCGGCCGCATCGGCGTGCTCTTGATGAACCTCGGCACGCCCGAGGGCACCAGCTACAAGCCGATGCGGGCCTACCTCAAGGAATTCCTCTCCGACCGCCGCGTCATCGAGGAGCCCCGCTGGAAATGGTGGCCGATCCTCAACCTGATCATCCTGTCGACGCGCCCGGGCCGCAAAGGCAGGGACTACGCCTCGATCTGGAACAATGAGCGCAACGAGGGGCCGCTCAAGACGATCACGCGCGCGCAGACGGAGAAACTCGCCGAACGACTGGCGGGGGATACCGATGGCCGCATCACCGTCGACTGGGCGATGCGCTACGGCCTGCCGGATGTGAAGAGCCGCCTGAAGGCCCTGCTCGACCGGGGCTGCGACCGCATCCTCCTGGTGCCGCTCTATCCGCAATATGCCGCACCGACCTCGGCGACCGCCTGCGACCAGGCTTTCCGCGCCCTGATGGAGATGCGCTGGCAGCCGACCGTGCGGGTCGCCCATCCCTATTACGCCGACCCGACCTATATCGACGCGCTCGCCACCTCCATCCGGGACTCGCTCAGCAAGCTCAGCTTCGAGCCCGAGGTGATCCTCTGCTCGCTGCACGGCATGCCGAAGGAATACCTGCTCAAGGGCGATCCCTATTACTGCCAGTGCGCCGTCACCGCCCGGCTGCTGGGCGAGAAGCTCGGCCTCAGCGAGGAGCGTTTCCGCCTGACCTTCCAGTCGCGCTTCGGGCCGGACGAGTGGCTGCAGCCCTATACCGACGAGACCGTGAAGGCGCTGGCGCAGGGCGGAACGAAGTCGCTCGCCATCGTCGCGCCCGGCTTCTCCGCCGACTGCCTCGAGACACTCGAGGAGCTCGACGTCGAGAACCGCGAGATCTTCATGCACAATGGCGGCAAGGAGTTCGCCTACCTGCCCTGCCTCAACGATTCCGAAGAGGGCATGCAGGTGATCGAGGCCGTGGTCCGCCGGGAGCTGATGGGCTGGGTGTGATGCGTGCGAACTGCGACGCGAACCCTTCTCCCCTTGGGGGAGAAGGTGGCAGCGCGAAGCGCTGACGGATGAGGGAAGGACAGGCGCAGCCTGTCCTCGCCTCACCCAGTCGCACCGCCCTCATCCCCTGCCGGACCTTCTCCCCCGAGGGGAGAAGGAGGCTGCTACCCCACCACGAAGCGCGTCACGCTCTCCACCACCTGCTTCGCCTGCAAGATCCGCCGGTGGCCGAGCCCGCTCGTCTCCTGCAGCGCCACGAACGGTCCCGCTGCTGCCAGCGCCTGCGCATGATGGAACTCCAGCTCCCGATCCTGCCGGTCATGGATCACCAGGGTCGGCAGGCCGATGGCGTCGAGCTGATCGCGGCCCTCGAAGGCCTCGACCGGGTTGCCGGCGACGCTGTGGATGCGGCGCTCCAGCGCCGCCTGGCCGCGGCGCCCCAGCCCGATCGTCGCACCGAAATTGCGAGTGATCATGGTGACCGAGGATGGCGCCGCGACGAGCGCGAGCCGGTTCGACTTGACCCGCGGCTGCCCCGGCACGCTGCGGGCCAGCGCCGCCAATGCGATCGCCCCGCCGAAGGAATGCGCCACGATCGCATGCACCGGCGAAAAGACGCGCGCCACGGCGGCAAGCGCGGCGACGCCCAGCGGGATGTTCAGCTCGGCCCCGGTCGACGTGCCATGCGCCGGCATGTCGAAGGCAACGACGCGGAAGCCCTGCGCCAGCAATGGCTGCACGAAAGCGGTCATGAACGCCGCCTCGCTGTTCCAGCCATGCAACAGGATCACCGTCGGCGCCGGACCGTCGCCATCTTGCAAGCGGGGCTCCGGTTCGAACAGATAGGTGCTGACCGTTCCGCACGGGTAGGATACCGCCTGCCTGATCGCCGGCGCGAGCCGGGCGCGGGCGGCGATGATCGCCTTGCCGGTCCGGCTCTGTGGCCCCGGTGGGCGGGGCGGGGTACAGAAGAGCTTGAAGGCGGCACGCCCGGCCGTATGCGGAGCGATGAAACTGCCGATGCGGACGAGAGGACGAATGACGCGAAGCGCTGTGCCGGGCATGATCGGAAACCTTGTTCGTTCAGCCTTGAACAATTATGTTCAGCAATGAACAAAATGCAAGAGCCAATTTCCGCAACCGGAGTTGAGAGCGGGAGCACCGCGCGGCTGCCCTGGGATCTGCCGCGCTTCAAGAACTGGCTCGCGGTCGCGCGCATGCATCAGCTCTGGAAGAAGGTCTTCTCCGAGGCGCTGGCGCCGCTCGGCATCCAGCTCGCGCATTACGATGTGCTCGCCAACGTCTTCCGTACGCCCGGCCTGACCCAGCAGCAGCTCGCCGAGAAGCTGCTGGTCGGCCGCAGCGCCATGAGCATGCTGCTGCCCGAGCTCGAGCGCCGCGGCCTGATCGAGCGCCGCAGCGACGAGGCCGACAAGCGCGTGCGCCGGCTCTGGCTGACCGGAGATGGCGAGGTCCTGACCCGCAAGGCGCTGGCGATCCACGCCGCCCGGATCGAGGCGATGATGGGCGTGCTCAGCGACGAGGAATGCAATGCCGTCGGCACGATGATGTGGCGGGTCGTCGGCTATCTCGAAGGCAAGCCGCCCCGCGAGCCGTCATCAGACGCTCGCAAAGGCACGTTTGAACGAAATTCCCCGATTGAGCCGGAGAGCTGAGATGAATCCCACTGGCTTCGACATTGTCGTCGTCGCACTGGTCGCGCTGGTCATCCTGACGATCGCGCTCGGGGTCCGCACCATCCCGCAGGGCTTCAACTATACGGTCGAGCGCTTCGGCCGCTATTCGCGCACGCTGGGGGCGGGCCTCGGGCTGATCATCCCCTATATCGAGCGCATCGGCCACAAGGTGAATGTGATGGAGCAGGTGCTCGACATTCCCTCGCAGGAAGCCATCACCAAGGACAATGCCGGCGTGCGCATCGACGCCGCCGCCTTCTACCAGGTGCTCGACGCCGCCAAGGCCTGCTACGAGGTCTCCCATCTCGGCCAGGCGCTGATGGTCCTGACGATGACCAATATCCGCACCGTGGTCGGCTCGATGGATCTCGACCAGCTGCTCTCGCATCGCGACGAGATCAATGAGCGGCTGCTGCGGGTGATGGACGCCGCCGCCTCGCCCTGGGGCGTCAAGGTCACCCGCATCGAGATCCGGGACATCCTGCCGCCGGCCGACATCGCCGGCGCGATGAACCGGCAGATGAAGGCCGAGCGCGAGAAGCGCGCCGCCGTGCTCGAGGCCGAAGGCCAGCGCCAGGCCGAGATCCTCAAGGCGGAAGGGCAGAAACAATCGCAGATCCTCGCCGCCGAGGGCCGCAAGGAAGCGGCCTTCCGTGACGCCGAGGCGCGCGAGCGCTCGGCCCAGGCCGAGGCAGCCGCGACCGCCATGGTCAGCGAGGCGATCAGCCGCGGCGACATCCAGGCCGCCAACTTCCTGATCGCCGAACGCTATACCGAGGCGCTGAAGGCGATGGCGAGCGCCCATAACAGCAAGGTGGTGATCGTCCCTGTCGAAGCGGCGGCGCTCGCCGGTACCGTCGGCGGCATTGCCCAGCTGACCAAGGCCGTGTTCGGCGAGGATGCGGCGGCAAACCGGCGCTCCGGCTCCGTCCCGGCGGCAGGCCGCACGGAGGGCTGAGCATGCTCGACTGGTTTGCCTCCTTCGGCGGCTGGGGCTGGATCGTGCTCGGGCTCGTCCTGGTCGGTGGCGAGATGCTGGCGCCCGGCGTCTTCCTGCTCTGGCTCGGGCTCGCCGCGCTGTTGACCGGCGCCGTGGTCGGGCTGACCGGCCTCGCCTGGCAAGGCGCCTGGCTGGTCTTCGCCGGCCTCGCCGTCGCCTCCGTCGTCATCGGTCGTATCGTCACGCGCCACCACAGTGACGAACCTGACACCGCCAGCGGCCTGAACGATCGCGGCCGCCAGCTGATCGGCAAGGTCTTCAGGCTGGAGGCGACGATGACCGGCGGCGAGGGCCGCATCCGCATCGGCGATTCCTCCTGGCGCGTCACCGGCCCCGAACTGCTCGCCGGGGCCGAGATTCGGGTCGTGCGCGTCGACGGCGCGACGCTGGTGGTCGAGAAGGCCTGATTTCGGCTCCCGCGTATTTTCCGCAAACGCCGCAGACGCGCTTAATCGGCCGTTCACGCCGGCCATCGTCGTTCATGGACCGTACCCGCCGGTTCCGTCATGACGGGCACAGCGCCGCCGGATCTCGGATCGCAGGCCGCACGGAGGATCCCGTCATGAGCATTTCGCACGGTCCGATCGACCTCGCGCTCGCCGCCCTGCTCTCGCTGCTGCTGGCGACGATTGCGCTGAGCAACGCCATCGCCTGAGACGCCGAGCCGATTAAGCCCGGATTCATGCTGAATCGAGGGTTCACCATGCTGCTGAACCCCCGATTCACCGGCAGCCCGTCCAAATCCGCTCCCGAAGCATTCAGCTGCATAGGGAGAAGGCCATGGCGGGCCGGCACGGACCGATCGATTTCATCGTCGCGGCGCTTTCGCTGCTGATGCTGCTGGCGGTGCGTCCCGCCCAGGCGCGCGAGGTCGTCGATTTCCCCGATTATCGCTACCAGCCCGGCACGATCCTGATCCGCACCGCCGAGCGCAAGCTCTACTACATCGCCGCGCCCGGCCAGGCGTTGCGCTACACCATCGCCGTCGGCAAGGCCGGCAAGCAGTGGCGCGGTGTCAAATATGTCGAGGAACTCCAGGTCGACCCGGCCTGGAGCCCGCCGGCCGAGGTCAAGCGCGACAATCCGCGCCTGCCCGACGTGATCCCGGGCGGCGCTCCGAACAACCCGATGGGTGCGCGCGTCATCGGTCTCGGCCCCGGTGGCCAATACGCCATCCACGGCACCAACAACCCACGCTCGGTAGGCACCGCCGCCTCCTATGGCTGCTTCCGGATGCACAACAACGATGTCATCGATCTCTATGCCAGGGTCCGGATGGGAACCCCGGTCGTCGTAATGCCCTGAACGCTGACTTGTCCCGGCGCATCCTCGCGGATTCCCCGGTTCTTCCCGAGGAATCGCAGGAGTTTTCGCGTCGGCGCCTCTCGCTTGTCGAGAAAAAGCCGGATATCGTTTTCAAAGGCGTAACGCTGAGTCCAGCGCGCCTTCGAACCGATATGTCTTCAGAGGGGTACCCGATGGATCATCTCGCCGACGTCAAGAAGTTTGCCAAGAAGCCCGTCAACGAGGCCGCCTTTGCCGGCATGAGCAAGTCCTACGCATTGGTGATGAGCAAGCCCGACACGCGCTATGTCGCCTGCTCCGACCCTGCCGAGCTCGACCGCGTCCGCGAGAATTTCCTGAAGAAGAAGCTCGGCCTGAAGAGCGCCGACCTCGATGCCTCCATCAAGGCGACCTGCGATCACATGAAGGCCGACAAGACCAAGTCGCGCCTGACCTTCTACTATCTGCTGGCCGAACATTACGGCAAGCTCGACGCCTTCGTGAAGAAATAGGTCTGACAGCCTGGCCCAACCTGATGGCGCCCCTTTCGGGCGCCATTCGCATTTTCAGAGCCTATCGCGAAAACTGCGCAGAGCACCGCAAGACCGGGACATCAACGCTCCATCCTTTGGGGATCATGATGTTCACGCTGTCCCGTTCCGCCCTCTCCGGCCACGCCCAGACCCTCTTCACCGTCGCCGAAGCCTGCTTCGCCTCGATGATCGTCTTCGGTGCCGGCCTCGCCTTCGGCGCCACGATCGGTTTCTTTTGAGGCGGTCATGCCGACCGCCGCCGCCTCAGCCGCCCGCCCGCATTTCAAGATCGGGCGTGACCGCGAGGGCCACTGGATCGCGGTCGAGACGCATGGGCGCGGCGGCGGGTATTTCCGCAGCCGGGACGATGCCCTGCACTATGCCCGCGCCGAAGCTGGCGCCGGCGCCGTGACCCTCAGCGCTCGCCCCCTCGCACTTCGCCTGTCGTAACCGCGCTCAGCGATATAGATCGGCGCGGGTCAGCGGCAAGCCGGACGGGCCCTTGCGCCGCTTCGAGACCAGCGTCTGGTTGACCAGCGCCCCGCCGCGCTCGAAAGCGAGCGAGCAGCCGGCGAGATAGATCAGCCACATCCGCGTCCGCTCCGGGCCGATCTCGGCCTCGGCCTGCGCCTTGTTGGCGTTCAGCTTCTCCCACCACAGCCGCGTCGTGCGCTGGTAGTGCTCGCGCCAGCCCTCGACATCGTGGACCTCGAAGCCGTGACGCTCGAGATTGGCGATCGACATGCCCAAATGATCGAGTTCGCCGCCCGGGAAGATGTAGCGCACCAGGGCGCGATACTCGGCCGGCATCTTGTTGAAGGCCTTCTCGGTCTTCTTGGCGCGCCGCGAGATCGTATGGTGGAGATAGAGGCCGCGCGGCTTGAGCAGCCGGTTCACCGCCTGGAAATAGGTCGGATGGTTGCGGATACCGACCTGCTCGAACATGCCGATCGAGGAGATCTTGTCGAACTCCCCTTCCATCTGGGTGAAGTCCTTGAGATGCAGCGTGACCTTGCCTGAGAGCCCAAGCCGGTCGACCTTCTCCTGCGCGAACTTCAATTGCTCCTCGGCCAGGGTCACGCCATGCGCCTCGACGCCGTAATGCTGCGCGGCATGGCAGATGAGGGCGCCCCAGCCGCAGCCGATGTCGAGCAGCTTGTCACCGGGCTTCAGCCGCAGCTTGCGGCAGATCATGTCGAGCTTGTCGCGCTGGGCGCGGCCGATATCGCCATGGTCTTCGGTAAAGTAGGCGCAGGTATAGACCATCTCCTCGTCGAGGAAGAGCCGGTAGAACGCGTTCGAGACATCGTAATGGTAGGCGACATTGGCCTTGTTCGTCGCCGGATCGCCGTCTCGGGCGATCTCGTCGCCGCGCCGATGGGTCACCGCCGCTTGCGCCTGTCCCGGCGCGAAGATGAAATGCCTGACCACGTCGAACGCGGCCGCCTTGGAGATGCCGCGCGCCAGCCGTCCGATCTTGCCGTCGGGCCGCGCCGCGGCGAGATCGAAGATCGAGCCGTTCTCGATCGCGATCCGGTCGGCGATGTAAAGGTGCAGCAGCGTATCGAGCTTGGGCTTGCGCAACAGCGCAGCGACGACGCCGGCATCGCGGATCGCGATCATCAGCCCGCCCGCTGGCCAGTCGGCCGGCACGCGCGAGCCGTCCCAGAGCGAGAAGCCGAGCTTGAGCCCGAGCTTTCGATGGGCTTCCGTCAGGAGCCGCCGCAGCGCCTCGATCCCCTTGCCGTCGCTGCTCATGCCTTGTCCGTTCCAACCATCATGAGGGTCCTCTTAGCGCGGTTTGCAGCGGATCGGAATTCGGGCCGTCGCGACCTGAGCCAAGGCAGGAACATCGCAATTGGCGGCAAGGGTTTCCGCCGGCCCGCTCGCACAACGTGCAGTATCTCGACTAAGCAACCATTGTCCGTTTCTTAACCATACTCTGCTTTCATTCCAAGGTGGCCAAGGGGCGCCGCGCATCACGGTTGGGGAACCACATCATGTCGTCAGAGGATCAGCTCGACAGACGGCTAGACTTCATGCAGCTCGATCGCGAGGCGCGCGGGCGCATCGCCGGAATGGAAAAGAGTATCCTCGGCGCCCTGCCCGGCGCCCTCGACGCCTTCTACAGCCAGGTCTCCGCCTTCCCCGAGACCAAGGCCTTCTTCGGCAATGCTGCTCATATGGAGGGCGCCAAGAACCGCCAGATCTCGCACTGGAACCGGATCGCCAAGGGCCAGTTCGACCAGGATTATGTCCGCGCCGTCACCACCGTCGGCCAGATCCATGCCCGCATCGGGCTGGAGCCGCGCTGGTATATCGGCGGCTACGCCCTGCTGCTCGAAAACCTGCTCGCCAAGGTGCTGGAGGAACGCTGGCCCAAGGCCCGTTTCGGCGGCAAGCTCCCCGGCGCAGCCGAACGCGGGGCCGAGATCGGCGCCATCGTCAAGGCTGCCCTGCTCGACATGGACTATGCGATCTCGGTCTATCTCGAAGCCTCCGAGGCCGCCCGGTTGAAGATCGAGGCCGAGGCCCGGGCCGTCGAGGAAGCCAAGGCGAAGGAACGCGACAAGGCGATCGGCTATATCGGCAACGGCATGGCGGCGCTCGCCCGCGGCGACCTGACCCATCGCATGGCCGACGACATGCCGGCCGAATACGCCAGCCTCCGCGATCATTTCAACGACGCCATGGCCAAGCTCGGCGAGATGGTTGCCAGCATCAAGACCAGCTCTTCCGCCATCGCCGCCTCCTCGCAAGAGATCAACAGCGGCGCCAACGACCTGTCCTCGCGCACCGAGCAACAGGCCTCGGCCCTGCAACAAACCGCGGCGACCACCGAAGAGCTCACCGCCTCGGTCAAGAGCTCGGCGCAGTCCTCGCGCCAGTCGGTGACGCTGGCCGACAACGCCTCGGCCGTCGCCCGTACCGGCGGCGAGATCGTCAAGGACGCGATCGAGGCGATGGCCCGCATCGAGGGCGCCTCCAAGAAGATCTCGGAGATCACCAGCGTGATCGACGGCATCGCCTTCCAGACCAATCTGCTGGCCCTGAACGCGGCCGTCGAAGCCGCGCGGGCCGGCGATGCCGGGCGGGGTTTCGCGGTCGTCGCCGCCGAGGTGCGGGCCCTCGCGCAGCGCTCGGCCGAGGCCGCCAAGGACATCACCGGCCTGATCGGCTCTTCCGACACCGAGGTCGTCGAGGGCGTCCGCCTGGTCCGGCAAGCCGGCGAGACGCTGGAGAAGATCGTCGAGGCCTCGATGCAGGTCTCGTCTACCGTCAACGAGATCGCCGCCGCCGCCGGCGAGCAGGCCAACGGCATCGACGAGATGGCGCGCACCGTCAGCCATATGGACGAGATGACCCAGAGCAACGCCGCTTTGGCCGAGGAAAGCGCGGCTTCGGCGCGTTCCCTGCTCGATCAGATCGAGCGTCTCAATCGCCTCGTCAGCACCTTCCGCACCACGGAAGGGCAGGACGCGGCAGTGCCTGCGCGGCGCAGCAGGGCGGCCTGAGCAGAACTCCATTCCGCGGCGCCTTCGGGCGCCGCGTGTCCGCCAGCTCAGAAATCGCTGGCGATGCCCTTCACTTCCCAATCGTCATAGCGCACCGGCTCGAGTCCACCACGGCCATCGACTTCCTTCTGCTGCCTGAGCTCGGCAGCCCTGGCGTCGATCGCCGCACGGCGCGCCTCAGCTTCAGCCAGCGCACGCTGCGCCGCTGGCGACAACGCCTTCGCCGGCTCGGCTGCCGCGGCTTGATCCGTCTTCGTCTGCGCGCTCATGATCGGCCATTCTCTTGCAGGATCGGCATCATCCCCACCACATAGGGACGAAACCACGTTCCGGCGAGCCTTTCCGCGCCGGAGCACCGAGGTCGCAAGGGGTCCACGCATGAACTATGTCCGTACCGGCATGCTGATGGCGGCGCTCACCGCGCTGTTCGGCGTGGTCGGCTATCTGCTTGCCGGCGCCGGCGGCATGCTGATCGCGCTCGGCATCGCGGTCGCGACCAACCTGTTCAGCTACTGGAACTCGGACAAGCTGGCGCTCGCCGCCTACAACGCCCAGCAGGTCGATGCTGCGACCGCGCCCGAGCTCTACGGCATGGTCCAGGGCCTCGCCCAGCGCGCTAACATGCCGATGCCGCGCGTCTACATCATCCAGGAAGATCAGCCGAACGCCTTCGCCACCGGCCGCAATCCGCAAAACGCCGCCGTCGCCGCGACGACCGGCATCATCCGCACGTTGAGCTATGACGAGCTCGCCGGCGTGATGGCGCACGAACTCGCCCACATCAAGAATCACGACACGCTGACCATGACGATCAGCGCCACCATGGCCGGCGCGATCTCGACGCTCGCCTCCTTCGGCATGTTCTTCGGCGGTTCGCGCGACAACCGCCCCAACGCCGTCGTCCAGATCGCCCTGATGATCCTCGCCCCGCTGGCGGCGACCATCGTCCAGATGGCGATCTCGCGCTCGCGCGAATACGAGGCCGACCGGATCGGTGGCGAAATCTGCGGCAATCCGGTGGCGCTCGCCGACGCGCTCGCCAAGATCGCCGGCGGCGTTTCCCACATCCCGAACGAGACGGCCGAGGCGAAGCCTGCTACGGCGCACATGTTCATCATCAACCCGCTTTCAGGCCGCGGCATGGATTCACTGTTCTCGACCCACCCCGACACCGGCAACCGCATCGCCGCGCTGATGGAGCAGGCGCGCGCCATGGGCGTCACTGCGAGCCGCGGCGGATTCATGAGCGGCGCGAGCCAGAGCCCCTTCGCCGGCGGGCGCGAACCCGGGCCCTGGGGCTGAGATGGCGGCTCCTCACGAAAACCGCGCGCCGGCTGACGATGCCCCCGGTCTTGCCGCGCGCCGCCTCGCGGCAACGCTGATCGACGAGGTGCTGCGCGCCGGCACCGCGCTCGACGAGACCTTCGAACGGATGGCTGCGACGGCGGGGCTGGAGCCGGCCGATGCCGGGCTGGCGCGCGCGATCGCAACCGTCTCCTTCCGCCGCCTCGGCACGATCCGCCAGGTGATCGACGCCCGGCTCGAGCGCGGCAGCCCGCGCAAATCCGGCCCGTTCGAGCCGATCATGGTCGCCGCCGCCGCGCAATTGCTCTTCCTCGACGTGCCCGATCACGCCGCCGTCGATCTCGCCATCCGCCAAATGCACGAGGACGCCCGCTCCGCGCGTTACACCTCGCTCGCCAACGCCGTGCTGCGGCGGCTGGCGCGCGAGCGCGAGGCGATCCTCGCCGATCTCGAACCGTTGACAGATACGCCCGACTGGCTGCGCGAGAGCTGGACGCAGACCTATGGCGCCGACACCGCCGCCACGATCGCAGCCGCCCATGCCGAGGAGCCGCCGCTCGACCTGACCGTCAAATCCGATCCGGCCGGCTGGGCTGCCAAGCTCGACGGCATCATCCTGCCGACCGGCTCGGTGCGCTTGCGCGGGCGCGAGACGGTCACCGGCCTGCCGGGCTTTGCCGAGGGAGAATGGTGGGTGCAGGACGCCGCCGCGGCCCTTCCTGCCCAGCTCCTGAACGTCAGGCCCGGTGAGCGGGTCGCCGATCTCTGCGCCGCGCCCGGTGGCAAGACCGTGCAGCTCGCGCAATCGGGTGCAAAAGTCGTTGCCGTCGATCGCTCCGGCCCGCGCCTGCGCCGGCTCAAGGCCAATCTCGGCCGGCTCGGGCTGAGCGCAGAAGTCGTCACTGCCGATGTCGCGACCTTCGAGGCCGAGCCTTTCGACGCCGTCCTGCTCGACGCGCCCTGCAGCGCAACCGGTACGATCCGCCGCCATCCCGATGTCGCCTGGACCAAGCAGCCTGAGGATGTCGCCAAGCTCGCCGCCTTGCAGGCCCGCCTGCTCGACCAGGCGGCGCAGCTGACCAGGCCGGGCGGGCGCCTGATCTACTGCACCTGTTCCCTGGAACGCGAGGAAGGCGAGGCGCAGATCGAGGCCTTCCTGGCGCGAAACCCCGGCTTCGCGCGCGATCCGATCAAGCCTGAGGAGATCGGTGGCCAGGCTGAGGCGCTGACGGCGCAGGGCGAATTGCGCACGTTGCCGCACCAGCTCGCCGGCGAGACGCCGCGTCTCTCAGGATGGGCGGGATTTTACGCTTGTCGCCTGATAAGATCATGACTCGATCGGGGATTCGCCTTCGCAGGGAGGCGGTGGGACGGCGAGGCAGCGGGATTCATTGAACGGCTGGTCGGAGCGCGGAGGCCTGGCACGGGCAGCCATCGGCAGGGCGGCGCGACGCACGCGCGGCCAGGTCGCCGGCGCCAAGCGCGCGCTCTGGCCCTTCGGTCGCCTGCGCGCCAGCCGCCTGCTCTTCGCCCCGCACGACCTGCGCACCGCCGACCCGACCACGGCGAGCGACATCTATGCCGGGTACTTCGCACTCTCCGGCCGCACCGTGAACTGCCACGGCGAATCGCCTTTCCTGGTCGCGCCGCCGAGCGAGGCCTGGTCCGAGGCGCTGAACGGCTTTATCTGGCTGCGCCATCTGCGGGCCGCCGACACCGCGATCGCCCGCGCCAACGCACGCGCCCTCGTCGATGAGTTCATCGCCCGCCGACATGATCGCGACGAGATCGCCCGCCGCCCGGCAGTGATCGCCCGTCGGCTGATGTCGTTCCTGTCGCATTCGCCGCTGCTGCTCGAAGGCGCCGATCATGCCTTCTACGAGCGCTTCATCCGCCATGTCGCGCAGACGACTGAGCGGCTGCAGCTCGCGCTGGCCGGCGCGGTCGAGGGCGCGGCGCGATTGCAATGCCTGATCGCGATCTGTTTCGCCGCCATCTGCCTCGACGGCCAGGAACGGCGGCTGCGTCGCTATGAGATCGCGCTCTCTGACGAGCTGGAACAGCAGATCCTGCCGGATGGCGGCCATCTCAGCCGCAATCCCCGCATCCTCATCGACCTCCTGCTCGACCTCCTGCCGCTGCGCGAGACCTTCACCGCGCGCGGGCTCGAACCGCCCCGCGCCGTCATCATGGCGATCGACCGGATGATGCCGCATCTCAAGCTGTTCCGGCATGGCGACGGCGCGCTCGCACTGTTCAACGGCATGAACGCGACGCCGCCCGATCTGATGGCGACGCTCGCCGCCTATGACGATGTCCGCGCCCGGCCGATCGAACATGCCGCCTATTCCGGTTATGACCGCCTCAGCGCCGGCACCAGTATCGTCGTGGTCGAGGCCGGCCCACCGCCGCGCGGCGCCAACTCGATCGAGGCCCATGCCGGCTGCCTCTCCTTCGAATTGTCGACGGGGTCGCAGCGCATCGTGGTGAACTGTGGCGCCAGCCGCTTCGGCACGCCCGAGCTCAAACTCGCTGCTCGCGCCACCGCCGCCCATTCGACCGTGACGCTGAACGACCGCTCCAGCGCCGTCTTCGGCCTGGTGCTCGGCGAGCGGCGGGTCACCGCAGGCCCGGCCGATGTCCGCGTCGCCCGCCAGGACGGCGAGGACGGCCACGAATGGGTCGGCAGCCATGACGGCTACCGGCGTGCTTTCGGCACCATCCATACCCGCCGCCTGCTGCTCGCCCGCAATGGCAGCGAGCTCGTCGGCGAGGATGGCTTGAGCCCGCCGGCTGCGCTGGCAAGCCTGCCGGCAGCCGCGCGCTTCCATCTGCACCCCAACGTCAAGCCGAGCCTGATCCGCGACGGCGACGGCGCGCTGCTGGCACTGCCCTCGGGCGAGATCTGGGCCTTCGAGGCATCGGGCCTCAGGGTCACGCTGGAAGAAAGCATCTTCTTCGCCGCCGCAGACGGACGCCACAAGACGACGCAGCTCGTCGTCGAGTTCGACGCTGTGGCGACGCCGCAGGTCATCTGGCGCTTCGCCCGCCTCGGGACGCCGGCGCAGCGCAAAACCAGGGCCGAGGAGGCCCGGCAGGAACAGGCCGAGGCAGAGCCCGACCTGCCGCTCTGATCTCTCCGCAGGCCTAGGTTGCGGCGTCTTGTGCTTTGCAGCAAAGCCCGGGCGTGATAGGGCGCGCGCGAGTATTCCGCGCCTCGCGCTCATCAACCCGGACCTGATCTTCCCATGCCGAACGAACTCCGCCGCGTCGAACGCGCGCTGCTTTCCGTTTCCGACAAGACCGGGCTGATCGACTTCGCCCGCGCCCTCTCCCGCCTGGGCATCGCCCTGGTCTCGACTGGCGGCACCGCCAAGGCGATCGCCGAGGCCGGTCTTGCCGTCACCGACGTCTCCGACCTCACCGGTTTCCCCGAGATGATGGACGGCCGCGTCAAGACGCTGCATCCCAAGGTCCATGGCGGCCTGCTCGCCATCCGCTCGCATCCGGAACATCAGGCCTCGATGCTCGGCCACGGCATCGCGCCGATCGACCTGCTCGTCGTCAACCTCTATCCGTTCGAGGCAACAGTCGCCGCCGGCAAGCCCTATGACGACTGCATCGAGAACATCGATATCGGCGGCCCTGCCATGATCCGCGCCGCCGCCAAGAACCACAACGACGTCGCCGTGGTGGTCGAGGCCTCCGACTATGCCGCTGTGCTGGCCGATCTCGAGACGCACAAGGGTGCGACCACGCTGACGCTCCGCCGCAAGCTGGCGCAGAAGGCCTATTCGCGCACCGCCGCCTATGATGCTGCGATCTCGAACTGGTTCGCTGGCGAACTCGGCGACACCTCGCCGGCCTTCCGCGCGCTGGGCGGCAACCTCGCCGAAACCATGCGCTATGGCGAGAACCCGCACCAATGGGCCGCCTTCTACCGCACGCCGGAGCAGCGCCCCGGCGTCGCCACCGCCCGCCAGGTCCAGGGCAAGCAGCTCTCCTATAACAACATCAACGACACCGACGCCGCCTTCGAATGCGTCGCCGAGTTCGATCCGGCCCGCACCGCCGCCTGCGTCATCGTCAAGCACGCCAATCCCTGCGGCGTCGCCGAGGGCGCTTCGCTGCTCGAGGCCTATGAGCGGGCGCTCGCCTGCGACCCCGTCTCGGCCTTCGGCGGCATCGTCGCGCTGAACCGCAAGCTCGATGCGGAAGCGGCGAAGAAGATCGTCGAGATCTTCACCGAGGTCATCATCGCTCCCGACGCCGACGAAGAGGCGATCGCGCTCGTCGCTGCCAAGAAGAACCTGCGCCTGCTGCTGACCGGCGGCCTGCCGGATGTCCGCAAGGCAGGCCTCAGCTTGCGCACCGTCGCCGGCGGCTTCCTGGCGCAGGCACGCGACAATGCCGTGGTCGACGACATGGAGCTCAAGGTCGTCACCAAGCGCCAGCCGAGCGAAGCCGAGCTCGCCGATCTGCGCTTCGCCTTCCGCGTCGCCAAGCACGTCAAGTCGAACGCCATCGTCTATGCCAAGGGCCTCGCCACGGTCGGCGTCGGCGCCGGACAGATGAGCCGCGTCGATTCCTCGCGCATCGCCGCCTGGAAGGCCGGCGAAGCGGCCAAGGCCGCCGGCGTGAGCGAGAGCCTCGCCAAGGGTGCAGTCGTCGCCTCCGACGCCTTCTTCCCCTTCGCGGACGGCCTGCTTGCCGCAGCCGAAGCCGGCGCCACCGCCGTGATCCAGCCCGGCGGCTCGATGCGCGACGACGAGGTGATCAAGGCGGCCGACGAGGCCGGCCTCGCCATGGTCTTCACCGGCCATCGCCATTTCCGGCACTGAGGCCGGCAAAGCCACCTTCCCGCCTCCTCCAATCTTGCTCTAGGATTTCGCAGAGACAGAACGCGCGGAGGCGGGATGAGCGGCACTAGAGCCAGACGACATGTGCTGCGCCCACGCGCGGAGCACACGCATAACAAGGTCAGCTTCGTCGAGCTCTTCTTCGATCTGGTCTTCGTCTTCGCGATCACCCAGATTTCGCACACGCTGCTCGAGCATTTCTCGGCGCTCGGGCTCGCTCAAGCGGCGCTGCTGCTCGGCGCGGTCTGGTGGGTCTGGATCTATACGAGCTGGGTGACCAACTGGCTCGATCCCGACCATATCGCCGTGCGGCTGATGCTGTTCGCGCTGATGTTCGCCGGGCTCCTGCTCTCGACCTCGCTGCCCGAAGCCTTCGGCGAGAAGGGCCTGATCTTCGCCGGTGCCTATGCGGCGATGCAGATCGGCCGCTCGCTCTTCACCATGCTGAGCCTGAAGCCGCACAGCCCCGCGAACTATCGCAACTTCCAGCGGATCACCGCCTGGCTCGTCCTCTCCGGCATCTTCTGGATCGCCGGCGGCCTCGCCGAGGGCAATAGCCGCTTCGCCTTCTGGGCGCTGGCCCTCGGCCTCGAATATGTCTCGCCCTCGCTCGGTTTCTACGTTCCCGGCCTCGGCCGCTCGACCACCGCCGACTGGACCATCGAGGGCGGCCATTTCTCCGAGCGCTGCGCCCTGTTCGTCATCATCGCGCTCGGCGAGTCCGTGCTCGTCACCGGCGCGACTTTCGCCAAGCTGGCGATGACTCCGGTCATCGTGCTCGCCTTCGCCAACAGCTTCCTGAGCTCGGTGGCGATGTGGTGGATCTATTTCAACATCGGCGCCGAGCGCGCCAGCGAGCAGATCGCGAGATCCGACGATCCCGGCCGGCTCGCCCGCATCGCCTATACCTATATCCATCTGCTCCTCGTCGCCGGCATCATCCTGGTCGCGGTCGGAGACGAGTTCGTGCTCGCCCATCCCAGCGGGCATACCGAGACGAAAGCGGCGATCGCGATCATCGCCGGGCCGGCGCTCTACCTCCTCGGCAACCTGTGCTTCAAGAAGGTCACCGCCGGCTGGTATCCGCTGTCTCACCTGGCCGGGCTCGGCCTGCTCGCCTTGCTCATACCGCTGGCCGGCAGCTTGCCGCCGCTCGGCTTCAGCATGAGCGCAACCGCGATCCTGATCATCGTCGCGGCCTGGGAAACCTTGTCCCTGCGTCCCAAGGAACCGTGACATGCACACCGTCAAGGTCATCGCCGCGGGCTTTGCCCTGCTCGGCATCCTGCTGCTGATCGCGCCGCGCCTGAACACGGGCGGGCGCCACCCGATCGTCTATGCGATGAAGCTGTTCATCCCGCTCTGGTTCGTTGCCTCAGTGATCAATCTGATCGTCGGCATCACCAGGGCCGGCTACAGCTTCCTGCAGGAGGCCCCGATCCTGCTCGTCGTCTTCGGCGTGCCGGCCTTGGTGGCTTCGCTGATCTGGTGGCGCTTTGGAAGGACTGCCTCGTGAGCCTTGAATCCGTCCGCGCCTTCTTCGCGCAGCACGCCCCCGATATCGCCATCCTCGAAACCGAGGGCAGCAGCGCTACGGTGACGCTTGCCGCGGAAGCCTTCGGCGTCGAGCCGGCGCGCATCGCCAAGACCCTGTCGTTCCGCCTCGGCGAACGCGTCGTGCTGCTGGTGACGCGCGGTGATGCCCGCCTCGACAACAGGAAGACCAAAGCCGCCTTCGGCGCCAAGCCCCGTATGCTCGATCTTGACGAAGTCGTCGCCATCACCGGCCACCCGGTCGGCGGCGTCTGCCCGTTCGGGTTGCCAAGCCCGCTGCCGGTCTATTGCGACATCTCGCTGAAGGTCTTCGACGAGGTCGTACCGGCCGCCGGCTCGACCCAGACTGCCGTGCGCATCAGCCCGGAGCGGATGGCGGCGTTGACCGGTGCGCAATGGGTCGATGTCTGCCAGGAGCCGGCGACGCAGGCCGCGCAGTAGACCTCAGCCGACCCGCTCGATCAGCGCCATCGCCGCGGCGGGATTGCGGACCTTGTCGCCGCTGATGACATAGAGGAAGACGTCGCGCGGCGCCGTCTCCGCGGCGGGCGCGACCAGCTCCAGATCCTCAGGCGCACCGCCCTTGGCCCAGTCCTTGGCGCGCCCGGCCCAGGTGTCGAGCTGTTTCGCCGGATAGCCCTGCCCCTCCGCTTCCTTGGTCCCCATGATCCGGGCGTAGACGAAGGGCGCGGTGACGTCGGCGATCTGCGGGAAGTCGGAATCGCCCGAGGTGATCGCCGCGACACCATATTCGCGCAGCAGCGCGACAAAATCGGGCGAGCGGAAGCTGGGATGACGCACCTCCACGGCATGACGCAGCCTGATGCCGTCGACCTCCTTCGGCAGCAGCTTCAAGAACGCCTCGAAATCGACGGGGTCGAAGGCCTTGGTCGCCATGAACTGCCAGTTGATCGGGCCGAGCTTCTCCTTGAGCTCGCTGAGGCCGGAGGTCACGAACTTCTCTACCGAGGGGCCCGCTTCAGCCAGCACGCGGCGATTGGTGCAGAACCGCGAGCCTTTTAACGCAAAAACGAAGCCATCGGGCGTCTCCGCCCGCCATTTGGCAAAGCTCTCCGGCTTCTGCGAGCCGTAATAGGTGCCGTTGATCTCGATCGAGGTCAGCTTGCTTGAGGCATATTCGAGTTCGCGCTTCTGCGAGAGCTTGTCCGGGTAGAAGGTCCCACGCCAGGGCTCGAACACCCAGCCGCCAATGCCGATATGGATCTGTCCGGCTGTTCTGGTGGCCATGGTTCCTACCCTCTACCCTATCAATCAAACTGGCTGGCAGAGTAGTACGCTGCAGCCACTGTCGATAGGCGGCAGCATGATGCTTGCCCTGAGAACGTAAGTTCAATGCCAACCCTGCGCGCGCTCGTCGTGGCCGGGAGACTGCAGCTATTGACTGCACAACATACGGAGATGCACGCTGAAGGAGCAGGATCGAGGGGCGTCGATGGATCGCGACTGGCGGGCCGAATTCAAGCGTATCGTTGGCGATCGAATGCGGCGTCTCCGGCTTGTGTCACGGTTGAAGCGGGCCGAGGTGGCGCGCGCCCTCCATGTCAGCGAGGAGCAATATCTCAGCTACGAGCGCGGCTTGAGCCACGCCAGTTCGCAGTTCCTGATGCAGTTCTCGAGCTTCCTCGGCACCTCGCCGCGGGAGCTTGGTAAGGGAATGGCTGCATTGGTGACGTCGGCTGGCCTCGCAGATGTCGAGCAGAAGCTCTATCGAATCGAGCCGGCAGCGGCTTCGCGATCGAGAGTGAACAAGGCGACGGAGAAGATCAGGGATCAGGGCACGCTGAGTGCTCTAGCCTGTCTCACCGAGTTTTTTGCGGAACTCGACGATCGGGAAACGTAGATCGCCTGGAGAGTTACACTCTCCTTGGACCGCAAGAGCCAGCCGAGGCTTTCGGCGTCTGAGCTCGGGTCGAGCGTCAAAAAACCCCGCGGAGATTGCTCTCTGCGGGGTTTTTGTATTTTGAAGTATTTTGGTTGCGGGGGCCAGATTTGAACTGACGACCTTCAGGTTATGAGCCTGACGAGCTACCGGGCTGCTCCACCCCGCGGTAAGATTTTTAAACGGCAACGCGGCGCTGGGTGCTTTTGGGCA